>Ga0207416_1000141_pt1 | contig 134255 bp, 125 predicted proteins | sample PaiPotPPM11metaG_FD_184107 | JGI IMG/M metagenome (GOLD analysis project Ga0207416, IMG submission 184107) | Iron sulfur acid spring bacterial and archeal communities from Banff, Canada, to study Microbial Dark Matter (Phase II) - Paint Pots PPM... ...
AGGACTGCGGCGCAACGAGGAGAGAGTGGGATTCGAACCCACGAGCCCCGTGAAGGGCCTTCGGTTTTCAAGACCGACGCGTTCAACCGCTCCGCCATCTCTCCGTGTACCGGAACCCTTGTCCGGTGAGGCTTTTCCGCCCTCTTGGGCTGCTTACAGCCGAGCGACGATGACCGCACAGGAGCCGCGGAGGCCCCCACCGAGACGGTCGGGGCATCCGCGACCGCGATTTGAGTGTCGGAGAAACCGAGGTTGGTTAACGCGAGTTCGGCGCCGTCACGACGTCACGGATTCAACAAGACATGGACGTACCGGACACCCGTCAGGCCCGGTACGCAACGGAACGAACTCGCGTTGTTGGGGTCGCCGCTCCCGAGGTATTTCGCTTCCGTCGGATACGGGCAGAGGTTCCGCGCGAACAGCACGTTCAGACCGGCCGAGTCGAGCTTCCGTGCGAGCAGCGTGTTCGGCACGATGCCGCGCTCGACCCAATTGATGACCGGCGTGATCGGATCGAGTGTGTCGGGGCCCACGCCGCCGGCGCAGTGCGTCATCCCGGGCACCATGAAGAGCCGATACGATGTCTCCAGTGCTGGTCCGAAGGCGCGTAAGAGGTTCTCGTAGTTGCCGACACTGGCAAAGGGATTGATCGTCTGGTCGGACCAGCCGGTGTAGGTGATCATCTTGCCCCTGCGTTGCAAGAAACCGCGCAGCGCCTGAGGGTTCGTGACGTCGGCAACCTGGCGCGCACCCACGACGCGGAAGGGATCGACAATTGAAGTTGAAGGTCGCCACGCTGAAGAAGTTCCCGCTCGCCGGGAAGGGAAAGATGTACGTCATCATCGCATCCGCGAGCCCGTTGTCACCGGAGAAGATGCTCGCGATGTAATTCGTGCCGAGCGCGGCCGGCGGATAGTGCGGCCGTCCCCCCGTGATGATCGGGTCGATGGTCTTCTCGTAGGCCGCCCGCTCCGCGGCGGTGACGCAATTCGCGCCGTTGGTGCCGGCCGGACAGAGCGTGAGATCCTTCTTCGGATCGAAGACGCCGAGGCAGCGGCGCGGCTCGTTGATGAGTCCGTCCTGCACGCCGTCGAGCGCGTCGCATTTCGCGTAGACCTGAGCCGTGACGTACTGCATCTTCGCGACGAGCTGGTCCGTCGTCTCCCCAAGGGGCGCGAACGCGCGATCGATCCACGCCTCCCAGATAAAGGTATCGATCGGGCTGATCCACGGCGTGCCGGCGACGATCCCGTTGAAGTCGTCGGGGAAGCGCTGTGCTTCTTCGAAGCCTTCGCGCCCGCCGTCGGAACAACCGCTGAAGTACGCGAAGCGCGGCTTCTGCGAGTAAAGGATCGCGACGAGTTCCTTCGCCGCGACGTCGGTCGCGTGGATCGCGCGGTAGGCCCAATCGATGACGAGGCCCGGCCGGTTCACGGCCCACGTGCCGTTGTGGCCGTCGTTCGTGCTGTGACCGGTGTCGGTGTGCGCATACGCGAAGCCATTGGCTACGCCGAGGTTCCGCGAGGACACGTCGCCTGCCGAATTGAGGAAGTCGCAGGCGAGGTCGCCGTTGCCCGTGACATAGAGTCGCTGATTCCACGCGACCGGGAGCGCGACTTCGAACTGGATGCTCGGCGAAATCACGCCGAAGACATCGCAGAATGCCGGCGTGGCCAACGTGGCTTGCAGGAGCTGGGCCGAGACGATCTTCGTCTGCGCGTCGATCATGCGGCGGGCGAACGAGGCGCAGTCGTAGTGTGAGCTGCGTTCTTTCCGTAACCAACGACGGACACGTTGCACACCGTGCGCACGTCGCATCGCCGTCCGTTCCAGCGACGGGTTGTACGTTTACTCGCGCTTAGGCGGCTTCGCGTTCCGGTGCGATCGCGGAGCGGACGATCCGGCGGCGCAGCACATCGACGACGCGTGAAGAGTGTCCCGGCTTGGAGGCGACCATCGGGATGATCGTCGCGAGCAGCAGCATGAGTGCCAGCGGCAGCAGGGTGCCCTCGAACGAGCCCGTCATGTCCTTGACCCGCGCGGCGAGCAGTGGCCCGGCGACGCCCGCGAAGCCCCAGGCGGTGATGATCATCCCGTAGTTGAGGCCCATGTACTTCGTGCCGAAGTAGTCGGCGTTGAAGGCCGGCATCGTTCCGAAGCTGCCGCCATTGCACAGGAGCACGATCCCGAAGGCGATCCCGACGAACAGCGTCGAGTGCAAGATCGGCATGAGCGCGAACACGACGGCTTGGATTCCCAGAATCAGCGTGAACGCGGTGTTGCGGCCGATGCGGTCCGAGGCGTGGCCCCACAGCACGCGCCCGATGCCGTTGAAGACGGCGAGCAGGCCGACGACCGGGGCGGCGAACGCCGCCGTGGCACCGGTGAGATCGCTGAAGATCGGAACCGCATTGCTGATGACCAAGATGCCGGCCGTCACGCTGCAGAACAGCATCAGCCACAGCATGTAGAACTGCGGCGTGCGCAGGACCTCGCAGGGCGTGAACTGGCGCCCTTCGGCCTTCGGCGGGTCGTTGACGCGGCGGCCGAAACCGGCCGGCGGATCGCGCAGCAGCAGTGCGCACAGCCCACCGATGCCGAGGTATGCGACGCCCGACCACATGAACACCGTCATGATCGCTTGCACGTCGCCGGCGCTCAGCGGCGCCCCGGTCGCGAGGTAGTTCGACGCGTCCTTCGCGGCTAAGGCGAAGGGAGCGTACAGCGGGACGATCGCGTTGTAGAAAAACGCGCCCAAACCGAATCCGGTCAGCACCAGGCCGCTGGCGAAGCCGCGGTGATCGGGGAACCATTTGGTGACCATCGCGACGGGCGAGACGTATCCCATGCCCAAGCCGAAACCGCCCACCACGCCGTACGAGAGGTAGAGTGCCGTCGCGCCGAAGCGCGGAGTCAGCACCCCGGCCAGTACGTTGCCGATCGCCCACAGCACGACGCCGGCCAGCGCGATGTTGCGCGGGCCGAAGCGGTCCTGCAATCGTCCGCCGCACACCGCGCCGACGCCCAGCGCGAAGATCGCGGTCGAGAACGCCCACATCGTCGTCGTGGACGACCACGCGAACGCGGCGATGAGCGGTCGAGCGAACAGGCTCCACGAGTAGACCGTGCCCAGGCACATCATCATGACCGTGCCCGCAATCGCGACCATCCATCGAGAGTGGATGACCAGGCGACGCTCCGGCTTCGCAGCAGCGGCGATCTCGTTTTCGATCGGGAGCGGGCCAGCCAGGTCGGCGACTGCCTCGGGAATGTCGCACATCACGACGTGAATCTCCTTATTCCATCTCGCGCGGTCGAGTCGGCGCTCGTACGCCAGCCCTCACACCCGAGGGGTCGCTCAATTTTATCCTTCGGACAACCGGAGCAGTTCCTCTGGTGGTTTGGTTAAGCGAACGTAAGTTGCACGTCAAGTCTTGGTTTAGCGTCATCGGACCGTGCTTGGCACAGTGTACGCTCGGCCTCTTTACGGGCGAATTCGAATCGCAAATCGCCGATAGCATCGACAGGGTGCGTGTCACTTTGGGAGATTCAATGAACGCTTTCAGCCGATTACGCTTCCTTCACATTCCGATCGCCACGCGCGTGCTCGTCGTGGGCGCGCTCGCGCTCGCGCTTCTGACGATCACGCTGCTGATCAGTGCGATGCAGTCCGTCGAACGCGGCGTCTACGGACAGATCGATCAACGCGTCCAAGTCGCGCAGAACACCCTCTGGTCGCAGGTGAACGAGCGCGGAGCGGCCTCGATCGTCGATGGACATCTGCGCTTCGGATCCTGGGTGGTCAAAGGCGATCACTCGGTCGTCGACCTGGTGAAAGAGGTCACCGGCGGCGACGCGACGATCTTCCAGATGATCGACGGAAAGCCGATGCGCGTCACGACCACCGTCCGCAAGCTCAACAGCACCGAACGCAACGACAACACCGAGCTCATCGGCCCGGCCCGCAAGGCGTTCGACAAGGGTCTGAGCTACAAGGGCGTGAGTCCGGTGGCCGGCCGCCCGTTCATCAACCGCTACGATCCCCTCAAAGACGCGGCCGGCAACGTCGTCGGCATCATCTACACCGGCGTGCCGCTGACCGAAATGTCCGACGCGGTCGCGAGCACCGTGCGGATCGTCGCCCTCGCCGCGGCGATCGGCCTGCTGGTCTGCCTGGGAATGCTCTTCGCGGTCGTGCGGCCGTTGCGCGGCAGCGCCAAAGCCCTCGCCGGCGCCGCTCGCGGCCTCGCCGGCGGCGACGTCGATCAAGAGATCGCCCTGCGCTCGCGCGACGAGTTCGGGGAGATCGGCGCCGCCTTTCGGGACATGATCGAGTACCAGCAGCGCATGACCGAAGTGGCCGATGCGATCGCCGCCGGGAATCTCACCCAGACCGTCGTCCCCGCCTCGGATCGCGACCGGTTGGCGATCGCGTTCAACCGCATGACCGAAAACTTGCGGACCGTCATGCAGGGCGTCGCCGGTGCTTCCGCGGCCCTGGTCGAGGTGAGCGCGCAGGCATCGGTCGCGTGCGATCAATCGGCGATCGGCGTGGAACAGGTTTCCAAAGCGATCCTCGGAGTCGCCGGCGGCGCCCGCGATCAGCTGATCGGAATCCAAACCGCGAAGATCGCCGTCGAAGAACTCTCGAGCAGCGCGATGCAGATCGCCGACGGCGCTGCCGGTCAAGCGGCCGCAGTCGGCTCGGCGGGCGACGGCGTCGCCGCGGTCGACCGGCAGATCGCCGCACTGGCCGCGCTCGGCGAGGTACTCGCGAAGGCGGCGAGCCAGGCCAGCGATGAGACCGGCAGCAGTTCGAAGACCGTGCTCGCGTTCTCGGACGCGATGTCCCGGCTGCGCGACGAATCGTCGGCGGCAGAGCAGGCCTTCACCGCCCTCGAGCAGCGGTCGGCGGCGGTCGGTGCGATCGTCGAGACGATCGACGACATCGCGGATCAGACGAACCTGCTCGCGCTGAATGCCGCGATCGAATCGGCGCGAGCCGGCGAGCACGGACGCGGCTTTGCCGTCGTCGCCGAAGAAGTCCGGCGGCTCGCGGAGCGGTCGGCTATCGCGACCCGCGAGATCAGCGCGATCCTCGAAGAGATTCGCCGCGAAACCGTCCGCGCCGCACACGCGATGCGCTCCTCGTCGACGGCGGTCGACCGCAGCCTGGATCTTTCGACCGCCGCAACCAACTCGCTCGCCGGCGTGAGCGATGCCGTCGCGCAGACGCGCAAGGCGGCCGACGAGGTCGCCGCCAGCGCGAAGCTGATGCGCGATGCCAGCGTGCACGTCGCCGGCAACATGCGCAGCGTCACCGCGATCGTCGAGGCGAACGCCGCGGCGTCGCAGGAGATGCAGGCGTCGACGGACGCGATCACCGGTTCGATCGCCCCCGTCGCGCAAGCCGCGGAAGAGCAATCTGCCGCCGCGGAGCAGGTGCTCGCATCGACGGAGGAGCTCGCGGCGCAAGTGCGCGAGATGAGCGAAACGTCGCGTCGCGTCCGCGGTCAAGCACAGAACATCGCGCGCCTGGTCGAAGACTTCCGCTTTCGCGAAGACCACGCGGGCCCGCGACTCGTCGATTCCGGCAGCGAGACGCGTTTCGCCCTGAGGAAATCGGCGTAAGGCCTCCTGGGCCCGGCGCCGGAAACAGTAGCCGCCGGGCGCGACGCGGAAGGCGGCCGGGTGGCCAACGCGACCCTGACCTACGGCTCCTACCTGCGGATCCCCGATCTGCTCGACCTCCAGCATCCGCTCAGCGACCCGCCGCATCACGACGAGCTGCTGTTCATCCTGATCCACCAGGTCTACGAGCTCTGGTTCAAGCAGACGCTGCACGAGCTCGACGCCGCCGTCGCGTTCCTCGACCGCGACGACCTGCTGAAGGTCGCCAAAGCATTCCGCCGCATCCACGCGATCCAGCGCATCCTCGAGACACAAGTCGAAGTGCTCGAGACGATGACCCCGCAGGACTTCAACGCCTTCCGCTCCGGTCTCAATCCGGCCAGCGGCTTCCAATCGGCGCAGTTCCGCGAGATCGAGTTCCGCTGCGGCGTCCGCGCGAACGAGTCCGCCCTGCGGTACCTCGAGCTGACCCCGCCGGAACGCGCCAACCTCGAGCGGCGGCTGAGCGAGCCGACCCTGTACGACGCGCTCAAAGCCTGCCTGACGCGCCACGGCTTCGACGTCTCCTCGCACGACGCGCTGGTCGCGACCTTCCGCACCATCTATGAGAACGAGGAACGGTACTACGCGCTCTACCTGCTGCTCGAAGACCTCATCGAATTCGACGAGCGGGTGCTGCTGTGGCGCATGCGGCACGTCGCGATGGTGGAGCGCATGATCGGGATGAAAACCGGCACCGGCGGTTCGCTAGGCGTTTCGTATCTGCAGACGACGCTGCAGCGGCGGTTCTTCCCGGAGCTCTGGGAAGTGCGCACCGTGTTGGGCGGGACGTCCGCGTGATCGCGCAGAGCGCCGCGCGGGCGCGCGAACGATTCGCCGGGATCGACACCAACACGTGGCTGGTGTCGCACTCGATGGGCGCGCCGCCGCTCGCCGCGCGCGACGCGCTGGTGCGCTATCACGAGCGCTGGGCCGAGGGCGGCCCGGAAGGCGCGTGGCCGGAGTGGCTGGACGAGGCGCGCGCGATCGGCGACGGCATCGGCGCGATCATCGGCGCGCCTGCCGGCAGCGTCGCCCTCGCGCCGAACGTCAGCCTGCTGCAATCGGCGCTCGCCTCGTCGCTGGACCTGCGCCCATCGGCCGGCTCAGGGCAGGGTCGCAACGAGATCGTCTACGAAGCGCTGCAGTTTCCGTCGCTCGCCTACGTTTGGACCGCGTGGGAGCGCGCCGGCGCGAAGACCGTGCGCGTCGCGACCGACGACGGCCGCACGATCCCGACCGACCGCATCTGCTCGGCGATCACCGAACACACCGCGCTGGTCGTGCTCTCGCACGCGTACTATCAGAGCGCGGTGCTGATCGATCTGCCGCCGATCGTCGCGCGCGCGCGCGAGGTCGGCGCGCTGGTCGTTCTCGACGCGTACCAGACGACGGGGATCGTCCCGTACGACGTCGTCGCGCTCGATCTCGACGTCGTCGTCGGCGGCTCGCACAAGTGGCTGTGCGGCGGTCCCGGCTGCGGCTGGATATACGTGCGGCCCTCGCTCGCGCAGCGCTTTCGGCCGATGGTCACGGGCTGGTTCGGGCACCGCGTTCCGTTCGCGTTCGAGCCGCCGCCAATCGAGTACGCGAGCGATCAGCTGCGCTGGGCGAGCGGTACGCCGACGATCCCGGGCTACCTGGCGGCCCGGCCCGGTCACGATCTGATCCGCGAGGTCGGCGTCCCGGCGATCCGCGCGCACAACACGCGCCTCACGAAGTACCTCACCGAAGCGGCGCTCGAACGCGGCTGGCAGGTGAACACGCCGCTCGATCCCGCCAAGCGCACCGGCTGGGTCGGCATCGACGTACCGGACGCCGAGCGCGTCCAGCACGAACTCCAGCAGCGGCGTATCTTCGTCGACCACCGGCCGGGCTGCGGGCTGCGGGTGAGCGCGCACTTCTACACGACCGACGAGGAGATCGAGCGTTTCATAGGTGCGATGGACGCGCTGGTGGGGTAAGTCATACCATGGACATTCCCGGCCGCCTGGTGTTCTTTGCCGCCGCAGCGCTCACGTTCGGCGTGCCGAGCGGGGCGTTCGCGCAAATCTCGCCGATGCCGTCGGCCACGAACGCCGGGATGACCGGGACGCCGGTGACGCCGCAGCCCGAGACCTCGGCACATACCCGCGGCTCGCTCCCGGGCTGGCGCCGCACGGACGTTTCGGGTGAGATACCGCCCGGCGCGCAGATCAAAGCAATGAAGAGCGGCTCGCTGACCCGCGCGCAAGTGATCTACGGGTTGACGCATCAGGTGCGGGAAGCCAAGCAGCTCGCCAAACTGAAGACGGTCGCCTTCGCTCGGCTGCGCGTCTACCGGCTGCCGCCGTCGCTCAAGACGATGTTCCACGTCAGCGATGCCGAGTCGCAAGCGCTCGTCGTCGCGATGCTCGGAGAGGGCGTGCGCGTAGCGCAGACGACAGCAGCGCTACCCGACACCGACGCCAGCAGCTCGCCGATCCAATACCTGCGCGACGTGCTCGCCGACATCACCGTGAGCAACGCGCTCGAGAACTCGAACCGCAACGTCGCATTGCAGAACGTGCTCTACGACAACAAGATCCCGATCGGCCAGGTCGTCGGCCTCTACGTCGGCGGCGGCGGTATCATCACCACGATCAGCAAGTAGGGTCGTCCGGACGGCGCCGCTCACACGGAGGCGAGCAGCAACTCCATCTCCGCGTGGATCGTGCCGTTCGACGCGAGGATGGAGCCGGTGGCGACGTCGAACGCGCCGCCGTCGATCGCGCCGACTCGTCCACCGGCCTCGGCGATCAGCACCGCACCCGCCGCGACGTCCCACGGCGCGAGATCGAATTCCCAGAACGCGTCGAAGACGCCGGCCGCGACGAAGGCGAGATCGAGCGCCGCGCTGCCGTCCCGACGCACCGCTTGCGCCGCGTGCGAGAGCGCGGCGAAGTACGGGCCGTTGCGCGAGTAGTTGGCGGGATTGAAGCCGGTGCAGATCATCGCACGGTCGACCGCGTCCACGGTCGAAACCCGGATCGGCTTGCCGTTCCGCGTCGCGCCGCGTCCACGCTGCGCGGCGAAGAGCTCCTCGAGAAGCGGGGCATAGACGACGCCGGCTTCTAGGACACCGGCCCGTTCGTACCCGATCGAGACGCAGAACAGCGGATAGCGGTGCGCATAGTTCGTGGTGCCGTCGAGCGGATCGACGATGAAGCGCTCGTCGCCCGTGCCGGCATAGGTACCGCCCTCCTCCCCGAGGATCGTGGCCGACGGAAACGCGGCGCGGATCCGCTCGACGATCAGCGCTTCGCTCGCGCGGTCGGCGTCGGTGACCAGGTCGTGCGGCCGCTTCTGCTCGATCGAGCGGGGTGAGCCGAGCCGGTCGCGCAGCAGCGCGCCGGCGTCGCGGGCGAGCGCGGAGATGAACGCGAGCGGGTCCACGGGGCCTCTCTTCGGAAGTGGCGAGACTGATGAGAAGAGAGGCTTCCGGACTGCGCGACCGCGTCCTCGCGGCGATCGAGATCACCGCCTTGGGGATTTGGCTGGGTGCGCTGATCGGGTTCGCGTTCATCTTCGCCCCGTTGGCGTTCCGGCTCGTCGCGGCGCTCGACGTCGGGCGTTTCGCCGTACTAACCGCCAGCGCGCTCACAGCTCTGACGCAATGGGGCTACGCGCTTGGCGGCATCGCCATCCTGGTCGCACTTGCGCGCGCGATCGACGCCGGCGACCGCACGTGGGACATCGTGCGGGCCGCGCTCGTCGCGCTGGCGCTCGGCCTAGCCGCGTACGAGCAGGAGGCGATCGTTCCGGCGATGCAGGCGACCTCCGATCTGCGCGGGGCGGAATACCATGCGCTCCACCAGCGTTCGAGCACGATCTACGGCGGCGCGGCGCTGCTCGCGCTCGCCGCGCTCGTCATGGCGGCGGCCCGCCGTGAGACCTAGCTGACGACCAGCGTGTACTGCACGATCGCGGGATAAGAGCCCGGGGGCTGCGAGTTCGGAACGACGATCTTTAGGTCCACGCAGTGCTGTTGCGACTGCCCCGCCGTCCCAGACCAGGTCTTTTCGCCGGGCGTCCCCGAGTTCGCGAACGTATGAAACGTCGCCGCCAAATCGGGAACCGCCCACGACAGATAGCTTGTCGTCGGATAGTTCATCATCGGATACGTACCGGTAGCGGTCGTATTTGTCGTTCCGTACGCCCAGTCGACCAAAGAGTGGGTCGTCGGATAGTAGGTGAAGACCTCGTACGCGCACGCGAAGGGTGTCGTCCCATACCCGGCATAGAGCATTGACGTGTGCGGAATGACATGCAGGTACATGGCATTCGGGTCCGGCTTTGCGATGAAGCGCACTGGAACCGGCGTCGGTTGCGCCGTGACCGCCTGCGCGATCATCAGGCCGCTGGGCACAACGTCCCACGCGCTCCCGGAAGACGCCACCTGCAATGGGCCGCCGAAGGGATCGGCGACCAGCCGCGCGATCCCGGGCGCGACGGCGACGCCGCGCACCGGAGCGACCTCCGCAGGCGGCACTGCACGATGCATCACGACCGGCGCGGGGCTCGGCGTGATCACGACCGTGAGGTACACCGTTTTGTAGGTCTTGGAACTCTGAAGAGCGTCGGCTTGCGAGAAGACCGCGAGGGCCGCCATCGTTCCGAGCGCCAACAGTGCGAGTTGATTCGTGCGTTTCAATTTCCGACCACCGTGTAGACGATATAGACGTCGAACTGGCTGATCGGGGTCGCGCCCGAGAGCCGGAGCTGATAATCGAACCCTCGGCTCAGGTTACCGGGCGCCGCGGAACTCCACACGGCCGAACCGGCCGACGGGATGCCTCCGGTGCCCGAGTAGTCAATCCCATTCACACCGTTGAGACCGATCGGCGTTCCGCTCGTGCGGTTGAACGACGTGGCCGACGAATACGGCGTATTGCCGGAACTGTTCACCAGCCAGAACAGCGTTTGCGCCAACGGGAACGTCGCCGGGGTCGGAACCGGGTTGCTGCCGTTCAGATCGGTCGCACCCTCGGCGTACACGACGAAGCCCGCGTTGTCGTTCGTCTGGACGTTGATTTGCGCCGCGTATTTGTAGAGGTACTGGTACCCGACGACGGCGCTGCCGAAATCGACCGTGCCGCCGTTGAGAACAGCCGCCGGCCCCGGTGCCGGGGTCGAACCGCTGCCGCTCCCGCCACTCGGCCCGAAACCGGTCATGTAGTTCGGGATGACCTGTGCCCTGACGGTGGCGAGAACCTTGTACTTGAGCTGCGCGGAGCCCGTGCTCGGCGTGCCGCCCGCGAACGCCGGGGCGGTTGTCAGGAGCAGCGCGGTGGCTGCGGCGGTAAGCGTTCGCATCCTCACGATTCGTTCCATCAATTCGCGATCAGCGTGTAGGTGAGGGTGATCGTCGTCGCCGCGTTGTTGTTGACGCTCAGCGGGTTGACGGTCACCCGGTAGGACATGATGTTGTCGATCGGGTTATGATACGCGGAGCCGCCCGTCCAGTTGGAGGCGGGGAGCGTTCCGCTTGTCGGGATCAACGTCCCAGGAGCGGTGGCCGGTAGGCTCAGCGTGAGCGTCCCGGTCCCCGGTGTCCCCGAATGCCCCGTCTGCATGAACGTGGTGACCTGTCCGCTCGACGTGGTGGGGTTGACGTCGGCCGACACCGAGAGATTCCACCCGTTGGTGTCGTCGCTGTAGACCGTCGCGCCGAGCGTATCGAGGATCGTCGCGGTGCCGGCGATGGTGCTGAGGTCGATGATCGGCGTCGCGCTGTTCGTGAACGTACAACCGCCGCACGTCAGGGCCGCCGCCGTGCCTTGGCCGAAGAACGTCCCGCCCGGCCACGCCGCACCGGTCGGTACCTCGATGACGAGCCGGGCGTCGGTGATGACGCGGAGCGTGTTCGAGAGGCTGTAGATCGGCAGCGTGTTCGGGTTACCGCCGCCGCGCGGATCGGGCGGCGTCGCGTTTGCGGTGGCGACCGCGGAGTCGAACCGGAACGTCGAGCCGACGTCGTACGGCGAGGTCGCGTAGAAGAAGACGTCGAGATTCTGCCCGACCGCGATGTTGCAACCCGAGAGCTGCAGCAGTCCCGACGTCCCGGGCGCTCCGTTCACTGCCTGCACGAGCGAGAGGTACGAGTTTCCGAGGCACTTCGAACCGCCAACCCCGGCGCCCGCGCCGTACACGTAGATCGACGTTGGGACCACCCTCCAGGGGTTCGCCGTATCGAAGAGCTGGCCCGACGTGTTTGCCCACGGGATCGCGAGGCTCACGTTCGTGATGTTGGTCGAACCGTTGTTGTGCAGCTCGAAGACGAAGCCGTTGCCGTTGTTGAAGTCGGCCCACGAACCGACGACGGGCTGGCTGCCGAACGTGACGCTCTGGATCGGCGCGACGGGCGGGTGCGACGGCGCCGCGGTGTATCCGCCGGCGAACGTGAAGCTGGTCTGCGCCGTCGTGTTGGCGACGGTCAGCACCGGGATCTGCGAGCCGGTCGCCGGGACGACAGCGCCGCCGTTCGCGCCGACGACCGTCCAGTTGACGTTGTACGTTCCGACCGTCGGGGCTGAGGCGTAATTGAAGTTGATCGTGAGGCTGCCGCCCGGCGGGAGCGAGCTCGAGTCGGTGGTCGCGGCGCATGGCGTCGACGTTTGCGCCGCGACGTTCGGCGCCGTGCCGACCGCGCACAGATCGATCAGCCACTGGCCCAGTGTCCCGGTAGCGTTCGCGTTCCAGGTCGCGCCGTTCGAGCCCGTGACCGAGGTGACGGTCGGGTAGATTCCCGCACCGGCCGCCGGCACCGTCACCAGCAGCTGGCTGACGTAGTCGGGATTCGGATCGAGCCCGGTCGACGTGTTGAGAAACTTGAAGGTCCAGCTCTGGTTCGCCAGAGCCGGCACGACGGCCGGCGTGATCGCCGCGGACATGAGCGACGTGTCCAACGAGAACACTCCGAGCTCGGTCGAGTCGACGTTCTGCGTTCCGGCGACCGCGTTCGTCAGCGTGTTCGTCGGCGCCATCTGGAACACTGTCCCGCCGCCGCCGCCGAAGTTCATCGGATTGCCGTAATTGGCCGTCGCTGCGATCTCCTGGAACGGGAACGCGGAGAGCAGGATCGGAACGCGCAGTACGAACGTCGCGCTCTTTCCGGTCGCAATCCCGGGCGTCGTGGCTTTTGTCTTCGCCGCAAGCGCGAACGCGTTCGGACCGAGCGTTCCGTCACCGAGGATGCCGTTCCCGGCGTTGCCGTTCTGGGTGACGAGCTGCCAGTTGGCGGTCTGATTGGTCGCGTTGACCGTCGCCGACGTGATCGACGGCATGAGTACGTTGGGATCGACCGTCGGCGGCATGACGAATTCGATGCTGTAGATTGGGCCGGGTCCATTGTTGGTGACCGTGATCGTCAGCGGATAGTAGCTGGTCGGCGGGTACGCCGCACCGTTGGACGGCGCCCCGTGCGTGCCCGACCGGTACATCGCCTGGTCGTAGCGCGGCGTCCCCAGCAGCGAACCCGCACCGGCATACGTGCCGACCGTGAGCGAGTACGTCGCTTCATTGTTCGACCCGACGACATTGTTGCTGTACACCGCCAGCCCGTTGCTCGCCGTGTTCGTCATTGTCGCGTTGTAGCCGCTGGGCGCGATACCGTGCAGCGGGGTGATCTGCGTTTGCAGCACGCACGCGGTCGTGCAGACGCTTGGAGGGACCATAATTGATATCGGGATCGAGATCGTCGCATTGGGCGGCAGCGATTGCCCGACAACCGCAGGCGTCGCATTGATCTGCGCCCCGCTCACCAAGGTGAGGTTCCAGGTCTGACCGATCGAGTCGATCGCCGTCGTCACGCCGCCCTGGAGGGCGAGCGTGACGTTGCCGGCGGTGTCGTTACGGATGGTGATCGCCTTGAGCGCGTCGCCGTTCCAGTTGCCATACAGCGTTCCGGCGGTATTGCGCACGGTCGCCGTGACGCTCGTCGGGTTGCCGGACGGATTCCCGTTCACATACGAACCGGCCGGGTTCGTCCACTGGAACGTGCTGCCATACGAAACCAGCGTGAACGATTTCGAGCCGACGACCGTGCTCGTGTTCGTGTCGTAGAACTGCGCGGTGTAGACGTTCGGCGCAAACGGGATCTGCGTCGCGCTGAACGAGGTGAAATTCGTCGCGTTGATCGGGAACGGCACCTGCTGCACCCCGCTCGAAGCGCCGGACGCCGTGAACGAATACGGTAGCGAGAAGGCCTGCGGCGACCCGAAGGCGGGATTGCCGTCAGTCGTGGTCGAGCTGAGCACCACGCCGTTGGCGTTGCTGACGGTGATGCGGTAGACGTGCCCGCTCGTCAGGCCGGAAACCTGATAGTTCAGGCCGGTGACCGATTGCTCCGGCGTCGCCGCGCCACCCGGGGTCCCCAACAGCCCGTCGGTCGCGAACGTATCGCTCAGGTTCGTGCCGTTGCCCAGCGTCGAATTGTACGGAACGAGCGAGCTCCACGTCACCGTCGAGGGGTTCAGTGAGATCTGCTGCGTCGAGATCAAGTCGTTGGTCGTCGCGTCGAAGAGCTGGACCGTTTGGGTTCCGAGGCTGTTCGCTCCGGACGACGGCGTCGCATATTGCCCGGACAGCGACTGCGACGTCGGCAGAATCCCCGTCGCGCCCGAAACGAAGCACGTCCCGCTGCCGAAGTTCTGCGCGCCCGCCGGGATCGCGAAGACGCACGGCAGACCGTTGCCGGACGTGTTCACGAAGCCGAACGAGTAAAAGTGGGCGGGATTGAGCCCGCTGCCGGAAACGTAGACCGTCGCGCCTGAGGCGAAGTCGTTCGCCTTGATCGTGAAACCCGCATTCGAGTACGTCGCGAAGTTGAGCGTGCCGAGCACGACGCTGTAGGCGACCGCTTCATACGCATTGGTCGCGGAGTTCTGGACCGCGATCGTCCAGACACCTGAGTAGGGAAAGTCCGTCGCGCCGGTGCGCGTCGGACCGATCCCGAAGATGTTGTCGGGTGACGCAGTCAGCGGCGTCGAGAGCGTCATCTCTGCGTAGTACGGAACCTGCTGGCCCGACCCCGGCGTCTGCATGCACCGGCCCGAACCGTCGGTCTGGAACGTGTCGGCGACCTGTCCGCCGTTGACGTAGTCCGTCGGCGTGACGCGGTAGGCCGTGCCGTCGGGCGGAAAGACGAGGTACCGGTAGTTCGTGTTGGCCCGGAGGTTCTGGCACAACCAGTACACGTTGGCGCCGTACGAGAGCGTCTGGTCGTCGAGATACGGGACGGACGATGTGCCGGTCAGCACGATCGTCGCGCCGCTGGCGGACTGGCGCCAGCGCGCGCGATGCTTGAGCAAGTCGGTCAGCTTCGGAATCGGCGGACGCGCCCCGCGATACGGAATCAGCCGCGACGGACTCGCCTTGCCGGTTTGGATGAGGCGCGCCAATGCCTTGAGGCTGTCGCCGCTGGAGCCGGTGCCCGTGGAGCGCAACTCTCCGTGCATCTGCCTTTGGTTACCGAGAGGTAGCGGCGGAGCTGCCGGCGCGACGGTCGCGGTTGAACGCGGGCCGCCTACCGTACGCTGTACCGCCGACGTCGATTGCGCCAGCGCAACGAACGCGCCGACGCCGAGGACGCCGGCGACAACGAAGGCGAGGATCGCCAACGCGCGCGACAAGTGGTGCATGTATTCTCCGGAATCCGTTCCGATTCGGTGCGCTCAGCGCACCGTGATGTTCGCTTGGCCCGCAACGAGATTCGGGCCGCCATAGTCGACGAGTGCGACGACGGAGTACGAACCTGGAGCGAGCTTCTTGCCGACCGCGTCGATGAGACGTTTGCCGGCTCGTTCAACGAGCAATCCTTGCGGGAAAGCGATGCGATCGACCAGGGCTCCGCCCTGTTTGATCTCGACTCGCCCGCTCAAGTATACGTGCGCGTTCCCCGTATTGCGAAAGTCGACGAGGTAATGCTGACCGTCACTCAGCGCTTGGGCCTTCACGTCGTCGACTTCTCCGGCGATGCGCGTCGACTCGGGGATGATCACGTAGATCTTCGAGGCGATGCGCTCCACGATCGACAACCCGCCGCCGTGGCGTGTGGGTCGCGTCGTGAAGAATACGAGGTTGCTGTACTCACCGTTCGCCGTCGACGGGACGTCGACGGAGAACCGAACCTGCGCGAACGTTCCCGGTTCGAGATCGAACTCGCGCGGGTTGATCGTGATGTCCTTCGAGAGCGAGTACGGCGACTTGCCCGGTGGTGCGAAGGCGTAATTGCCGGTCGGTCCCACCAGGTAATCGGAGAGCGAGGCGACGATGTGAACCGCCGCAGCGCTCGTGTTCCGAACGGTGATGGGGAACGTCTCCTGCTTGCCGGGCTGCGTGGTCAGCTCGTACTTCGCAGGGGAGACGTCGACGGAGATGTCGGCCGCCGACGGAGCGGTGACCGCGAACCCGAAGGTCGCGATCGTTCCGAGAATCTTGAGAAAACGCCAGGGACGTATCACTTTATGTTTCTCGGCCGCTCCGCGCGGCGACTGCAGGTCCGTCAGCTCGACGAAGCGAGTTAGGAGGGGATGACCGCGATGGTAATCACGTTCGTGGCCGCGCCCGAAGCCGCGGTGGCGTTGACGTTCATCTGAATGTCCTGGCCGATGTACTTGAACGCCGCACCGCTGAGGGCGCCCGCGGCGTTGTACAGCGAGTAGCCGCCCGCCGTATAGGTCGTTGCGGTCGGCGTCGCGGTGGTGTTGGTCGTCAGGCCGGTCACGGTCGCGCCGCCGAAGCCCGTGCCGGCCGTGGCCGCACCGAGTCCGGCGAGAGCAACGCCCGCGACGCTGTTGACGGTCGGGCAGGCCGCGACGTACGGGCCCGGGTTACCGGTCGCGCCCGATTGCGTCGGCGCAGCCGCGGGCGTCCCATTGAGCCGGAACGAGCAGATCTGCGTACCGGCCGCGAGTGTGTCGACGTACTCGACGATGTTGACGGGGTTGACGTCGTTCGACTCGACGCCGATCGAGATCGCGTTCTTGTAGTAGCAGCCTGTATAGCCGGACGCCGGGGGCGTGATGCCGCCGAACGTCAGCGTGGCGAGGGTGCCTTCGGCGACGCCCGCGGTGCAGTTACCGGCGACCGAGGGGAGGATCGACGAGGCGACGCCCGACTGGATGGCGCCGGTCGCATCGTAGTTGACAGCGATCGAGACCGCAGCTGTGGCGTTGACGGCGTACTTGAGCTGGGCCGATCCGTAAACCGTCGTGGCGGCCATCGAGGGCGCGGCCAGAGCGGTCACGATTCCCAGCGAGGCCAGAGCAGTTACTGCTCTTTTCACGTTCGAATCCTTTCGAGGGAGGGACGCAGATGGGGAGGAGCGATCGACGCCCCCTACCTCCACTTTCGACTTACGGGTAGGCAATATTAGGCGCTTGCTCCTTCAGGCGAGCTCCTTAACGCAGACTTTGCCGCCGGCAGGCCCCTGCTTTACGGTTCGGCGCCCTCTCAGCGGAACACCAGCCCGTAGTTCTGACCCTTCTTCGTCACTAATGTCGCCCCGTACGGAAGTCCTTTGCGCCAGACGCGGACGTCGAAGGTGAAGACGCGGCCGGCCGGCCGCGGCAGCACGATCTTGTAGCCGTCCTCGAAGAGCACGCTGTCGCCCTCATCGAGACCGACGAGCCCCTTGAGGGTTACCTTGGCACTCTGCCCAGGCTGCACGTTGCGGGGGCTGAGGCGCACGGCGAAGAGCGGGATGCTGGGGTCCACGGGGACGAGCGCCTGGCCGTCGTTCACGTCCTTGCGTCGTGCCGACACCGTCACGGCATAGTCGCCCTTGGCGAGCGGCGGGACCGTGGCAGTGCCCAGCCAGGCGTTCTGGCGTGAGTCGAACTTGAGGGGAAACGTCCCGAAGACGTCGCTTTCCACGAAGAGCGATTTGACGTCCTTGGAGTTGGTCGTCGCGCGAATCCGCAAAAGGGCACCGGGCGGTGCCGAGGCGGGCTCCACGACCACCTGGATCGCCTGCCGCTTTCCGTCGTTGAAGGTGTACACGACGTCTTTCGCCCCCGCGCCGAGCTTGAAGACGACCCCGGCGATCGAGGCGCCGCCGGCGATCGAAAGCGGGCCGTCCGGTCCGGAGAGAACGGAGAGGCCCTCGGGCAAGGTGTCTTTGTCGATGCTGAGCGTGTACGTCCCCGGCGGCATGTTGTCGAGGACGAAGGCGCCGTCTTCGTCGGTGATGACCGCATGGTCGCCGGGGTCCGCGACGACGTAGACGTTGTGGAGGCCGACCAGCTGCCCGAAGCCGCCGTCGGCCGGAGCGAGCACGTTGCCGGAGATCGACCCCAGCGGTGTCGCGATAAAGGTCAGTGGGACGGACGTCCCCGGGCTGACGGTCACCGTGCGCTTCGTGTCGCCGAGGAACGCGACGTTCGAGGGGACCGTCACCTCCGCGATCGAGACCGTGTGGGCGCCCGGGTTCAGGCGGCCGACCTGAAAATGGCCGTCGGGCGCGCTGGTGACGGCCTGCACGCCGTCGACCGAGATCCCGACCCCGCTCAGAGGATGCTTCACCCCGTTCTGGTCCTGGGAGATCACGCTCCCCGAGATCCCCGCGAAGTTCCCGACGTTGAACTGGACCGAGGTCGTCTGACCGCCGAGCACTGAGATCGTCACGTACTCGCGGTCGGCGATCAAGCCCGGACTGATCGTCGCGGGGTCGATCCGAATCGTGTGCGTCCCTTGCGGGACGAAGCGGAACTCGAACTCGCCGCTCGCGTCGGTCCGTTGGGTGGTTCGGCCGTCGAGGATGATCACAGCGTTGTTGTAGCCGCGCTGCGACATCTGGTTGTAGGCAAACGGCGTCGAGGAGGTCGAGAAGGTGACTAACCCGCGGATCACCGCCGGGAGGTTGGGGTTCGCACGTCCGCCGGCCGACTGCGGTTGGCCGAAACCGAACGGCCCGATCAGCGAGAGGTTCAGCGTCGATCCGTGGCCGCCGCCGATGCCGGTCTGCCGGAAGAAGTCGGCTTGGAGCTGGACCGCGACGACGTTCGAGAGGCGGCGCACGAGGCTCACGCCAGTATCGATCACGGCCGTGGGGACGCCGTTGTTCGAGGACTGTTGGAAACTCTGAATCACCTGGGCGTCGAGCTTGCGGCCGAACGAATGCCGATAACTGAAGCTCTGGGCGAGCCCTGCACCCGTGCTCGCGTCCCCCGTCTGCGTGCTGCGAGCGATCTGATAGGCGGCGCTCCCGCCAAAGACCGCACGGCTCATCCCAAGCGCCATCTGCTGCTGGCCGGCGGAGCCCGTACTTCCACTGGTCGAGGACGCCTGGAGCGTCTCAAAGAGCGACAGCTTCCCCGCCGACTCGGAGAACGAGAGGGCTCCGGTGCGCTGAAGCGTGCGCGAGCCGGCGTTTCGCTGATCGTCGAGCCCAGCGATGTATTGCATGCCGAAGTGTGACCAGCTCTTGCCCCCGCTGAAGGTCAGGCGGTCGTCGTGCGAGATAATGCCGTCGAAGTTGTCGTCGATGTGGCCGAGCGAGAGGTTGAGGTCCCCGAAGCGATCCGAGCGCTTGCGGAACGCAACGTCGGCCTGGAGCCCACCGTTGAGCGTGCTGGTCAGCGTCTGGAGTCCCGCCGGACTGTAGCGCAGGTGGACCGTCGTGAAGAGGCTCTTGCCTTGAAGGTCGGCCTGGAACGCGGTCGCCAGACGCGTGCCGGCCGCGACGCCGTCGATCCCGCGCGTGTTTGAGACGGCGATCTCCGTGTCGGTCGAAAGTCGCTCGCTATAGCGCCGGTAGGACAGATCGCCGAGCGCCTCTCGGCCGTTGCCCTGTTCGCCTCTTCCATAGTAGCTGCCGGCCGAGAGATAGCCCCCGAAGGCATTCCAGTTCCGGCGCACGCCGTAGATGCGGTAGGTGATCGAATCGCCGGCCGCCCCTTGGACTCCTGCGGTCGAGGCGAGGTAGTTCAGGTCGCCGTTGCGCAGCGGGATCGACAGCGACACCCCCCGAGCGAACCCGCCGATCTGCAGCTGGCTGTCGCTCGGCCCCGATACCTGACCGTAACTAAGCCCGTACCGCGTCGTGCGGTACCCGACGATCAGCGAGCCGATCCCGAGCGTCCCACCCCCGTACCCGAACGCGCTCGAGATGCTCACCGCGCTCGCCTCCGTCCGGCGCTCGATCCCGAGGCTCAGCGCGGTCGAGTAGTTGTCGTAACCGGTCGCCAGGCCGTTGCGGCTCGAGCGGTTGAGCCCGAGCTGATACGTACCCGACCCCTTGAAGACGATCGGGCCTTCGCCGAGCATCGACCGACGGTGCGGGCGGGCGGCCGGCGAGGCGGACGGCCCCGGACTGGGGCCCTCGAGAGCGACCTTCGGGGCGGCGAACGGCAGATGGAGACGGACCGCGAGGAGCGGTGCCGCCCGCAGCGCACCCTCCGATGCGAAGCACACGGTAGAAGCAGTCAGGCAGGCGGCACCTGCTCCCGCGATGAGCCGGCGGAAGTGGGGGTGCACACCCGTACCATCGGCCGTCAGCGGCCTGGACCTGCGACCAAATCGTTCAGTTTCAGGTAAAGTCCGCGACCTGAAGGAGCCGATAGCATGGAGAGGGGTACTTGTATCCCTAGCCCACGGACGGGCAGCTTCCATGGAGGGAAGACAGCACCATCGGCATGGACGTACGAGGCCTTGCAGATCTCGCGTTGAGCGCGGGACTGAGGACGCAGAGCGAGCTACAGACGTTGACGCGACGGCTGTCGTCCGGTCTGCGTATTACGTCGTCTCAAGACGATCCGAGCGGCCTCGCGATCGCGGAGTCGCTTGCCTCGAAGGTGCAGGGTCTCGACGAAGGTTCGCGCCAGATCCAAACGGCGGCGAACGCGCTGACCGTTGCCGAAGGTGCGATGGCCGGAATCTCCGACATCCTGCAGCGGATGCGCGCCCTCGTGGTGCAAGCGCGGAGCGACCTCGAGAGCGTTGCGGACCGGGGCATGATGCAGGCCGAGCTCAACCAGCTCATGCTCGAGATCAACAAGATCGCGGAAAACACGAACTTCAACGGCAGGGCGCTGCTCGACGGCAGCGCATCGAGCGTGCCTCCGCTAAACAACCGCATCATCATCGTTTCGAACGCGCCTACCGGCAGCGGTACGATGCTGCTGGACCAGAGCGTCGACCCGAGTGTACCGGCGATCTCCCCGACAGCTCCGCAGCTCGCACAATCCCTGACCGTCGACTCGTACGATCCGGTCTCGGGCACGATACAGATAACGGCGGTAATCGGCAGTCAGGATGCGGTTTTCGGGCCGGAACAGACCGGGTCGGCGCAGATCGTGAACGGCACAAACTATCTGGTGGGCGGGAGCCCGCCGACGCCCGGCAACCCGACCTTATATCAATACGACGTGAACGGCAATTACGTGCTCTCGTTCAACGTCGGCATCCTCTCGCCGCAGGACGTCGGCAAATCTGCCTTTCTCGTCTCACTGCCCGCGCAGCAGAATAATCCGGGCGGGACTCTGTACGTGAACAGCGGTAACGCAGAAGGATCGGTTGTCGGCATCGACATCCCAGGCCTCTCCGCAGTGAACCTTGGCGTTAACGACGTGCAGCTGAGCACCGACCTCCAGAATCAAGCCGCTGAGTATCGCATCGACTACGCGATTCAAGCACTCGGGGCCGTGCGCGCGCAAGTCGGCGCGCAGACCGTCTCACTGCAAGAAGAGGCTGCGTCAAATCAAATCGCGAGCGTCGCGACGCAGGCGTCGGAGAGCGCGATTCGCGATCTGAACGTCGGAGCGACCATGACGCAATTCGTACGCGATCAAGTTCTCGTGAATTTTCAGACGCGTATCGTTGCCGACAGCGAACATCTCTCGCAAATTTACGCCACGCTCGTCTCCGACGCGCTCGTCCACTAGCCGCCCAGCGCCGCCGCCGCTGAGGCCGGCCATGGCCGCTTCGAACCCGCCTGCGGACCCGAGACAAGCCCGCTTTACCGAAACTTGACCGACGCCGACGCCCGTGACCGACGTCGCGCGGAGGCTACTGGACGGTGTTGTCGCGCTGCGGCGGCGGAGGGATCGCCGCGATGATCGAGTTCTGCTGCGGGTCGTAGTGCTCGCCGTTTTTCGCGTTGAGGACCCGGAAGAGGATGTACTCGTGGGGTCTTCCCTTATGGCGGCCGTCCGGGCCGAGACCCTCTCCGTCGTATACGACGAGGTGCGGCTTTCCGTCCTCGCCCGCCGCGATCGCATACCGTAGTCGCGCGCGCATCGCCGCCGGCGTCCCGGCGGCTACGGCGGCGACTTCCGCTCGTTGTGCCGCATCGAGAGCGGGCGCGCCGGGCGTTCCCGCCGCGGAGACCAGGGCGCTGGCGGGTCCGCTCGGGACGGCAACGACCGAGGCCGCCGGTGACGGGGGCGCCGTCGAATCGGAGGCTTTCTGCCCGGCGCACGAGATCAAGAGCGCCGCGGCCAACAGGCACGCGGCGAATCGGGCTGACGAGACGTCCATCTCTTCTTTTCTTCGGCCGAGGCGCAGGGCTGCTTGACGCTCGGGCGTACTCTTGCGACGGGATTCCTCGTTAGGCGAGGCGTCCGCACGCATAGATGCCGCTGCCCGGAAAGGTCGAGAGACCCCGACGTGGTGACCAGGCTCCGCCGAATCAAGGCGGCGCTTAACGCGGCTGACGAGGGAGTCCGTCCCCGTCGACGGCGTGCGGTGCTGAAGCTCGACGTTGAGGAGGCACTCGCGGCCGATCGGACCGCGGGCGCGTCGTCGACCGGCCGGAGGGGAGCGTCCCAACCGGCTTTTTTGTGCGACGAAGGGAGGTAGCGACGTGACGGCAGGGACGAAGGCGCCGGTACCATTCCATGAGGGCTTCGTGTCCCAGATCGTCGGCCGGCCCGTCGTCGTCGAGCGCGATGGAACCCGCGAAGTAATTGGCAAGGTCGCCGACTTCGTAGTCGGAAGTCCCAACGACACGTTTCCGCGGGTCGACGCCATCTTGGTCAAGACCAGCGACGGCGCGAAGCTCGCGCCGATAGCGAGCCTCGTCGACATCGCGGCCGACGGAACCGTCGTCCTCAGAGAAATCCCGACCATCCCCGCTCCGCCCGACGACGAGACGCTGTATCTGGTCGAGGATCTCTTCGACAAGCAGATCGTCGACGTCGACGGGCGCAAGGTCGTCCGGATCAACGATCTCGAGTTGGCCCGCACCGCCGGCGCGATTCGCGTCGTCGCGGCCGACATCGGCGTCGGCGGCCTGCTGCGCCGGCTCGGCGGCGGCCGCTTCGCTGCGAGCCTGATCGACCGCATCCCGCGTGCGCTCATCGCGTGGGACAACATCGCGCCGCTGCACGATCTCAACCCGAACCAGATCCAGCTCTCGGTGAGCCAGCACCGGCTCTCCCGGATGCAGCCCGCCGATCTGGCGCAGATCATCGGCGACCTCTCGGCGCAAGACGCCGCGCGCGTCGTCGGCTCGCTCGACGACGAGCATGCCGCCGACGCCCTCGAGCACCTCGATCCGGAACGGCAGCGCGCCGTCATCGAGGACCTCGGAACCGAGCGCGCCGCCGACATCATCGAGGAGATGGACTCCGACGACGCCGCCGATCTGCTCGGCGAGCTCTCGGAGGAAAAGCGGCAAGAGCTCTTTGCCGAGATGGAGCCGCAGACCGCGCGCGAACTGCGCGAGCTCGCCACGTACGCCGAGGACACCGCCGGCGGGATGATGACGACCGATTACTTCTGGATCTACCCGCACCGCACCGTAGCGGCGACGATCGAGAAGATTCGCGAGATCGCGCCGGAGACGGAGTTCGTCTACTATCTCTACGTCACCGATCAGGCGAGGAAGCTGCTCGGCGTCCTGAGCTTGCGCACGCTGCTGCTCGCGTCGCCGGATGCGGCGATCCATTCGATCATGGACAGCGACCTCGTCAGCGTGTCGCCGGATACGTCCTCGGAGGACGTCGCCAGCACGATCGCCCGGTACGACCTGCTCGCGTGCCCCGTTCTCTCCGACGACGGCACGATGCTTGGCATCGTCACCGTCGACGACGCGATCGACGCGATCATCCCGGAACGCCTCAAGCGCAGCCTGCCGCGATTCACCCGGCACCACCGCGCAAAGGTGAAGCCCGTCTAACATGGCAGACCTCGAACGAGCGCCGGCGCTTGCCGCAAGACCGCGGCGGCCGACGATGTGGCGCACGCTGGTGATGTTCTTCTCGATCATCGGCCCGGGGATCATCACGGCGAACGCCGACAACGACGTCGGCGGGATCACGACGTACTCGATCGCCGGCGCGCAGTTCGGCTACTCGATGCTGTGGCTGCTGATCCCGGTCACGGTCGCGCTCATCGTCACGCAGGAGATGTGCGCGCGGATGGGGGCGGTCACCGGCAAGGGCCTCGCCGATCTCATCCGCGAGAACTTCGGCGTCAAGGTCACCGCGATCGTGCTCCTGCTCTTCGTACTGGGCGATCTGGGCAACACGGCCGCCGAGTTCGCCGGCGTCGCGTACGCCGCGCCGGTGTTCCAGACGTACTTGCCATTGCTCAGCAAAGTCATATTGGTCCCGCTCGCGGCGGTGTTCGTCTTCGTGATGGTGACGCGCGGGAATTACCGCGTCGTCGAGAAGGTCTTCTTCGTCTTCTGCTTCGTCTACCTCACCTACGTCGTGAGCGGCTTCCTCGTGCACCCGCCGTGGGGCGAGATCGCCAAAGCGACCTTGATCCCCCACTTCAAGCCGACGCAAGCGTACCTGTTGACCGCGATCGGCGTCATCGGGACGACGATCTCGCCATGGATGCAGTTTTACATCCAATCCGCCGTCGTCGAAAAGGGGGTGCGGATCAAAGACTATCCGTTCTCACGCATCGACGTCATCACGGGCGCCCTGTTCACCGACTTCGTCGCGTACTTCATCGTGATCGCGTGCGCGGCGACGATCTTCGTCGCGAACCAGCACCTCGCGCCCGGCCAGAAGCCGCTGGACGTCCAGAACGCCGGCGACGTCGCCGTCGCGCTCGTCCCGCTGGCCGGCAAGTATGCCTCGCTCCTCTTCGCGCTCGGCCTGCTCAACGCGGCGATCTTCACCGCGTCGATTCTCCCGCTTTCGACCGCGTACTACGTCTGCGAGGCGTTCGGGTTCGAGTCGGGCGTCGAGAACAGCTTCCGGCAAGCGCCGATCTTCTACTCATTCTACGGCGGGATGATCGCCCTGGGCGCGGGGTTCGTCCTCATCCCCAACGCTCCGCTGGTCGGCGTGATCTTCTACTCGCAGGTCCTCAACGGTGCGCTGCTCCCGGTCGTTCTCGTGCTCATGCTGCTCTTGATCAATCGTCCGCGCCTCATGGGCAAGTACACGAACAACCTCGCCTTCAACGTCATCGCCTGGGCGACGGTCATCGTCGTCGGCCTGCTGACCATCGTCTCGACGGTGCAGACCGTGCTCAGCGGCAACGGCACGGGCGGCTAGGCCTCAGCGGCCGGCAAGCCGGTCAGCCGCCGCCCTTGACGGCCTGCATGCCGACCGAGAAGCCGATCAGGAGCAGGATCGACGAGACCACCGCGACGACGAGCGCGATCCGCTGCCGGTCGGGCCGCCGGGCGAGGGCGTTTGCGACCATGTAGCCGGCCCAGCCGAGGATGGCCAAGGCGTAGTGCAGCGACGGCGCCCTCAGGTGCTGCACGACCAGGATGATGCCGATCACGATCTGCAGCGTCACGACATATAGCGCAACGCGGCGCTCCGGACGCCGCCAAATGGCCAACACGGCGAAGGCGACCACGGCGAAGCCGACAGAGTAATGAAGCGTGAGGAGCGTCATGCGGCCATCGTTCGCCGCAGGCAGAGGCCGCTCCGTCGCTGGCACGGAACGAACTGCGCGACGTGCACGACGAGAAAGTAGTCCCGTCGCGGCGCCTCCGCCGCGACAACCCCGAGGCGCTGCTCTCCTACGCCGAGGCCTTGGCCCGCGTAGCGGCGGGCGGCGGCGGACCGCAGGCCCTGGCCTCGCACCTGGCCACCGCCATCGATGCCGCGGTGCTGGTCGAGGACACGCAGTGGCGCCACCTCGCGGTTGCCGGTACGGGCGAACGCGCGATCCCGCCCTCGGTGCGGGACCTGCTTCCGAAGGATGCGAGCGCCGACGAAGGCGTGGCGCTCGCGCCGCCGGCCGACCCGCGCGCGCGGGCCTACCCGGTGCGTGCGGGCGAAGCGCGGCTCGGCTGGATCTCCGTCTTTCCGATCGGCACGCGCTCGACCGACGAGCAAGCCGGCCTCGTGCGGCTCACCGCGGCCCAGATCGCCGTGGAACTCTCTCGCGAAGCGGGCGGCGGTCGCGGCCGGCGGCGCGGGTTCTGGGACCGGCTGCTGGCACGGGCGTACGAGGATCCGCTCGAGGCGCGTGAGGACGCGCAGGCCCGCGGGATCTCACTCGCGCTCGGCTACGTCGCGGTGGCGATCGAAGGCGAGGGCCTCGACGAGGCGATCGCCGCGCAGAAGAATGCCGAGATCCGGCGCGTCTGCCTCGACACGCTCGGAACACGCACCGGCGAGGTAATCGTCATCGAACGCGGCGGGGGCTACTTCTTCCTCGTCCCGGCGCCGCTGGAGGTCGATGCCGCCAACGCGCGCACCGCAGCGACGCTGATCCCGCGCGGCGTCACGCGCGCCGGCCTCGACGTGAAGGTCGTCGGCGGCGTCGGCCGGCATGCCGAGATGATCGGCGTCGCGCAAAGCGTCGACGAAGCGCGCGAAGCGATGATCATCGCGCGGCGCATGTTCGGCGGCGGCCGCGTGATGCCGTACGACGATCTGGGCGTGTACCCGCTGCTGCACCGCACCGGCGCGACGCGCGAGGACTGGCGGGCGTTCGCGACGCGCGTCCTCGACCCGCTGCGCGCCTACGACGACAAACATCAGACGGAACTCGTCCGCACGCTCAAGCTCTTCTTCGACGTCGGACAGAACATCAAGGAAGCGGCGGCGCGTTTGAACGTGCATCGTCACACGGTCTTCTACCGGCTCCGTCAGATCGGCGAGATCGGCCGGCTGGACCTCGATTCGCCGCACGATCAGCTCACCGTACGTGCCGCCCTCGCGGTCGACGCACTCGATGCCTAGGATATTGGATTGCTGACGACCGTGAAAGACGCAGCGGCGGTTCGCCGATCGGTTCTTGCGACCGCCAAGGAGCGCGGCGTGCGCTGGGTGCGGCTCGCCTTCGTCGACGTGCTCGGCATCCAAAAGAGCGTGTCGATACCGGCCAACGAACTCGAGGACGCCTTCGACGGCAAGGTCACCTTCGACGGAGGCTCCATCGACGGGTTCGTGCGCGGCGAAGAAGTCGACATGGTGCTGCGCCCCGATCCGGCGACGTTCATCGTGCTGCCGTGGACCGAGGACGGCCAGGTCGAGGCGCGCATCCTGTGCGACATTCAGATGCCCGACGGCACGCCGTTCGAAGGCTGCGCGCGCACGACGCTCAAGCGGGTGCTCGAAGACGCCGGCGACGTCGTACAGCGCGTGCAGGCGGCGCTGGAAGTCGAGTATTACCTCTTCGAGCTCGATCCCGACGGATCACCGACGACGCGCACGACCGACGCCGGCTCGTACTTCGACTTTTCGGCGAGTGACCGCGGCCAGGAAGCGCGGCTCGCGACGAGCCTCGCATTGGAATCGATGGGCGTGCCGATCTCGAGCGCCCACCACGAGCACGGCGCCGGACAGCACGAGCTCGACCTGGCGGCGGGCGGCGTGCTCACGATGGCCGACCGCCTGCTGACCGTACGCGGCGTCGTGCGGCGCATCGCCCAGCGGCACGGGCTGCACGCCACCTTCATGCCGAAACCCCTCGAGGACTCGGCGGGGAGCGGCCTGCACATCTACTTCGCGCTCGGCGACGTCGACGAAGCGGTGCGCCTCCATGCGATCTCGGGGCTGCTCGATCACGCTCCGGGATTCACCGCGATCTGCAACCCGACGGTGAACTCGTACAAGCGCCTCGTCGCCGCGTGGGACGCCCCGGTCTACACCGTGTGGTCGCATCGCAGCGCGAACGCGCTCGTGCGCGTCCCGCCCGCGTTCGGCAACGAGCCCCCGCTGGTCGAAGTGCGCAGCCCCGACGCGTCGTGCAATCCGTACCTCGCGATGGCGGTGCTCGTCGAAGCGCTGGCCGAGGGGATTCGCGCGCGCAGCCTGCCCGGCGATCCGTTCACGGGTTCGACCTACGACCTCTCGGAACGCTTCCGCACCGACCACGGCATCCGGATGCTGCCGCGTTCGCTGCGCCAGGCGATCGCGGCGCTCGATGAAGATCTCGTCGTGCGCGGCGCGCTCGGCGACCACATCTACCACGCCTTCCGCGACGCGAAGCTCGCCGAGTACGAGCGCTACCGCAAAGCCGTCCACCCCTGGGAGCGCGAAGCCTACTTGCGCGTGTTCTGATCCGTTTGTTTGTGGCGTGGGGTGCGGGGCGCGGACGTCGCAGGCGACCCCGTGCGCGACGATCGTGGCTAAAGAGTGCGTGTAAAAGAAGCAAACTCCAGAGTTGCCGCACGCGAGGCGCGCGTGACGCGCGTGCGAACGCATTCGAATGACAGGCTCGAGAAGCTCGGAATGGCAGGCTCGAAAGGCGCTCGCAATGAGAGGCTCGTCGCTCAGAGCCGGCGGCGCATGAAGATCGTGGCAAGCGGGTTGTCGTTGTAGCGGTCGATGCGCTCGTAGCCGCGGCGTTCGTAGAGCGCAATGGCGGCGGCGAACGTCTCGTGCGTGTCCAGGTACAGTGTGTCGAATCCTTCCTCGCGCGCGGAGTCCTCGACGACGTTCATCAGCGCGTCCGCAAGTCCGGCGCCGCGATGCGTCGGGCGAACGTACAAGCGCCGGACCTCGCCGGCGCGCGGCACGTCGGCGCGCGGGCGGAACGCGACGCAGCCCACGACGTCGCTGCCCTCCTCGGCGATCCAGAAGCGCGCGGGCTCTTCGAGATTCGTGCGGAACGTCGCGGCGTCGTCGAAGACGATGATCTCCGAGCTGCGGAAGTACTCGCTCGCGATCGCCCAGGCCGCCGCTTCATCGCCTGCGCCGGCGCGGCGCACGACGGCCCTCGGTTCGTACCGGGTCACCGGCACACCACCTCGAGGCGGTTACCGTCCGGGTCTTCGAAGAACGCGGCGTAGTAGTTCTCGGCGATCTCCGTGCAGAGCTCGGGCGGTTCGTAGGCGAGGGCACCGGCGCCGGCCGCGATCGCGGCGAGACGGTCGACGTCGTCGCGGGTCGGTGCTGCGAACGCGAGCCGCGTCCCGTTCGCACGGTGACTGGCCTCCGGGATCAGGGCGATCGCCTCGCGCACCCGGTGGTCCTCGAGACGAAAATACAGCATCGTGCCGTCGTCCTGCGGCCGGCCGCGAAATCCGAAGCCGCGCAAGAACGCGTCGTAGAACGGGCGCACCCGCGCAACGTTGCTGACCCGCAGGTCGACGTGGTCGAAGATCATGCCGCTCCTCGCGCGGCCTCGCGCCGCAGCACGTTCCAAGCGACTTCGACGTCGTCGCGAATGGTACGCTCGTTGCCGATCGCGATGCGCAGGACGACGCGGCCATGCAGTCGCGTCGACGAGAGGAACACCTCGCCGCTCGCGTTGACCGCGTCGACGATCGCGGCGTTCCGCGCGTCGATCTGGAGCGGATCGAGCGCCGGGTCTGGGACGTACCGGAAGCAGACGACCGAGAGCGGGTGCGGCGCGGCGATCTCCCAACCGGGCTCGGCCTCGACCCACGTCGCGAATTCCTGCGCGAGCGCGATGTGCGCACGCAGCCGGTCCTGCATCCCGCGCACGCCGAACGAGCGCAGCACGAACCACAGTTTGAGCGCGCGAAACCGGCGGCCCAACTGCAGCCCGTAGTCCATGTAGTTGTGAACGCCGGTCTCGGGGGTCATCAGGATGTCGAGCACGAGCGCGAACGTCCGGCGCAGGAGTTCCGGATCGCGCACGTACAGCACGCTCAGATCGACCGGGACGAACATCCACTTGTGCGGGTTCACGACGATCGAGTCCGCGACGTGCGCGGGATCGAGCAGCCAGCGGAACTCGGGCAGGATCGCGGCCGGACCGCCGTACGCGGCGTCGACGTGCAGCCACACGCCGCGTTCGCGCGCTATCGCGGCGATCGCCGCGACCGGGTCGGTCGAGGTCGTCGACGTGGTGCCGACGGTGGCGACGACGCACATCGGGACGCGGCCGGCCGCGCGATCCTCGTCGATGGCCAGCGCCAGTGCGCCGGGAACCATCGCGAAGTTCTCGTCGACCGGGATCTTCACCACGTTGTCGCGCCCGATGCCGAGCGCAATCGCGCCCTTCTCGATGTGCGAATGGGTCTGCTCGGTGATGTAGACCCGCAGCGGCGGCAGATCGGCGCGTCCGGCCATCCCGCGCGCGCGAATGTCCAGGCCGAGCGACTCGCGCGCCGCCGCGAGCGCCGTGAAGCCGGCGATCGAGGCGGTGTCGTAGACGATCCCGTGAAACGCCGGCGGCAGACCCAGCATCTGCCGCAACCAGCCGAGCGTCACGTCCTCGAGCTCGGTCGCCGCGGGCGACGTGCGCCACAGCATCGCGTTCACGTCGAGCGCGGCGGCAAGTGTCTCCGCCAGGACCGCGACGCGCGCCGCGCTGATCGCGAAGTAGGCGAAGAACCGCGGATGGTTCCAATGCGTGATCCCCGGGATGACGTGGCGCTCGAAGTCGGCGAAGATCGCCTCGAAGGCTTCGCCCTCGAGCGGCGCTTCGGCCGGCAGCGCGCGTACGAGGTCGCCAGGCTTGACCTGGGAGAGGACCGGATAGCGCCGGGTGTTGGTGTAGTAATCGTCGACCCAGGCGGTCACTCGGTCGAACGCCGCGCGAAAGTCGGTGTCCTGGTCGGTCAGCATGGGGCAACGGGCAAAATCGGCACGATATCGGCAATTTGGTCGAGCGGGGCGGCCGTTCCCGGTCCGCGAATTCCTCAGCCTCTCATCTCCTTGGAGCGCGCATGAAATACCGGACCTTTCCGAACAGCGACGTCACGGTCAGCGAGGTCGGTTTCGGCCTCTGGACCACCGCGACCGGATGGTGGGGCGAGAAGTCCGACGACGATGCGGTGACGCTGCTGCACGAGGCGCTCGACCTCGGCATCACGACCTTCGACGCGGCCGACACGTACGGCGACGGGCGCAGCGAGCTGCAGCTCGCGCAAGCCTTCGCGAACCGGCGCGAGCAGGTCGTCTACGCGACGAAGTTCGGCTACGACTGGGAGAACCAATCGGCGGAACGCAAGGGACAGAACGAGATCGAGCAAGACTTCTCGCCGGCGCACGTGCGCCGCGCGCTCGAAGGTTCGCTGCGGCGCCTGCAGACCGACTACATCGACGTGTGGCAGATGCACAACGCGCGTATGGAACAGGTCGAGGACGGTGCGCTCCAGGCGCTGCTCGAGGAGTTCCGCGCCGAGGGCAAGATCCGGACGTGGGGGATTGCGCTGGGGCCGGCGATCGGGTGGCTGTGGGAAGGCATCGAAGGCGCGCGCCGCAAGGTGCCGATGGTCCAGATGATCTGGAACATGCTCGAACCGTATCCCGGCAACGAGATGGTTGCCGCGGCGAACGAATTCGGTGCGGACACGTCGTACTTCATCCGCGTTCCGCACTCGTCCGGGATGCTCGAAGGACACTACACGAGCGACACCGTGTTCCCGCCGACCGATCACCGTTCGCACCGTCCGCGGCAGTGGCTGATCAACGGGATCCAAAAGGTCGAGACGCTGCGCTTTCTCGAGGAGCCGGGACGCACGCTCGGTCAGGCAGCGATCCAGTGGCTGCTGGCCGAGCGGCGCGTGATGACCGTGCTGCCGAACATCTACGATCGCGATCAGCTGCGCGAGTTCGCAACCGCTCCGGACGTGCCGCGCTTGTCGGCCGACGAGTTGGCGCGCGTCGCCGACCTCGCGAAATCGAACTTCGGCGTCGGTCCGGAGGCAAATCGCTATAAGGGCACGATGACGCCCCCGCCGGGTATCGAAGCTGCGCTGACGGCCCGTTCTTGAGCGCACGCGAAGCGATTCACACCGGGGGCGCGCCGGCCGCGATCGGCCCCTACCAGCAGGCCGTCGCGGCGGGTGGGTTCGTCTTCACCTCGGGCCAGATCGCGCTCGATCCGGCGAGCGGCACGCTCGAAGACGGCGACGCGGCCGTGCAGGCGGTCCGCGTCATGGCGAACCTCGCCGCCGTCTTGGCGGCGGCCGGCCTGACGTTCGCCGACGTGGTGAAAACGACGATCTTCCTGATCGACATGAACGACTTCGCCGCCGTCAACGCGGTGTACGGCGAATCGTTCGAGGACGGTCAGACGCCGGCGCGTTCGACGGTGGCGGTCGCCGCGCTGCCGCGCGGCGCACGGGTCGAGATCGAAGCGATCGCGCTGCAGCGCTAGGTCGCTCGCTACAGCGCGCTGCGCGTCATCGCCGACGTCGCGCGCACGCGAGTGCTGCCCAGCAGGACGGCGCGGGCGTGGCTTCCACCGGTACGCCTGCGCTCCATCGAGAACTCGTCGGCGAACCGTTTCACCAAGAAGAGGCCGCGCCCACGCTCGGCCATGGGATCGATCGGGAGTCGGGGCCGAAACTGGAAACCTTTGCCGTTGTCGAGGACGTGCAGCACGGCAACCGTACCCGAGACGTCGAGCATGACGTCGACGGGGCCTCGCGCATGCCGATAGACGTTGCCGATCAGCTCCCCGAAGACCAGCTCGGCGGCGTGCAGCTCTCTTTTGGTCAGTCCGGCGTCGCGCAGACGTGCGATGTACTCTCGCCGTACTTCGGCGGCGCGCCCTGCGTCGACCACGTCGAAGGTCCAACGGCTCGCGCCGCGCTCGCCCCCGATCTCCGTGAGAGCAGGACCGAACCAGACCGTCAGGATCGCAACGTCATCGTGCGTGGGACGCCCCTCGGAAACCGCTTGGAACACGCACAACGCGATGTCGGATTCGTCCTCGCCGATGCGGCGGACCGATTCGAGCAGCCGCGCGTGGGCGGTCTCCGGGTCGCGTTCGAATTCGGTCAGGCCGTCGGTGTACGCGACGAGAAGCGAGCCCGGCTCGATGCTCGTGACGGTCCGCTCCTCCTCCGCCGGCTGCCGCAGTCCGAGCGGGAGGTCGCCGTGCGTCAGCTCGACGATGCGCCCGCCGGCATGCCGCAGCAGCGGCGGCGGATGACCGGCGTTCGCGAAGACGAGTTCCCCGCAGACTGGGTCGAACACGGCCACGAACGCGGTCACGAAACGGACGTGACCCATCGCGCGTACGATGCGGTCGACCGCGTCGAGTACCGCGGCCGGATCGGGGTTGATCAAGACTGCGGTGCGGATGCTCTGCCGAACGCTGGCCATCGTGACCGCCGCCTCCAGGCCGCTGCCGGCGACGTCGCCGACGGAGAGCACGACGCGCCCGTCGGGAAGACGGAAGGCATCGTACCAATCGCCGCCGACGCTGGCCTCCGACTGCGCGGCTTGATACAAGGCCGAGAACCGCAGGCCCGGAACGTCGGGGACGTCCTCGCTCAGGGCCGCGCGTTGAAACTTCGTCGCGACGCGATGTTCGCGCGCGTACGCGTTCGCGTTCGAGATAGCGGCACCCAACCGCGATGCGAGCTCGGGTACCAGGGCGCGGACCTCGTCAGCGATATCGCAGCACACGAGCCAGCCGATGACTTCCTCACCGAGGCCGATCGGAACCACGCTCAGCTCGCGCGTGAGCAGCGTCGCACCGGCACGCTGTACGCGCTGCACGCGCGCGTTCTTCTCGACGTCGAGCATCGGGGCATCGCCCGATCGAGCGACGGTGACCGATTTCGCATCGGCGTCGTACAGCTGGACTTCGCAGTACGCAACTTCCCTCGGTGCGACGAGCTTCGCCAGAGCGTGCGAAATCTCGAGCGGATCGAGTGAGGCGGAGAGCACTTGCGTGACCTCGGCCAACACCGTGAGTACGCGCTCCGCATCTTTCTGATCCTGGATGTCCGTGCACGAGCCGAACCAGCGCACGATCGCGCCGCTCGGGTCGCGCACGGGATCGGCAAGCATAAGATGCCAGCGATGCGTTCCATCGGCGCCGCGCAGTCGCGTCTCCGCGCGAAACGACGTGCCCGCTCCGACCGCAGCGTGCCAGGCCGCCATCGTCGTGGCTCTGTCCAGCGGATCGAGCAGCGGCTCCCAGCCTCCGGCCGCGAGCGCGGCGGACGAAACGCCGGCATAGTCCGCGAAACGGCGATTGCAGTAGTCCATCGAACCGCCCGCGGTCGCAGTCCATACCATGTTCGGAACCGTGTCGGCAAACAGGCGCGCTCGGTCGCGCTCGTTCGTCCGATGACGCATCCTCCGGCGCAGCAAAGCCGAGACGGCGAGCAAGGCGGCGACGGCCAATAGTGCAACGGCGACGGTCAGCGACGCAACGGCGACGGTCAACGCCACCGGCCCGCGGGTGATCCATCCACTAGGCGATGTTCCGCGCGCGTGCGATCGCTTCCCCGCACCAAGCGGACGCCCTTTTCGTGCGCCGGTTTCCTGGGTATCGTAGGCCGAGATTCGAAAGCAGGCAGGAATGACGCAGACCGTCGAGCGCGGCTCGTTCGAAGAGCCCGGAAGTCACCTCGTTCAGTTCTACGATGCCGAGCCGAGCGCTCTGGTCCAGAACGTCGCGGGCTTCATCGACGAGGGTCTGCAACGTGGTGATTCGGTCGTCGTCATCGCGACCCCCGAGCATAGCGACGCTTTCTTGAGCACGCTGGGCAAGAGCCGCGCGCAGGGCGATACCCGAACGCGCCGGCTGGTGATCCTCGATGCCCAAGCGACGCTCGACCAGTTCATGCGCGACGGGCGGCCTGATTGGCGGCGCTTCGAGCAGATCGTCGGCGGCACGATCCGCGGCCTGCGTCGCGCGAATCCGGCCGCCGGCCTGCGGGCGTACGGCGAAATGGTGGGAATACTGTGGGCGGCCGGCCAGGTCGACGCGGCCGTGCAGCTCGAGAAGTTCTGGAACGTGCTGCTCAGCGGTCGGGACTTCATGCTCTTCTGCGGGTATCCCATCGACGTCTTCGCCGACGAGTTCCACGTCGCGCACGTTCACGATCTGCTCTGCTCGCACACGCACGTACTGCCGGGCGGGACGGCCTCCGCGATGGAGACGGCGCTCGATCGCGCGATTCGCGAGGTGCTCGGAGAGCAGCCCCAGGACGTCCGCCGCGGCGTCGAGGGCACGCTCCATCCGGCGTGGGCCGCGATCCCCGGCGCGGAAGCCACGATTCTGTGGCTGCGCAACCACCAGCCGCAGTACGCGAACGAGATTCTTTCGCGCGCCCGCAGTTACTATCGCGCCTCCTAGAACTGGATGACGCTGAAGATCACCCCAGAGTTCGCGCTCGCCGCGAAGACCGGCCAGGCCGCGGTCAGTTTGGTGACCTTGTTCGTCGTCGCAAAATTGGGCGGGAACGCGGTGTTGCTGGTGGCGCTGTAAAAATACGTGATCGTACCCGGCGGAGTGCCGGTCGTGCTCACGCCCGGCGCGTTCATGTAACCGCCGTCCTTGGCCCACGAGTTGAGATTGGAGCCGTCGTCGGTGAGCAGCAGCGTCGAAGCGGTCAGTGTCGCGGAAGCCGGCGTCGTCCCGCTCGCCGGTAACGCGATGTTGCGGATGTCGATCGTGTACCGCAAGGTCGCGCCCGGACACCAGCCGCCGGCGGGCGGCGGCGACGCGCAGTTGTGCGCGGTCACGACGTACGATTTGGTCTGCACGATGAACCCGCTGTAGAGCTCGTCGTGCACCTCGTTGTTGTTCGTGACGGCGGCCGTGTCGGTCACGCCGAGCGACGCATCGAATCGATTGAACGCCTGCAGCCCGTTCGGTGCGCTGTATACGGTCCACACGAACACGTCGCCGTTCGCCGGGATCGTCACAGCCGCGGTCGTCCGATAGGTGTTGGCGGAGGCCGTTCCCGCGATCTGCGTGCCCAGCGCCCCCGCGTTGTCGTTGTACACGGCCACCGTCCAACTGCCGGGTGAGGCCGGGGCTTGCGCGTAGTACGTGAACGTTCCGGCGGCCCCGGCAGAGTTGTGCACCTGGTGGCGCACGGAAATTCCCGTCACGCCCGACGTGTACGTATTGCCGTTCGGCACTCCGACCGTCGTCGAGGAGTTGATGGCGTTGAAGCCGGCCGGGGCGAACGACTTCTCGACGAAGTCGTTCTTGTTGGTGGTCGCCACGCTGCCGTCGTAACTTCCGGTCGCCGTCGGCGTACCGACCGGCCCGATGAAGACCGTGCCGGCGGACGATCCGCATTCCGCCCCCGACGACGCTCCGGGAATCGCGTTGTACGCGATGCTCAGGTTCGGACCGCCGCCGCCCGCGCTCGCGCCGTAGTGCGCGTCCGGCGTCGGGCTGCCGTCGGTCACGCCGGCCGCGCCGCCGTTCAGCGTCGACGACGCGCCGCCGCTCTGGACCACCACGCCGCCGCCGCCGCCGCCGCCGGGTCCGTGCGCCGCGCCCCCGGCGTTGAGGACGTCGGCGTCGGTGCCGTTCGCGCCGCTGGCGCTGACGCTGACGCCGCCCAGCGACGCGAGGCCGGTGACCACGACCGACCCGCCTGCGCCGCCGCCCGCGCCGCCGTCGTTCTGCGGGTCGACGCCCATGCTGCCGTTCGCGGTGATCGAGAGGGTGCCGCCGACGCCGGCAACCCGCATCATGACGAGCCCGCCGCCGGTACCGCCCGAGGAGTCGTAGCCGCTGCCGTTGTTGCGCGAGCCGGCTCCGCCGCCGCCGCCCAGCACGACTTGCGTCGCCGACGGCATGAACGTTCCGCCGTGGCCGCCGTCGGCGATGTTCGAACTCCACGACTTGCCGCCGCCGCCGCCCACGCCGCCGTTCCCGCCGCCGCCGCCGCCGGTGTTCTGATCGTTCGCCGCGACGTGCGCGTCCGCGCCGCCCCCGCCGGCGTTCCCAGGCGCCCCGCGTCCGGTGTCGCCGCCGGAAGGGTACGTGTCCGTCACCGTCGCGCCCGTGCCGCCGGCGTAGACGAGCCCCGGCGTTCCGGCCGTTCCCTCACCCTTGATACCGTGCGCGTTCTTGGTGTCGACGTTGACCCAGTCGCCGTTTCCCGCGGTGGCGTCGCCGGCAAGCGCGCGTCCTTGACCGCCGCGAAAGCCTTTGGCGTCGGCGGCCACGGTCGCGCCCCCGCCGACCAAGATGTTCGCAACGTCGATCGCCAGCACGCCGCCCGCGGTGCCGTTCCACGCGAGGGACGTCAACGCGCCGCCGACGGTCGGTGAGAGGTATTGCGGCACCCGCACGACTTGAAAGTGGGCGTTTCCGCCGGTCGTGTAGGCGTTGATCAGCCCGCCGGTGTTCGTCCCTTTGATCGCCAGCGTTCCGCCGGTCGTGGGCAGCGCGCCGTTCGCCACGACGTACTCGTAGACGCCGGCGGTGGTCGAGATCGCGCCGCTGCCCGTGCTTCCGTCGCCGTACGACGACGTGTTGGTCGTGTTGATGACGGCGCCTTGCATCTGGATCACGAGCAGCAGGTCGCCGCTGGCGATCGCGACGTTCGCATCGCCGGTCGCGTGCGCGCCGAGCGTCAGCGACGTGTTCGTCGCGCCCGCGTTCGCGGTCCCGGTGAAATACGTGTTGACGACGCCGCTGATCGTCGGGCTCGAGTCGCGTCCCGGCGTGCCGCACAACGCGGCGGCGCTCGCCGGCGACCGCACGCCGGCGACGAGCGAGACGGCAAGTACCGCGGCCAGGACGATCGCCGTTCCTCGGCGCGCGCGCAGGCGCGCCGGGGCGGAGCTCAGTGCTTGCCCCATCCGAACAACCGGTCGACGACGCTGGTGATGGTCGTGTAGAAGCCGCGGTGGGTCGGCGTCGTGGCGAGCGACGGATCGGCGGTCGCGCTGAAGTTGTAGCCGACGCCGAGGCGCGTCTGGCTGCCGAGACGGACGCCTGCTTCGACGGCGACCGCGTCGGCATTGGAACCGGCGATGCCGCGGATGTTCGAACGGCGAAGTTCGGTACCGATGTCCAAGTTCGAGCCGACCTTCTGATCGGCGCGGAACGCCGCCAGCGAGCTGTGCGCCGCATAGTACGAGTCGCCGTCGAGTTTGTACGCGTACCGGCCCACGAATTCGGTCCGCGTCCGAACGCGCAGGACCTGTTCGAGCGAGATCACTCCGGTCTGCGTGTTGTTGAAGCTCGAGGTGCCGTTCTGCTGCTCGTACTGCAGCAGCGTCACGCCGTTGTCGCTTCTCGACGGGCGCCAGGCCAGGCCGATCCGCTCGTCGGAGCTGTTCGCGCCGATCGCACGCGCGTCGTTGACCGAAGCAAAGAGTGAGAAGTCGGGAGAGAGAGCGCCGATCGCACCGAGCGTGATCGAAACGCCGGCACCCGTGCCCGTTCGCGTCTGCACTGATCCGCTCGCCCGGAAGCGCTGTGCCTGGTCCGCGTAGCTCAGCGAGAGCCCATACAGGTTGAAGCCGGCATTGGACGCCGTGTTGCCCGCCGCGGTGCCGTGCTGCACGAACGCATCGCCGCCGATCAGCTTGCCGATCTTGATGCGTTCGCGCACGCCCATCGTCGCGAAGACGTCGCCGCCGTTCGCGCCGTGTTCGATCGTCCACGAAGAATCGACCGAGGTCGCGCTGCCCAGCGCGCGCGAGAACCCGAATTCGGTCGAGTGTTCGCCGCCGGTCAGCGCCGTGTACGCCTGCGTCGCCGCGGCGAAACTCTGCACTGGCGCGGCGCTCCAACGCTCGCGCACGAACGCGTGACCGCTCTTGCCGAGATCGACGGTAAGCTGCGCGTCGGTCTGCGTGGGCTGCACGTCGTTGCTGCCGGAGAGCGTCTGCAACCGGTTCAGGCTCAGGCTCGCCGTCTTGGTCGCGCGCCATTCGATGCCGGCTGCCGCCTGAGTCGACGCCTGCGAGGGCAGCGGCAGATACGCGAACGGCGCCGGCGTCGTACCGGGTGCCGGGGTCGGCAATGCGAGTGCCAGCGCCGGGCCGCCGGCCGACGATGCGATGCGGCGCTCCAGCGACGCGCTCACGACCAGCCGCGGGCTCAGCGCACGCCGGGTGCGCAACGTCGCGGTCGTCTGTTGATTGTTCGCGGCGGCGATGCCGGTGTTCGCCTGGTGACCGACGTCCAACGCGACCTCGCCGTGCGAGCCGGCGTACTTGTGCGCGTAGGTGAGCCGCTCGTTGAGCAATCCCGGCGACGACAGACCGCCGAACGGGTCGTTGTAACCGGCGTCGGTGCGATCGACGAGCAGCGCGAGCCGGTCCGCTCCGACGGTCCGGTTGAACGAAGCGTGCCATGTGCCGCCGCCGTTGGCGGCGAGCGGCACGTCGGAGGACGTCGACGAGAGCAGCGCACCGCGGCTGGCGGCGTGCGCAATGGACCACGACCCGCCGTTGATCTTGCCGCTGAGGTCTTGGCTGGCGAGGGTGACGTTGCCGGCGCCGGTCGTGTCGTTCACGTATCCGGCGCTGAGGCGCAGGTTGTGGTTGGCGCCGAACGTCGTCTCGACCCGGCCGCCGACGGTGAGCGCTGCGTTCCCGGGCGCGGCGAACTCGTACGTCAGCACGATCTGATGCGGATTGAAGGCTTCATCGAACGGGAGCGGGATCTCGATGAAGCGGAACTGCCCGGTCGTGTACTCGATCGAGTAATCGATCCCGCGGGTGAGCGGCGTCTGGTTGACGATCGCTCCGGTGCGCGCGTCGATCGTGGCCAGAATGACGACTTCCGAGCCGACGACGATGTCCGAGCGCAGGACGATGCCGTTCGCCAAACCGTTCGGCGCGAAGACGCGGCGCTCGTAGCCGACGTCGTTGCGCGCTGCGAAGAGGTTCGCCCGCCGCGTCTGCCCGTTGAGGTCGAGCCGCACGCCGTCGACGAGCTGATCGAAACCGCCCAGCGTGCTCTCGCCGGTCGTGCGCGCGCGGAATTCGCCCCATTGCGCCGTGGTGCGGCCGCTGTCGAGGCGGGCGTAGAGATGATCGCGCGAAAGCGCATCGTCGCGCCGGCTGCTCGCATCGCCGGTGACCATGTACGGCCGGTCGTTCGGATTGCCGTCATACGCGCCGCCGTACGACGGGGTGCGCTGCAGCCGGTCGGCGGTGTCGTACGCGAACGTCGCGAGCGATTTGCCCAGCGCACCGGTTCCGAACACCGCGATGCGGCCGCGGCGCGCGTTCGTGCCGTCCGGTTCACCGTCCGGCTGATTCGGCAGACCGGGCACCGCGCCGGCGCCCCCGGTCACGAGACCCGTCACGAACGGCTTGCGCAGGTTCGGCGCGAGGAAGACGCGCGTCTCGTGCGCCGTCTCGCCGCACTGTGCGCGCAGCACGAGATCGCCGGGCGTCAAGCCGGGGAGGAGCTTGACGATCGCCGCGCCGTCGCCGCCGAGCGGCACGTCGACCGACTGGCGGATCACCAGCGCAGCTTGCGGATCCGATTGCGGTGACGACGACGCCAGCGGCACGGGCGACGCCGAGTTCGGCAACGGTGCATCCTTGATGCGTTCGAGCCGGGCATCGCCCGAGACGAGGATGACCTGCACGAGGCTGCCCGCGCTCGCATGGTGGCCCCACGCATCGGTGCCGGCGATCCGCAGGCGGTCTTCGCTCGTTCCGTCGGCGCGCAGCGGGCCGCTGGTTTCGATGGTGAGGCGTACCGGCCGGCCCGGCCCGAAGACCTGGTGCAGCGTCGTCGTTCCGCGCGCGCCGTTCGCGCCGAGCGGCGTGAGCGCGATCGTGTTCGGTCCGGGTTCGAACGCGACGCCGTAGTAGACGTAGTGCGTTTCGCCGGTCTTGTTGTCGACGGTACGGCGGCCGATGTGCGAGAACGGCACGACGTCGGAGCCGATCTTCAACTCGACGCCGGCGCCGGCGATCGTCGCGACTTCGACCGAGGTCGTAAGCCCGTCGGCGACGGCGTCGTCGGCGGGACTGACCAGCGATGCGGTGAGCCCGTCGGTCGCAGTGAAGATGAGATGGGTCAGGTCGCCCGCCTCCGGTCCCGGCGAGGCCGACGGCTCCGGCGAAGCCTGCGGCTCACCGGAGGACTCGGGTTGCGCCGCCGCTTCGGCCGCGTATGCGCCGGCGATCTCGCCGGCCGCGTTGACGTCGACCGTCGAGAGGAACAGGCCGGCGATCGCGAAAGCGACGCCCAATCGCTGCAGACGGCTGCGCGCGATCACGACAGCGGCTCCAGCGCGAAGTTCACGTCTTGCATCAAGCCCGCGTCGAACAAGCCGTGGATGAGCCGTTCGAGACTGCGGGTGCTGTCGTAGCGACGATCGTCGTACGGCCGGACGGTGAGCGGGAGCGTCGTCGGGTCGACGCGCAGCACGTGCTGGCCGGGATGGACCGAGGGGAACGTGAAGCGGCCGTATTTGTCGGTCAGGACCGAGGAGCCGTCCTCCATGTAGATCCGCACGTTGGAGACGCCGCTGTCGCCTTCGCGGAACCGGCCCGTGCCGCGCGCGTCGACGAACACGCGGCCCGTGATCACGATGCGGTTTCCGAGCGCGCCCGGCACGACCTGCGTCTCCGCGGTCGCCGATGCACCGACATGCGTCGCGCCGGCGAGCGCGTCGACGTCGACGACGTTGACCAGCGACGCGTTCTCCGTCACGTTCGGCATGACGACGCATGCGTAGGTGATCGTGTGCGACATGGTCAGGTTCGCGAACGTCCAGGTGAGCGTGCGGCCGACGCGTACCGGTTCGAGGGGAACGTTGTCGACGCGCGACGTGCCGGGCGCGTAGGCGACGCCGGCAGGCAGCGTGTCGACGACCTTGGTCGCGCCCAGCGCCGGACCGCCCGAAGCGACCTGCACCGTGTAGACGAGCTTGTCGCCGCCCGACGCGACGTCGCGATCGACGGTCTTCGTCACCGCGACGGGATGCGGCGCGAAGAGCGGCAAGTTGCCGAGCAGCCCGAACACGTTCGAGAGCGAGACGCTGTTCGCGGTGAGCACGAACCCGCCGGGGACGGCGAGCATCTGCTGGTCCAGCTCCTGCAGCGTCGCATTGTACAGCAGACCCGACGCATCGGGGCTGATGGTGACCTGGATGTTGCGGTTACGAAAGCCGGGCGCCGTGATGGCGAGATCGTAGGCGGCGGGTCGCGCCGTTGTCCCGAGCTGACTTTGATCGAAGACGAAGCTGTACGCGCCGTCGGCGCCGGTGACGAAGCCGTTGACGTTCGCATTGTTCGGAGGCAGGCCCGTGGCGGGGACGCCGATCAATTGCTGCTGCGGCGAGCGAGTGAGCGCGGAGCCTTCGAGCACGTGCGGCAGCGCGATCGGCTTCTTCGTCACCGGATCGAGCAGCGTCAGCACCGCGCCCGTCACCGGCAAGCTCGCGCCGGCGTACCCGTCGTACGCGATGTTCGCGATTCCGATGAGCACGCTGGCCGGCGTCGTGGCGACTTGCGCGATCCCGTCGGCCTGCATCGTCGCGATGTTGACGAAGGACGCGCCGGCGATGTTCCCGCCCAGGACGGTCGCATCGAACGCGAGGATGTCGGTCGCGCCGATCGGGAGCGTTCCGATCTTCACGGTCAGCACTTGGCCGTTCAGCGTTGCGCTCGAGGCGACGCTGACGCCGTTCAGCGACACGGACTGCGGCAGCGCGGTCAGTCCCGGCGGGACGTTGTCGGTCACGACGACGTTGGTCGCCGGCGAGCCGCCGTAGTTCTTGAACGAGATCTCGTAGTTCACGGTCTCGCCCGGCGCTCCGGAATGCGTGCGCACGTGGTCGACCAGTTTGGTGACGAGGGTCGATGGGCCGGCCGGCCCGGCTATCGACGCCGCCGCTTGGGTGATTGCCCATTCGCGTCCGTTGTCGGTGACCAGACCGTTGGCGGACGTCGGGTTCGTCGAACGCGCCGTCACGGTGACGGGGAAGGTCGTGCCGACCGCTGCGCCGGCGGTCGTGATGACGAGCTGGACCCGAATCGAGCCGCCCGGCGGGATCGTCGGAGAGGTCGTCGAGCCGACGGTGACGGGGACGATGCCCGCCGAGGTGAGGTATCCGATCGAGGCGATGGTTCCGGCTCCGCTCGCCGCCGCGACGATCGTGTACGCATCGGGAGCGTTGCCGGCGTTGGTGACGGTGAAGACACGGGTGATCGGCGTTCCGAGGGGATAGCCTTCGGCCGCGGCGTCGACCGCCGGTTCCTTCGGCGTGACGACGATCGCGCCGACTTGCGCGACCGTCGCAACCACCGGATTCGATTGCGTTCCGTACCCGTGTCCGCCCGGATCGTTGTAGGTCGCGGTCACCGTGTTGGTGATGACCGTGCCGGCGGGAGTAGCCTCGCCGCTCGCTGCCGCGATTGCGAACAGCGATACTGCGAGACCCATCGTGCACCCGAGGCGCCCGACCACTCCCAACGGCATTGAGTGTTAGTTGATCTGGACTTTGAAGACCACGTTCCCCGTCGCACCGGCCACGAGGGACGCGATGGTATCGGTGAACTTGCTCGATCCGGCCGCCCCCGGACCCGGGTTGTATCCGCCGAGCGTCCCGCCCGTCGAATCGACCGGGGCCGCAAAGAGCCCGCCGGAGTTCGCCGCCCAGTTGTTCGTGTAGGCGACGCTGTTGGTACTGCCCGAACCCGCGCCGTCTTCGGTGATCACGATCGTCGACGCGTTGAGCGAGACGTTGTTGGCTCCGCCCGACGGTGCGACGTTGAGGTAGGTCACCGTGTAGCGTACGCAGTCACCGGGGTTGGCGACGACGGCGTTATTGGTGTAGACCGTCGCGGTCGCGCAGGGCTGCCCGGCCGCGACGTCTTGCGTCTTCGTCATCTTGACGAAGCCGCCCACGAAGAACTCGTCGTTGGTGAAGTTGTTCGTGTTGCCCGACCCGTCGTTGGTCGACGTCGCCTTGACCGCCACGCCGTACGGCGTGAAGACGCTGAAGACGGTCGCGCCTACCGGTGGGGTCATCACCGTCTGATAGTTCTGCGTGCCGCCCGAGGGAACGCAGACGCTGGTGACGACCGTTCCGGCTGCGACCGCCGAACAGCCGCCGCTCGCGGCTTGACCGACGCTCTTGAAGGTGGCGGTCCAGCCGGCGGGCAGCGCGTTGCCGCTCAGGTCCGCCGAGAGCACCGACGTCGTCAGGTTGTACGTGTCGAACTGGTTCGACGAGTTGCTGATCGTGTTGGTGAAGGTGATCGCCGCCGAAGCGCCCGGCACCGAGATCGTCGAACCGTTCGCTGCTGCGCTGTAAGTTGCCGGAACGTACGAGGCCGCGGTGTAGTCGTCGTTGTTGTTCGTCCCGCCGACGGCACCCGGGAAGCCGCTCGGGCCGTTCAGCACGGCGAAGCTGCCCGGCGCGGCCGCCGAGTTGATGAAGCCCGAGCCGGTCAGGCTGCCGTTGGCATTGCCAATCGCCGTGCTCGAGGCACTGGTACCGGGGTTGCCCGTGTTCGCCGTCGTGAACGGGGTGACGCCCGGGCCTTCGATGTAGCCCGCGTTGTCACCGTAGAGCGAGTTCGCGACGTTGGTCGTCGCGTTCGCGTTCGCCGCGCCGCTCGCTGTCGAGCCGTTCACCACGAAGGTGAACGACAGGCTCGCCGCGGCAGCGGTCACGCTGTTCTGCGAGGAGCCGGGATTGGTGCCGAACGATGCGCCGCCTTGCGAGTGCAGGGCCGCGGACGGAACGAACACGCCGACGTACACCGCACCCACCGTCGAGGTCGTCCAGGTGACGCCGTCGGTGGAGTAGATGAACGTTGCGCCGGCCGGCTGCGTCACAAAGGCCGGCGTGCCGCTCAGCGTGAGGTTCGTTCCGGCCGGGAACTGCGGCACGTGGTCGGTGAAGATCAAACCGGGCCCGGTGATGCCGGCGCCCGCCGGAAGACCGTTCCGCACGACCGGGAACGCGTCGCGCGCGCCGCCGTCGTTGAAGCGCACGGTGTAGGTGATCGTCGGCACGAGCGGCGTTCCGCCGACGACGGCCAGCTTCTGGACGTCGATGCGCGCGTCTTGCGTCACCGCGTCGTTGTATTGTCCGACGACGGTCGATGAGGTCGCTGCCGGTGCCGTACCGGCGATCGGTTGGGTGATGTCCGGCGTCAACAGCGTCGTGATCGTGCCGGTGGCGACGTTGGTCGCCGTGTACTGGACGCCGATCGTGATCTGGTTGGCGCCGACCGGTGCTCCGACGGCTTGCGGGACCGTGAAGGGGCCGCCCGCGTTCCCGGTCGCCAAGTAGTTATTGACTGCGGCGACCGTCGTGAGCGTCTGCGTGGGCTGACCCGGAACGTTGACGATGAAGTTGTTGAAGGTACCGTTCCCGGCGGTGACGCCGTCCGCGCTGCCGAGCGCACCCGTCAGCTGGAAGAAGCCGGGACCGTTTCCGACGTTGGTGAGGGTGTAGGTGTCGGTGACCTGCTGGGCCGGGCTGACCGGGTTGTTGCCCGGCGTTCCCTGCGGCGGCGCGATCGTCAGCGCCGGAACGTTCTGCACGGTCGTCGTGACGGTGTTCGATTGCGACGTGTACGGGTTCGTACCGTCGGTGTAGGTGGCGGTGGCGGTGTTGGTGATCGTCGTGCCGCTGGCGGTCGCCGCGTTCGCGGGAGCTCCGGAGGCCATCACCAGGCCGAACGCCACGGGGGCGACCAATGCGGCGCACGCGCGCAGCAGCGCCTGCGCGTGCGAAAGCATCGAGCCGGATATCCCTTCCTGGGATGAAGACGAGGTGCCCGTCATTTGACGCGCACCTCGTAGGTGTATTGCAGCGTTCCGTGCGGTGCTATCGCACCGTCGTTGATGAAGCGGACCGTCGTGTAGAGTGAGGGATCGGCCTTCTTCACAACGGTGGTTCCGTTCGGCCCCTTGACCGTGACGGTCGGACTCGTCGACCACGTCTTGCCGCCGTCGAGCGAAAACTCGGCGTGCGCGCGGGGTGCCTTCGCCGAACCTTCGACGTAGGCGGTTCCGGCCGGGATCTTGCCGACCGTTTTGAATTGCAGCGCGGGCGCGTTGCCCGCGTTCGTCGCCGCGATGCCGTACTCGAGCTCGTCGCCGGGCTTGAGCGCAACGCCTTGGGTCAGGGTGAGCTTGAGCCCACCGGCCGCGGTATGGATCACCAGCGAGCCGGTCAACCTGAGCGTTACATTCGGCCGCGATTTGGTCTGAGAGGAATTCGACTCCGCGAGCGCGATCCCGGGAAGGGCTAGCGCAAGAACGACGAGCGACGCCCCCGCAAGGTTACGCATCAGGATACCTCAAGACGTGCAGAACACCGCCGGCGCAAAAAACGCGCAGACGGGCAGGCTCATCCTATCAAGTACCCGACCTTAGGGATACCTGAGGTACACAAATAAAACGGCGTGCTTACACGCCGTTTACATTGATACCACGCTCGCAGAAAAAGCGGCGCGAGGTGTTACGTTCGCCTTACGATGTCGCTACGACGGCGGCAGGAGGGCCAGTTCCGCCCGTGCGGCACGAGCGACGTCGGGCTCCTCCGAAGCGATCGCGCGTTGATACTCGGTGCGGGCCAGGCCGATCTTGCCCTGCACGTTGTACGTGACCGCCAGCAGATAGTGCAGACGCCCGTCGTCGGCGGCCACGCTGATCCCCTTGATGAACGCCGCTTCGGCGAGCGGGAAGAAGCGGTGCTCGTTGTAGTCGTAACCCAGGTCGATGTACGCCTCGGGCCGCATCGGGTCCGAACGAATGGCGCGATTGTAGTACGCGACCGCGGTCTTCCAGTCGCCCGACATGTCGTATACGTAGCCGATGTCGACCAAGGCCTCGGTACCTTCGGGTCTCAGTACGAGCGCGCGGTCCAGGTACGGGCGCGCAGTGGCGGGGTCGCCCTTCTCCAGATAGGCCTCGCCGAGGTTGACCACCGCCGGGTAGAAGGACGCATCGTTCTTCAGGCACGCTTTCAGATGCGCGATGGCGGGATCGACCCGATGCACGTCGACCAGCACGTTCGCGAGATCGAGTCGTGCCGTGCACGACCCCGGCCGGATCCCCACGACCCGGGTGAACGCTTCGAGGGCGGCGTCGTATTCGCGCAACGAACGCCGCGCCTGACCGAGGTCGGTCCATGCGCCGGCATCGAACGGGGACTTCTCGGTGGCGTACTGCAGTTTCGCGATGTACTGCGGCAGATCGCCCGCGCGCTTGTGGATCATCACCAAGCCTGCGTAACCGGTGCGGCTCGGTAAGCTTCGCTGAAACTCGTAGATCGCGTCGCTCACGCGGTCTTGCGCGGCGTAGAGGGATCCGAGCCGGCTGTGCGTCTCCCGGTCGTCGGGTGAGAGGGCGACGATCGCCTTCCACACCTTCTCCGCCTTGGCATAGTCGGGGACGCGAAAGTACAGATCGCCCAGAAGCCGGCCCGCGGCGGCGTCTTTGGGATGCTCGTCGACGTAGGGAGCGAGGCCGGCGATGGCGCCCTTCGTGTCGCCCGCGGCGACCTTCCCGCGCGCGATGTCGAGGAACGTAGCGGCATCGGGCGTCGCCGCGGCGGCGGGCGCCGCGCTCGCGGGCGCAGGCGCCGGGCTCGCGACCGGCATGACGGCAAGCGCCGGGGCCGTAAGGGATCCGGCGAGCACGAGAGCGGTGACGAGGTGACGCAATGGACGCATGGGCGACGCTCCTTGCGAGACTGGCGTTTTCCCAGTATACGGCTCGGTCGGCCCTGGGCCTAGGGCCGCTCCGCAAAAACTAGGACGACCAATCGGCCGGGCCAGTCGATGCGACCTTTCTCGCGGAGTGCCTCGGCATGCGGCCGCCGAAACGTCCGTTCGCTATGGCCTCCACGCAGACGAACGGCTCCGCGACGCAGACCCGGGTCGAGACCGACTCGATGGGCAAAATCGACGTCCCCGCCGACAAATATTACGGCGCGCAATCAGCGCGCTCGCTCATCCACTTCGACATCGGCGACGACGCGACGCCGCGCGACGTGATGCCGCGCGAGATCATTCGCGCGATGGCGGTCCTCAAAAAGGCTGCAGCGCTGGTCAATCGGGATCTCGGCAAACTCGACGAAGAGAAAACGAAGCTGATCGCGCAAGCGGCCGACGAGGTGATCGCCGGCAAGCTGCAGGATCATTTTCCGCTGCGCGTCTGGCAGACCGGGTCCGGGACCCAGACGAACATGAACGTCAACGAGGTCATCTCGAACCGCGCGATCGAGATCGCCGGCGGCGAGATGGGCTCGAAGAAGCCGGTTCACCCCAACGACCACGTCAACATGTCGCAGTCCTCGAACGACACGTTCCCGACCGCGATGCACATGGCCGCGGCGGAAGCGATGGTCAAGCTGCTTCCCGCCGTCGAAGCGCTGCGCGATGCGCTCGACGCGAAAGCGACGCAGTGGGCGAACATCGTCAAGGTCGGACGCACGCACCTGCAGGACGCCACGCCGCTGACGCTCGGCCAGGAGTTCTCCGGCTACGTCAGCCAGCTCGACCGTGATCTGAAACGCTGCCGTATCGCGCTCGACGATCTGTACGACCTCGCGATCGGGGGAACGGCCGTCGGCACGGGTCTCAACGCGCATCCGGAATTCGCCGAGCGCGCCGCGAAGAAAATCGCCGAACTGACCGGGATGCCGTTCCGCTCGCATCCGAACAAATTCGCCGCGCTCGCCTCGCACGACGAGGTCGTCTTCGCGTCGGGCGCGCTCAAGACGTTGGCCGCGTCGCTGATGAAGATCGCCAACGACGTTCGCTGGCTCGCCTCGGGTCCGCGCGCCGGCATCGGTGAGCTGATCCTGCCGGAGAACGAGCCGGGTTCGTCGATCATGCCGGGCAAGGTGAACCCGACGCAATCGGAAGCGATGACGATGGTCTGCGTGCAGGTCTTCGGCAACGACGTCGCGATCGGTTTCGGCGGCTCGCAGGGCAACTTCGAGCTCAACGTCTTCAACCCGGTGATGATCTACAATTTTCTGCACTCGTGCCGGCTGCTGCAGGACGCCTGCACGATGTTCCGCGAGCACGCGGTCGAAGGGCTCGAAGCGAACGAGCCCGTGATCGCCAAGTATCTCGCCGAATCGCTGATGACCGTCACCGCGCTCACCCCGAAGATCGGCTACGACAAGTCGGCCGAGATCGCGAAGAAGGCCCATCACGACGGCAGCACGCTCAAGGCGGCCGCGCTGGCGCTCGGCTACATCAGCAGCGAAGACTTCGACGCGTTCGTCGTGCCCGCCGAGATGACCAAGCCGAAGTAACCCGACTCTCCCTTGTCACCCCGAGCCGCCATTCCGCTCACATGAAGAATGGCTCAGGGTGACCTCAAGTCTGGCTCGGCGGCGCGCGAGGAGTGACTTCGGGCTGACGAAAGGCTCGGGGCGGCGACGGGGCGTAAGGCGTCGTCATATGTTCGTGCGGCGCGTTCTCGCCGGCGTGCTCGTGGCCGGGCTCGCCGTCCCCACCCTCGCGGCCGCACCGCACAACCGCAGCCCGAAGGCCGAAGCGCCGGCGGCTCCGCCGCCTGGGATGGGCACTCGGGTCTTCGCGCGCGCCGACGCACTGCCGGAACTCGCTCAGACCCCGCCATCGCCGCCGCCCTCGCCGGGGCCCTCGCTCTCGCCGGGGCCCTCGGGCGGGCCGTCCGCCGTTCCCGCGGCCGAGCTCGCCCTGCGCGCTCGGGCGGAGTTCGATGCTCACCGGGCGGGGAAGATCGATCGTTCGCACTACACCCCCGAGATGAACGCGGTCATCACCGACGCGCAGCTCGGGCGAGCCTCGACCGAACTCCAGAGCCTCGGCGCGGTGAAGAACTTCGCGCAGGTTCGACGGATAACGCACGGCGCGACGTCGATCTATGTCTTTCGGATCGAGTGTGAGAACGCGCCCGTCGTTGAAGAGACGATCGCCTGGAATGCCGCCGGGAAGGTCGACTACCTCTCGTTCGGCCCGGTTCGGTGACCGCGGCCGACCCGCTCGACGCATCGGCCACGGTCCCCGACGTCACCGTCTTCTTCCGCCGCTGGCGCGCGTGGAGCGACGCGGCGCGCAGCGAGTTCGTGCACGCGCGCGATCTGCGCTACGGCCCGACCGACGACGAGAGGCTGGACCTGTTCGTTCCGCACGCCGGCGCGCCGCTGGTCGTCTTTTTTCACGGCGGCTATTGGCGCCGGCTCCACAAGGACGACATGACGTACGTCGCGCGCAGCCTCGCCGCGCACGGCATCGCGACGGCGGTCGTCAACTACGGTCTCGCGCCGGCGCTGACGCTCGAAGCGATCGTCGCGCAAGCGCGCCGGTCGGTCGCGTGGCTGCGCGCGAACGCCGCGGCGCACGGCGCGGATCCGAGCCGGATCGTCCTCGCGGGCCACTCCGCCGGCGGGCACCTCGCGGCCATGTGCGCGGTCGATGCGCCGGCGGCCGCGCTCGTCACGCTCAGCGGTCTGCACGACGTGCGCGCGGTCGCGCGTTCGTTCGCCAACGCTTGGCTCACGCTGGACGAACCGCGCGCGGCAGCGCTCAGTCCGACACTGCTCGCGCCGGCGCAGCCGTGCGTCGTCTTCGCCTCGGCCGGCGAGCGCGAGACGGACGCGTTCAAAGCGCAGGGAAGCGAGTTCGCCGAAGCCTGGCGCGCGCGAGGCTGCGACGCGACGTACGCGGACGGCCCGGGCGACGATCACTTCACCATCTGCGATCGCCTCAACGATCCGGACGACGCGCTGATCGCCCGGATCGCCGCGCTCGCGAGAGCCTAGCGCACTCGAGCGGCTAGAGCACCTTGGGGGTGTAGCCGGGGCGCGCGGCCGGATGCTGCGCGGCCAGCGCGACGCTCGCCGCCTTCGCCCACGGAGAGTCGGCGTTGCCGTCGGATTCCGGCGCCGGCACTTCGGCGACGATGTCGTACATGAAGTCCGTTTTCGCGAACGCCTTCGACGAGATGCTCGCGCCGGCGTACACGTCCTGCGCGCACTGATGATCCCAGCCGTGATAGACCGACCTCGACGACTTCGCGCCATCGAAACTGTAGTTCTCGAACGCGGCCGAGAGCTTTTCGGCGTCGGTCGTGCCGGCCGAGACCACCCGCTCCATCAGTGAGTGCGCCGCCATGTAGCCGAGATAGTGGCGCGCCGAGATCGGGCCGCTGATGCTCTTGCGCAGCCGCGCGGCGAGCTTTCCGGCCGAGCCCGAAACGCTCGGCGCCCACAGCACGGGGAACGTGGCGCCCACCACCTCGTCGAGGGGGAGCGCTTTGTAATAGATATCTTCCAACGAGACGCCGGCGAGCTTCATCTTCTTGTTCAGGCCGAACTGCACCCATTGTTTGGCGGTGTTCGCCGCGTCGAGCCCGCTGTTGCAGAGCATCAGCACGTCGGCGCCGCTCGACGCGACCTTGGTCAGCACCGACGAGAAATCGGCGGTGCCGAGCGGGACGACGTCGTGTGCCACTTCGGTGCCGCCGGCGCGCCGCAGCGCGTCGGCGCACTGGGCGTAGGCATCTTTCCCCAGCGCGTAGTCGGCTTGGATGAAGTACCACTTCTTGCCCAGCGCGAGCGCACGCCGCAGCACCGGGGCGAGGATCATGCGCGCGTTCGGTCCGAAGCGGTAGGTCAGCTTCGAGGCTTTGGGGCCGGTGAGGGCGGAGTCTTGCGGACCGAGCAGCAGGTTGAAGACACCGGATTCGAGCGTGATCGCCGAGACTGCCGCGCCGTTCGCCGACGACGTTCCGCCGAAGAGCACGTCGACGTTCTCTTGGCCGATCAGCCGGCGCGCTTCGGTCGTCGCGACGGCCGGCTTCGACGCGTCGTCGCCGTAGACGAATTCGAACTTGACCCGGCCGGAACGGTTCGCGTCCTCGAGCGCGGCAAGCGCGCCTGCCTTGTGGCACGCCCCCAGGTCCGAGAACACGCCGCTGAACGATTCGAGAAACCCGATCTTGACCGTCGCGCCCGGTCCGGCGGCGAGGGTGAAGCGGGGGACGGCGAGCGCTGCGCCTGCGGCGGCGCCGGCGGCAAGGAACCTCGTGCGTTTCATCGGTCCTCGTTTCTGGATGGGGTGGAGGGTACGGTGAGAGCGCCCGGCTCGGTGCCGTGCGCGTAGAGCCAGTCCGTTTCGCCGTAGTCGCGCGGGTTCCGCGTAGCGAGACGGACATTGCGATGCGAAGCGTCGGCGAGCGGCATGTGCCAGTAGTCGCCCCATGCGCGCGCGGTCGTCTGCACCCGCGCGGTCCGCGGGACGCGGGCTCCTTCGTACGCGGCGAACGCTGCGCCTACGTCGCCGGGATGGTCGGCGAGCGCGTCGGCGAGGGCGACTGCGTCCTCGAGCGCCTGGGCCGCACCCTGGGCCAGATACTGCAGCATCGGGTGCGCGGCATCGCCGAGCAGGGTGATCCGATGACGCGACCAGCGCGGGATCGGAAGCCGGTCGAACATCGGCCACCGGCGGTTGCGCCGGAACTTGGTGAGCGCGCCGCGCACGGCTGGCGTCCCGGCATCGAAATGCCGGTCGAGTTCGTCGCTCGTCCCCCAGTCGTCGGAGTCGGCCCGATAGCGGTCACTGCGAAATACCGCGACTTGGTTGTAGAGTTCGCCGCGCCGCACCGGATATTGCACCAGGTGCATGTTGGGCCCGGTCCAGAGCATGACGTTGTCCAGGCCGGCGTGGCTGGACATCTCCTCGATCGGGATCGCGCCGCGATAGGCCACGTATTCCGAGCAGATCGGATCGCCGTCGTCGACCAGCGCCTTGCGCACCGTCGACCACAGGCCGTCGGCACCGATCAGCACGTCCGCTTCGTACGCCGATCCGTCGGCGCACCTCACCCGCGCCGTCTCGACCCGGTCCTCCACGGTGAGCACGTCCTTGCCGGTTTCCAGCGCAATGCGCGCATTCGCGCGGCACGCGTCCAACAGCACCGCCAAGAGGTCGCTGCGATGCATGACGATGTAGCGATAGCCGTACCGTTCCCGGAACGTGGCGCCCAGATCGAGCGAGGTGACCTGCTCGCCCGAGATCGCGTCCATCCAGACCATCCGCTGCGGAAAGACCGCATACGATTCGATCGCCGCGCGCACGCCCAGCGCGTCGAGCGCGCGCGAGGCGTTGGGCGCGAGCTGCAAGCCGGCGCCGAGTTCGCCGAATTCCGACGCCTTCTCGATGACGCGCACCCGTAGCCCGCGGTTGGCGAGCGCGAGCGCGACGGCGAGGCCGCCGATGCCGCCGCCGGCGACGAGAATGGGGACGCGCTCCGCGGCATTCATGCCAAGCCCGGCTCGCTGGAGGCGTGGCCGGAAACCAGTGCTGCGAGCAGTCGCAGCAGCGCGGCACGCTCGTCCGCGGGCAGCGGATCGAGGATCCGCTGCTCGCTGCGGGCAACGGCCGGATCGGCCCCGGCGAGCAACTGCACGCCGTCGGGCGTGAGCTCGAGCCGCTTCGTGCGACGGTCGTTCGGACCGGCTTCGCGCCGGACCAGACCGCGGGCTTCGAGCCGTTCGAGAACCACGCCGAGCGTCGATTTGTCGAACGCGACCGCGCGCGACAGCCTCGTCGCGTCGATCCCCGGGAACGAGCGAATCGCGGTGAGCGCCGCGTACTGCACCGGCGTGATCCCGAACGCCGCCACGTCCTCGGCGAAGATCCCTCCGGCGACCTGGTGCGCGCGCCGGATCAAATGACCCGGCATGGCGTACAGCCGAGCCATGGCGGCGGGCTCGGCGGTGCCCGGTCGGCGAGCAGGTACGCGCGGCATATTAGACAGTATACGGACTATCCGTGTACTGTCAAGTGCCACGCGGACGCGAATTTCAGACGTCCGGGTCGTGCTGCATCAACCCGAGGAGGTTCCCTTCGGTGTCGCGCGCGTAGCAGAACCGGCCGACGGCCGGGATGATCATCGGCGACCCGACGACGCTGCCGCCGTGCTTCTCGACTCTGGCGATCGCGAGGTCGAGATCGTCGACGCCGATCGTATTGGTGGTCGCGGTGACGGTCCCGCGCGGCAGCAGCGCGCCGTTGATGCCGGGACCTTCACCCGTCTTCACGTTCCAATACTCTTCGGGGGCGTCGCACTTGCTGATCCGCCAGCCGAATGCCGCCTCGTAGAACGCCACGGCGCGCTGCGGTTCGTCGGCGGGGATCTCGAAATGGATCACGCGATCGGACATGAGGTGCTTCCCTTCGATCGGGCCGCCGGATTAGCTCAGCCGCTTCACCAGGTGCCGGTGTCCGGGCCCGTAGCCGAGGCGTTCGTAGAACCGATACGCGGGCTGGTTCTCCTCGACGACGTTCAACGTGACGAGATGATACCCGCGCGCCGCGGCCCACGCCTCGACGGCCTCCATCAGCCGTCCGCCGATCCCCTCGCCGCTGCGCGCCGCGGCGATCTCGGAGACGTGGGCGTAGGGTTCGCCGGTGAAAAAGTCGCGCTCGGTCACGGCGTACACGAAGCCTGCTCGCACGCCGGCGTCGTCTTCGGCGACGAGCACGACATCGCCGGGCTGCGGATGGACGATCGCCTCGCGCAGAACGCGCGACGTCCCGGCGACCACCTCGTCGCGCGTGTGACCGCCCGCGACGCCGTGCTCGACGAAACGCGGCACCAGCTCGACGACGAAGTCGACGTCGTCGGGCTGCGCTTCGCGAAAGATCACTTGACCAGCGGAAGTATGTTCGAGGGTGCGAGCGGGACGATGCCCAGCACGAACGTCGCCGCGGCGCAGACGCCGACCGCGATCCACGGCAGCGGGTTGGTCGAACGTTCGTCGCGGACGTGCGCGGGATCGACACGCGCGAACATCGCGCGCACGATCTTGAAGTAGACGTAGGCCGAAATCGCGGTGCCGACGATCAGCACGCCCGCCAGCCACGCGTATCCGGCGCTGGTCGTCGCGGCGAGGATCAGCACCTTTCCGGTGAAGCCGATCGTCGGCGGCAGTCCGGCCAGGCCGATCAGGAAGAGCGTCATCGCTGCCGCGAGCCAGGGCCGGCGGTAGGCGAGTCCGGCGAAGCGCCCGAGACCGACGACCGCGTCGCCGTCGCGCGACATCAGCGCGACGACCGCGAACACGCCGAGGTTCATGAACGTGTAGCCCGCGAGGTAGAGGATCGCGTAGCGCAGACCGAGCACGCTTTGGCCCGCGAACGACGCGACGATGTAGCCGACCTGTGCGATGCCGGAGTAGGCCAGCAGGCGCTTCATGTCGGTTTGCGCGAGCGCGGCGAGGTTGCCGACGAGCATCGACGCCGCGGCGAGGACCCAGATCGGCAGGAGGATCGCCGACGCGCGGTCGGGCGGCAGCGCGGCATAGGCGAAACGCGCGAACACGGCGAGCGTGCCGGCCTTCGTCACGACCGACATGAACGCGGTCACCGGCAGCGGCGCGCCTTCGTACACGTCCGGAGTCCAGGCGTGGAACGGCACGAGGCTGAGTTTGAACGCGATGCCGACGAAGAACAGCCCCGCGCCGAGCGCGAAGAGCGGCGTGACGGGCGCGGTCGCAAGCGACGAGAACGCGACCGAACCGGTCGCACCGAACAGCAGCGCCGAGCCGTACAGCAAGAATCCCGACGCCATCGAACTGAGGATCAGATACTTCAGCGCCGACTCGCGCGCCGTGACGCGGGACGAGATCGCGCACAGACAATACAGGCCGAGCGAGAGCAGCTCGAGGCCGAGGAAGACGGCCATCAGGTTCGCGGCGCCCGACATCAGCATCGCGCCCGCCGCGCTCCACAGCACCAGCGACGTCGTACCCGCCACCTGGTCGGTGCGGCCGACGCCGACCGAGAGCAGCAGCGTCGCGATCGTCGCGACGATCACGATCTCGCTGAAGACGATCGAGAATCCGCCTTGCACGAACGCGCCGCCGAAGGCGGCATAGTCGTGCGGGTACGCGCCCGCTTCGAGCGCGCCGGCGGCGAGCAGCCCGATGACGGCGAGCGTGACCGCGATCGCGCGCCGCGCCATGCTCGAACCACGCAGGAACAAATCGACGAACAGGATCGCGAGCGGCGTGCAGGCGACGATGAACGCCGGCAGCAGCGCGGCGTAGTCGGCCCCGATCGGGAAATTACCGAGAGCTGACGACACGCGGTGCCTCCACGGCGACGGACGAGGTGATCGCCGCGGGCGGCGTCGTGCGGGCTCCGCGATCTGCGGCTGCAGTCAGCGCGCCCGGGTTGACGCCGAGCCACACGAACGCGGCGACCAGCGGAGCGATCGCGAGGCTTTCGAGCCACGTCAGATCGCGCCGTTCGGGGAGATCGGGGACGTCGGGGCCGTTCATGATCCCTTGGAACATCCGAAGCATGTACGCCGACGCCAGCACCACCGGCACCAGCGCGATCACCGCGGCGAGCGTCCAGCCCGCTTTGAAGAGGCCGGTGAGGATCAGGATCTCGCCGGCGAATCCGGCGAGTCCGGGCAGGCCGAGTGCCGCGAGCGCGCCGAGCATCAATGCGCCCGCCAGGCGCGGGTTGCGCGCCGCCAAACCGCCGAGCCGCGCGAGGTCGCGCGTCTCCTCGCGCTGTTCCACTGCGCCGAGCGCGAGGAAGAGCGCCGCGCTGAACAAGCCGTGCGCGACGATGTAGACCAGCGCACCGATGTACGCGAGCGACGAACCGCTGAACACGGCGAGCAGGATCAGCCCCAAGTGGGAGAGCGAACTGTACGCGACGACCTTCTTCGCGTCGCGTTCGCCCAGCGCCGCGAGCGCGCCGTAGATCAGCCCGGCCAACCCGAGCGCGAACATCAGGGTCTGGGCTTGCCCCATCTGCGCGGGCAGCAGCGGCAGCGTGATCGCCATGAAGCCGTAGAGTCCCGCCTTCGACTGCACCGCGGAGACGACCGCGACCATCGGCGGCGGAAGTTCGGCATACGTTTCCGGCATCCAGGTGTGGAACGGGAACACCGGCGTCTTGACCAAGAACGCGAACGCGATGCCGGCGAAGATCCACAGTCCCCACGCGGAGACGACGGAGAAGTGCGCCGTCGGATTGCCGATCACGTCGGTCGTGCCGGCGAGGACGCCGTACGCCGCGGTGGCGAGCAGCAGCGTCAGGCCGCCGACCAAATTGTAGATCAAGTACTTCCAGGCGGGCCGGCCGTGGGCGCTCGTGGTGATGAGGACCAGGAACACCGGGATCAGCATCAGGTCCCAGAAGAGCGCGAAGAGCAGCAGGTCTTTGGCGAGGAAGACGCCGTTCATCGCGCCTTGCAGCACGAGCAGCTGCGCCGCGATCTCGCGGGCGCGATCGCCCTTCAGCGTCAGCGCGGCGCTGAACGTGATCAGCGCGAGCAGCAGCACGAGCCAGTACGAGAGCGGTCCGAAGCCGAGATGGAAGGAAGCGGTGAACGGCCGTGAGAGCCAGCGCGCCGCGGCATCGGGCGCGCTCGGGTCGACGAGCGGCGCGATGAACGCGAGCGCGGCGACGATCGCGGCGACCGCGCGGGCGGCGTTGGTCGCGCTGCGCGGAAGCGCGTACAGCAGCAGCCCGGCGACGATCGGTCCGAGGACGAGCGCGGTGAGGGTCATCGGCCGCCTCCGAACACGACGGCGTAGTACGCGACGACGCAGAGGACACCGAACGCGATCGAGAGCGCGTACGCGCGCACGAGTCCGGTCTGGAACGAGCGGAACAGATGGCCCAGCCACTGCGAGGAGATCGCCGCCTCGCGCACGGCGGCATCGATCACGTGCGGATCGACGTACCGCACGAACGCGCCGCCGAGCGCGCGCGCCGGACGCACCAGCAGATAGTCGTACGCCGCGTCGAAGTAGTACGCGTTCCAGAGCAGCGCCGGCGTGCGAACGGTCTCGGTGCGCAGGCGCGGCACCGCGTTCTGCAAGGCGTCGGGCTTCCAATAGCGCAGCCAGGCCACCGCGAAGCCGGCCAGCACCAGCACGAGCACGATGGCGGTCGACACCCCCTCCGAGAACGGCGGGGCCGGCACGGGGCCCGTCGTCGCGGCTGCGCCGAAGAAGTCGCCGAAGAAGCGCGCCCACGGGCTGTTCTCGCCGCCGAACTGCACCCAGCCGATGAAGATCGAAAACGGGATCAGCACCGCGACCGGACCGGTCATCAGCCAGGCCGGGGCGTGGTGGTGCGGCTCTTCTTCCTCCGCGTGATGGCCGGCGGCGGGCGCCGTGCCGGCCAGCTCCGGATGACGGATGCCGAGGTCCGACGGGTCGACGTCGCCGCGGTACCGTCCCAAGAACGTCAGGAACAGCATGCGGAACATGTAGTAGGCGGTGATCCCGGCCGTGATGACGCCGACCGCGTACAAGTACGGGTGTCCCTTGGCCAGCGTCTCGTACAGGACGGCATCCTTGCTGAAGAACCCGCTGAAGCCCGGGACGCCCGAAATCGCGAGCACGCCGACGAGCATCGCGATGAACGCGAACGGCAACCGCGTGCGCAGCCCGCCCATCCGGCGGACGTCCTGTTCGTCGTGCAGCGCGTGGATGACGATTCCGGCGGTGAGGAACAGCTGCGCTTTGAAGAAGGCGTGGGTGAGGAAGTGCAGGACGCCGCCCTCGAACGCGCCGACGCCGACGCCCATGATCATGTAGCCGATCTGCGACATCGTCGAGTAGGCCAGGATCCGTTTGATGTCCCACTGGACGCAACCCAGGACGGCGCCGGCGATCGCGGTGATCGCGCCGATGACGCCGACCAGGCTGCGCGCGTCGGGCGACGCGTTCCAGAGCGGCGCGAAGCGCGCGATCAAGTAGACGCCGGCGGTCACCATCGTGGCGGCGTGGATCAGCGCGGAGACCGGGGTCGGGCCTTCCATCGCATCCGGCAGCCAGGTGTGCAGCGGCACCTGCGCCGATTTCGCGGCGCAGCCGATGAACAGTCCCAGGCACACCAGGAACAGCTCTTCCTTGGTGAAGGCCGTGCCGAACTTCGCGAAGACGTCGGCGTAACCGATCGATCCGACCTTCGCGACGATCACGAAGATCGCGAACATGATCCCGACGTCGCCGACGACGTTCATCACGAACGCCTTGCGCGCGGCGCCAACCGCCGACGGCCGCTCGAACCAGAAGCCGATCAAAAAGTAGGATGCAAGGCCGACGAGACCCCAGCCGACGAGCAGCCCGACGACGTTGTCGCTGAGCACCAGCGTCAGCATCGCGTACACGAAGAAGTTCATGTAGGCGAAGAAGCGCGCGAACGCGCGGTCGCCGTCCATGTATCCGATCGAGTAGACGTGGATCAGGAAGCCGACGCCGGTGATCACCAGCGTCCAGATCAGCGAGAGCCGGTCCAGCTGCAGCCCGAAGCTCCAGCCGTTGAGCCAGGTGACCATCGGCTGCAGGTGCAGACCTCCGCCGGGCGCGGTTGCTTCCGGCCACAGTGCCAAGGTCGCCGCGAACGGCACCCCGATCATCGCCGAACCGATCGGACCCGCCCATGACTTCAATTGCGGACCGAAGGCGAACAAGAGTACGGCGCCGAGCAACGGCAAGAGCCAAACAAGATAGAGCAGCATGTTGGTGGTCAGCCCTTGAGCGTCGCGACTTCGTCGACGTCGACGCGCGGCGAGCGGCGGAAGGTCACCGCGACGATGGCCAGGCCGATGGCGGCCTCGGCGGCGGCGACCGTGATGACAAGGAACGCGAAGATGTGGCCCGCGTTGTTGACCCAGGCGCGCGCGTAGGTGACGAGCGCGAGGTTCGCGGCGTTGAAGAGCAGCTCGATCGACATCAGCATGATGAGCGGGTTGCGCCGCACGATCACGCCGACGACGCCGATGAAGAACAGCACCGCCGAGAGCGCGATGTAGTTGTCGACGGGGGCGCTCATCGGGTCACCTTGCGCCCTCTGTCATCCTGAGCTCGTCGAAGGATGGGCTCGCGTTCGATCGCGCGCTTCTTCTTGCGCCGCACGACGCCGCCCGGCCCTTCGTCTCCCGCGATCAGCACGACCCCGACGATCGCGACCATCAGGATGAAGGCGGTGACTTCGAACGGCAGCAGGTTCGTGGTGAAGAGCGCTGAGCCGAAGTTCGCGACGCTGCCGAACGCGAACGCGTCGCCGGTATCCTGACCCGTCGGCTTCACGACGACCGGATTCGAGCGGATCGCCGTCACGACGATGATGCCGAGCGCCACGACGCCGAATAGGATCGCCGGGATCGCGATCCGCGGCGCCTTATCGGGCCCGACGTCGAACGGCCGCACGCCGCTCGAGAGCAGCGCGATCACGAAGACGAAGAGGATCAGGATCGCGCCGCTGTAGACGACGATCTGCATGACCGCCAAGAACTCGGCCTGCAGCGTGAGGTACATCGCGGCGAGCGCGATGAAGTTCGCCAGCAGCCCGACCACCGAGTACACCGGCTTCTTCGCCGTGATGCAAAAAACGGCGCTCGCGATCAGCACGACCGAGAGAATCCAGAATCCGATCACCCGGCGAGACCCCGGCGCTGCTTCTTCAAAATGTGGCCGCGGTTGGTGGCTTCGTAGCCGGCGGTGATGTCGACGGTGTCCTTCGCGCGGGCGACGCCGCCGAGATCGGAGGGGATGCCGTTGGGGCGCTCGTCCGGCGCGGTGCCGACGCCGGCCTCGGTCGGGACCAGCAGACGGTCCTTGGCGTAGACGAAGGCGCCGCGCCGGTAGTCGGCCATCTCGAAGCGCGGGGTGAGCACGATCGCGTCGGTGGGGCACGCCTCTTCGCACAGCCCGCAGAAGATGCAGCGCAGCTCGTCGATCTCGTAGCTCGCGGCGTACCGCTCGCCGGGCGAGCGGCGGTCCTCGGGCGCGTTCTCCGCGCCGATGACCGTGATGGCGTTCGCCGGGCAGGCGATCGCGCACAGCTCGCAGCCGATGCAGCGTTCCTTGCCGTCGTCGTAGCGGCGCAGTTCGTGCAGGCCGTGAAAGCGCGGCGCGTGCTGCTTCTTCACCGAGGGGTATTCGACGGTCGGCTTCTTCTTGAATATGTAGCTGAAGGTCGTCGAAAAGCCGCGGAACAGCGCGCCGACGTTGTAGAGATTCTTACGCATGCGATGGCATCAGAGCCACGACGACCGCCGTGATGACGAGGTTGAGGGTCGCGACCGGGAACAGCACCTTCCACCCGAAGTCCATCAGGCGGTCGTAGCGGAATCGCGGCAGCGTCGAACGCAACCAGATGTAAAAGAACAAGAACAGTCCTGCTTTGATCAGGAACCACACCAGCCCCATGACGCCTGTGGAGGGCAGCCACGGAATCGGCGAGTTCCAGCCGCCCAAGAACAGCAGCGTCGCCAAGCACGAGACCGTGATCATGTTGAGGTACTCGGCGATGAAGAACAGGCCGAACCGCAGTCCCGAGTACTCGGTGTGGAAGCCGCCGACCAATTCCGTCTCAGCTTCGACCAGATCGAACGGCGCGCGATTCGTCTCGGCGACCGCCGTGATGACGTAGATGACGAAACCGATGATCTGCGGGATGATGAACCACACGCGCTGCTGCGCGTTCACGATGTCGGCCAGGGCCGTCGAGCCGGTCAGGATCAGCACGCCGATCACCGACATCGACATCGAGAGCTCGTAGGAAATCATCTGCGCCGTCGAACGCACCGAGCCGAGCAGCGGAAACTTCGATCCCGACGCCCATCCGGCCAGCGAGATCCCGTACACGCCGATCGAGGTGAGCGCGAAGACGAAGAGGATCCCGGCATTGACGTTGCCGACCGCCCACAGCGTTCCGTCGGCGTTCGCCGAGAACGGGATGATCGCGAACGCCCCCATCGCGCAGAGCAGCGAGATGAACGGCGCGAGCCGGTAGATCAGCGGATCGGCGGTGTCGGGGGTGAGATCTTCCTTGAAGATCATCTTCACCGCGTCGGCTGCCGGCTGCATCAAGCCCCACGGCCCGACCCGGTTCGGTCCCGGCCGCAGCTGCATCCAGCCCATGACCTTGCGCTCGAACAGCATCGAGTACGCAAACGTCGTGATCACGACGGCGAGCACGACGATCGCTTTGATGAGCACGATCAGCCAGATCGGGATACTCACGCCGTCACCAGGGCTTTCTCCAGCCGCACGGTCGCGGCGTAGCCGAGCGCGTTGAGCGGCGCAAGCGGCAGGCCGTCGACGAGCGCTACGGCATCCTCGGGCACGCGCGGGTCGAGCACCGCGATGAGCTCGCGCAGCGAAGCACCGTTCGCCGCGCTGACGGTCACGGGCTCGCCGTCGGCGACGCCGAGCGCGTTTGCGGTCGCGGGATGGATGCGCGCACGCGGCACCGTGCGCAGCTCGGCGATCCGCGGGTCGAACGCGAGCGTTCCGCCGCCGGTGAAGATCGTCGTCTCGGCGATCAGGCGCAGGCCGCCGTCGATCCCCGCGCCGCGACGCGGCACGACGACGTCGGCCGGCATTGGCGCCGGCGGCGGCGACTTCACCAGCTCGCGCACCGCCGCTTCGAGTTCGTCCGGAAGCGGCAGGGTGATGCCCAGCGCTTCGGCGAGCAGCACGATCGCGTCGCCGTCGGCAGGCACGCCCTCGGGCGCGCGGACCGAACCGATCACCGGCAGCACGTCGCCGGCCAGATCGGTCGTCGTTCCGCTCTTCTCGAAGGCGCTGCACACGGGCAGGATCAGGTTCGCGAACTCCGCCGTCTCGGTGAGGAACAGGTCGGTGACGACGACGAACGGCGTCGCGCGCAGCGCGTCTTCGATAAGCGCGCGGTCGGGGAAGCGCAGCACCGGGTTCGCGCCGAGGATCGAGAGCACGCCGAGCTTGCCGTCGCGCGCCGCTTCGAGCATCGCTCGGGTGTTGTGGCCGTCGCCGCGCGGGCGCAGCCCGACCGCGTCGGCGCCGCGTCCGTTCGGTTCTTCCGGCAGCACGTATTGGTTTACGTCAGGGAACGCGTTCACCGGAGCGGCGAGTTCACGCCCGCTGGCGATCACGCCGTCCCAGATCATCGCGATACGGCCGGGCCTCTGGCCGAGCGCCGCAGTGAGCTCATCCGCCGTCGAAACGTGCGTCTCCGGGACGAAGCTGTTCGCCCAATGATCGCCGACCGAGATCAAGCGCGCACCATTGCGCGAAACCGCCTTGCGGATGCGCAAGTCGAGGACCGGCGCGAGCTGCGAGGGCGGGCGGCCGAAGGTGACGATCGTGTCGGCCTTCTCCAAGTCGACGTGGTTCGCGAAGCCGTCGTGGTGGACGAACGACTGCGTGCCGACGCGATGGTCGATGTTCTCGATCCCGAGCGCCCGGAACAGGTACGCGGCGAGATACGCCTCTTCGTTCAGCAGCCGTCCGCCGCCGATGACGCCCGCGTTCGGTCCGGCCTTCTTCAGCTGTTCAGCCCACAGCCCGATCGCGTCGTCCCAGCCGATCTGCACCCACGCGCCATCCTGCTTGAGCAGCGGCATCGTGAGGCGGCGTTCGTCGGTCACAAAGCCGACGTTGTAGCGCCCGCGGTCGCACAGCCACGTATCGGAGATCGCGTCGTCTTCGGTGACGCTCATCGTGCGCAGCAGCGTGTTCGCGCGCTCGTCGACGTGCATCTGACAGCCGACGCTGCACTGCGTGCAGGTGGTCGTCGTGCGATGGTTGTCCCACGGACGCGAGCGGAACCGGTACGTCTTCGAGGTCAGCGCACCGACCGGGCACAGTTCGGTGACGTTGCCGGTGAAGTCGGAGACGTAGGGCGAGCCGGTTGCCGTCGCGATGATCGTGTGCGCGCCCCGATCCTCGGTCCGCAGCGAACGCTCGCCGGTGATGACGTCGTCGAAGCGCACGCAGCGCTGACAGACGATGCAGCGTTCCTCGTCGAGCACGATCGTCGGACCCAGATCGACCGCCTTCGGCTTGGCCAGCTTCGGCTCGAGCATCCGCGAGGAACCCTGGCCGTACGCCATCGCGTAGTCCTGCAGATCGCACTCGCCACCCTTGTCGCAGATAGGACAATCGAGCGGGTGGTTCAGCAGAAAGAACTCGAGGATCGCGCGCCGTCCGTCGTCAACCTTCGGATTGGTCGTGTGGACCTTCATCCCGTCTGCGACCTGCGTGTTGCACGCGATCTGCAGTTTCGGCATCCCCTCGATCTCGACGAGGCAGACGCGGCAAAGCCCGGCGGGACCGAGCTTTTCGTGATAGCAGTAGACCGGAATGTCGCGGTGGATCGACTTGGCGGCTTCGACGAGCAGCGTGCCCTTTGGAACGCGCACGTCGATCCCGTCGATCGTGACGGTGACGAGGTCGGTCTGCGGAACGGTGGCGGACACTACGTCGGTCTCCGGTTCATAAGGACGAGGTACACGCCGGCGAACGCGAAGCCGGCGGCAAGACTGGACAGCGCCGCGGCGCCGCGGCTGTTGTTGCCGCTCGCAGTGAGCGTGGACGCGATCAACTCTATCACTATGGCGAGGCCGAAGATCAGCGCGAGGACGATCTGTTTGCCGCGCGGCGTGCCGACAAAGAGAAGGTAGCGACGGCCGAGCTCGGCGATCATACCGCGACCCGCTGGGCGGAGCCGCGTGTGATGTACGCGCGGAAGTCGGCTTCGTAGCGCTTGATGACGGAGGCGAGGAACGGTTCGATCGAGTCGCCGAGCGCGCACAGGTTGAGCCCGGTGAGCTGGTGCGCGGCCGAGACGATCACGTCGATGTCCGAGTCGACGCCGCGGCCGTCGAGGATTCGGCGCAGCGTCCGTTCGATCCAATCGCCGCCTTCGCGGCACGGGGTGCACTGGCCGCACGATTCGTGCGCGTAGAAACGGATCAGGCTGTGCGCCGCCTTCACCCAGTCGGTCGTGTCGTCGAAGACGACCATCGCGCCGGAGCCGAGCATCGAACCCGCTTTCGCGATGCTGTCGAAATCGTACGGCAGGTCGAGGTGTTCCTCGAACAAGCACGCCGAAGAACCGCCGCCCGGCTGGACGCCGCGGAACTCGCGCCCCGGACGCAGGCCGCCGGCGCAGTCGTCGATCAGCTGGCGGATCGTCGTGCCCATCGCGACTTCGTAGTTGCCGGGCTTGCGGACGTGACCGGAGATCGAGACGACCTTGAAGCCGGGCGAGCGCTCCGGCCCGGCTTTGGCGAACCACTCAGGCCCGTTGCGTAAAATGTACGGCAGGTATGCCAGAGTCTCGACGTTGTTGACGACCGTCGGCTCGCCGTAGAGACCCTTGATCGCCGGAAACGGCGGCTTCAGACGCGGCTCGCCGCGTTTGCCTTCCAGTGAGTTGAGCAGCCCGGTCTCTTCGCCGCAAATGTATGCGCCGGCGCCGCGGTGGATCGTGAACTCCAGCCGTTTGCCCGTACCGAACACGTTCTCGCCAAGGAAGCCCGCGTCGCGCGCCTGCTGCACCGCGTCGCGCATGATCTCGAAGCCGCGCTTGAACTCGCCGCGAATGTAGATGTACGAGTGCTCGCAGCCGATCGCATACGCGCCGATCAGGATCCCCTCGATGATCTGGTGCGGGGTCTCCTCCAGCAGCATGTGGTCCTTGAACGTACCGGGCTCGGCCTCGTCGCAGTTGCACACCATGTAACGCGGCCGGCCGTTGTTCGGCAGGAACGACCACTTGCGGCCGGTCGGAAAACCGGCGCCGCCGCGGCCGCGCAGATTCGAGCCGTTGCAGAGATCCGCGACCTCTTTGGGCGTCATCTCCATGACGGCACGCCGCAGCTGCTCGTACCCGCCTTGCTGCCGGTACACCGCAATGTCGCGCAGGTTCAGTTCGCCGATCCCCTTGGTAAGAACGGGCGTAATCACATCTGCCACTAGTGGTGTCCGTTCTCGGAAAGTTCGGGACGAAGCGTCGTTTCGTGGACGAGCCGCTCGTTCGAGCGCGATTCGTATTGCGCTTTGCCGACGATGAGATCGAACATCACCAGGCCGCTGCGGTCGCCGATTCCACCCGCATTGTTGGGGCTCTCGACGTTCATTCCGCCGGCCGACTTGCGGCCGTTGTCCTGCTCGACCCGCCAGGTCCGCCCGGGCTTCGCGGTCTGCGCCAGCGGCGCAATCTCGTACGTGCCGCCCTTGATTGCGGCGATCATCGCGTCGATCCGCTCCCGGGTGAGGTCGTAGACGAACTCGAGGTTGACCTGCGCGCAGGGCGCGCGGTCGCACGCCGCGAGGCATTCGACTTCTTCATACGAGATCAGACCGTCGGCAGTGGTCTCCAAGTGCCCGATCCCCAGCTGCTCGCGCGCGTAGTCCATGATCTCTTCCGCGCCGTTGAGCAGGCACGAGAGGTTGCGGCAGACTTGAACGACGTACTTGCCGACCGGCTTGCGGTACAGCAGCGTGTAGAACGACACCGTCGACTCCACCGTCGCGGGCGTCTCTCCGACCTGGTACGCAATCGCCGCCATGGCGTTGGCGGAGACGTAGCCCTCGTGCTCCTGGAAAAGATGCGCCATCGGGATCAGCGCGGAGCGCTTCTGCTCGTACAGCCCGATCAACCGCGCGATCTCCGGCAGCAGCGACGCGTACAGCGCATCGAACGGATGTCCGTCACGCTGTGCGTACGGCGACCAATCGGCGACCGCCGCTCCGGCCGGCTGTCCGGCCGATGCGGAACTGAGGGTCCCTGACTGGGCGTTCACGAGCGAGCCGCCTCCCGATTCCATGCTGCGTTGTGTGCCACCGACATCGACCGGTTTTCCTTCGAATTGTAAAGTCGCGGGGCCTCCGCGCCGCGCGCGCATTCCGCGCGGCGACCTTTGTCGGAGCAGGTCTGGATCGCTCGTAACGGCGAGCGATACCGGCAACAGCGAAAAGGCGCCGGCCCCATTCGGCCGACGCCCCCGCGCCATCCCTCGAGTACGGTCGGGGTTACGTCCCGATCTGGCCGCTCATCACGGTGATGTCGAGCGTACCGAGCCCCGTGGTGTAGTCGTACCCCGGGAGCGCCGTGTACGCGCCGTTGGCGCCGGTGATGATGTCATGAAAGCCGCCGAGGGTCTGGGTCGGAGGAGGACCGGTGACCGTCGTCGTGCTGTTCTGATGCTCGAGGAAATTTTGGTAGAACAGCGGCGGCGCGAAGCCCAGCGCCGGATGCGCGGTGAGCAAGCGCGCATACGAACCCATTGCGAGCGGCGACGCTTCGCTCGTTCCGCCGACGCCGCAGCCGGCGCTGCAGTTTCCGACGCCGGGGATGTTCGGCCCGTACACGTTGTACGCGCCGGAGAACGCGTCGGCCGCCATCGCGATGTCGGGCAGGCCGCGCAGGTTCGTCGCCGCCGCGCCGGTGCTCGTCGGGATCACCGCCTGCTGCCAGCTGGTCGAGTTCTCGAACTGGCTCAGCCCGCCGCCGCCGGCGTTCCAAGCCGCCTCGCCGATGTACTTGGCGTCCGGCGAGTTCGCCACGGCGGTCGTGCCGCCGACGCCGACGACGTACGACGACGCCGCCGGATACTCGACCATCGGAGGACCCGAGCCAGGCACGCCGTTCGTCGGCGCGAGCGCGCACGACGAGCCCGTGTCGCCGGTCGAGACGAACATGGTCTGTCCTTGCGCCGCGCCCTGCATGAAGAGATGGTCGTCGACCTTCATCGAGCCGTCGAGGAACGCTTGGTACTCGCATTCTCCGAACGACGAGTTGCCGAGCTGCGCGACGTGCTGCCCGACCCAATGGCTGTAGTTGTTCGCGATGTCGGAGTCGGTGAGCGACGTCGTCGCGTAGATGTAGAGGTTGCGCACGTTGCCCGCCATCCCGGTCGAGCTCTGCGTGTCGAGGTCCCACTCGACGACGCCGGCCGTATCGGTGCTCGGCAGGCCGACGGTCACCACGGTGACGGGGACCTGCGGCAATTTTTGCGCGGTCTCGGCGAAGCGCAGATCGCTGACGGTCCCCGAAACGTCGCCTTCCGCGATCACCGCGATCGTGGTCGCCGTCGCCGCAGCCGTGCCGCCGGCGTCGTAGAACGCCTGGATGCTCGGCGAGTCGAACGTCGGCGCGCACTGCCCCGTCGGTGCGGCGGTGCCCAGGCACGTGACGCCGGCGCGATTCGAGGGCTTCGGATTCACCGCCATCTTGGCAGCGTTCGAGAGTCCGAGCACGGCGCTGACCACTGCGCCGAGCGATGCCGGGACGAGCGCCGGCTGCGTGTTGACGTAGACCGCCGCGCCGCCGAGCGTGAACGACTCGAGCGAGGTATTGAACGCTTTCGTCACTTGCGCCGCAGTGCCGTCGGCGCTTACCAGCTGCGCGCTGGTCTGCACGTTCGTGAAGCCCGCACCGCGCAGGTACGCGACGACCGATTGGACCTCGCTCGCGGTCGGGCCGAACTGCGTGTCGAACTGCGCTTGCGAGATCGTCTGCCGCGACGCGATCAGCGCTTTGAGTTGATCCTCGTTATGAAGGTTGAGGCCGAGCCGCACGGTCAGCGGCGCTGCGAGCGCGAGCGGGCCCTGGTCGACGCCGCCCGTGATCGTGGCGCCGCGCGTCGCCGTCGCCGACCACCCGGCCGGCGCGACGACGGGATCGATCGAGGACGCGCTGCGCGAGGTGCTGCTGCCGGTGGGCAGGAGATGGTTCGCGCCGCCGCCGCCCGAGCACGATGCGGCGCAGAGCCCGGTGACGAGCGTGATTCCGAGAAGACGATTCATCGCAGCATTCCTCCTAGTGCAGCGCCGCATAAAGGCGTGCGATGTCGAGTGATCCGAGGCCGGTCGTGTAGTCGTATTTGGGCAGCGCGGTGTACAGGCCGTTGCTGCCCTGCAGGATGTCGTGGAACGGACCGATCAGCTCGGTCTCGGGCGGCCCTGCAATCTGCGTCGGGCTGCTCGCGCGGAAGATCTTGTACAAAAGCGGCGGAGCGAAGCCGAGCGAATTGGCGTGCGCGCTCTGCATGCGCGCGTAGACGCCCGCGGCCATTGGCGACGAGAGGCTCGTCCCCGCGGTGATGTATTCCGTTCCGCCTTGCCAGAGCAGCGCGCCGGTTTCAAGCGCCGCGTCGTACGCAACGTCGGGCAGACCGCGGAAGGTCAGCCCGGCCGGCGTCGTGCCGACGGGCTGCGACGGACTCTCCCACGACGGCGAGTACTCGAACTGGCTCAAACCGCCGCCGCCCGATTGCCACGCCTGCTCGCCGAGATACGTGCCGTCCACGTTGCTGAACGTGTCGGTGCCGCCGACCGCCGCCGCGTACGGCGAGGCCGCCGGATACTCGACCATCGGGACCCCGCCGGCGCCGCCGTTCGGCGGAACGCCGGCAACGCCGCAATAGGCGCCGGTATCGCCGGTCGACGCGAAGAGCGTCTGCCCTTGCGCCGCCGCCTCGACCAGGATCATGTCGCCCACCAGCATGTCGCCGCTCTGATAAGGAAAGACCTCGCACCCGCCGACCGACGCGTTCATGACCGGCACCGCGTTGTCGTTCGCCCAGCGGTTCAGCGAGACGGTCAGGTCCTTGAACGTAAACGTCGCCGCATTGTAGAGCACGATACGCTGCAGGTTGTAGGCCATCGCTTGCGAGTAGGTCATGTCGAGCGTCCACTCGCCCTGACCGGAGACGTCCGCGCTCGGCGGCTGCACGTTGACGACTTTGACGGCGACCTGCGGCAAGCCGAAGCGGGTCTCGTTGTCGCGGAAGTCCGCGATCGCGCCGGTGGGATCGCCGACCGTGAAGATCGCGACCTTCGAGTTGGTCGCCGGCGGCGTCGAACCCGCGTCGTAGGTGATGCTAAACGTCGCCGGATCGTAGAAACGCGGACAGACCGGCGCGCCGGTCGTCTGGTTCACGCCTTTGGTGCAGACGGTCGGGCTCGGAGTGCCGTTCGTGCCGAAGCTGCCTGCCGTCAGGTCGAGCGGAGCCGGCTGCTTCGGGAAACTCGCGCTCAGGCCGGCGAAGTTCGTGAGGCCGAGGACGGCGATGACGTTTCCGCCGAGCGCGGTCGGGACGAACGCCGGCTGCGTGTTCGCGTAGTACGTGGAACCGTTGAGGCTGAACGCATGCAGCGTCGTGTTGAATGCCTTCTGCACCGTCGCCGCGGAGCCGGTCGCGATGACGAGCATGTTGTTCGGCTCTGGCGCGACGTTGGCGAAGCCTTGGCCCTGCAGGTACGATACCGCGGCCGAGACTTGCGCGGACGTCGGCGCGAATTGTGCGACGAACGCGTCGCGCGACATCGTTTGTCCGGCCGCGATAGCGGCCTTGACGGTGTCGGCGTCGCGCATCTGCAGGCCGAGCACGAGCTCGATCGACTTGGCCGGATCGAGCGCGCCGAGATCCGTCGCGCCGCCGAGCGCGATCGGGCTCGTCGCGGTGGCAACCCAGCCGGCGGGCGCCGTGACGGCCGCCTTGGAACGGGTCGTGCCGCCGCCCTGCGGGCTCACCGCGGCCGAGTTCGCGGATGTACCGCCTGCCGGCCCGGCAGATGGAAGCATGGTGCCGGCACTCCGGCCGCCGGAACATCCGGCGGCGAGCACCCCGATCAGCGCGGCAGATGCCGCGACGCGTGAAAACATGGACTGGTCCTCCTCAGGCACTAGCCTAAGGAGCCGTCAAGCACTCCCCCATACACAAAATCGGGTAGGCCGCCCCCTGCGATGGCAAGCTTGTCGAGCCACCCCTGGGTGTTGTCCCTGTGATGGCAAGCTTGTCGAGCCACCCCCGGGGTGTTGTCCCTGTCATGGCGAGCTTGTCGAGCCACCCTCGGGGTGGCCCGAGCGAGGGCCACGCCACGATCTTGGCCGCTGGGGAAGATTCGGGGTCACGCTTCGACTGCGCTCAGCGTGACACGCGGGTTGCTCGACAAGCTCGCAATGACAGGCGGACGCGCTCGCGATGAGGGCGAGCGTTTTCGTTACCTGTCGACTTCGCCGAAGACGGGGTCCAGGGAGCCGATCATGACGACCATGTCGGCGATGAGCTCGCCGATGGCGATCTTCTTGAGGACTTGGAGATTGTAGAGCGAGGGCGGGCGGGTGCGCACGCGCCAGGGGCGGTTGTCGCCGTTGGAGACGACGTAGTAGCCGAGCTCGCCGCGCGGACCTTCGACTGCTTGATAGATGTCGCCCGGCGGGACGCGGAACGATTCGGAGACGAGCTTGAAGTGATGGATCAGCGCTTCCATCGAGAGCGCGATCGTCTCTTTGGGCGGCGGCGCGAACTTCGTGTCGGGGATCTGCCAGGCGCCGGGCGTATCGAGCTGCTTGCGCACTTGGCGGATGATGCGCATCGCTTCGTCCATCTCGTCGAGCCGCACGAGGAAGCGCGCATAGGCGTCGCCTTCGGTCCGCGTGATCACGTCGAATTCGTACTGGTCGTAGCCGCTGTACGGGAACGCGCGGCGCACGTCGTATTGGATGCCGGTCGCGCGCAGCGTCGGTCCGGTCAGGCTCCACGCGACCGCTTCGTCGGCGCTGATGATGCCGACGTCGATCATGCGGTCTTGCAGGATCGGGTTCTTCTGCAGCAGGCGCCGCACGTCGCGCATGCGCGGCTCGTACATGTCGATGACGCCGTCGAGCTTCGCGAGAAATCCCTCAGGCAGATCCTGTCCGAGTCCGCCGACGCGAATGTAGTTGGGATGCATGCGCGCGCCGCCCGACATCTCGAAGAGGTCGAGGATCCGTTCGCGCAGATCGAAGCAGTAGAAAAAGCCAGTCAGCGCCCCGAGGTCGATGCCGCCCGTTCCCAGCCACACGCAGTGCGACGCGATGCGCGACAGCTCCGAGAGCAATACGCGTATCTGGTTCGCGCGCGGCGGAATCTGGTCGTCGATGCCCAGCAGTTTCTCGACCGCGAGGTAATAGCACAGCGCGTTGGTCAGCGGCGAGAGGTAGTCCATCCGCTCGATGACGGTCGATGCCTGCGACCAAAACAGGTTCTCGGCGCTCTTCTCGATGCCGGTGTGCAGGTAGCCGATCTCGGGCGACGCCTTGGTGACGATCTCGCCTTCGATCTCGGTGATCACTTGCAGCACGCCGTGCGTCGAGGGGTGCTGCGGTCCCATCGAAAGCACCATGTGGCCTTCGCCGCGCTCGATGACGTCGACCGCGTAGCCGCCGGTGGCGTCGGGCGCGTTCGTCACGGTCACGGTTGTTTTCCGTCCTTCGCTTGCAGCGGATTCGGCGCGGCATGTCCGTCGGCGCGCGCGCGCACCTCGGCGATCTGCTTCTGCAAGCCGGCCGCCGTGCGGCCCGACGCCGGCGTCCCCGCCGCGACGTTCGATTTCAGGGCGAACGACGGACGCGGCGTACGTTCGCGCGCGACGCCGCGCAGCGGATAATCCTTGCGCAGCGGATGACCTTCCCAGTCGTCCGGCATCTGGATGCGGCGCAGGTCCGGATGGCCCTCGAACGTGATGCCGTACAGGTCGAAGATCTCGCGCTCCGCCCAGTCGGCGCTCGGCCACAGATCGACGACCGTCGGCACCGTCGTCGCGTCGCCCGGGACGCCGCACAGCACGCGCACGCGCTCCGGCTGCCCGATCTGCCCTGCGCTGGCCGCCTGCGTCGGCAAACGCAGCAGATGATACGCGATGTCGTAGCGCGGCTCGCGCTCGAGGTAGTCGACCCCGCCGACGTCGAGCAGCATGCTGAAACCGTCGCGCTTGAGATCTTCGAGCGCGGCGCGCAATGCCGCCGGCGTAACGCGCAGGATGCGGGCATCGGCGATATCGGGACGTACCGCAGTGGGGTCGACGGCGGTTGCCCCGGCCGGCGGCGCTTGTGAACTCGGCATGTGTGTGCTCGGCCTAGGCTCGTGCGAGAATGCCGCCGCGCCCGCCGCGTTTGATCTGCTGCTGGATCAGGTTGACCGCGTACAGCAGACCATCGGGCGTCGGAGGGCAGCCGGGGACGTAGACGTCGACGGGAATGATCGTGTCGACCCCTTGGACGATGGCATAGTTGTCGAAGACGCCGCCGCTCGACGCGCAGGCACCCATCGAGATGACCCACTTCGGATCGGCCATCTGATCGTAGAGGCGCTTGACGATCGGCGCCATCTTGCGCGCGACGCGGCCCGAGACGATCATCAGATCGGCTTGGCGCGGCGACGCGCGAAACACTTCGGATCCGAGCCGGGCGATGTCGTATTCCGGGGCCGTCGCGGTCATCATCTCGATCGCGCAGCAGGCCAGCCCCATCGTCAGCGGCCACACGCTCGAGGCCTGCGCCCAGCGCGCGACCGAGTCGACCGTCGTGAGGAGAAAATCCGCCCCGCTGTTCCCTAGCGCCACTCGAAACCGCCTCTCTTCCACACGTATGCGTACCCGATCGCGAGCACGACGACGAACGTCAGCATCTCGGCGACGCCGAACATCCGCAGCTGGTGCATCTGCACCGCCCACGGATAGAACGACGCGGCCTCGACGTCGAAGATCACGAACAGCATCGCGACGAGGTAGAACCGCACCGGAAAGCGGCCGGAGACGTCGGAGGTCGGCTCGACGCCGCACTCGTAGGCTTCCGACTTCACGGCATTGGGTTTCTTGCGGGCCACGAGCCCCGGCAGCAGGCAGAAGGCCAGGGCTGCGAGGAACGCGACGGCGAGATAGATTGCGACAGGACCGTAGGGAGACATCGACCTGAAGTATTACACGAAGTTGACCCGGGGTGCCTCCATCCTCGGTCTGATGGTGCTCGTCCTGGCTGCCTGCTCGCCCAACCCCAACGGGCAGGGCGTCGCCGAATTCGGCTCCGTCCAGGGCCGCGTCGTCGACGCGAAGACCCAACAGCCGGTTCAGCAGTTCACCGTCTCGGTCGGCGGCCAGAGCGTCTCGGTCTCGCCGGCGGCGCAGGGCGTCTTCCTGGTCAATCACGTCCCGATCGGCACGCAGACGCTCCAGGTCTTCGCGATCGGCTACCAGACGTTCGTGCTGCCGGGGATCGTCGTCCAGAAAGACCAGACCACCAACATCGACCAGCTGATCGGAATCGCGCCGACCAGCGGGCTCTAGCACCGCCGGCAGCCGTCGCGCCCCGGGCGGGGTTCTAGGTCGCAATGCGCTCGCTCGACGTCCTGGCCGCCGCGGCCGGCGTGTTTCTGGTCTTCTGGTCGCAGCGCGACCTGTTTCAATCGGTCATCGTGCCCCGTTCGGTCGGGGGCCGGTACCGGCCGAGCGTGCTCATCTCGCGCTACGGCTGGAAGCTCTGGCGGGCGGCCTGCCTGCGCATTCCGGACATGGAACGGCGCGAGGACACGCTCGCCGTGTTCGCGCCGACCTTCCTCATGACGCTGCTCGCGTATTGGGTCGCCTCGCAGATCGTCGGGCTGGGCCTGCTGTTCTGGGCCCTGCGCGATTGGATCCATCCCGTGCCGAAGCTTGGTGCGGCGATCTACTTCGCAGGCGCTTCGCTCTTGACGATCGGGTACGGCGACTTCGCTCCGACGCATTGGGAGACACGCTTTCTCGCGCTCTTCGCCGCTGCCTCGGGTCTGGGAACGTTCGCGATCGTCACGACCTTCCTGTTCCAGACCTTCGCCGCGTTTCAGCGGCGCGAAGCGTTCGTGGTGACGATCGCCGAGCGCACCGGTTCGCCGCCGAGCGGCGTCGAGTTTCTCGCCCGTCACATCAAGCTGGGCATGGTCGACGACATTGGCACGATCTTGCGCGAGTCGCAGCGGTGGATCTCCGAAGTATTGGAGACGCATCTCGCCTACCCGGTGCTCTCGTACTTTCGCTCCAGCCACGACGACGAGTCATGGGTCGGCACGATCGGCGCGCTCCTCGACGCCTCGACCCTCCTGGTGACGACGGTCGACATCGACCATCGCGGACAAGCCGAGATCACGCTGCGCAGCGGAACGCACCTGGTGCGCGATTTCGCCGGTTTCTTCGCGCTGCCCTCAGGCGACGCCGCGATGGTCGAATACGATGAATTCGCCGCAGCGTACCGCAGGCTGCTCGAGCTCGGCGTGCCGATGCACCCGCTGGAAGACGCGTGGCCGGCGTTCTCGGCGCGGCGGGCGGCTTATGCCGAGCAGCTCGACGCGATGGCGCGCTGGTGGCGGATCCCGCCGGCTCGTTGGATCGGCGACCGCTCGCGGGTCCGCGTCCATGTCAACGTGGGCGTGCCGCGGTAGCGGCTTGGGGTGCGGGGCGGGGACGTGCTGCTACGGGGACGCTCCCTGCGCGCCATCCATGGCCCGCAGGGAGCGTCCCCGCCACCCCATCATCCCGCCCCCCGGCCGAGCCCTAGCCGCGTCTACGCGCCCTTGATCTTCTCGAGCTCCTCGAACAGCACGCCTTCATCGGGCGCTTCCCGCAGCTCATGCACATCGATGTACCGCACGATGCCGTTTTTGTCGATGATGAAGAGCGCCCGTTCAGCCATCCCTTCTTTGCGCAGCACGCCGAAGCGCTGCGCGACCTCGCCGTGCGGATAGAAATCGCTCAGCAGCGGATAGGAGAGACCGCCGAGCTGTTCAGCCCACGCGGCGTTGGCGAACCGGGAATCCGTCGACACGCCCACAACTTGGGCGTCGAGCGCACGAAAGCGATCGAGCTCGCGTTCGTACGTCGGTATTTGAGTGCTTCAAGTGGGGCTGAACGCGAAGGGATAAAACGCGACGACGACGTTGCCGCCCTTCGCCGCCGCGAGCGACCACGGTTCGCCCTTGTGGGAGCCGAGCGTGAAGTCGGGGGCCGGGTCGCCCACCTTCAAGGTCGGCGTGGAGTCGGCGCTGCTGGTGCGCCCAATCGGAATTGCCATCGCGGCCACTCGCCTACGCTTGCACCGGAGTCCTGCCGTCGAATGAACTCCTCAGCGCCGGCGCGCTTCGGCCACGCGCGGATGGGCGGCGAGGAATTCGGTCGCGGCGTCGATCGGCGTCGCGAAACCGATCGCGCGTTCTTCCTCGAAGCGCGACTGCGCGACCCCGATCACCTCGCCGGTCGTCACGTCGAACACGGGGCCGCCGCTTTCCCCCGGGATGATCGCGACGTCCAGTTCCAGCGCGCCCTTGCGCACGCTCGCGACGCGGCCCGCATACATCGAGACCGTGCGGCCCAGACGTTCGTCGTCGAACGCGTCCGGGATCGGATAACCGAGCACGCCGATCGGCGTGCCGGGCTCGAGGTGCGCGATCGACCCGAGCCGCGCCGCGCGCTGGTTCGGCAGGTGCACGTCGACGATCGCGAGGTCTTCATCGGGTCCGGTGCGCGCCACGACCCGAGCCGGCGCGCGCGCGCCGTCGCCGATCGTGGCGATTAGCTCCTTCGCGTCCTCGATCACATGCGCGTCGGTGAGGATGCGAGCGCCCCAGGCGCCGCTTTCGACCACGACGCCGCTGCCGTACGCGTCGTCCCATTGACCCTTGCGCTTGGGATCGTCGGCGGGAATCTTCATCGTGAAGAGGACGACCGAGGGATGCAGCCGTTCGTACGCCGCGACGTACCGGTCTTTTTCCGCGAGCGCGTCGTGCGGCGCGCGGCTGCAGGCGGCCACCAGTAGCGACAGCAGCAGCACCGGCCACCGCGTCGTCCTCACGGCAAGCGTTCCGCGATCGCCGCGCGCAGCCGGTCGATCCCTTCACCGCTCGACGCGCTCACGTCCAGGGCACCCGCCGGCAGCGTCGTCCGCGCTTCGGCGTCGAGCCGGTCGACTTTGTTGAAGATGTGGATGGTCGGCTTCTCGTCGAGCTTGAGTTCGCGCAGGATCGCCTCGACCGACGCCTTCTGGCGCGGCCAGTCGGGATTCGACGCGTCGGAGACGTGCAGCAGCAAGTCGGCGTTCTCGAGCTCTTCGAGCGTCGCGCGGAATGCGTTGACGAGCTCCTGCGGCAGCGCGGTGATGAAGCCGACGGTGTCGGCGAGCCGCACGTTGAGGCCCGGCGCGACGTACGCGCGGCGCAGCGTCGGATCGAGCGTCGCGAACGGCTGGTCGGCGACGAACGCGCCCTCGCCCTGACCCGAACCGGCCAGCCGGTTCAGCAGCGACGATTTGCCGACGTTGGTGTAGCCGACCAGCGCGACGAACGGATCGCTGCCGCGGCCGCTGCGGCGCGTCTCGCGCTGTTTGCGCACTTCCTCGAGCTGACGCTGGAGCAGCGAGACGCGTTGCTGGATCTTGCGCCGGTCGACTTCCAGTTTCGTCTCACCGGGGCCACGCGTGCCGACGCCGCCGCCCAGCCGCGAGAGCGCCGCGCCGGCGCCGATCAGGTTCGATTGCCGGTATCGCAGCTGCGCGAGCTCGACTTGCAGCTGGCCCTCGCGCGAGCGCGCGTGCGCGGCGAAGATGTCGAGGATCAGCATCGTGCGGTCGACGATCGGCAGCGGGACGACCTTCTCGAGGTTCGTCCGCTGGCGCGGCCGCAAATCGTTGAAGACGAAGAGCACGTTCGCGTCGAGCTCTTCGGCCCGCTCGGCGATCTCGCGCGCCTTGCCGCTCCCGACCAGCGTCGCCGGATCGACGTGACCCAACCGCTGCACGATCTCGCCGACGATACGAACCCCCGCCGCCTTCGCGAGCGCAACAAACTCCGCCATTTCGGGAATCAAGGGTCGCGCCGGATCTTGCGTGTCCACTGCGACGACAAGCCCGCGCTGCGGCCCCGCGTCGGTTCGATGCAATCGTCGGTCTTCGTTCATTTTAAAGGCGCCCCGCCCTAGGCTGCGCGCCCCCCGCGCTTTGCGCGGGGCCCCCGGGCCGACCGCGCAACGCGAGAACGGTACGCGGAATATGCTGCTGTGCTCGGTCCATCACCGTTGTCGTTCCTTCGGTCTTGCGGAGTGTTTCGATGAGCCAGGCGAGGCCGTCGTTGTAGCGCGGGCCGGGGCGTTCGAGGATGGCGGCGTCGGGGAGGGTGTAGACGTGATGGTCACGGACGGCACGCAGCGCGTTCCACGGCGCGCGGTCGAGCGATTCGTTCAGGTGCACGTCGGGATCGACGATCAGCACGTCGGGCTGTCGCGCGACGAGCGCTTCCGCGCTGTACCGCGCGTACGGAGCGTTGACGTCGGCGGCTGCGTTGCTTCCGCCGGCCAGCGCGATGAGGCTGGCGATGTAGGAGCCTCTGCCGACGGTGAACACCGGAGCGGTGCCGAGCACGACGAAAACCGACGGCCGGTGCGCCGGCCGAGCCGGGAGCGCGCCGGTCAGCGCAGCGGTGCGCGCGCGCAGGCGAGCGACGAGCGCACGCGCTTGCGCGGTGCGGCCGACGAGCGCTCCGATCCCGCGCAGGTTCGCATACACGTCCTCGAGCGAATCGTCGCGGAAGTAGCGCACCGGGATGCCGGCTCGCGTCACGTCCCGCGCGAGATTTTGCTGGGCGTCGATTGCGACGACGACGTCGGGATGGAGCGCGACGATCCGTTCCGCATTGACCGCCGCGAACGACGAGACGACCGGAAGGTGCCTCGCTTGCGGCGGGTAGTCGCTGTACGCGGAAACGCCGACGACGCGCGAACCGGCACCCACGGCGAAGAGATCTTCGGTCAGCGACGGGATCAGCGAGACAACGCGTTGCGCAACGAACGGCGGCGCGGCAGAGGAGGCGCTCGGGGCGAACGCGACGAGCCCGGCCAACGCGAGGCTGCGGAGGAGCACTCGCGGTGATACGCCGGGCCTGCGGGCACACCTCGTACCGACGCACCAGGGACAAGCGATGTCGCCGCCCGAAAGTCGAAGCAAGTTCGCATGCGCGGGAAGCCGGTGAGAATCCGGCACGGTCGCGCCACTGTCAGCGGGGAGCCGCTGCCCGTCACGGTCCGGGGGATTGGAAGACGGCAGCACGACGGCATCGATCCGCAGAGTCAGGATACCGGCACGCGGACAGCCACCCGTCATCCCTCGCGTCAAGGGAAGGATCCCGATGCTCTTCCGCACGTCCGCGGCGCTACGCGCCGCCCTGCTGGCACTTTGTGCCGCCCTTTGGGCAGAACCCGCGCTCGCTCAGACCGCACCCGCACCGTCGCCCAGCCCTTCGCCGCTCCCGGAGATCGGGCGCGTCCAGACATCCGACCGGCGCGACGAGCCGCTCCGCGACACCGTCAAGACCACGTTCGTCGTCACCAAGAGCGAGATGCTGCGGCGCGGCGACGTCACCGTCGCCGACGCACTCGAACGTGTCCCCGGTCTGAGCGTTCAGCGCAACGGACCGCTCGGTACGCTCTCCGACCTCACGCTCGACGGCTACCGCACGAACCAAATCCTGCTGCTGATCGACGGCCGGCCGGCCGGCGGCGAGCAGATCGAGTTTCCGGCGCTCGACACGATGCCGACCACCGGCGTGCAGCGCATCGAAGTCGTCGAAGGCGGCGGCGCCACGCTGTACGGCACCGGAGCGCTCGGCGGCGTCATCAACGTCATCACCGACGGCGGCGCCGATCTGCGCCGTCGCGCGCGCGCCGCGGCGAGCTTCGACTCGCTCGGCGGCCGCAGCGTCGCGTTCGAGAACGGCACGTTCTCATTCGAACGGCGGATCTCGGCGAACAACTACGCGTATCCGGCGATCGGGAACGTCGCGGCGGGCACGACGCGCAACGACGACTTTTCTTCGACGTCCGCGCGGGTCTCCACCGGCGGACGCGTGGGCGCGCTGCGCATCGACTTCGGCGCAGGACTGCGCGAGAACCATCTCGGCGCACCGGGCGACGCGGAGTTTCCGCCGCAGTCGCCGACGGCGCGCGAAAACACGACTACCGGCGATGCGCGCGTGCGCCTCGGCCTCGAGCGCGGGCGCACGTCGACGACGTTCGAGGTCAGCGGCACGACGCTGACGTCGGTCTACACGTTCGATCCGAACGACCCAGCGGTCGCCGCGTTCAACCTGTTCGGCGGCACGACACAGCTCTCGCACGAAGGCCGCGTGCAGGCGAGTTTGCGCCACGTCGTGCAGAGCGATACATCGACGCTCGTCGCGGGGATCGATCTCGCCCGCGGAGCCGCCCGCGTCGACGACGGGATCACGCCGTCCACGCTCGCGTTCGCCGAAACGGCCGCGTACGCGCAGCAGACGTTCTCCGCACCGGGCGGCGCGCGCCTCGACCTCGGCCTGCGCGCGGAGCGGGACGGCGCGTACGGCGGCATCGTCGCACCCTCGGCCGGCATCCGCATTCCCATCGGAGCGGGACTCGCCGTGCGCGCCAACTACGCGTCGGGCTTTCGCGCGCCGGCGATCCTCGATCTCGCGTTTCCGTCGTACTCGAACCCGAACTTGCGGCCCGAGCGCTCGCACGGCGGCGATCTCGCGCTCGACGCACCGGGCCTGCTCGGCGGCGCATCGCTGCGCTGGTTCGTGGGGAACGGCAACGATCTGATCTCGGCAAACCCCGCCTACAATTTCAGCTCGCCGACGTCGGCGACGAATCCGTACCTGATCAACGTCGCGAAGTACGGCATCGCGGGGTTTGTCGGCACGATTCGCACGCGTGCGTTCCACGGCATCAGCTCGTCGCTCGCGGTGACCGACACGTATCGCGCGCTCGATCTGACAGGCGTCGGGCGCCGGCTGCCGCGCCGGCCCGTGCTCGCGAGCGACCCCACGCTGGAATACGCCGCCCCGCGCACCGGGCTCCTAGCCGCGGCGGGCTTTCTCGCGCACGTCGTCGGCCGGCACGATTCGCCCGACACCGAGTACACGCGGGTCGCCTACGCGCGCTTCCGCGCCGCGCCGGGTGCGCTGCTCTCGCTGCGCGTCGTGAACCTCGGGAACGAACGCTACGCCGACGTTTCGGGGTATCCGCTCCCCGGCCGTTCCTTCGCGGTCGAACTCTCGACCCGCTGAAGGAACGACGGATGCTCGCAGCGCGATTCGCCCTGCTCGCGGCGCTCGTCCCGCTGGCGATGCTGGTCGGCGTCGGGTTCGGCGGCGCGGCGCTCGAGCCCGGCGCGCTCGCGCACGCGCTGCTCCATCCCGCCGACGGCGGCGACGTCGCGACGATCGTGTGGCAATTGCGCGTGCCGCGGGTCGCGATCGCCGCCACCGTCGGCGCGTCGCTTGCGCTCGCCGGGACGCTGCTGCAGGCGCTGCTGCGCAACCCGATCGTCGATCCGTACCTGACCGGCGTCGCGAGCGGCGCCGGCGTGTCGATCGCCGTCGCGGCGACCGTCGGCGTCGCGCCGATCCTCGTCCCGCCGCTCGGCTTCGTCTCGGGGCTCGCCACCTCGATCCTGGTGGCGCTCCTAGCGCGGCGCGGGCCACGGCTCGATGCGGAACGGCTGGTGCTCGCCGGCGTCTCGCTCTCCGCCCTGCTCTCGGCGATCGTGACGCTCGCGATCGAGCGGCTCGCGCGCGGCACCGCCAGCGAAGCGATCCTCGCCTGGCTGGCGGGGTCGCTCGCCGGCCGGGGCTGGCCGGAGCTCGCGGCGGCGGCGCCGGAGGCGCTGGCCGGTCTGGTGTTGGGCGTCGCGACGATTCCGGCGCTCAACGTGCTGCGCCTCGGCGAAGGACGCGCGGCAGCGCTCGGCGTCGACGTCACCCGGCTGCAGTGGGCGCTGCTGGTCGCCTCCACGCTGCTCACCGCGGCCGCGGTCGCGCTCGCCGGACTGATCGGGTTCGTCGGACTGGTCGTACCGCATCTCGGACGGCGGGTCGTCGGGCCCGACCTGCGCGCGCTCGTTCCGGCCTCGATCCTGATCGGCGCCGCACTAGTCGTTCTCGCCGACGCTCTCGCCCGCACACTTGCCGCACCGGCGGAGATTCCGCTGGGCGTGCTGCTCGCGTTCGTCGGCGTGCCGACGTTCCTGGTGCTGTATCTGCGCGGCGCGGCGCGCGCGTATGCCTAGCCGGCCGGATCGCTACGGGTGACGCGCGGGCGCCGCGCGTACTGGGGCGGGATGAAGACTCGAGCCGCGCTGAAAGCGGCGCTCGTCGCATTCGGTCTGTGCATTGCGCTGGCCGCGTGCGGCGGCGGCGGGGGCGGCGGATCGATCGCCGGAGGCGGCGGAGTGGCTCCCACTTCGACGCCGACACCGGCTCTGCCGTCCGGATTCGTCCCGGCGCAAGGCGCGATCACGGTGATCCCCGGCGCGAACGGCCGCGCGGGCTCCGACCTCTTGCCGGGTTCGGCCGACGGCGTGATGCTCGCGCAGGTGCCCACGACGCCGACCGGACCGCCGAACGGAGCTGCGCTGACCCAATACACGGTCACCCTCACCGAGAACGCCGGCACGTCCCCGTCCTCCGCCGGCCGAACGACCGCGTCCGTCGATCGTGCGCTCGCGAAGCGCATCGTCGAAGATCGTGCCGCAGGCGAGGCGGATGGTCTACGCGAGCAGCCCGGCGATCCGGCGGCGCTGCGCCGCTTGTTCGCTGGCGTACGCTCTCGGCCGATCTCCGGTGCGCCGGGTGCTCGCGCGCCGCGCGCCGCCGTGGTGACGGTCGGCACGACGCGTCCGTTCTCGATCATCACCTCCACCATCGGCAACGCGGGCGGCTGCGCCGCCGGATCGACGAACGGCCCGAACGGTCAGTATCAATGCCACAAGGTGATCACCGCAACGCTCGAAGCCGCCGGCGCGCACGGAAACATCTGGGTCGATCAGAACTCGCTGAGCGCGCCCGGCGAATTCACGAACGCCGCGGCCGACGCGCAGCAGGTCGCGGCCGATTTCGATCGCTACTACGCGACGGAGACGAACGCGTTCGGGCCGGCCTGGTTCGCGACCACGCAGCCGGTCCACTTCATCGACACTAGCGGGAACCAGTGCGACGCGAACGGCACCCCGTTGCCGGCGGGTCAGCGGGTCGCCAGCGACTTCAGCGGCGGGGCCGGGCAGTCGGTCGACATCGTCATCACCGACGCGCTGGCGGGAACCGGCGAAGGCGGCTACTACTACATCGTCGACGAGTTCCCGCAAGAAGTGTGGAACTGCTCCACGCCGCCCAGAGCGGTGAGCAACGACACGTCGATGTTCGTCATCACCGCCGACAACTACGCGGGGCTGGGTGCCGGCGTCCCACCGAACAACGAAACCTATTGGTTGAACACCGACGCGCCGCGCAGCATGGCGCACGAGCTCCAGCATCTGCTGCACGCGCACAACAAGGCGATCTTCGCCCAGCTCACCAGCGGAACGCCGACCTTCGATGCCTCGTTCATCGAGGAAGGCTGCTCGATGCTGGCCGAAGATCTGGCGACCGATCCGGCGCCCGGCCGGCATCTCGACACGCCGCGTTACAGCTACACGTACCTGCTGCAGCCGTCGCTGTTCTCGTTGACCGCGTTCACCGGATATCAACCGAACCCGCTCGACACCTCGCCCAACCCGCCCTACGGCTGGTACAGCAACACTGCCGGCAATTACGGTCAAGCGTATCTCTTCGCGCGCTACCTGTACGACCGCTTCAACCCCAGCGCCCTCAAGGCGATCTACGCGAGCACTACATCCGGCGCCGGCCCGGTCGTCGCGGCGGCGAACGGGGAGCCGTTCCCGCAGCTGTACCAAGAGTTCGTCCTCGCGCTCGCGGCGCAGAGCACGCCGGTGGCCCGGCCGCCGTACGCGTTCTCCTCGGCCGTCCTGCTGCGCGGCAACGTCGACGTTCCCTCGGTGCGACTCGCGCCGCTCAACGTCCGCCACCTGACGTTCGGCGGACCACAGCCGCCGCAGACGTTCGCCAACAACCAACCGACGGGATTCCTGAACATCGCTCCGGGTCTGAGCGCGACGACGTTCATCATCGACGGCGCCACGCTTGTTCTTGCCGGCGTCGAACGCAGCGAACGGGGCGTCGATCGTCGTCACCGCCGCGGGCGTGCCGCCCGCCTATCAAGGCGGGCTCGTGCAGGGTGCGCTGCCGACGCCGGCACCGAGCTCGCAGTGAGCTCGTGACGCTGGCGCTCGAGCGGGTTTCGGTCGCGCGCGGCGGACGCACGCTGCTGCGCGACGTCTCGCTGACCCTCGACGGCGGCGTCGTCGCGCTGGTCGGGCCGAACGGCGTCGGAAAGACGACGCTGTTGCGCGCGATGGCGGGCGTGCTGGCACCGTCGGCCGGCACGATCGCGCTGGACGGTGTTGCGGTGCGCACGCTGCCGCCGCGCGAACGGGCGCGGCGAATCGCCCTGGTCGACCCGACCGAACCGGTCCTCGCGGCACTTACGGTGGCGGACGCGGTGGGATCGGCGCGATTCCCGCATCATCGCTGGTGGGAGTGGGAGGCGACGGCCGACGACACGCGCGCGATCGACGACGCGCTCGAACGCACCGCGCTGACGAGCTTTCGCACGCGCGAACTCGGAACGCTCTCCGCCGGAGAACGCCAGCGTGTCTGGATCGCACTGGCGATCGCGCAGCGCGCGGCGGTGATTCTGCTCGACGAGCCGACGTCGCACCTCGATTTGAAGGCGTCGGTCCAAACGCTGCAGCTCGTTCGCGAGCTCGCCGCCGCCGGCGCGCTGGTGGTCGCCGTGCTGCACCAGTTGGAAGAAGCATCGGCCTTCGCCGACCGCGTCATCGTGCTCGGCGGTGAAGGCGTGCTCGCCGACGGCAGGCCCGAAGCGGCGCTGACGTCGGCGACCATCGCCGCGGCGTACGGCGTCGACGTGGCGGTGGAACGCCGCCCCGAAGGGCTGGCATTTCACCGCCGCATCAGCGGTGTCTAAGTGATCGTCGCTAGAACTTGACGATCGCCTCGAGGCCGAGGCTCGAGAGTCGATTGATCGGCTTCAAGTTCCCGTCGACCCATGGCGTTTGATTGGAGCGGTCCTCGCGGCCCTCCACGCGGAACAGAAGCGATGAGGAGGGCGCGTACGCGAACGTCAGCGTCCCCTCGTTCCATTTCTGCGCGTAGGTCGTGCGGAAGCCTTGCGGATCGTTGAACTGTTCGTAGCGTCCGGTCAGCGTGATCTTGCCGGTCAGCGCCGCGCTGGCGTATCCGGCCAAGCCATTCCAACTGGCGGTGCCGAAGCCGTTGGCTGCGCCGGTCCCGTCTACCAGCGTCACGTTGGTCATGCGGCCGGTGTCGTAGTTCAGCGTGCCGGTCATGACCGGACCGAACTTGTATGTCCCGACCGCGTCGATCACCGAGCGGTGGCCGAGCACGCCGGACCAGTTGTTCGGGATCCCGTTCACGTCGATGATGCTGTTGTGGTACCCGTAGGCGGTCTGTTCGGTCCCCGAATAGCCCTGGGTGGACAGCGTAAGGTTCTTGTTGGTATACGCCAGACCGCCCTCACCGGTATGCGCGCCGGTTCCGTTTCCTTTCGTGTTGTCCCAGCCGTTGTTGATGCCGGCGATCACGCTGAGCGTGGACGTCGCTGCCCAGGTCAGACGCGCGCCGGTATGCGTGAACGGGATGGCGTACCCGAAGAGAATCGAGCGCGAGAAGTTGAGGTCGCTCGGGCTCTCGAGCACTTCGGCACCTGCCAGCGTAGCGTATTTTCCGACCTGGAGCGTGAGCGGACCGGCGGTGCCTGAGACATAGGCCGCGGTAAGGTCGACGCTGTTGAAGTTCGCGGTGGGCCATGATGCAATGACGTCGGCGTCTTGACCGAGAGAAACTTCTACCTTCCCGCCGATCGTACCATTTTTGATCAGCTGCAAGTTCAGGTTGTTGAGCATCGGCTGCTTGTTGACCGTATCGAAGACGCGCGAATTCGCGCCGTCCCCGAATTGGAACGACTTCGAGGTGCCGGCGAGACTGTACGACGCGTCGGCGAAACCCGTCGTCACCCACGCTCGTGGTGTCGGTGACGGTGATGGGCTTGGCGACGGCGCGGGCGACACGCTCGAGGCAGGTGATGCGGCCGGTGCCCGTGATACGGCCGGTGCCGGTGATGCTTGCTGCGCGAGCACCGGCACAGCAGAAACGACGCATGCGGCGAAGAACGCCGCGGCGAGGATTTTCAAACCTCCTCCTAACTCCAGTGAGAATAGGAGCCATTGTATGCCGCCAGGCGGCGAACGCCATTGGGGATTTGACTAAGCGTTGCGCTTGCCGCTACGACGTGTGTCCGCGATCTTTGTCGGACTTCCGCTTCGCTACGGCCCGGCGCGCAGGCACGAGCCCGCGCGATTGGACAAATGGCGAACGGGAGTCAGCGGCCGCGCTGCAGCGCTCGCACGTCCAGCGACGTCACCCAGCCGTAGTGCCCCTTGTTCGGGCCGTTGATCAGGCGCACGCCGACCGCGTCGAGCGGCTCGGTGACGTATTTCGGCCGGACGATCCCGGGATTGCACTGCACGACGATCGCCCGCGTGCCGGGCTTGGCCAGGACGGAGTGGATCAGCACCTCGCGGGTCGAGCCCCAAAAGCCGGCGGCGTAGTCGACGACCCGCTGTTTCGAATCCCAGACGAAGACGTCCGGATCGATGTCGGCCGACTTGAGGACGATCGCCGCCCCAGTCGGCTGCGCGCACGGCGCGGCCGTCGCGGGGACGCTCAGCGCGGCGAGCAAGGCGACTGCCCCGAGGGCGCGGCGGACCACGACCCGCGTTGCGACGGATTCGCGCGACGCTCCTTCGTACGCCAACGTTCCAGGGGTGTGCGGACGCTCGAAACGCCGTACGCTTCGAGGGGGTAGCAGGGGACAGTGAAGAGACTCACTCGCACGCTGATCGCGGGCGCCGGCGTAACGGGAGCGTTGGCGGCGACCAATCGCGCCTTGCAGAACGCCCCCGTCCCGACCAACGCGCTCGGCGGGACCCGCCTTCCGTGGAACTGGCGAGGCTACGAGCTCTTCGCGACGCAAGCCGGCGAGGGCCCTCTCGTCTTGCTGGTCCATGGCGTCTCGGTCGGCGCGTCATCGTACGAGTTCCGCCGCCTGTTCCCGTTGCTGGCGCGCAGCCGCCGGGTGATCGCGATCGACCTGATCGGCTGCGGCCTCTCGGAGAAACCGCGGCTTCCTTACACGCCGGAGGTCTTCGTCGAGCAGATCGTCGACGCGCTGCACGTCTTCGCCCCCGAACCGGCATCCATCGTCGCTTCCGCCCTCGGAGCGACGTTCGCGATCCGGGCGGCGACTCGCGCGCACGACCGGATCGATCGGCTCGCCGCGATCGCTCCGGCGGGACTCGGTCACGGCGCGAGCGGCGCGCGAGCCGCGCTCGGAAGGCTGATTCGCACGCCGGTGCTCGGCGAAGCCACCTACAATGCGCTGGCGTCGAAGGCGTTGATCCGGTCGTTCTTGCAGCGCCGCGTCTACGCCGATCCGTCGCACGCGACCGCCGAGGTGGTCGATCACTACTATGCGGTCGCTCATCAGCCCGGCGCGCGCCGCGTTCCCGCGGCATTCGTCGGCGGCGAGCTCGACTGCGACGTCGCGCGCGACCTCCCATTCCTCGCCACGCCGCTGCTCGTACTGTGGGGAGAACGCGCCTCGGCGCTCAACCCGCGTTCGAACGCCGACGAATTCATGCGCCTCACCCGCAACGCGCGGCTGTCCACCTTCGCGCACAGCAGCCTCTTGCCGCACGAAGAAGAGCCGGAAGCCGTAGCCGCCGCGCTCGAGTCGTTTCTCGGCGGTCTGAAGGCCACCGCCTGAGCGAGCGCCCGGGTCAGGGCGTCGGGACGTTGCCGTTCGTCCAGCGCGCGCCTTCGCGCAGATCCGCGTCGGGATCGGGCGGGGCGGCGTTCGCGCACGACCCGGCACCGTCGACGCATTCGTAGCGGACGTGGATCAGCGTACCGCCGGCCGGCGCTCCCGCGGACGGCGCCGGTGACGCTCCGCCGATCGTCGCACCGCCGAGATCCCCTTCGTGGGCCGGCGCGCCGTTCGCGGCACCGGTGGGATCGGCGGCCGCGCCGTCCTTGCGGCCGACGACGGCGGTGTACGGCGGCGCGGCGAACAGGCGCAGCGTCACGTACTGCTCGCGCTGGGCCAGCGGCGCGCCGTTCGCGTCGCGCACCTGCACCGCGACGCGCAGCGAGAGGCGCGATTCTTGAACGAAGCCGCTGCACTGCAGCCACGAGACGTTGTCGGCGCCGGAACGGTTCGCCGGCGCCGCGGGATCGCAGTCAGGCGGCGCGACGGTCGTGGCGGTGACCGTGTAGGCCAGGGTCAACGGCGGGCCGCCGGACGCGGGCTCGGCAGCGACCGTTTCCTGCAGCGGGTTCGGCAGCGTGCCGAGCGCGCCCGCGTACGCGCCGAGTGACGGCGGCGTGCCGGCGAACGGTTCGGACGGCGCGAGCGGCGCGGCGGCGACGGCGATCGTGCCGCCGAGCCGCTGCTGGTAGTCGGCGACGGCGTCGTGGAGCGCCGTCTCGATCGCGTGATCCGCGGCAGCCCGCACGCCCGCGCGCGCGAACGCCGCCGCCGACTCCAGGACCAAGGCTGCCGTCAAGCAGAGCGCGACGACGAACCAGAGCGTGGTCGCGAGCATCTACATGCGCGCCGGCGGCATGACGTCGCGGCGCAGCACCTGACCCGGCGGGAAGACCGACGGCGGCAGCGTTTCGGCCAGCGTGATCGACGCGGCGTCGTCCGGTGGAATCGTACCGTCGGCCGCGACGCGGCACGGATCGCGCGGATACGTGACGACGACCGTGAAACGCTCCGTCGCCGCATCGTAGGTCGTGGTGAGGGGAAAGGTCAGCGTGCGCGGCGCCGAACCGCCGCAGGCCGCCGGCGCGCGCAGCTCGGCGCCGGCGAGCGTGGAGGTGGCACCGGCGGCAAGCGCCCAGGTACGGTCGCTCAGCAGCGCCGTGCCGTCCTGCGCGGGCGACGAGGCGTACGCGACGGCGGCCCGCGCGCGGGCCAGCGCATTTTCGCCCGCCATGAGCGCGAGGTCGCGCGGTGCGCGCGGTGCGGCGTTCTGTACCAGCGCCGCGATCGCGCCGAGCGTCGCCGCCGAGGTCAGCGCGAGGACGCCCATGCACACCACGACCTCGAGCAGGGTGAAGCCGCGATCACCCGTTCGCATAGAACCCGTTCGCCGCGCCCTGCTGCTGCACCGCATCGCAGCGCGACTTCTCGGCGCCGAGCGCCGTGCGTCCGCCGGCGGCGACGTACGGCGCGAAATCGGCGTACCATGCGGCGGGCGCTTCGGCCCGCACGTCCCACGGCGCGAAGCTGCCGGCGTTCGTGCCGTCGGCCGCGACGCGATCCGGCGGATACGCCGCGTAGTCCCGCGCGGTATCCCAGTTCGTGCCGACGACGCTCTTCACCAGCGTGTCGGTGCCCCCGTCGGACGCGCGCGTTCCGCTATAGGTGAAGGTGAATTCGCCGGCGATGAACCAGCCGCCCGGCGCGCGCAGCGAGCCGTCCGGATTCGCCGCGAAGTCGTTCCAGTTCACGTACTCGCTCCAGTCAGTGTTCCAACCCAGCGCGCAGCTCGTCAGCGTCTTCGGGGCGGCGGTGTCGTGGCCGACGTCGCAGCGCTCGCTGCACGTGTAGCGCAGCACTTGGGTGTAGCCGTTGGGAAAGACGCCGGGCAGCAAGTCGACGACGCGCGAACCGTCGGCGGTGTCGATCCGCACTTCGACCAGCGTGTTCCCACCGCCGAGCACGTTGCCGTTCGCGTCGGCCACGCCGAGCGGAATCGGTGCGGTCGCCGGGACGCTCGCTGCGACGAACGCCGAATCGCTCTGCTGCAGGTAGGAATCGCGATGCGCGGCGAGCGCGTTCGGCGCCGTCGTCGTGACGACCGGAGCCGCGTGCAATCCGCGCAGCACGATCGCACCCCTCGCCGCGGGATCGCAGGCCGCGATCGGTGCGCTGCCGGCGAGCCGCACCAGCGCGTCGCCCGGCACCGCCTCGCCGCCGGTGTGGTTGGGAAAGCTGCGATAGCTCCAAAACGTCGGACCCGCCGCGTCGGCGGTGAAGAAGTCGAGTTGCACGCAATCGTCGTGCGCGCCGCCCGCGCTCGGCGCGCTCGACCAGATCGCGGTCGCGCTGCGCGCTTCGGCGCGGAGTTCGGCGGCGAGCCGCTCGAGCGCCATGTACGCCGACTGACGCGCGCGCAGATGCGGGACCCCGGCGGCGAGGAGCCGCACACTTTCGAACGCGGTGAATCCGAGCACCGCGAAGAGGCCCGCGGCGATCGCGATCTCGATCAACGAGAAGCCGGCTTGAGAACCCCGCACGACCCGCGGAGTGCCCCGGAGGCGGCGGCGCTATGCCGCAGGCGACCGCACGCAACCGCACGCAAGCGCCCGCGTCGACCGTAGGTGAGCCCGTAGGGCCGCCCGAAAGGCGCCCGTCCATGCCGAATGCGTTCGATACGTCGATCTTCAAAAGCTATGACGTCCGCGGGATCGTCGGTTCTCAACTCACACCCGAGGTGGCCTATCTGATCGGCCGGGCGTTCGTGCAAGCGCTGGGGCGGACGAACATCTGCATCGGGCGCGACATGCGGCCGTCGGGAACGGAGCTGCTCGAAGCACTGACCCGCGGCGCGGTCGACGGCGGAGCCGACGTGACGCACATCGGCATGATCTCGACCGACGCGCTCTACTTCGCGGTGGGGCACTACGAGTTCGACGGCGGAATGATGATCACGGCGTCGCACAACCCCGCCGAGTACAACGGGCTGAAGTTCTGTCGCGACGAAGCGCAGGCGATCTCGCTCGACACGGGCCTGGGCGACGTTCGCGACCTGGCGGTCTCCGGCGCGTTCACCGAGCCGCAGCGCAAGGGCACCGTCAAGGAACTCTCGATCCTCGACGACTTCGGGCGGCACTGCGTCTCCTTCATCCGCGACGTCACCAAGATCAAGCCCTACACGATCGCGATCGATGCCGGCAACGGGATGGCCGGGCTGACCGTCCCGTACGTCTTCAAGTACCTGCCGCAAGTCAAGGTCGTGCCGCTCTATTTCGAACTCGACGGTACCTTCCCCAACCACCCGGCGAGCCCGATCGAGGACGAGAACAAACTCGCGCTGCGCGACGCCGTGCTCGCGAACAAGTGCGATCTCGGCGCCGCGTTCGACGGCGACGCGGACCGCATGTTCATCGTCGACGAGCGAGGCGGCTTTCCGGATGGCAGCATCGTGACCGCCGCGGTCGGCGTCGCGACGCTCAAGAAGTATCCCGGCTCGAAGATCCTCTACAACTTGATCTGCTCGCGCAGCGTCCCTGAAGCCGTGAAGGCTCACGGCGGGATCCCGGTGCGCTCGCAGGTCGGCCACTCGCTGATCAAGCCCGAGATGCGGGAGCAGAACATTCCGTTCGGCGGCGAGCACAGCGGGCATTTCTACTTTCGCGAGAACTGGTTCGCCGACTCCGGGATGATCGCGCTGCTGCAGTGCCTCGATTTGTTCAGCGAAGAAGGCGAGACGGTCACGCAGGCGATCGCGCCGTACAACGCGCGCTTCCGCTCCGGCGAGATCAATTCCAAGGTGGCGGATGCGGACGCCAAGATGCGCGAGATCGAAGCGTACTTCAAGGACGCGAAGATCGACCATCTCGACGGCGTGACCGTCGAGTACGACGCCTGGTGGCTGAACGTGCGCAAATCGAACACCGAACCGCTACTGCGGCTCAACGTCGAAGGCGACACCAAGGAACTGATGGAGAAAGGCCGCGACGAGGCGCTGGCGCTGATCGAGGGGTGATGCGCGACCCGCTCGAGCGATACCGCGCGGCGCGCGACGACGTCGCCGCCGCTTTGGACGAACTGCGCGCGCTGGTCGCGGAAGCCGCGCGCTGGCACGACGCTCAGGACGACGACGCATCGCTCGCGCGCACGATCGTGCGCTTGCGCGACGGCCGGTTCGTGCTGGCGGTCGTCGGCGAGTTTTCGAGCGGGAAGTCGTTTCTGCTCAACGCGCTGCTGGGCAAGGTCGCGTTCGAAGAACGGGCGGGCGGAAAGCGCATCGTCGGCCTGCTCGCGACCGACATCAACCCATCGACCGCGACGATCACCGAGCTTTCGTATGCGCCCGAGGAGTCGGCGACCGCGATCTACGCCAACGGCCGTGAAGAACGCATTCCGCTGGGGCGTCTGGCGCGTTTCGTCGCGGTCGGCGAAGAGGGGAAGCTGCACGACGCGACCGGCGACGATACGGGTGCGCCGGTGCTCGTGCGCGTCGCGGTCGACTCGGCGTTCCTGCGCGGCGGCTTCGTCGTCGCCGACACGCCGGGCTTGGCGTCGATCAACCCGGCGCACCGGCGCGCGACGCTGTCGTATCTGCCCGGCGCCGACGCGGTGCTGTATTTGATCGACACGCAGCAGCCGTTCACCGAAGGCGACGCGTCGTTCTTGGGCATCGTGCGCCGCTACATCGAGTCGGTCTTCATCGTCCAGACGAAGATCGATCTGTGGCGGATGAAGGACGCCGCGCGCGGCGAGGGCGCGGGCGAAGGCTGGCAGGGAGCCGCCCAGCGCATCGTCGCCCAAGCCGCGGTGCATGCGCCCGGAACGCCGGTCTTTCCGCTCTCGGCCCGCGAGTACGCCGAAGGGCTGCTCACGCACGACGACGCGCTGATCGCGCAGAGCCGCTTCGGCGAGTTCCTCGCCGCCCTCGACGCTTCGCTCGTCGCCACCACCGGCCGGTCGCGGCTGCGCCGCGCCGCTGCGGAGGCGCGCCGCGTCGCAACCCGAGCCGCCGATACGCTCGCCTTCGACGCCGCCGCGCTCGAGACGGCGGTCGGCGCGCTGCGCATCCGGCGCGACTCAGTGGTTCCGGCGCTCGATGCGTTCGACGACGCCGCGGCGGCCGCGCAAGCGCGGCTGCTCGAAGCGGGTGCGACCCTCGCGAAGACGACACGTGCGCGCGGTGACGAGTCGCGGGCCGGCCTCGCGCGCACGCTCCTGCGCGCGTTCGACACCACCGACGTCGCGAAGCTGCGGGATCGCGCGAAACTCCACATCGTCGTCGACGACGTCCTCGCCACGGCGGTCGGGCGCTTCGCCGGCGACGCGGCCGAGCTGGTGGCGAAGCGTCTGCGCGACGAAGCGCGCGGGGCTTCCGCGGCGGTCGTCTCGGCCGCCCGCGTCGCGGATGCCGAAGGGGCCCTCGGGCCGCTGCTCGACGCGATCTCCGCCGAACGACTGCCGGTCACCGAAGATGCCGCCGCCGCCTTCGGCGCCGACGCGTCGAGCGGCGCGTGGAGCACGGATCTCGAGACCGGTCTGCGCTCGTCGATCGTGCTCGGCGCGCTCGGCGGCCCGGCCGTCGCGTTCGTCGACGCGATCGCGCGGCGGTTCGCCGCGGCGCCGCCCGGCGCATACATGAAACGGGAACTGCTCGCCGACCTCGACGCCGGCGTGTACGCCGCGTTCGACGGCGAGCTCGCCGCGTACATCGACGGGATCGCGGTGCGCGTCGAGACGATCGCGCGCGGTCTCGGGGCGCGCATCGCCGGGCTCGCGCCGCGCGTGCGCGTCGAAGCGCTGGGGCCGATCGAACGCGCGCTCACGTCGCAAACAGAGGGTGGCGATCGCAGCGCCGCCGCGCGCGCGGCACGCGAGCGCGCCCACGCCGTGCGCGCGATCGCGACGCGAATCGAAACGCTGACGGAAGCGTTCGCCCGCGAGAGCCGGATCGATCGGGCGGAACACGCCGACCCGACCGTGCCCCTCGATCGCGCTGCCGGCCTTGAACGGGTCGCTACCGCCGAGATGACGCGCTTCGATCCGTCCACCTACGAGCACGGTTTGCGCCCGGAACGATGGCGGGTCGCCGTGCTGGGCGCGTTCAAGCGCGGCAAGTCCAGCTTGATCAACGCGATCGCCGGCTCGCGCGTGCTGCCGGACGAGGGTTCGGACGTCGAGATGCGCTTCCCGGTCCACGTGCGTTACGGTGCCGAACACAAAGCGTACGCGCTCGGCGACGACGCCGGCTGGAACGCGATCCCGGTCGAGGACGCACTCGACGCGGCGGCGCGCACGCCGGTCTTGATCGAAACCCCGTGGACGCTGCCGCGCCAGCTCGTGCTGGTGCACGCGCCGGCGTTCGACTCCGGCTTTCCGCTGGCCGGCGAGATCGCCGGCGCAGCGGCCGCCGCCGCGAGTGAGATCGTGGCGCTCTTCTCCCGTCAGCTCTCGGACCGCGAGCTCGAGCTGTACGGACGCATCGCGGAAGGCGGCAAGCCGATGACGTTCGTTCACACGATGGCCGATCACGAGGACACCGCGGAGCGCCGCAACGTCATCATGCTCGCCGATCGCTATTTGCGCGAGCGCGCGATCGTGCCGCAACGGATCTTCACCACCTCGACGACGGAGTATCGTGAAGCCGCCGAGGCGGGCCGCGCGCCCGCCGGCTGGAACGAGCTGGTCGCGGTCCGTTCGACGCTCGAGGCGCACGCCGAAGAGCACATGGCGCGGCTGGCCCGAGCCGGCCGGGAGCGGGCCGAGCAGGAACGGCTCGCCCGAAATGCGCCCGCCGTACAGACAAGCGAGCAGCGATCGTTCCTGGGCCGGTTGTTCCGCCGGAAGTAGCGCGCCGGTCCGAGGGGACCCCTTCCCGACCCCCGAATCGCCCCGGACGTGTCCGACACCTATATCCTCGGCCCCGCGCGGATCGCGCTCGGAGACGGCACGCTGACTCATGGTCGCATCGCCGTCGAGCGCGGGAGGATCGCCCGCATTCTCTCCGAGGACGGCCCGACCGACGTTCGCCCACCCGACGGTGCGATCGTCGCGCCGGGCCTCATCGACGTCCACACCAACGGCGCCGATGAGTTCCTCTTCAACCGCGATCAGGGCAACGCGGTCGAGGTCGCCTCGCGCGCCTACGCGCGTCAGGGGGCGACCGGGTACTGCGCCGGCGTCATGACCGCGCCGTGGGAATCGATGATGCATGCCGCGGCCGAGATCTCCGAGGCCGCCAACGAGCTCGTCGAAAAAGGCGACCCGGTCGGCGCACGGTGCCTCGGAATCCATTTCGAGGGACCGTTCCTGAACCCGAAGTTCCGGCGCGTCCATCGCGGAGAATGGATCCTGCCGGCGACGATGGAGCGCGCGCACGAGATGATCGAAGCGTGCCGCGGGGCGCTCGTGATCGTGACGATGGCGCCCGAGATGGACGGCGTCGACGAAGTCGCGCGCTTCTTCTACGACCAGGGAATCGTCTGTTCGGCCGGCCACACCGCCGCGCACTACCGCGAAGGGATGCTCGCGATCGGTCTGGGCTTCCGCACCGTGACCCACGCGTTCAACGCGATGCCTCCGCTCGATCACCGCGATCCCTCGATCCTGGCGGCGTTCATCCAGGAATCCCGTACGACGGTGCAGCTGATCTGCGACGGCTATCACGTCTCGCCGCCGATGGTCGACCTGCTCTACCGCACGATGCGCGAGCGCCTCGTGCTGACGACCGACAACATGCCGCCCGCCGGCAGCGGTTACCGCATCGAAGGCGGCGTCGTCCGCTCCGAAGACGGCACGATCGCCGGCAGTGCGCTGCTGATGGATCAAGCAGTGCGCAACCTGATGATGTACGCCGACATTCCGTTCGAGACGGCCGTCGTCTCGGCGACGCGCAGTCCGGCGCGGCTGCTGAACCTCGACCGCGAAGTCGGCACGATCGAGGCCGGCAAGCGCGCCGATCTTTCGGTATGGAGCGACGAGTACACGGTCCTCTCGACGATCGTCGGCGGGCTCCCGGTATTCGGCGGCGCGCACTTGTACCGCCCCTCGCGCGCCAGCGCATAGCCGCCCGCGTTCGACGCGGTGCACGTCCTTGCGATCGCGCTGGCGGCGGTCGCTCTGGTGGGAATCCTCGTTCGCCCGTTCGGCCTCAATCCGGCGTGGTGGGCGGCCGGCGGCGCGCTGCTGCTGGCGGCGACCGGCGCGCTGCCCGCGCCGGCGGCGCTCGCGGCGCTGCAACGCGGCGTCGACGTCTACCTCTTCCTGATCGGGATGATGGCGCTGGCGGAATTCGCGCGCGCGCACGGCGTGTTCGCCTGGCTCGCCGCGCATGCGGTGCGCGCCGCCGGCGGATCGCGCCTGCGCCTGCTGCTGCTCGTGTACGGCACCGGAATCGCGACGACGGCGTTCTTCTCGAACGATGCGACGATCGTCGTGCTCACGCCGGCCGTCCTCGAGGCGCTCGCGCTGACCGACGCCGATCCGGTTCCGTATGCGATCGCTTGCGCGCTGGTCGCCAATGCGGCGAGCCTGGCGCTGCCGATCGCGAACCCCTCGAACTTGGTGTTCTTCGCGGGCGAGATGCCGACGCTGGCGCACTGGTTCGGCTCGTTCGGCTGGGCGTCGGTCGCCGCCGTCGCCCTCACCTTCGGCGGATTGGCGATCGTGTTCCGGCGCGAGGTCGCGGCGCCGCTCGTCGTCTGCGAGGATCGGGAACCGGAACCCGCACCGGACTCGCTCGGCGTCGTCACGCTCGCCGTCGCACTTGGCGCGCTGGTCGTCACCTCGTCGCTGGGCGGCCCGCTCGGTCTCGTCACGTGCTGCTTGGGAGCTGCCGCAACCCTCCTCACCGTCGCCCGTGACGCGCGCGCAGCCGGAGGGATCGTACGGAGGATCGCCTGGCCGGTGGTGGTGCTGACGGCCGGGCTGTTCGTCGTGGTCGAGGCCCTCGATCTCGCCGGTGCGGCGTCGCTACCGCGGGCGACCTTCGCCTGGGCCTCGCACCTGAACGGGCCGCTCGGGCCGCTCGGGGTCGCCGCCGCGACGACGTTCGCCTCGAACGTCGCCACCAATCTCCCGGTCGGCCTCGACGTCGGCAAGTACGTCGTCGGGAATCACCCGCCGGCCGCGCTCGGCTCGGCCGCGCTCGTCGGCGTGAACGTGGGGCCGAACCTCTCGCTCGGCGGGTCGTTGGCGACGCTGCTGTGGATCGGAATCGTCCGCCGCGCCGGCATCCGGATGACGGCGCTGCGTTTCGCGAAGATCGGCCTGCTGGTCACGCCGGCCGCCCTGCTGGCGGCGGCATTGCTCGCGCGCTGAGCGGGACGGCAGGAACCGCTCGACCGCAGGCGCAGAGCGTCGGATGATCTCGCTTGGAGTCTCCGTCACCGATCGCGACGGCGTGCGGCACGTCGTCCTCGACCGGGCCGACAAGAAGAACGCGCTGACGGTCCGGATGTACGCGGCCCTCGCCGACGCGATCGTCTCCGCGTCGAAAGACGACGTGGGTTCGGTGCTGATCTCCGCCCGCGGCAGCGTCTTCACCGCAGGCAACGACCTGCGCGACTTTCTGGACCAGCCGCCGCACGGCGACGATGCGCCGGTCTTCCATTTCTTGCAGGGCTTGATGCGCACCGACGTCCCGATCGTCGCGGCGGTGCGCGGCGCGGCGGTCGGCATCGGCACCACGATGCTGCTCCACTGCGACGTCGTATACGCCGCGCCGAACGCAAACTTCCGGGTCCCGTTCGTCGACCTCGGACTCGTCCCCGAAGCGGCCAGCAGCGTGCTGCTGCCGCGCCGCATCGGACGCGCGCGCACCGGTGCCGCGATCTTCCTCGGCGAGCCGATCGACGCGCAGTCCGCGCTGACCGCGGGACTGATCAGCGCGATCGTCGCCGACGAGGAACTCGACGCGAAGGCCGAAGCGGCCGCGCGCGCGATCGCGGCGAAACCGCGCGAGGCGGTGCGCGAGACGAAGCGTCTGATGAACTACGACCGCGAGGCGAATCTCGAGGCGATGCGGCGCGAAGGCGTCGTCTTCCGCGAGCGGCTCGCCTCCGACGAAGCGCGCGCCGCGATGGCGTCGTTCTTCGCGCGCGCAGGCCGTTGACCGTGACGAAGGCGCCGCAGCCGATCGTCTTCCGCACCATCGCTACGATCTTGCGCTGGGGCGGCTGGATCGTCGCGGCCTGGCTCGTCTTCTATCTCGTGCGCGTCGGGCTGGAGATCTTCATCCAGCACCGGCCGATTCCGCTCTCGCTCGTCGCGCTCTCGATCCCATACAACCTGATTTCCATCCTCGTCGCCGGCGTTGCCGTCTCCGCCCTCGTGTTCATCCCCGGTGCGTTCGTCGTATGGGCGAAGCCGGAACGGCGGTTCTGGGCCGAGGCGTTGCCGTGGTGGAAAGGAACGATCCCCGCCGGCACGATCGGCTTGGTGGTTGGCGTGGCCTTCGGCGTGCTGGGACACCGATGAGGCGCGCTCCCGTCGCGAACGCCGCCGCATGAACCTTGCTGGGAAGACGCTCTTCATCACCGGCGCGAGCCGCGGCATCGGCCTCGCGATCGCGTTGCGCGCCGCGCGCGACGGCGCCAACGTCGCCGTCGTCGCGAAAACGGTTGAGCCGCATCCGAAACTGCCGGGGACCATTCACACGGCCGCGGCCGAGATCGAAGCGGCCGGCGGTCACGCGCTCGCGGTCCAGTGCGACGTGCGCGACGAAACGCAAATCACCGCAGCCGTCGAAGCGACGGTGAAGCGCTTCGGCGGAATCGACGTCGTCGTCAACAACGCGAGCGCGATCCGGCTCGGCGGCACCGCGCAGGTCGACGCCAAAGGGTTCGATCTCATGGTCGGGATCGGACCACGCGCGACGTACCTGGTGACGCGCGCGGCGCTGCCGCATCTCGAACGCGCGGCGAACGGGCACGTCCTCACCCTCTCGCCGCCGATCCGGCTGCAGTCGAAGTGGGTGGGCGCCGCGCCGGCCTACACGTTCAAGAAGTACGGGATGACGCTGCTCACGCTCGGCTTCGCGGCCGAGTTCCGCGAACGCGGCATCGCCGCGAACGCACTGTGGCCGAAGACGGTGATCGCGACCGCAGCGGTGCAGAACCTGCTCGGCGGCGACGCGGTCATCAAGGCGTCGCGCAAACCCGCCATCGTCGCCGACGCGGCCTACGCGATCCTGGTGCGCGACGCGCACGAGTGTACCGGGAACACGTTCATCGACGAAGACGTGCTGCGCGAGGCCGGGATCACCGATCTCGACGGCTACGCGACCTCGCCCGGAACGCCGCTGGGCGAGGACATCTTTCTCGACTGATAGTGCCGACGGGCGCGAACGCGCGCACCGCATCCTTCGCTCGAGCACCAGCGACGCGAGCCATTTTTCGTGACGTCGAGAAAGAACAGGATGCAATCGTCGGCCGAGCAGCGGCGAATCGCTCCCGGCGGAACGGTACGGAGGCAGTCGAGAATCGTCCAAGCGATCGCGTGGGGAACGTTTCCGGGATCGCGCTCGTCATACGCGCGGGCTAGGTCGAACACGGCATCTGCCACGACGACGGTTTCAGTCGAGCGAGCCGACGCCAACGCTTGATTGAGGTAACCGACAAGTGCTCGACGTGCCTCTGCCGTTTTGGTGAGGAGAAACGCTTCGAAGGCCGACCGCATGGCGATTACGAGCGCGACGTGCCGCCTCGTCGCGCTTGGCGCCGCCTTGCGGCTTGGTAGATCCGCACGTCGGAGCACCTCGTGCGTTACCGCCCACGATACGACGGCATCGAACGACGTCAGGTCGTCCACGACGCCGGACGACCCCATATGTCGAGTATTCAAAAAGTCGACTGCCGCGGAACGGTCGATCGGGCCCATTCTTTCTCCCGACTACTTGACCGCGCGCTCGCAATCCTCTACGCTCTAACTCAAGTTAGACCGTGAGACTCACGGGGAGGATGCCCGGTTAGGAACTGCGAGCTCGACCATGAAACGCGCTGATTTTGCTGCGACCGCGGGCGCGGCGACGATTTCGATGGCCCTCCCCCGCAAAGCGGCTGCGAACGGAGGGTCGGAGACGTTGCCCGTACGGATCAAGCGCCTCCATTGGGCGGGAGTGTCGCTCGTGGTCGGCGATGCGCAGCTGTTCATCGAGCCGGTGATCGAGAACCCCGGCGACCCTCCTCTGACCGCCGAAGCGAAGAATCGCTTCGCGATCATCAGCCATCATCACGGCGATCATTTCGACGCGAAAGGGGTCGCGACGGCGATCGGCGAGGGCGGCTTTCTGGCGCTGGAGGAAAATGTCGCGAAGTGGGCCGACACGCGCGGCTTGCCGGTTGTGCGCGTGCCGCTCTACCAACCGGTCATGATGCCGCGCGGCGCGGCGACCTTCTGCGCGATCCCGCTTCCGGCCGTCGACGGGTTAGGCGCGCCGCAAGCGTCGTGGGTCATCGAAGCCGCCGGCGTGAAGGCCCTGCACTTGGGCGACACGCAATGGCACGGCGGCTTTTGGGATATCGCGAGGGCCTACGGGCCGTTCGACCTCCTCTTCGTGCCGATCAACGGCTTCCAGCAGGTCGCCGGCCGTTATCGCAACGTGGGACAGCCGATGACGTTGTCGCCGCAACAGGCGGCATCCGCACTGAAGCTCTTCAGTCCGGCGGTCGCGATCCCGATTCACTACGGCGAGCCCGATCCGCCGACGTATCTGGAAGTCGACAAGCCTCTCGAGACGTTCTTAGCGCTCGCCAAAGACACCGGCACGCGCGTTGCCGCGTTGAAAGAGGGCGAGTCCCTGACGCTGACGAGCCGATGACGCAACCCGAGCTGATCGCGTTGTGCGTCGATGAGGTCGTTCCCGTCGAGGTCGGAGCTGGCTGCAGCCGCCGCAGTTTGCCCTCGGCCGGGCCCGTAGACGTATGGGTGGTCGACATCGAGCCCGGGGGGCAATGGCCGCACGTCGATTATCACGACGAGATGGGTGAAGCCGTGTACGTCGTCAGCGGCGAGCTGATCGAGGGGACGCAACGGTACGGCGCCGGCGCCTACATCGTCTACGGTCCGGAGAGTTCACACCGACCGCGGACGGAATCCGGCGTGCGGTTGTTCGGCTTCAACGCCCGCTCCAAAACGTGACCGGCCCGGCGCGGAGACGTCTTCCTCGCCTAGGCGATCAACCGGCCGCGGCCGCACCACAAACACCGATAAAAAGTCCGCTCGCCGAGTGAATCGACTTCGGCCGTCGCACGGTTCTGGTGCTTTGTGAACGGATGGACGCTTGCCGGAACGACTTTTGTCGCCTGCGCGGTCGAGGCGGTCGAAGCCATGACGATCGTGCTGGCAGTCGGCGTGGCGCGCTCCTGGCCGATCGCCCTGCGTGGGGCGGCCTACGCCCTGGGGGTTCTCGCGCTCATCGTCGCGGTCTTCGGCCCTGCGCTGCACCTCATCCCCATCGACCAGCTCAAGCTCGTCGTGGGAATCGTCCTGACGCTGTTCGGTCTGTCCTGGCTGCGCAAAGCCATCTTGCGCTACGCCGGCCGCAAAGCGCTGCGCGACGAGGAAGCGGCGTTCGCGCGCCAGGTTGAGGCGCTGCGCACGGCCGACGACGTACAGGCCGATCGTATCGCCTTCATCACGTCCTTCAAAGCCGTGCTCATCGAAGGTCTGGAAGTCGCGATCATCGTCGTCACGTTCGGTGCCGCCTCGACCGTCGCACTCGGATGGTCGGCAGCCGGGGCACTCGTCGCGGTCCTCCTCGTCGTCGCCGCAGGGCTTGCCCTGCGAGCGCCCGCATCCCGCGTTCCGGAGAACACGATGAAGTTCGTCGTCGGCATCATGCTGACGTCGTTCGGTACGTTCTGGACCGGCGAAGGCCTCGGGATCGCATGGTGGGGCGCCGACCTCTCACTGCTGTTCCTCGCGATGTTCTATCTGGCCGTTTCCGGTGTGCTCGTCGCAGCGGCGCGAGCACCGAAAGAGGTCCCGGCGTGAAGCTCTCAGCGATCTGGGAGTTCATCGCCGGCGACTCGCGGCTTGCGCCGCTCGCCGTTGCGGTCGCCGTCGTGATCAGCGTCGTCCTGCTCCGGACGTCGGCCCCCAGCGGGGTCGTCGCGATGACGTTCCCATGCATCATCGCACTCGGTTTGGCGGCGTCGACCTTCGAACGTCGCTGAGGGACCGGGCGCTACGGAACGAGGACCATGCCCTGTGTGGCTTGCGAGCCGAGCGTGCTGAACCCACCAGGCGTCGCGGCCGCGTTCCCGTCCTCGTCCGTCGCAGCGATCTTTCCGGCGTTGGCTGAGTTGGCGCCCGCGAAATACACCCAGCCGCGCGCCGGGTCGATCGCTACGCCGGTACAGTAGCCGTTGAAAAACGTCGAGCCGATTCCCGAGAACGTCCCTCCGAGCGTCTGGCGCGCGCCGCCTGCGAGCTGGTACACCTGGACACCGCCGGCGTTGCCGGAGAAATAGACAAGGCCGTTGCGCGAGTCGTAGGCTGCGACAAACATACTGTTCGATGAGCCAAGGTTGGTGAACGTCGGAGTGCCTGTGCTCGCCAAGCTCTCATTTAACGAGTACACGATAGGAGACCCGTTGCTCGGGTTCTGACCGGGCGCGACGATGGTCGTACCAAAGAGCTCGGGCAGAACGTTCGGATACACCGAGCCGGGTGTGCTGCCGGTCGCGACGACTGTCCCAGTCTCTGTGTATGCGACGATCTGCGACGTGCTGCTGGTTTGGCTTGCATCTCTCTCGCCGATGTACAACTCTCCGTTGTGGGCGTCGAATGCGACACCGTACATATTCGCGTAGTGGTTCGCCGAGGTGTCCATCCACGGCGAGCCGATCGCGGTGCCCGACAAGCTGTACTCTTGGATGTGGTAGATGTATGGCGTCCCGTACGTCGCCTGGTCGGTGGCGTTGGCGTCATAGGTCTGCTCCGCGACGAAGAGCGCGCCGGCGCCGCCGTTCGCGGTAGGATCGTATGCGATCCCTTCGTCGTAGTTTGTCGGCGCCCCGAACCCGGTGATGCCGGTGAGCTGGTTACCGTCCTCGTCGAAGACTTCCACGCCCTTTGCGAACGTCGACGCATAGATGCGCGGCGCGAATCGCGCGGCGTAGTGCATCGAAACGTTCTGGGTCACCGTCGCTCCACCCGCGCTCGCCGCCGCGGTTGCCGTTGCCGTGACCATCAGGTTTCCGGCTGAGTACGCTCGCGGGGTCAGCGTCCACACGTTCGGTGCGGTCGTCGACGGCGCGCCGACGGTCAGCGTGCTCGAGGTCAGCGCGATCGTCGGAGCACCGGGGCCGACGATGAAATTGCCGTCTGGGTCGGCGGCGAGAACCGTGAACGTGCGCGGGAAGAGCGTCGTGCCGTCGGCCTTGAAGGCGCCCCAGAGCTCGAAGCCCGACGCCGTCGAGCCGTCGGCGTCTTGACGCTGGCCCACGACCATGTCGATCGACGTCGGAACGCCGCCCAGCGTGAGCGGGATCGTATTCGCCTGGCCGGCCGTCACCGTGAACGGCACGCCGATTGCCTGCGAGAGCGCCGTGCCGGCGCCGTCTTCCGCGGTGAAATAGATGGTATACGAGCCTGGGGCAAGCGCCAACGAGAGATCGCACTGCGTGCCGGCCAGCGTGCTGCTGCATCCCGCCGCGGTCAAGCTGAGTGGGACCGTCTGGGGATAGGGGTTGCCGATCGACACCCCGCCCTGCCGGATGTCGACCACGGCCTGCGTCGTCGCGGGCGACACGTACTTCGGCGCGCGCGAATGCGATGCCGCAGTCGTCGCTTTCGGAATCGTGATCTTGAGCGTGGCGGTCGCTCTGCCGCCGCTCGACGGTGCGGGGGAAGCGATGGATACAGAACGAGCGGGGACGGCGTTGCCGCTTCCCGCGCAGCCGCTCACGAAGACCGCTCCGAAGAGCGCGACCGCGCCGCCGGAGCGGAGGATCGTGCGACTCAAACGCGGGCTCCGCGAATGCGCGTTGTTCATTGTGTACCCTTTCGACGAACGTGGACGTGATGAAAGTGAAGCCGCCGCGTCCCGCAACCGCGGACCGCGGCGGCTGACGAACTCAGCGGCGCCGCTTCGAGTTCGTGTTGACCGACGAAGTCGTGTACGTGAGCGTGAGGGTCGCCGATCCGTCGGTGGTGTTGGACGTCAGCCCGTCGCTGATCTTCGACGGGCACGAGCCCGCCGTGGGACTGCCCACGACGGTCGCGGTGAACGGCGTGCCGTTCGTCGTGTCGTTCGTTGCCGTCGCGATGGTCGCGATCTGCGCCATGGACGTCGCAAGACCCGCGCCGGCCGCGCACGCTCCGGTGTTCGCGAACGTAAGCGCGTGGTTGTACGGCGCGCCTGTCCAGCCGAGTTCGGTGAACGACTCGCTCCCGGTGCTGCCGATACCGGTCAGCGCGAACAGGTCGATCTCAGCCGACGCGGTGAGCGCGACGCCGCTCGGGGTCGCTCGCGAGCTGTTGAAGACCGGCGCGCTCAGGATTGGCTGGAACGTTGCCGTTGCGCTCGTCGCGCCCGTCACCGAGGCGGTCAGGGTGACCGGGTTCTCGGCGAGACCGTCGTAGTTGAATGCCCTCGTGTCGTCCACCGAGCTGAACGTGGCCGCGGTGGCGGCGCCAGTGGTGCACGTCGAGGGTCCCCCGCCGGCGACGCACGTGCCGTGCAGTGTGGTGTCCGGATCGCTGACCGTAATCGTAATCGGGTTTCCTTGCGCGTCGGCGTACTGCACCGGATTCGTTTGACCCGTCGGGATCACATCGCCATGACCGTCCTTAGCCGCGACCATCAGGTTTTGCACTTGCGTCTGCGTGCCCGCGTTCCACGTGGTGGGCAGCGCCGAGATAGTGAGCGTCGCGGGGATCGCTTTAAGGGTGATGCTCTGCACGTTCGGCTGTCCCGCGCTGATCGCCACACTGTTGAGCTGACCCGCGTTGATTGCGTTGCCGCTCGACGGCACCGCATTGTCGTACGTGACGACGCGGAACGAGTCGGTTCCAGGCGGTGTCGGCGGCCCGTTGACCGTGCATCCGGTGCTGCACGAGCCGGCGGCGATCGTCGTCGTTGCCGGATTCCCGGTAACCGACGTGGGATTGATCCCGACCGAGTCGGCCGTCAGGGTGATCACGACCGAAAGCGTCGCGCTCGAGACGTATTGCGGCGTCCTGCCCTTTGCCGAGCTCGCACGGGCAGGGACACGGATGGTGAACTGCGGCGTGACGTACCCGCTTTGCGGCGCGGCGGTCGGCGGTGCAACGGGCTGACTCGGCGCCGGGGGTGTCGTTCCGCCTCCGCCGCCGCAAGCAGCGAGGGCCAAGACGGCAGAAAGGGAAAGGATCTTACGCATCTGGACTTTCGCTCCTTGCGAGGCTGGCTGCGTCATCCACGCTTTTTCGCATGGATGACCCAGCCGCTGGTGGTGACGATGACGTTGGTACTTTGTTGCTGGTTGAAAGCGTCGGTGAACGTTGCAGTGCAATTGACGGCCGCGACACCCGTGACGGTATAGGTCGCGTTCGGACCGTTCGGGTTCGCGCTCGAGAGCGTCGCGTTTCCGTTGCAGTTGTCCGACTCGATGAACGGCCCGCCGTAGCTGGTCTCATGCACCGTGATCGTCACCGCGTTCGCAGCCCCGGCGCCGTACACGTTGACGGGGTTCGGGCTCACCGTCAACGTGTACGGAACGGGAGTCGGCGTGGGCGTTGGTGTCGGCGTCGGCGTCGGCGTCGCTGTTGGAGTGAGCGTCGGTGTCGCGGTGGGCGTGGGCGTCGCGGAGCCACCGGGCGTCGGGCTCGGCGTCGGCGTCGCGGAGCCGCTGGGTGTCGGCGTCGCGGACGCGCCCGGCGTCGGGGTCGGCGTCGCGGAGGCGCGCGGCGCCGGGGTCGGCGTCGGAATCGGGCCGCCCGTAGCGATGAGCGCGAACCAGTACTTCACACCGGCCTTGAACGTGAAGCTCCCTAAACCGTTGGTCGAGAACGTCAGGGTCGTGCCGCTGACCGTCGCGGGGCCTTCCCAGCTCAGATCCCAGTCGTTGGGACGTTGGCTATCATTGAAGAACGCGACGTAGTAGCTGGCGCCCGCGACCAGCAGATTCGACGGAATCGTCAGCGAGAAGGTCGGGCTGTTCGGCAGCTGGATGACCTGGTCGGCGATCAACCGGATGTAGAGGAGCGTCGTGTGAGGCTGCCCCGCAAGCGGTTCGCGCGTGCCCGCGGGGGCACGCAGCGTGGACAACGCCGGAACGCTGTCCTCTGCCGGCGGCGGAAAGTTCTGGAGGGTCTCGGTCAGCGTTGGCGTCGTCGCCGCGACGGGCGCCGGGACGGTGACCGCTCCGCTGACGCCATGCGAGGAGGGCAACGCAGCGGTGACCGCCGGACCGCCCGGTGTAAGCGTCAGCGCCGTCGAGGTCGTCGTAACGGTCCAGAATGGCGAGTCGACCGTCGGTACGCTCGGGGAGCTGCCCCCACACGCGGCAAGCGTCGCCGCCGCGGCAAACAGTGCCAAAGAATTCGAAACGAGGTGTTTCACGCAAAAACCCCAGCCGTGAGTAGCAGCCGCACCCGCGCACCATACGCGACGTCCATCAACCGAGCGTCAAACGCCGCTCGGGAGGGTAGGTCGGCGACGTAAGGAACGACGGCGTCTAGTGAACCGCTGGTCGCTCCAGACGCTCGGGACGTTTCAGTTTTCCGTCGACGGGCGCGAACTTGCCCCGCCGCCGACTCAAAAGTCCCGCGCTCTCCTCGCGTACCTCGCATGGCACCGCGGCACGGAGCTTCCGCGCGAACGGATCGTCGAGCTGTTCTGGCCCAGCGCCGAGCCGGAGCGTGGCCGGTCCAGCTTCGCGACCGCGCTATGGTCGATCAGGCGCTGCGTCGGCGCGAGCGGCATCGATCCCGATTCCGTGCTTTCGGCGAATCGGCTTCGCGTGCGGTGGCTCCCCGAGATCGCGCTTGACGCTCGCGCCTTCGAGGAGCTGGGCGCGAGCAAGGCGCGCGAGGACAGGCACGCCGCCCTCGCGCTCTATCGCGGCGAGTTTTTAACGGGCGACTATTCGCCGTGGTGCGCGGCGACGCGCGAGCGCGTCGCCGCGGTCTACGAATCCCTGCTCGCCCGCGCGGTCGTCCTCGACGCCGACGCGGCGAGCGCGCAGCTGTTGATCGCGCACGGAAACCTCGACGAGGCGCCCTATTCCTTGGTCGCGACGAACGCGCTCGCCGCCGGCCGGTACGCCGCCGCCGCATTGACCGTCGAGCGCTACCGAGCCGTGCTCGCGGAGATCGGCGCGACGCCCTCACCCGATTTCGAAACTCGCTTCGCGGACCTTCGCGACGCCGTTCCGGAGCACACGGAAATGCGCCTGCCGTTCTGCGGGCGCGGGCGAGAGCTTGCGTTTCTAGACGATGTCCTGCGTCGGACGTCAGCCGGCGAAGGTGGCGTCGTCCTCGTCCGGGGCGATGCCGGTTCGGGCAAGACGGAGCTCGTGCGGCGGGCGCAGCGCGCTGCTGCCGATCTGCCGCTGCGCATCATCACCATTGCAGCGACGTTCGACGACGCGCGTGCGTTCGGCCCGTGGCGTTCGCTCTATGAAAGCCTCGCCGCGCGACCTTTTTCGGCGTTCGCGCAAGAGGGAGGCGATGCGACGAGGCTCGCCGTGGAGCTTCGCAAGGCGATCGAAGCACCCGCGGTTATCATCGTCGACGACGCACAGTATCTCGCCGGCGACGCGCTTGCGGTGCTGATCAGGCTCGCGCAAACGGCGACCAAACACGGCGTCCGCTTCGTCATCGCGACGCGGCCGGACGGCCTGCGGCGACTACTCGCCCAGCTGCCGGAAGCGGCCCGTGTCGATCTCGAACCGCTCTCGTACGACGAGTTCCGCGACGGCGTGCAGCACGTAGCGGCCGAAGATGCCGATGCCATCGCCGAGTTCGTCTACGGACGTTCCCACGGTCATCCGTTCTTCGCCGCGAAGCTCCTCGACGCTCTCGCTCAATCTGGGACGCTGCAGCGCACGAACCATTGCTGGGCGCTCGCGGGAACCTTGCGAGCCGACCTTCAAACGCCGCGCACGATCCGCGACTTCATCGAAGCACGCTTGCATGCCAGAGGCCACGATCCCGCCGCCGTGGCCTGTGCGCTTGCGCTCGACCACGGCGCCACTGCCGAGGATCTGATCGCCGTCTGCGATTTGGGTGAAAGCCGCACGCTCGACGCAATCGACGACCTCCTTGCGCTGGGACTTCTCACGCAGTCTGAAGACGGCTTGGAATTCCGATTCGCGCACGACCTCATCCGGGAAACGGCGTCGCGCTCCGTCAATAGCGGACGGCGCGTGAGGCTGCACCGTGCGTATGCTGCGCGTTTCGAACACGATGCGCGCCGCGAGTCGCTCGTCCGGCGCGCGCACCATCTTCACGCGAGCGGGCAGGTACTCCCCGCCGCGCGCACCTTCGTGCGAGCCGCCTCATCACTGCTCGAAGTGAACGCGTGGCGCGACGCGCTGCAGTGCACCGCCGCCGGCATCGCGTCCGCGAAACGGCTTCTTCCGTCCGTTGACGTGCATCGCGTCTGCACCGACCTTCACGAGGTCGCTGCGCGCGCGTGCGAGGAGGGCGGCATTCTCGAGGACTGCATGGGGCACGCCGACGAGCGTGTTTTGCACGCTCGCAACAGTGAAGATCCGGTGATCCTCTCGCGTGCGCTGGCGCGCCGTTCGTGGACGATCATGGAGCTCCAGCCCGCACACGAAGCGCTCGCGGATCTCGACGAGGCGATCGCCCTGGCCGAGTCGGCGCACGACGACGACCTGCTGTTCTATGCCTTCATCCATCGCTCGCTCTGCCGGCAATACTCAGGCGTTGGGGACGCGGCGCTCGCCGACGCCCACGCCGCCCTCGCGGCCGCCCGCCGTACCGGACTGCCGGCGTCTATCGGAAACGCATACGAGCGAATCCTCACGGTCTCGTGCATCTGGCTCCGTCTCGACGAAGCGATCGCTGCCGCCGACGAGGGGATAGCGTTCGCGCGCCGCGGGAATGTACGCATCGAAACGATGGTCCGTATCAAGCGGTCCGGCCTGTGGTACCTGCTGGAACGCTGGGACGACGCGCAGCGCGAGCTCCAGGCAATCGCGCCGATCGTCGAGGCGCGGCACAGACCGGCGGCGGTCGCGCACGGCCTTTCCTTTCCGGGTATCGAATTCATGTATTACGCGCAGATGGCAACCATGGCGCGCGTTCGCGGCGCTTGGGACCAGGCGCTCGTCCTGGCCGAGAAGCTGGTCGCGAATCCCGTTGCGGACGGCCGCAGCCGCCGCGGCATCGCACAACTCCACCTCGTCGAAGCGCTGCTCGGCCGTGACGCGCCGGGCGACGCGGACCGTGCGCTCGCGAACGCGTTGCGCTTGCCGGCGAACTGCGCCCCGGCGGGGATGTTCGGCATGAGCCTCACGCCAGAATCGGCGCTCGCACGCGCGGCAATCCGCACCCGCCGCGAAGACGCACCGTCGCTGCTGCGCGCAGCGGCAGTCGCGCTCACGCGCCGGGCCGAACGCACGCCGCTCGATGCGGACACCGCGTTCCGCACGCTCGCCGATGCCGCCGCCGAGATCGGCATGGCCGATCTCGCGACAACGATGCGCGAGCAAGCACGCAGTCTTCGGTCGCGACGGCTCCTGCATGGTGTCCCGGAGACCGAGGCATCCTTTTCGCTGGTCCAATAGGGTCCGGCGACTATTCGCACAGCAGGGCCGCCAACTCGATGTGGAGCGCCGGCGAGAGCGAGACGAGTTGGCGAAGGCCGACGTTCTGACGGCCGGCCTCGACGTTCGCGATCGTGGGACGGCTGATACCCGCGAGCGCCGCCAGTGCCGCTTGCGTGAGGCCGAGCTCCGCCCGGCGCGCGCGAACGCGCGCGCCGAGACGGGACTGAACTTCGATCACATCGAGCAAGGACGTTCGCTCCGGGCGCAACCGCATCGTCCGTTTCGAAAGCGCCGGCAGGCGCGGGTCGCGGGCGCCCTGAGGCGATCCTACGCGAGCCGCTCCTCGATGCCGACGCTGTAGAGCGCGAGATACTTCACCCACTCGTCGGGCGCGGTATGGCGGCACACGACGATCCACGGGATGAACTTCGGCTCGCGCGGACGCCGCTTCAGCGGCATACGCGCCTCGTCCGGCGTGCGATCGCGCTTGCGCGCGTTGCACGTCGCGCAGCAGGCGACGAGGCTCTCCCACGTCGAGCGGCCGCCGCGGCTGCTCGGCACGACGTGGTCGACCGTCATGTCGCGGCTGCTCCGCTCGCCGCAGTACGCGCAGGCGCAGCCGTCGCGCAAGAGGACGTTCTTCTTCGCCAGCGCGACCCGCTTGCGCGTGCGGCGGATGTAGTACAGCATCCGCATGACCGACGGCATCGGAAACGCGAGCATCGCCGAACGCACCTCGCGGCCGTTCTCGTGAATAACCTCCGCCTTGCGCGCGAAGAGCAGACGCACGGCCCGCTGGAGATCGACGATCCCGAGCGGCTCGTACGTAAAGTTGAGCAAGAGGATGTCGCTCATGGGATCGCCTCCTTTCATCGTGATGTGATTGAACCCGTATTCCGGCCTTGGCGCGGCGCGGTACTGCCATTGTATGAAATCCACATCCGTGCGCAAGACAGGATTCGAACGTGGAACGGAAGCCGACGTGCACGAATGAGAAGAAACGGCGAGCTGCATCCGGCCGCGGTCGCGGCGATCGTCGAGGCGCTCGATGCGGCATTCTCGCTCGCGTTCGAGAACGTCGAGCCGACCGGTGCACGCACCCTCGTCGGCCTCGAGGTCTCGGGCTCGATGTCGAGCGGCACGATCACGGGCATCGCGGGTATCACGCGCGCGTCGGCGCGGCGGCGATGGCGCTCTCGTTCGTGCGGACGGAGCGCGACGTGACGGTCATGGCGTTCGCGGAGGGCTTCGTCCCGTTCGCGATCGGCACGGACGAGAGCGTCGCGTCGGTCGTCCGGCGCACCGACGCGCTGCCATTCATGGGCACGGACTGCTCGCTGCCGATCGTCTACGCGCTGGAACACCGGCTCGCGGTTCGACCTGTTCGTCGTGCTGACGGACAACGAGACCTGGGCCGGCACGATCCACGCCGACGAGGCGCTCCCGCAATACCGCCGGCGCAGCGGCATCGCCGCGAAGCTCGTCGTCGTCGGCGGGACCTCGACCGGCTTCACGATCGCCGATCCGAACGACGCGGGCATGCTCGACGTCGTCGGCTTCGACGCCGCCGCGCCGGCGCTGATCGCGGACTTCGCGCGAGCGTAAGCGTCGTGTCATCCCGAGCTTGTCGGAGGGTGACATGGAGTGCGGCATGACGTTGGCCCGTCTGAGCAGAACACGCGGAGCTTGGAGTTCGTTCTCGACTGGGACGGTACGGTGACGGAGCGCGACACGCTCCTGCTCGCGCTGCAGCACTTCGTCGATCGTGCTATCCTCGATCCGCTGGAGGCGGAGCTCGACGCGCGGCTTGCCGCGGGAACGATCACGCACCGTGAGGTCATGGAGCGCGAGTTTTCGCTTCTCACCGTGCCGCTCGGCGACGTCGTCGCGTTCCTGGTGGAACACGTTCGCGTCCGGGCCGGCTTTGCGGCGTTCGTGGAACGCTTCGATCCGCTGATCCTCTCGTCGAGCTTTCACGAAACGATCGAACCGATTCTCGCGCGCGAAGGCGTCAGCGCGCGTGTTCGCGCCAATCGCGTCGATCCGCGCAACGACGGCCGGCAGATCCGCTGGATTTCGGATTCCGACTGCGCGACGTGCGGGGAGCCGTGCAAACGCGCTTCGCTTCCGGCCGGCGCGCTGACCTACATCGGCGACGGCTATTCGGACCGCTGCGCGGCACTCGCCGCCGAGCGTGTCTTCGCTCGTGACGGCTTGGCGCGATACCTCGACGCCGAGCATCGCCGCTACGAGCCGTTCACCGACTTCTCGCACCTCACGACGGCGCTCACGTAAACCGTCGGGCCTGAAATGCTGGGCTCGCAGGTTCTAGCTTGCGACCTCGAGCTCAGCCTCGAGCCTGGGCGGCTCCAGCGAAGGACGGATCGCGAGCCAGCCCGCCGCGCAGAGCGAGATCGTAGAACCGATTGCGATGGTAACCCCCGTTCCGGCCACGTTGGCGACGGCGCCGCCGAGGAAGGCGCCGATGGGGAGCGCCGCCCACACGATCGTCCGCATCGCTGCGTTCATGCGCCCGAGCATGCCGTCGGAGACGCGTGCGGTCTGCATCACCTGCTGCGTCGTCGAGCTGATCGGTCCCGTGAACGAGAGGAGCAGCCGTCCGACGAAGACCGCGGCGAGCGGCGCGACGTGACACAGAAAGACGAACTTCCCGAGCGCCGAGAGCACGGTCGCTCCGGCAAGCGTCCGACGCGCGCCGAAGCGCGCGCCGGCGCGGCGCGCAACCAGCGCGCCCGCCAGTCCGAGATTGGCCAGCCCCATCACGACGCCGAATTGTACCGGGCTCATGTGCAGCTGCCGGTAGCAGTACAGCGTGAACACCGAGGTCACCATCGCGCCGCCGAGGTACGCGGTCGATGCCGACAGCGCGACGCTGCGCAGCAGCGGGTCGCGAAACACGAGCGCGAACCCCGCGCGCGCTTCCTCCCACGTGCTCCCGGGCTCCGCCGTCTCGCGCAAGGCCGCGGTGTGCGGTATGCGGATCCGCAGCAAGTTCACCGTCGAGACGACGAACGTGAAGAGATTCAGCACGATGGCGAGCGGTGCGCCGACGAACTGCACGATCGCGCCGGCCGAGCCGGTCCCGACCGCTTCCGCGAGGGATCCGCTCATCGCCAGCCGCGCGACGCTGCGATGATAGCCGGGGCCGCAGAGCGCCGGCAGCAACGCTTGATAGGCGGTATCGAAGAGCACGCCGGCGGCCGCGCAGATTCCGCCGACGACGAAGAACTGAACCAGCGTGAGCGCGTGCAGCCACCACGCGAGCGGCAGCGAGGCCACCGCAAGGCCGCGCACGACGTTGGCGCCGATCATCAGCGCTTTGCGCGGGTGCCGGTCGGCGAGGATGCCGGCGACCGTGGCAAGCAGGGGGACGGCCGCGAACTCGAAGGCCTGGAGCGACCCGACAGCGAGCGGGCTCGCGCCGAGGGAGATGATCGCGATGGTAGGCAGCGCGAAGGCGGTCAGCTGACCGCCCAGATCTGACACGAATTGTCCGCCCCAGAGCAAACGGAAATCGCGCCCGGGCCGAAGATCCTGGGCCATTGGGACCATTGTCCCACACTTGGTACGATACCGTACAGCGCGTTTTGTCGCCGTCTCTCGGGATTTGCTCATCGGCGCCGTTCGCTCGACGGCTCCTGACACAACGCTGTCAGGAGACCCTTGCTAGCATCGGTCCACATCCGCACACCAGACGCAAGGAGCACCGTATGTCCCAGACCGCCACCACCGCAACCGTCTCGACGGCGATCACGTGGTTCGAGATCCCGGCCGCGAACCTCGAACGCGCGCAGCGCTTCTACGAGACGATTCTCGAGACGCCGCTCAAAGCCGAGCTCTTCGCAGGAGCGAACATCGCGATCTTTCCGTGCGACGACGGCGGGGTCAGAGGCTGCCTGGTCGAGACCGCGCATCCCTCACCCCACGGCACCATGGTCTACCTCAACGTCGCTGGGCGGCTGGACCGCACGCTCGACCTCGTGACCGCGAGCGGCGGCCGCGTCGAGTTGGGAAAGACCGAACTCCCGCGTGGCATCGGCTGGATCGCTCAGATCGCCGACTCGGAAGGAAATCGGGTCGGCCTGCACGCGATGAACTAGGCGTGCGCCGTGCCGACCGCCTCTTCACCATCGTTCAGCTGCTCCGAGGCGGCCGGCACGTCACCGCGCGCACCCTCGCCGACCGGCTCGAGGTCTCCGAACGCACGATCTACCGCGACGTCGACGAGCTTACGCTGTGCGGCGTCCCGATCGAAGGCGAAGCCGGCCGCGGCTATCGCCTGCCGAAAACGTTCGAGATCCCGCCGTTGATGTTCGAACGGCACGAGATCGAGGCGCTCGTCGTCGGCGCGCGCTTCGTCGAAGCGTGGTGCGGGCCGGGGCTCGCCGCGTCGGCACGCTCCGCCTTGACGCGCATCCGCGGCGTCGTGCCGCCGAACTTGTTGAACGAGATCGACGACGCCCGCGTCTACGCGCTGCGCTTCGGGAAGGACGCAACGAAAGATCAGTTCGAAATCGTACACCAGGCGATCGGCCAACATCGCCGCATCGTGATGGACTACGCCGCGGAAGATGGGCATGCGACGCCCGCCCGCACGATTCGCCCGCTCGGTCTCTATTTCTGGGGGAAGATTTGGACGCTCGCCGCGTGGTGCGAACTGCGCGACGACTTCCGCAGCTTTCGCGTCGACCGCATCAGCGCGCCGCGCTTGGGCGAGCCGTTCGTCGAAGACGCCGCTAAGACGCTCGCCGTCTTCCTGGCGCGAATGCGTGAGCGAGAGTCCGGCCGCTAAGGAAAACTGCAACGGTGCGAGCGCCGGCTGAACGACTCTCGGCGGGAAAAGCGGCAATCCGCCGCGAATTCTCAGCCTTCGGCTGATGCCGGTCTCAGTGATTGCACGACATGCTTCTCGGGAGACACGCATGAACGACGACAAGACCATTTCTCGCGCCGGAATGATCGAAAAGCTGGCCCTGGCGCCGATCGCGATCGGCGCTTTTGCAGCGCTCCACGCGGAGGCTGAAGCAGCCGCCACGACGGATCAAAAGACCGCCGGTTACGTGACCCACCCCGTCGGCGGCAATCAGTGCTCGCGTTGCAGTCTTTTCATTCCGGCGAAGAGCAATCCCATGAAATCTCCGGGAGCTTGCAAGCTCGTGAAGGGAGCGATCGCGCCCAACGGCTGGTGCAAGTTCTTTTCGCCCAAGGCGCATTAGCCCGGAGGACTCGCGCGGATAGGATCCCGGCGCAGCCCATTATGGAGTTGCTTGTGCTGAGCGCGGCGCTATTTGCGAATGTCTTCTTGGTTCGCCTCCGACGGTCGTGAGGTGGTGCTGATGGCAAGCTCATCGGCTGACGGATAGGTAGACCATCCGCCGCGGTTGTAACGACCGTCGGTGTGATAACTGCCCGCAGTGTTCCCGTTGGCGGCCGTGACGAAGACGTCTGGATCCGGGACGGGCTTGTCGGAAGACACGATGTTCCTCCTATCGTGAAGGGTGTCGGAGGGCGCTGAAATACGGCGGCTCGACGAAATCTATTATACCACTTTGTGTTGCTATGCTGCCTCGCCCAGCAGACTTCCAGCCGCCCGCCGAAATCCAAACGCGCCGATCTGCCATCGAACGTCGTCGCTTTCGCAGCCTAGACGGGAGCGACTGCTAACGCGCGCCGAATAGAGCCGATGGTCGACGTGTTTCTTGCTCGGTCGCGGCCGTCGAAGCCGACCTGCGGTCGCAAACGTGGAGGTGCGCCTCATGCCCAGCCAAGAGGACGTTCGCGAAGCGCTCAGGGAAGTTCAAGACCCCGAACTCATGATGGGTATGGTCGATCTCGGGCTGATCTACGGAATCGACATCGCCGGCGAGCACGACGGGGACGTGACCGTTACGATGACGTTCACGTCGCCGATGTGTCCGGTCGGCCCTCAGTTCAAGAAGTCGGTCGAGGACAAGGTCAACTCGCTCGAGGGTGTCGAGTCGGTAAAGGTAGAGATCACGTTCGTGCCGCCGTGGGACCCTCGAATCCACGCGAGCGAAGACGCGAAATTCGATCTCGGGATCTGGTTTTAGCGCAACGCTCGTACGAGCAGCGGCCACTACGCCTCCTTGACCATCGCCCGCAGCAATTCTACGATCGCGGCGGCACTGAGGTCGTGTGCGGAGGCGAAACCCAAAACGAGACGGCCGCTTACGGGCTCCAGCGAGATCGCTTGAAAATCGGGCAATGCCCGTAAGGTGCGTACCGTAGCGCCTTGACGAGCCTCGAGCGCTGACCAGATGGCGTCGGCTTTTGCGGATTCGGGTGCGTGTGGCGACGCTGCTACGCCGATGGAGAAGCGAGCTCGCGCGTAAGCGTCGCGCTGCTGGACATCGTCGTCGACCAAGAGTACCGACGCACGGCGACGCGCCAAGAGGTTGACGGTGTGCGCGGCAAGCCGGCTCACGACCATGCCGAAAGCGCCGTCTACGGGCGCGAAAGGCACGTAGCTTACGGACGGAACCGCGCTTTGATCGACGGTCCCGAGTGCGAACCACAATTGTGCTGAAATGAGGCGAGCCGCCTCCCGCCGTAGGTCCCCGGTCTCCATGGCACCGGCTTCGACGCTTAGTATCCCACGTCCGCGCTGAAGCGCCGGCGCTCTATTGTTTGAGCGCTTGAAATCTTCCCGATGAGTCCGGCCGGAAGATGGGCGGCCCGGTAAAGATAAGACGGTGCATCCACAGTAACTTCTGCCAAAAGGCTGGGTCGAAGATCGGTGCTCGAGACTCGTCCGCCGTCGACACCGCGGCGAACAGTTCATAGGTCGCGTCCGGCTTGAGGATAAGTTGCAAGCCGGTGTAGCCGCCGCTGGACGGGCCGACGCGAGCCTCCTCGATTTGGGAGTGACGAATGCGCACGATGACATCGCTGCCCGGCTCGAGCGGCAGCTCGATTCCGACCGCCGGAGACTCTCCCAGTTGCCGCGCAAAAGCATCCGGGACAAAACCGATCAACGATTGTACCGAGTTCATGACCTCGTCACCCCTTCATCCTTCTAACCAAATGGGCAGCATGGATCGTTAAGTACCCCGCTAGCGACGGCATGGGGCCTGCCTGGTTCCGGCGAACCTTACATCATGTTCGGAGACGAACCGATCGAGCTGCCGGCGTTGTCCGCGCAACGACGCGGGCCGAGCGCCGCTGTCTGCTCGAGTGGCCACGTTTTGTCGTGGTTCGTTGATCCAGCTGTTGCGGCCAAATATTGCGCGAAGTGCGGCGACTCCATCCTCGTCGCATGTCCGGCGTGCAACGGCACACTGCCCGGCGATGGAGAGATGCTCCAATGGGTGCCGTATCACGCCAATTGCACATCCTGCGGAAACGCCTACCCTTGGAAAGCGGCTGAAATTGCGCGCGCGAAACGGACGCTCGCGGAGCAGGCGGAACTCGAGAATTGGAGCGATGCGGTAAGAGCACGAGCGGACGAGTTAGTGGACGATATTGCGGCGGACCGTGCGGCCGCGTCGGGTGTCGACGCGGCCATGAAGTGGCTTGCGCGGCGCAGTGGGGAAAGTGTGATCGCGACGATCCTCGACACCATCGAGCGCCTCGGCAGCGCGACTCTCAAACAAGCTCTGCGGCCAAAGTTTCCGGGACACTTCTAACGCGCGTATTCTTCGCCATTGGCACGAAAGATATCCGAAATCGAAACCGGCGCCGCGGGAAACATCGATGTCGTAACGATCAGGATCGCAGCGTCCTTGTTTACGCCATGTTCGACGTTAAATGAGTCGACCGCTTTTTTGGCAGCGCCGTACTCGGTACCGTAGTCCCAATCAGTCGCGGTGAAGCCGGGTTCATACGCCTTGACGAAAGCCGGATAAAAATGACGTTCGCCGTCCGCATGGTTTCGCGTTAAGTTCTCCGTGACAAGCAGGCAGGCCGGCTTGCCGTCGATCATGTACACGACCGGGACTTCTCCCTTCTAACGCAAGCGCACGATGGGTGCCGGTTCCGCCTTGCCCGCGAAGGCTTCTGCCAAGACCGCCTGCAGCTCGCCGCTTTCAGCCATTGGTTCGAGGATGTCAGTGTCGCCGTAGAAGTTGCCGCCGATAAACACCTTCGGCAATGTCGCCCATCTGGTGACCTGCGATAGCACTTCACGCTTGAGGTCATTGTCAAGCACGTCGATTACTTCGAATGGATAACCAAAGCGGTTGAAAAATTCGATCGTCTCCAGCGTGAAACCGCAAAGCGGCATGTCTTTGGTTCCCTTACCATACACGAGGATCGTATTGGCGGCGACTTCGCGCTCGATTTCCTGACGAATGAGATCGTTTGGCATTGCGTTTCTCCCAACGTTTTCCGCGCAAATGAATGAAATACAGGCGCGGGCTCGCCGTCAGCGTCCGTGTGAAGGGGAAAAGACGATGAAACGAATATGCCGCTTGACGTTCATCAACACGTCCAACGCGTTCGAGGCTTCCGAGAATTCGCCAAGTGCCTCGAAGGCTTGGGCTTGGCTCCTCCACGCCTGTGCGAGGATGATCTGGCGATGAAGCGTGCCAATGTCCTCGAGTGCTTCAGTTCGCCGGACCGCCTCTTTCAATCTCGCTATTGCTCCATCGTAGTTGTGCATCTTGCACAGAAGCAGTCCGTACTTGAGGAACGCGTCGATCGCGTCCTGAGTCGTTATTGACGCAGTTACGACGTTTTCCAGGGCCTCGGCCCGAATAAACTCCGCTTCTGCTAACGCGTCCGTGCTCTCAAGTATTTCAGCATACTGAGAAAGCAGCCGAAGAAGCTTCACAGAAGCCGCAGGGAACGAGGAGCGCGCCACGTTCACTTCGCGACGCATCAAGTCGACGGCCGCCCGGCCTTCGCCCAGCGCGACCAGCGCGTCGGCAAGGTGATATACCTCTTCGCGGCCTGCGGTCGGGTCCTCGCGTTGAAACACGCCCTCGTTCATGTATAGGGCCTAGCCTCCGATCTCGGAGAAGGCCCGCATGCGGCTTGATTGTTCGCCCAGGCGCAGGTGATGGCGCTCGGGTTTGACAAACATACTGCCGCGAAAGATCGCCATGAGGTCATCGCGTGACGCTCCGGCTCGTACCGGTGTGCGCAGGTCGATGTGATTGTCGCCGAAGAGACAGAGGCGCAGCCAGCCGTCAGCGGAAAGCCGCACGCGATTGCAGCGCTCGCAGTAGTCGTGCGAGAGCGGGCTAATGACCCCGACGGCGCCGCGCGCGCCGCGGAACGCGAAGTATCGCGCAGGGCCATTCCCTTGCGGGCCGTCTACGGGGATGAGCTCGCCGATCGCACGTATCCGTTCGAGCATCTCGCCGGCGGAAACGTACGCGTCACGCTGCAGGTCGAGGTTGTCTTCGACCGGCATGAGTTCGATGAAGCGGACGAAGATCGCGCGTTCACGGGTCAACGCCGCTAGATCGGCCAGCTCGTCATCGTTGCGGTCACGCATCACCACGCAGTTGATTTTCACTGGCTCCAGACCCGCCCGGAGCGCGGCATCGATTCCGGCGAGAACCCGGTTGAGACCGGGGCGACGTGCGATCGCGAAGAACCGGTCTTCGCGAAGGGTGTCGAGCGAGACGTTGACGCGGCGCAAGCCGGCGGCGACGAGAGCGTCGACCTGTTCTGCGAGCATCATTCCGTTGGTGGACAGCGCGATGTCCGTGATCCCGGGGATCGCGGCAAGCATCCGCACCAACCTTGGCAGGTCGGGCCGGATGAGCGGCTCGCCCCCCGTAAGCCGGATGCTGCGCACGCCGACTGCTGCGCCCGCTTCCACGATTCGCTCGATCTCTTCAAAGCTGAGGATCTCGGCTTTGTGAATCCACGGCAACCCTTCTTCGGGCATGCAGTAGACGCAACGCAGGTTGCACCGGTCGGTAACGGAGATCCGCAGATAGGTGATCGGACGCTGAAATTGATCCACTAGGGGCGCGAGCGTCTCCGGCACGGTCCCGATCAGATCGATCGTGTCTAGCGCCACGCTGCGCCGCCGTTCAGAGACAATGCTCCTGTGGGTCTCATGGTCACACCGTCGCAGGCCGCGGGAGTGGCGGAATCGGTTCTTCGATCGTCTTTCGCGTACGGTAAAGCCAACCTAGCGCCGCACCCGTAAAGAGAAAGCCGCCGGCGAAGTTTCCAATGGTTACGGGGAGTTCGTTTCCGACCCAAAAGTCGCTCATGCTGATCGGGGCTCCGAAGAACATCGCCGCCGGAATGATGAACATGTTGACGACCATGTGTTCGTATCCCATCGCAAAGAACATGTAGATCGGGACGAACGTTGCGACGGCCTTACCGATCACGGATCGCGACGTCATCGGCAAGACAACACCCAAGGTCACCATCCAATTGCAAAGCATCGCCTTCACGAACGCCGCGAAGGCCCCCGCCGTGCCGAATTGTTCGTAGTGAACCGTTTTGAACACTCCAATCTTCGTCGCAACCGCGGCGAGGCCGGTGGCATCCGGCACTCGACCGGTTAGCGTGAGCCCGGTCCACAGCATGCCGGCGTACAGCACGCCACCGGCCAAGTTCCCCAGCCAGACCCAGAACCAGGCGCGTAAGAGCTCTCCGAACGTCATGCGCCGGTGGATAAACGCTAGGGGTACGAGCGCGAAGTAGCCCGTAATCAAGTCGACTCCGAGCAAGTTGATGCAGATGAACCCGGTCGGGAAGAACAGCGCGGCCACGATCGGCGGGATTCCCTGCGCGATCGCCAAGAAGGCGAGACTCGTGCCAAAGGCGAGGAAAGCGCCGCCGAACATGCCTCGCACGAATATCTCTCCCGCCGGCAGATCCTTCTTAGAGGACCCGGCCTCAATCATCGCCTGCACCACCTGGGGCGCCCTGACGAAGTCCAAGACTGGCGTGCCGACATAGGTACCGTGGTCTGACTGACGCGTGGAACTTGGAACAGCTTGGTCGGCGAGAACCGATTCTCTCATAGACGATCCTCCGGTAGGGCAGCGAGGTAAGTCTTCTGCATCCTACGGCACCTTTGGCACAACGTTCGCTTGCGAAGGTTCCCGCACCGAAACGGTCTCACTTCTTGCCGGGCTCACCGGCTCACGAAGAAGCGGCGAGATGACGAACCTCCGCCACAGGAAAAAAGCGATCGCGATCAGTGTCGATGCTTCGGCGACGCCCAGGACGTACGGAAACGATTTGACGTGCAGAAGCATTGCGAGCACGGAAAGCGCTAAGGCCGGCGGCATTCGCGCTCTGAGGACGGATTGAAGCGACAGCACGCACAGCGTGTCCAGTGCGACGCCTGCCGGCGTCAAGCCGAGATAGCGAAAGCATAGTTCGCCGACCGCCGCCCCCATGCACGGCAAGACGACGATCGACCGCAGGTTTGCCGACTTGCCCAATGGATCTCGGAAGATGAGGTAGATGACGACTGCGAACGGCGGCAGGACCAGAAATTCCGTTATGCGGTTCTGAAGGCGGCTTTGCGTCGCGGTCAAAACTGCAAGCAACGCGGGGACTGCCACGAACGAGCTTATTTGGCACCATCGCTCCAAGCGAGCATCCGAGCACGCGACGATGCGGCGGTCGCGACTTGCGCCGTCACGGGCCGTCGCCTTCAGCGCCCGTTTCCTTTTCGCTTTCGCGGTCACCGGTATCGGCGCCGCCCTGCAGCGGCTGCGGGGCTTCGCCTGACCCGCTTCCGATCTTCCCGTCTTGTTCCTCACTGGTGACGTTGCCGGGCGTCACCTGTTCGCACGACGGCGTGCTCGGTTCGGGCCAAATGAGGGTCGGCGGAACGAGCGTTTGCATAGTGCACCTTCAGAAGGACTTGGTGAAACGAGAATCCCTTCAGCCCCGCCGCAAGTACGGCACGTCGGGTCCGATGCTCGCGACCCCGGTCGGCGCGTCGTACGGCACGTTTCGCTTACGGTTCCAGATGACGACCTGGTACGGCCTGAACAGATACGGGAGCGGGAGCGTTACGATATGCACCAAGCGCGTGAACGGGAAGAGGGCGAGGATCACGAACGCGTTCAACATGTGGATTTTCACCGGCAGCGGCATAGCCGTGACGTACTGAATCTGCGGGTTGAAGTTAACGAGCGAAACCAGCCACGGAACCGACGTGTGCAAATACCATTCGGAACCCCAGCGGTAGAAGAACGCAATCCAGAACCCCATCACCACCTGGAGTCCGAGCGCGCCGAGCAGCACCCAGTCCATTACCGAGGTGACGCTCTGAGCACGCGCGTTGCTGAGCCGCCGGACGATGAGTATCGCCAGCCCGAGCGTGGCCATGACGGCCAACGCCAGCCCGGTGACTTCCATCACGTACAGGCGCGTTTGGTCCGCGATGAGCGCTGCCCACGCCCCGGGAACGAGAAACCCGAGAACGTGAGGGATCAAGATCAGAATGATCGCGTAATGCCACATCGTCGATCCCCAAAACGCCATCCGGTTCTCCAAGAACTGTGAGGACTGGCTCGAGAAAGAGAACCGATCGTGGAAGTAGCGGTACAGTCCGCCGAAGACGCACAACGCGACGGCAATGTAGGGGAAAACGGCCCACAGAAACGTGTTTGACATGGTTTTCCTCCGCTCGTTGTCCGAGCTCGTATACTACGACACCAAGCGCGCCGGATCGGGTAGGGGTATAGGCTGAACTTCCTCCGGCATACCGTAGCGTGCTTGCAGGATCAACCGCAGTGCATGCAGCACGCGACGATAGTCGTCGCCCAGGTCGAAAGGCTTCGGTGCCTCCTGGCCGTCCTCGACCGGCTCCGGTTCCGGTGCGACGGTCATCGGCTCGAGCGTCGGAAGCAACGCATCCCGAGCGATTTCGTTCGTCAACTCGGCGTCAGGACAGAGCGACATGAAGCGCAGCAGCACCGCTAGGTGATCCGGTAATTCGACTCCCGGATCGAAATTATGCTCCCGGAATCGTTCCTTGAGCTCGAGCAGGAAAGCGCTGCGCTTATAGGCTTCGCCGAACATGTGGTATCCGACGTACGGGTGGCACGACGCATTCAAGTCAAAGGTGCCGGTGAAGACCTCCTCCAGCGTATTGTGCGGCGTTCGCTCGGCGAACGCCGCAAACTCGCCAAGGAGCGCTGCCGCCTCCGCACTCTCCGTTGCGATCAGCGCTCGGCACTCGCGCGCCGTCTGCGCCACCTCAGGGCGCGGATAGTCGAGCAGTTCTGCGAACAACCCGAGAACCCGCGACTCGTTGGTCGTGCCCTCCATCGCTACCATCTCCGCGCCGGCGCCTCGCGATAACCGAAACCGGCCGCGGGCTTGTGCGTGTACGGATCCAGGCTCTGTTCGATCGCTTCTTCGCGCGCGAACGCCGGGATGACGAACCGTTCTTCCATCGTAGGCAGCGAGGTCAGATTGAAGATCGCCTCGGCTTCTTCGGCCGTGGTCTTTCCGATCTCGAGTGCCTCCTGCGCTTCGGCTGCGGAAATGTCTTTCACACGCTGCGCCCGTTTGAACAAGCGCACTGCGATGTTTTTGCGATAGACCTCTCTGATGATCTCCTCGTTTCCGGCCGAGAACAAGCTTGCCATGTAGCGGACCGGTATGCGGGCTTTCTCCAGCGAATTGAGCATCTGCCCCATCCCTTCGACGGCCGAGCTGTCGTAAATACCGTCCTTCATCTTTCCGAGCACCGGCAGCATCGGCGGCACGTAGAACAGCATCGGCAGGGTCCGGAATTCCGGGTGCAGTGGGAGCGCGATTCCCCACTTCTTGACGAACTTGTACGACGGCGAATTCTGCGCCGCCGCAATCTGCTGATCCGTGATGCCGTTCGCTTTGGCGGCATGGATGACGAGCGGATCGAACGGGTCCTGGATGATCCGGCGCTGGGCCATTACCAGGTCGGCCTCGTCAGCCAATGCGGTTTCCTGGATGCGGTCGGCGTCGTACAGAAGCAGGCCCAAATACCGAATGCGGCCCACGCACGAGTGGAAGCAGGCCGGAGCCTGTCCCGTTTCCAAGCGCGGATAGCACAAGATGCACTTTTCCGATTTGCCGGTCGCCCAGTTGTAATACGTCTTCTTGTAGGGGCAACCCGAGACGCACATCCGCCAGGCGCGGCACTTCTCCTGACTGATGAGGACGATGCCGTCCTCGCCGCGCTTGTAGATAGCACCGGAGGGGCACGCAGCAACGCAGCTCGGGTTGAGGCAATGGTTGCAGATGCGCGGCAGGTAGAAAAAGACGAGCCGCTCGACTTCGTTGAGCTGTTCGCGCTCGTGCTCAGTCAGCTTCTCCAGATTCACGTCGTTGCTGGCGTATATCGGCGAGCCGCCGAGATCGTCGTCCCAGTTCGGTCCCGCCTCGATGTCCATCGGCTTGCCGGTAATCAGCGAGATCGGACGCGCGGTCGGCTGATCGTCGCCTTCCGGCGCGTTGAACAGTTCGTCGTACTGATACGTCCACGGTTCGTAATAGTCGTCGATAGTCGGCAAGTTGGGATTGAAGAAGATATTGCCGAGGCCTTCGGTCCGGCCTTGCAACCGCAGGCGCAGGCGGTCGCCGTCCTTTACCCAGCCCCCTTTATACTTGTCTTGGTCTTCCCACGTGGTCGGATAGCCCGTCCCCGGCTTCGTCTCCACGTTGTTCCACCACATGTACTCGGTGCCCTTACGGTCGGTCCAGATATTCTTGCAGGCGATGCTGCAGGTGTGGCATCCGATGCACTTGTCGAGATGGAACACCATTGATACTTGCGCGCGAATGTCCATGGTTACCACTCCAGCTTTTCAAGGGCACGTACGACGGCGTGCGAGTCGCGGGTCATGATCCCGATAGGTCCCCAGTAGTTGAAACCGTACGTGAACTGCGCATAGCCGCCGGCGACTTGGACCGGATTCATGCGCGTGCGCGTCAGGCTGTTGTGTCCGCCGGCGCGCCGTCCGCCGCGGACCTGCGATTTCGGCATAGAGATCGTGCGCTCCGGCGCGTGATAGATCATGCACGTCCCGGGCTGCACGCGCGCACTGACGGCCGCGCGCGTCACCATCACCCCGTTGTCGTTATAGACTTCGACCCACTGGTTGTCGACGATGCCGATTCGTGCCGCGTCCTTATCGTTGATCCAGCACGGCTCGATGCCCCGCGAAAGGGTCAGCATGCGAAGATTGTCATAGTAGGTCGAGTGGATGTGCCACTTGCCGTGCGGCGTGATGTAGTTGAGGATGAGACTCTTCTCGTCCACTGGGCTCAGCCGGATGTCGCCCGTCTTGTGCGGATCGAGTTTGGGCTTGTACGTCGCGAAGTGCTCGCCCCAATCGATGTACCACGGATGATCGATGTACAGATGCTCGCGACCGGTCAACGTGCGCCAGGGAACCAGATTGTCGACATTGATGCACCAAGCCGAGTAGGCTCGACCGTCGTTCACCATGCCCGTCCAGCACGGACTGATGAGCAAGCGCCTCGTTTGCCTGGTGAGGTCGAAGAACGTCATGCGCACGCCCCGGTTACCTTCCGCCAGGGCGGTAAGCGGTAGACCGGTGGCCTCCGCCTCGTGCTCGAACGCCGTGTAGGACACGTCCCCGTTCGTTTCGGGAGCAAAATGGAGGATCGTGTTGCAAGCGTCGAGGGCATCCTCGAGGCTCGGATATCGTTGTCCGTTCCAATCCAAGCAGCGCATATGGCGCGGGTCAGGCGAGTTGGCCACCGGATTCTTGAGCAGCTGATCGTAAAACGCTTCGGTGTGGATCTGAACGCCGTTGGCGTTCATGCCGTCGTTCCGAGCGTTGGGCCCCAGCGTAATGAATCGATTGTACACGTTGGCGTAATCTCGCGTTGCCACGCGCAGGTGCGGCATCGTCTTGCCGGGGATCGCTTCGCACTCGTTGGCCGTCCAGTCGAGCACCTGCGGCTGAGCGAGCTCGTCAACGGTGTCGTGCATGAGCGGGATCGCAACCAAATCCTTCACCGGTTCGGGAAAGACCAGTGGCGCCATGTCGCTGACTGCCTTGGCGAACGACTTGAAGATGTCCCAATCGCTCTTCGATTCCCAGACCGGCGGCACCGCCGCGCCGAGCACGTGGATGAACGAATGGAGATCGGTCGAGTTCAGATCGTTCTTCTCGTACCACATCGCTGCCGGCAGGACGATGTCCGAGTACAAGGCGGACGTGTCCATGCGGAAGTTGATGTCGACGACCAAGTCCATCTTGCCGCGCGGCGCCGGCTCTCGGAACGTCACCTTCTTCGTCTTGCCTTTGGCACGCTCTTCGGCGACCGCGTTGTCGTGCGTCCCCAAGTAGTGACGGAGGAAGAACTCGTGCCCCTTCGCGCTCGACATGATCGCGTTGCCGCGCCAGATGATCCACACACGCGGCCAATTCTGCTCGGCGTCCGGATCTTCCACGGCAAACTTCAATTTGCCCGATTTGAGCTCGTCGACAGCGGTCTTGATGATCGCCTGATCGTCCTTTGCGCCGGCGGCCTGCGCGTCACGCACGAAATCCAACGGATTACGATCGAACTGCGGATAGTACGGCATCCAACCGCGGACAACCGCGTCTCGTTCGATGTCCATGCAATGCCCTTTGGCGAAGCGCGCGTTGGGCGGCACCGCAGCGTACTCGGTGAAATCTCCTTCGTAATGCCATTGGCTGCTATTGACGTAGTGCCAAGTCGGTGACTGCTGCCTGCGAGGCGGCTTGGTCCAGTCCAACGCCATTGCGATGGTGCCCCACGGAGCGAGCGGCGCCAGTTTCTCCTGGCCGACGTAGTGATTCATGCCGCCGCCGTTGCGCCCGCAGCAACCCGTGAAAAGCATGGCGTTGATCGGGCCCCGGTACGCGAGGCCGTTGCTGTACCAGTGATTGAGGCTCGCGCCGGTGATGCACATCGACCGTCCCTCGGTCAACTCTGCGTTCCTGGCGAACTCACGCGCAAAGCGCGTCACCGTCTCGCGGCCGATACCGGTGTATTGCTCCTGCCAAGCGGGCGTGTACGGCCCCACCTCGTCGAAACTCTTCGCGTAATCCCCCGGCAGACCGCGCGAGACGCCGTAGTGAGCCATCATCAAATCGAAAACGGTGGTGACCGGGACGCGCCCTTTGGCAGTTTCTACGTACCGTACCGGTACGCCACGCAACAATCGCTGCTTCGAAGCGAATTCGTAGAACTCGACGTTGAGCACTTCGTCGTGCTGATCGAGGAAGCTCAACACCGGATCGATCGGGCTATCGTCCAGTCCATCCTCCAATTTCAGGTTCCACTTGCCCTTTTCGGTCTGCCAGCGGAAACCGATCGTGCCTTTGGGCATCTTCGGCGCACCGGTTTGCTGATCCATCATCAGCATTTTCCATTCGCCGTGCTCTACGCCGGCGTAACGGTCCAGCCGGTTGGCGCGCAAGAGCTGACCCGCCGAATATCCGTTGGTGGCGTCGCCCGACAGCTCGACGAGGAACGGGCTATCGGTGTATTGCTTCACATAGTGGTCGAAGTACGGAACCTTGCGATCGGCGTGGAACTCTTTGAGGATGACGTGATTGACCGCCATCCAGAGCGCCGTGTCCTGGCCGGCCTTGACCGGTATCCACATATCGGAGAATTTGGCGACCTGCGAGAAATCCGGCGAGATCACCACGAATTTGGCGCCTTCGGTCCGGGCTTCGGATATGAAATGTACGTCGGGCGTACGCGTCATGTTCAGGTTCGCGGCTATCGAGACGATGTATTTCGAATTGTACCAGTCGGCGCTCTCGCAGACGTCGGTCTGATCGCCCCACACTTCGGGAAACGCGTTCGGCAGGTCAGCGTACCAATCGTAGAAGCTCATGTTGACGCCGCCCATCAACTGCAAGAAGCGCGAGCCCCCAGCGTACGACACGAACGACATCGCAGGAATCGGCGCGAAGCCGAAGATGCGGTCCGGCCCCCACTTTTTCGCAGTGTACAGCGTCGACGCTGCGACGAGCTCCAGCACTTCGTCCCAGGTCGTGCGGCGGAAGCCGCCCTTGCCGCGGGCGCGCTGATAGCGCTTTCGCTTTTGCTCGTCTTGCACGATCGAGCCGTAGGCCTCGACCGGGTTGGAATGTTGAGCCTTGGCCTTACGCCAAAAATCGAGGAGCGCGCCGCGGATGTACGGGTATTTGACGCGGATCGGACTGTAGACGTACCACGAAGCCGAGATGCCCCGCTGGCACCCACGCGGCTCGTACGGCGGCAGCCCCTTCTCCAGCAGCGGATAGTCCGTCTGCTGCATCTCCCACGTGACAATGCCGTCCTTCACGTACACTGCCCACGAGCAGCCGCCGGTACAATTCACGCCGTGTGTGCTGCGCACAACCGTGTCGTGCTGCCAGCGATTACGGTAAAATTCTTCCCAGCGACGGGACTTCGGGTCGACCAGATCTTGAATCCACCCCATCCGTTACGACCTCCGGGCGTATTTACGATTGAAGAGCATGTTGGCGCGTGCGACCAGGGGGATGCGAACGCCGAGCAGACGCCGCCGCCAGTACAGCGCTCCGATCAAGACGATTATGACCAACGCAATGACCGCCAACAGAGCGAGCTTCCCAATGGCACCGAGGGGACGTTCGCTAACCGCGCCTTCTTTGACGAATCCGGTCAGGTTCGCGATCTCTTGCGGCGTCATGGGTTGTTTCGACCACACCGCGCTCATCGTCGGAGTCGGCACGCTCGTCAGAAACGACGCAAGTCCCGCGTCTCCGCCGTATTTCCGGTAGGCGTCGGTCAGGTCGGGGCCGAGCGTGCCGCCGCCCAAGGCGCCGATCCCGGAGATACTGTGGCATGACATGCAGGGCGGGCCCCCGTTGTGGAAGCGGGCGCCCCCGACGAAGAGCTCTCGGCCGACCCCTGCATCGCCTGGCGGCGGCGCAGCGACGGGGGCGAGAGGGCCCTTCACGTGCGCCCGTGCGCTGCCGGACTGCTGGGCGACATATGCCAGCACCGCATCGACGTCGCCCGAAGAGAGCCCGAGGTCCGGCATCTGCAAGGGGTATTGCTTGACCAGTCTCATCGCGGTTGGATCGCCCGCTTTGACCAAGGCGCTCGGCGCCGCAATCCATCTGGCGAGCCAGCCGGGATCTTCGGTGGTCGTGATCCCTTTGAGGTCGGGGCCGACGCTTTTGCCTTTCCCGATCGTGTGGCAGGCGGCGCATTTCGTAGCGAAAACCGTACTGCCTTGGTCAGCTTGCGCGGCTCCCGTGACGTACGCCGGAATCATCGCGAAAGCCGCAGCTGCCACCACATACGCGAGCGGAACGCGCCGGAAGGCGATCCGAAGGAAGTGTCGTCTTTTGCAGTGGCCTGAGGACTGATCACCTGTCATCGTGCATCCTTCCCCGACAATACAGTGCGGACTAGGTCAGTGCTGCGATGAGTAACCTGCTCATGGCAGCCGGTACACTCGAACCGGCTCGCCGGGTGCGATTCTCGTACGTTCCGCATCGACGTGAACGTAGCCATCCGCTTCTACGAGCGACGATATGAACGTCGAACAAACATGCTCGACGGGACGAACGCCGCCGGCGGAATCGATACGAACCGGGACATAGCAGGCCCAGCCTGCCTTTCCGACGAGCCACTCAATGGCAATTCCGAAGCTGGTCGGTGCAGCGGCAGATCCACCGGACAGCGTTGCGAAGATCGGGGCGCCTACAATCATCAGTACGAGCATCGCAGCAGTGGGGTTGCCCGGCAATCCGATGATGGGCCGAGAGCCAGATGCCGCTAGCAGCACCGGCCGGCCCGGTTTCATGCGCACGCCGTGCACGATCACACCGGGCGGTTCCCGCTTCGCCAGCGCCGCTGTTGTAAAGTCTCGAGCTCCGACGGAAGAACCGCCGCTGATGACGACGGCATCGTGCGCTTCTAACGCATCCGCGAGGGTACGCTCCAACGATTCGAGTTCGTCGCGTACGTGGGCGGCCGCAATGGTCTCCACGCCGAAGCTGCGCAGCAACGCTGCCAGTGCGATTCCATTGGAGTCGCGGACCTCGCCGGCTCGCGGCGACGTGCCGATCGGAACGACCTCGTCGCCGGTCGATATGAGCGCCACGGAGGGACGGCGATACACCGCGACGCGTTCCTGGCCGAACGCTGCCAGAATTCCCAGAAGCGCGGCGTTGATGACCGTTCCGACACGCGCTAACGTCGTGCCGGCCGAAATGTCCTCGCCAACGGCAATGACATCGGTCCCGATCGGCACAGGTTTGGAAACGCCGATGGCATTCGCGTCAAGAAAGACGTCTTCGATCCGAACGACGCTGTCAGCGCCGATCGGCAGCGGCGCGCCGGTTGCGATGCGCACCGCCATCCCTTCCGACAACGCCGCGCGCGAGTCTGGTCGCACTTCGCCCGCCAGCGTCAGGAAACGAGGTTGCGCCGGACCGGCGAATCGGACGTCGTAAGCACGAAGCGCGAAACCGTCCATCGCGGAGCGCGCATATTCGGGGACGTTTGCGGTAGAACGGACGTCGCGGGCGAGCACGCGACCAAAGGCCACTTCCAGCGGAACCGTCTCGATGCGCTTCGGCGCGGGCGTCCACGCTTCGAAAAACGCCGACAATGCTTCGTCGGGTAATGGCAGACCGCGCGAGTAAACGCCGCGATATTGCGCGATCACCGTGCAACCACCGCGTCGAGAATCTCTTCGGAGCGCACGACGTGATCGGCCCGCCGGCGGTGGCGATCCGCCCAGGGCTTCCACTCGCCTTCACCGGCGACGAACCACGAGTCGCTGATGCGGCGTAGCTCGATTCCGGCAGACGTCGATTCGACTACGACCGTCGAAGGCCGCAGCCTTCGCGCCGTTGCGAGGCCGAGCGCCAATCCCGTACGGATGGCGGCGCGGTTCACGGTCACCCAAACGACGCACCGGGCGCCGGCGTCCAGCAGTTTCCCAGTATCCCGTCGATGCTCCGCTTCTTCGCCGAGCCGAAGGGTGAGAACCGTGGTTTCACACGGCTTCTCGCGGACGCTCACCTTGATCGCAACCGTTGGGGCGCGCGCGGCGTGCTGTCGAACGAGGCGCGCCGCCAGCGTCGTCTTGCCGACGTTTGACGCGCTGCCACCCACGACGACGATGTTCATAGATGTCCTTGGCAGTCTTGGCGCACGAGCGACCGTCGAAGAGTCGTGTCGCAACGCGATAGCCTGGCATAAACGCTAGCGTCGCCTGGTTCCGTTTTGGTTCCGCGGAATCGCGCCGGCGACCGTCGTGCGGCCTCTGCGGTCAGCCGCTGAGGCGACCTAGGATGCTGCGGTACAGTGTTTCAGTTTCGAGGACAGGAGCCGCGTCGAACTCTTCCCTGAGGGCTCGACGACAGGCTTCGAACTGACGTAATGCCTGCGTGCGTTTCCCACAGCGGCACAGCACGTCCATGAGATCGCGGTGCACGTCTTCCAAGCACGGGTCGAGCTCGAGAATGCGACGATAGCACCGGATCGCTTCTTCGTGATCGCCGGCGCGCAGAAGACGAGCGGTTGTAAGCAGCACATCGAACAGCATCTCTCTGAGCTGATTGCGCCGCCTCCGACACCAATCGCTATATGGGTCGTCCTCGAGATAGTCCCCGCCGTACATCTCGGCAGCGGCTCGCAAGGCAAGGAGCGCCTCTCTCCAGCGGCCCTGGCGTTCGAAACGAAGACCTTCTTTGGCCATCGCCTCGAACTCTAGCGCATCGAGCCTGTGAGGGGACGCCGGATTGAAGGCGTATCCGTTCGGTTCCGTCGAGATGAAAGACGTCTCGGTCTTTCCGTTCTGTGCCTCGCCTAGCCCACGGCGTAGGTAGTGTACGGCAATCTTCAAGAGCTTCGCGGCGTCCTTGGGTACGTCCGAGGGCCAAAGCAGCTCGATGAGTTCGTCTCGTACGACGACTTTGCCATAGTTCGTCACGAGAATCTTGAGCAGCGTTACCGAACGCCTTCGGGCGAAGCGATCGATGCTCAAGGGAGTCCCGCCTCGTCGAGCCTCGAAGCTACCGAGAAGGCGTAAGTCAAGCCGCCGCTCCGTGGTGGACCCTTCATCGGCGTCGCGCGTCGCACTCACGGCGCGATAATCGCCGTCTTCCCGGTCAAGAATCAGGGCAAGCCGCTCGGCGTCCCGAGAGAGCGGTACGCAATGAGAAAGGAGCGCCTCGGAGCCGCGTCGCGCGGCAACGTCGAGGCTACCTACCGGACGTTCCCGGCCCGGTATCGGTACGCAGAGAAAGTAACGGAAGCCTAGTTCCTTCACTTGCGTACGAAGGAAGCGTCCGTCGTTCAACGCGTCGGTAGTTCGTAGCGGCCGCCCCTGCGAGACCACGAGACCTGGGTACCCTTGTCCCTCCTCAAAACGCGTAATCTGCTTGAACGCCTCGGCGAACGGGCCGCGAAAGCCTGCGATGGAAACGCCGGAATCGCCGCGCTCCCGTAGGAAGATCTCGGCTACCTCGGCGCCAGTCGCAGTCAGCGCAGCATCGAGGACATCATCGATTACCCAGGCGCGGCTTTCGTCGTCCCCCGCTCTAGCTCGGCGCTCGTCGTCGACGCCGGGCGGCCCTGCCCTCAAACGGACCACGAGCTGAACCGTCCGGTTGTTGCGCTGCTAGCCGCGGCGAAACCGTCTCTGATGCTCTGTGCGGCGTTCTTAGGAGGCATGCTCGACTCCGAAGACCTTTGGGCGGGGCGAACATCGCTCGGAGTGGTGTTCTGAGGATTAGATTACCGGGCTCATCCCTCCTTGACTCTCAGAGAATTCCCACGGAAGATTCACCGGAATCGGAGCATCGGCAGTTGGATGGTCACTATGGAGGGGCGGCAGCCTCTCCGAAAGATAGTTTCGTATCCCATTCTGACTGTCTTCCGGTACAGTCGCCCATGTGACGAAGAGGTTTCGATGCCGTACGATTGGATCGAATTGTCGTGCCCACTTCAGATTTTTGGAAATCGCACCTTGCCCGATATACATGATTTGCTCTACAGATCCTGACCAAATGAGGAGAATTCCGGAAGCATTGGCGTCGGGCAGAACAACGGTCTCGAATGGGCACCACGTATCGTTGGCGCACTTCCTCCAATGGAGCTGCACCTACCACTTCTCCGCCACGGAAGACAGACCGTTCATCGCGATACGTCCAGAATGTCGTCGAGCAAGATCACCGCTGAGTCCGACTTCGTCCGGAGCTCATGCCGTGGTCGAAGAGCTTCGGAAGTGCGACGACGATCGCGCGCATCTACCCGGGATCGCAGAAAGAGTGGCCTATCGGGATCCGGCTCGGGGGCCGAGTCCGGGCAATCAAGGGGCCTCGGTTTCGGCATCCATGCGATACGAAATAGGGCTGTATCGTCTTCGATGTGAGCCGGTCCAGGAAGACAGGGGTCACGATATTGAGGACCGGGACCTTCCCATGTAAACCATGCCGTCAGAAACCAGCGATAGTCAGGACGATTGAGGTTCCACTCTACGCCCGCGTAGAACGTACGAAACACTGGCGTTACTGCTCGGCCCGACTCTCTCTTATTGAGCTGAATGCGCCAGCTCAAGCGTCCCCAGTCAGACGGATACGCATCGAGGGTCTGGAAAAAGCGCGTCGGCACTCCACTATCGAGATGTACTCCATCGATGATGACGGCGCGATCAACGGACCACCGCCAGAAGCCGGGCGGTGCATGTTCGGGTTGCATTGAGCACTGACCGACTTTCACGGCGGACACCGCCTCCGTTTCTGAAATGCGCCCTTCGCAGTTGCGGACCTGAATCGTACCGATTTTCTTCCCGCTTAGCCTACAAGGAAGGTAGCGTTCCGTCGCTGGCGCGGAAGAGCCCCGAATTCGCTTCGCGAACGAGCGAGCATGGTCGTCATCATCGGCGCCGGATTAGTCGGCCTGTCCGTCGCTTACGAACTCGCCAAACGCGGTGCCGACGTGCGTGTCGTTGAGGCCTACGATTCCGCGGCATCGGCCTCATGGGCGGGCGCCGGCAGGCTTTCCCCGTTCACCGATTCGGAAGGCGGGGACGAGCAAGAGAATTTCTTGGCAACGGCGCTCGGTTTGTACCAAGTCTTCGTCAAGGAGTTGCACAAGCGCACGGGCGTCGACCCGTACTTGCGCATCGATGGCATCATCGAGGTCGCGCACGACGAGGCGGCCGTGGTCCGCTTACGTGATCGGGCTGCATCGCTCGTGGGGCGCGGGATCCACGCGCATTGGTTCGAACCCGAGGAAGTACGCCGGCTCGAACCGTTGCTTGGACCGGCGATGCTCGGTGCTTCGCTTATCGAAGACGAGGGGCATATCGACAACCGTCAGCTCGGGCGTGCTCTGCGCATGGCTTGCGTCGACGTTGGCGTGCGGCTCGAAGAGCAAGCCGGGCCCGTCGCGCTGGAGGCGGACGCCCGGCGGGTTCTCGGCGTGCGGGCAGGCGAGCATTTCGTGGCTGCGGATACGGTGGTCAATGCAGCGGGCGCGTGGGCCGGCGAACTTCGGGGGGTACCGCCGCACCTTCGCATCCCGATCGTCCCCGTAAAGGGTCAGCTGCTTATCTTAGCGATGCCTCGCCGTCTGATCGCACGTGTCTTGTCGGTTCCGGGGGCTTACTTGATTCCGCGAACTGACGGAACCTTATTGATCGGCGAGACTGTCCGAGAGGCGGGATTCGATATCCGCGTCGATCCGGCTGCAACGCAAAGCCTGCGCGACGCAGCTGTGCGCGCGATACCGGCGCTCGGCGACCTGGCGATCAGCGAGACATGGGCCGGGTTGCGACCTCGCTCGCCAAACGGCCGACCGTTCATCGGTGCAACGGCGCTCGAGGGCTACTTCGTTGCTGCTGGGCACTATCGCAATGGAATCTTATTGGCCCCCGCGACGGCACTCGCCCTTGCCAATGTCATCGAGGGGAAAGCTTCGTAAGGGGCAGCAGTAGCGAAGGGGCTCACCTTTCCTGCTTTCGACCCATGAGGAAGAATACGACCGTATGCTTGAACCAGGTGCCACACTGCCCTTGTTTACTGTTCGGGACGATACGGGAGCTGAGATCTCGACTCAGGAGCTGCTCGGCACGCAGCTCATTCTCTACTTTTACCCGAAGGACGACACTTGGGGCTGTACCAAGGAAGCGACACAGTTTCGCGACGACTACGACAACTTCCGCCGCAAGAGCACCGAGCTCGTCGGCGTCAGCCGCGATTCCGTCGAGTCGCATCGTCTATTCAAGGAAAAATATTTGATACCGTTCCGGCTTCTGGCAGACGTGGAGTCGCGACTCTGCGACGCGTTCGGAGTTATCGTCGACGAGAATATCTACGGCAAGAACGCGATACAACGTTCCACGTTTCTCTTCGATCCGAGCGGAACACTCGTCCGCGTTTGGCCGAAAGTCACCGTGATGGGCCATTCCGACGAGGTCTTGAAAGCGCTTTAACCCGCATTTGGCAACGGCGGGATTATCCTGACCCCTCCGGCGGGATTAAAATGACCCCGGCGCTCGTTACGCCGATTTGCGGGATCTCCCTGTAGCCTGACGGGAG
>Ga0207416_1000142_pt1 | contig 132610 bp, 133 predicted proteins | sample PaiPotPPM11metaG_FD_184107 | JGI IMG/M metagenome (GOLD analysis project Ga0207416, IMG submission 184107) | Iron sulfur acid spring bacterial and archeal communities from Banff, Canada, to study Microbial Dark Matter (Phase II) - Paint Pots PPM... ...
CCATGTACCCGAGCTCGGTGGTGCAGACCGGCGTGAAGTCCTTCGGGTGCGAAAACAGCACGGCCCAGGAATCACCGATCCAGTCATGGAAGCGGATGCGGCCTTGGGTCGTCTCGGCTTCGAAATCAGGAGCCAGATCACCAAGTTGGAGAGACATCACGGACCTCCTGGGTTAGTGAAATCGGGCGTCTTGCTCCACGGTCGCGGCGACGGAGCGTACTATCCAAAATAAGGGCAATAACATACTTGACTCACCCGACTGATTGTGCTATCGTCTAGGCATGAAGACACAGGGCGCTCTCCCCAAAACCTTGATCGAGGCGGTTCGTTACTTCTCCGACCCGGACGTGTGCCGCGAGTTCGTCGCCGCGCTCCGCTGGCCGCAGGGTCCAACCTGCCCTCGGTGCGGAGCCGTCGAGCCGCTGTTCCTCCAGACCCGGAAACTCTGGAAGTGCCGCGCCTGCAAGAAGCAGTTCTCCGCCAAGGTCGGGACCATCTTCGAGGATAGTCCCATCGGCCTCGACAAGTGGTTGCCCGCCCTGTGGATGATCGTGAACGCGAAGAACGGGGTCTCGTCCTACGAGATCGCCCGCGCCCTCGGCGTGACCCAAAAGTCCGCATGGTTCATGATGCACCGGATTCGGTTGGCGATGCAGACCGGCACCTTCCGGAAACTCGGTGGCGAGGTCGAAGTGGACGAAACCTTCATCGGTGGCCGCGCCCGCTTCATGCACAAGGGCCGTCGTGACAAGGCCATCAAGGGACGTGGCATGGTCGGCAAGGCCGCGGTGATGGCGCTTCTCGAACGGCACGGCATGGACGGCCACAGTACCGTCGTTGTGAAGCACGTCCCGAGCGTGCGCCGTCGCGTCCTGGCACCCGAGGTTCGCCAGCACGTCGAGCCGGGCTCCGAGGTGTTCACCGACGCGCTCCGGTCCTACGACGGCCTCGCTGCTGACTACGCGCACAAAGTCATCGACCACGCTGAATCCTACGCGGAGGGCAAGGTCCACACTAACGGCCTGGAAAACTTCTGGAGTCTCCTGAAGCGCGGGATCAAGGGGACCTACGTGAGCGTCGAGCCGTTCCATCTGTTCCGCTACCTCGATGAACAGGCGTACCGATTCAACACCCGCAAGGTGAAAGACGGCGAACGCTTCGCGCGGGCGCTGGCAAGCATCGTCGGGAAGCGGCTGACCTATGAGCATCTGATCGGTGCAGAGGCTACGACGTGACGCCCGCCAAGGACGCGGGAAGAAGAAGCCCGCCAGACGCTAAGCTGGAGCAGACGCCGTTTGAACGACTGACCGAGTTCACACGGCGTCTGCTGGCCGTGCCCAAAACTGAAGTAGACAAACAGCGGCACGCTGAGACGCATAAGAAACGGAAACGCCATTAGTCGCCCAACCTCTTTGCCATTTGCATCGCGTCCCACAGCCGCTTCATCTCATCGACGTACCGTTGCAAGCCACCTTCGCTGGCAATCCGGACCGTCAGGTGATTCCGTTTAGTCAGTCGTTCAAAAGTTGGACGCGGTGCCTGTTTGTGATTTCTGCGACCGACCAGCTCCAGGCGCGACTCGTACGCCACCAAATCGGCGGCTTGCAACGGCAATAGTGAGGACGAAGGGGCCATCGTGAAACTGCTAAACCCTCTCGTCCATGATTGCAACCTGGGATATTGAGGGGAGTTTTCTTTCAGGAATCGGAAATATTCAATCGCCGCACCGACGCCGACCCCCTGGGCAATGACGACCGCTATTTCCTCGTTCTTGGGTCGGTTCGGCCACCAATGGCCGACCACTTCCATGCAGGTACGCGCACAGAAAACCAGGGCGGCAAGCCCCTTCGCCTGGACCCCGAATGTGTCGAATCCACGAACGAGAATTTTCTCGGGCCTGACGATTCTGTTGTACGCGGACGCATCGACGCCTCGCCCGACACCCATCGCAAAGTGTGTCTCTGCAATCCCGGCGAACCGTTTGGCAATCTGTCTGTGCTTCTTGTCGGGCCACGATTTGAACGGTTCGATCTTTCGGGCGAAGAAATCCGTCGCGTGAAACCCTGTCTCTTTTGGGATTCGGGTCTCCCGTAGTGCGGCACCCCACTGTTCCTCGAACCGTTCCCACTGACGGGTAGTCGCTACACAACCGCCTACCGCGAAGACGGTCTCGTTCTTGTTGTCGGCGTCCCCTGCATCATCCAGGTAGAGAGTCAGCATGAACAAATACCGCTTCCGCGAATTGGACGGGCAAATGGCCTGCGATAATTCCCGCACCCTTACCATACTGGCTCACCATAGGGTGAGTCAAGTATGTTGTTGCCAAAATAAGGCACCAATAGAATACCATGAAAACGGACCCTAGAAAACGGAACCTCTCCTGGATGGCGGCCGGGTCAATTCCGCGTACCTGAAGCAGCGGGTCACATGGTCGTTGACCATCCCGGAGGCCTGCATGAAAGCGTAGCAAATGACCGACCCGACAAACGTGAATCCACGGCGCTTGAGGTCCGTGCTCATCGCGTCCGACTCGCGCGTCCGGGCGGGAATCTCGGCGAGCGATCGCCGCCTGTTGGTCTTCGGGTGTCCGCCAACGAACCGCCAGATGTACGCATCAAAGGTCCCGAACTCCTCCCGCACCTCAAGAAAGGCCTTCGCGTTCCGAGTGACCGACTCGACCTTGAGGCGGTTCCGAATGATGCCGGGGTTGCGCAGGAGCGCCGCGCGCTTCTTCCGATCGTAGCCGGCGATCTTCCTGGGGTCGAAGCCGTCGAACGCCGCGCGATAGTGCTCGCGCTTTTTCAAGACCGTGATCCAGCTCAGGCCGGCTTGAGCAGTCTCCAGGACGAGGAGCTCAAAGAGCCCTCGATCATCATGATGGGGCACCCCCCACTCTTTGTCATGATACGGAAGCAGCAGATCGCCGGCCGCCCAGTCGCACCGGACATCAGTCATTGGCGCCCATCCTGCATCACCTGTGCCGCGACGGCGGCTCTCTGGAGCATGAAGCCCCCGCTCGGAGCATAACAGTATGCCGACCCGGAGGGGCTCAGGGGCCGGCGGCGAACACCCGTCCATGCCGCGATCCGACAACATCTACGAGCTGCCCGCTGATCTGCCCGTCCCCGTGGACGACGGCGCGTGCGCCACCCTGAGCGGCCGGCGTCTGCCATCGATCCCGCTCATCTCCACCGCGGGACGGATGGTCGATCTGGCGGGCCGGGACGGCCGGACGATCGTCTACTGTTACCCCCGGACGGGCCGCCCCGACCAGGAGCTCCCGAAGGGGTGGAACGAGATCCCCGGAGCCAGGGGCTGCACGCCGGAGTCGTGTGGATTTTGCGATCACTACGCGGCGCTGCGCGCGCTGGGCGCGTCCGTGTTCGGCCTCAGCACACAGACGACCGAGTATCAGCGGGAGGTCGCGGAGAGACTTCACCTCCCCTTCGAGCTGCTGAGCGACGCACACCTGGCTTTTACGACCGGCTTGCAGCTGCCCACATTTAACATCGATGGCATGACGCTGATCAAGCGGCTCACGCTGATCGTGCTGAACGGGCAGATCGAGAAGATCTTCTATCCGGTCTTTCCGCCGGATACGCACGCCGAACACGTTGAGCAGTGGTTGGCGCAATCCGCGCGGCCGCGCTCAGCGGAGTGACGCGGCAGGCCACCAGGCCCCCACGGGCTGTCGAGCCGCCTAGAGACGGTGGCGCGCAGGCTGGGAGTGCCGCGCACCCGGGGTTGCGACCGCGCGCAGCGCGGCCTGGAACTGGGTGTCGTTGCCGCGTTCCATGTCGGCTTCCGTGAGCGTGATCGCGAGGTCAGGAGAGATTCCCACGCCTTCGACTTGATTGCCTCGGGGCGTGGTGATCTGCTCCACCGTCACGGACATGCCCCCCTCCGGCAGCGCCACATCCACGGCGCCACCGAGCGCCCCGGCCGTCCTTTCCCCCACGATCGTCGCGCGATGATAGTCCTTGAGGGCGCCGGTGACGATCTCCGCGGCCGACGCGCTGCCGCCGTCGACGAGAACGGCCAGCGGACCCTCGGCGAACGGCGCTGGGCCCGCGGCTCTGAGCACACTGGGTCCGTCCTGCCGGTCTGTCACCTGGGCCAACGCGGTCCCGGGCGGGAGAAAGAGGCTGCCCACGCGCGCGGCCTCGGTGATGAGGCCCCCGGGATTGCCCCGGAGGTCCAGGATCACGGCGTGGACCGGCGCCTGCATGGCAAGCTCCCCGACGGCCGATGCGAGCACGCGCCCGGCGCCCTGACTGAACTGGAACAACCGGACGTACGCGACCCCGGGCTGGATGAAGCGCGCTTCGGCCGGCGCCGTCCGAATAGGCGCGCGGACCAGGGACATCCGGAGTACCCGGCCGCCCCGCTGAACGGCAACCGACACGGCCGATCCCGCCGGGCCCTGGACGACGCGGCTCACGTCGGCGGGCGCCGCATTACGCAGGGACGTGTTCCCCACCTGCACGATCCGATCGAACCGCTGGATGCCGGCGGCCTCGGCGGGCGATCCCGGCATCACGTCCTCGACAAAGACCCACCGAACCCCGGCGCTGTCGGTGCGTCCGATGATCCGGATGCCGATCCCGGTGTACGCGGGTCCCCCTCTCATCTGTTGGTGAAGCGCCTGGAGCTGGGCCGGCTGGAGGAAGTACGTGTGACTGTCGTGCAGTGACTGGAGCATGCCTTGGGTCGCGGCATAGGCCAGCTGCGTTTCGGATTGCGGGCCGGCCTGCGCCGCGCGCGAAAATTCCGCCAAGAACTGGGCATCCGCCTGCTGTTCCGTGTCCGCGCTGGGGATGTCCGGCAGCATGGCCGTGCTCTCGTGGGTGGCCGCCCGCAGGGTCGCGAGCGCCGCGTTCAACAGGTCGGCGGGATGGACCGGCACCGCGTAGTGCTGCTCGAGTACTTGGAGCGCCGACAGCACGAGGGATCCGTCGGCCGCCCTGGCCGGGAGTCCCTGGCTGAGCAGCGCCGCCATCAGCACCGCCACGGCGAGCGTCCGCCACCGGGCCCACGACAGGCCGAGGGACCTCAGAGGGTTCTTCATCTCTTACCTCCTGGAGTATTCCGCATCGCGCGGCGCCGGGATGCTGCTACGGCGCGCGCTGCGCGGTGAATTGAATCTCGATCTCCGCCTGGTTCTGGGCGTTGAGCACACCGAAAATGGACGGCGGATCGAAGCCGAAGTCGGTCATCAAGATGCTCGTGGTCGCCTTCCCGGTGAGCGTCCCTCCGGTAAGCGTCACGGTGCCCGTGAACGTGACCGGTTTGGTGACGTCCCGGACCCGGAGATTGCCGGCGATGCGCACCGGGATCGCCTGGCCGTCGACGTAGGCGCTCGGCAGGCCGTCGATCGCGGTCGGCGTGAAGACCGCCGTGGGGTATTTGGCGGACTCGAGCCACCGAGACTGGATCTCCCGGTCGCGATGGCGGCTGTCCGAGACGAGCTGGCTGATATCCACGGTGATCGGATCGATCCGCGTCTGGCGTGGGTGGGCCCGGTCGACCAGAATCTGGCCCTGGATCCCATGCGTGCTGCCGACCGCGACCTTGAACTGGTTGCCACGGTTGAGGAACGTCTCGCCGACGCGGTAGAGCGCCTCCGACGAGGCCGGCACGATCACGAACCGTTCCACCCCCGCCGGCACGGAAGCCGGAGGGGCCGCGCGGACCGGGGACGGCGCCAGCCCCGCGCCCGCCGACATCAAGATCACAACGATGAGCGCCGTCCACACCGTGGACACCCAGCGGCGCCCGCGCGTCATACCTGTGAGGTCCACCCACAAGCTTTGCATGCCGTCTCCTCCGGACGAGCCCCGCCGTGAAAGTGTCCCGAGCCGCGGTGCCGCTGCGGCCCGTGCTTACCAGATTCGGGCAACGCCGTGAAGGCGGTATGCAGAAATTGCGAAGGAGTTATGAATTCGCAAGCCAGAGGCCGACGGCGACGGACGCCACCCCCAGCACGGACTTCGGCGAGATCGGTTCGGCGAGGAGGAGCGCGCCAAGCCCGGCGGCGGTCACAGGGCTGAGCGCCAGGAAGACGGTGACCTTGGTCGGCGTCGTGTGGCCGAGCGCCCACAACCAGAGATAGTACCCGATCCCGCTGCTGAGCCCGATGAAGACGATCGCCAGCCACCCGCCGGCGGTCACCTGGGGCGGCGACCTGAAGAACCCCTCGCCGGCGGCGAGCCCCGAGAGAAAAACGACGGACGCGAGCATCGCGACCGCGCTCACCTGGAGCGTCGGATACTTGCGGAGATACGGCCGGTACAACACGCTGCAGGCGGCGCCGCAGAGGGCGCTGCCGAACACGGCCAGCTCGCCGGCCCAGGCGCCGGCCGCGCCGCCTCGGGCCACGGCCTTCTCTCCGAGGGCGAACCCTACGCCCACGATCGTCAGCAGCACGCCCGCCGTCCTGGCCGCGGTGAGGCGCTCGTGCCCGCCCGCGGCCGCGAGGAGCATCGTGAAGAGCGGCATGGTGGCAAAGATCAGCGCCGCGCGCGCCGACGGGATGAACTGCAACGCGTAGTTCAGCAGCGCAATCAGGATGCCGAACTGCGTGATCCCGAGCAGCGCGATCGGCAGAAGGTCACGCCGCGCGAACCGCACGCGCGGAGACAAGAGCACCGGCGGGAGCAGACAGCACACGCCGATGAGGTAGCGCAAGAGCGCGAGCGACGCGGGGCCGATCTGGCCGATGACGAACCGCGTCGCGACGATCGCCGAGCCGACCAGGATGGCCGTCGCAGCCGCCGCGACCGCGGGCAGGAGCCCGGCCGTCGACGGCCGCCGCGCCGGCGTCAGCGGGTCACAGCTCCAGCTCCCACGTCTCCCCGATCAGGTCGTGCCCGAAGCTGTGGTGCGGCTCCTCGTGGACCAGGCGAAAGCCCGCCTCTTGGTACAGGTGCCGGGCGGCACGGAGCGCGCTGTTGGTCCACAGCGTGATCTTCCGGTAGCCCGCCTGTCGCGCGAAGCGCACGCATTCGCCCACCAGACGGCCCCCGATGCCGAGCCCGCGCGCCCGCGGTTCCACCAGGAGCAGGCGCAGCTTCGCCACCGTCTTCGTGTGCGTGACGAGGAAGACGGAGCCGGCAATCTCGCCGTCTTTCTCAGCGATCCAGCACCGCTCCCGCTTGGGATCCAGGTGTTGAATGAACTTGGCCACGATCGCCGCGACCAGCGCCTCGAACCGCTCGTCCCATCCGTACTCCTGAGCGTACAGGACGCCGTGCCGGTGAACGATCCAGCCCATATCGCCCGCCTGGTGGGGGCGGAGGAGGTACGGCGCCTTCTGTTCGGGTGGGGCGCCGAGGAGGTCCTCCACGGCGCGCATCGCCTCCATCAGGCGGCGCTGCTCGCCCCCGGGCAGGCGGCGCAGCATCGCGGCAATCTCGTCGTGGGAGCGCGCGTTGAGCGGGGCGAACGCCTTGCGCCCGCGCGGGGTCAGCGCCAAGAGGCGTTGCCGGCCGTCGGCTTGGGAGGGCGTCTTCTGAATCAGGCCGCGCGTCTCGAACTTCCGTAAGATCCGGCTCAGATACCCCGCGTCCAGTCCCAGCTCTTTCGCGAGCTCGGTCGCCGTCGGCTGCGGGCGGTGCGCGAGCTCGTACAGCACGCGCACCTCGGCGAGGGAGAACGGGCTCCGCAGGTATCCTTCCTGCAGCACGCCGATCTGTTTCGTGTAGAATCGATTGAAGCGCCGCACGGCGTCTACGCGCCGGTCGAACGCGACGTCGGCCACGGGCCGCCCCCCGAACGCGTCTTGTTGACAGAGTAAATTATCAAGTTGCCGAAGTCAAGTTATTGCGGATCCTCACCCGGACACAGCGCGGGGCCCGCCGGACACCTGTCCGGGCGGGCCCCGTTTCGTCCCTCGTCTGTCGCTACTTGACCGAGAGCGCCGCGACCTTCGCCGCGCCGTCCGGCGTTACGCTCGGGGTTTTTGCCGACGCGGAGACGATCAGCTTGTCCCACATGCCGGCCGACGCGTGCCCGGGCACGGCGCACGTGAACTCGTACGTTCCCGCCTTGTCCGCCGTGAACGACACCGTCGTCTTCGCGCCCTTGGAGAGCCCGAGGGCCAGATCCTTCGTCGCGGCGCCGGCGAACACCGGCTTCGTCTGAGGCACCGGCGGCTGGACCGCCGTGAACGGCTGTACTTCCAGGCTGTGCGCGAGCACCGCGGCGTTCTCGAACGTCACGACCACCTTCCAGCCGACGGGGACCGTCACGGTCATCGCCCCCTGGGCGTATCCGTTGAAGTTGAAGCCGCCGCCGGCGTCCGTCTTTCCTGCGACGATCGTCAGGTGCGCGGTGTGCCCGGCCGCCCCGAAGGCGGATACCCCGGGAATCAGCGCCACCAGCACCGCGGCGAGCCCGGCGCCGAGCACGGCCGCGGCCGCCCACCGAACCGACCGCCGGGCCGCCCACCGTCGTACGAGATGACCTACTGCGAGCGTGTACAACGCGATCTCACCTCCTGTGCGAACTCGTGCACGTCTATTATGCCTTACGGATGCGCGCGCAGTGTGGGTTCATTCGGGAAGGAAGACGCCGGCGCCGCCGCGTATCCTTCGCCCCGATACCTGGAGCGTGCGTCCTGGGCGGTCCCCTCTATCGTGGTCTTCGGTTCGTCGTCCGGGCCCTGGTCCGGACGTTGTTCCGCCTCTCCGTCGCCGGGATCGAGCGGCTCCCCCGAACCGGCCCCGCGGTGCTCGTCGCCAACCATACGAGCTGGCTCGACCCGATCGTCCTCCCGCTCGCGCTCCCGCGAAAGCCGGGGTTTCTGGCGATGGAGGAGCTGTGGAAAATGCCGGTGGTGGGGTTCGTGATGCGCGCCTACGGCCACCTCGCGATCCCCCTCCACCGCGGCGCCGTGGACGCGACGGCACTGCGGCGCGCGCTCGGGGTCCTCAAGGAAGGGGCGCTGCTGATCGTCTTCCCTGAAGGCGGCATCAGTCCGGACGGCCGGCTCCGGCCCTTCCACCGGGGGGCGGCGCTCCTCGCCGCGCGCGCCGGCGCGCCGCTTGTGCCGGTGGCGATCTCCGGCACCCGCGATGCGCTCCCCCTCACCCGCGTCGTTCCCCGGCTCCGGCCGATCACAATCCGGATTGGCGCGCCCATCCCCGTCACCGGGACCGCCCGCGAGGACCTGGTCCGTGCCGGAGAAGAAGCCGCACAGCAGATTCAGACTCTCTTGGGAGAGACTCCGGAGGGCGCGGCGTCGACGTAGTCGGGAGGGAGGGCGGCGCGAGTGTTTGAGTCGTTCGTTCACAAGCGTGTGGCCGTCGAGGCGGGCAGCATCAACCTGGCGCAGGGCGGCGCCGGTCCCCCCGTCCTGCTGCTGCACGGCTACCCGCAAACGCACGTGGAGTGGCACGGAATCGCGGAGGACCTCGCCCGCCGGCATACGATTGTGGCGCCGGACCTCCCCGGCTACGGAGACAGCTCCGGCCCCGAGCCCGACCCGGCACACGTCGCCTATTCCAAGCGGACCACGGCGGCCGCCCTGGTCGAGGTGATGGCGGGCCTGGGCTTCGACCGCTTCGCCGTCGTTGGACACGACCGGGGCGCCCGGGTCGCCTACCGGATGGCGCTCGACCATCCGGCGCGCGTGAGCAGGCTCGCGGTCCTCGATATCATCCCGACCCTCGAGGCCGTGGAGCGGACCGACCGCGATATGGCGCTTGGAACGTATCACTGGTTCTTCCTGGCTCAGCCGTATCCGCTCCCGGAGACGCTGATTGGCGCCAGCCCGAACTTCTTCCTGACGTATACGATCGACAGTTGGGCCGGCCGGCGTGGAGCGATCGGCGCCGCGGCGATGGACGAGTATCGCCGCTGCTTCCGCAAGCCGAGCGTCATCCGGGCGACGTGCGAAGACTACAGGGCCGGGATGACGGTAGACTTGGATTACGACCGGGCGGACCGCACCGCGGGGCGGCGGATCGCCTGCCCGGTGCTCGCGCTGTGGGGCGAGCAGTACACCGGAGGCAAACCGGTCGATCCGCTCGCCATCTGGAGGCAGTGGGCCGATGACGTGACGGGCGGGCCGCTCGCGTGCGGCCACTTCCTGGTCGAGGAGGCGCCCGAGGAGACCTTGTCGGCCCTCCTGCGCTTCCTCGCGGGCTAAGCGATGGAGATCAGCGCACGGGCCCGGGGCCTTTCCTCTTAGCCCGGATCGCGGAACACGCCCAAGCTGGCGAAGACGACGTTATGCAGGGTCCGGCCGACGTCCCGCACCTGGCGCAAGTACACCTCTTGGACGACATTGTGGGTGTCGGGATCGAACGCGAACGCCCCGCGCGGGCTCGCGAACCGGACCGCGGCCATCGCCTCGATCAGCTTCGCCTTGTCGCCGGAGGTGTCGCCCCCGGCCGCCGTGAGGGCCTCGACGATCACGCGCGCCGCGTCGTACCCCTGCATGGCATAGACGGTCGCCTCTCGCTTCCACCGCGCGCGGTACGCCCGCGCGAACGCCAGGTTCTCCGGCCGCTGCAGGGTGAGCGCCCAGTGCAGGCAGGAGTAGGCGCCGAACGCGGTCCGGCCTTGGGCCGGGAGCACGTCCTCCTCCACGAGGAAGCCGGGCCCGGCGAGCCGCGCATCCTTGGTCAGCCCGTACTGCGCCGCCTGCGTGACGAACCGCACCGCGTCCGATCCGGCGAAAAACACGAAGATCGCCTCCGGCTTGGCCCGCTGCATCTGCGCGATGTAGGGGGCGTAATCCGTGTTGTTGAGGGGCGGGTACACCTCGGCGGCCACCCGGCCGCCCGCCGCGAGGTAGCTGTCCTTGAAGGCGTTGATGTCTTCGTGCCCCGCGGCGTAATCGGCCGCTCCGGCGACGCAGCTGCGGGCCACGTTCTCATAGAACCACTTGCCGATCGGATAGCCCGTCTGCCAGTTGGAGAAGGAGGCCCGGAAGATGTACGGGCTCCTTCGAGCGCGGGTGACCGCGTTTGCGCCCGCGTTGGAGATGACGAGCACGGTCTTGGTCGCGTGGACCAGATCGCGGATCGCGAGCGCGCTCGCGCTGCTGACGAGCCCGGTCATGAGGTCCACGCTGTCGCTCTCGATCAGCTTGCGGGCCTTGCGGAGCGCGACCTGGGGATCGATATCCTCGTCTTCTTTAATGAGGGTGATCCGGCGGCCGCCGGCCTTCCACCCCGCGGAGGCCAGGTACAGCTCCATCCCGCTCGTGATGTCCTCACCCAACTGCTGGTACACTTTCGAGTACGGGAGGAGCACGCCGAGCTTCACCGGCTGCGTCGAGGCGGCGAGCACCGCCGGCACCCCAAAGAGCCGGCCTGTCCCCCGCGTGCCCCCGGCCGCGCCTGCCAGCAGCGCCGCCCCGCCGAAGGCCGCCGTGAGCAGTTCGCGCCGGGTGAGCCGCGGCCTCCCGATCGTCCGCCTGCGCCGTGTCATCTTCGCCTCCTGGCCACAAGAAGTACGGCAGAGGCTTCGACGAGCGGCGGAGCGGGAACCTCCTCGCGTGCCGTTCTAGAAGGGTCTGAGCGTCCGCCGGGCCCGGGGGGGAAGGACGGACAGCAGCCCTTCGAGCCAGCGCGCAAACCCCTGGGGACCCCGGGCGTGGAGGACCCGCTGTTCGAAGCTCTCAATTGCCGAGGCCATCCCGACGTCCTGCCCCGAGGCCTTGCTCAGGATCCACTTGTGGTCGCCCGCGTACACGAACACGTCGCCGGGCGATCGGCCGGGAAAGAACCGCAGCAGGCGCCGGAAGGCCGGGCTCTGGACGGCCGGCAGATAGACGCGGTTGTACCATTCCCTTGCGGCGCTGCGGAGCGAACGGGGCCGCTCCCGCCGGTAGCCTTCTATCCACCGAAGGAGCTTCGGATACTGGCCGACCTCGTTCAGGACGATCGTCGTGATGCCGGTCTGCTGCTCGAAGAGCACGCGCTCCTTGGCGACGATATCCTCCGGGCGGTGCGTCTCGGGCAGGTAGACCACCACCTCGGCGTCGACGAACCGCTGTCCGGCCAGCCGGGCGGCCGCGATCCTGTGGTGGCCGTCGGCAATGAAGTACTCGTGTCCGATGCGGTAGAGGAGGACCGACGGCAGCACCTCCCCGTGGTTGAGGGCGTGGACGAGGCGGCGGACGCGCGACGGGGTCAGGCCGCGGCCGGGCCGCAGGCCGCGTGGAAAGTACCGCGCCCGGCCCACGCTGCCGACGATCTCGTCGACCGGGACCGGAATGACGCCCAGGGGACGCGCGGTCAGGGCGCCGAGCTCGCGTTGGACCTCCTCGAACTCCTTGAACGTTTGGGGCCGGCGCCGTGTCATGCGGAGCGGCGCGAGGACGCCTCGAGCGGGAGAATGACGGAGCGGAACGCGTTGATGACCTGGGTGTCTCCCACCGTGGTCGTGCGGGCGCCCCGAGGCACGTAGGTCAGATGGTTGTGGCCGTGGATGAAGTAGCGCGGCCGCAGCGTCTCGAGCAGCGCCCGGAACACGCGATACCCCGTGTGAGCCACGTCGGTGCCGTCGTGGATCCCGGCGGGAGGGGCGTGGGTGACGACGACGTCCACGCCGCGCATCCGCCACAGCGCCGGGCGCGCGCGCAGGACGCGCCACCACATCTGGCGCTCGGTGTACTGCACGCCTTCCCCGTTGTACCACATGCATCCCTCGAAGCCGAGGATGCGGAGACCCGCCGCGCACACGACGCGGCGATCGAGGTCGTCTCCCGGGGGCGCGCTCTCGCGGTACCGGCGATCGTGATTGCCCCGCACGTACAAGAACGGCACGCTGAACCGGTCGGCCAGCGTTTCGAGATAGTCGGCCGGGAGATCCCCGCACGACACGATCAGCCGGACACCCGCGCACCGCTCGGGACGGGTGTCCGCGAGGAGCGCCTCATCGACCTCATCGCTCACCGCGAGAATGCTCATGGCGCTGCCCTGCCGGCTGAACGCATCGTACCGGAGAGGGTTTGACGGCGAGGGACCCGAACCTTCCCCCACCGATGTCGCCCACCGCACCCGGACCCTGCACGGAAGCGACCCAAATCAACATCAGCTTTGTCCAGCTTGGCGCGTGGAAGATCATCGTCCTGGGAATCGTCCAGGGCATCACCGAGCTGCTGCCCATCAGCAGCACGGCCCACCTCCGCATCATCCCCAGCCTGCTCGGTTGGCCCGACCCGGGCTCCGCCTTTTCAGCGGCGATGCAGCTCGCCAGCCTGCTGGCGGTCGTCACCTTTCTGGGCCCGGACATCTTGAGTCTCACGCGGCGGGCCGCCGCCGCGGCGCAGGCCGGAGACTGGAAGGACCACTCGCTCCGCATGAGTACCGGCATCCTGATCGGCACGATTCCGATCGGCATCGCGGGCCTCGCGCTCCAGAAAACGCTCAACAGCTGCAACTCGCCCCTCCGGGGCATCGCCGTGATCGGCTGGGCGTGCATCGTAATGGGGGTCCTGCTCGCGTTGGCGGAGCGATACGGCCAGCGCGGCCGCGGCGTGGGCCAGCGCCAGTGGGCGGGCCTGACCATTCGGGATTGCGTGGCCGTCGGGATTGCGCAGGCGTTTGCGCTGGTGCCGGGGGTGTCGCGGTCGGGCTCCACGCTCACCGCCTCGCTGGCCCTGGGCATGGAGCGGGCGACGGCGGCGCGGTTCTCGTTCCTGCTCGGGCTTCCCGCGATCATCCTCGCGGGGCTGTTCGAGCTCCTCAGTCTCAGGAAGGCCGGACTCACGGGGCATGGCTGGGGCCTGCTGCTGCTCGGGCTGCTGTCGGGCAGCCTGTCCGCCTACGTCGCGCTGTGGGGGCTCGTCCGCTACCTCAAAGAACACACGAGCTGGGTGTTCGTGTGGTACCGGATCGCGCTTGGCGTGCTCCTGCTCATCGGCGCGGCCGCGGGCCGCTTCCACTAGAGCCGGCGATCCTTACGCGAGCCGGCAGCGCCGCGCAAACGCCAGCATGCGGTCCAGAAGGGGCGCGAGCGGCTCACGCGCCGCGGACGCCCCGGCGGCGCAGAGGGCGCCGACGAGCATCCCGCCGAGAATGTCCGACGGATAGTGCACCCCGGCCGCGATGCGCGCGAGCCCGATGAGCGCCGCGCCGGCCAGCGCGGCCAGTCCCCATCCCGTTTCACCACCGAACAGGAGCGCCACCGCGACGGCCGACGTCACCGCGGCATGGTCGCTCGGAAACGACGCGTCGTGCGGCGGGGAGGCCAGCAGAACGTGCGCGGGGAGCACCAGGAACGGCCTGGGACGGGGGAACGCCGCGTTCAGCACGACGTTGACGCCCAGCGAGACTCCAATCGCGGCCACGGCGAGGAGGAGCGTCGCCCGGACGAACGGATCGCCGCCCCTGCGCCGCCACAGCCACGCCATCAGGACGGCGTAGAGCCCGATGCCGTAGGTCGCGACGAGGACGGTGGGCCGCGCGAGCCACGGCGCGGCGGCCGGCAGGCCGTTGAGGTACGTGAACAGGGCGCGGTCCACGTGCCCTACCAGGTGACCTCTCCGAACCCGTCCCGGTCCCACTCGATCCGGCATCCCGGCGACAGGCGCGCGACGCGCTCGACGATCGCGCGTCCGGTGTCGCCCGAGGCGAGGACCGGCGAGCCGCGCCGCGGCCGCGGCAGGCCGTAGCCCAGCGTCGCCGGATAGAGCCGCACCTCCTCGAGCGTCTCGCCGTCCCACCGGCAGAGCGGGATCACGGTCTCCCAGTACAGCGGATCGGTGGCGAAGCCGCCGCGGGCCCCCCGGGCGTCGAACAAGTCGGCGGGCGTCGCCACCGGCGGGAGCCCGAGGCGCTCGTAGAAATCGGCGGGCTGGCGCTCGAGGACCTCGTTTTGGAAGATGAAGTTCCCCAGGCTGTAGAAGATCGGCCGGCCGCGGTAGATCTCGAGCCCGCGCAAGAGATGGGGGCCGTGGCCGAGCACCGCGTCGGCCCCCGCATCCACGGCCGCCCGGCAGAACGCCGGGATGAACGCCGCGGGCTGCTCCCGGTCCTCCCCCGCCATCTCGTGGGCGTGGACGCTCACGATCACCCAATCGGCCTGGCGCCGCGCGTCCCGGATCCAGGCCAGGTTGCCCTCCAGGTCGCCCGCGTGGGCCGCGGTGGTGACGCCGGCGGGCGCCCCGGCGCGGAAGGTGTGGCCGAACAGTGTCGATACGCCCTCGGGGTCGGGCCGGGTGAAGCCGAGTTTGATCGACAAGTCGCGGTGCGCGCCGATCCCCAGCCGCCGGTGGGTGTCGGCCAGCGCCAGGAGCGTCTCCGCGTCCACGACGACCGTCTCCTCGAACCGGAGCGGGTTGACGCCCGGGCGGCCCTGGCAGTCCGGGCGCTGCTCGCCCGCGCGCGAGGACGGCGGGAACGTACTGGTCACGGCGAGGAGCGCCACGCGCCCCCGGTCGAGCTCGAGGTACCGGGGCGACCGGGCCTCGGCCAGGTGCCGCCCGATCCCCGCGTAGACGACGCCGGCGCGGTCGAGGGTCTCCTGTGTGCCCGTGAGACCGCCTTCTCCCCAGTCGCCCATGTGGTTGTTGGCGGCGCCGTACAAGTTGAACCCCAGCGCCTTCAGATCGTCGATGATCCGCGGGGATCCGACGGCGTAGGTGCCGCCGCTGTCGGCCTGGGGGAAGCCCCGGTAGTCGTGCAGCGTGCCCTCGAGGTTGGTGAAGCGGACGTCGGCGGATCGGAGCAGATCGGCCAGCGCACGGAACGCCGGGTCGCGCGGCTCCGGCAGGCGTTTTGTGATCAGGGAGTCGCCGGTCGCGGCGACGGTGAGCGGATGCGACGCGCCGGATGTCTTCTCCCGCATGCGGTGTCCTATTCTTGCGCCGGCGCGGGGACTCCTTGACGCCCGGGACGGCGGCGTCCGGCGGCCGCGTGCGGATCGGCGAGATCGCGCACGGCGTCGCCGAGCAGGTTGAGGCACAGCACGGTGATCACGATCGCGGTGCCGGGGAAGAACACGAACCACGGCGCCGTGGCCACGTAGATGTGCGCGTCATCGAGCATGTTGCCCCACGTCGGGGTGGGCGGCTTGACCCCCAGCCCCAGGAACGAGAGCGCGGCGTCGGCCAGGATCGCCTCCGCGAAGACGAACGTGGACTGCACGATCAGCGGCGGCAGCGCGTTGAGCAAGATGTGTACGCGCAAGATCCGCGCATCCGTCTCGCCGAGGGCAACGGCCGCCTCGACATACGCGCGCTGCTTCAGCGCCAGCGTGGAGGCGCGCACGATGCGCGCCGTTCGTGGGAAATACACGAGGGCGATCGCGATGATCTCGTTGCGGGCGCTTGCCCCCAGGGCGGCGACGAGCGCGAGCGCGAGCAGGATCGCGGGGAACGCCATCAGCCCGTCCAGGATCCGCATCAAGATCGCATCGGCGCGCCGGTAGTACCCGGTGAGGAGCCCGGCCGCCGTCCCCGCCGCGGTACTGAGCGCCATCACGGCCAGCCCGATTGCCAGCGAGATCCGGCCGCTTGCGATGACGCGGGAGAGGATGTCCCGGCCGAAGTTGTCGGTGCCCAACGGGTGGCCGGGCCCGGGCGGCAGGAGGCGGTTCGCCATCTCGATGCGGTCGGGGGGCGGGACCGGCAGCCACGGCGCCAGGATCGCGGCGAGGGCGATCCCGGCCAGCGCCACGAGCGCCAGCGCCACTAGCGGGCGGCGCCGAACCAACGCGCGGACGAACGTCGCCATCGTCGCGCCGTCCGTCAGTACCGGATCCGCGGGTCGATCGCGGCGTACAGCAGATCCACGAGGAGGTTCACCAGGACGTAGACGAGGGCGACGAACAGCACCACGCCCTCGATCACGGGATAGTCGCGCCGGCTGATGGACTGGACGACCAGGTTGCCGACGCCCGGGAGCACGAACACCGTCTCGACCACGACCGCGCCCGAGAGCAAATTGGCCAGGCTCGTCCCGACGACCGTCACGGTGGGAATCAGCGCGTTGCGGAACGCATGCCGCGTGAGGACCGCCGCCTCGCCGGCGCCCTTGCCGCGCGCGGTCCGGATGTAGTCCTCGCCGAGCACCTCGATCGTGGAGTCACGCGCCATCCGGGCGATCAGGCCGGCCTGTGTGAAGGCCAGCGCAATGGCCGGCAGGAGCAGGCTCGCCGCCCACGGCCCGACGCCGTGCGACGGGGACACATAGCCGGCGACCGGGAGCAGCCGGAGCGCGACGGCGAACACGGCGATCAGGTTGAGGCCCGTCCAGAACGAGGGAATCGAGACCCCGAGCAGGACCAGGAGCATGAAGCCCTGGTCGAAGCGGCTGTGCTGCTTCCAGGCGGCGAGCACGCCGGAGGGAATCGCGACGGCGAGGGCGAGCGCCTCGGCCAGCGCCGTCAGGCCGGCCGTCGGCCCCAGGTGCTGCCAGATCGCCCGCGTGACCGGCTCCCGGAGAAAGATCGAGTCGCCCAAGTCGCCGTGGAGCACGCGCTCGAACCACAGCACCAGCTGCACGGGGAGGGGCCGGTCGAGGCCAAGCGTGTGCCGGAGGAGCGCCACCTGGCCGGCCGAGGCATCGGGACCGAGGATCACCGACGCCGGATCCCCCGGGATCAGGTGCAGCAGTAGAAAGGCGGTGACCCCGACGACCAGGAGGACGGGTGCGAGGGCGGCGAGGCGGCCGGCCGCGTACCTCGCCACGCGGCTACCCCGCGGCGGCGGATCGGGTCGAGGCGCCGGGCCGGGTCAGTGCGTGACCCACACGTTCCAGAACCGGACGTCGAAGTAGCTCGTGTAGCCGTGGAGATGGTCGGTATTGTAAACTTCCAGGCCGAAGTAGTTTCCGATCTTGGCGACCGGCACTTCCTGGTAAAACGTCGTCTGGATCTGGTCCATCAGTTTCTTCCGCGCGGCCGCGTCGCTCACGGGCGTCTCGCCCCATTTCTCCAGTTCGCGGTCGAGCGCGTCGCTCTTGTACCATCCCGGCCATGTGCCGCCGAAGAAGATCACCCCGGTGGGGTCGATCGAAGGCGAGAACCCGGTGAGGAAGATGTCCCACAGGTCCTGCTTCGTGCGCCGGCTCAGCAGCGTCGGCCAGTCGTACACCTGCGAGTCCACGGAGAATCCCACGGCCTGCAGCTCGGGGACCAGCACCTGCGCGGTGTTTGCGTTCCACGTGTAGTCCTTGGTGGACATCACGGCGATCCGCTGCCCGTGATACCCCGCCTCTTTCAACAGCGCCCGGGCCTTGTCGAGGTTCTGGTGGTTGTAGGTCTCCGCGCCGGCGGCCGTGTACAAACCCTTCTGTTCGGGGAAGAACAGGCCCGGATCGAGCTGCCAAAACTGCTTGGGACCGATCGCCGCCGCCATCAGGTCGGCGGGCTTCATCGCGTACAGCGCGGCCTGCCGCAGCCGCGCGTCGGTGAACACCCCGTGGGCTTTGTTGAACACGGCGCCGGTCCAGCTGAACACCCGGACGAGGTCGGCCGTCAGGTGCGGGTCGGCCTTGACCTTCGCATACACGTCTTGGGTGAGCTCGAGGGCCAGGTCGTACTGGCCGGTCGTCACGCCCGCCAGGCGCACCTGCGGGTCCGTCACCGGGAAGAAATCGATCTCGTCCGCGTACGCGACCTTCCGGCCGGTGATGCCGCCCCAGTCCTCGTTCCGGGAGACGTAGGCGGGGTTCCGGGCGAGCACGATCTCCTGCCCGGGCGTCCAGTGCTTGAAGATGTACGGCCCGGTCCCGATCAGCTCGGTTGCCGGCTTGAGGCCCGCGCGCTCGGCCACGTTCTTCGGCATGATCACCGCGGCCTGTTTCGGATCGCCCAGGTTGGTGATGAGGGGCGCGAACAGCCGGCTCAAATCGATCTCGACCGTGCCGTCGTCGATCTTCTTGACCTGCTTGATCGCCTTGAACGTCTCCTGACCTCCGCTCGAGAGCTTGCCCCACCGCTCGAGCGACGCGATGACATCGTCGGCCGTCATCGGCTGGCCGTTGTGGAACTTGATGCCGGCGCGCAGGCGGATCGTATACCGCAGGCCGTCGGCGCTGACCGCGTAACTCTGGGCGAGCAGGGGCCTGACCTCGTAGTTGCGGTCCAGCGCGAAGAGGCTTTCGAACACGTGCCAGGCGACGAGGCGCGTCGCGGTGGCCGTGGAGGATTGCCAGTCGAGCGTGCCGGGCTCGGCGTTGGTGGCCACGTGGATCACGCCGCCGCGGACGGGCTCGCTCCCGCCGGGAGCGGCCGCACCCCAGGCCGTCCAGATCAGGGAGAGGCCCGCGACACACGCCAGCGCGCGGGTGAGCGTCGGACAGCGCAAGGCGGCCACCATCCTTTCGAAAAACACCCGGGGGCTCTATTCGGGGCGGTCCCGCAGCACGCCTTCCAGCCGGGCCTTGACGCCCGGCCATTCCTCGGCGAGGATGCTGTAGTACACGGAGTCGCGGAAGTAGCCGTCGGGCATGACCCGGTGGTGCCGGAGCACGCCTTCGCGGGCCGCTCCGAGCCGCTCGATCGCGCGCTGCGACCGGAGGTTACGCGCATCCGTCTTCAGCTGCACCCGGATCATCTCGAGCGTCTCGAAGCAGTGGCGGAGCAGCAGGTATTTGCACTCGGTGTTGATCGGCGTCCGCCACACGTCGGGGGCGAGCCACGTCCACCCGATCTCGATGCCCCGGTGGGCCAGCGCGATCTCGAGGAATCGGGTGCTCCCGACGATCCGCCCGCTCGCCCGGTCAATGATCACGAATGGAAACTCGCGTCCCTCGTCACGGTCGCGCAGCGCGTCGCGCACGAGCCGCGCCATGTCCTCCGGCGTCGCGACCCGCATCGGCATGTAGTCCCAGATCTCCGCGGCGCGGCCGGCCGCGAAGAGGCCGTCCGTGTGGGCGGGGTCCATCGGGACGATCTCCACCCGGTCGCCGGCGAACCGCACAGGGGCCAAGACCGCGGCCATCCCAGGCTACCCCCGCCGCCCAACCACTGTGCCCGCCCGGACCATGTCGACGAAGTACCGATGGAGCCGGGCATCGGGCGTGAGTTCGGGGTGGAATGACGAGACGAGCAGGTTTCCCTGACGCGCCAGTACCGGGCGCCCGTCGAGCGTGGCGAGCACCTCGACGCCCGGGCCGGCCTCCTCGATCACGGGGGCGCGGATGAACACGGCATGGAGCGGCGGCGGGCCGAGGGCGGGGACCTCGAGATCCGCCTCGAACGAGTCCACCTGCCGGCCGTACGCGTTGCGGGCCACGGTGATATCCATTAGACGGAGCAGCGGCGGTTCCCCGCCGCGGGCCGTCCGGGCGAGGAGGATCATGCCGGCGCACGTCCCGTAGACCGGCGTGCCCTGACGCGCCCGCGCCTGGAGCGCCTGGTCCAGGCCGTACTTGACCATCAGCTTGCCGATCGTCGTCGATTCCCCACCGGGCATGATGAGCCCGTCGACGCGCTCGAGATCAGCGGGCAGGCGGACCTCGACGGCCTCGACCCCGAGGCCCGCCAGCATCGTCTTGTGCTCGGCCACGTCGCCCTGGATCGCCAGGACGCCGACGCTCACCACGCTCTTCTCCCCGGGTGCGGATGCCGGCGCGGGAGCGGCTACCAGCCGCGCGCTTGCATAAGCTCCCCTTCAGGGAGCTTGCGGATGTCGAGCCCTTTCATGGCCTCGCCGATTCCCTCGGACACCCGCGCGATCACGTCGGGATCGCTGTAATGCGTCGTCGCCTCGACGATCGCCCGGGCCCGCCTGGCCGGATCCTTCGCCTTGAAGATTCCTGAGCCGACGAAGTTGCCGTCGCAGCCGAGCTGCATCATGAGCGCCGCATCCGCCGGGGTCGCGAGCCCGCCCGCGGAGAAGTTCACGACCGGCAGCCGGCCGAGGGCGCGGGTCTCCACCACGAGCTCGTAGGGCGCCCCCAGCTCTTTCGCGATGGTCATGAGTTCCTCTTCCGGCGCCGCCTGCAGCTGCCGGATCCCGTCCATCACCGCGCGCATGTGCCGGACGGCCTCGACGACATTGCCGGTACCGGCCTCGCCCTTCGTGCGGATCATCGCGGCGCCTTCGCCGATGCGCCGCAGCGCCTCCCCCAGGTCGCGGCACCCGCAGACAAACGGCACTTTGAACAGGTGCTTGTTGATGTGGTAGCGTTCGTCCGCCGGCGTGAGGACCTCGCTCTCGTCGATGAAGTCCACACCGAGCGCCTCGAGCACCCGCGCCTCCACGAAGTGCCCGATCCGGGCCTTGGCCATCACCGGGACCGTCACCGCCGCCATGATCTCCTTGACCTTCAGCGGGTCGGCCATCCGCGCGACGCCGCCCTCGGCCCGGATGTCCGCGGGAACGCGCTCGAGGGCCATGACGGCACAGGCGCCGGCGTCCTCCGCGATTTTCGCCTGGTCGGCGGTCGTCACGTCCATGATGACGCCGCCCTTCAGCATCTGCGCGAGCCCCCGCTTGAGTTTGACCGTCCCGGTATCAGCCATCTGCGCGCCTCCGTCCGATTTTTCCATCTCCGTCCGTCGCCTTGTTCGTCCCCGTCCGCCGCCGTCACGCCCGCAGGCCCAACTGCGGCCCGATCTCCTTGAGCGCCGCGATCACCACGCCGATGTGTTCATCGAGCGGGACTCCGAGCACCTCGGCCCCGCCCACGATGTCCTCACGCCGCACGCCGCGGGCGAACGCCTTATCCTTCATCTTCTTTTTCACCGCGACGGCGTCCACGTCGGCGAGCGATCGCGACGGCTTGACGAGCGCCACGGCAATGACGAAGCCCGCCAGTTCGTCGGCCGCGTAGAGAGCCTTCTCCATCCGGCTCTCACGCGTGACGCCGCTGTAGTCGGCGTGCGAGAGGATCGCCCGGCATAACGCCTCGTCGAGTCCCCGCTCGCGCAGGAGCTTCGCGCCGACGAACGGGTGGCCGGCCTCCTGCGACGGGTGCTTCTCGTAGTCGAGATCGTGGAGCAGGCCCACGAGACCCCACATCTCCTCGTCCTCGCCAAATCGCCGGGCGTACGCCCGCATCACCGCCTCGACCGCGAGCATGTGCTTCTGAAGATTGGGCGAAGCGGTGTGCTCCGTCACAATCGTCCAGGCGTCCTCTCGCGTCACGCCCTCATCCCCTTATCCGCCCTCCTGCGTTCCTCGTGGGCCCGCAACGAGTGCTCATCCAACTTGTTTCGTCATGTATCCATCGTTGCAGCCCGGTGTCATGGTCCCCTGCGGGCACTTGGTTCTCTTGCTCGTCTGCCATTGCTCACGCCAATGTATATCTAGTTGTATCTAGTTACACTACTTGACTATCATCATGGATATTGCTAATCTCCCTATAACATCACGGATCTGGACTGTCAATATTCATAAGTACAGCCGTCACAGGTGATCGGTACAAAAGCTGCGCATAGGAGCATAGAAGCCGTATGGAACTGAGCCTCGCCCGCGGGAGCGAACTCCCCCTGTACCGCCAGCTTCACGCCGAACTTGCCAGGCGGATTCGCGAGGGGGAGCTGACGCCAGGCACGCGTCTCCCCTCGATCCGGAACGCTGCGAAGCGCCTCGGGGTGAGCCTGATCACCGTCGTCCAGGCATACGATGCGCTCGCCTCCGAAGGGCTCGTTCATGCGACGGTTGGTCGGGGGACGTTTGTCGGCAACCCGCCGGCACCCCCCGTCGATGAGGCCAGGCCGTCGGATGGTCAGGCGGTGGTCCCCGAGGACGAGCAGGAGTGGCAGGGGTCGTTCCCCGTCTATCTCCGCGCGCCCAGGATCGCGGCGATGCAGTCGCTTCTCAGGCCGGCTTTGCGCCCCGACATGATCTCGCTCGCCGGCGGCACCCCGGATCCGGCGCTTTTCCCGGTCAGGACGCTGGGCCGGCTCTGGCACCGGGTGATGGCCGTTGAGGACCCGAGGTTTCTGCAGTACGGCAGTCCGCAGGGCGATCACAATCTCCGGGGGTGGATCGCCGGGCACTGCGGCGCGGCCGGCATCGCGGCGCGGCCAGAGGATGTCCTGATCACCTCGGGCTCACAGCAGGCGATCGATCTGGTGGCTCGCACATTCGTCGGCCCGGGTGATTACGTGCTCGTCGAGAGTCCCACGTTCCTGACCGCTCTCGACATCCTCGAGGGCCGTGGGGCCAAGCTGCTGGGCGTCCCGGTCGATGCCGGCGGGGCGCGCGTCGACCTCGCTGCCGCGCTCGTGGAGCGCTACCGGCCGCGTCTTTTCTATACGATCCCAACCGCGCAAAACCCAACCGGCGTCACGATGACGGAGGACCGGCGCCGCCGCCTCGCGGCGCTTGCGCGCCAGCACAACCTGCTCGTCATCGAGGACGATACGTGCAGCGAGTTCACCTTTGATGGGGATGCTCCGCAGGCTGTCAAGGCGCATGATATCGGCGGCCACGTCGTATTTCTCAAGAGCTTCTCGAAGACGGTCATTCCAGGGCTGCGGGTGGGCTGCGTCGTGGCGCACGGCACGATCATGACCCGGCTCGTCGAGGCTAAATCCGTTGTGGATCGGTTCACCTCTCCGTTGATCCAGCGAACGCTCTGGAGATACCTCTCGGCTCCTCAGTATCTTCGGGACCTCGAGAAGGCGAAGGACGTCTATCGGAAGCGGAGGGATGCGGCCCTGGAAGCTCTTCAGGCCTCCATGCCGGGCGGGATTACGTGGACAAGGCCGGAGGCCGGATTTAACCTGTGGATCAATCTCCCGGAGCCCGTTTCTGCGGGTGAAGCCTTCGAGGAGGGCCTGCGTGAAGGAGTCGCCTGCGGGTTCGGGGACCTGTTTCTCCCGCACACACCGCCTCCAGCCGGACTGAGAATCTCTTTCGCCGACAAGACAGAGCCGGTGCTAGCCGAGGGGATTCGGAGACTCGCAGTGGGGCTCACAAGACTCCTGGACCGGGCGCCTGACCGGTCCAGGGAGGCGGAGTTTGTGACGTCGGTCTGACGAACTTTTCTGGAGAAAAGCTATCTGAGTAGCAGGTCGATCAGGCGCTCCAGGTCATCCTGCGAGTAGTAGTGTATCTGGATCGTCCCTTTCTTCCCATTTGGGGAGATTCCAACACTTGTCGCGTATCGTTCCCGGAGTTGAGCGGCCAGATCCATAATCTGCGGATCTTGCGTCGATCTGTGCCGGCTGGGTGTTTCACGTGAAACACGCCGTAGGCGGACTTTCGCCAGCTCCTCGGTCTCCCTGACCGAGAGCCCTTTTTCCTCCACCGTCCGCCAGATCTCGAGCAGGGCCTTGGGTTGTTCCTGAAGCATCAGGAGCGCGCGTCCGTGGCCCTCGGTGACCCTCCCCTGGCTCATTGCTGCCTGCACTTCACCGGGCAAGTCGAGGAGCCTGAGGGTGTTGGCGATCGCAGACCGGCTGCCGCCGACGATCTCGGCGACCTGCTCCTGGGTCAAGTGAAACTCCCCGGTCAGCCGCCCGAACGCGCGCGCTCGCTCGACTGGGTTGAGGTCCTCGCGCCGAAGGTTCTCAATCAGCGCCAGTTCGAGCATCTCACGGTCCTCGATCTCCTTGACGACCGCCGGAATCCTGGTCAGGCCCGCAGCCTGGGCCGCCCTCCAGCGGCGCTCGCCTGCGACGATCTCGTAGCCACCGGCTGCGGGGCGAACAATGACTGGCTGAAGAATGCCGTGTCGCCTGACGGACGCGACCAACTCCTCGAATTCCGGGCCTTCAATCTCCCTGCGCGGTTGGAACGGGTTGGGGGACAGCCTCGAAGTTTCAAGATCCGAGGTAGGGCCTGACGCTTCTTCCGGAGACGCGCCAGGGATCAGCGCCCCAAGGCCGCGTCCGAGTCCTCGCTTGGTCATTCCACGTCACCTCGATCGTCAGTCGTCTGTCCTCCCGCGAACCCTACCGTTTCGTGGGCGGCGTCCGGCGTCCCCAGGCGCTCCAGGAGTTCCCTCGCCAGGCTGAGATACGCCTCCGCCCCCCGGGAAGACGGCGCGTATGTCAGGACCGGCTGGCCGTAACTCGGCGCCTCGGCCAGCCGCACGCTGCGGGGCACTTCCGTCGCAAACACGAGATCCGTAAAATGCCCGCGGACCTCCGCGGCTACCTGGTCGGAGAGCTTGGTCCGGGGATCCACCATTGTCAGGACCACGCCGGCGATCCGCAGCGTCGGATTCAGGTGGCGCCGGATCAGCGTGATCGTGTCCATCAGCTGCGTCAGCCCCTCGAGCGCATAGAACTCGCACTGCATCGGGATCACGCAGGCCTGGGCCGCCGCCAGCGCATTGATGGTGAGCAGCCCGAGCGACGGCGGGCAGTCGATGAGGATCAGATCGTACCGGTCCTCGATCGCGCGCAGCGCCGCTCTGAGCTTGGTTTCGCGAGCGGTCTGCGGCACGAGCTCGACTTCCGCGCCCGCGAGGCGAAGATCCGATGGGACGATCCACAGCCGATCGGTGCCGGTGGCGCGGACGGCCCGCTCGATCGGCTCGCCGCCCACGAGCGTGTGGTAGGTCGTGACGTCGAGCGCGACTTTCGAGATCCCAACTCCGCTCGTGGTGTTTCCCTGGGGATCCATGTCGACGAGGAGGACGCGGCGTCCGAGAGATGCGAGGGAAGCGCCCAGATTGACCGTGGTGGTCGACTTTCCGACCCCGCCCTTTTGATTGACGATCGCGAACGTGTGCCCCGTGGGGTGTGATTCCTTTCTGCGTTGAAATTCCGTCAAAATTGCTGCGTCGGCGTCCCGCGGCACTCTACTGTCTGCGGCCGCGCTGGGTCACGGGCAATCGAGCACCAGTTCCCCTCTATAGATAGGAAATCCTCCCCCGCGAGGCGGTGGTAAAAAGCAGGAGCCACGCACCATCTGACGAAGAGTTTTGGAAAAGGTTTTCCATCCCCGAGCGGAGGCAGAACCGTGGCACGCGCGCACGAGGCATTCTACGCACATGACGTGCCCGAGCACGGCCGCAAGCGCAACCTCCTCGCGCTGTCGTATGCCGAGGTGGCCGAGCGCCTGCGGGAGCCCGGCCAGGACGTGGTGCTGGTCCCGCTCGGCAGCACGGAGAAGCACGGCGCCCACATCCCCCTTGGCACCGACAGCTACATCACGATGTCGGCCGTCGTCGAGGCGGCGGAAATGGCCGACTGCCTCTACGCGCCGCTGGTACCGTTCGGGTACTCCCCCCACCACATGGGCCGCCTCGATGAGGGCGCGGGCACCATCACGCTGCAGGCCGAGACCTACCGGCGGATCATGCACGACGTCGCCCTGAGCCTCATCTTCCACGGCTTCGATAGGGTGATCTTTGTCAGCCACCACGGCTCGAACACGAAGCCGATCGACGAGATCCTGCGGTACCTACGTTATCGCACCGGGGCGTTCTTTGCCTTCTACAAAACTCCGACGGAGCGAGAGGTCAACGTCCTCGAAGGCGTTCTTGAAAACCCGCCGGAAGAGACCCCGGGTTGGCACAGCAGCGAACTCGAGACCTCCTGTCTCATGGCGGTGCATCCGGCGCTCGTATCGATGGACCGGGCGGTGGCCGATCGGGCCCACGCTCCGCGGTGGATGGGCCCGAAGTTTTCGAAGATCGACGGAACAGGGACGGTGAAGTTTCAGGGTTCGGAGAACATCTGGGTCCCGATGGAGCATCATGAGTATTCCGATACCGCCGTGATCGGCAACCCGTTCCGGGCCAACGCGGAGAAAGGCGAAGAGGTCTTCCGCCGCATGGCGCAGCACCTTGCCGACTTCGTCAAGGAGGCGCGCAACTTTCCGGTGGAAGTCGTCAACCGCGACTACCCCGAACGGGCCTGGAACCTGTAGGGCCGTGCGGTGGCTGCCCCGACGGCCGTCGACATCGTCCGCGCACGAGAGGTCCTCGTCACCCTCTCCCGGCGGGCCTACGCCTTCGGGCTGACGCTCGGCGTCAGCGGGAATCTCAGCGTCCGCGTCGCCGGTCAGCCCCGGATCGTCATCAAAGCGACCGGAACGTCGATGGGCGACATGACCGCGGCGGACACGCTCGTGCTGGATCTGGAAGGGAATGCCGTGGAGGAAGGCACGTCACTCCGCCCGTCCAAGGAGCGCTACTTTCACGCGGCGATCTATCAGCACCGTCCCGACGTCGGCGCGGTCGCGCATCTTCATCCGCCGCATGCGGTGGCGTTCGCCGCGCTGCACGCTGTGCCGCCGGCATTGACGGGTGCGGCCAGAGCGTTCTTGGGCGGCAAGATCGCGTTGATTCCGCCCGCGCCGTCCGGCTCGCGCGAGCTGGCCACGATGGTCGGAGAGGCGTTCCGGGATCCGGCCGTCCACGCCGCGATCCTGGCCGAGCACGGCACGATCACGGTCGGACCGGACCTGTATCGGGCGTTCTACCTGACGCAGTACCTCGAGGACGCGGCGCGAACCGCCTGTCTGGTGCGCCAGTTGCGCGGCGAGGGCCCGTGAGGCATCCGCCGCGGATGAGCCCACCCCGATGAGCACACCGCGCGTGGTGGCGGTCATCGCCGCCATGGATACGAAGCAGGACGAAGCGCGCTTCCTCCGGGCCTGCCTGCAACGATGCGACGCGCGCATCCTCGACGTCGGCACGCGCGCGGATCCCCGCCCCTCCCTACAGGACCCTGATGTGCCGCGCCAACGTGTGGCGGCGGCGGCCGGGGTTTCGCTTGACGCACTCCAGACGATGCGCCGTGACGAGGCCATGGCGGCGATGGGCCGGGGGGCCGCAGCCATCTTGAGCGCGTGGCGCGGCCGGGGACAATTGTCCGGCGTGATCGGTATCGGAGGAAATCAGGGGACGGCCGTCGCCAGTATCGCGATGCGGGCCCTGCCGCTTGGGCTTCCCAAGATCCTTGTCTCCACGGTGGCGTCCGGCGACGTTCGGCCGTTCGTCGGCGGGAGCGACATCGCGATGGTGTTCTCGGTCGGCGATCTCCTCGGCGGTCCGAATCGCGTCACGCGCCCGGTGCTGGTTCGGGCCGCCGGTATGCTGCTCGGCGCGCTGGATGCGTCTGCCCCGCCGCGGGTCGCAGCGGGCGATGCCGGAGAACGCGGTGACGCCGCCGACGCCCCAGGTGACCGCCCGGTCGTGGCCATCACGGCGCTCGGAAACACCGAGCCCACGGTCACGCATGTGATGAGGCGCTTGCGTAAACGCGGCTGCGAGGTGATCCCGTTTCACGCCTCCGGCGGCGGCGGCTCGGCCATGGAGGGTCTCGTTCGGGACGGCACGTTCGCGGCCGTGATTGATCTGACGCCTCACGAGCTCCTGGGCGAGGTGCTCGGCGACGATATCTACACGCCCGTCCGTCCGCGCCTCGTCGCGGCCGGTGAGGCGGGTATTCCCCAGGTCGTGGCTCCGGGCGGCCTCGACTACTTCGTCTTCGGGCCGCCGGACCGTGTGCCTCCGCCCTACCGGAGCCGGCCGGCCCACTACCACAATCCATACAACACCAACGTCCGCACCGCCGCGGATGAGCTGGCTCGTGTTGCGGAGGTGCTGGCGGAACGGTTGAACGCGGCGCGGGGACCTGCGGCGTTTCTCTACCCGCTGCGGGGATGGTCCCATATCGGCCGCGAAGGCGGACCGCTGTGGGATCCGGATGCCAATGAAGCGTTCCGCGCCTCATTGCGCCGGCTGCTGCGGCCTGAGGTGCGCTATCTCGAGGTGGACGCCGGCATCAATGATGTTCAATTTGCCGACGCCGTAGTGGCGGCGGCGAGCGACGCCCTGACCGGTCGCGCTGTGCCGGCGGCCGGCTAACCGCGCGGAAGGAGACGACCATGCTGGTCAAAGATGCCGGGGTCGGGAAGATCCCTCAGACGATGCGGGCCTGGGCGCTCTTCGGCCCCGGCGACCTCCGCCAGATCACCAAGCCTGTGCCGACGCCCGGGCCTGCGGAGGTGCTGATCAAGGTTGAGGCGGCGGCGATCTGCGCCACCGATCTCGAGATCATGCGCCACGGCCTCCCCGCCCTCGTGGACGGAAAACCGCCGTTCAACGGGCAACACGTCGTCGGGCATGAGTACGTCGGGACCGTTGCGGCGCTCGGTCCCACGGTGGACGAGTTCCGTGTCGGAGACCGTGTCGTCGTGGAGGTCCATGCCGGGTGTGGGCGGTGTGAGCGGTGCCGCCACGGCATGTATACGTCGTGTCTCAACTACTCCAATCGGGCAAAGGGCCACCGCGCCAACGGCTTCACGACCGACGGCGGCTTTGCAGACTACGCGGTCAACCACATCAACACGCTCTGCCGGTTGCCGGATCACATCTCGTTCGAGGAGGCGACCTTAATCGTGACCGCCGGCACGGCGATCTACGGCCTCGACGTGCTGGGCGGTCTCATTGCGGGGGACACCCTGCTCGTCATGGGACCCGGGCCGATCGGGCTCATGGGCGTGGCCTGCGGTAAAGCGCTGGGGGCGCGCGTGATCTTGACGGGCACGCGGGCCAACAGGCTGGCGCTCGGGCGGCGGATCGGGGCGGACGACACCATCAACGTACGAGAGCAGAATATGGTCGACGCGGTCAAGGCGGCCACCGACGGCGAGGGCGTGGATCTCGTGCTCGAGTGCTCCGGTGCCCCGACCGCGATCAACGACGCGCTCTACGTCACGAAGCGGGGCGGCCGCATCTGTCTTGCGGCGTTCAGCCTGGACCCGGTGACGTTCGATGCCGCGTACATGGTGCGCAACAACATCTACCTTTACGGGATCCGGGGCGAGGGCCAGGGCGCCGTACGGCGCGGCCTCGCGTTGATGGCGCAGGGCAAGATTTCCGGCACGCCGTTCATCACGCACCGCTTCACCATGGATGAACTGCCCCGCGCGCTTGAGACGGCGGAGAAACGCCTCGGGGACGCGATCAAGGTCGTCGTGACGCCCTGACGGGTATGGTGGTCCGCGGCGTGTCTTCACAGGCTGCGGCGCGAACGGGCGGACGGAGCCGGCCGGACCAAGTCCGGCGGCGTGCCGTCGCGACGATTGTCGACGTCGCCGGCCGCGCGCGGGTATCACCCGCGACCGTATCGCGGGTGCTGACCGGCAGTTCCCACGCCGTGCACGCCGAGACGCGCCGCCGCGTGCTCGCAGCGACGCGGGCGCTTGGCTACCTCCCGAACATGGCCGCGCGCAGCCTTCTCACGCGGCAGACCTCCGCGATTGGCATCCTTGTGCCCGACGTATCGAACCCCTACTACGCGGTCATTTTGCGAGGAATCGAGGACACGGCCAGCCGCACCGGTCACGCGATCATCCTCTGCAACACCGACCGCCGGCACGACAAACAGCAGACCTACCTGCGAACCTTGCTGGAGCGGCGCGTCGACGGCCTCATCGTCGCGGGCGGGACGTTCCGCCGCGAAGACTTGGCGCCGTTCAGCTGGCGGCTGCCTCCCATCGTGGTGATCGGCCGGCATAACGTGCCGCTGCCGTCGGTCCGCGTCGATAACGTCGAAGCGGCGGCCGCCGCAACGCGGCATCTGATCGCCCTGGGCCATCGCCGGATCGCCTGCCTCGCCGGTCCCCGGAATTCGTTGACGGCGGCCGACCGGCTGCGCGGCTACCGAAAGGCAATCAGGGAGGCCGGTCTCGCGCCGCGGGCCGACTATGTGGCCGAGGCGGAATTTACGCTCGACGGCGGCCGCGTAGGAGCCGGGCGGCTGTTCGAGCTCGACCTGCCGCCCACCGCGGTGGTCGCATCGAGCGACCAGATGGCGATCGGTATCATCCGCGCCCTGCACGAGATGGGCCGCGCGGTGCCGCAAGACATCTCGATCGTGGGGTTCGACGACAGCCCGCTCGCCGCCCACGCGGTGCCGGCGCTCACGTCCGTGGCGATTCCGATGTACGAGATGGGGTGCCGGGCGACCGTGTTGTTGCTGTGCTTGTTGCGCGGCGAGCCCGGCGCTGGCATCGTCCTGCCGGTCGAGCTGCGGGTGCGTGAGACGACCGCGCCGCCGCGAAATGGGACACGTGCATCCGTCTCCTAGCCGGTGGCTCCGGCAGCACGGAGTGGTCATCCTCTGCTACCTGCTGACCGCTCTCGCCTGGCAGGCGGCGAGCGACCTCCTGCACATTCCAGGATTTCTGCTGCCGTCGCCGGCCGCGATCGTCGAGAAGGCGGCGCAAGCGCCGTCGGAGCTCATGCGGAACGCGGCCATCACCCTCGAGGAGGCTGTTGCAGGATTTCTCCTCGGGGCGGTGATCAGCATACCGCTCGGGGTCCTGGTCGTGTACTCCCGGCCGCTCGAGCGGCTGATCTACCCGTTCCTCGTCGCGTTTCAGGCCATCCCGAAAGTCGCGCTCGCGCCGATCCTCGTCGTGTGGTTTGGATTCGGACCGAGCTCCAAAGTCACACTGGCGTTCGTCACCGCGATGTTTCCGATCGTCGTCAACACCGTGATCGGGATGAAGCAGACGCCTCCCGAGCTCATTCACCTGATGCGGTCGTTGCGGGCGTCGGAAACCCAGATCTTCCTCAAGATCCGTCTCTACGCCGCGGCGCCGTATATTTTCGCCGGCTTCAAGATCGGGATCACGTTGGCCGTCGTGGGGGCGATCGTGGGAGAGTTCATCGCGTCCAACGGCGGGCTCGGGTACCTGTTACTCGCCGCCAACAACAATATCGACACGCCGATGCTATTTGCCGTCGTGGGCGTCGTCTCGGTGCTGAGCATCGTACTGTACTATGCGGTGGAAATCATCGAAGGACTTGTCCTGCCGCGGCCGCTGCGGAGCAAGACGGTCCGCCTGGAAGAGCGTCTCCGGCCGTGACGGTCAGATACCCGCGCTCAACCCTCGAACCGGATCTCCCGGCGCCGGCGCAGCCGGCGTCCATCGAGCTCGAAGGCGTCTCCATGGCGTACCCGCTCGATGACGGCGGCGTTCTGCGGGCGCTCGAGCGTGTCGATCTGCACGTGTCGGCGTCCCGCTTCTGCAGTATCGTGGGACCGAGCGGGTGCGGCAAAAGTACGCTGCTGATGCTCGTCGCCGGCCTGTACCGCCCCACGGCGGGCCGCATCCGCATCGACGGCCGGCCTGTTGACGGGCCGTGCCGCGACGTCGGGATGGTGTTCCAGCGCGACGTCCTGCTCGATTGGCGAACCGTGCTGAACAACGTCCTCCTCCCGATCGAGGTGAAGCGGCTGCCCGTCTCGCGCTACCGCGAACGCGCGCGCGCGCTGCTCGACCTCGTCGGGCTGGCTGACTTCGCGGGCGCCTACCCCGATCAGCTCTCGGGCGGGATGCGGCAGCGCGTGGCGATCTGCCGGGCGTTGATCCACGATCCGGCGCTGCTCTTGATGGACGAACCGTTCGCGGCGGTGGACGCGTTGACGCGCGAGAAGCTCAACGGGGATCTGCTGCGGTTGACGACGGAGTCCCCGAAAACGATCGTCTTTGTGACGCACAGCATCGAGGAGGCAGTGATGCTGGCCGACCAGGTGGTGATCATGGGCCCGCGGCCCGCGACGGTGCTGCGCACGCTCTCCATCGACATCCCCCGGCCTCGCGGCATGGCCACGCGGGAGGACCCGCGGTTCCACACGGTGGTGGGCGAGATCCGCGCGGTGTTTCACACCATGGGCCTTCTTTAGCGCTGTCGTAATAGGCTGTAGTAATGTAGTAATAAGGAGGGATCGCGCATGAGTCGGAACACGGCCGTACAAACCACAGGCGCGCCGGCGAACCACCCCCGGACGACGTGCCTGCTCCGTCCGCGGGATCCCCGCCAGGGGACGCCTCCGGCTCCGCCCGCGGACCGCGCAGCGGGCCATCATGACATTCAAGCCGTAGGCCGGGCAGGCCGCATCTCGCGCCGGGCCGTGCTTCGGGGCGGACTCGCCCTGCTGGCCGGCGGCACCGCCACGCCGGGCGTGCTGCGCGCCGCGTGGGCCGCGGCACCGCTCAAGCAGGCGACGGTGCGGTTCAACTGGACGATCAAAGGCGAGTTCACGCCGTTCTTTGTCGCCCGTGAACAGGGCTACTATGAGCAGGCCGGCGTCAAGGTCGATCTCCTCGAGGGGAAGAGCGGAGCCCAGGCCGTAGAGGTCGTGGGCGCGGGCCGCGATACGTTCGGATATGTGCCTTCCGTGCAGGTGATCGAAGCGATCACGGGCGGCATCCCGCTCAAGACCGTAGCGGCGATGGGCCGCTACACCGGCATGTGCTGGGCGTCCTGGCCCAACGTGCCCCTTACGAAGCCCAAGGACCTGGAAGGCCGCCGCGTCTCGATCTCGCCGGCCTCGACGTTCTTTCAGGTGTGGCCGGGATTCGTTCGCAAGTTCGGAATCGACGCGAGCAAAGTCGACATCGTCCACGCGGATCCGTCCGCGCGCGTCGGCCTGTTCCTGAGCCACCGCCTCGATATCATGGCGGACATCTTTTGGGCCAACGACTACGTGATCCTCCAGGTGAAGGCGGGCTCGCCGCTCAACACCCTCAAGCTCTCCAGTCTCAACTTCGATCCGCTCGGATACCTCTTGGCCGCAAACGCGCAGGTCCTGGCTCGCGATCCGGACCTCGTCAAGCGGGTGACGTCGGCCACGCTCAAGGGGGTTCGGTATACGATCGACCATCCCGACGAGGCGATCTCGATCATGACCCGGCTCTACGGCAGCCGGCTCTCGCCGGAGATCATTGCCGGTCAGGTGCGCAATCTCGTCCCGATGATCGTCCGGCCGGCGCTTGGGAAGGCCACGGAGGACGAGTGGGCCCGTTCCCTGACGATCCTCTACACCTCCGGCGTCATCCACAAGCGGCTCGCGCTGCACGACTACTACACGAATGAGTTCGTCGGTGGTTGAACTCATGCGGGCGACAAGCGCGGCGAGGAGGTCCGGCGCCCGCCGGGGCCGCGCACGTGAGGCGCCGCCCGGACCCGCGGCAATCCGCCGCCGGACGGCCGTCGCGGGGGTCCCGGCGCCCGCCGGGCCGTTTGCGTGGTCGCTCGCCTATCGGGATCTGCTGTTTATCTCCGGCATCCGGGGCACCGATCCGGCAACCGGTGTCCCGGTGCGCGGCGATGCGGAACGCGTGGGGATGATCTTCGCGCATCTCGGCCGGATTCTCGAGGCGAACGGCTGTACACCGCGCGATGTGCTGGCGACCCGTGTGTACGTCACGGCGATGCGCCGCCATCGCCCTCTCGTCAACGAGGCGTTCATCCGATTCTTCGGGACGGTGCTCCCGACGCGGACGATCGTGGAAGTCCGCGCGCTCAACCAAAACGACACGATCGAGGTTGAGGTGGTTGCCGCGCGGCGCCGGCCGCCGAGCTACCCGCGCCGGCCCCGCGTGCGGAGATAGGCTTTCCACGGCGTCCAGTAGTAGGTCCGCCAGCCGCTCGTGATGCTCCGCACGTGCGGATCCGGAACGTTCGCGTGCACCATCTCCATCCGGCAGCCGCCGCGCACGCGGTGGAACGTCAGAATCAGCACCGAGTCGAGCTCGGATTTCCTCCAGTTGGCGCCGCGCCACGTCTGCACGATCAGGCGCCCGGGCACGAGCGCGAGCGCGAGAAACCGCCCGCTGATGTGCGGCGCGAGCGCCATGCGCCCGCCGGCCTTCGCCGCGATCCGGGCGCGTCCCCAGCCGCACGCGGCCGCGTGCTCGCGCGGGTTGAGGTAGATCCGGTAGAGCCGTTCGGGCGAAGCGGAAAACGTGACGGTCTGCTGGATCGTCCGGGCCATCGGTGCACCTCCTCGAGGAGAACCGCCGTTGTGACGCGTAGGTTAGCATATCTTTTCGTAAGTATCAACTTAAATTCAGGGGCCGGCCGGACCTACAGCGGCCGCCGGGATGGCGTCCCGGGCCGCCGGGGATACTCCGCCGGCGTCGGCGCCACCTTGCGGACCACGATGACGGATGAGACCGCGGCGGACGGGGCCGGCCGGACCTCGGCCGCGCCGCCGAGGAGCCGGAGCGCGCCGGCCGCGGCCGCGACCTCCGCCGCCGCACTCTCGCCCTTCGGGAACAGCGCCACGCCGCCGAGCCGCAGGAGCGGGAGCGCGTACTCCACGAGCACGCGCAGCGGGGCCACCGCGCGCGCCGTCACCGCATCATACCGCCCGCGGTGTTCCGGGAGCCGGCCCAGGGCCTCGGCGCGCGCGTTCAGCACCTCGGCGTTCGCGAGCGCGAGATCCCGGAGCACGATCTGGAGGAATCCGGCGCGCTTCCGAGACGCTTCAACGAGCAGGACGCGGGCACGAGGATGCGTGACGGCGATCGGGATGCCGGGAACGCCCGCGCCGCTTCCAAGATCTGCGAACATCCCGGTCTCAGGCAGGTGGCGCAGCACGGAAAGGTCGCGGAGCACGAGGATCTCGGCGGCCTGCGCCCCCGCGCGGGCGGCGGTCAGGCGGAGGCGTCCGCTCCAGGCGGCGACAAGCGCGAGATGGCGTTCGAGGAGCGCGAGCTGGCCGGGCGGGAAGGTCAGCCCGAGCGCCGCGGCCCCGGCCTCGAGGACCGGGCCGGCGGACTCGGGGGACGTCACGGGGCGCCCCTACCCCTGTGGGCTGGGCGCGGCGGGCTCTTCGAGATCTTCCGTGTCATCCTCGGGGCCGGGCGCAGCCGCAGCGGTGCGGGGCAGGACCACGATGTGCCGGTCCGGTCCCTCGCCCTCGCTCTGGGTCGTGACGGCCGGATCCTCGGCGAGCGCCGTGTGGATCATGCGCCGTTCGGACGCGGACATCGCCTCGAGCGCCGCGGGCGTGCCGCTCCGCCGCACGCGGTCGGCTGTCCGCTGCGCGAGCGCCTGGAGCGCCTCACGCCGGCGCTCGCGGTAGCGCTCCGCATCCACGACGACGGGCACCCGGTGTCCGACGCGGCGGGCGACCATCAGGTTCACCAGCAGCTCGAGCGCCTCGAGCGTTTGCCCGTGCCGCCCGATCAGCGGCGCGAGCTCCGACCCGGTGATCGACACCAGCACGACCCCGCCGTCGTCGCGTCCGTTCACCGCGCCGCGGAACCCCATCGCCCCGAGCAAGGACGAGGTGACACTGCGGGCGGTCGCGATGGGATCTCCGTCCGCCGCGTCGGCCGCATCCCCCGCCGTGGTCCCGGCCGCGAATTCGTCGGCGTCGCCCTCTGCGGACAAGAGCGTCAGCCGGACACGCGCCTCGCGCGAGCCGAGGCCCAGCACGCCCCGGCTGCCCTCGTCGAGGACCAGGAGATCGACCTCATCGCGCTTTACGCCGAGGACGCGCAGCGCGTCGCGAATCGCTTCCTCGACAGTCCGGCCCGCGCCTTCCGCCGCCTTCACGCGCGCTTCGCCCCCTTCTTGCCCTGCGGTACGGACTTGCCCTGCGGCCCGGACTTGCCCTGGGGCGCGGACGCGGTCCGGTTCCCGTCCGCGGGCGCCGGGCCCGAGCCGCTCACCTGCGCCTGGGACTTGGGCGGCGCGCTGGCCATGGGGTTCGGGCGGCCCACGACGATGAAGTACTCGCCGATATACGCCACGGTCGAGACGATCCAGTAGATCGACAGCCCGATCGGGTACAGCGTGGCAAAGTACCCGATCATGATCGGCATGAACACGAACATCCTGGCCTGCTGGGGATCGGTGACGCTCATGCGCTGCTGATACCAGGTCGAGGCGCCCACGAGAATTGGAATCAGCAGCAGCAGCAGGCGCTCGGGATGCGCGGGGAACGCGGCGAACACCCGACCGAGGTTCGGAATCTCGTCGAGGCGCAGCCAGGGCAGCCCATCCAGCGTCGCGTCACCGAACAGGTTCTTCGTGTACAGCAGCCGGAACAACCCCCACAGCACCGGCATCTGGATGAGCATCGGCAGACAGCCCATCATCGGGTTCACGTTGTGAGCCCGGTACAGCGCCATCATCTCCTGGTTGAGGGTCTTCGGATCCTCTTTGTGCTTCCGCTTGAGCGCCTCCATGTGGGGCGCCAGCACCTGCATCGCCTTCATCGAGCGCAGCTGCACGCGCGTCAGCGGATGCAGGATCAGTTTGATCAAGAGGGTCATCAGCACGATCGAGAGGGTGTAGTCGTGCGTGAACCCATAGAAAAACTGGAGGATGCCGTGCAGCGCGTTGACGATCGGGGCGAGCAACTGGGTCACTACCGGGCCTCCTCGGGTCCGGGCGCAGGCACCGGATCATACCCGCCGGGATGCAGCGGATGGCAGCGCACGAGCCGGCGGACAGCCAGCCACCCTCCTCGCAGCAGTCCGTAGCGGGCCACCGCCTGCGCGGAGTACTCTGAGCACGACGGGTAGAACCGGCACGACGGCGGGAGATAGGGAGAGATCCACCGCTGGTACGCGCGGATCGCCCCAACGCCCAGGGTGCGCCCAGCCCGTGTCACCGGGCGCCGTCCCGCAGCAGGCTCCCCGCCGCACACAGCGCCTGCATCTCGGTCACGAGCGTGGCAAAGGGCGCCGTCCCCGCCTGCGACCGCGCCACCAGCACGAGATCCCCCTGCGCGCACAGGCGCGGCTCGATCCGCCGGAACGCCTCACGCAGGCGCCGCTTCGCCCGGTTTCTCACGACCGCGCCGCCCACCCGGCGGCCCGCGGTCACACCGATGCGGCGGGACTCGCCCGTCCGGCGAAAATAGAGCACGCAGGTTTCTCCGGGGTACCGGCGTCCTTCCCTGTATACCCGGGAAAACTCCGCGCGCGTGGTGAGCCGTCCTGCCTGACGTTCCGATCCCATGCCGGGCACGCCCGGATGAGGCGCCCTACGCAGGCGCGAGGCGCCGCCTGCCTCTCAGCCGTCTCCGGCGCAGCACGTTTCGGCCCCCCGGAGTCCGCATGCGGACCCGGAACCCGTGCGTCTTGCTCCGGTGCCGGCGGTTCGGTTGAAATGTTCGCTTCACCGAGCCGCCCCCCTTCCATGACTGGGTCGAGGCCGCCCCAGGCGTCCGTCGACATCTCCCGCCACTATAGCACACCGCCGAGCGGGCGTTCAACGCAAGCAGGCCTCCGGGGCGAGAGGACCCTGTGGCCTGGCCCAGACGGCGGTCCAACGGGGCTGGGGATAAGCTCCTGATAGGACCCCCGGTTATCAACATTCTGAAGACACGACAGGTCGCCGCTCACCATCTCGCGTGACCAACTACTCAGATATCGCGTCGGATTCGCTTCCCTGGGAGGAGATTTCCGCCGTTATCCACAATCTTTTCCACACCTGTGGATAACGCTGTTTCACTGCGCCGCCGCCGTGTGAACCATGGCGGCGCCCTGTTTTCGTCTCCGGACGTCTCCGTCGAAACCGAGGAAACGGGACGATCGCCTCTCCACAGGAATGGCTACCGTCCGGCACGTCAGCGGCACGCGAAAGAACTTCGCATGCTGTGGGTGAATTGGAAGGAGGACACCGCGGTGCATCCAATTACGATCAGCACGCCCGGGAGGAGAGTGTAATGCAAGACTTCTTCCTGCGGCTTGTGGCCCAGCGCCGGGGCGAGCCGGAGGAGCCGCCGACGGCGCCGGAAGTGCGTATGGCGATCTACGATTCTGCGCTCGCACCGCCCCAGGTGGTCTCGCTCTCCGCGGAGGACTTCAACCAACTCGTCGGGGAGCTCGCCTCACGCACCCACAACTACGCCCGGGAACGCGGCGGACGCATTCCATTCGTCGTCATCAAGGAGATCGTGGAGAACCTGATTCATGCGTTCTTCCAGGACGCCGTCGTCACGATCATGGACGACGGCAACACCATCCGGATCTCGGACCAGGGCCCGGGGATTCGCGACAAGGAGCGCGCGTTTCTTCCCGGCTTCACGACCGCAACCCGCGAGATGCGCCAGCTGATCAAAGGCGTGGGCTCCGGCCTCCCCGTTGCCCGGGAGCAGCTCGCCTTCCTGGGCGGCGCGATTTCGATCGAGGACAACCTCGAACGTGGAACGGTCGTCACCCTGCAGGTCGGCCCGGGGAAGGACGCCGTGCCCGCGCCGGCGGCGCCGGCCGCCGTCAGAGCGGAAGAAGCGCGTCCGCGCCCCCGGCTGACGGAGCGGCAGCGAAAGGTCCTGCTGCTGATCGCCGAGCTCGGTTCGGCCGGACCGTCCACGATCGCCAAGGAACTGGGGATCAGCCAGAGCACGGCGTTCCGGGAACTGGCCGCCCTGCAGCGCCTGCGGCTCCTGGCCCCGCGCGGGCCCGGGAAGCGGACCCTCACCGAAGAAGGCATCGCGTACATGGACAACGTGTTCAAGCCATAAGGCCGGGCCCGCCTCGCGGGCCCCAACGGAGGATCCTGCATGGAGACACAGAGTGTCGGCGCCGGCGAGGTCTGGCAGGAGGCGCTCACGCGGATCGAAAGCCAGCTCAGCAAGCCCAGCTTTGAAGCGTTTCTGAAGGCGATGCGGCCCATCGCACTCGACCACGACGTGTTCGTCTTCTCCGTTCCGAGCCTGTTCGCCAAAGAATGGCTCGAAGGCCGCTACCGCGGCCTGATCGCGGAGACGCTGCGGGAGGTCCTCACCCGCGGCGTGGACGTGCGCTTCGTCGTGGCCGAGACCGACCCCGGCCCGACCACAGTCCCCCGCGATCTGGCGGTCACGCGCGATGCGCTCACCCATCGCGCGGCGGTCGCCGAACCGTTCGCGCTGACCGGCAAATACACGTTCGACACCTTCGTCATCGGCAGCGGGAACCGGTTCGCTCACGCCGCCGCCCGCGCCGTCGCCGAAGCGCCCGCGCGGGCCTACAACCCCCTGTTCATCTACGGCGGCGTCGGACTGGGCAAAACCCACCTCCTCCAGGCGATCGGCCAGCACGTCCTGACGCACAAGCACGCGGCCCGCGTGACCTACGTCTCGTCCGAACGGTTCACGAACGAGCTGATCAACTCGATCCGGGACGACAAGATGGTCGAGTTTCGGAACAAGTACCGCAACGTCGACGTGCTCCTCATCGACGACATCCAGTTCCTCGCGGGAAAGGAACGCACCCAAGAGGAGTTCTTCCACACGTTCAACACCCTGCACGAGTCCAGCCGCCAGCTCATCATCAGCAGCGACCGTCCGCCTCGGGAGATCCCCACGCTCGAGGACCGCCTCCGGTCCCGGTTCGAGTGGGGGCTCATCGCCGACATTCAGCCGCCGGATTACGAGACCCGGATTGCCATCCTCCGCAAAAAAGCCGAACTGGACGCGATCGCGCTTCCGGACGAGGTCGCCCAGTACATCGCCCAGCGGATTTCGTCGAACATCCGGGAACTCGAGGGCGCTCTCAGCCGGCTTCGCGCCCACGCCGAGATGGCCCGCGCTCCCATCTCCGTGGACCTGGCTACCGAAGTCCTCAAAGAACTCCTTCCCCAGGCCCGCATCCGCCCCGTCACCATCACGGCGATCCAGCGAGGAGTCGCCGAGTTCTTCGGGATCCGCATCGAGGAGATGAAGGCCAAGCGCCGCACGAAGGGCGTGGCCTTTCCCCGCCAGGTCGCGATGTATCTCTCGAGAGAACTGACCGATGCGTCCCTCCCCAGAATTGGCGAAGAGTTCGGTGGCCGCGACCACACCACAGTGATGCACGCGTGCGAGCGCGTGAAGGGCGCACTGCTGCAAGACGCCCACCTCGCCGCGGGCGTCAAAAGTCTTGTGGACAGCTTCCGCACGGAGCGCCCGCTAAAGGGGGACAAATAAATCGCTCCCAGGGCGATCTCGGGCCCTGGGGGGACCTCGGTGGATAGCGGGCATAACTGCTTTGGCTGGGGCGTCAGGTTATCCACAGGGGGAAATCCTCTCCTGGCGGCCCTCCGGGACGATATTCACATAATCCACAGGTTCTACTACGACTATGACGAATATTTACTTATAAAACTGCTCTAGGAGTGCTGCATGCACATCCAGTGCGCTCAAGAACATCTACTGCGGGGAGTTCAGACTGTAGGACGGGCGATCTCGCCACGGGCGAGCATGCCTATCCTGGGCAATATTTTGCTCGAAACCACTAAAGACGGCGTGAAAGTGGCTGCGACTGATCTGGAACTCGGGATTGAGGCGTATGTGGCAGCCAAGGTGAAAGAAGGCGGGGCAGTGACCCTCCCTGCCAGAATTTTGACTGATATCGTGTCCAATCTTCCTGAAGCTCCAGTCGAACTGGCGGTCGCCGAGGGAGAGTCCAAAGCAGCGATTACATCTGAAAGTGTCAAATTCGAGGTTTTGGGGCTTCCTGCGACAGATTTCCCGTTGTTGCCAACCGGAGACGGGGACGTTCAGATCAAGATGGATGCGGGACTCTTGCGGACGATGATCCGGCAGACCAGTTTTGCCGTATCGACCGACGAGACACGCCCGTTTCTGACCGGCGTCTATCTGGTGCTCGAGAGCGGCAACGGACAACTCGTTGCGACGGACGGTGGGAGGCTGGCTCTCAGAAAGGCGAAGATTCCTGGTGAGAGCAAAGGGAAGATCACGGCGATCGTGCCCAGCAAAACGATGGCGGAGTTGGTGCGCGCATTGGGGGGAATCGAAGGTGAGATCACCATCGCGTCTCAGGAGAACCAACTGATCTTTACGCTCCCGGGCATGCGGTTCATCTCCAGGCTGATTTCGGGACAGTTTCCCAACTACGAACAGGTGATCCCCAAGGAGTTCAAGCAGCGAATCAAGGTTGGAACCGAACGGCTGCTCCGCGCCGTCCGCCGCGCCAGCATCACCGCCAGGGACTCCGCGAACGTAGTGCGCCTGACGGCGTCCGATGGCACGCTGACGATCAGCTCGAACACCCCCGACGTCGGCAAGGCCCAAGAGGATATCAAAGTCCAGGCCGAGGGCGACGCGATCCCGGTGGCGTTCAACGCGAAGTTCCTCCTAGACGCCCTGAGTAACATGGACGCGCCCGAGGTATTCTTCGACCTGACGGGTCCGTTGAGCCCAGGCGCCCTCCGGCCGGTGGAACACACGGACTATGTCTACGTCCTCGCGCCGGTCCGAGTCTACGGGTAGCGGGGTCCGGCGGGGGGCGGCCCGCCCCACGATGGTGACGGTCTCGACGCTCCGCATTACCCTCGGGGAGTTCCTGAAATGGGCAGGGGCGGCGCCGACGGGCGGGCAGGCGAAAGTGCTCGCCCGGAGCGGCGGTGTCCTCGTAAACGGACAGGTTGAACGCCGGCGTGGCCGGCATCTCAACGCCGGCGACCGCGTCGTGGTCGCCGGGCGGGAGTACCGGGTTGTGGCTGGCTGAGCTCCGGCTCCGCGATTTCCGAAACTACGCATCCCTGGACGTCGCCTTTGGCGAGGGGGTGACGATTCTCCAAGGGCCTAACGCCCAGGGGAAGAGCAATCTCCTTGAGAGCATTTACACGGTCGCCATGGGGCGGAGCCCCCGGGCGGGGACCGATGCGGAGCTCGTCCGGTTCGGGCAGGAACGCGCGTACGCGCGGGTCGCGGTTCAGGGGGTGCGGTCTCACACGCTCGAGCTGGCGTTCGACCGGGTGACCGGTGAGAAGCGCATCAAGGTGAACGGCATCGTCGCCCAGCGGGCGCAGCTGCTGGGCAGGATGGCGGTGGTGCTCGCGGGTCCGCTCGACGATGAGGTGATCCGCGGAGCCCCCGGCTACCGGCGCCGCGTCCTCGATGCGGCGCTCAGTCAGGTGAGCCCGTCGTACTTCTTCGCTTTGACGCGGTACGTCCGGGTGGTTCGCCAGCGGAATCGGCTGTTGCGAGAGGCGGTGTCGGCATCGGAGCTCGTCCCGTGGGACGAGCAGCTCGTCGAGCTCGGGGCGGCGCTCGGTGAGCGGCGCCGGCGGTTCGTCGAGGCCCTCGCCCCGAGAGCGAGGGCCCGGCACGCGCGGATCGCGGGGGGCAGCGAGGAGTTGGACATCGCGTACATCTGTTCCGCCGGCGAAGGGGAAGAACGCGCCGCGCTCGCGTCGGCGCTCACGGCGAGGCGCGGGGAAGAGCTGCGCCGCGGCACGACCCTCGTGGGTCCGCACCGCGATGATCTCCGGCTTGCCGTCAATGGGATCGACCTTCGAACGTTCGGCTCGCGCGGCCAGCAGCACACGGCGGCATTGAGCCTGCGGCTGGCCGAGGCCGAGATGCTCCGCGAGGATCTCGGCGAGTGGCCGGTGCTGTTGCTCGATGACGTGCTCGCCGATTTGGACCGAACCCGCCAGGCGTTTCTCCTCGACGAGATGGCGGGCCCGCAGGTCCTGCTGACGCATACCGGCGCGCCGCCGGATGGCGGGGCGCCGGTACGGCTGCTCTCGGTCCGGGCCGGCATGCTCGTGGAGGACGCCGATGTACGCGCTTAAGGAGCTGCTGACCGACGCGATCTCGTCACTGATGGGGCCGCGGCGCGCGAGGCAGGCGGCGGTGTTGAGCGCCTGGGCGGACGTGGTCGGGGATGCGCACGCGAGGCACGCGCGGGCCGTCGGCGTCCGTGGGAACGTGCTCATCGTGGCGACCGACCTCCCGGCGCTGCTGTACGAACTGGGGATGCGCCGGGCCGCGCTGATCGAAACGCTGAACCGGAAGGCCGGAGGCCACGCAATCGACGAGATCCAAATCGTGATGCGCCCGCTCAACAGCACGACCGAGTAAGGGGGATCCCCGGATGTACGTGCACCTTGGCGGCGAGGTCGTGGTTCCCATTCAGGAGATCATCGGCATCTTTGACGCGAAGCTGATTGAGGGAAACGACGATAATCAGCGATTTATGGAGATGGCACATTCCCATGGTCGTATGCGGGCTGAGACACCTCGAGAGGATCGGAAATCAGTGGTCGTCACGACTGGGGGGATCTACACATCGCCGATTTCGTCTTTGACGCTGGTCCGGCGGGTCATGAACGTCCAGTGGGCACTCGGCGGGGTCTAAGCCGAGGATCCAGGTGAGGGCTGGAATACAGTCGTGGCGCGTGTTTCAGCCGATTGACCAGGGGGATTTGTCTTGGTAATATAAATTGAAGGAACTTTTATGGGCGTGGCGCCAGCCACGCCCTCTTCAGGTGGGGTCGCAGCATAATTCGGAGGGCAGACGCCGCATGGATCAGACCACCTACGACGCGCAGCAGATCCAAGTCCTCGAAGGTCTCGAAGGTGTCCGCAAGCGCCCCGGAATGTACGTCGGCAGCACCGGCAGTCGGGGTCTCCATCACCTGGTGTTTGAAGTCGTCGACAACAGCGTGGACGAGGCGCTGGCCGGATTCTGCCGCCGGATCGACGTCGTGATCCACAAGGACAACAGCGTCACCGTGAGCGACGACGGCCGCGGGATCCCGGTCGATATCGTCCCCAAGGTCGGTAAGCCCGCGGTGGAGGTCGTCATGATGATGCTCCACGCCGGCGGGAAGTTCGGGGGGGGCGGCTACAAGATTTCCGGCGGTCTCCACGGCGTCGGCGTCTCCGTCGTGAACGCGCTCTCGGAGTGGCTCGAGGTCGAGGTCCGCCGCGACGGGAAGCGCTACACCCAGCGGTTCGAGCGCGGCCAGAAGGCGAGCCCGCTCAGGACGGCCGGAAAGTCCGACCGCACCGGCACGACCGTCACGTTCAAGCCGGACTCCAAGATTTTCGTCGAGCTGGAGTATGACGCCAAGATCCTCGCCGAGCGGTTGGAGGAACTGGCCTACCTGAACGCGGGGCTCGTGCTGACGCTCGTGGATGAGCGGTCGGCGGAGAAACAGGAGTTCACGCACAAGGGCGGGATCACCGAGCTCGTCAAGGCCCAGAACAAGAACAAGGGCGCCGTGGGGGATGCGATTACCATCCACCGCGCGCGCGACGGCGTCGAGATCGACGCCGCGGTCCAGTACAACACCGGGTACCTCGAGCACGTCTACACCTACGTCAACACGATCAACACGATCGAGGGCGGGACGCACCTCGTCGGGTTCCGCTCGGCCCTGACCCGCAGCATCAACGACTACGCCCGCCGCCAGGGGCTGCTCAAGAACGGCGACGTGGGCCTCCAGGGGGACGACGTCCGCGAAGGCCTGACGGCCGTGATCTCCATCAAGCTCCCCGAGCCGCAGTTCGAGGGACAGACGAAGACGAAGCTCGGCAACCCCGAGGTGAAGGGCCTCGTCGAGTCGGTCGTCGGGGAGGAGCTCGCCGAGTACTTTGAGTCGCATCCGAGCGACGCGAAGAAGATCGTGGCCAAGGCGGTCCAGGCCGCCCGCGCGCGGGAAGCGGCGCGGCAGGCGCGCGACCTCGTGCGCAGGAAGAACGCCCTCGACGTCAGCACCCTCCCCGGCAAGCTGGCCGATTGTTCCGAGAAGGATCCGACGAAGTGCGAAATCTTCGTCGTCGAGGGGGAGTCGGCCGGCGGCAGCGCCAAGGCCGGCCGGGACCGGCAGTTTCAGGCGATCCTCCCGATCCAAGGCAAGATCCTGAACGTCGAGAAGGCGCGGCAGGACAAGATGCTGGGCCACGAAGAGATCCGCGCCCTGATCACCGCGCTCGGCACCGGGATCGACAAGGAGTTCAACTTCGACAAGCGCCGCTACGACCGCGTGATCCTCATGGCCGATGCCGACGTGGATGGCGCCCACATCCGGACGCTCCTGCTCACGTTCCTCTACCGCTATATGCCGGAGCTGATCGAACGCGGCAAGGTCTACATCGCCCAGCCGCCCCTCTATTTGATCAAAGCCGGGAAGAAGCCGCACTACGCGTATTCCGACAGCCAGCGGGACGAGATCACCGCCGACCTGACCAAGCAGAGCGTGTCGTACGAGATCCAGCGGTACAAGGGCCTCGCCGAGATGAACCCGGTGCAGCTGTGGGAGACGACGATGAACCCGGCCAACCGGACGCTGCTCCAAGTCGAGCTCGACCGCAGCGAGGCGAACGGTGCGCATGACGTGGACGAGCTGTTCAAGACGCTCATGGGGGACGACGTGGAGCCGCGCCGGCAGTTCATCCAAAAGTACGCGAAGGAAGTCCGCAACCTCGACATCTGATCCCTGACACACTGAAGGAGCCTCATGGCGAACGAAGAGACGATCATCGGGCAGCCGATCGACCGGGAGATGCGGACGTCCTATCTCGACTACGCGATGTCGGTCATCGTCAGCCGGGCCCTGCCGGATGTCCGCGACGGCCTGAAGCCGGTGCAGCGCCGGATCCTGTACGGCGCGTCCGAGATGGGGTTGGGCTCGGACCGTCCCTACAAGAAGTGCGCGCGTCTCGTCGGCGACGTGATGGGCCGGTACCACCCGCACGGGGACGCCCCGATCTACGAGGCCCTCGTCCGGATGGCGCAGGACTTCAGCTTCCGGTATCCCCTGATCGACGGGCAGGGCAACTTCGGGAGCGTCGACGGCGACCCGCCGGGGGCGATGCGGTACACCGAGGCCCGCCTCTCGCGGATTGCGATGGAGCTCCTGGCGGACATCGACAAAGAGACGGTCCCGTTCGAGCCCAACTTCGACCAGACGATGCAGCAGCCGGTCGTGCTCCCGAGCCGGGTGCCCAGCCTGCTGATGAACGGCGCGAGCGGCATCGCGGTGGGGATGGCGACCAACATCCCGCCGCACAACCTCGGCGAGCTCGTGGACGCGCTCACGGCGCTGATCGAGGATCCCGATCTGGAGGCGGAAGCCCTCCTCAAGATCGTCAAGGGGCCGGATTTTCCGACCGGCGGCCAGATCCTCGGCCGCGACGGGATTCGCGCCGCGTATCTGGAGGGCCGCGGCAGCATGTCTGTGCGCGCCAAGGCCGCGGTCGAGGAGATCCGGGGGGGCCGGGTGGCGATTATCGTCACGGAGCTGCCGTACATGGTCAACAAGGCCTCCCTGATCGAGCGGATCGCGCAGCTCGTGCGGGAGAAGAAGCTCAACGGCGTCTCCGACCTGCGCGACGAGAGCGACCGCCGGGGCATGCGCATCGTCATTGAGCTGCGCCGCGACGTGAACCCGCAGATCGTGCAGAACCAGCTGTACAAGCACACGCAGATGCAGACCACATTCGGGGCGATCATGCTCGCCCTCGTGGACGGCGTCCCCCGGGTGCTCACGCTCAAGCAGATGCTCGCGCACTACCTGACCCACCGGAAGGTCGTCGTGACCAGGCGGATCGAGCATGAACTGCGCAGGGCCAAGGCGCGGGCCCATATCCTGGAAGGGCTCAAGATCGCGGTCAAGTTCCTCGACGAGGTCATCGCCCTGATCCGGAAGGCGAAGGACGTGCCGGCCGCGCGGGCGGGGCTCATGAAAAAGTTCAAGCTGAGCGAGCTGCAGGCCGAGGCGATCCTCGAGATGCGCCTGCAGCGGCTCACCGAGCTCGAGCGCGAGAAGCTCGACGAGGAGTACAAGGAGCTGATCAAGGCGATCTCGTTCTACGAGGACGTCCTCCGCAGCGAGCGCAAGGTGCTCGGCATCGTCAAGACCGAACTGCTCGAGGTCAAGCAGCGGTTCGGCGACCCGCGGCGCACGCGGATCACCGGCAAGGACGCCGAGTTCGAGGACGAAGACCTGATCCCGGACGCGGACATCGTCATCACCCTCACCCACAACGGCTACATCAAGCGGCTGCTGCTCGACACCTACCGGCGGCAGAGCCGCGGCGGCCGGGGCGTCATGGGGATGGAGACAAAGGAAGAGGACTACGTCGAACATGCCGTCGTGACGACCAACCACGCGTTCCTGCTGTTCTTCTCGAACCGCGGGAAGGTGTTCCGGATCAAGGCCTACGACGTGCCGGAAGCCGGCCGGACGGCGAAAGGGACGAGCCTGGCCAACCTGTTCAATCTCGCCCAGGGCGAACGGATCAACGCGATCATCCCGTTCCGGTCGTTTGAGGACGCCGGCTTCCTCTTCTTCGCCACCGGGCGCGGGCACGTGAAGCGGACCGGTCTCATGGAGTTCCTGAACGCCAAGCGGGGCGGGATCGCGGCGATCACGCTCGACCGGGGCGACGAGCTGATCGGCGTGCGGCTGACCGACGGCAAGCAGGAGATCGTGCTCGCGTCGCGGCGGGGGCAGGCGATCCGGTTCAAGGAGGCGGCCGTGCGCGAGATGGGCCGCGCCGCCCGGGGCGTGCGCGGCATGCGCCTCCGTAAGGATGATGCGGTCGTCGGAATGGCCCAGAGCGGCGAAGGGCGGGAGCTGCTCGTCGTCACCGAGCACGGTCTTGGGAAGCGCACGCCCCTCAAGGAGTACCGGCTGCAGAGCCGGGGCGGCTCGGGCGTCAAGAACATCCGGCTCACGCCGAAGACCGGCGACGTGGTCGCCGTCCGCGCCGTTCAAGACGAGGATGAGATTCTCGTCGTCACCGCGCGCGGGATCGTCAGCCGGCTGCTGGTGAAGGAGATCTCGACGCAGGGCCGCGGCGCGCAGGGCGTGCGCCTCAAGCGCCTCGACGAGGGAGACCGGGTCGCGGCGATCGCGGCGATCGTGCCGATCGCGGCGCGCGATGAGGCCCCGGACGCCTGAGATCCGGCTCCGGCGCGCCGCGTTCGCGGATCTCCGGGAAATCCGCCGGATCAGCGGGCGGGTTCGGACGCGGGATTACGTGCCGCGGCTGTTTCCGCGGTGGGTTCGGGATCCCCGATCGTACACGCTCGTTGCGGAGGCGGGTCCCCGTGTCGTCGCGGTGTCGCGCGCCCGGCTGGTCACGCCGCGCGAAGCATGGGGACAGGGGATCCGGGTCGATCCGGCGTGGCAGGGCCATGGGATCGGTCTGGCGATCACCCGTCACTGGCCGAACGTGTTGTACCGGCGCGGCGCGCGCGTTGCGCGCGTCGCCGTGCTGGCCGGCAACCGGCCGTCGCTGCGCATGATGGTCCGCAGCGGGTTTCGGCTCGCCGCGCGCTCGGTGCGGCGCGGGTGGTGGGGTCAGCCGCTCGTTCCCGCGGGGAAGGGCTGCGCCGCGGCCGAGCGGGTGCGGAATGCCGGCGCGCTGTGGCGCCGGATCCGCCGTGAGCCCGCGCTCGTCCGCAACGCGCTCCTCGTCCTCGGCGGCGACTACTACACGGCGCTCACGACCGCCGGCGTCGAACGGTACGTGCGCCGCGGGGATGCGTACCGCGCCGGACGCGCGTTCTGCCTGATAGACCGGCGCGGGATCGGGCTCGTGCCGAGCCGCGGCTGGTGGATCGTCGCTCTCGGCGGGCCGCCGCGCGCCGCCGCCGGCCTGGCCCGCGCGATCGTGCGCCGCGCCTCCCGGCACGGCGTGCGCGAGGTCTGGATCGATGCGGGACGGAACCGGCGGCTCGCCGCCGCGCTCGAGCGGGCGGGGTTCACGGCGCCGTCCGGGTGGGGCGACGTGGTGGTCATGGAGGCGCGTCTACCGCTGAGGGGGTCGCCGTGATGGTAGATCTGGCGCTGCTGCTGATCCGCGTGTGGCTGGGGGTCACCTTCGTGATGCACGGCAGTCAGAAGCTGTTCGGCTGGTTCGGCGGCGCCGGCATCAATGGGACGGCCCGCTACCTCGAGGCCCTGGGGATCCGCCCCGGCCTGTTTTGGGCCGTCCTGCTCGGCCTCGGCGAGTTCGGCGGCGGCATTTCCATCGCCCTGGGGCTGCTCACCCCGCTCGGGGCGCTTGCGATCATCATCGCCATGGTCGTGGCGATCGCGGCGGAGACGGGCCGGCGCGGATTCTGGATTCAGAGCGGCGGATACGAGTACAACCTGATGATCATCGTGGTCGCGGTGATGCTCATTGTCTCCGGCGCGGGCGCGTACGCGCTCGACCGGACACTCGGGCTGCTCGGCCCGTAAGGCCGCCGCCCCCGCGCTCGAATCGCGGCCCGCGCCCTCCTCGCACGACCGCACCGGTTCGTCTGCGCCCGCCTCGCGCTCCTCACCACGTACTCGACCACGTCCTCGGTGAATCGGTGAAGTCGATCGCCTCGGCGATGCCCCCATCGTGCCGCGTCGCATGCTCCCGATCCGGGTCCGCGCGCAGCAGGGAGGACACGTCATGCGTGGCGAAGAGTGAAAGGAGAGGGACGTACGACGCCGCGCGTGGAGGCGCGATCCGATGGATGCGGGAGTGAAAGGCCTCGCGGAGCACCTCGACACGGTGTGGACTTCGCTGCTCAAGGACGTCGAAGGCACCGACGACCGTCTGCTCCAGTGGTCTCCCGGGCAGGAGTTCAACTCCGCGGCGGTGCTGCTCCGCCATCTCGCCGGCAGCGAGCGGTGGTGGATCGGAGAGGCGATCGGCGGCATCCCGAGCCACCGCGTGCGGAACGCCGAGTTCGCCCACGACGAGCCACGCCGTGCGGACGTGCTCCGTGCCGTCGAGGAAGCCCGCGCGGTCACGCGGCGCGTTCTGTCCGGCGTGTCGATGGCGGACCTCGAGGCCGAGACCGCCCCGACGGTGACGGTCGGGAAACCGCCCACACGCCCCACCAAGTTGTGGGCGCTGCTCCACTACCTCGAGCACCTCGGCTATCACCGCGGCCAGGTGCTGCTTCTCCTCAAGCTCGGCCGCAAGACCATGTCCGGTTCGACCGCCCACTGACCCGGGAGCGGCGATGCGCTGGGACATCTGCCGTTACACACACGCCCGCCTCGAGCGGATCGTCGGCGCGCTCGGGTTCACCCACGTCAAGCCGGCCCGCATCTTCTGCGTGCGCGGCTACGGCTCGACGTCCGAGGCGTGGGCGCGGATTTGGGGCCTCCCGGCGCTGTGGCAGCAGGTGTTGGGCATCGGGCCGGCGTACGTCGTGGAGATCATCGAGCCGGAGTTCAGCCGGCTGCCACCGGACGAACAAGACCGCATCCTGATCCACGAGCTGCTGCACATCCCCCGTACGTTCAGCGGCGCCCTCCGGCCACACCGGACCCCGACGTTTCGCATCAACCGGCGGACCGTCGAGCGCTACTACCAGCAGTATCTCGAGGCGGGGGGCGAGGACGGGAGCGCGCTCGAAGTCCCCGCGGGCGCCGGCGTGTTTGCCGCCCCCCGTGCCGACGGGGGAGCGCAGGCGGCGACCGCCATCCGCCACCGATCCCCGGCAGTGTCCCCGGCAGCGGCCCGACGGCGTTCGGCCCGCCCGCGCCCCGCCGCGCGCCGCCGGCCCGAACGATAACCCGCGCCCGAACGATAACCCCCCGTACAAGATCTTCCGCGTTCCGGCGGCCGTAGTGTACAATAGCGACTGAAACGTGGTCTGAGGTGTGCCGTGTTCGATAACCCCGAAAAGATGTTCATCATCCTGGTCATTGCGCTCCTGATCTTCGGCCCAACGAAGCTGGCGGGACTGGGCGGGACGATCGGACGGACGATTCGGGACTTCCGGAGCGCGATGCGAGGCGCCCACGAGACGTTCACGACCGAGCTGGAGCAGGCCGCCGCATCCGTCGAACCCTACCCGGCGGCGCTCCCGGCACCCGATCCAATGGCCGAGATGCCGCCGGCCTCCGTCTCCGAGACGGCGTCCCCCATGTATTCCTGGACCCCCGCGGAAACGGCCGTGGCGTCCGGCGCGCCGTCCGCCACGCCGCCCGAGGTCGACATGGACGAGGCGGCCTCTCTCGCGTCAGAGCCGACGGCCGAAGCGCTCCGCAAGAGCCTGCAGGGCCGGAGCTAGCCGTCTTCCGCGACATCGCCGTCACGCGGTTGTACCTGATCCGGCACGGCCAGACCGACTGGAACGCCGAGGGGCGGTATCAGGGACAGACCGACAGCCAGCTCTCTACGCTGGGACGCGCGCAGGCGGGCCAGCTGGCCCGGGCGCTCGCGTCCCATCCGCTGGCCGCCGTGTACAGCAGCCCGCTCTCGCGGGCGCTCCACACCGCGCAGGCGATTGCCGCTCCGCACGGCCTCCCGGTCCGCACCGTGGATCTGCTGCGTGAGATCGGGCTGGGCGTCTGGGAGCGCCTGACGGAGCTCGAGATCAACGAGAAGTTCGGCCGCGTGCTCGAGGTCCGGAGACTCGATCCGCTGGGCGTCATCCCCCACGGCGGCGAAACGCTCGCCGCCGTGCAGGCGCGCGGGATGCAGGCGGTCTCCGAGATCATCGCCCGGCATCCCGGTGAGACCGTGGCGGCCGTCGCCCACGGCGCCGTCAACAAGATGATTATCCTCGCGGCGCTCGATGCGCCCCACGGCAGTGTCTTCTCGATCCGGCAGGATAACGGGGCGATCAACGTGCTCGAGTTCGCCGGCGGGCGCGCCCGCGTCATGTCGCTGAACGAGACATCCCACCTCGACGGTCTGGCGACAGCGCCGTAGGAAAGTGTAGGAACGCGAGCAGCGCGAGCAGCGTGCAGGCCCCTGCGGCCACGGGGATGAGGCGCAGGCCGAGCGTGTGGCCCGGGCTGTCGCCCAGCGTCAGCAGGCTTCCGAGGACCACCGAAGATACGGCGGTCGCGCCGTTGAGCACGAGCCCCTGCACCGCGTAGAACATGGCTTCGTGGCCTTCGCCGGCGCGCGCGGCCTCGGCGATGTCTGCGAGGATGGTGTTCGGCAGGACGAGAAGGCTGGCCAGCGGCGCGGCCGCGAGCAGCACGATCACGTAGCCCTGCACCGCCGGGGAGAGCGGCACTCCCCGCAGGCCGATCACGCTGATCAACGGCACGATGACGGACGTGGCGGCGAGCGTCCACCGGAGCGTCCGCGGCGTCCCGAGCGTCCGGGTCACCCGGGTGAGGAGCGGGAACGCGGCGAGCGTGCACGCGAACGAGGCCCCGAGGACGATCCCGACCTGGTCGCGCGGCAGCCCCATCAGGACCGTGATGACGAAGACGATCGACGCGTTCACCATGCTCGTGCCGAGCCACAGCAGGGTGAGGCTCAGCGTGAATACGGCGAACGCCCGATTGCGGATCACCGCCGCGATCGAGCCGAAAAAGCTGCCGGCGCCCATTGCCCCGGCCCCCTCCGTGCCCGCGGGCGGCTCGTGGACCCCGGCGGCGACGACCCACAGCATCACGAGCCCGGCAAGGCCGAGCGCGGCGCCCATCGTCCCGAATCCCCCCCGCGCGATCAGCCACGGGGAGACGACCATCGCCACGCCGACGCCGCCGAGGGACGCGCCGGCCTGCCACGACGCGGCGGCGATCCGGCCCCGGCCGCCGCGTGTGATGTCGGGGAGCATCGCGGCGTACGGATTCATCACGAGGGAGAAGCAGAAGAAGAACCCGGCGAGCACGACGAGCACGTAGAGGAACGTCATCCCGGCCGGCCCGGGCGGCGGGATCCACAGCAGCACGAAGCATGCGACGAGCGCCGGCGCGCCGAACGCGATGAAGGGGCGCCGCCGCCCCCAGCGGCTCCGGACCCGGTCGCTCCAGAACGCGACCGGCGGATTGGTCAGCGCATTGATGACGCGGCCGCCGGCCAGCGCCAGGCCGACCAGGGTGGGCGACAGCCGGGCCGCTCCCTGGCCGGCCGGTGGGGCGTAGAAGTAGACGATCCAGAGGATGATCGTCTGCAGCAGCAGGCTCGCGCCGAGCGCACCGGCGCCGTACAGGGCGGGACGCAGCCGGCCGCCGCCCGTCTCCACCTCGATCAGCGGGTGAAGATCGGGAGCGTCCCCAGCGAGATCAGCTCGGGATTCTGATACCCACCTTCTTCCAGCAGCACGGTGGCGCGCGCGACGATCTGGGCGTTCACGCGCGCGAGCAGCTCTTCGACGGCGCGGAGGCTGCCCCCGGTGCTGACGACGTCGTCTACCACCGCGACCCGGCGGCCGCGCAGCCGGTCGGCCTCGACCCCGTCCAGCACGAGCGACTGGACTGATGACGTGGTAATGGACTTCACCTCGACGGTCAGCGGGTCTCTCATGTATCCCTTCGCGCTCTTGCGGCAAACGACGTAGGGGAAGTACCGGCCCCGGTCCGGATCAGACAGGTAGGTGGCGATCATGTGGACGAGGGGAAGCGCCTTCGCTTCGAGCGAGACCAGATAGTCGAACTCGAACCGCCGAAGCCGGTCGGTGAGCTGCCGGGCCGCGGTGTTCGTGAGCTCGACGTCACCCCACAGGACGAACCCGGCGATCCAGAGGGAGTCCGTGATCTTCACGACGTTCAGCCGGCGCCGCAGGCCGGCCACCGTGATCTCGTAGTACTCCTGGCCCTCGTACTTCATGCCCACCCCCCGCCGGAGGTCCATGTCCCTGACGTCCATTCGGCCATGGGACGTTCGGCCCCTGTCCACGCGCGGGGGGGAGAATCTCCGGTCGCCCATTACTGAGCGCCTATTCAGGCCGCACAGGTTCAGATAGATCCGAAACACCTTGAGTAGGCCCCGGGAGGTTCCTTATAATTGGGGGGACGCGCAAGGGGGGATGGTACGGAGATCGACGGAGCGACAGCGGTGGTTGGCGTGATCGGTGACGCGGTCCGCGGCAGCTTCTCGCCGCGGATCCACAACGCGGCGTTCGCCGCGCTGGGGCTCAACTGGCGCTACGTCGCGTTCCCGGTGACGCGGGACCGCCTCGCGGATGCGCTCCGAGGCCTCCCCGCGCTCGGCATCGCCGGCGCCAACGTCACGGTGCCGCATAAGGAAGCCTCGCTCGCCTATCTGGACGACACCACCGAAGAGGCCCGCGCGATCGGTGCAATCAACACGATCCAGATCACCGGCCAGCGCCTGATCGGCCACAACACGGACGGCGGAGGACTGCTCGACGCGCTTCGCACGGACGGCCGCGCGTCGATCCCCGGCGCGCGCGTGGTGATCGTGGGCGCCGGGGGAGCGGCCCGGGCCGCGGCGTTCGCCCTGGCCGGCGCCGGCGCGGCGGCGGTCACGATCGCCAATCGGAACTGGGACCGCGCCGCGGCCCTCGGGGACGTCGTGCGCCGCGCGTTTTCGGGGTGCGCGGTGGATGCGGCACCGCTCGACGGCGAGGGCGTAACGGCGGCCCTGCGTGAGGCGTCGCTGCTCGTCCAGGCGACCACCCTCGGCGGCGGCGCCGAGCGGTCGATCTCGCCGGTCGCCGCAGATGCGCTGCATCCGGGGTTGCTCGTGATGGACATGATCTACGAGCCCCGGGAGACGGTCCTGCTCCGCGAGGCCAGGGCCCGGGGGTGCCGGACGCTTGGCGGCCTCTCGATGCTCGTGTACCAGGGGGCCCGGGCCTTCGAGATCTGGACCGGCCGCCCCGCCCCGGTCGCGGTGATGCGGGAAGCGGTTGGGCTGGATCGGGCGATCTCGTCGGAACGCCGATAGGACGGTGACGGCATGCTGCGGTTTCTAACCTCGGGCGAATCACACGGGCGCGGGCTCCTCGTCGTCGTCGACGGCATTCCCGCGGGCGTGCCGGTGTCCGAGGACGAGATCAACGGCCAGCTTGCCCGCCGCCAGCACGGGTACGGCCGCGGCGGCCGCATGAAGATCGAGCAGGACCGCGCCGAGATCTACGCCGGCGTGATGCGCGGCACGACGATCGGAGCGCCGGTCGGCATGCTGATCGGCAACAAGGACTGGCGCCGGGAAGAGCCGCCCCTGACGCGTCCGCGCCCCGGCCACGCGGACCTGGCCGGCGCGCTCAAGTACCACCTGGACGACGTCCGCCGCGTGCTCGAACGGTCGAGCGCCCGCGAGACGGTGTCCCGGGTCGCGGCCGGCGCCGTGTGCCGCTGCCTCCTCTCCCAGTTCGGGATCGCGCTCGCCAGCCACGTCGTCGAGCTGGGCGGCATCCCCGCGGTCCGCCGGCCCGACCGCGCGGAGGAGATCCCCGCGATCGCCGAGCAGTCCCCGCTGCGGTGCGTGGATCCCGAGGCGGAGATGAAGATGATCGCCGCGATCGACGACGCGAAGGCCAGGGGCGACACGCTCGGCGGGATCTTCGAGGTCGTCGTGACGGGCCTGCCGGTCGGCCTCGGCTCGTACGTCCACTGGGACCGGCGGCTCGACGGGCGGCTGGCGCAGGCGATGATGTCGATCAACGCGATCAAGGGCGTCGAGATCGGGGAGGGCTTCAAGGAGGCCCGGCTGCCGGGCTCCGACGCCCACGACGAGATCTTCTACGACGCGGCGCGCGGCTTCTACCGGCAGACGAACCAATCGGGCGGCACGGAGGGCGGCATGACCACGGGCGAGCCGCTGCGCGTCCGCGTCGCGATGAAGCCGCTCAGCACGCTGATGCGCCCGCTCGCCTCCGTCGACATCGTGACCAAGGAGCGGGTCGAGGCCGCGGTCGTGCGCAGCGACGTCACGGCGGTGCCGGCCGCCGGTGTGATCGGCGAGGCGATGGCCGCGTTTGTCCTCGCGGACGCAATGCTCGAGAAGTTCGGCGGGGACAGCCTGGACCAGATGCGCGTCGCCTATGACGCGCACCAGCGGTGGGTCCGGACCGGGCCCACCGGTCCGGCCGGGTGAGCGCGCGCGTGCGGCGCAACGTCGTCCTGATCGGCTTCATGGGCACGGGGAAGACCGCCGTCGGACGGCGCGTAGCGGCGCGCCTCGGCTGCCCGTTCGTTGACACCGACACGCTCATCGAAGAGCGCGCCGGCCGGCCGATTCCCCGCATCTTCGCGGAGGACGGCGAGGCGGCGTTCCGGCAGCTCGAGGCGGAGGTCGTGGACGCCGCGGCCGGCCGGGACGGCGTGGTGATCGCGACCGGCGGCGGCGTGGTGCTGCGGCCGGAGAATATGGCGCGCCTCCGCCAAACCGGCGTGATCGTCGCGCTGCGGGCGGATCCCAAGGCGATCCTGGCGCGCGTGGGCGGCAGCGTTCGGCCGCTGCTGGCGGGAGATCCCGAGGGCAGTATCCGCCGCCTGCTCGCGGAACGCGACGTCTTGTACGGGGAGGCGGACCTCGCCGTCGATACCACGGCGCTCTCGCCCGAGGACGCGGCGGCCCGCGTGATCGCGTTCGTCACCAGGCCGGCCAGGGGCGCCGGCGGCGCCAACGGGGCCGGCGCGCCCACCCGCAGGCCGCGCCCCGCCGCGGCCCCGGTGCCCGAGCAGGTCATCCGGGTCGCGCTCGGCGCGCGCGGCTACGACGTCCGGATCGGCCCGGCGATCCTCTCGCGGGCCGGCGAGTACCTGCGCGCCTGCGGGATCGCGGGCCGGCTCGCGCTGCTCACCCATCCGCGCCTCGACGCGCTCTTCGGACGTCCGCTCGTGGAGTCGCTCCGCGCGTCGGGCTACGAGGTCCTCACGGTGACGGTGCCGCCGTCCGAGTCGAGCAAGAGCCTCCGTGCCGCCCAGCGGATCTACGATGCGCTCGTGGCCGCGCAGCTCGATCGGACCGCCGCGCTCCTGGCGCTCGGCGGCGGCGTGGCCGGCGACCTCGGGGGATTCGTGGCGGCGACGTTCTTGCGCGGCATCGCGTGGGTCGCGATCCCGACGACGCTCCTCGCGCAGGTGGACGCCAGCATCGGCGGCAAGACCGCGGTCAACCATCCCCGCGCCAAGAACCTGATCGGCGCGGTCCACCAACCCGCCCTCGTCCTCGCGGACATCGAGACGCTCCGCTCGCTGCCGGTCCGCGAGCTGCGGTCCGGGATGGCCGAGGTGATCAAGACCGGCGTGATCGGGGCGCCGGATCTCTTCGAGTATCTGGAAGGCCAGCTCGGGCGTGTGCTCGCCCGCCGGCCCGACGCGCTCGCCCACGTGGTGGGCCGGTGCGCGGCGTATAAGGCGGACGTCGTCGCCGGGGACGAGCAGGAAACCGGCGGCCGCATCGTCCTGAACTACGGCCACACGATCGGCCACGCCATCGAGGCCGCGGCCGGGTACGCGGGCCTGACCCACGGCGAGGCGATCGCGGTGGGAATGACGCTCGAGGCGCGCCTCGCGGTGCACCTCGGCGCCTGCGATGCCGCGCTGCTCGACCGCCAGACCCGGCTGTTCGAGAGGACACGCCTGCCGGTCCGTCTCGCGGGGCTCCGGCACCCCCCGGCCCCCGAGGCGATCGCGGCCGCGATGACCCACGACAAGAAGGCGCGCGCAGGCCGGCTGCGCTTCGTGCTCCCCGCCGGGCTGGGACACACGGTGGTCAGGGATGACGTACCATCGACGCTCCTCCAGGAGGTCCTTGCGCATGGTTAAGGTGCTCGTGATCCACGGGCCGAACCTCAACTTGCTGGGCCGGCGCGAGCCGGGCATTTACGGAACCGCGACCCTCGCCGACGTCGACCGGGAGCTCCGTACCCTCGCCAAGGAGCTCGGCGTGGAGGTCCAGACGCTGCAGAGCAACCACGAGGGCACGGTCATCGACCACCTGCACTCGGCGATCGGCCGGTTCCAGGCGGTCGTGCTGAACGCTGGCGGGCTGACCCACTACAGCATCGCGCTGCGCGACGCGATCGCGGCGATCCAGGTCCCGGTCGTCGAGGTGCACGTGTCCAACATTCACGCGCGCGAGCCGTTCCGGAACGTCTCCGTGATCTCGGCCGTCTCGGCCGGCCAGATCGCCGGGTTCGGGACGCACAGCTATCTGCTCGGGCTGCGCGCCGCTGTGGCCGTCGCCCAGCAGCGGGCGCAGCCGCCGGCCCAGGGCTCCGGCCCCCGCACGGAATCCGCGTCGCGGCACAGGACCGGCGCGTCCGCCAGGCGCCGCTCCCGGTGAGCGGCTCCCCCGCCGCGCGGTCCGCGCGCGGCGTGCCGGAGGACCGCTTCCCCGGTCGTCGAAGCAACAGCCGGGGCGCTCCCGCGCATGGCGAGGCGTCCCGCGCGCGCACGTCGGGTTCGGTTCCTCGAGGGCGATAATGCGATTCCGCGGGATCCGCGGCGCGGTCACGGTCGACGCCAACACGGAGCAGGCGATCCTGGACGGGTCGCAGGAGCTGCTCGAGCGCATGGTCGGGGCCAACGAGGTCGACGCGGACGACATCGCGTGCGTCGTCTTCACGGTGACCCAGGACCTCACCGCGGCGTTTCCGGCCGAGGCCGCCCGGCGCCTGCCGGGGTGGACGCAGGTGCCCTTGATGTGCGCGCAGGAGATTCCCGTGCCCGGCGCGCTCGCGCGGTGCGTCCGGATCCTCATGCTCGTCAACACCACGAAGACCCCGGATGAGGTTGAGCACGTCTATCTCCGCGGCGCAGAACGGCTCCGCCCCGACCTGACCCGCTCGTGACGCCGCTCGTCGTCGGTCCCGGCTCCCCGCTGCGGGGGACCCTGCGCATGCCCGGAGACAAGTCCATCTCCCACCGGGCGGCGCTGCTCGGAGGCCTCGCCGCGGGAACGACCCGGATCCGGGGGTTCCTGCGCGCCGAGGACTGTCTTGCGACCCTGCGGTGTCTTCGGGGGTTGGGTGTTGCGGTCGAGGAGAGCGCGGACGCGCTCATGCTCCGCGGCGGCGGTTTGCGGGAGCCCGAGGACGTCCTGGACGTCGGGAACTCGGGCACGACGATCCGCCTGCTCTCGGGGATCCTTGCGGGCCAGCCGTTCCACACGGTGGTGACCGGTGATGCGAGCATCCGGCGGCGGCCGATGGACCGCGTCACGGAGCCGCTGCGCCGGATGGGCGCGCGAATCTCCGGCCGGCAGGGCGGGCGGCTCGCGCCGCTCTCGATCGACGGCGGCGGCCTCCGAGGCATCACCTACGCCACCCCGGTCGCGAGCGCCCAGGTGAAGTCGGCCGTGCTCCTGGCGGGGCTGTTCGCCGACGGCGACACCGAGGTCCGGGAGCCCGCGCTCAGCCGCGACCACACGGAGCGAATGCTCGGGGCGTTCGGCATCCCGGTGGCGCGCGACGGGCTGACCGTTCGCCTGCGGGGTCCCGGCCGGCTCCGCGGCACCGACCTGCACGTGCCGGGAGATCTGTCCTCGGCCGCGTACTTTCTGGTCGCCGCCGCGCTCGTGCCAGGCTCCGAGGTGACCGTCGAGGGAGTCGGGCTCAATCCCACGCGTACCGGAATCCTCGACATTCTGCGCCTGATGGGCGCCCAGGTGGACGTGCGGGATGTGCGCGAGGACGGCGGCGAGCCCGTCGGGACCGTCAGCGTCCGCGCGTCGCGGCTGCGCGGGGTGGTGATCGGCGGCAGCCTGATCCCCCGGGCGATCGACGAGCTGCCGGTTGTCGCCGTGGCCGCATCACTCGCCGAGGGCGAGACGGTCATCCGGGACGCGGCCGAACTGCGGGTGAAGGAGTCCGACCGGATCGCGGCGCTCGCCCGTGAGCTCGCACGCCTCGGCGCCACGGTCGAAGCGCAGCCGGACGGGCTCGCGATCACCGGCGTCCGCCGGCTCCGCGGCGGCCGCGCGGCGAGCGGAGGCGACCACCGGGTCGCGATGGCGCTGGCCGTTGCCGGGCTGTGCGCCGACGGCCCCGTCACGATCGAGGATCCCGCGTGCATCCAGACGTCATTCCCCGAATTTGAGGCGACGCTCCGCCGGGTGGCGGCCGGGTGATCCCGTGGACGCCCCAACTGCTCTTGGTGTCCCTGATCGTGGCCGGCGCGGCGATGCTCAAAGGCGTGACCGGGTTCGGGTTCCCCCTCGTGGCCGTGCCGCTGCTCTCGACGATCCTGGGGCCGCGGGTCGCCATCCCGATGCTCGCCATCCCGACGATGCTGAGCAACGTGATCGTGGTGCGCCGCGGCGGCGGGAGCCGCCCGACCGTGCCCCTCGTCGTGATCCTCGCGGGACTGGGCGTCGGGACCGTCGCCGGCGCCCTCCTGATCAAGACGCTCGATCAGCGGCTGCTGTCGGTGCTGGTGGGCGCGGTCTCGCTGCTGTACGTCGCCGCGACGGCGTTCCGGCTGACGACGCTGATCCCGCGGCGCGCGGGCGAGCGCGCGGCGCCTGTGATCGGGCTCGTGGCCGGGGTGATCGGCGGCGCAACCGGCATCTTCGCGCCGTTTTTGGCCAGCTACCTGCATCTCCTCGGGCTCGCCAAGCGCGAGTTCGTGTTCTGGATCACGATGATGTTCTTCGTCAGCAACATCGTGCAGATCACGAGCTACCTCCACCTCGGCCTCTACGCCGGCGCGGTGTGGGGGTTGTCCCTCGTGCAGTGCGTGCCGATGGCGGTGGGGACGTGGTCGGGGCTCCTGGTGCAGGACCGGCTGAGCCCGCAGATGTTCAACCGCGTCGTGCTCGGGATTGTGTTCTTGTCCTCGCTCAACCTGCTGGCGCACGGGTTCATGCGCTAGAGCTCATCCAACTCGTTTCGCCGCGTATCTATCGGTGCTGCGGCCCGGTGAGACGTCCGGACCATCAACTTGGAGCAGCGCGAGGCCTGTGAGCCCGCATCTTCGCTGTCGCCGACGTATGGGATGCGATTCGGACGGACCGTCCCTATCGCGAGGCCTGGCCCGATCAGAAAGTCCGCGAGTACTTAGCGCTGAAACTCTCGTTTCGCCGGTCGGGGAGGAATTGATCAGACCCGGCACCAGTCCGCGGTCTGCCGGATGTATTGTTTGAGCATGAGCACATCGAATCCGTGTCCGAGAATCCGGTATCCGCGCGCCAGCAACGCTTTCGTCTGATCGCTTGTTAAGGCCGCGCCCCCCAAGGGAATCCTGGCTTCAAGAATAGTGCGTTCCGCATGCCGGACTGCGTCGAGAAGCTCCGGAGCGTCAAGGCGGCCGCTTACGCCGAGCTCGGTCGATAGATCAAACGGCGCAATGAGCATATAGTCGACACCCTCAACCTCGCAGATCTCCTCGATACGATCGACGGCGGCGCGGGTCTCGATCAGTAGCCCGCAGACCGTCTCGGCCCCACGCCGGTCCTTGTACTCGAAGAGAGGCACTCCCCACCGCGAATGCGCGACGAAAGGCCCCCAGCCGCGCTGGCCCTCCGGCGGATACCGCGTCAGCGAGACGCATTCCGCCGCTTCGTTTGCCGAGCTGACCAGCGGAAACATAATTCCCTCGGCACCCGCGTCCAACGCGGTCTTCACCGATGCCTCATCCCGGCGCGCTACACGGACCCATGGAGAGCACTGCGTCCCCTGCGTCGCGGCGATCATCGCGTGCAGGCTTTCCGGACCGATCGGCCCGTGCTCCTGATCGATCACGACCCAGTCGGCGCCCGCCGACGCGATCGCTTGGGTGACGACCGGCGATGGGATGATGTTGACGTAGCCGGACAGGGGTCCCGACTCTTCGCGCAGGCGACGCTTCATGCCTGTCATGGCACTCCCTCGTTCTGAGATTGGAATTAGGTGAGGCGCCGCCTAGGGCTGCGTGGTTTGCGGCTCCCGCCGGTGCGGATGGCGGTACCGGAACTGCTCCATCTTGGTCAGTTGCTGGTAGCTGCCGAACCGGGCCGCGTCCTCGGCGGCGCGGTCGAGCGCGTCGGGCTGCTCGTCTCCCCCTTGCTCGAACGTCCGGCGGATCCGATACGTCGTCGTCCGCTCCGCGGGGACGCGCCCGGCGTCGCGCACGAGCCGCCTGAGCTCGCCCGGCGGCACCAGCTGGCCGTACCCGGCGCCGGCCGAGGTGGAGATGCTCTCATTGATGAGCGTGCCGCCGAGATCGTTCGCGCCCGCGGTGAGCAGCAGCTGCGCGAGGCGCGGCCCTTCCTTGACCCAGGACACCTGTAAGTTGGGGATCGCCCGGGTGAGGACGATCCGCGCGGTGGCATGGACGCGGAACACCTCCAGCCCCGTGGGCCCGGGCCGCAGTCCCGTGACCAGACCCTTCCGCCACATCGGCGCGTCCGTATGGACGAAGCTGAGCGGCACGAACTCCGTGAAGCCGCCCGACCGGCGCTGCAGGTCGCGCAGCAGGACGAGGTGGCGGGCCTGGTGCCGCGGCGTTTCCGCGTGGCCGAACATCATCGTCGACGTCGTGGGGATCCCCAGTTCGTGGGCGGTCGTGATCACCTCGATCCACTGGGCCGTGCGAATCCGGCCGGGGGCGATCCGGTCGCGCAGCTCATCATCGAGAATCTCCGCCGCCGTGCCGGGCAGGCTGCCGACGCCGGCATCCCGGAGCTCGGTGAGATAGGCGCGGATCGGGCGGCCGGACCGGACCGAGCCGTAGAGGACTTCCTCCGGCGAGAAGCCGTGGATGTGAATGTCGGGCAGCGCCTCCTTGATCAGGCGCGTGAGGCGGATGTAGAGGTCGCCGTCCATCTTGGGGGGCAGTCCGGCCTGGATGCAGACCTCGGTCGCGCCGAGCTCCCACGCCTCGCGGGCACGGCGCAGGATCTCCTCCTCCGGCAGAAAGTACCCTTCCTCCTCCCGGAAGTCGCGGCTGAACGCGCAGAAGCCGCAGCCTTTGATGCAGACGTTCGTGAAGTTGATATTCCGGTTGACGACGTACGTCACGACGTCGCCCACCGCGGCACGCCGGAGGTGATCGGCCGCCGCCAGGGTCGCGGTGAACTCGACCCCCGAAACGCCGAGGAGGACTTCCGCGTCATCGGCGGTGACATCGGCCCCCGACAGCGCCCGATCCAGGATCCGGGCGACTCCCGGCGCGGCCGCGGCGAGCAGACGGTCGAGGGACTGATCGGCGGGCGAGTGGTCGGCCTGTGGCATCCCTGCGTCAGGGTGTGGGGGCATGCCGGTCAAACCCTCCTTTGGCGTACCCGTCGGCGTCCGCGGCCGCCATGAGGCGGTCGCCGAGCGGGCGGGGAAGAAACTCGGGCCGCCCGAGCAGGTACTCGGGGTACACCGGCAGGCGCGGCCGCAGCTCCAAGCCCGCCGCTTGAGTCCGCGCGCGCAGCGCCGCGATCTGCGGCCAGGGCGCCTCGGGGTTCACGTAATCAATCGTCACCGGCGAGATGCCGCCCCAGTCGTTGATGCCGGCATCGAGGTAGACGTGGTAGTCGCCGGCCGACAGGTTGGGCGGGACCTGGATGTTGGCGCCCGGGCCCAGGACGAGCCGCGTGACCGCCGCGGTCCGCGCGACCTCCGCCGTCCCCGGCTCCGCCATGCCCGCCATGGGCGTGTCCGGCTTCGCCCGGAAGTTCTGGATGATGACCTCCTGCACGTGTCCCCACCGGGCGTGCAAGTCCCGGATCGCCAGCAGCGCCTCGGCGCGTTCCGCCCGCGTCTCGCCGATCCCGATCAGGAGGCCGGTGGTGAAGGGGATCCGCAGCATCCCCGCGGCGTCGAGCGTGTGCAGGCGCGCCCGCGGATGCTTGCTCGGCGCGTGTTCGTGCGGACCGCCGGGCCCGCACAGGCGCTCGCTGACGCTCTCCAGCATGAGGCCCATCGATGCGCTCACATCCCGGAGCGCCGCCATCTCGCTTTGGCTCATCGTGCCGGGGTTGAGGTGCGGAAACAGGGACGTCTCGCGGAGCACCAGCGCCGCCATCTCGCGCAGGTACGCGAGCGTGCTCCGGTAGCCGCGGTCCGCGAGCCACCGGCGCGCTTCGGGGAAGCGCTGCTCCGGGCGCTCGCCCAGCGTGAAGAGGGCTTCCGTGCACCCGAGCCGCTCGCCCGCCCGCGCGACCGCGAGCACCTCGTCGGGCGTCAGATACAGCCGCGGATCGGAGCGTGGATCGGTCCGGAACGTGCAGTACCCGCACGTATCGCGGCACAGCCGCGTCAGCGGGATGAACACTTTCGGAGAGAAGCTGACGGTCCTCCCCTTCCCCTGCGCGCGCAGCTGCCGGGCGGCGCTGCACAGGGCCGGCACGTCCTCCTCGGGGCAGCCGATCAATGTCTCGGCGTCTGTTCGGGTGGGCGCGTCGCCGGCGAGCGCCCGCGCGATCGCGGCCGCCACGGCGGGCGTGCGGCAGCGGCGGACGGAATCGAGATCCGCGGTCGCGCCGGACAGAGGAGAACCCATGGAGGGGAGTTCGCGCCGGACCGCCTCGACATCCTGCGTTCACCCGTACCGACCCGGTTCTTGTGGTACGCGCTTGACGCCATGTGCTATAGTATGGGTTACGAATCTACGGGTCACCCGGATCTAGGGTGACCAGGCCGATGACCGGGACGAGTACGCCGGGAGACGCTTCCGAGAGACCCGCGTGAAGGGTGCGAGCGCGGGAGGCGGCCCGGGCGGAATGGACCCGCGAGGCGCGGACCGAAAGGCGGATCTCCCGCCGAATAGTCGCCGCCGGCCTCCTCCACCGTGACCTGGAGGCAGGGACCACGCTCGTGCCGGACGGCACGCGGGGGGTCCCTGACCGAGCGCCCCGGCCGAGACGCCGGGGAAGTGGGGTGGTACCGCGGGTGGTGCAGCCGGCCTCCCGTCCCGAGGGGACGGGGGGCTTTGTGTTTTGGAAGGACGCGAGGAGGCCGGCACGATGATCGTAGTCATGGGTCCCGGGCATTCGCGGACGGAGCGCGACGGTGTCATCCGCAAGATCGAGGAGGCGGGCCTGAGCGTCCAGGTCAACGAGGGCGTGGAGCGCATCGTGATCGGCGTCGTGGGCGACAGCCACACGAAAGAGCTGTTGCGGGAGGGCCTCGAGGCGATGGCGGGAGTCGAGAGCGTCGTGCGGATCCTGCAGCCGTACAAGCTCGTCAGCCGGGAGTTCCACGGCGGCCGTGACTCGACCGTGTGGGTACGCAACGTCGCGATCGGCGGCGGGCGAGTCGCCGTGATCGCCGGGCCGTGTTCCGTCGAGAGCGCCAGCCAGGTGATGGAGACCGCGAAGGCGGTGAAGCTGGCCGGCGCGCATTTGCTTCGCGGCGGGGCGTTCAAGCCGCGCACCTCGCCGTACTCGTTCCAGGGGCTCCAGGAAGACGCCCTCAAGATTCTGGCCGAGGCGCGCGAGGCCACGGGGCTGCCGATCGTCACCGAGGCGATGGACAACCGGCAGCTCGAGATGGTCGTCAAGTACGCGGACATGGTGCAGATCGGCGCCCGCAACATGCAGAACTACACGCTCCTCCGCGACGCCGGCCGCGCCGGGCATCCCGTCCTGCTCAAGCGGGGCCAGAGCGCGACGATTGAAGAGCTGCTGCTCGCCGCCGAGTACATCATGGCCGAGGGCAACCCGAACGTCGTGCTGTGCGAGCGCGGGATCCGGACGTTCGAGAACTACACGCGGTACACGCTCGACCTCACGGCCGTGCCGGTGCTCAAGAGCCTGAGCCACCTGCCGGTCATCGTGGATCCAACGCACGGGACCGGGAAGTGGAAGCTCGTCACCCCGATGGCGCGGGCGGCGGTCGCGGCCGGCGCGGACGGCCTGCTGGTCGAGGTGCACCCGGAGCCCGACCGCGCGCTCAGCGACGGGCCCCAGCAGCTGACCCCGAAGAACTTCGCGATCATGATGCAGGAACTCGACGCGATCGCCCTCGCGGTCGGCCGGCGGGTTTGAGGTCGCCGATGCCCCTGTTCGAGCGCGTCACGATCGTCGGAGTGGGCCTGATCGGCGGTTCGCTCGGGATGGCGTTGCGCGCCCGCGGGCTCGCGCGCGAGGTCGTGGGCGTCGCCCGCGCGCCGGAGACGATCGTCACGGCGCGGGATCGGGGCGCGATCGACCGCGGCACCGTGGATCCCGCGTTCGGCGTGGGCGGAGCCGAACTCGTCGTCCTGGCGACGCCGCCCGCCCTCGTGGTCCCGATGGCGCGGCGCGTGCTGCCCCACCTCGGGCGGGATGCGATCCTGACGGACGTGGCGAGCGTGAAAGCGGAGATTGTCCGGTCCGTGGAGGCGCTGGCGCCGCCGGGCGCCGCCGCGTTCGTCGGCGGCCATCCGATGGCCGGGACCGAGGGGCGCGGGATCGGCGCGGCCGCGGCCACGCTGTTCGACCGCGCGGTGTATCTCCTGACGCCGACGGAGCGAACGCCGCGCGGGGCCGTCGAGCGCATGAGCGCCCTGGTGCGCGCGCTGGGGGCGGTGCCGGTCGAGATGGAGCCCGGCGAGCACGACCAGGCCGTCGCGCGCGTGAGCCACCTGCCGTACCTGATCGCCGCCGCGCTGATGGGGGTCGCCCAGCCCGGGACGCCGGCGGCCGGCGCCGCGGGACCGGCGTTCCTCGGCGCGACGCGCGTGGCCGGGAGCCCCGTCGAGCTGTGGGCCGAGATCTGCCGGCTCAATCGCGACGCGATCCTGAGCGCGTTGGGCGTGTTCCGCGAGGAGCTGGCGCGCTTCGAGGGTGCGCTCGCCTCCGGCACGCGGTTCGACGCGCTGCTCGAAACCGCGCGCCAGGCCCGGCTGCGCCTGGCGGACGCGCGGCCGGCGCCGGGCCCCGCGGCCGGGCACACGTCGTAGGAGCGATCATGGCGAAGGCGCTGATCCTGGAACCGGGAGTGGCGGAGTTTGACCGCCGGGCGCGTGAAGGGAACCTCGTGCCGGTCTCGTGCGAGGTGCTCGCGGACCTCGATACCCCGATCTCGGCGTTCATGCGCCTGCGCCATCTGCCCCACGCGTTTCTGCTCGAGAGCGCCGAGGGCAGTGAGAAAGTCGCCCGCTACTCGTTTCTGGGCGCGCAGCCCCGCCTGACGCTGCGGGCCTCGCTCGACCGGGTCGAGGTGACCGAGGGCGGGACGACACGCACGCTCGCCCAGGACCCGCTCACCGCGGCGCGGGAGATCCTCGGGCGCTATCGTCCGGTCCAGGATCCGACCCTGCCGCGATTTTATGGCGGTCTGGTCGGATACTTCTCGTATGACCTGATCCGCACGATCGAGCGCCTCCCGCACCAGCCCCCTGACGACCGCGGCCTCCCGATCCTCAACCTCGCCCTCGCCGACACCGTCATGGTGTTCGACCACCTCCGGCACCGGATCCGCATCATCGCCAACGCCACCATCGACGACGGGGTCGAGCGGGCCTACCGGGCGGCCCAGGCGCGGATCGAAGAGTGGCTGGACCTCCTGCGGCGGCCGCTCCCGGCGCCCACGCCGGCGCCCGCAGCCCCGCACCGCCTCAACCTCAGGTCCAACATGACCCGGGAGCGGTATCTCTCCGGGGTGGAGCGCTGCCGGGAATACATCCACGCCGGGGACGCGTTTCAGATCGTCCTCTCGCAGCGGTTCGCGGTCGAGACCGCCGGCCTCGATCCGCTTGAGATCTACCGGGCGCTGCGCATGGTCAACCCGTCCCCGTTCATGTTTTACCTCGGCGGTCCGGACGCGACGATTGTCGGCGCCTCCCCGGAACTGCTGGTGCGGGTCGAGGGCGACCTGATCGAGATGCGGCCGATCGCGGGGACGCGCCGGCGCGGCCTGACCGAGGACGAGGACCGGCGCCTGGGCGAGGAGATGCTCGCCGACGAAAAGGAACGGGCCGAGCACGTCATGCTCGTGGACCTCACCCGGAACGACGTCGGGCGGGTCTCCCGCTTCGGCACGGTCCGGGTGCCGGAGCTGATGACGGTGGAACGGTACTCCCACGTGATGCACATCGTCAGCACCGTCCAGGGACGTCTCATCGCGGAGCGCGACGCGTTCGACGTCCTGCGGGCGGTGTTTCCCCACGGGACCGTGAGTGGCGCGCCCAAGGTGCGGGCGATGGAGATTCTGGACGAGCTCGAGCCGACCGCCCGCGGCCCCTACGCGGGCGCCGTCGGGTACGTGGGGTTCGGCGGCGCGCTCGACACGTGCATCGCGATCCGGACGCTCGTGATCAAGGACGGCGTGGCGTACGCACAGGCCGGGGGCGGCATCGTCGCCGACTCGGTCCCCGCGAGCGAGTACGACGAGACGATCAACAAGGCCAAGGCGCTGATCCGGGCGATCGAGATGGCCGGCCGGGGCCTGTAATGGAGCACGCCTGCAGGAGTGGCGCATGATCCTCGTCATCGATAACTATGACTCGTTCACCTACAACCTCGTCCAGTACCTCGGTGAGCTCGGCGAGGAGCCGCGCGTCTTCCGCAACGACGCGGTCACGGTCGAGGAGATCAGCGCCCTCCGGCCGGAGGCGATCGTGATCTCACCCGGACCGTGCACGCCGGCCGAGGCCGGGGTCAGCGCCCCCGCGATCGCCGCGCTCGCCGGCCGGATTCCGATCCTCGGCGTCTGCCTCGGGCACCAGTGCATCGGCGCGGCGTGCGGCGCGCCGGTCATCCGCGGCCGCGCCCCGGTCCACGGGAAGACGTCCAAGGTCTTTCACGACGGCCGCACGATCTTCCAGGGACTGCCGAGCCCGCTCGTGGGCACGCGCTACCACTCGCTCATCATCGACGAGGCGGGGCTGCCGCCGGCGCTGGAAGTGTCCGCCCGGACCGAGGACGGGGTGATCATGGGCGTGCGCCACCGCACCGCCCTCCTCGAGGGCGTCCAGTTTCACCCGGAGTCGGTGCTGACGGAGCACGGCCACGCGCTGCTCCGAAACTTCCTGGCGCTGGCCCGGGCCGGCTCTCCGGTCATCGGCGGGAGGTAGCCGGATGCCGCTGCGGGGCGCGATCGCGAAGGCCGTCTCCAGGCAGACCCTGACCGAGGTCGAGGCCCACGCGGCGATGGGCCTGATCATGGACGGCGAGGCGACGCCCGCGCAGATCGCGTCGTTCATCACCGCGCTCGCGATGCGCGGCGAGACGGTCGAGGAGATCACCGGCTTCGCCCGGGCGATCCGGGAACGCGCCGTGACGATCACCCCGGAGACCAACCACCTGGTGGATGTGGTCGGCACCGGCGGGGACCGGCTCAACACCTTCAACATCTCCACGACCTCGGCGTTCGTCACCGCCGGCGCAGGGGGCCACGTCGCCAAGCATGGGAACCGCGCCGCGAGCAGCAAGAGTGGGGCCGCGGACGTGCTGGAGGCGCTCGGGATCAATCTCGAGGCACCGCCCGAGGTCGTCCAGGCGTGCGTCGAGGAGATTGGGTTCGGCTTCCTGTTCGCGCCGCGCTTCCACCCCGCGTTCAAGCACGCGCTCGGGCCGCGGCGCGAGATCGGGATCCGGACGGTGTTCAACATCCTGGGCCCGCTCACCAACCCGGCGCGGGCCCGCCGCTACCTCCTGGGCGTTCCCGCCCCGGCATACACCGAGCTGATGGGCCGCGTGCTTGCGGAACTCGGCGCCGAGCGCGCGTTCGTCGTGCACGGGCAGGATGGGATGGACGAGATCTCGGTCTGCGCGCCGACCCAGGTCTCCGAGGTCGCGGGCGGCCGCGTCCGGACCTACATCCTGACGCCGGAGGAGCTCGGCTTCGCGCGCGCGCCGCTCGAGGCGCTGCGCGGCGGCACCGCGGAGGAGAACGCGCAGATCTCTGTGAGCATCCTCAAGGGGGAGCGCTCCCCCCGGCGGGACATCGTGCTGATGAACGCCGGGGCCGCGCTGGTGGCGGCCGGCCTCGCCGAAACCATCACGGACGGCGTGGCCCGCGCCGCCGAGAGCATCGACAGCGGGCGCGCCTACGAGAGGCTGGAGGCGCTGCGCCTTCGGACCAAGTTCGCGTAGATGGGGATTCTCGAGCAGATCGTCGCGCACAAGCACGAGGAGCTGGCCGGCCGCCGACGCCGGGTCCCGCTGGAGGAGGTCCGCGCCCGCGCGGCCGACGCGCCCCGGGCGCGGCCGTTCCTCCGGGTTCTTCGGCCCTTCCGGGCATCCCCCATCCGGCTGATCGCCGAGGTGAAGGGCGCATCGCCGTCGGCGGGCACCATCCGGACGGCGTTCGACCCGGCCCAGATCGCCCGCGCGTACGCGCAGGCGGGCGCGGCGGCAATCTCGGTGCTCACCGACGCGCGCTTCTTTTCCGGCGCCGATGCGCATCTTCCCGCGGTCCGCGAGGCGGTGGACGTGCCCGTGCTGCGCAAAGACTTCGTGCTCGACCCGTACCAGATCTATGAGGCGCGGGCGCTCGGCGCCGACGCGGCGCTGCTGATCGTGGCGATCCTCTCGAACACCGCGCTCGGGGATCTCGAGGCGCTCGCGGGAGAGCTCGGCATGGCGGCCCTGGTCGAGGTCCACACCGACGCCGAGCTCGAGCAGGCCCTGGCCGCGCGCGCGCCGCTCGTCGGCATCAACAACCGGAATCTGGACACGCTGGAGACGTCGCTCGAGGTGACGCGCCGTCTCAGGCCCCGCATCCCGTCCGGCGTCGTCGTCGTCGGGGAGAGCGGGATCGAGGAGCGCGCGCACGTCGAGGAGATGGCCCGGCTCGGCGTGGACGCGGTCCTGGTGGGCACCGCCCTGATGCGCGCGGGCGATCCGGCCGCGCGCGTGCGCCAGCTGCTCGGGACCGCCGGATAGGCTGAGCGCCGGAGAGACGAGGAGGCCGCGATGGATCAGACGCAGACCGCACCGACGCCCGCCCGCCGGGTCATCCCGGGCAAGAAGGGGCGGCTCTTGACCGGCGACCGGCCGACCGGCCGGCTCCACCTCGGCCACTACGTCGGCTCGCTGGAGAACCGCCTCCGGTTGCAGGAGGAGTACGAGTGCTTCTTCCTCCTCGCCGACTACCACGTGCTCACGACCGGCGCCGACCGCACCCGCGAGATCGCCCGGAACATCGAGGACCTGGTCCTCGACTACCTGAGCGTCGGGATCGACCCCGAGCGCAGCACGATCTACCTGCAGTCGCTCGTGCCCGAGGTGGCCGTGCTCCATCTGATCTTCACGATGCTGACGACCGTGCCGCGCCTCCAGCGCGTCCCGACGCTCAAAGAAGTGATGCGGGACCACAAGCTCGAGACCGCGACGCTCGGGCTCCTCTCCTACCCGGTGCTGCAGGCCGCGGATATCCTGATGGTCCGCGCGGACGTCGTCCCGGTCGGCAAAGATCAGGCCAGCCATCTCGAGGTGACCCGCGAGATCGCCCGCCGGTTCAACGAGCTGTACGGGCCGGTGTTCCCGGAGCCCGAGACGGTCACGGGCCGCGTCGGCACGCTTGTCGGCACCGACGGGCAGGCCAAGATGAGCAAGTCCCTCGACAACGCGATCTACCTGTCGGACGACGCGGCGACCGTGGCCAAGAAGATCAGCGGGATGTTCACCGACCCGACCCGGATTCACCCCACGGATCCCGGGCACGTCGAGGGGAACCCCGTGTTCATCTACCATGACGCCTTCAACAAGGACGCGGCCGAGGTCGAGGAGCTGAAGGAGCGGTATCGGAAAGGCTCCGTCGGCGACGTCGAGGTGAAGAAGCGCCTCACCCGGGTCCTCAACGAGTTTCTCGACCCGATCCGCGAGCGCCGGGCCCGGTTCGCGGCCGATCCGCGGCGCCTCGAGGAGGTCATCATCGATGGCAGCCGGCGCGCGCGCCGCGAGGCGCAGGAGACCCTGAACCTCTGTCTCGAGAAGATGGGGATGGACTACTTCCGGACCGCACGCGAAGGCGCGGCGCCGAGACGGGGCACGGCCTAGGCGCCGGTGGTCCGCGTCAAGATCTGTGGGATCCGCCGCCTCGACCACGCGCTCGCCGCGGTGGAGGCCGGCGCGGATGCGATCGGCCTGAACTTCTGGCGGCCCGGGCGCCGGTACGTCGCGCCGGAGACCGCCCGGGCGATCGCCCGGGCGCTCCCGCCGTTTGTCGCGCGGGTCGGCGTGTTCGTGGACGAGGACCCCGCGACGATCCGGGAGATCGCCGGGCTGTGCGGCCTGGACGCGCTCCAGCTCCACGGCTCGGAGAGTCCGGAGTTCTGCCGGCAGTTCGACCGGCCGGTGATCAAGAGCATCAAGGTGCGGGGACCCGAGAGCCTGCGGGGGCTCGACCGGTACCACGTCGCCGCGTTCCTGCTCGATACGCACGTGTCGGGCGAGATGGGCGGCACGGGGCAGACGTTTGACTGGGCGCTGGTGGCGCCGGTCCGGGCGGCCGGTCCGGTGATCCTGTCCGGGGGCCTGACCCCCGAGAACGTCGCCCAGGCGATTCGGGCCGCCGACCCGTACGCCGTGGACGTCGCCTCCGGGGTCGAGACCGGGGGCGAGAAGGATCCCCAGAAGATCCGCGCATTCGTGGCGCGGGTCGCGGCATGGAACTCCGCGGAGGTGCGGCGATGACGGTCCAGAGCCAGACGGACAGGCGGCCCCGGGGACAGTTCGGCGTCTACGGCGGCCGGTACGTGCCCGAGACGCTGATCCCCGCACTCGAAGAGCTCGAGGCCGCCTACGCGGACGCGCGCCGGGATCCCGCGTTCGCCGCGGAAGTGAGCCGTTACCTCCGGACCCTCTGCGGCCGGCCGACGCCGCTCTACCTGGCGCGGCGCCTGACCGCGACGCTCGGCGGCGCCCGGGTCTACCTGAAGCGTGAGGATCTCCTCCACACGGGCGCCCACAAGATCAACAACACCGTCGGGCAGGTCCTGCTGGCCGTGCGCATGGGCAAGCGGCGGATCATCGCCGAGACCGGCGCGGGCCAGCACGGGGTCGCGACAGCGGCTACGGCCGCCGCGTTCGGCCTGCCGTGCGAAGTGTATATGGGCACCGAAGACATGGACCGCCAGGCGCTCAACGTCTTCCGCATGCGGCTCCTCGGCGCGCGGGTCGTGCCGGTGGACGGCGGCAGCCGGACGCTCAAGGACGCGATCAACGAGGCGCTGCGCGACTGGGTCACCAACGTGCGCGACACGTTCTACGTGATCGGGTCGGTCGTCGGCCCGCACCCCTATCCGACGCTCGTCCGTGATTTCCAGTCCGTGATCGGACGGGAGGCCCGCGAGCAGATCCAGGCGGCCGAGGGGCGCCTCCCCGACTGCTGCGTCGCCTGTGTCGGCGGCGGCAGCAATGCGATGGGCCTGTTCCATCCATTTAAGGACGACGCGCAGGTGGCGCTCGTCGGCGTCGAGGCCGGCGGCGCGGGCGTGGAGAGCGGAAAGCACGCCGCGACCCTCTCCGCCGGCTCCCCCGGCGTGCTCCACGGCGCCATGAGCTACCTGCTGCAAAGCCCGGAGGGACAGGTGCTCGCCACCCACTCCGTCTCGGCCGGGCTGGACTACCCCGGCGTGGGCCCGGAGCACGCCTACTTCAAGGATACGGGCCGCGCGCGATACGTCTCGGTGACCGATGCGGAGGCCCTTGAAGGCTTCAATCTCCTCTCGCGCGTCGAGGGGATCATCCCCGCCCTCGAGCCGGCTCACGCGGTCGCGTATTTGAAGACGCTCGCGCCGGCGCTCGGCCGCGATGCGGTGATCGTCCTCGGCCTGAGCGGCCGCGGCGACAAGGACGTGGACACCGTCGCCAAGGCGATGGGCGCAGACCCCGGGAGCCCCCGATGACGCGCGCGCGGCCCCGCGAGGCCCCCCCGGTCCAGGGGACCGTGTCCGCCGGGGACACGGGGGAGAACCGCCTCGTCCGTGCGCTCGCCGAGCGCAAGGCCCGGGGCGGCCGGGCGCTCATCCCGTACGTCATGGCGGGCGACCCGGATCCCCGCGCCACCGAGCAGTTGGTCGGGCTGCTGGTCGACGCCGGGGCGGACGCCGTCGAACTCGGGGTGCCGTTCAGTGATCCCATCGCCGACGGGCCGGTGAACCAGCGGGCCGGGCTGCGGGCGCTGTCGCACGGCATGGGGCTGCGCCCGGCGCTGGATCTCGTCTCCCGGCTTCGGAAGACGACCCAGGTGCCGCTCGCGTTCATGACTTACTACAACCTGCTCCTCCAGTATGGCTTGGGCGCGTTCTGCCGGGACGCCGTCCAGGCGGGGCTCGATGGCGTCATCATCGCCGATCTGCCTCCCGAAGAGGGCGCCGATCTCGTCGCGACGGCCCGCGCGGCCGGTCTCGCCACGATCTTCCTGCTGGCGCCGACGAGCACCGAGGAGCGGATCCGCGCCGTCGCGGCCGCGTCGACCGCCTTCATCTACTGCGTTTCCCGGACCGGCGTCACCGGCGTCCAGGACGCGCTCCCCGAGGGCCTGGCGGAGCTCGTCGGGCGGATCAAGGCACAGACCGCGACCCCTGTGTGCGTCGGCTTCGGGATCAGCCGGCCGAGCCAGGCGCGCGAGGTCGCAGCGGTCGCCGACGGCGTGATCGTCGGGAGCGCGCTCGTGCGGATGATCGAAGAGAACCCCCGGGACCTCGAGCGGATCGGCGCGTTCGTGCGCGATCTCCGAGAGGCGGTGGGAGGGTAGAGGGGAGCCATCCCACCGGTCGAATGTCCCACACGAGTCTCGAGTAGGGAGGCGGATCGAATGGCGTCGGCTCCGGGCAGTCCCGCACACGCCGTGGAAGGACTGGAGGGGATCGTCGCGGCGACGAGCCGCATTTGCCTCGTCGACGGCGTCGGGGGGCGCCTGATCTATCAAGGCTACGACATCCACGACCTCGTCGCCCACGCCAGCTTCGAGGAAGTCGCCTACCTCCTCTGGCACGGTGAGCTGCCGACCCGGGCCCAGCTCGACGCCCTGAACAAAGACCTGGTCGCCGCCCGGGCGCTGCCGGAGCCGGTCCTGGCGATCATTCGGGCCGTGCCCGAAGACGCGCTCCCGATGGACGTCCTCCGCACCGCGGTCTCCGCCCTCGGGATCCACGATCCTGAGGCCAAGGACAATTCGCAGGCCGCCAACCTCCGGAAGTCGGTCCGCCTCACCGCCCAACTGGCAACGGTCGTCGCCGCGATCGACCGGCTCCGAAACGCGCGCCCGCTCGTCCCGCCCGATCCCGCGCTCGGCCACTCGGCCAACTTCCTGTACATGCTCTGGGGGAAGCGGCCCGACGAGACGAGCACGCACGCCGTGGACATCGCCCTGATCCTTCACGCCGACCACGAGCTCAACGCCAGCACCTTCGCCGCGCGGGTCACGGCGGCGACGCTCGCGGACATGCACTCCGCGATCACCTCAGGGATCGGCACGCTCAAGGGGCCGCTCCACGGCGGCGCCAACGAGGCCGTGATGCGGCTGCTGCTCCAGATCGGGGAGGTCTCCAAGGCGATCCCGGCGGTCAACGCCATCATCGCGGCCAAGCAGAAGATCCCGGGGTTCGGCCACCGCGTCTACAAGACCGAGGACCCACGCGCCACCCATCTGCGGAAAATGTCGGAGACGCTCTGGCGCCAGAAGGGCGAGCTCAAGTGGTTCGAGATGTCGCGGGTGATCGAGCAGTACATGCTCGCGGAGAAGCACATCCACTCTAACGTCGATTTCTACTCCGCCACGTGCTACTACGCGCTCGGGATTCCGCTCGATCTGTTCACACCCGTCTTTGCCGTGAGCCGGATCTCCGGCTGGACCGCCCACGTCCTCGAGCAGCTCGCGGATAACCGCCTGATCCGGCCGCGGGCGGAGTACGTCGGACCGCTCAACCGGACGTACGTGCCGATCGACAAGCGGCGGTAGCCTCAGCCGACGACGTCTTCGCCCCCGTCCACGCCGATCACGTTCCCCGTGATCCACTCCGTTCCGGGCCGGCACAGCGTCGCGATCGCGCGGGCGACGTCCGCGGTGGTCGTCAGCCGGCCCGACGGGTTCCGTTTGATCGCGTTCTCGACGATCAGCTCGTTCCCCGGAATCTTGCGGAGCGCCGGCGTATCGGTGACCCCCGCCCGGATCGCGTTCACCGCGATCCCGCGGGGGGCCAGTTCCATCGCGAGCTGCCGGATGTGCGACTCGAGCGCCGCTTTGGCCGCGGAGACGGCGCCGTAGTTCGGAAGCACCCGCGTCCCGCCCGCGCTCGTCATCGCGAAAATCTTCCCGCCACGCTGCATGAGCCCCGTGTGCACCAGGTCCTGCGTCCAGTAGACCAGGCTGTGCGCCATCACCGCGAGGGTCATGTCGACCTGCGCCTCTGTGATCGCTTCCTCCGGAGGGTCCGCGATGTACGGGCGAAGGTTTCCGAACGCCAGCGAGTGGAGGAGCACTCCGACGGTGCCGCCCTTGACGACTTCCTCCCGCGCGCGGGCCAGCACCTCGACCCGCCGCTCCGGATCGGCGGCGTTCACGTTGAAGAACACCGCCTGGCGGCCGGCCGCGCGGATGCCTCCGATCACCTCTTCCGCGTGCGCCTGCGTCCCCTTCCGGTCCAGGTGCACGCCGATGATGTCGTAGCCCGAGCGGGCCAGCTCGAGGCCGGTCGCCTCGCCGAACCCGCTGCTCGCCCCCAGGATCAGGGCCCACAGTTTCTGGTCGCTCATCCAATCCTCCGCCCGCCTCGGGCTTGGCCCGAGGCATGATCTTCGAAGGGCATTCGGTCCACACTCGGAGATCCCCTCGGCGTCACCGGCCCCATTGACGCCGCGGGGAAGCGGGTGTATCTTTTTTGTAGATACGATTTTCCTGCTCGCCGATCGGGAGGTGCGCGATGCGAACACGGGTTCAGCGGTGGGGAAATAGTCTGGCCCTGCGTATCCCCAAGCCGTTCGCCGAAGAAGTCAGGCTCGGCGAGCGGGGCGAGGTGGATGTCACCGTGGCAAACGGGAGGTTGCTTGTCACACCGATCGCGACACCATCCCCAACCCTCCATGAGCTCCTGGCGCGTGTGACCAAGCGCAACATCCACGGGGAGGTTGAGACCGGCGCTTCAGTTGGGAGGGAGACGTGGTAGTCCGGCGCGCCCGTGTTCCCGGCCGGGGCGATGTGGTTTGGATCACGCTCGCTCCGCAGGCGGGTCATGAGCAGGCCGGGCGACGCCCGGCCGTGGTGGTGTCCCCCGCTGCCTACAATGGGAAGGTCGGTCTTGCGCTGATGTGCCCGATCGCAAGCCAGGTCAAGGGATATCCCTTCGAGGTCGCGCTCCCGGCCGGCTTGCCGGTCGCCGGCGTCGTGCTGTCCGACCAGGTAAAGAGTCTTGATTGGCGCGCGCGAAACGCCGAGCGGATCTGCGTGCTTTCCCAGTCTGCGGTCACCGAGATCTTGCAGAGGATCGGGACCCTGCTAACCTGATCGGGAAAACATGCTAAGATGACCCATGTGGGCCGTTAGCTCAGCGGGTAGAGCGCCGGGCTTTTAACCCGGGCGTCGGGGGTTCGAGTCCCTCACGGCCCACCAAGACAAGGCTTTGCCGCCGCTCGCGCGACGTTCGACGCAGGGGGCGTTCTGCGGGACAGGCGCGAAGCCTAAGACCCCTCAGGCGACCCGTGCGCGGGCGCGCGCTTCCATGGTCTCGGCAGGACATCGGACCGGGTGAGCGTATCAGGATCCACATGCTCAAGTGGTCACGCACAGGACTTTCAGCCAGGCGAGTTCGTCTCCGCCCGGACGTCGAAAGACGAATGAGATGTCCTGAGACGCTGCCTCGCGTGCGTCCATGATCCGGTACGCGTTGGCGCAAGACACGATCGGCCGCGGGGATATCGAGCCGCTGATCCGCTGGCTGCGAATTCACCCTCACCTGACGCAGGGTCCGAGGGTGCGCGCGTTCGAGCAGAAGTGGAGCCGTTGGCTCGGTTTCGAGGCAGGCCCGCCCCCCGTATTGGAGCATTGGGGTTGCGAGGCACGGCGGGAAGCCACGGACAGCGGCGGAGGCGGGACATTCTATGCTTCCCGCCTGCGGAGCCGGGGTTTTCGTTGAAGCCACAGGCCGGCGACCACCCTCCCGTTGCAACAGGCTTTGAGCATGCGCGATCCTGGCGGTTCGTGACTCTCGCGCTCTGTCTCACGTCGGCGCTGGCCGTCGTGCTCTTTGTCATGGCGGCAACCATGTGGCGGGAGTTCCGCCTGCCCGATGACATGGGCTACGACCTGGCGTTTTTCAATCAGGGATTCTACCGCGCCCTGCATGGACATGTGTGGTTTCACTCTACCATCCAGGAGTACATTCAGAAGCCGATCTATCACGGCCTCGTTCTCGCATCCCATTTCTCGCCGATCTTCTATCTGTTCCTGCCGCTCTACGCCGTCTGGCAGTCGCCGCTCCTGTTGCTCCTCATCGCCGCTGGTGCCTTCGCCGCCAGCGGTCTGGCCGTGCTCCTTGTCGCAAGGCATTTCGTCGAAGGCGGTACCCTGGCGCTTGTCTGGTTTATTTTGTTCGCGTTGCACCCGTCCATTCCGTGGTCCCTGGTTGACAATGGCTTTCGAGAGATCTTTCTGGGCATGGGATTTCTCAGTTTCGCTCTGTTATTCTACATCAAGGGAAATGACCGCGTGTTTCTCCTGATGATCGTGCTCGCGCTGCTTTGCAAGGAAGATATCGCGTTGGCGCTTCCCGTCTGGGGCGCGGTCGCATGGTTTCAGGGAAGAGGCCGGCGCTTGGCCGGCGGCATCGCCCTGCTCGGCGTGCTGTATTTTATCGCGGTGAACGCGGTGGTACTGCCGTTGATGCGCGGCCAGCCCATCGGACAGCTGCATTTCGAGGCGGTGGTGACGCCTCTTGGAGCATCTCCCGGTGATATCGTTCGGTCCATCCGGTCGGCGCCATTCATTCTCGCCCGCCTGGCCTTGAGCCGGCGAAACCTCGAATACTGGGGCGCCATCTTCAGTCCGTTGTTGTTTCTGCCGGTGCTGGGCTGGGAGTACCTTGTCATTCCGGCCTATGTGTACCTTGAGATCTCGTGGGCTCCCGTGCTCCAGCAGATTTCGCTCCGGCACGTCTCCCCCGCGCTGCCGTTCATGTTCGTGGCCGCGATAGTGGGAGTCTCACGCCTCAGCCGGCTCGTTGAGAGGATGTCGCCTTACGGGCCTCCGCGCTCGGCGGTACTCCGAGATCTCACCGTCGCGGTACTCCTCTGCGGCCTCGCGTGGAGTACGTTTGTCAGAACGCCGTTTCCATTGCTGCTCCGGGCGACATGGCCGACCGCCGCAGGCGCCAGGCGGGACGGTCCGTTGTTTCACGCGCTGGAGCCCATTCCTTCCAGGGCTTCGCTTGCCGCGACCGGCAGTCTGATCGCGGACAGCTCCTCGCGGAGCGTGCTATATGCGATCGTCACGGATGTGTCGAATTTCCAGACGGTCCTCGAACAACGGCCCGACTACATCGCCATCAATCTGCACGATATCTACCAAGCGCCCCCGGCAGGCTACTGGATCGCATCGGTGCTGTGCCGCGGGGCGTATGGAATCGTCTACCGCGACCTCGGATCTTCGCGTCTGCTGCTGGCACGGGGGGCTACCCTTTCGGCGAATCAAGACGCGTATCAGACGCTGTTTCGCCGCCCAGGCCGTGAGTGCCCGGCGCCGGTACAAGAAGCCATGGATCCGCAACTGTTTATGCGAGCGGCGCGCCTCCACGCGCGTACGCAACTGCCGTCGGTGGTCCAATCGTGGGATATGTTTCTGGAACCGGTCACCGCGCAGCCGGGCCGGCGGTTTTCACAGGTGATTCACCTGCCCGATCAACGTTTCGACCCGGGGTGGTACCGCGTCGGCCTCGCCGGCGCGTGGCCCTGGGCGGGTGTCTCCGCATCGTACCGGGTGACCGCGAGAGTATTGGTGGGTGACCGTATCGTCGGCGAGACACGCTCTACCGGCGATCAGATTCTCCGATACGATACCCCGCCGTTTCGCATTACAAAGCGCGCCACACTCCCGGTCCAGATCCAGGCGGAGTTGCAGACTCCGGAGCGAGGAGCCGATTCCATTTGGGCGCTGCGGCCGACGCGGCAGGCCTGCGCGATCGTTGCGGATGCGGCGGATCTCAATCCGCGGCAGATCACGGTGCAGGCGCGGATCTTCCTGGAGGGGCTGCCCCGGCTGCGCGGGGCCGAATCCGAGGCGCCGATCCTCAACAAGAACGATGCACTGGGGTATTATCTGCGCCTCACCCGCGACGAACAGGGCGAGGTATGGGTCGACTTCAACGTGGCGGGGAAGTGGGCGGTGGGCCGGGCCGGGCCGGTGTCTGTTCGCGAATGGGCGGTGATTGCGGCCACGTACGATGAGCACGAGGCCGCAATCTATATCAACGGACATCGCGCTCGGCAAGACCGCTATCGAAGCGCGATCTACACCGGGCGAATGCGAAGCGAGGGAACACCGTTGGTCATCGGATGCCGCGCGCCCGGCAGGGCCGATGTCGTGGTCTTCCCCGGGCTAATCGGGTCTGCCGCCGTATGGAACCGTGTCCTGACGCCTGTCGAAATCCAGGAGAACTCCTCCGCACGGTCTCCCCTCACAAGCCAAGCGAGTGGGCTGGTGGGTAGTTGGAATTTCTTGGGGCCCCCGCAGAGCATCGTGCCCGACCTGAGCGGAGCCGGGCACCCTGTCACGAACGGAGTCGATCTCGTGCGTGTGGCGGCGCGCGACACCGCGCGATCCTTCGCCGCTTGGCGATCCCGGCAGTTGAGCCTGCTGCGAACCGTGACGGTGCGCCGTGTGGTTCCGTAGAATCATCCCCGCGGCTCGTGAGCAGCGGTTGGCGAACGGCGAGTACTCGCGATGGGTCCCCTATGCGAAGCGGCCGCGCATGCGCAGGTCAATCCCGCCGGGCGTTCGCATCCACGGGGCTCGCGTGTGGCTCAACCCGCACGAGATCACGACCATGGACGGCCTTCACGCCGTCGCTCTAAACTGGGCAACAACATACTTGACACAGTAGAGCGGGATGGTGCAGAATGATGATTACAACCGCTGAAGCCGTAGCCTGCCAATTTCGGCCGGACGAGCCAGACGGTGACTTCTGGAGCCTACCAGTCATGGCGTGGACCAAACCGCTACACTCAAAAGGAGATATAGATCGTGCTGGGGCGACTCTGATTAACGGTGACTCACTATTTGACGAAGAGGGATTCGAAACATTAGAGAAGGCGTTCGACGTTATTAATAACTGGCGTTCGTCACACAGTTACCCGCTGCAAGCCCTGAAAATGACGCTGTTAGGTAGAGCGAAAAAGGTTGATCCGCGCGCCATTGTTGCACAACGGCTCAAGCGGCTATCTTCGATTGCGATCAAACTTCAGCGTAACAAGCACATGGCGTTTTCGCAGATGCAAGACATCGGGGGTTGTCGGGCCGTTCTACGGTCGGTAAGGGATGTTGATAAACTCGTAAAAATATATGAGGACGCGATTGCAAAGAATCCAAAAGTCCGCGCGCAATTCATCAAGAAATACGATTACATTGCGGAGCCGAAGACGGATGGGTATCGAAGCATTCATCTGATCTACAAGTATCGCAGTAGTTCCCGCCAGAAGCGCGCGTGGAATGATCTTCGCATCGAGATACAATTGCGCTCTCGTCCTCAGCACGCGTGGGCCACTGCCGTTGAAACCGTCGATATTTTCACAGCGCAAACCCTCAAGACTGGCGGTGGCGCTGAGACGTGGCGCAGGTTTTTTGTACTGATGGGAACGGCAATCGCCATGATGGAGCGTCGGCCTATATGCCCAAATTGTCCGGACGATCCTAAGGTTTTGCAGGTGGAATTGCGTAATTTCATTCAGCAACTGAACGTCAAGTCAGTGCTTCGGGGATGGTCGGATGCGTTGAATTATCTGGGGCAGACAACACAAGATGCTGGTGTCTACCTTCTCTATCTCGATACAGACGAGGAGAAAATCTCCGTCACAGGATTCCCCGATAGCGCCCGGGCTAAAGCATCCGATGAATACCTGGATACGGAAAGGAAAATTAAAGACAAGCCTACAGCACAGGCGGTTCTTGTGTCGGTCGAGTCAATTCAGGCGCTTCGGGGCGCGTTCCCGAATTACTTCGCTGATACGCGGGTATTCATCAACGCTGTGGACTACGCCGTCTCAGCTGCATTCGTTTCCGCCGTTGGTAAACCTGTTCTTGCGCCCGTATCTCCGACCTCGGAACGGCAATGATCCGCCGAGTAAAGTTTATGAATCGCTCAAACGGCGTCTGCTCCGGCTCAGGGCTTGGAGGGATTCTTCTTCCCTCGTCCTTGGCGTGCGTCACGTTTGAGCCTCCGCACCAACGAGGGACTTGTACATCACCCGCTTGCCGACGATGCCATGCAGGGCGCGCACGAACCGCTCGCCGTCGTCCATCTTGCGGGTGTTGAACCGATATGACTGTTCATCGAGGTACCGGAAGAGATGGAACGGCTCTACGCTGACATAGGTTCCTTTGATGCCGCGCTTCAACAGGCTCCAGAAGTTTTCGAGCCCGTTGGTATGGACCTTGCCCTTCGCATACGCTTCGGCGTGGTCGATCACCTGATGAATGTATTTCTCGCCGAGCTGCTTGTAGGACGGCAGCGAATCGGTGAAGACTTCGGACCCTTCGGTGACGTGCTGGAGCACTTCAGGCGCAAGAACCCGCTTCCGCACGGTGGGGACCATCTTGACGGTGACGGTGCTGTGTCCGTCCTTTCCGTGCCGTTCGAGCAATCCCATGACCGCGGCTTTGCCCATGCCACCAGTACCCTTGATCTTCCGTACACGGGCGGCTTTGTGCATGAATCGTGCCCGACCACCGATGAAGGTTTCGTCCACTTCAACTTCGCCCGAGAGTTTGACGAAGGACCCGGTTTGCAACGCCAAGCGAATCCGATGAGTCATAAACCATCCGGTCTTCTGGGTGACGCCAATCGCACGAGCGACCTCGTAGGAACTCACGCCGTTCTTGCAGTTGACGACCATCCAGAAGGCGGGGAGCCACTTGTCGAGCCCGATGGGGCTATCCTCGAAGATGGTCCCGACCTTGACGGAGAACTGCTTCTTGCAGGCTTTGCATTGCCACAAGCGGCGGGTCGGCAGGAAAGTCGGTTCGAGCACGCCACACTTGGGGCAGATCGGACCATCCGACCAGCGCAGGCTCGCGACACACCGCAAGCATACGTCGGGGTCCGAGAAGTAACGGATCGCGTCGAGGAGGGTTTTGGGCATTGCACTCGGAGTCTTCATGGCTCAAGCATAGCACCTCTAGGCTACTGAGTCAAGTATGTTATTGCCCTAAACTGCTCAAATCGCAAGGCTAGACGCCCCCGATCCGGTCGGTCCTTAGTTCTCTCGGGCAGGTAAATCGTCTGGTCCCTAAGCCCGTTAAGCGCTTCGAGGGTTGGGCCGTCGCGTAGATTCAAGAGGCGATCTTTGACATGGATGCGATAGTCTAGATCGATGCCGATGAGATTCGCATCAAAGGCGGCGTGGTGAATCTTAGACAGTGGAATGCCGTTCGGTACAACCGGGTGACCAAAAAATTCATCGCGGTCTTCGACGATATGCGCAGCGTCCAGCAAAAGCGGTTCCCGAAGCCCAGACACGGCACAACGGCCATTGTAGGCTGTGATGACAGCCTCACGAAACAGCGCTTGGTGGAGGCGCTGCTTAACCGTTCGAAGAGCGTAGCGACGTTCGCCAGTCGTCTCGGGTCGCGTTAGAGCGACCTCGTCTGGCATGCCGAACACGATGCGCGCCTTAAGCGTCTTAGGATCCCAGTCAATGATATAGGTTGGATAACTGGGATAGTAACGGCCGGGCGCAATGCCGATAAAGTAGATGATGGGAATTTGATTCTCCATCGCCTCGCGAAGCCACCGATTATCTGCAGCGTCGGGGTTTTCGCCCATGAACGCGTAATCGACGATGTCCTGACCTTCAAAAATCTGGCGGTGGACCTCTCTTTGGTCATCGTACCACACTCGCCCGCCGGGCCTGGGGAACACTGTCTTAATGGAGAGGAGATACTTCATCTGCTTGGGTTTGAAGATCCCGCGCTGCGGATTGATAAGAGGGATGCGCTCGTGGTGGAACACGAATCCCGGCGTTAACTCACTCGCCGTCAAATGATCGTGCGTCAAGGAAAGACGGCGGACGTGCTCCCACGCCGCCTGCCGCAGCTGCTCGTCGTGTTCTTTATCAGTCACCCATCAACCTCATCGCACTGCATGAGGCAGTGACATGATGGACCCGCGAGCGCAAAGAGCGCGCAGAGCAATGGTGATGTAGCGTACCATGTTTCGCCGGTCCGCCTGTCGCGGACCTTCTCGGCAAACCACGCGGGGGTCCGCCAGGTTAGCTCAGCGCCGCCGAGGGTGCCCCTTCCGCACCGCTCGTGGCGAAGAGGCCGCTGACAGGTGCATTCGAGAGGCCAGTGAGTGAAGCGGTACCCAGCTCTGCAGGGATTCGCCGTTCAGTATGGAATACTGTCAACTGTAGACTGACAACCGAGATACGAGGTCAACTCGATGGGTGATGACACCCTGCGTTTGCCACCAGCGAATCGAACGCTCCTCTCAGACCAGGTTGTTCAGTCTATCCGATCGGTGATCATTGACGGCAGCTTAAATCCCGGGAAACGGCTGGTCGAGGGCGAGCTCGCGGAAATGCTGCAGGTAAGCCGCGGGCCGGTGCGCGAGGCGCTCCGCCGTCTTGAGCAAGAAGGGCTTGTGCGCATCGTGCCGGCCGGCGGGACGTTCGTCGCCACGATCACTGAGGAAGACATCGGCGAAATCTACGGAGTCCGCGCGGCCGTCGAAGGGTACGCGGCGAGAATAGTGGTGGCGAGCGGCGCGGACGACGGGCGGCTCGACGGCACGCTCGGGCAGATGAACGCCGCGCTTGTCGCAGGTGATCTCTCGGGGATGATCGAGGCCGACGTCGTCTTCCATCGGACGCTGGTGTCGCTCGCCGACAATCGGCGCCTGCTCACCGTCTGGGAGAGTCTCGAGGGCCAGGTCCGATTGATCCTGTCTCTCACCCGCGACCAAGTCTATGGGGATCCCCGCGATCTTGTTGAACAGCACGCCGCGCTGACCGCCGCGCTGCGCTCGAAGGACGGCGGGCGGGCGGAGGCGCAGGTTCGCAGCCACATTGAAGGGCGCATCGGCGAGCGGCAAGCGTACTGGCGTGACACGAACGCCCGGCAGGCACCGATGAACGTTGCCGGGAGATGAGCGGCGGGCACGACCGGGTTAGGCCGGCGCCGCGGATATCACACGCGGCGAACGGGAGTACACGGGGGTGGACGATGAGGGGATTCCAAAAGCCAAGATTGAGCAGGCGGACGCTGCTGAAGGGGGTGGCGGCCACGGCGTTCGCGGGCGGGACCGTGTCGATCGGAGACCTCGTTGGAGCGTCGGCGCAGGGGGCGGCGGCGGGCGACGCGACGATCACCTGGGGCGAGGACAACGACTACGCGACCCTCGATCCGCGGGTCACCCAGTCCCGCCACGAGGCTCAGGCGATCATGCAGATGTTCGAAAGCCTGCTGTTTCTCGACACGGACGGTAAGTTCTCTCCATGGCTCGCGCAGCGGTGGGAGTATTCCAAGGACGGGAAGAGCATCACGTTTGTTCTGCGCCGGGACGTGAAGTTTCATGACGGGACGCCCTTCAACGGGGACGCCGTAAAGTTCACGTTCGACTCGGTCGTGGACCCGAAGCTCGGCTCCCAGGGCGCGATCGACTTCCTCGGCCCGTACAAGTCGACGGACGTCATCGACCCATATACGGTGCGGATCAACTGGACACAACCGTTTGCGGCGGCGCTCACGAATTTGAGCAACCCGTGGCTGCTCAGCATCGTCTCGCCGACCGCCGTCCGTAAGCTCGGCAACGACGGCTTCGCCCGCGCTCCCGTCGGGACCGGTCCGTTCAAGTTCGTCGAGTGGGTGCCCCGGGTCCGCGTAGTCATGGAACGCAACGACGCGTACCAGTGGGCGCCGAAGGTCTTCAAACACCGAGGCCCCGCCGCCTTCAAGCGTCACGTGATCCGGATCATTCCGGACAACTCCACCCGTGTCGCCGCGCTCGAGCGAGGGGAGATCGATGTGTGCGACGCCGTCCCCCCGATCAGCGTGAAACAGTTCCAAGGCACGCAGAGCTTCGATGTGATGGTCGGGGATGTATCGGGGATTCCGTTGGCGCACCTGATCAACACACAAGCCGAGCCGACCAACGACCTGCGCGTCCGGCAAGCGTACATGTACGCGATCAACCGGCCGCAGATCACCCAGCAGGTCTTCTTCGGCGTCGCCAAGCCCGCGTTCGGGCCGATCACCCCCACAACACCGGGGTACTGGTCCGGGGTCGAGAAGCTGTTCCCCTACGATCCCAAGAAGGCCGGGTCTCTCCTCGACGAGGCCGGATGGAAGATGGGGGCGGACGGCGTGCGCGCAAAGAAGGGCAAACCGCTCGAGATCCATTTCATCACGCTCTTGGAGCCCGATCTCGAGGTCGCCGTCCAGGCGGCCGTCAAGGAGGTTGGCATCAAGCTCAACGTCGAGAAGGTGACGAAGGCGCGGCAGGACGAGCTGGTCATGAACGGCCGATACAACATCGGGGAAATCCGGTGGGTTGCCGTCGACCCGAGCGTGCTGGACATTCCGTTTCAATCGCACAACATCCCCGCGCCGGGCAAGTTCAAGTTCAACTGGTCGCGCTACGGGTCTCCGCAGCTTGACCAGATGCTGCTGCACGCCGACGGCCAGATCGACGCGAAGCAGCGGGCCGCCACGCTTGGCGAGATCCAGAAGTACGTGCTCGACCGTGGGCTCATGTTCCCTGTGCACATCAGCGCCCAGCCGATCGGATTTCGCAAGGCAGTGCGCAACTTGCGCTTCGCGCAAGGCTACTGGCAGGTGCTGTTCTACGACGCGGGGGTCTAGGACCTGAGGACCCGGCGTCTCGACGGCCGGCCGGAGCCAGTTCGGCCGGCCGCGGCGCCCGTGCGATGGCGACGTATCTCCTCAGGCGCTTACTGTGGACGGTCCCGATTCTCTTTGCGGCGACCACCTGCGCGTTTCTGATCCTGCGCCTGATCCCCGGAGACCCGGTCAACCTCATGCTCGCGGGGCGCCCTGCCTCCGAGAAGGTCAGAGACAACCTTCGGGCTAAGCTGGGGCTGAACCGCTCCCTCCCCGAGCAATATGCCTACTTCGTCGTCCGGGCCGTTCGCGGGGATTTCGGACAGTCGTTCCTGACCGGACAGCCGGTCAGTCAGGTGATCGGCCAACAGCTCCCGGCGAGCCTGCAGCTCGCGGGCGGCGGAATCATCCTGGGCGTGACCGGCGGGTTGGTCCTCGGTATCGCCGCGGGCCTGTATCCCAACACGTTGATCGACGCGGGGGCCATGACCGCGGCGCTGGTCGGTATCTCGATGCCGGGGTATTGGACCGCGATGCTCCTCATCTACCTGTTCGGGCTTCGCCTTCAGTGGGTGCCGATCGTGGGGAGCGGTCTCGTCGCGCTGATCCTGCCGTCGGTCGTGTTCGGCTCCTACGCGGTCGGCAACCTCGCGCGGCTCGTCCGGTCCAGTATCTTGGACGTTCGCAACGAGGACTACATCCGCACGGCCCGCGCGAAGGGGCTTCCGGAGCGGCGCGTCGTCCTGCGCCACGCGCTCCGCAACGCGCTCTTTCCCGTCGTGACGATGATGGGGCTGCTGCTGGGCCTCTTTATCGGCGGCGGCGTGATCACGGAGACCGTCTTCGCCCGGCAGGGCGTGGGCGCGCTGCTCGTGAACGCCATCGCCAACAAAGACTATCCGGTCGTCCAGGCGCTGATCTTGCTGACGACCACCGCCTACGTCTTCGCCAACTTCTTCGTCGACATCGTCTACATCTTCCTGGATCCGCGCGTGCGGTATGGGTAACGAGCCGGCGGCGGTTGCGGCGCCAGCCTCGCCGGTCATCGCGCGGCCGCGCCGCGACGCGGGGCGCGGCCGTCTGCGCCGCTCCCCTGCGGCCGCCGTCTCGACGGCCGTGCTCGTCGCGTTCGCCCTGGGTGCGGCGCTCGCGCCCGCGATCCGTCCCTACGACCCCGCGCAGATGAACACCGGGCCCGCGCTCGCGTCGCCCGGCGCCGCGCATCTGTTTGGGACCGACCGGTACGGCCGCGACGTCCTGAGCCGGATTCTGTACGGGGCGCGCGTGTCGTTGCCGATCGGCCTGTTCGCCGTGGCGTTTTCGAGTGTGGTCGGCTCGCTGCTCGGCCTGGCGATGGGGTTCTTCGGAGGCCGGATCGATTCGGTCGGGTCGGGGGCCGTGGACATCATGCTCGGCTTTCCGCCGATCATGCTCGCGCTCTTGATCATCGCGGTCCTTGGCGTCGGTCTGCCGAACGTCGTGATCGCGGTCGGGGTCGGGGGTGTGCCGCGGTTCGCCCGTATCGTCCGCGGGACCACGCTGTCCGTGCGCGAGAATGTCTACATTGAGGCGAATCGGGCGCTGGGCGCCGGGGTGTGGCGGACTCTGTTCCGCCACGTGTTGCCGAACGTGCTGCCGCCGATCATCGTGCTCGCCACACTGTACATGGGGTCCGCGATCCTCGATACGTCGTCGCTGGGGTTCCTCGGTCTCGGCGTCCAGCCGCCGACCTCCGAATGGGGGACGATGCTGAGCGAGGGACGCGAGTTCATGCGGTTCGCGCCGTGGCTGATGTTCTTTCCGGGCGTGATGGTGTTCATCACCGTCGTGGCGATCAATCTTGTCGGCGACTACCTGCGGGGCGTCCTCGACCCGCGTCTCCGGGGCCGGTAGCCCTTGGCGCAGATCGCGGGCCCGGGACATGAGGGGGCAGCACGGTGAGCGTTTTGCCTGAAGGGTTGGCCGCGCGCGCCGCGCGGCGCACGCGCCGGACCGAGCGGGGTGAGCGGGAGTATCTGCTGGCGCTTGCGGAAGGACGCCCCGATCTCGTGACCCTCGGTCGTGGCGATCCCGATCTGCCCACGCCTCCTCATATCGTCGATGCCGCCCAGCGGGCGCTTGCCGAGGGCGCCACGCACTACACGCACTGGCAGGGGCGCACCGACCTGCGCGAGGCCATTGCGGACAAGTGCCGGCGCGACTACGGCGTCGCGGTCCACGCGGGCCAGGTGATCGTCACGGCGGGCGCCCAGGAAGCGGTCTACGTGGCGTTCCAGGCGCTGCTCGACCCCGGGGACGAAGTGCTGCTTGCCGATCCGCACTATACGTCCTACTCAACGGCGGTGCGCCTCGCCGGCGGCGTCCCGGTGTTCGTGCCGGCCCGCGAAGACCGTGCGTTTGTCGTGGACCCCTCCGACGTGGAGGCGCGGGTGACGCGCCGCACCAAGTTGCTCGTTGTGGTCACCCCGGAGAACCCGACCGGCGCCGTGCTGACTCAGGACGCGGTGCAGGCGCTCGGGCGCATTGCGGTCCGGCACGACCTGCTCGTGGTGGCCGACGACATCTACGAGCGGTTCGTCTACGAGGGCCCGCCCCATGCGAGCGTGGCGGCGGTCCCCGGCCTCGCCGACCGGGCGATCCTGATCAACGGATTCAGCAAGACCTACTCGATGACGGGGTGGCGTCTCGGCTACCTGGTCGTGCCCGGGCCGCTCGTCCCGGCGATGGAGGTCATCAAGCATACGCTCACGATCTGCGCGCCTGCGGTGTCGCAGGCCGCGGGGTTGGCCGCGCTTCGTGGACCGCAGGGATGTGTCGACGAGTTGCGGCGCATCTACGCGGAGCGGCGGCGCATCCTGCTCAGCGGTTTCGAGGCGCTCGGTCTCGGCGGCCGATGGTCCCGGGGGGCGCTCTACGTCTTCCCCCGGATCACGTCCACGGGGGTGAGCGCATACGACTTCTGTGCGCGCCTGTTGACGGACGCCGGCGTGCAGATTTTCCCGGGGACGGCCTACGGCGGGGGAGATGGTTATGTCCGCGCGTCGTTCCTCCAACCGGCGGAGACCCTGCGCGTCGCCATGGAGCGGCTGACACCGGTGGTGCGGGCGTTGCAGTCGCGATGAGCCGGTATGTGATCGATGCGCTTCGCACCTTCGGTGAGCGCGCGCTGGCGGCTCTTGGCGCCACCGCCGACGAGGCGCGGATTCTCACCGACTGCCTCTTGGACGCGGAGCGCCGGACGGCGCCGTTCCAAAATCAAGGGCTCGTGCGTCTCGCCATCTACGGACGCCGGCTCCGCGAGGGCGGCCTCACGCCGAATGCGGCCGTCACGGTCATCCACGAGACCGCGTCGTCCGCGCTCCTCGACGGGGGCAACGGGATGGGACAGGTGGTTGCCCACCGTGCGATGACGCTCGCGATCGCGAAATCCCGGGTGACCGGCGTCGGCGCCGTCGCGGCGCGGCACAGCAACCACTTCGGGACCGCATCGTACTTCAGTCTGATGGCGGCCCGCGCGGGGCTCGTCGGGTGGGCGCTCACGAATGCCAGCCCCGAGATGCCGGCATGGGGCGGCGCGACCGCGCTTGTTGGCACGAACCCATGGAGCATCGCGATTCCCCATCCGACCGGTGATCCTGTCGTCCTCGACATCTCCAACGCGACCTCCGGCAAGGGCGCCATCCGCCATTTCGCGATGACCGGACGGGAGCTGCCGGCCGATTGGGCCCTGGACCCTGCCGGCCGTCCGGTGACCGACCCGGGCGAGGCCGCGGGCGCGCTGCTCGCGCCGATCGGCGGATACAAGGGCTACGGCATCGCCCTGATGATCGACCTGTTGACCGGGGGGCTCGGCGCCGGGCCGGTAGGCACCGCCGTGGGGTCGCCGTACGAGTTCTCCCGGCCGCAGGGCGTGAGCCACCTCACCCTGGCGTTGGACCCCGGTGCGTTCGGCGGCGGCGCCGCTCTGGAGGATGCCGTCCGGCGGCTCGAGCGCGAGGTCCGTGCGTCCCCGCGGCAGCCCGGCGTCGACGCAATCTATCTGCCTGGTGATCCCGAGTGGCTCCGGGCGGAAGAGGCGCGCACGAGGGGGATCGAGCTGACGGGGGACACGCTGGAACGGTTGCGCGCCCTCGGCGAGGAGACCGGCGTGGCGTTTCCGGAGGCGGTATCGTGAAAGTCCTCGTCACCGGCGCGACCGGGTTCATCGGAACACATATTGTCAAGGAGTTGGCGGGATCGGGGCACGAGCTGGTGGGCATCGATCTTCGCCCGCCGGATGCCGCAGTCGCCGCGTACCTCGGCGCCGACGCCGCGCGGGTCCGGTTTGCCGTGGCGGACATCAGCGACCGGCGCAGTCTTGAGGAGGCGGTGTCGGGCCCCCTCGACGGCGTGGTGCACGCGGCGGTGGTGACGTCCACGCCGGAGGTCGAGGTGAACGAGCCGCAGCGCGTTATCGCCGGCAACCTGCTCGGGACGATCGAGGTGCTGCGGGTCGCCGAGCTGCGGCGTGCCGCCCGCGTCGTGTACGTGAGCTCCTCGGGAGTCTACGGCGCAACCGAACCGGACGCGCTCCTTTCAGAGTGTCACCGGCTCCAGCTGCACACCCTGTACACGATGACCAAGTACGCCAGCGAGTGCCTCGTGACGTCGGGGGCTGACCGCGGAACGTTCGAGGCGGCGAGCGCGCGCATCGCCGCGCCGTACGGCCCGATGGAGCGGCCGACCGGGGCGAGGACCGCGATGTCGATCATGCATGCGATGGCACACGCCGCGCTCGAGCGGCGGGCGGTGCGGCTGGCCGGCCCCGACTGCGGCCGGGACTGGACCTACGCCGGTGACATCGCGCTGGCCGTCCGGCTGCTGCTTGAGGCTCCGCGGCTCGACTACCCTTGCTACAACGTGTCGTCCGGAGTGTTCCGGACCCTCGGAGACGCCGCTCGGGCGCTCGCGCTGGCCGTGCCCGGATTCGTGTGGGAGCCCGCTCCGTCAGATGCCGCGGATCTCGACGGCGGCGCGGTGCAGCCCCGCGGGCCGCTCGCCCTCGACCGTATCCGGGGGCTCGGATTTGTGCCGCGCTATACGCTCGAAGACGGCCTGCGCGAGACCGTGACGTGGCTCCGTCGATTCCGTGAGGCCGGGGCCGCGATCGACAGTGGAGGTGTTGGATGAAGAAGGAGCTCGTCGTGGGAACGGCCCGGGCCGCACGCGGGACCCGGGCGACCGGCGCGATTCCCGTGGGCGCGCGCGCCGGGGGCGGGCCAATCGAGATCCCGGTGATCGTCGCAAATGGGGCGGAGGACGGCCCGGTGCTGTGGATCGACGGCGCCATCCACGGGGACGAGCCCGAAGGCCCGCTGTCGGTGCTCCGCCTGATGGAGCGGCTCGAGCCGTCGCGCCTGCGGGGCGCCGTCGTGGGCGTGCCCGTGGTCAACGTCGCAGCGTTCGAGGCGACCCAACGGGGAAATCCTGGTGACCTGTTTACGTACGACCTCAACCGCATCTACCCCGGACGGCCGGACGGGCATCTGACCGAGCGTCTGGCCCACGCCCACCACGCGGCCCTGATCGAGCACGCCGACATGGCGGTGGCCGTCCACTCCGGCGGCGCCCACTCATACCTCGCGTACGCGCAGTTCTATACGCCGACACCGGCAGGGCTTGAGCTCGCAAAGGCGATGGGCCCGCGGTGGGATCTCCTGCTCAAGTCGTTCGCCGACCGGGGGAGTCCGCTCGCGGCGATGAAGCAGCAGGGCAGACCGGCGCTCACGGTCGAGCTCGGCGGACTCTGCGACACGTTTCCCACGCGGTTCTACGCCAACGCGGACGCGCTGACCGGGGCGTTCTTCAACATCATGCGGCACTACCGGATGGTCGATGGCGCCGCCGAGTATGCGTCCCGGTGGATGGTGGGTCAGCAGAAAACCGTTGTCCTTGCACCGGCGTCCGGACTGTGGGTGTCGGAGCCGAGCGTGCTGAGGCAGCGCGTGCGCGAAGGAGACCGCCTGGCGCAGATCTACTCGCTCCACGGAGACGTCGTCGCCGATATCCGCGCGCCGTTCGACGGGATCCCGTTTGGCGTGCGGACGAACCCGTCCGTGCAGCTCGGCGATTGGGGCGTATTCTTCGGCGTCGTCGAAGAGGAGATCGCGGGGTGATCGCCGACCTTGTCGTGCGGGGCGGCACGGTAGTGACCCCGGAGGCGATGTGGCGCGGGGGCGTGGCGGTTCGCGACGGGCGGATCGTCGCGATCGATCGGGACGACGCCCTGCCCCAAGCCCGCGAAACGTTCGATGCCGCGGGTCTCCATGTACTGCCCGGCGTCATCGACACGCACGTGCACCTCCGGGATCCAGGGGTGCTCGAGCGCGAAGACTGGCTGACGGGCACCCGGGCCGCGGCGGCCGGCGGGCTCACGACGATCCTCGAGATGCCGATTGCGAACCCGCCCGTCAACGCCGCGGCGATTCTGCGCGAGCGGGCGACCGTGGTCGGGCCGAGGTCGCTCGTGGATTTCGCGCTCTACGCCGGCGCGAGCCACGACAATCTCGAAGAGATCGCGGCGATGGCGGAGGCGGGCGCGATTGCGTTCAAGACGTTTCGAACGGATCCCGTGCCGGGACGCGCGGCCGAGTTCGTGGGAATCAGCTGCCCCGACGCGGGGCAGATGCTCGAGGTGATGGGACGGACCGCGCGGACGGGGTTGCTGCACGTCGTGCACGCCGAAGACCAGCAGATCCTCAACGTCACGATCTCCCATGCCCGCGCGACGGGCCGGCGTGACGGCCGGGCGCACGCGCTGTCCAGGCCGCCGGTGGCGGAGACGTGTTCCGTCAGCCAGTGCATCGCGCTGGCCGCCGCGACGGGCGCCCGCCTGCAGATCGCGCACGTCAGCGCGCCTGAGGCCGCCCAGCTCGTCGGCGCGGCCAAGGAGCGGGGGCTCCCGGTCACGGCGGAGACCTGCCCGCACTACCTGATGCTGACCGAGGATACCTTGGAGACATGGGGGCCCTATGCCAAGTGCAACCCGCCGCTCAGGCCCCGGGAGATGCAGGACCGCCTGTGGGAAGCGGTTGCCAAGGGCTACATCGACGTCATCGGGACGGACCATTCGCCGTTTCTCGTTTCGGAGAAGGGTCCGGTGGATGGGGACATCTGGGACGCCCCACCGGGGATCCCCGGGCTGGAGGAGTTCCTGCCGTTGATGCTTACGGCGACCCGCCAAGGCCGTCTCGCGCTCCCGGCGCTCGTACGTCTCGTCTGCGAGAATCCGGCGCGGCTGTTCGGGCTGTGGCCCCGAAAGGGCGGGTTGTCCGTGGGCGCGGACGGCGACCTCACGGTCGTCGACCTGGCTGCGGAGTACATCCACGATCATACACGCTTGTACACCAAGGCCCGGGACTCGGCCTTGTGCTATGACGGCCTGCGGATGCGGGGCCGCCCCGTGCTGACGGTGGTGCGCGGGCAGATCGTCATGCGCCGCGGCGACGTGCTCGGCGAGCCGGGGTGGGGACGATGGGTGCGCCCCGCGTGAGCGCATCGCCAGCTACCGAACGGCACGTCTCAGAGGAGACAGGAGGCTGAGATATGGTTACGGGAATCAAGCACATGGCGATCGCGGTGAAGGACGTCGGCGCGGCCCTCCGCCGCTACCAGGACGTGTTGGGCATTGGCGAGGCCACGCATCACGAATTCGAGAAGGCTCGCGCCAACGAAGCGCACTTCAAGATCGGCGGGGTCGAATACCAGCTCTGCCAGTCGTGGGACGTAGACGGTCGATTCGCGCGTTACATCGCTGACCACGGCGACGAAGGCCTCCACCATATATGCTACACGACCGACAACATCGAGCAGGAGATCGCGTCCGCGGTCCACAACGGCGCCCGCCTCAAGGCCTGTTCCAGCTGTAAGGTGATGGGACCGCACAAACACTCCGAAGGGTGGGTCGCGTTTCTGGAAGACAAGTTGTCCGGTCTCGAGACCGAGTTCATGCAGGTCTACAAACCCGGCGAGGGGCCGGACACCTCCGGGCGGACGATGTAGCGTGCGGATCGGTCTCCTTGGCCTGGGCTCCGCGGGGATGCGGCATAGCCGGGCGTTTCTCAAAATCCCCGGCGTGTCACTGATCGGCGCCGATCTCGATGCGGAGCGCCGCGCGGGCGCCCGGGCCCACGGCATGACCGTGGTTCCGACGTTGGCGGATCTGCTCGCGACGGCTCCCGACGCCGCGGTGATCGCCGTGCCGCACGCCTATCTCGCTGAGGCGGCGCTCGGCGCGCTCGAGGCGGGGTGCCATGTCCTGCTCGAGAAGCCAATGGCCACGACCCTCGAGGACGCGCAGCGGGTCCTGGACGCCGCGCGGACTGTGGGCCGGCATGTCATGATATCGTTCGTCCATCGCTTTCGGCCGGATGTCGCCGCCGCTCGCGACCTCATCGCCCGCGGCGTGATCGGGCGGCCGACGCTGGTCGTCGACACAATGGCCGGCGGAGCCAGCGACATGCCGGCGTGGGTCTGGCGCCGCGCGGAGGCCGGCGGTGGGATGATGTTCTACAACGGTATTCATCAGGTGGACCGCGTGCGGTTCCTGCTCGGCGACGAGGCCGATCGCGTACGGGCCGAAGTTCGCACGCTCGCGCACGACGTCGATACCGAGGACACCGTGGGCGCGCTGGTGACGTTTCGTGGAGGCGCGTTGGCCGTGATCGTCCAACACAAAGCGCCGGCCGACGCCCTCGCCGGGTGGGAGACGCAGGTATTTGGCATGGCGGGGTCGCTGCTGATCCGAACGGGGCAGGAGGTGCGATGGACGGCCGGCGGGACCGCGTCGTCGCTCCCGGGGAGCCCCGAAGACCGCTTTCTCGGCGCGGCAACAGAGTTTGTGTCGGCGCTCGAGGCCGGGCGCGCGCCGTCTCCGTCAGGAGCGGATGGCGTGGCGGCACTGCGGATTGTGCTGGAGATGTACGGCGACGCGCCTTCTGTGTGACTGGGGCCCATTCACGAGCTCGAGCGCGGCCACGCTCAGATGAGCCCCGCACGGCTTTGGGCGCTGGATGCCTCGAGGGAGGGCGGGGATGTGATTCGCGCGGCGGGTCCGGCGGACGCCCCCGGTATCGCCCGGGTGCATGTCGATGCGTGGCGCTCGACATACCGCGGCATCGTCCCGCAGGCGTTCCTGGACGCCCTGTCCCATCGGAACCGGGAAGCGCTTTGGGAGCGGGTGCTGAGCGGCGTGCAGCCGGGCCATTTCGTGGCGCTCGCGGAGGACGCCGCGGACGGCATCGTCGGCTTCGCGCATGGGGGACCGGGGCAGGCCGGCCATCCCGAGTACGCGGCGGAGTTGTATGCGATCTACGTCCTCGAGGCCTACCAGGGGCGCGGCCTCGGGCGGGACCTCACGCTGGCTGTCGTCGCCAGGCTCGTCGCGGACGGCCGCCGGTCGATGCTGGTCTGGGTCCTGGCCGACAACCCCGCGTGCCGGTTTTATGAAGCCCTCGGAGGCCGTCGCGTGGAGGTCAAGCGGATCTCGATCGGCGGCGCGGAGCTGGACGAAGTGGCGTATGGCTGGACCGACCTCACTCCGCTGTCCCGGGGGGAGACGTGACCGTCGACCCGGTGGGGGCATTTGTGGACGCGGCTCCGCCCAGCGTAAGCCGGATTCACGGGGCGCTGGGGAGACCGCGTACCGCCTCCTCGACGGAGGGGAAAATTGGGAGCACCTGATCGAGGTTGAGAATGCCGAGCACCTTTTGCGTCACCCTGTGCGGATTCGCCAATGCGAGGATCCGTCCGCCACGCTCGCATGTCGCGTGACAAACCAACAGTTCTTTGAATCCCGTGCTGTCGATATACGTAACCTTGGCCAAGTCCACCACAATATGCCGGTCACGCTCGAGCGCCAGGCTCAATGCACTACTGAACGTCCCGGCCGTTGAGAGATCGACTTCTCCGGCCGCACGCACGACGACGACCCCGCCCAACTCCTCCACCTGACATGTCAGGTCTCCGTTCGCGCCTCCGTGGATGGGACGGAATGGAGCGTACCGATCGGGACACATGTGGATTCCCCCTGTCGCAGTCTGCAAATGTGCGCTCGCCCTTCTGCACAAGGTCGAGGATACTCCATACGGGGCATAGTGGGCTGTTGTTCTGACAACAGGTAGCTCTGCCGGAGCGGAAGCCCGGCAGGGTTTCAGCTGAGGGTCAGGTCGGCCTGCCTGAGCAGCTCCCGCACGCGGCGCGTATGAATCTTCAGGGTCTTTCCCTGTCCCCCGAGCGCCCGGCTCCGGCGAAAGCGGTTGATGAGTACGCTCACGGTACTGCGGTGGAGGGCGGCCATGCTGGCCAAATCGCCCTGGGTGATCGGGGCCGGCAGGAGGTAATCGTCGCCGATGCGCTGCCCCCAGCGCTGCCCGACGTCGAGTAAGACGCTGAGCAGCCGTGGCCCCGGGCTGGCATGCATCAGCGCTTCCACCCGCAGGAGGGTGCGGCGCTGTTCTTCGATCAGGTGGCGGACAAAGGTGTGGCAGAGGTTCGGAAGCGTCTGGAGCAGCCGGAGAAAGGCGGTCTCCGTCAGCATCTGTACCGTCGCACCGGACACGGCCTGGGCGGCCGCTGTGCGGCGATTGTGATCGCTGATAAACATCTCGCCAAAAACGTCCCCCGCGGTGAAAATATCCAGGATCCGCTCGTTGCCGCGAGGAGAGATCAGGCTCACCTTGATCATGCCGGAGTGCACAAAGAACAGGTGCTCAGCCTGCTCCCCCATGTGGAAGACAAATTCGCCCTTCCGGTACCGGCGCATTTCCAGCAGGGACGTCAACGTGTGCTGCTCGGGATCGGTGAGACGGTCGAAGAGGCATACTTTGCGAACGTTCCAGATCCCGTCGCGATAATATGACGGCCTGGGAGTGGGAAGCTGCTGAAGTGTGGTGGCAACGCTCATCCAAGGAAAGTGTCCCCCGGATCGCACAGGATCTAAACTCGCGTCAGGGCTTCGTCAGCGCCTTACCCACGTCCACCCCCTGGAATTCCTTGGCGAACTCTGCGATGTGCTCGGCGAGGCGCTCGATGCTCGCCTCGCCTCTGCGCTGCAGGTCCCCCAAGGCGCTCTTCTCGACCTCGGGCGGGCTGTTCACGTCGATATCCCAGGCATCGATGGGAATGAGCGCCGGCGCGCCGTTGAATTCGAAGTTGTTGAACCCCAGCGGCCGGATCTTCTCGCCGAACAGTTTCCTCAAGGGAGGGTTGGAGCCCCACTCGCCTTTGTATCCGCCGCCCCTGAGGTCCGCGATGTCCGGTCCTCCGATCGCCACGGCCATTGCCAGTTCCCAGATGTCGGTCCCCTCGGGGAAGAGATCGGGCATCAGTTTTTTCCCGATGGTCCACCATTCCAGGATGACGATCAACATGCCAAGCTCGCGGACGTTCCGGCCGGCCCTGGTCAAGGGCTCGCGGTTGCCGCCGTGGCCGTTCAGGAAGATGACCTTTCGGATGCCGTTCTGGTGCAGGCTTCGACACAGGTCGGTGTAGAAGGCTTCCATCACCTGTTGGCTGATGGCAATCGATCCCGGATACGCGCGCATCTTGTCGTTCTCTCCATAGGGCTGCACCGGCAGGGTCAGCAGGCCCGTTTTCTTCCCCACCAGATCCGCCAGCCGTTCAACTGAACTCGCGTCGATGCCGATGGGGGTCGGACCGTGTGCGTGTAGGGTTCCCACGGGCACGATCACGGTGTTGGATCTCTGGAAGGCCTCCTCGGCCTCCATCCAGGACATGTCCTCCAATCGATGCTTTTTCATGTCCGTGCACCCCCTTGGAGCCGTGCGGCGGCAGCGGCTCGGGTCATGATGGAATGGTGAGTTCTGATCCGGATCTCCCGTGCCCTGCCCCGGTCCGCGGCCGGCCTTGCCGCGGCGTCCGGCCGTCGTCATCTCGGCGGAGTTCTTCCCGGCCGAGGAGAATGTGTCGGCAGGCGGTGTGCCGGCACGCCGTGCTGGCTCCGGCGGCGTACGCCCAGAGACGGAGGGCTTCGATGACCAGCGGCATGTCATCTGCACCCAACCGACACGACAGTCGCGGCGGCCCCGGGGATCAGTGGCCTCCGCTCCCGCTGTCCGAGTGGGAGCGGACGCGGGACACGCTCCACATGTGGATGCAGATGGTCGGGAAGACCCGGCTGGCATTCACGCCGCTGGTGAATCACTGGTGGAACGTGACCCTGTATGTCACCGCCCGGGGGCTCACGACTTCGGCCATTCCCTACGGGGGAAGGATTTTTGATGTCGAGTTCGATTTCATCACTCATACGCTCCTGATCCGGACGAGTGACGGGGCCAGCCGGGCCCTCCCGCTGTCTCCGCGGCCGGTGGCCGATTTCTATGCCGAGTACGCGGCGGCCCTCGGCGCCCTCGGCATCGATCTTCGGATCTCGACGACGCCGTCCGAAGTGCCCGATCCCATCCCGTTCGAGCGGGACCGGGAGCACGCGTCATACGACCCGGAGTACGCGCACAGGTTCTGGCGCGTGCTCACCGGCGTCGACCGCGTATTCAAGGAGTTCCGCGCGCGATTTATCGGCAAGTGCAGCCCGGTCCACTTTTTCTGGGGGTCGTTCGATCTGGCGGTGAGCCGCTTCTCAGGCCGGCGCGCACCGGAGCGAAAGGATGCGGACTCGATCACCCGGGAAGGCTACTCCCACGAGGTGATCAGCTGCGGCTTCTGGCCCGGAGACAACAACGTCAAGACCGCCACGTTCTACTGCTACACCGCGCCGGCGCCGCCGGGCCTCGAGCGAGAGGCGATCCGCCCGAACGCCGCGTCCTACAATGCCGGTCTCGGCATGTTCCTCCTGAAGTACGACGACGTACGGGTGGCGGAGTCGCCGACTCAGGCCCTGCTCGAGTTTTGCCAGAGCACGTACGAAGCCGGGGCGAGACTCGCCAAGTGGGACCGCGAGAGCCTCGAGCGAAGATCCGACACCGGCGCGTAGAGGACGCGGAACCGGGCGCTAACCCGCGCGAGGGCCCGCGTCCTTGTGCCGCTCGATCAACTGGTACGCGATCCCGCCCGTCGTTTCCGCGACCGTCCACACGTTCAAGGTGTCGCCGATGCGCCGCGGGGCCGCCTGGGTTGTCTTGACCCCCAGAGGCGCAAGCATGGCGAGCGCCGCCTGGAGATCCTCCACTTCGACCGCAATGTGCTCGATGCGCGCCCGCGCGTCCGTGCCGAGACGCTGGCGCCGCACCTCCGGATCCCCGATTTCGAGCAGCTCGATGTCGACGGCGCCGCACGTGTAAAAGGCGGCCTGGATGCGGCCCTCCGGCACCTCCAGCGTTCTGTCCAAGGAGAGGCCGAACACGTCCGCGAGCCACCGCCTGGCCTCGGTGATGTTTGCGACCACCACACCGATATGGTCGATTCGTCGAAACATGCTGCTGTGCGCGGTCATGGCAACCTCCTCGCGCGCTCCCACACCTCAGGATTCACGACATGAGGTGGACGTTCCCCCCGCAGGGCCTGAAGGATCTGGGTCGCCGCCGAGACGGCCATTCCGCGCACCGACTCGGCCGTCAGGTTCGCCACGTGCGGGGACATGACGAGGTTGTCCAACGTGAAGAGCGGGCTGTCGGCGGGAGGCGGCTCCGGGTCAAATACGTCTATGGCCGCCCCGCGGATCCAGCCCTCGCGCAGGGCCCGGATGAGCGCGGGCGTTTGGACGATCGCCCCGCGCGCGGCGTTCACCAGCAACGCGTCCGGGCGCATCAGACGAAGCGCCGCCTCGCCGATCATCCCGCGTGTCTCGTCATTCAGCTCCGCGTGAATGGAGACGACATCAGCGGCGCGGAGCACCTCGTCGAGGTCCTTCACCCACACGGCTCCGATGGCCTCGGCCGCGCTCGCGGAGACGTAGGGATCGTACGCGAGTACGCGCATGTGGAATGCCGCGATGCATTTTCTGGCCATCTCGGTCCCGATGAGGCCGAGGCCGATCACCCCCAGCGTCCGTCCTTCCAGCGCGATCCGGTCCGAGGGATTCCGGTCGGTCCAGCCGTCGCCTTGCCGCGTCCGCGCATCGGTGCGCGTGATCCGCTTGGCCAGATCGAGCATGAGGGCGAGCGCGTGTTCGGACACCGGGATCGGCCCGTGCCCCGGGTTGTTCACCACGGGGATCCCGTGCTCCGTGGCCGCGTCGATGTCGATCGCATCGGTGCCGCGGCCGGAGGTGCTGATGATGACCAGCTTGCGCCCCGCGCGGATCGCCTCGGCGGTGAGGCGCACGGGATACCGGACACAGACCGCGGACGCCGTGGTGATCGCTTCCCGGATCGCCTCCGGGGTCGGCGCGCGCAGGACCTGAACCTCGGTGTCCTCCGCGAGAAGTTCTTCGCCGGCGATGTGATACATCGGTTCGAGCAGGAGGACTTTGGGGCGCGCACCTGGGGACATCGGCCACCGCTCCTTGGGGTCTTGGTGTGACATCATACTACGTCACGCCGATCCGTCTGTCCCGTATGCCGCCGCGCTGGCGCGCCGCAGCTCCGCGAGGTTGTCCGGCGCCATCGGCCGGCCCTCCTCGATCTCGTGGATGAGCGCCACCAGGCGCGCGCACAGCGGCAGGTCGAGGCCGTGGGTTCGTCCGGCTTCCAAGACTACGCCCGTCATGTAGTCGACGTCTGTGCGTCGGCGCCGGACGGCGAGGTCCCGCCAGTTGCCGCTCTTCTGCTTGAGCGACGCCCGGTTGAATGCCACGAGCCGGTCAAAGCTCCGGTGGATCGCCGCCCAATCGCGCCGCTGCGTGAAGCGCATGGCGGCCGGCTCGTACCCATCGAACCCCTCCGGGTGCACCCCTTCGGCATCGGCCGCGCGGACGACCTCGCCGGCGAGGTTTGCGAGAAATGCGCGATTGTCCCGATCGGCAAGCACGTCCGCGATCGGCTCGTCGACGGTCGCGGTGGCGTACAGCATCGCCGAGTATCCCAGCTTCCCCCACAGATACCCCCAGATGTTCGTCGTGAGCTGCGTGTCCGGCAGGAACGCGTCCCGGAGGACGGCGCCGAGGCGCTCGAGGCGCGGCGAGATGCGGCCGTCCAGCTCGCCGAGATACAGCGCCCCCGGCCCCCCGTGCAAGATGCGGCCCGGCGCCAGGTAGTCGCCCCCGAAGTTGACGAACGCGCCGATCGTCCGCCCCGCTCCGATCCTGGCGGCGATCACCCGTTCGTTGAGTCCGTTCTGCATCGACGCCACGAAGCTCGCGGGTCCGAGGAGGGAGGCGAGCGGCTCGAGCGCCGCCCGCGTGTGCTGAGCCTTGACGGCGAGCAGGACCGCCTCGAGCGGCCGGGTCGCGCACGCGTCCGCGAGCCCCGCCGGGGTCACCGCCGGAACGCGGACACGGAATGGCGCGCGGCCTTCGATCGCGAGGCCGTCCCGGTCGATCGCCTCCACGTGGTCGGGCGCGGCGTCCACCAGGAGCACGTCGTGCCCGGCCCGGGCGAGATGCGCGCCAATGGTGCCGCCGATGGCGCCCGCCCCGACAACGGTGAACCGCATGTCTACGCCTTCAGCACCCGGCGGCAGACGTCCCCAAAGACCTCCGCCGGCACGAAACAGACGCCGCTGTCATCGGCCACCACGACATCCCCGGGCCGCACCTGGACCCCGCCGCACCGGATGGGGGTGTTCACCGCGACGGCCTCGACCCGTCTCGCGCCGCTGATCGGGGTGATGCTCCGCGCCCACACCGCGATGCCGGCGGCCCGGATCTCGTCGACGTCGCGAACGGCCCCGTCTACGATCGTTCCGCCGATCCCCGCCGCGATGGCGCCTTGAGCGGCCACCCCGCCGAACGTCGACCAGCGCCCTCCGAGGTCGGCCTCCATCACGAGCACGTCGCCCGGCCGCGCGAGCGAGAACAAGAACGCGTGCGCCAGGCGGCGAGGCGCTCCGTCACGCCGCCGCTCCGGCAGGTAACGGACCGTCAGCGCCCGGCCGGCCACACGCCGGCCGGGGAGGAGCGGGGCAAGCGCGTCGGCCGGAACCGCCGCGGCGATCCCGAGCGCATCGAGCGCGTCCGAGACCTCCGAGGCGGCGCCGGATACCTCCGTCAGCCGGCGGCACAGCCGTTCGTCCGGCTGCGGACCGGCCTCGCCGACCACGGGTGGTGCGAACTCCTCGGCGTTCTTGCTCATATCCCCTCCCTCGAGTCGTCGTTCCTCGTCACGCGTGATCCTTACGGAAACGCAACCCGGCCTCCTTCAGCAACATCCTCTACGCGTTCCGGTGCAGGCCCTGTGCATCGGCGGGAGCGAAGCGGCAGGAAGCTCAGCAGGAGGCCCGCGGACTGAAATTGTATAATGTATTCAAATGCCCACTCGTACCCATGAGGCAGCAGCGTCCGGCTCCGTAGTACCTCGGACGGTGCAGGAAGCTGTCGAGGACTGGATCCGACAGGCGATCCTAACTGGCAAGTTGCCCCGGGGAAGTAAGCTCGTTCAGGAGGCGCTCGCGAAGGAGTTGGGCGCCAGCCGGATCCCCATCCGCGAAGCCTTACGTAAGCTTGAAGCGGAAGGTTTGGTGCGATTCACACCCCACCGTGGAGCCGTGGTCACGTCGATCTCCGCTGAGGACGTGAAGAACATCTTCGAGCTGCGGGTCGCGCTGGAGACTCTCGCGGCGCGCCGGGGGGCCGCTCAACTCACGCCCGAGCAACTGGCGGAGCTGTCCCGGCTGGTCATCCAGATGCGAAGGGCGACTCGCGCGCCGGACGTCTGGTTGGATTTGAACCGCCGCTTTCATAGCACGATTTACGCCGCGTCGGGCAACCCCAGATTGGTGCGTATCATCGACGGGCTCCGCGCGCAAACGACGCCGTATCAACGCTTGTCCATCAAGGTGCCGGGCCGCATGGGGACCAGTGAGGCGGAACACAGCGCGATCCTGGAGGGATGTGTCCGGCGTGACGGGCACCTGACAGCCCGCGCCACCACCGACCATCTCCACCGTACCGAGCGGCTGCTGATCGACCTCCTGGAGAGCGCACGATGACCGTGAAGGGATGGGGGTGCTGCGAGTAATGGTGACGAAGGATGCGCGGGCCCAGACGATTGATCTCTTGATCGAGCATGGCGTCATCATTACGGTTGATCCAAATCGCCGCGTCCTGAACGATGGTGCCGTCGCGGTTGACCGGGGCCGGATTCTGGATATCGGGCCCACCGAGGAACTTGCGGCGCGGTACCGTGGGAAGGAGTGCATCGACGCTGCGCGCATGGCGGTGCTTCCCGGGTTCCTTGACACGCACGGACACGCCGGGCACTCGCTCCTGCGCCACGTCGGAGAGCACACGTCTGCGTTCGGCTGGCGCAACCTCGTCGACCACATCTACTTCCGAGGGACGACCCCGGAGTTCTGGAGAGCCGACGGCCTGCTTTCGACGCTGGAGCGTGTCAAGTTCGGCACGACCACCGGGATCTCCATGCTCGGGTCCGCCCCCCGCAGCGACGATCCCGTCTACGCGGACGCCTTTGCTCGAGGCGCCGCGGAGGTGGGATCCCGAACGGTTATTGCCATCGGCCCCCCGCGGCCACCGTTTCCAAGGGTCTTTTCCGACTGGCGAACCGGCCGCTGTGTTGACCACCTTGTCAGTTACGAACGGTGTCTGGAAGTGACGGACGAGGTCATCCGGCAGTGGAACCATGGGGCGCAGGACCGGGTACGTGTCTGGGTGAGTTGCTCGCGATTCATTGCGCCATCTCCCTATGACCCCATGTTCGACGAAAAACAACTGGGTTTCGCGGTACGGTTCGCAAACGACCTGCGGAGCCTGGCCGACCGGCACCGAACCGGCATTCATACCCACTCCTACGGCGGCGCCATCAAGTTCGTGCATGAACGGACGGCTGCGCTGGGCCCCGATGTCATCCTCGCGCACTGCACCGGCACGGATGACGAGGAAATTGAGATTCTTGCCAAGACCGGTGCGAAGGTGTCCCACTGTCCGACATCCGGACGCATCTATCAATTCCCTGCCCGAGTTCCGGTCGTCGAGATGCTCGAGCGCGGCGTGACCGTCGCGATCGGGTCCGACGGTACGGCGCATCAGACGTTTGACCTGTTCAAGGATATGCGGATGGCCATCATGCACCAGCGGCTGCATTTTTTTGACCCGTACGTCATGCCCGCCGGCAAAGTGCTGGAAATGGTGACGATCGATGCCGCCCGTGCGTTTGGCGTCGAGCAGGAACTCGGATCCATCGAAGTGGGCAAACGCGCCGATGTGATCCTCGTCGACCTCTGGCAGGCGCACGTCGTTCCTCTCAACATGCTCGTGCACCGGATCGTCGACCGCGTCTCGGGGAGTGATGTCCATACGGTGATTGTGGACGGGAAGGTCGTCGTCCGGGATCATCGCTCCACCCAGGTGGACGAAAATGACGTCCTGGAGCTTGCGCAGGCCCAAGCCGCGGCCATGATCGAGCGCAGTGATGTTCAAGACCTGATGGGGATGCCGCGCGGCTTCTGGGGATCGGCGCGCTATTGAGCCGCGAGCAGCGTCTGAGCGGGACTATGGTTCGACCCGGGGTGCTCTGATGGCGAACGAAGTGGCGTGTATCGTCTGCGACAAGCGGTTTCAACCCACTGAAGACGGGAAGTTCAAGCGCCTGCCGCATTTCGAGGACGCTGTGCTCTGCAACGAGTGCTTGTTGAAGGAGGCGGAGGGTGCGAGCGTGGCGGGACGGAAAGAACGGGAGACGCGGGAGGGGTCCTCATGAGACGTGGTGCATGCGGTGTGGTTCTCGTTCTGGCGCTTCTGAGCCTGCTGGCCGGGGGTCCGGCCACGGCCCAGTCAGGTGCCCTTGTGGTCGCCATCGATTCGGACATTAGCTCGCTGGACATTAGCGACGCGGCGACGTTCAACACCGGGGTGTTCCTCGGGATCAACGTGTTTGACAGACTGTTCGAGTACGGTCCTGGTGGACTGGTGCCAAAGCTGGCGACGGCCTGGTCCACATCTCCCGACGGGCTCACCTGGACGTTCCATCTGCGGAAGGGTGTCAAGTTCCACGACGGGACGCCGTTTGACGCCGACGCCGTCAAATTCAACTTCGATCGGCTCCTGCGGACCCCCCAGCTTCGTCAGAGCGCCAAGCTCCGGGGGGTGGTGCGGGTCGAGACGGACGGTCCCTATACCGTGCGGGTCGTGACCGATCGGCCCCTTCCCGCGCTCGTGGGCAACCTCGTGCACCCGGCAGCGGGGGCGATTCAGAGTCCGACCGCAGTGAAGGACAAGAAGTTTCCCGTGGGGACCGGTCCGTTTCTGCTGAAAGAATGGGTGCCCGGGGATCACATACTCCTTGAGGCCAATCCCAACTACTGGGACGGCGCGCCGAACGTCAAGAGAATCTTCATCCGCCTTGTGCCCGAGGCCGGGACCCGCGTGAATCTCCTCCGCAGCGGCCAGGCGCACATTTCGGTGGCCCTCCTGCCGATTCATGCGAAAGAGCTCGAGGGCACCCCCGGCGTGCGGGTCGTGGCCCCGAAGTCGGCGGGGTGGCGTTTCGTGGGACTGAATAACTCGAAGAAGCCGTTCGACAACGTGGCTGTGCGGCAGGCGCTCAACTACGCCGTGGACAAGCAGGCCATCGTCGAGAAGTTGTTCCTCGGGCTAACCCGGGCGGCCGATTCTCCTTACGGATCCGCGATGTGGTCGTTCATTGGCGGGAACGGATATCCCTATAATCCCACCAAAGCCAAGGAGCTGCTTGCGCAGGCGGGGTATCCGGGCGGATTCGAAGCGACGTATCTGGCGGCGCCCACTGATGCGCCGCTCGCAGCGGAGGTCGCGCAGGCTCTGCAAGCCTACCTGGGCGCGGTGGGCGTCACCATGCATATCAGGAGCATGGAGCCCGCGGTGCTGCTCCAGGAAGTCTTCAAGCCCATGGCGGACAACAAGGTCGAGATGTACCAGTACTGGTACGGCGGGGCGGATCCGGACACGCTCCGGATCCTGTTGGACTCGAGAGAGTGGCCCCCGGGTCGCAACGGCTCGTTCTACAAGGATCCCGCGGTCGACAGTCTCTTTGAACAAGGCGCGACTACGGCGAACAGCGCGAAGCGGAAGGCGATTTACCAGGACGTCCAGCGGCAGGTCATGAAGAGCGCTCCGTGGATTTTCCTGTTCGAGGAGCGGCGGATGGACGGGGTGCGCACCAATCTGCGGGGCATCACGTACATCCAGCAGGACGTGGGCATCCTCGACATGCGCAGAGCGTCATTCTAGCGCGCGTGCGCAGCTGTCCTGCCGAGCGCCGCCGGCGGTTGTGATCGGGCTGGCCTTCCGAGGACACCGGCCGGCGGTGGGGCCCCATGATGCCGTGACGGCGCTTCTTCACTATGCGGCCAAGCGCCTGCTGTTTCTTGCGCCGATCGCGCTTGGTGTTGCGACGGTGGTGTTCGTCCTGCTGCGTTTGGTGCCTGGAGATCCCGCGCAGGTTCTGGCCGGCCCCGAGGCGACCCCCGACGTCATCGCCCAACTGCGGGTCAAGTTTGGGCTGAACCAACCGGTGCTGATCCAGTACGGATTCTTCCTCGGGCGGCTGCTGCACGGCGACCTGGGGCTGTCGTATCGGTCGGGGTTGACGGTGACGCAGGAGATCGGCCATCGCTATCTCGCGACGCTCATCCTGGCCGCATCTGCGACCGCATTGGCCGTCGGGGTCGGGGTGCCCTTGGGCCTCGCCGCGGGGACCCACCGGGACTCGGTGCGCGACCGCATGGCGATGCTGGTTGCATTGGTCGGCATCTGCGCCCCGTCATTTTGGATCGGTCTGGTCTTGCAGTATTGGATCGCCGCACGGTTCAACCTGCTGCCGATGATCGGCGGAGGGGGCATGGCGCACCTCATCCTGCCCTCCGTGACACTTGGCTTGTACAGTCTGGCGTCGCTTGCGCGCATTACGCGCGCGGCTGTGGTGAATACGGCGCAGCGTGACTACGTACGTACCGCGCGCAGCAAGGGGCTCGGGATGCCGTTCATTATCCGGCGGCACATCCTTCGCAATGCCCTGCTGCCGATCCTCACATCCATCGGGCTGGAGTTCGGATTCCTGATGACCGGAGCCGTGGTGGTCGAGACCGTCTTCGCGTATCCGGGCATCGGCGTGCTCTTGGTCCAGAGCATTCTGTCGCGGGACTACGCCTTGGTGCAGGGGTTGGTCCTGTTCATCGCGCTCTCGTATGTCCTCGTGAACCTGTTGACCGATCTTCTCTATGCCCTCACCGATCCCCGGGTCTCGTATCAATGACGGCGCGTGCCGAGGGCCCCGGCGCGGCGGCATCGGCCTGGTCCAGGTCCCGTCACCGCCGCCGGCCATGGTGGCTGAGGGACACCCGCGTGGCGGTCGGGGTCCTGATCGTCGCTGGCATTGCATCCCTGGCGGCCATGGCCCCATATCTCGCACTCCGTCAGCCGACACAGATCGATCTCCAACAGACGCTCGAGCGCCCCGGCCCCGCCCATCCGTTTGGCACCGACCAGCTTGGCCGGGACCTGTTGAGCCGCGTGGTGTTTGCCGGACGGACGTCGCTCGTCGTTGGGGTGGTCTCGGTCGCCACCTCCCTGGCGATCGGCGTTCCGCTCGGGCTCGTGTCCGGCTACTCGGGTGGTCGCGCCGACCTCCTCGCGATGCGTTTCGTCGACGTGCTGCAGGCGTTCCCTGGGTTGCTCCTGGCGATCGCCGTCATCGCCATCCTCGGTCCCGGCATCCTGAACATGATGCTCGCGATCGGTGTGAGCGCGTCCCCTCTGTTTGCGCGGCTGCTGCGGGCATCGGTGCTGGAGGTGAAAGGCGAGGAGTTTGTCGACGCTGCGCGGGCCACGGGAGGGACGGATCTCCGCATCATGCTGAGGCATGTTCTCCCGAACGCGCTGGCGCCATTGATTGCGCAGAGCACGCTGAGGCTCGGATCTGCGATCCTGACCTCGGCGAGTCTCAGCTTCCTGGGGCTGGGCGTGCAGCCTCCTCAGCCGGAGTGGGGCGCGATGGTCAGCGAGGCCCGCCAGTACTTCGTCAGCGCTCCACACCTGATCGTCTTTCCCGGTCTCGCAATCATCCTCTGCGTCCTTGGCTTCAATCTGTTGGGCGAGGCGCTCAGCGATCGCATTGATCCACGCCTGGCAAACGCCTCGGAGAACCGCTAGGCTGAACTCGAACGCTCATGGTCGTCGCGTCAAAGACGGGGGGAACATGAAAACCATCATTCGAGGGGGCGATGTGGTCGGGTTCGACGGGACCCGCCACACGCTCATCAGAAATGGAATCGTGGTGATGGACGGCCGCGTCATCGTGCACGTCGGCGAATCGTATGCGGGCCGCGCCGATGTCGAAATCGACGCGGCGGGCATGCTCGTGGCCCCCGGCCTCATCAATCTGCACACGCACACCATCCTGCAGGTTGGCGAGATCGCGATGCTGGACGGCGGAGACCGGCCCCTCTACGGGTCGGTGTACCTCGCGTGCCAGCCGCGCCGTGTGAGCGGCCACCTGCTCCAGGTCCCGTTCGAGGACCATGTGCGCGCGCACCGCTACTCCCTCGCGACGCTGTTGAGAGGTGGGTGTACGACCGTCTTGGAGATGGGGGCGACCTCAGGCCAGCCGGACTCTGTCCCTGAAGCCGCCCGCGGGCTGGGCGTGCGTCTTTACGCCGCCGCGGGATTCCGCTCGGCACATTACTATTATGACGGGCAGGACGCGTTGAAGTACGATTGGGACGAGCAGCGCGGCGAGGCGGGGCTGGACTCGGCCGTTGCGTTCATTCGCAAATGGAACGGCGCCGAGAACGGCCGGATCCACGCCTTCATGAACCCGCGCAACGCTGACACTTGCACGCCTCAACTGCTGAGGCGCGCCTATGCTGCCGCGCAAGACCTGGATGTGCCGATGCAGGTGCACACGGCACAGCACCTGCTCGAGTTCCACGAGATCCTCCGCCGCACGAACCTTACCCCGGTGCAGTACCTGGCGTCGCTGGGCGTGCTTGGGCCGCGCACGACGTTGGGACACTGCGTCTACGTGACCGGCCACAGCAAGACCGGCCTGCCTGGAAACCTCGACCTGAGAGTCATCGCAGAGTCCGGTGCGTCGGTGGCCCACTGTCCGCTGGAATTTGTACGGGATGGGCATGTGATGGAGTCATTTCACCGGTATCGAACAGCCGGGATCAACGTCGCCCTCGGCACCGATACGTGCCCGCGAGACTTGCTCCAGGAGATGCGCCTCGCCCTGCATGCGAGCCGCCTCATCGAGGGGACGTTTCGGGAGCCGACGTCGAGGGATCTGCTGGAGGCGGCCACGTTGGCGGGAGCGCGGGCGCTGAACCGACCGGACCTGGGCCGGCTCGCGCCGGGGGCCGCGGCGGATGTGATTCTTGTGCGGGTGAACTCTTTCTTGCTGGGTCCCTTCAACGATCCGGTCAAGGCCCTCGTCCACGGCGCGAGCGCGGGCGATGTGCACACCGTCATCGTTGACGGCGAGGTCGTCGTCCGCAACGGGGGGCTCATGCACGACAGCGAGGATGATTTGCTCCGGGATGCGCAGCGGGTGGCCCAGCGGCTCCTCGAGCACATGGATTGGCCTGACAAGGCGTCCGTCATCGCGGAAGGAGGCGTCGGGACGACATGAGCACTGCGCGGGTGCTGGTCGCGGGAGAATCCTGGATGACCGCGTCGACCCACCTGAAGGGCTGGGACTTCTACACCAGCACGACTTACCACACCGGCATCGGCCCTCTGCGGGATGCGCTCGAGCGGCAGGGCATCGAACTGGTCCACATGCCTTCCCATGTCGCCGCAACCGAGTTCCCGCTCACCGGCGCGGCGCTGCGTGAGTACCAGGTGATCGTGCTCAGCGACATCGGGTCAAACACGCTGCTCCTCCATCCGGATACATGGGAGTCCGGGAAGCGCATGCCCAACCGCCTCCGGCTGCTGGCGGATTTCGTCCGCGCCGGGGGCGGTTTGGCGATGGCCGGTGGCTACTACAGTTTCGCAGGCATTCAGGGAGCCGCACACTACCATGCGAGCCCTATCGAAGAGGTGCTCCCCGTGGACATCCTCCCGTACGACGATCGCACCGAGGTGCCAGAAGGGTTCGTTGCCGAAGTCATCGACGCGACGCACCCCGTCCTTAGCGGGATCGCCGCGCCCTGGCCCGAGCTGCTGGGATTTAACCGGATTCGCGCGAAGGGCGACGCCTCAGTGCTCGCCGCGTATGGCGATGATCCTATTCTGGCTGTCCGGTCGGTCGGCCGGGGGCGGACCCTGGCATGGGCGTCAGACATCGGTCCCCACTGGTGCCCAGAGTCTTTCCTGGCGTGGCCGGGATACGCACGGTTGTGGGGTCAGGCCGTGCGGTGGCTGGCGGGCGCCGGCTGACCGGCGGGCGATGTCCTTCACCGCCGACGCCGATTAACTGTTGCATGAGGAGGCTGCTGTGGTCCCAGGCGCCAGCGCGCAGAAGCTCCGGCTGCTGAGCCGGACGAAATATGGACCGGGTGGCTCCGGACAGGTCGTCGTCCACCGGGGCTACGCGTACGTCGCGCCGATGAAAGACGTGGGCACGACCATCCTGGACGTGCGGAACCCGCGTGCGCCCAAGGTCGTCGCGCAGCTCTCGGTGCCTCCAAACACGCACTCACACAAGGTCCAGGTGGCCGGCGACGTGATGATCGTGAACCACGAGCGCCTCTCGGAGCCCACGGGGACCGAGTTCAGCGCCGGCATCGCCATCTACGACATCCGGGATCCGGCGGCGCCCCGGCTGCTCACCGTCTTCACGACCGGTGGCCCGGGCGTGCACCGGTTCTGGTTCGTGGACGGCCGTTATGCGCATCTCTCCGCGGGCGCCGAGGGGTTCACGAATCAGATTTACCGGATCGTCGATCTCGCCCGGCCCGACCGTCCCGAGGAGGTCGGCCGGTGGTGGATTCCGGGCCAGTGGACGGCCGGCGGCGAGACCCCCGACTGGCCCGCGTCCTGGACGGTGCGGGTGCACGGTGCGCCGTTTGTGGCCGGGAATCGGTGTGTCGTCGGATGTCACGACTGGGGCTGGGCGATTCTCGACATCAGCGCCCCCTCCCGCCCCCGATTGATCGCGCGGCACACGTTCTTCCCCCCGTTTGGCGACATGCTGCACACCGCCCTGCCCCTTGCCGGCCGGGGCCTTGTGATCTGCACGCAGGAGGCGCTCCGAACATACGCCGACAGCCGCGACCGGGACAAGTACATGTGGATCGTCGACGTGCGGGAGGAGTCGAACCCGATCCCGATTGCGACGTTCCGGGTGGACCCAGACGGCCTGGCACGCCCGGAGGCCCGCTTCGGCCCCCACAACATCCACGAGAACCGTCCCGGCGGTCTCGAGCGCGAGGATCGCATTTACCTCACGTACTTTGCTGGGGGGCTGCGCGTGGTCGACATCCGCGACCCGTTTCACCCGACGGAGATTGCCGCGTACGTCCCCGAACTCCCGACCGGGATCCCGCAGTCGAACGACGTCTATGTCGATGCCGACGGATTGATCTACCTCGTCGATCGGATCGACGGCCAGCTCGACATCCTCGAGCAGGACGGTCTTTAGCGTCCGGGGTCGACGATCGTAACCGTGCCACCGGGGCAGAAGGAGGACGCGATGCGGTACCATTGGCCGGACGGATACACGTGCGCCGCGGCGCTGTCGTTCGACGTCGACGCCGAGTCGGCGTTCGTCTTCCGCTACCCCGAGAAGGCCGCCCAGCAGCTGGGCGACGTCGAAGAGCGCCGGTTCGGCGTCCGGACAGGCATTCCGCGCATCCTGCGCCTGCTCGACACGCACGGCCTCCGCGCCACGTTCTACGTGCCGGGCTACACGATCGTGCACCACACCCCCGCCGTCACGTCGATTCGCGACGCGGGGCACGAGATGGGCGCCCACGGCAACGTGCACGAGACGCTGGATACGCTTGACGAGGCGGCGGAGGAGCGCGTGATGACAGAGCAGCTCGAGATCTGGCAGGCGCATCTCGGGCTCAGGCCCACCGGCTATCGGTCGCCGTCGTGGGAGCTCAACGCCCGGACGCCGGCGCTGCTCACGCGCCACGGGTTCGCGTACGACAGCTCGCTCATGGGCGACGACATCCCGTACCACCTGGAGACGCCGTCGGGGCCGCTGGTCGAGGTGCCCGTGCAGTGGCTGCTCGACGACGCCCCCCTCTACCGGCACGTCTACGGTTCGAGCAACGGCATCGCCGATCCGGACCGGGTGATCCGGATGTGGGCCCAGGAGTTCGACGGGATCTCGCGCGAGAACGGGTGCTTCGTGCTGACGATGCACCCGTGGATCTCCGGCCGCGCGGGACGGCTGCTCGGGCTCGAGCAGTTGATCCGCCACATCCGGGCCACGCCCGGGGTCTGGTTCACGACGGTGGGAGAGATCGCCGCCTGGGCCGCGTCCCAGCGGGCCCCCGCGCGCGGCTGACGCGCCTTAGGCCCCGGGCGCCCCCGCTCTGATCTCCGCCTGAATTTGCTTCCAGGCCTCCCGTGCCTCTTCGATCGAGCCTTCGTCCTCGATCGTCGAGACATCTCCGGGATCGCGATCGAGGCAGATCGCCTTGAGCACGCGCCGCATGATCTTCCCGCTTCGAGTCTTGGGGACCATCCGCACGAAGTTGAGCTCGCCGATCACCGCGATCGGGCCGAGCTCGCCCCGGGCCGTCGCGAGCAGCTCCCGCTTGAGGGTGTCCGAGGGTTCGTGGCCCAGCTTCAGCACGACGAACGCGACGATCACCTCGCCGCGGACGGGATCGGGCCGGCCGGTCGCCGCGGCCTCGGCCACCGCGGGGTGCTTGAGGAACGCGGTCTCGACCTCAATCGTGCCGATCCGGTGCCCGGCGATCTTGATGATCTCGTCGGCTCGGCCGGAGAACCAGACGTAGCCGTCCTCATCGATGTGGGCCGAGTCGCCGGTGTAGTAGACGCCCGGGATCCGCTCCCAGTAGTCCCGGGCGTAGCGCTCGGGCTCCCCCCACAGGGTCTGGATCAGCCCGGGGAACGGCCGCTTGAGGACCATGATCCCCTTCTCGCCGGGACGGCAGGGCGTGCCTTCCGGGGTGACCACGGCGGCGTCGATCCCGGGAAGGGGGACGCCCGCGGAGCCCGGCTTGATGGGCAGCAGCGCCAGCCCGTACGGGTTGCCGAAGATGGGCCCGGCCGTCTCCGTCTGCCACATGTGGTCGATCACCGGGATCCGGTCGTCGAGCACGCGTTTCTGCAGCCACTCCCAGGCCGGCGCGTTCAGCACTTCCCCGGCGGAGAAGACCCGCTCGAGCGAGGAGCGGTCACACGCCCGGGGAGGCGCCTCGCCGTAGCGCATCAACTGCCGGACCGCCGTCGGGGACGTGAAGAGGCCGGTGACGCCGAACTCCTCGACAACCTGCCAGAGCGTCTCGGGGCCCGGATGGTCGATCGCGCCTTCGTACGCGATCGTCGTGCATCCGGTGAGGAGCGGCGCGTACACGATGTAGCTGTGTCCGACGACCCAGCCGATGTCGGACGTGGACCACCAGACGTCGCCCGGGCGGAGTCCGAAGCACCAGCGCGCCATGCTGTGAATGTACACCTGGTACCCGCCGTGCACGTGGACCGCGAGCTTCGGCTTGGCCGTCGTCCCGGACGTCGCCAGGATGTAGGCGGGCTCGTTGGCGTCCATCGGGACCCACCCGCCGTGCTGGCCGTCGGCGTGCGCGAGGAACTCGGCCCACGGGATGTCCCGGCCCGGCCGCATCGCCGCGCGGTCCGTCCCCCGCTGGAGCACGACGACACGTTCGACCGCGTGCCCGGGCGTCTCGAGCGCCGCGTCCACGATGCCCTTGAGCGGGACCTCGCGCCCTTTGCGGAACGTGACGTCCGCGGCGAAGACCAGGCGGGAGCCGCTTGCGCGGATCCGGTCCCCGAGCGCACCGGCGCCGAAGCCCGCGTAGACGACCGAGTGGATCGCGCCGATGCGGACCGTAGCCAGCATGAGGATGATCGCCTCGGGGGAGGTCGGCATGTAGATCGTCAGGCGGTCGCCTTTCCCCAGACCCAGCCCGCGCAGCGCGGCGGCCGCCCGCTCGACTTCGTATCGGAGCTGGGCGTATGAGTACAGGCGCCGCTCGCCCCGCTCGTTGACGTAGATCAAGGCGGTCACACCACCCCGGCCCTGCGCGACGTGGCGGTCCAGGCAGTTGACGGCGAGGTTCGTCTGGCCGCCGGCGTACCAGCGGAAGGTGGGCGGGGTCCCCTCAAACACCCGGTCCCACTTGCGGACCCATGGAAGCTCCTCCGCGGCCCGTCCCCAGAAACCTTCGACGTCGTCGGCGGCGTCGCGCTGCCACCGCCGCACGATAGGGTTGATGACGTCCATCGATGGCCCTCCCCCGACGGTCTCTTCTCGTGCGTCCTTGCCTTAGAGGATGCCGTCTTCCGGGTTCGGCTGGCCTTCCGCGAACCGGGACGGCCCCAGGGCCTGGATGTCGAGCGAGCGGGCGCGTCCCTCCATCATAATCTCGGCGAGCAGCTGCCCGAGCGCCGGCGAGTGCATGACCCCGTGCCCCGAGGATCCGTTGATCAAGTACAGGCCGGTGACGCCGGGCGCGGGGCCGAGAAGCGCGTGCCGGTCCGGCGACATCTCGTACAGCCCGCCCCAGCAGCGGTCGAGATCGATCTCCGCCTCGGCGAGGATCGGAAACCGGTCCCGGGCCCGCGGCAGCAGCTCGTCCAGCCACGCGCGGTCAAAGGTGGTGTCGAACGGATCCTCGGCCGGGTGATCGCGATGCATCAGCAGGAGGACGCGCCCGTCCCGGACGCGCAGGTGGACGCCGTCCCACTGGCAGATCGTCATCGGGATGTCTTCGGACAAGCCGGAGAACGGGTACGTGATCGCGGTCTGCCGTTTGGCGGGACGCACGGGGATCGCGACGCCGAGGCGCTTCCCGAGCTCACCGGCCCAGGGCCCCGCGGCGTTCACGACGCGCCGCGTGGCCACGTCGCCCGCCTCCGACCGGATGCCGGCGATGCGGCGCCCGCCGCCGGCCGTCTCGTCGATCAGGTAATCGACCCAGCCGGCCCCATACTCGAACCGGACCCCGAGGCGGGATGCGCCTTCTGTGTAGCCGCGCATGATCTCGAGCGGACGGACGAACCCGTCGCTCGCGCCGAACGTCCCGCCCAGGAGGTCGTCGGCGCGCACCCAGGGGACGATCTCGCGGATCTCGTCGCGGGTGACCTCGCGCACCTCGCGGACGCCGGCCGCGCGCTGGACGGCCATCGCCTGCCGCAGGGGCGCGAGCTCCGCCTCGGTCCGGGCCAGGAACAGGTAGCCGCACGGCCGGTACCCGGGATCGACGCCGGTCTCGTCCCGGAACCGCAGCAGCTTCTCGCGGGCCAGGAGGGACAGGCGGACGTTGACGTCGCTTGCGAACTGGACGCGGAACCCACCGGTCGCTTTGCCGGTGCTGCCGAGGCCCGGCCGGTCGAAGCGGTCGAGGACGAGGATATCCCGCACGCCCCGGCGGGCCAGGTGGTAGGCGGCGCTCGCGCCCATCACCCCCGCGCCGATGATCACGATCTCAGCAGTCTCCGTGCGCGCACCGTCCTTTCCCGGCGGGGCCGCCCGGGGCGGCGGCCCGCCCCCCGCCTACCCGAACAGCCGCGGCTTCCCGAGGAGGGCGCGGAGCGTGGTCATCTTGCCGGTGTGGTAGGCGCGGTGGGTCCCCGCGTAGATGAGCATCTGGCCGACGTTCTTGTAGTTGGGCGTGTCGATCGCCGTGTCGTAGTTGGCCTCGCGCACGGCTCGGAGCAGTTCCTGCTGCACGCCGTCGAACGCGGCCGCGACGTCGCCGAGCGGCGGGTAGTCGGCCTCGCCGCCCGAGCCGATCTTGAACAGGTCGACGAAGCGCGCCGGCACCTCGAACGTGCCTCCCGCGCGGCGCACGAAGTTAGAGTCGATCAGGGTGACATGCCCGAACTGCCAGACGATCGGGCTCAGCGTGCCCGCCAGCACCCGGCGGGCGTCCTCGTCGGAGACGTCGGCGACGCAGCGCTTCACGCGGTCGTACGAGACGGTGAACTGCTGAACAAGATTCGACTGGATGTCCATGGGATCCGTCCTTTCGTGACGCCCGCGCGCCAGCGGAGCGGGATGCGATGGAAGTTCGCCGGGCGCCGGATGACCCCTCCCGTCCCAGACGCGGCGGCCCGGGGAGCATCTCCCCGGGCCGTGGATACGCTCTGCGGGCGGCCGCGCGATCAGAACGTGATCACGTGCGCGCTGATCCCCACGGTGATCCCGGCGACGGTGATCGGTGTCCCGGTCACGGTCACCGTCTGGCCGGTCTGCATGTCGTTGAACGACCGCAGCTGCCCGCCGGAGATGATCCGGGTATCGGGCGCGATGTTGACCGACATCGTGTTGTTGATGAGCAGGAACTGCTGGTTCGGACTCTTGAACGTGATCCGCCCGCTGACCTGGTATGCGCCGGCGAAGAGCACCTCGACCTGGCGCGCCGTCACGGTGTTGTCGGGATTCACGGTCCCCTCGACGCGGACGACGTCGTTCGGGATGATCTGGGCGAACGCGCTCCGCTGTCCCGTGATCACCGCGTTCCCGGGGACGATCACGACGCGGGTGGCGCCGCCGCGGTCAAGCACGGTCAGCGTGTTGGCGCTCCTGCCGACGACGACCCCCTGTGCAACGAGCCCTTGCGGAATCGGCTGCGGCTGAAACGCGACCGCGCGGTTCAGGACCTGCGCCCGCAATGCCACCAGCCGGCCGTCGTCGAGCCGGAACGCCTGGAGCCGCACGTGATCGCCGACATGGAAGTCGGAGATAGCCGCGCGGCGAACGGCCTGGTTGTCCCCCTCGTCGCCCTGCTCGTCCTCCCCCTGGTCCCCCTCCTTGCCCTTGCCGGCGCGCCCGGCGCGAAGCTCGGTCGCCCCCTGGACCAGGACGACGTAGCTGTGGCTGCCCTGCTTGCCGGACGTCTGCAGGACGAACGCGGAGCCGATCGGATCGATCGCCGTGACGACGCCGTCGACCTGGACTTTGTCTTTCACCTTGGGCTTATCGGCCCCGGCCGGGAGCGCCGCGACGGTGACGGCCAGCGCGGCTGCCAGAAGCGCGACCACTGTTCTCGTCCGCATGACTTGTGCCTCCACAGATATGGCCTGAAATAGATGACGTAAACGCGTGCCATAATGTTTTACCCAATGCTGCCGGAGCGGAGCCCTCCGGTCGGGCCGGGGGTCTTCCGCAGGAGGCGGTGTGGGGCCCCGCGAAGAGGCGCCACCATGCCCCGCGCAGCGCGCCTCCTGGTTCTCCTGGCGCTCCTCGCCGCCGGGGCGTTCCCATCCGGCGTACGCGGTCAGACCACGGGATCCGCCGAGGCGGGGGTGTTCCTGCTGGCCATCGTGACCGGTTCGGACCTCCGCTTCGTGGGCGCGGGCACCGCCTTCTTTGTCGATCCGGATGGCACCGCGCTCACGAACAGCCATGTCGTCTACGCGGCCCTGAAGGAACCCAGCCGCTACCAGCTCCTGGCCATCGTCGGACAAGAGTTCTACGGCGCGTCCATCGTGTGTGCGAGCCCGCTCGCGCACGATCCGAGGGAGGCGAACGCGCGCGCCGTCGTCGCCCGTGACGTGGCGGAGGTCAGGCTCTCCCCCTCGCGCTTCCCATTTACGCGGCTGGTATCTCGGGAGGACATCACCTACACGGCGCACCTGGGACGGCTCCCCGCCTTTCCCACGCTGCCCCTTGCCCCGGATCCCGCGCCGGGCGAAGATGTCCGGATCGTGGGCTACGGCGAGCGGCTGAACGGCCCAGCCACCGAGCAGCGTGCCGCGGCCGGCAAAGTCACGGAGCTCTGGACCGCCCCCGACGATACTCCGGTCTTCACCATCGCCTCGACCGACCGGCCGAGGCCGGGGAGTAGTGGGTCTCCCGTGCTCGACGGCCAGGGCCGCGTCGTCGGGATGTGGACGTGGTCCGCCGTGCCGAGCCTGGCGTTCGGGCTCGCGATCGCCGGCTCCGCGCTCACGCCGGCCTGCCGGTAACCCCCACCGGCGCGCCGCTCGGGGGGCCTACTGGACCTGCGCGCGCGCCGCCACACTCCACGCCGCCTCCACCCGGCCTCGCCGCGCACAGATCAGGCGCTGGGCCAGGTTGACCGTCGGGCAGACGTGGACGGGGATGATCTCGACGAGATCGCCCACCCGCAGGCGCCGGGCGTCGTCCGTGAGTTGGACGCGGCCGTGCTCTTCCCAGAGGCGGTCGATCTGACAGTCCGGATATTCACGGATGACACCGTGGCTCTCGCCGCGGCTGCTGAACGGGCCGTGCTCCGCGGTAAGCACCTTGCTGCCGGCGTCGAGGATCGCCACGTCGCGCGACGGCCGGCTGAGCACGCGCGCCAGCACGACGAGCGCGCACTCCTCCGGCCGCGCCGAGCCCCAGCCGACCTGCATGGCGTCGTTGAAGACGTAGGTGCCGGGCCGGATCTCGGTGATGCCGTGGACGCGCCCGGCCGCCCGGCCGGTGGGTGTCGAGCCGACGCTGACCTCCTCGACGGCAATGCCGGCCCCGCGGAGGCGCTCCGCCTCGCGCACCATCATCTCGCCTTCCTCGCGGCCTGCCGCGTCGAGGTCGGGACGGTACCCGCGGTACGTGAAGATTCCCGCAATCCGGAGCCCGCGGAGCTTCCCGATCTGGCGGGCGAGGGCCAGGAGCGGTTCGCCCGGCCCCACGCCGCACCGCCCCAGGCCGGTGTCGACCTCGAGGATCACGTCGAGCGTGCTGCCCACCCCCGCGGCGGCGGCCGCGAGCGGCTCAGCGACCTCGAGGCTGTCCACGCCCACGCGGATGTTGATCTCTTTTGCGAGAGCGAGGAGGCGGGGCAGCTTCGGATTCCCGACCACCTCGTTCGCGAGGAAGATGTCGGTCACGCCGGCGCGCGCCATGACCTCGGCTTCACCGATCTTGGCCAGCGTCAGGCCCACCGCGCCCGCGGCAAGCTGGCGGCGGGCGATCTCGACGCACTTGTGGGTTTTGCCGTGCGGCCGCAGCCGGACACCGGCCTCCCGCGCGAACGCGGCCCACGTGGCGATATTGGCCTCCAGGCGCTCGAGATCGACGACCAGGGCCGGGGTGTCTAACGTCTCGAGCTCGGTCAGGGGCTTCACGGCGGCGGACATTGGCGGTCCTCCTGCCCTCAGCGGGCGGCGCCCGGTACGGCGTCGAGCCAGACGGTCTTCTCCGCCGCGGGCGTGCGTTTCTTCTGGGGGACTTCGGCGGGATAGCCGGCGTAGATCATGCCGATGACCCGCCGGTCCTCGGGCAGACCGAGCATCGCCCGCAGCGCGGGGTCATCGCGCAGCGTGCCGGTCCGAAAGTACGTGCCGACCCCTTCGGCCCACGCGCCGAGCATGAACGCGTAGGCCGCCCCGTACGTGGCCCAGACGTCCTCTTCCCGCAGCTCGGGGTCGCCGGTCAGGTGGGAGGTGACGACGATGATCACGGGCGTCGCCACCGTGTCTTCGAAGACTTTCGTGAGGGCAGGCTGAATCTCCGGCGCGTCCGGATTCGGCATCTGGCGCCGGCGCCACTCACGCCGGATTTCCCCGAACCGGCGTTTGGCCGCGCCGTCGAGCACGAAGAACTGCCAGGGCTCCGTGACCCGGTGGTTGGGCGTCCACACGGCGGCGTCGAGCAGCCGCTCGATGAGCGCGCGGGGCACCGGGTCCGGCTTCATCTTCGGGATGCTCCGGCGTCCCCGGATCACGTCGAGCACACTCGTGTTCACGCTCTGCGCCATGCCCCCGTGCCTCCTTGTGGCCGTCTACGCCTCTTCGCTCCAGCGCTCCTCCAGGCGGCCGACCTTCCAGATCCCGTACGAGACCGCCCAGATGACGACGAACAGCCCGACCAGGACGTAGCCGAGGGCGCCGAGATCGAGTCCCTCGATCCTGGTCCACAGCACGCCGCGGAGATTCAGCGCGCCGCCGAACACCTGCAGCAGCTCGATCGCGCCGATGACGAGCGCGGCCAGCACCGAGAGGCCGGTTACCGTGAGGTTGTAGTAGATCCGGCGCAGGGGAGTCGAGAGCGCCCATCCGTACGCGGTCGTCATGAAGACGCCGTCCAGGGTATCCATCAGGGTCATCCCGGCGGCGAACGCCAGCGGCAGGACGGCCACGCCGAACCAGGGAAGCTGCTGCGAGGCCGCTCCGGCGGAGAGGGCGAGCAGCGCGATCTCGCTCGCGGTATCGAAGCCGAGCCCGAAGAGGAACCCGACCGGATAGACCTGCGAGCTCTTCCGGATGCGCCGGATGAGGGGGCCCGCGAACCGCGCGACGATCCCCCGATTGAGAAGGAGCGCGTCGAGGGCCTGTGCGTCCTGTTCTCGCCGGCGGACGCCCTGGAACAGCCGCCAGACTTCGCGCCAGATGACGAGGTTGATCACGCCGATCAGGAGGAGAAACCCTCCGGAGATCGAGGTGCCGATGATCCCGCCGATCTCCCGGAGGTGGGGCAGCTGCGCGTTGAGCCCGCGTGCCGCGCCGCCGGCCGCCAGCGCCATCACGAAGACGACGGTCGAGTGCCCCAGCGAGAAGAAGAACCCGACGCCCGTGGGGTCCTCCCGGCGCTGCGCGAGCGCGCGGACGGTGTTGTCGATCGCCGCGATGTGGTCGGCATCGAAGGCGTGGCGGAGCCCGAGCGTGTACGCCAGCACCGCCAGGCCCACGAGCACCGGGTGCTGCCGGGCGGCGGCGAGCAGACACGCGGCGCCCAGGACGTGGAGGGCGGCCACGGCCAGCGCGTACGGCCGCACAGACGAGGCCATCAGGCGTTCCCGCATCGACATCTCCTGCGCGCAAACGTGGTGGGGGAGCTGCGGCGTGAGCCGTCTCCGATGTTTCGGCGGGAGGGAACGCCGCTCCTGCGTCGAAGGGCGGCCTCACGTCGACACATAGGATAATCGATTACTTATGGACTACCCGACGCTCGAACAGCTGCTGATCTTCGCCAAGGTCGTCCAGACCGGAAGCATGACGCGGGCCGCGGAGGAGACGGGCATCACGCAGCCGGCGGTGACGCAGCACCTCCGCGCGCTCGAGCGCCGGCTCGGCGCGCCCCTGACCCGGCGGGCCGGGCGCCTCGTGCGGCTGACCGACGCGGGCCAGGCCGTTGCCGCGTATGCGCGCGAGATGGTGTCGCTCGCGGAACGGATGCAGGACGCGATCGGCGCCATCCAGGGCGTCGGCGGCCGCCTGGTCCTCGGGGCGAGCACGACGGTCGGAGAGTCCGTGCTGCCCCGCGAGATCGCGCGGTTCTGCGAGGCGCACCCCGGGGTCGAGACGCGGCTCCAGATCCTGCACGGCCACGAGGTGGTCGAGCGGCTCCTGGCGTACGAGTTCGACCTCGGCTTCATGGGCAGCCGGCCGCGGAACGCGAGCGTGGTGGCGCGGCCGTTTCGGCGGGACGAGATCGTGCTCGCCGTCGCGCCGTCCCATCCGCTCGCGTCGAAGCGGGCGCCGTCGGCCGCGGTGCTGTCGGGCCAGGCCTGGCTGCTGCGGGAACGCGGCGCGCTGAGCCGCACGCTGCCGCTGGCCACCCTGCGCCGGCTCCGCGTGCTGCCGGCGACGATCCTCGAGTTCGGCAGCAACGCCGCGCTGCGCACCGCGGCGCTGTCGGGCTTGGGCATCGCCGCGGTCTCCCGGCACGTCGTGGGGGATGATCTCGCCGCCGGCCGCCTGCACGTCCTGCGTCTTCCGGGCTGGTCCTGCGAGCGGCCGTTCTACATGCTGCGGCGGAAGCACCAGGCGCCCGAAGCGGCGGAACAGGCGTTCATGGACTTCCTGTACGGGGGGAAGCCCCCCCGCTCCACCCCGGTCTAGGGGGCCGCCTCGGCGCGCTGCGGAATGGCTGGATCTGCGGGAAGCGCTCGAATCGTCTCCGCGGCGCCGATGCGCTCCAGATACCGGCGCAGGCCGGCCACGGCGTCGGTGTCGAGACGCAGGCCGCTCTCCTTGTCCAGGAGGAAGATCGCCGTATCCGCGGGGAGCGGCGCGGCGTAGGGCCGCCAGGACGTCATCGCCTCGTAGGCGTCGGCGGCCGCGAGAATGCGCGCCGGAAGATCGAGCTGCGTGGCGTCCAGCTGCCACGGATATCCGCTGCCATCCAGCCGCTCGTGATGGAGCGCCGCCGTCCAGGCAAACTCCCGGAATACCCGCACCTGCGACAGGATCTCCCAGGTATGGGCGGGATGCCGCTTGACGGCCGTCCACTCGTCGGCGGTCAGCGCCCCGGGCTTCTCCAAGATCCGGTTTGAGACGCCCAGCTTGCCGATGTCGTGCAGGAGCCCCGCCCGGGAGAGGCGCAGCCGGGCCGCGTCGTCCATCCCCAGCTCTTCCGCGATCCCGCGGGCATACGCCGCCACGCGCGCGGAGTGCCGGTAGGTGAACGGGGTCTTCGCGTCGATGATCTCCGCGAACGCCTCGGCCACATCGGTCAGCCCCGCCTCGTCGATCTGCCGCACGCGGTCGGCCGGTTCCGCGGCGACCACGAGCCGGGCCGCCTGCGGAGTCGTGAGGCCGTCCCACCAGTGCGCGTCCCCGCGCCACGTGAGCAGCGCATCGACGAGCGGCGGGTCGAACCAGGTCCCGCGGCGCTGCCGCGCGATGTCGATCGCCGCCTCGACGCCCCGATACATGAGGAACACGTCCACGGTTTGCGCCAGCCCCACGATCCGGGCGAGCAAGGGGATCTCGCGTCCGCGCAGACCGTCGGGATGTCCCCGGCCGTCCCAGTGCTCGTCGAGCGCGTGAACCGCCTCTGCCGTCGCCTCGGGGAAGCCCAATCCCCGCACGATCTCCGCCCCGCGCTCGCAGCGGATGCGGACGAGCTCGCGCGCTCCCATCACGCCGCCGCGGGCGATCTGTGCGACGTGCCGCACCTTCGCCGCGACCGACCGCCCCATCCCCGCCGAACGGATGCCGTACAGGGCGGCGTCCGAGAACCGCGACCAGTCGGTGATCTTGAGCCGCCACTTGACCGGGTGATCGTCGGAGCCGAAGATCGCGGCGACGCGGGCGGCGTTGCTCGAGCAGCCGGCGTCCTTGAGAAGCAGCGCGTAGTAAAGCGCGGATCGGGTGTCCGCGTCCAGCCCCATCTCCTCGCCGAGGCGCATCCCGATCAGACACGTCCGGATCGAATGGCCTTCGGGCTGTCCCTCCGTCAGGTCCATGGCCAGCGACAGCGCCGAAAGGACCTCGGACAGGTTGACGGGCGGCGTGAGCGTTTCGAGCTCGGTCATCAATGCACCTTATACCCTGAGAAGCGGGACGGGCGGACCTCCGGATGTTTGATCCGGCCAAACCCGCCGGGGGAGGCTGTGCTCAGACGGTGCCGGGGTGCGCGGGCGCCGCCCGCATGTGGTCGAGCGCGCGGGTCACGATCGGCTCCAGCTCTTCCCACTCGATACTGGTTTGGCGCCCGCCGTCGAACTCGCGCAGCAGCCACTCGTGGACCTCGAGGAGGCCGGGGTCATCCTTCGCCGGCTCGAGGCCGAGATGCTGCTTGATCAGGAAGATCAGTCCGGCGAGCCCGGAGTCTTTGGTGAGCGAGACCTCGAGCGGCCGCCCCAGCAGCGCCGGGACGTTGAACGGCGCGTACATCCACCAAAACTTGTTGAGCCCATCGGCGTGGATGCCCGCGCGCGTGCGGTGCGCGTCGCGGCCGTAGAGCGGGTATTTCGGGGGGAGCGGCTCGCCCATCTGCGCGTAGAGCGCGGCGAGAGCGTTGAGCGCGGTGAAGTCCGGCCGGGTCTGGGGGAAATAGCCCATCCCGATCAGGTGCAGGATCACCTGCTCCAGCGGTGCGTTTCCGCTTCGCTCGCCCTTGCCGAGGCACGCCCCGTTGATCGCTCCGCAGCCTTCCAGGATCGCCGCCAGGCAGTTCGCCAGCACGAGGCCGGTGTCGTTATGCGGGTGGAACTCCAGATCCGCCGGCGCGAGGCCGAACGCGCGGAGCGTCCGGAAGATTCGCGGAACGCTGCGCGGGAGCGCCACGGTGTCGTACGGCAGGCCGAGCCCCATCGTGTCGCAGATCCGAAACTTGGGCCGGAGCGCCGGGCCGTACGGGGCGGCCCGGTCCAGCACGGCCTCGATGAACGCGCGCATGAAGTCCATCGGCGCCCGCGTCGCGTCCTCGAGGTGGAGCCGCGGCCGGATCCCCGCGTCGAGCGTGATCTGGACCGCGTCCAGGTAGGTCTGGGCCGCCTGCACGCGCCCGCCGGGCTTGAACTTGTGGAACGTGTGGTAGTCGGAGGCCGACGAGAGCAGCCCGGTCTCACGGACGCCCAGCGTGCGGATCAGCTCGACGTCCTTCGCCGTCGCCCGGATCCAGGTGGTGGGCTCGATGGGCGCGCCGGACCGGTACCGTTCTTGCGCGCCGCGCAGCGCGTCGCGGTCGGACGACCGGTAGACGAAGAACTCGGCCTGGCGGATCGCGCCCGCCTCCCCGGTGAAGCGGCAGAGGTGGTCGTAAATCTCGAGACTTTGCGCGGTCGTCAGCGGCAGACCCCCCTGCTGGCCGTCGCGGTGGGTAGTCTCGGTCGTCCAGGCTTCGGCGGGCAGGGTGGCCGGGCGGTCGGTCCAGAGGTAGCGCGGGAAGTCATCCCGAGGGAAGGTGTCAGGGAAGTACTCGGGGGTCGGCGGATCGGTGAGCGTCGCCACGACGCCCTCCTGGGACCGGCGTGTTCGGGCCGGCTCTATGATAGCATGGCGTCCGCTTCGATCTCCACCAGCATCTCGGGGGAAATCAGCCGGCGCACCTCGACCATGCTGGTCGCCGGTCGGATCTCGCGGAACACCTCTCCGTGCGCCCGGCCGATCTGCTCCCACGCGCCGATGTCCGTCACGTAGATTCGCGTCCGCACGACGTCGGTGAGCTGCGCGCCGAGAGCGCGCAGCGCGGTTTCGATGTTCCGCAGGGCCTGGACGGCTTGGGCATACGGATCGCCGGCCCCCACGATCCGGCCGGCGGCGTCCGTGGCCGTCGTGCCTGAGACGTGCACGGAGCATCCGGCGCGCACCGCCCGCGAGTAGCCGACGACCGGCTCCCACGGGGTTCCCGTAGCAAACCGCTGCCTCTCCACACGACACCTCCGCGACGAGATGGGCCGGCTATTCGGTGACCGCGATCGGCTCGTCGCCCCCGCGGCCTCCGCGCATCAGCAGCACGAGCGGCAGGCACACGAGAAACACGAGCCCGATGACGGCAAAGACATAGTCGAACGCCACCACGGCGGCCTGCCGGGCGATCAGTCCGTGCAGCAGCGCGAGGGCCTGCCGGTGGGCCGTCACAGGATCGCTCCCGCGGGCGACGAGGCCCGCCTGGATCCCCTGCCACCACCGCATGAAGGTTGGGTTGTACGTGGAGGCGTACCGCACCAGGTTGGCGCTGGCCGTCGTGGTCTTGTGATCCAGCATGGTGATCACGATGGCCGTGCCGAGGCTCCCGCCGAGCTGGCGGATCAGGTTAAACAGGCCGGCCGCGCTTTGCATCTGCGGCCGGGTGATCGTCGAGAGCGCGGCGGTGGAGAGCGAGATGAACATGAACGCGAATCCCACCCCTTGAATCACCTGCGGCCAGAGGATCTGCAGCGGGCCGCTGTCGAGATTGAACCGCGCCATCAGCAGGCCCGCGAACGCGCTCATGACGAGGCCGATCGGCAGCATGACGTACACGCCGAGCCGGTTGTAGAGCAGGCCCGCGATGGGCATCGCCAGCACCATGACAAGCGAGCGGGGCATGAGCGCCAGTCCCGCCTGGGTGGCATCGTAGTGCAGCAGATTTTGCAAGAAGAGCGGCAGCAGGATGAGGCCCCCGAACAGCACAACCCCGACGATGCCGATGATGAACGATCCGGCCGCAAAGGCGACGTTCCCCAGGACCCGGAGGTCCACCGCGGGCGCCCGCGCGCGGAGTTCCCAGAAGATGAAGATCGCGAGGGTGACGGCCGCGATCACCGTGAGCGAGAGGATGAGGGGGCTCGTGAACCAGCCGTCCCGCTCGCCCTCCTCGAGGAGGATCTGCAGCGAGGCCAACCCGACCGTCAGCAGGCCGATGCCCACGTAGTCGAAGCGTTGGAGTCCCCGCGCCCGCATATAGGGGGGGTCGACGATGAACTGCGACGCCATGAACAGGGCGAGCGCGCCGACGGGAAGGTTCACGAAGAAGATCCACGGCCACGAGTAATTGTCCGTGAGCCACCCGCCGAGAGTCGGCCCGATCGCCGGCCCAAGGAGCACGATCATGCCGAAAAAGCCCATCGCCTGCCCCTGTTCCTCAAGCGGAAACGTCTCCCGCATGATCGCCTGGGCGATCGGCTGGAGGGCGCCGCCCCCGAGGCCCTGCAGCACCCGGAAGAAGATCAGCTGGCCCAGGGTGCGCGAGAATCCGCAGAACGCGGACGCGATGGTGAAGATGAGCACCGACAGCAGGTACACCCGCTTCCGGCCCAGCACCGTTCCGAGCCACGCCGTGAGCGGCATCACGATCACGACCGCGATCAGGTACGACGTGCTGACCCAGGTGACTTGCTGGATCGTCACGCCATACGACGCCTGGATGTGCGCCAGCGCCACGTTCACGACGCTCGAGTCGATCGCGCCCATGACCGACCCCATCAGGACGGACATGGCCACGACCCATTTGCTCGCACCGGCGGCCGCGGGCCGGCCGCCCTCCCCCGCCGCGGCCGTCCGCCAGGATCTCTTGGCGGTTGTGGACATGGATCAGCGCGTCCGGTGGCGGGTGTCGATCGCGACCTCGGCCGAAAGGCCCACCTGAAGCTGCGGCCGGTCCGGGCCCGGATCGAGCGCGATCCGCACCGGGACCAGCTGGATGACCTTCACGAAGTTGCCGGTCGCGTTATCGGGCGGCAGGAGGGCCGTCGTCGAGCCGGTCGCGGAGCCGATGCTCTCCACGTGCCCGCGGAACGCGGTCCCGCGGTACGCGTCCACGGTAATCCGCGCGGGATCGCCGACTCTGATGCGGCCGAGCGAAGTTTCCTTGACGTTCGCCACGACCCAGATGCGCTGCGACAGGGTGAGGGACATCAGCGGCTGGTTGGGCTGCACGACCTGGCCGATCTGCACCGTCCGGTTCGTCACCCACCCGTCGACGGGGGCGAGGATCGCGGCGCGGCTGAGGTTCAGCTGGGCCGTGCGGACGGCCTCGCCTGCGTCCGCCGCGCGGGCCTCGGCCGCCGCGAGCTCCTGGGCCCGCTGCTGTACGAGCGCCGCGCCAGCCTGCGCCTGCGCGAGCTGCGCTTCCGCCTGCGCGACCTGGCCGGCGTTGGACGTGACGCCGCCTCGTGCAATCGCGATCTGCTGGCGGGAGGCCTCGGCCGAGGCGAGCGCCGCCTGCGCCTGCCGCAGAGCGTCCTGGGCGGCCTGATACTGCGCCTGCGCCGCTTCGAACGCCGCGGTGTCCGTGTCCACTTGGGACTGGGCGAGCGCGCCCTGGGCCAGGAGCTGCCGGTCCCGGCCGAGGGTCTTGCCGGCGGTGTCGAGGTTCGCCTTGGCCGAGCGGATATTGGCCCGGGCTGTCGTCACCTGCTCGCCTGCCTGCGCGATCTGCGCCTCGGTCGTGCCTTGCTGCATCGTGAGCTGGGCCTGTGCTTGGGGCAGCTTCGGCCGCGTCATCTGTAGGGTTGCGCGCGCCACGCCGACCCCCGTCGCGTACTGCTGTTCCTGGGCGGCGAGCGCGGCCTGGGCCGCGCTCACCTGGGCGCGTGCGGCCGCGAGATTCGCGCGTGCGCCGCTGAGCGCGAGCCGGTAGTCCGCGGGATCGAGCTCTGCGAGCACCGTCCCCGCCGTGACGAACTGGTTGTCCGTGACGTTGACCTTGATGACCGTCCCCGGGACGCGCGCGCTGATGGGCGCGACGTCGCCGGCCGTTTGCGCGTTGTCCGTTTTTACCAGGCCGGCGTTGCTCCGCCAGTAGACGACCGCCGCGATCAGGACCAGGAGGACCACGGCGACCGTGGCCGGCAGCGCGAGGCGGCGAAGCGAGCGACGCGGCGTGGGGCGGGTCAAGCCGGCCTCAGGCGCGTGGGCGGGATGCCCGTCGCCGGCCGCGTCCTGCGCGGGGATCTCTCGCCCGGGGGCCTCCCGCACGGGTGATTCCGGTCCGCCCCTGGTGGGTGCGTCGCTCATCGCTGTTCCCTCATTCCAGCCCGTTCTCCGGCGCGTGCCATTCCCGGATCGTCAGGCGGCTGTTCCCGAAACGTGTGGAGGCGGGCGAGCCGCTCCTGCAACTCCTCGCGCAGCTTCGCCAGGCGTGCCGTGCGTTCGTCGATGATCCGCATCTGCGATTGCACGAGCTCGATGCCCTGGTCGATGACCTCGCGCCGCTTCTCGATATCCGGGGCCTTCGCATACGCCTGCCGCAGCTCGGCCCGGACGGCATCAACGTGAAGGGTGTCCTTGATCTCCGCGAGCGAGAAGCCGAGGAGCGTCTGAAGTTCCTTGATCCGAAGGAGGCGGGCGATCCCCGCTTCCGTAAACAGCCGGAACCCCCCCGCCGTCCGGCCCAGCGGGGAGAACAGCCCCATCTCTTCGTAATATCGGATGGCGCGGGGGGTGAGCCCCGTACGCCGAACGACGTCTTCCATCCGACACTGCGCGGGCGAGCCCCCGTCCGCTTCCCCGGCACCCGAGTCCTCGGGGCCCGGCACCCCTCGGTTCGGCGGCTCCTGTACGTTTCTCAATTTCTTCAAGACTCCAGACCGGCGCGCCAGCCGACTTCTCGTGGCGTGCCTCAGATTTCGTCGTGAGCTTTCGATCGTGAGCTTCCGATTGCGTGAGCTTCCGATCGTGAGATTCTCAATTGTAGCATAACTCTCCCGTGAGCGTAATATTCCCCATTGGCGCGGCTTGGATGACCTGGCCGGGCGTTCCCAATCGGCCTTTCATACAAGACAACCTTCCATATAAGATCATCTGTTCGAGATTCCTGAGCGACATGGTCAAGCCGCTCTCTCAGGAAGGAGGTTGGGCGCCGTCCCATAAATAGTCGAGTCAATATAAACTGTGGATGGCGCCAACCGGGAAGGATTGGCATGCGCGGATTGACCCTGGGGGAGCGGATCAGGCGGGCGCGGCTTGCTCACGGCCTCACGCAGGAGGCCTTGGGAAAGCCTCACTTGACGAAGGGATTCATCAGCTTGCTTGAGCACGATCGGGCGAAGCCTTCCGTCCAGACCCTCGAACGCCTCGCCAAACGGCTCGGCAAGCCGGTGGCCTATTTCCTCGACGGCGCCGACCTCTCCACGTCCCATAAAGTCCTGAGCACCCTCGCGAGCCGCGGGCGGTCCGAGTTGTCACGCCGGCGATACGATGCCGCGTTCGGCGTGTTTACGGAGATGCGCGCGCTGGCCGCCTCCCAGGGCGATAGCCGGATGGAGATGCATGCCATCCTCGGAACGGGCGAGGCTCTCCTGGGCCTGCGCCGGCTGGATGAGGCCCACCCGCACTTGGAGGATGCCCTCGAACGCGGGCGCGCCGCAAAGGACACCCTGGTTGAGTGCCGCGCGCTGCACGGATTGGCCACCACGGAACACCGCGCCGGTCACTTCCCCCGCGCGGCCTCTCTGTACAGAGCGGCGCTCTCGATCATCCCGGCGCTTGGGGGGGCCGAGCCGACGCTGCACGGCGAGATCTGGTTGTTCCTCGCCACTGTGCTCACCCGGATGGGGCACATGGACGAGGCGCTCGACGCCAACACGCGGGCGCGAGAGATCTTCGAGGACGCCTCCCGCCCCGAGAAGGTCGGGGAGGCGCTGCAGGGCCTCGCCAACGTGCTCGCCACCAGCGGCGATTACGATGCGGCGTTCGTGTACTACGAGCGCGCGCGCGTCCTCTTTGAGCAGTACGAAGACTTGCAAATGACGTCGTACGTGCGAAACAATCTCGGCGTCCTGCTGGTCCGGCTGGGCCGCCCGCGTGAGGCTCTGGAGCACCTCTCGGTGAGCCTGGCCATCAAGCAGCGCATCGCGGACGCCGTGGGCGAGTGCCATACCCTGACCGAGCTCGCCCGGTGCCATTTCGTGTGCGAGGATCGCGACCGCGCGCGGGAGCTCGCTGACCGGGCGATCGCGCGGAGCCGGATGGCCGGGGTCCCGGATGAAGAAGCCCGCGCCCAGATTGTGCTCGGGACGATCGCCGCGCAGTCGGGTGATCTCGAGGCGGCGCAGCACCTCTTCCTCCTCGCGTCGCGCCACTGTGAGCAGGCCGGCATGAGGCCGGAGATGGTGACGGTCTCCAGGGATCTCGCGCGGATCGCCTCCTCGCAAGGCCGGTACCAGGAGGCGGCGGCGTATCATGAAGAGGCATTCGAGGCGCTGCGCAGCGCCGGGTCGCGCGACATCCTTGCCGCGCTCGACATCTGGGAGATGATGGCCCGGGTTCCCTCGCCACGCGCCGCCCCCGCGGATGGGTAGCTATACCAGCTATACCTGAACACGATACTCGAACATATGTTCACATGCTCCGGACGTTGGTTGCGTCGCGTCCCCGTGAGGTATAAACTGCACGATACGTGTGTGTGTACGTGGCGATCCGTGCCCACGTCACTGGGGGGATCTCGATGCGACCGTTTTGGAGAGGATACATCAGCTTCGGCCTCGTCACGATCCCCGTGAAGTTGTATACGGCGACGGAGCAGAAGGATGTGCGGTTCCGGCTGCTCCACACCGAGTGCCTGACCCCCATCAAGAACCAGCGCTACTGCCCGCATCATGACAAGGTCATCGAGTGGTCCGATGTCGTTCGCGGGTACGAGGTGAGCAAGGGCCGGTTCGTCACCGTGACCGACGAGGAGATCGATCAGGTCCCGATCGACACGAGCGGCAACGTGAACATCACCGGGTTCGTGGAGCTGCGCGAGATCGACCCGGTGTACTACGAGCGGTCCTACTACGCCGTGCCCGACGAGGGCGGCGCGAAGGCGTTCCTTCTGCTCGAGGAGGCCCTCCGGGACGCCAACCGGGTGGGCGTCGGGAAGGTCGTGATTCGGGAGAAGGAGCACCTCGTGGCCCTTCGCGCGTTCCAGGGAGCGATGGTGATGACCACGCTCTTTTACGCCGACGAGGTACGGGCCCTCTCCGCGCTTGACGAGGTCCCGGTGGAGGCGAAGGTTCACCCCAACGAGCGGAAGATGGCGGTGCAGCTCGTGGAGAACCTGTCGATGGAGTTTCACGTCGAGGAGTTCCGCGACGAGTACCGGGACGCGCTCATGGCGATGATTGATGCCAAGGGCAAGGGCGAGGCGATCCCCGAGGGAAAGACGCCCGAACGGGGCAAGGTCGTGGACCTCATGGAGGCACTCAAGCGCAGCGTGGAACTCGCGCAGCGGCGGAAGGCAGCTCCGGGCGGCCGCGGCGCGGCGTCGGAGCGCGAGTCGGGGGCCTCCGGCACGGGGCGCTCGGCCGGCCAGCCGCGTCGTGCGGCCGCGGGCGGCATGCACGAGCGCCCGCGCTAGCCAGGTACGGCCCCTCGAAGTAGAATAGGGCCCGGAGGGGTGCGAGAGCCTGGCCGAATCGGGCGGTCTCGAAAACCGCTAGGCGGGCAACTGCCTCGGGGGTTCAAATCCCTCCCCCTCCGCCACCCCGCGCCACGCTTCCGCGAATCCG
>Ga0207416_1000143_pt1 | contig 132135 bp, 130 predicted proteins | sample PaiPotPPM11metaG_FD_184107 | JGI IMG/M metagenome (GOLD analysis project Ga0207416, IMG submission 184107) | Iron sulfur acid spring bacterial and archeal communities from Banff, Canada, to study Microbial Dark Matter (Phase II) - Paint Pots PPM... ...
CTGACAGACGAGAGCATCCACCTCCACGTCGTGCCCATGTTTCACGTGAACGGGTGGGGAGCGCCGCACACGGTGACGGCGACCGGCGGTACTCACGTGATGCTCCGCAAGATCGACCCTGTGGAGATCTTACGCCTGGTCCAGGCGGAGCGCGTCACGGACATCCGCGGTGTGCCCGCCATCTTCAACGCGCTGGTCAGCCACCCGGATCTCGGCAAGTACGACCTGAGCAGCCTCAGGCTGGCCATCAGCGGCGGCGCCCCGGTGGCTCCTCCGCTCGTGCAGGTCATCCGGGAAAAGCTGGGATGCGAGGTGTTCGCCGGTTACGGCCTGACGGAGACCAGTCCCATCCTGACGATGGCGCGGCCGAAGGCGCACCTCCGGCATGAATCCGCGGAGCGGCAGCTCGAGCGGCGGGCCCACACAGGCTACGCGGTCCTGGGCGTCGAGGTCAGGGTGGTGGACGAGGACGGTGGTGACGTCCCCCCCGACGGCGCGACCGTGGGCGAGATCGTGGCCCGGAGCAACGTCGTGATGGAAGGCTACTTCAAGGACCCCGCGGCAACCGCCGGCGCCATTCGGGATGGCTGGTTCCACACCGGGGACATGGCGACCATCAATGCGGAGGGGTACGTCAACATCGTGGACCGGAAGAAGGACATCATCATCACCGGTGGCGAGAACATCTCGTCGGTGCAGATCGAAAACACGCTGTACGCTTATCCCGCAGTCTATGAGTGCGCCGTCATCGCCGTTCCCGATGAGAAGTGGGGCGAGGTGCCGAAGGCCCTGATCGTCCTCAAGCCGGGATCCACCGCCGCCGAAGAGGACCTGCTGCAGTTCTGCCGGGAGCGGTTGGCCGGCTTTATGGTGCCGAAGTCCGTGGAGTTCATGGACGCGCTGCCAAAGGGCGGCACCGGCAAGATCCTCAAGCCCGAGCTGCGCGAAAAGTACTGGGCCGGCCAGGCGCGACGCGTGCACTAGGCGGGCGAGACGTACGCGTGCGGCGGACGACGGTGATCGGTGCGGGCGTGATGGGGAGCGCCATCGCGGCCCATCTGGCGAACGCGGGCGTCCCCGTCTCGCTCCTGGACGTGGTCCCGGCGGACCTCACCGACGACGACCGCCAGCGCGGGCGCACCCTGGCGCACCCCGAGGTCCGGAGCCGCCTCGCGCTCGCGGGAAAGGACCGGGCCCTCCGGACCTCGCCCCCCGCGTTTATGGACCCGGAACTCGCGTCGCTGGTGACCCCCGGGAACGTCGAGGACGACCTCCACCGCGTGCAGGAGTCGGACTGGGTGATCGAGGCGGTCGTCGAGAATCTGGGCGCCAAACGCGCGCTCCTGGATCAGGTCGAGCGCCACTGGCGGCCCGGCACCATCGTCAGCTCGAATACGAGCGGCCTGTCGGTCAACGCCATGGTCGAGGCCCGGTCGCAGGCGTTCCGCGGGCACTTCCTCGGCACCCACTTCTTCAACCCGCCCCGCTACATGCGGCTGGTGGAGATCATTCCCACCACCGACACCCTGCCGGAGACCGTGACCGCGGCCAGGGACATCATCGGGCGGGCGTTGGGCAAAGGGATCGTCATGGCCAAGGATACGCCAAACTTCATCGGCAACCGGATCGGCGCGTTCACCTCGTGCCTGGCGGTCCGGCTCGCCCTGGAAGGAGGCTACACGGTCGAGGAGGTTGACGCGCTGACCGGACCGCTCATCGGCCGGCCGCGCACCGGGACCTTTCGCCTCGCCGACCTGGTCGGCTTGGACACGGCCTACCACGTCCGCAAGAACGTCTACGAGAGCCTCCCGCACGATCCGGACCGCGAGGTCTTCAACCCCCCCGCCCCGTTCCGGGTGCTGGTGGAGCGGGGCTGGTTCGGGGCGAAGAGCGGCCGTGGGTTCTACTGGCGCCAGGGCGAGACCACCCAGGTGATAGACCTCGGGACCCTCGAGTACCGTCCGCAAGAGGCGCCCTCACTCCCGTCCCTGGAGAACGTCGCAAAGATCGCCGACATCGGGGAGCGGGTCAGGGCGCTCCTGGAGGCGGGAGATCGCGCCGCAGCCTTTGTCTGGCAGCTCCTCGGCCGGACTCTGGTCTATGCGGCCCGTGTCCTCCCCGAGATCAGCGACGACGTGGTCAACGTGGACCGGGCCATGCGGTGGGGGTTCCACTGGGAGCTCGGGCCCTTCGAACTGTGGGACGCGCTGGGGCCGGCGGACATCGCGTCGCGCCTCGCGGCGGAGGGCGTGGCGGTCCCCCCGGTGGTGGAGCAGGTCGTGCGGCGGGGAGCGGGACGCTTCTATCAGCCGGTGAACGGATCTCGCCACTTCTTCGCCTTTCCGGCGGCGGCCTATCGTCCTCTCCCCTCCGAGCCCGGCGTGCTGATCCTCGCGGATCTGGCGCGGGCCGGCCGCGAGATCGAGCGCAACCCCGACGCGTCCCTGATCGACCTGGGCGACGGCGTCGCCTGCGTGGAGTTCCACTCCAGACTGAATACGATCGGTGCCGGCGCCATCCGCGTCCTGGACGCAGCCCTCGATCGCTTGGAACGCGGCTTCGACGCCCTGGTGATCCGGAGCGGGGCGCGGGACTTCTCGCCCCGCGCGAACTTGCAGCACCTCCTCTCCGAGGCCGAGGACGGCGCCTGGGAAGAACTGGACCGGGCGGTGCGCCGGTTTCAGCAAATCACCGGGCGGATCCGCCGCGCCCCCAAACCGGTGGTCGGCGCCCCCGCCGGAAGGACGCTGGCCGGCGGGGCGGAGATCTGCCTGGCCTGCGCGCGTCTGCAGGCCGCGGCCGAGACATCCATGGGATTAGTGGAGCCGCAGGTGGGGTTGATCCCCGCCGGGGGCGGCACGATGGAGATGGTGAAGCGTGTCCAGGCCCGCATCCCGGCCGAGGTGACCGCCGACCTGTTGCCGCTCGTCCACTGGGTGTTCGAGACGATCGCGCGCGCCAAGACCTCCCAGTCGGCACTCGACGCGCGGCGCCTCGGCTACCTGCGGGAGTCCGACGGGATTACGATGGATGTCGATCGGTTGATCCAGGACGCCAAGGAGGCGGCCCTGGCGATAGTCCGGCTCGGCTACCGGCCCCCGCTGCCGCCCCGGATTCGGGTCGGCGGGGGGCGCGTGCGCTCGGCGCTGCATGCGCTGTTGTACGTCCTCAAGACCGGCGGCCACATCACTCCGTACGATGAAGTAGTCGGCCGGAGGCTCGCGCATGTGATGGCGGGTGGCGGCATCCCCGAGGGGGCGTGGGTGTCAGAAGACTACCTCCTGGACCTGGAGCGGGAGGCATTTCTCGGTCTACTGGGCGAGGCGAAGACCCGGGAGCGCATCCGGCACATGCTGCGGACCGGGAAGCCACTTCGGAATTAACAGGAGAGCGGACCATGCGCGATGCGGTGATCGTGTCTGCCGTGCGGACGGCCATCGGCAAAGCCCCGCGGGGGACGTTGAAGGACACGCGGCCCGATGAGCTGGCGGCGGCCGTGATCCGTGAAGCGGTCCGGCGCGTTCCCGGACTCGAGGCCGCTGCCGTCGAGGATGTGGTCCTGGGATGCGCCATGCCGGAGGGCGAGCAGGGCTTGAACGTGGCGCGGGTGGCTTCGCTGCGAGCGGGCCTCCCCGTCACGACGAGCGCCCAGACCGTTAACCGATTCTGCTCCTCGGGCCTGCAGGCGATCGCCGTGGCGTCCTACGAGGTGATGACCGGCCAGGTGGATGTGGCGGTGGCGGGCGGCGTTGAGAGCATGAGCCTGGTGCCGCGGAGAGGCAACAAGTACGCCCCCAACCCTCACCTCACCGCGGAGTGGCCGGAGGTGTTCATCTCGATGGGGCTGACGGCCGAGAATGTTGCGCGGCGCTTCCATGTCTCCCGCGAGGACCAGGATGCCTTCAGCCTCAGGAGCCACCGGCGCGCCGCCGCCGCTATCCGGGACGGCCGTTTCACAGACGAGGTGCTCCCGCTCCCGGTCACGCGGTGGGAAGACGGAAACGGGCGCCCGGAGCCAGGCGAGGTGGTGTTCGCAACCGATGAAGGCGTCCGCGCCGATACCGCACTCGACAAGCTGGCCGCGCTCCCCCCGGTCTTCGCGCAAGGCGGCGTCGTGACCGCCGGCAACTCCTCGCAGACGAGCGACGGCGCCGCGGCGCTCGTGGTCATGGCCGGTGAGGTGGCGGAGCGGCTGGGCGTCCCTCCCCTGGGGGTCTTCCGGTCCTTTGCCGTCGCCGGGGTCCCCCCCGAGATCATGGGCATCGGACCGGTAGAGGCCGTCCCCAGAGCGCTGCGCCAGGCGCGGGTGCGCCGGCAAGACGTCGACCTGGTCGAGTTGAATGAAGCCTTCGCTTCGCAGGCGATCGCGGTCGTGCGGATGCTGGAACTCGACGAGGACCGGGTCAACGTCAACGGCGGCGCCATCGCCCTGGGACATCCCCTGGGGTGCACCGGCGCACGGATCACCGCGACCCTCCTGTACGAGATGCAGCGACGTCAGGCCCGGTATGGTGTCGCGACGATGTGCGTCGGTGGAGGCATGGGTGCGGCCGGTGTGTTTGAACGTCCGTAGACCCGGCACCACGCGAAAGGGGAGGCAATGGACGTCACGGGCCTGATCGCAGGCGGCAGCTTCCTCATCACCGTGCCGACACCGCACGAGGTCTCTACCCCAGAGGACTTTTCCGAGGAGCACCGGCTCGCCGCCCGGACCCTCACCGCGTTTCTCGAGGCGGAAGTCGAGCCACGGACGGCGGAACTCGAAACGCGCAATTTCCCCCTGATGCGGCAGCTCTTGCGGAAGCTCGGGGGGCTGGGGTTCCTCGGCGTCGACATTCCGGAAGCCTACGGGGGCAGCGGGCTCGATCTCACCACGTCGCTCCTCGTGGCCGAAACCATGAGCCGCGGCTCCTTCGCCGTCTCGTTCGGCGCGCATACCGTGATTGGCACGCTTCCCATCGTGTATTTCGGCACGGACGATCAGAAACAACGCTACCTGCCGGGCTTGGCCAGTGGAGATCTCGTCGGCGCCTACGCGCTCACCGAGCCTACCGCCGGCTCCGACGCCCTGGCCGCCCGCACGCGGGCCGTGCTCACCGAGGACGGCCGCCAGTACCTGCTGACCGGGACGAAGCAGTTCATTACCAACGCGGGCTTCGCCGATGTCTTCACGACCTATGCCAAAGTCGACAGCGATCGCTTTACCGGCTTCATTGTCGATCGGGAGACCGACGGCCTCGTGGTCGGCCCCGAGGAGCACAAGATGGGGATCCAGGGATCCTCCACCGCGAGCCTCTACTTCGACAACGCACGCGTTCCGGCCGGCAATCTGCTGGGCGATGTGGGTGAGGGGCACCGCGTGGCCTTGAACATCCTCAACCTGGGGCGCCTCAAACTGGGCACCGCCTGTACCGGGGCCGCCAAACGCGCCCTGCGTCACGCTGTCACGTACGCGAAGGAGCGTCAGCAGTTTGGCCGCCCCATCGCATCGTTCGGACTCGTCCGGCAAAAGCTCGCGGAGATGGCCGTGCGCATCTATCTGCTCGAAAGCATGATCTATCGGACGGGCGGCCTCATTCAGGGGGCGAGGCATGTGCTGGACAGGCCGATCAAAGCCGTCGAGGAGTACGCGGTGGAGTGCGCGATCGACAAGGTGTACGGTTCTGAAGCGGCGGGATTCGTCGTGGACGAACTCGTGCAGATCTTCGGCGGCTACGGATTCATCGAGGACTACCCGGCCGCCCGGGCATACCGCGACGCGCGCATCAATCGCATCTACGAGGGGACGAACGAGATCAACCGCCTGCTGATCACCGGCATGCTGCTCCGGCGGGCGCAGCGGGGGCGGCTGCCGTTGCTGGCCGCGTTCGGGAGCGCAGCCGAGGAGACGCCGCCCCCCGAGGCCCCATCCCCTGGGAGCGAGCCTCTCGCCGACCAGCGGCGGCAGGTCGAGATGGCGAAGAAGGCATGCCTGTTCGTCGCAGGGCTCGCCGTGCGGAAGTACGGCGAGGCGCTCCAGGCACACCAGGAGGTCCTGGCCCGGATCGCCGACCTAGTGATCGAGATCTTCGCGATGGAGAGCGGGCTGCTGCGGGCGCTGCGGACGCTGGACCACGGGCGCCCCGCCGAAGCCAAGATCGATCTGGTCCGGACCGGGATCACCGACAGCCTCTTCCGCGTCGAGGGATTGTGCCGGCAGCTTCTGGCAGCGACGGAAGAGGGCGAGGGCCTGCGGACCGGGCTTGCAGTCGTGCGCCGGTTCTTGCCGGACGCACAGCCGGATGCCATCCGGCTGCGGCGGCGAATCGCCGAGCGGCTCCTGGACGCCGGCGCGTACGTTGCGTGAGGCGAAGGCCCCGCTGGAGGAAAATCGAGGGGATGTTGCGAACATCAGTTCACAGAAGATCGCAGGCGCGGAATCGTTCCAGACATCGCCGCAGGTAGTCGGAGGACGTCCAATGCCGTTGCGCCGCCGGGTGCGATCGCCGGTCCCGTCCAGCCATCCCCTTCTCCTCGAGTGGTGGACCGATCTCGAGGGGGATAACCGCTCCATGAACACCCGCCTGGCTTACGTCCGCGACCTCAAGGACTTTGCTGAATACGTCCAGGGACGCCTGGAGAGTGCCACGCCCGAGGACCTCGTCCAGTTTGCCAGGCGGATGACCGCGGCCGGCTTGGCGCCGGCGACCCGCGCCCGCCGCATCACGGCGCTCCGCCGCTTCTACGAGTGGCTCCGGCGGCGGCAGCGGCAGCCGTTCTCGGTGGCCCAGGATCTGACCCCGCCGCGCCGCCCCCGGCGCCTGCATCGCTGGTGGACGGAAGACCAGGTGGCACAGTTCCGGACCGCCTTCGAGGGGGATGCGCCCCGCGTGCTCCGCGATCGGGCGATGGCGGAGCTCGGCCTGATGGGCCTCCGGGTCAGCGAGGTGACCCGGCTCGACATCGAGCGGATCGTCAGTCTCCCCGACCCGGCCCGCGCGGCGATCATCGTGTGGCGCAAGGGCAGCAAAGAGCAGGTACTGCCGCTCACAGAGGACGCCCGGGATGCGGTTGTGGACTGGCTCAGGGTGCGTCCGGCCGCTGCCACGACCGCCCTGTTCTTCCGGATCCCGTTCCAGCGGCGCCGCGCCCGGCTCCACTACGCCAGCGTCGAGAAGATCTTCAAGCAGTACGCCGCGCGCGCCGGCGTGCCGATCCCCGAGGGCATCGCGTTCCACCACCTCCGCCACACCGCCGGGCAGCAGATGGCCAACGTCGGTTTGGGGATCGAGGAGGCACAGCGGCTGCTCGGACACGAGAGTCCGGTCACGACGCAGGTGTACTATGAGGTGACCGACGCGCGGCTCCGCCTCGCCTCGCAGCGGCTCCGCTACCGAGGACGGGCTCACGGGACGCCGGCGCTCATCCCTGCGCGCCGCGGCCGCCGCCCCTCAGGCGGCACGCGCCGAGCCAAGCAGTCGTCCCCGGCGTAGGCCCTCCCCGCCCGCCGAACCCTCTTCGCGGCGATCGACCTGCGTGCGAGGCCGGAGCTCCTGGAACAGGTCCAGGCTGAGTGTCGCGGAGGGAACTTTTCCTCGCCCCCGGGCGATTAGAACCCCAGCGGCCGGCCGAGGCCGCCGGCGTGTGATCCGAGAGGAGGATCTGTGATGCCCGGGGCGCTCGAGCCGTTTGTCCCCTCTGCCGGAGATCCATGGAATGCCGCGAAGGCCGCCCATCTCTTGCGCCGCGCGGGGTTCGGCCCGCTGCCGCAGGAGGTAGCCGATGCCGTCGCGGCCGGCCCCGACCGCGCCGTGGACGCGCTCCTGGCATTTCCCCCCGAGGCCGCGCCGCCGCCCTTTAGCGAGATCCGTTCGGCGGAGAGCCTGCTCGACACTGCGCTCGAGGGCGTGCGCCGCGCCCGGAACGGCGGGATCATCTATAAGGACCACCCCGAACTGCGGGCCCTCTTCCAGGCGACGAACCGCGCCCACGGCCGCGGCATCCTGGATCTGACCGCATGGTGGCTCGACCGCATGTCGCGGTCCCCCGCGCCGCTTCAGGAGAAGCTGGTGCTGTTCTGGCACGGCTACTTCACCAGTTCGTTTGGGGACGTCCACGACGCGATCGCGATGTTCAATCAGAACCAGCTGTTCCGCCGGCACGCCGCCGGGAACTTCGCGCGCCTGCTGGACGACATCGCCCGGGATCCGGCGATGCTCCGGTATCTCAACAACGACGAAAACTACAAGGGATATCCCAACGAGAACTGGGCCCGGGAGCTCATGGAGCTGTTCACGATGGGGATTGGGCACTATACCGAGCCCGACATCAAAGAGTCGGCGCGGGCCTGGACCGGCTGGACCCTCCGCGACTACCGGACGTTCGAAGACCGCCGGATGTTTGCGTTCAAGCCGCCCCTCCACGACGGCGGCCCGAAGACCTTCCTCGGCCGGACCGGATCGTGGGACGGTGCGGATGTGATGCGGATCATCCTCGCCAATCCGGCGACGCCCCGGTGGGTGGCCGGCAAGCTCGCGCAGTTCTTCGTCGCCCCGAAGCCCGATCCGGCGCTCGTGGAGGCGCTCACCCGGCAGATTCAGGCCGGCGCCTATGAGCTCAAGCCGGCCCTGCGGGCGCTGTTCCGGTCGCGGACGTTCTACCTCCCCGAGGTGGTGCATGCGCAGGTCAAGAGCCCGGCCGAGTTTGTGGTCGGGGCGGTGCGGCACTTGGGCGTCACAGGCCCCGACTGGGTTCGCCTCTCATACGCGATGGCCGGCATGGGCCAGCGGCTCTTCTTCCCACCAACGGTCGCGGGCTGGCACGGCGGCACCGCCTGGGTGAACAGTGGCACGGTGTTTGTGCGGGCGGACACCGCGGCCGCGCTGATCTTGGGGAAGGTCGGGACGCCCGATTTGTCGCCGCTCTCCTCGGTGGACGCGATCGCCGCCCGTCTCCTCGGGCAGCCGCTTCCCGCGGCCCGGCGATCCGCGCTCGCCAGGATCGCGGGGGGGCAGCCGGCGCCGGCGGCCACCCATCTTGTCATGAGCATGCCCGAGTACCAGGTCGCCTGAGGAGGATGCCGCGATGCGCAGCATGACGACCCGCCGGGAGTTCCTGACGAAGGGGCTCACGATCCTCGCTGCGGGCGCGACCGCGCCGATGTTCCTGACGCGCACGGCGCTGGCCCTCAACAACCCGTGGGATCTCCGGCTCGCCGCCTCCGCGGCCGGGCAGCCGGACTGGCCGACGCTGGTGGTCGTCCAACTGGGCGGCGGCAACGATGGGCTCAACACGGTCGTGCCCTACGCCCATGACGAGTACTACCGGGGACGACCGCACCTCGCGGTGCCGCAGCAGAAGCTCCTGCGGCTGACCGACGAGATCGGATTCCATCCCGGCCTGGCGCCGCTCAAGGAACTGTTCGACGATGGCCGCCTCGCCGTCGTCCAAGGCGTCGGCTACCCGAACCCCAACCGCAGCCACTTCCGGTCGATGGAGATCTGGCAGACGGCCGATCCTGCCGGCACGGGGCCCAAGACCGGCTGGCTCGGCCGGCTGTTCGACAGCGAGTGTCCGGATTGCCAGACGGCGTTGGGCATCACGCTGTCGGCCGACATGCCGCTTGCGATGCAGGGGAACGGCGGGCGGGTGATCGCGATGGAGAACCCGGCCCGCTTCGGGTTCCACCCGCTCCAGGGCGCCGGGCCGCAGGAGCTGGAGGCGTTTCGCCAGTTGATCCAGCCGGTGCCCGGCGAGGAGCCCGTGGTGGACTTCCTCACGCACACGGAGATGAACGCGCTCGTGGCGGCGGCCGATATGCAGAAAATCGCCGGGCGGCTCGCCCAGGACGCCGGACCCGGATATCCTCAGGATCCGTTCGCCCAAAAGCTCCGGATCGTGGCCGAACTGATCGCCGCCGGCGCGCCGACCCGCGTGTACTACGTGGGCCTGGGCGGGTTCGACACGCACGCGACACAGGCGGGCCGGCACGACCGCCTGCTCGAGTCGCTCGGGAAGGGCCTCGGGGCGTTCGTCAAGGACATCAAAGACAAGGGCCTGCAAGACAAGGTGCTCGTCACGACCTTCTCGGAGTTTGGCCGGCGTGTGGCGGAGAACGCATCATCCGGCACGGACCATGGGACCGCCGCGCCGATGCTCCTGATCGGCGGCAGTGTGTCGCCCGGCGTCCACGGCACCCACCCGAGCCTCACCGATCTTGACCAGGGCGACCTCAAGTACCAGATCGATTTCCGGAGTGTTTACGCGACCGTGCTTGAGCAGTGGATGGGTGTCCGGAGCGATGCGATCCTCGGCGGGCGCTTCTCGCCCGTGGACATTCTGAAGCCGCGCGCCGGGGCGCTCGTATTGCCGTCCTGAGATCGCGCCATCAGACAGACCCGGGATCCGGCTTCTCTCCGCCTGCCCGAGGGTGCCCGTCGGTGTTCGCCGCGGCCAAGAGCGCGTTTTGTAACGCGGAGACCGCCTCCTCGATCCCCCAGCTGAGCAGCACCGCCTTCGAGCCGGCGAGGTCCCGGGTGGGGGCCTCGCCGAGATACGGCGGCGCGTGCCGCGGCAGGGGCGGCGGCGGCTGGAACGCGTCGTCCTTCACGGATGCAGCGATCGCCGCGAGGGCGCCCAGCCGTGCGGCGACGGCCCGGGGCGCCTCGTCCGCGGCGACGCCGCGCGCGGCCTCTCCGGTGCTTGGGAACGCCTCGAGCACGAGCCCCTGCGCTTCCGCGAGGCGCGCCAGCACGTCGTCCAGCACCGTGCGGAGCTCATCGGCGTGAGATCGCCCGATCCGGGCCCGCGGGTAGTCCGGGCGCGCCTGGAGCAGCGGCTCCTCCTGCGAGAGATGCCGGAGCCGACGAGCGCCTCGCTGGAGCGCCTGGAGGCACGCCCAGAGGGCCGCCCAGGGAGCGTCCTCGCGTACTTCAGCCATCCGTCCCTCCGCATGCGGCGTGGCGTGCGTTGGATGCTTCCGCGCCGTGTGAGGGCCTGCCTTCCCTTCGTGCAGGAAGCGCATCGCGGCGAGTCGAGGCGGCGGCTTGGATTATAGATGTGGGGATGATCCGTCAGATTACCCGGCCGCACGCTCCGCAACTAACCGCGCAAAGACCTCGATTGGCCCGGTCTCGTGCAGCGCGTTGACGACCCGCGTGTGATCCAGCGCCACGTACTCGTGGACGATGACGTTGCGGAACCCCGTCAGTCTCACCAGCACCTCCATCACATCCTCGGGGAACCCCCCAAGCGTCCGCAAGTTGGCGACTGCCTCGGTGTAGTCCGCGAAGCGCAGACCGGCCCGCGTGGACAACTCCCCGCATATATCGATGACCAACTGAGAGATCATGAGGAGCGTGTAGACCACATCGTTGTGAAGGGAGAGGTCATGGGCCAGCGCGTCGGGTCCGGAAACCTTCTCCCGGAGACGCGTGGCGTGATCCAGATAGCGCCGGAGATCGGCTAGGCGCTCGGCCAGGTACGTCATGAAGATGCCAGGCGCTTCAGCAACCGTTGCTCCATCCGGCGCAGGAATGGTTCAAGGTCCGCGGCGCGCAGTTGCACGTCGCGGACCACGTCGGTCAGACGTTCCTCATCGCGGCAGAAAATCCGCACCCCTTCGGTCAGTACAGCGGCGGCGAAGCGGGGAGACGCGTCGTTCAATAGTACGAGATCAACGTCGTTCTGGTGCAGCGCATGGATCAGCGCGCTGCCGAGATCGAGGCGGACCCGGAACCGCGCCTCGGCATCGAGGCGGGCCGCGGGGTCCAGCACGATACCGATATCCACATCGCTCTCTGCGTGGGTCCTGCCCTCAGCCCGGCTGCCGAAGAGATACGCAGCCAGGACCTCGCGAGGGCCCTCGCGGGCGAAGAACTCGCGGAGACGATCCGCCTCGTTCATAACTCGATTCTACGTCCCGATACACAAACGCGTCAACGCGTCTTCGGCACGGCGAGCTGTATGTTATCATGAGCCCGTGATGGCGCGTCACATTCCCGGCGGACGGAGTCACCACGGACGGCGCGCATGAACGGCGCAGGGTGGAAGACGTCACTGGCTCTTCCGGCTTCGGTCCGGCTCGTCTGGCACGAAGCGGAGCCGCATCCCCGCGACGTGCCGATCGGTGAGTTTTACACCCGCCTCGCGTTCCCCGAGGTCTCCGGACCCCTTCCCTACCTCGTGGCCAACATGGTGATGACCGTGAACGGCGAGGCGACGGTTGGGGGCAAAGCGGCCACGATCGGCACGCCGGTCGACGGCCTCGTGCTCACACGGCTGCGGGCATCCGCGGACGTCGTCCTCAGCGGCATCGGAACGGCCGTGGCCGAGGACGTGACGGCGATCCTCCCCGATGCGGAGATCGCCAGGCGTATCGCGTCGGGGCGGCCGGCGCGCCTGCGGGCGGCGGTGCTGGCCTCCACGCTCGCGTGGGATGACGGCGTGCTGTCGCGCCGGTATTTTACAGACGCCCGCTTCGATCGGCTCGTGATCACCGGAGCGCGGGCGGCCGCCGGTGACGTCCGCCGGCTCCAGGAGCGGGGCATCGACGTGGCGCGGGTCGCGTCCGACACCCGCGGACGGCCCGACGCGGAGGCGGCGCTCCGTCTTCTCGGGGAGCGCGGCGCGCGGGTCGTAGTCAGTGAAGGCGGTCCCCACGTGTTCGCCGCGCTTCTCCGCGCGCGGCTCGTACGCGAGTACTTCATGACGATGAGCCCCCTCGCGACCGGGGAGCCCGCGGCTCTGCGTCCGATTGCAGACGATGTCTCTTCGAGGGACCGCCCGCTCCTGCTTGCCCGGATGAGCCGACACGAACAGGCGTTCCAGGATCCCACAACCGGCGCGCGCCTCGTGGAGGCCTACGAACGGTTTCGAGTCGTCTACCCCGCGTAGCATCGCCGCCTCACTGGCAGCGCAGCAAGGAACGCGGGGGTGAGTTGGAAGGTGGGCGGGCATCCAAAATGGAATCCGAATTCAGATCAATCTGTCCGCTGATGACATATGGTATGAGGGGAGACGAGACAACGATGCGTCCAATACATCGGCGCCGCCTACCGGGGGGATTGGCAGCGTGGGGTCTGGTCCTGGTGTTGCTCTTCGGCGCCGCGGAGGCGTCTGCCGCACCGGCCCCATCACTCCCGCAGTTGTTCAGACAGAGCGCCCCTGCCGTTGTGCTCATCACGCAGCTCGACGCCGCCGGAAAGTGGACCTCGCTCGGGAGCGGATTTGTGGTTTCTCCGTCCGGGATCATCGTGACGAACAACCACGTGATTGCGCCGGACCCCGGCGCCGTCAGGCTGTCAATCAAACTGCCGAGGGGAGACGTGTACACTGACGTTCGCGTCGTGTACGCTGAAGCCCGGCGAGACTTTGCCGTCCTGTCCATCAAGGCCTCGGGGCTTCCGGTGATCAAGGTGGGCGATTCCGACACCGTCGAAGTCGGCGAGCAGATCGTGGCTATCGGGAACCCGGAGGGTCTGGAGCTGACCTTTACCGCAGGCATCGTGGAGAGCGTGCGGCTGGATCCCAGCAAGGGCTACCGCTTCATCCAGCATCAGGCCCCCATTTCTCACGGCTCGAGCGGCGGACCGCTCCTGAACATGAAGGGAGAGGTCATCGGGATCAATACGTTCTCGATTAAAGATGCGCAGAACTTGAATGGGGCCATCCCGATCAACTACGTGACCCCGTACTTTGGGGACGCGGCGAGAATGACCTGGGAAGAGTATGCGCGGGTAGCCGCTGCGACTCCGCATCCCGCTCCTCCTTCCGCCCCGGCCGCTGCTCCTTCCGCCCCGACCGCTCCTCCCGGCCCGGCTGCCCCTCCGGCGGGGGCGGGCGCCGGGTCCGCGCCGGGCGCGTTCTTCGGGAAGGTCTCCTTTTATCGGCCTCAAGACGCATCGTTCAAGATCGGCTTTGCCGCGGGCGTCTACGACGCGGTCTCGCTGTTCGGGGCGGCGGCCCAGGGCTCCGGCGGGATCGACAACCAAAAGACGCTCGCGCTGTTCCGGTGCCTGGACGGCACGGGCGACCGGCTCATCCAGCTCAGGGCCTGGGTGGATTCGACCGTGACCCAGGCCTCGTCCGACAGCGACGCCGTCGTGTCGGTCCTCGCGAGGGCATGCCAGACCTCGTTCTCACCGGGCACGTTCTTCGAGAGGATCTCCCAGTATCGGCCTCAAGATACATCCTTTAAGAGCGGCTTCAGCGCCGGCGTCTACGACGCGGTCTCGCTCTTTGCCGCGGCGGCCCAGGGTGCGAGCGGGATCGACGAACAGAAAGCGCTCGCGCTGTTCCGGTGCCTCGACAGCAAGGGCGACAAACTGGGTCCCCTTAGGGCCTGGGTGGATTCGGCCGTGACCCCGGCGTTGCCAGACAGCGATGCCGTCGTATCGGTCCTCTTGCACGCGTGCCAGCTCTAGCGGCTGCGCGAAACGTGACGTCCTGCTGAGGTGACGGCCGGTGCCTGAGATAGGGACCTACCTGGAGCGCACCCTGTGCGATCTCGTGAGCATCCGCAGTGTCACGGGTGAAGAGGCCGCGGTCTCCCAGTACATCCACGACTCGCTCGCGCGTGCGGGCGTCTCCGTCCAGCGGGACGAGGAGGGCAACGTCACGGCCGAGGTCGGAAGCGGTGACCGGCTGCTCGTCGTGAACGGGCACATGGATACGGTGCCCCCCGTGGCCGGATGGACGACCGATCCGTTCTCGCCGCGTGTCGAGAACGGCCGGGTGATCGGACTCGGGGCCTCCGACATGAAGGCCGGGCTCGCCTGCATGATGTGGCTCGCGCAGCACGTCCGGCCGCGGATCCGCACCTGGTTCGCGTTCACCAACCACGAGGAGGGCGGCGCGGTGACCCCGCGGAACGGGGTCCGGCGCCTGATCAACCGCGCCAAGCCCGACTACGCGATCACGACGGAGCCGTCCTACGACGAGGGGAACAAGCGCCTGCACCTTGGGGTCGGATGTCAGGGGCGCGCCGTCGGCTACCTGACCGTGCTCGGCCGCAGCGGCCACTCGTCCGACTGGCGCCGGGCCGACAACGCGATCTACCGGGGCATCGAGGTCATCCGCCGGATCGCGGCGACCGCCGACCGGCTCAAGCCGATCGAGGTCGCCCCCGGCGTGCAAAGCATCCCGTCCCTCTCCGTCGTGGCCGCCCACGCCGGGATCGCGGAGAACGTCATCCCGGACCAGTTCCGCCTGACCGTCGACCGCCGCCTCGCGGTGGACGAAGACTACGGCACGTTCGAGGCTGAGCTGCGCGCGGCGGCCGAGGGCGTGCCCCACAATCTCGAGATCACCCGGCTCTGCCTCCCGACCCTCGCCGACCGGACCGGCCACACCCTCGCCGTCGCGAGCGAGATGCTCGCCAAAGCGCAGGGGAACGCGTCGCTCCAGTTCTCGCAGGGCCGGCAGGACCTCTCGATCTTCGCGGAGCGGACGCGGGACTTCTGCAACCTCGGGCCGGGCTCGATCGGGCAGGCGCACAACGCGGGCGAGCACGCGACGGTCGCCGGCATGATGGCGGCCACCGCCGTGCTGCGGACGGTGATCGAAGGAATCTAACGCGGGGACGGGTTGCGGCGCGCTACGGTTCGGCCGGCGGTTTGAACCGTTCGAACGGGTTGCGGCAGCTCCGGCACAGGTAGGTCGCCCGGCAGAGGGTCGGTCCGAACAGGCTGTCCACCGTGACGTCGTGCGAGCCGCAGTACGGACAGACGGGCGGCTCCGCGAACCGGCACTGCGGGACCGAGACTCCGTGCGACTGCAGGCGCGCGCGCCCCTCGAGGGTCATTCGCGCGACCGTCCACGGCTCGTCGTACGTGTACTCGACCGATGCATGCTTCACGCCGGGGACGGCCTGAAGCGCGTCCCGGACGCGGTCGCCGATGACAACGAGCGCCGGGCAGCCGGTCCACGTCGGCACCAGGCGCACCGCCACGCGGCCGGCGGCGATGGTGACGTCGCGCACCAGCCCGAGATCCGTGATCGCGATCGGGAGCTCCGGATCTTGAATCGTCCGCAGCACGTCCCATACCGCTTCTTCGAGGGCCGTCGCGTGGGGCGGGAGGCTGGTCGTGGTCACCACTGCGCCTCCGGATCCGACCGCCGCACCTCGGTCATCTGCATGAGCATCTGCTCGAACTCGGGACCGTGTGCGCCGCGCCGCCCGCCTTCCCGAGCGGCGGCCCGTGGAATCGCGAGGCCGCAGCCGGTGAGGATCGGGCGCACGGCGTCTTCCCACGCGGCCCGCGCGGCCGCCGGGGTCTCACCGAGCACGCCCGCGGCCCGGAGCAGATCGTCCGCCGGGGTCGTTTCGAGCAGACCGAGCGCGTCCGGCCACGCCTCGTCGAGGGCGCGCTGGACGCGCCCGCGGTCCTCCACGGCCGCCTTGGTGAGGCGTGCGAGCCACGTTTCCGCGAACAGCCCGTGGTAGCGCTCTTCCCGCGCCAGCGTGCGCGCGAGGCCGGCCACCGGCTCGTGTCCTGATGCCCCCAGGAGGCGGAGGCGCCCGGCTTCGAACGGCTCGTAGAGGGCGAGCCGCACAATCGAAAACTCCCAGCCGCCGTTCTCGTGCTCGAGCAGCGCCGCGTGACGGTATTCCCGAGGACTGCGGCCGAACGCCAGCTGGTCTGGGGTGCTCCCATCGTCCGGGCCGATCTGCTCGTAGAACACGCGGGCGTGGCCGATCTCCTCCTGGGCGATGCTGCTCATCGCGACGTCGCTCTCGATGTCCGGCCCGAAGCCGGTCCACTCCGAATGGCGGTGGCCGATCACGAGCTCATCGTCGGCGGTCCGCAGCAGCCATTCGCGGAACGCGCCGCGGACGGCGGGGTCCGCGATCGCGGCGAGGGCGCCCGCCACCTACTGGTCCTCCTCGCGGTGAGACAGGCGCCAGGCGCTTCGGTAGACCTTCTGCTGTTGGCGGTACGAGCCGCCGAACCGGTAGCTCTTGTCCGTCGCGGGCTCGAACATTTCCTCGGCGCCCGCTGTGGTGGCGTGGATCTGGTCGGCCCGCACGACCCAGAGGTTCACGCACGGATCACGGCGGGTGTATCCCTCTTTCGCGAGTACGAGGGCCATCTCCGCATCGGGCGCATGGACGTCCCCCACATAGATGTGCGGATCCCGGCGGCGCGCCTGGAGGAAGACCGCCCACACGTCCCGAGGCGCATCGAGCGCGCGCTGCCACCGATCCCCCGCCTCGCTGCGCGGGGTGTCGCCGGGCGCGGGACGGACGCCTGCGGCCATGACGTTACGCCGCCGCCCCGTGGCTGATCGCTTCGCGCACCCACGCGTGCTGACGCTGGAACTTTTGGCGCAGGGCCAGGCGTTCGGCGCTTTTCGGCCCGCCGTTCCGGCCTACCCGCTTCAGCTCTTCCCAGTCCGGCTCCGTGTAGACGTACCGCTGCTCCGCTTCGATCCAGCGGAGGCCCGTGTCGGGCACGTCGAGGCCGTACTCGAGGATGATCGGCACGAACCGGCGCAAGAACTGCTGGCGGAGCTCCTCGTTCGACTTCACCTTGAGCCGCCACGCCAGCATCTTCTCGGTGTGCGGCGAGACCTTGTCGGGCATGCCGAAAAAGTGGATGATCGGCGTCCACCACCGCCGCAGGGCGTCCTGGAGCATCGCCCGCTGCTGGGGCGTGCCCTCGGCGAGCGCGCGCCAGACGTCCAGCCCCAGTTGGATGTGAAAGTCTTCCTCGTAGCAGATGCGCTTGAGCACGCGGGAGTATGGCGCGTACGAGCACGACCGCAACGCGCCCTGCGTCTGCATGGCGGCCCCGTCGACGAACACCTGGATGATCGCGACGTCCGCCCACGTTTCGGCCGGGTAATGGAACACGTTGTGGAACCGGCCGCGGCCCTCGATCAGCTCCGTCACCATCTCGTCGCGCGAGCGTCCGAGCGTTTCCGCGACGCGGTAGAGGAGCATCCCGTGCCCGACCTCGTCCTGCACCTTGGCCGTCAGCGCCATCTTGCGGGCCAGCGTGGGGGCCCGGGGGATCCACTCGCGCTCGGGCAGCGCTCCCATAATCTCGGAGTTGGCGTGCATGTTGATCAGGCGTAGCGCCTCGAAGCGATAATTCTCGGGCATCCACTCCCCCGCATCGATCTGATCGCCCGCGGCGATGCGGTCGGTAAACCTGGCGAGACGCTCAGGGTCGTCTTCGGCGGGTTGCGCTTCGGGCATTGGGGGTACGGGCATTGAGGATGCGGGCATTGACAGGCTCCCTCATCTGTGACGCTTTATCTCGTCACGATTGAGATGTGTCATATATATACTAGCCCTGGGCGGCATCCTTGTCAACGGGTCGCTCGGAGGGTCGATCCCTTTCCACCGTGTCCGGTTTCCCCCGCCCGGGGGCATAATCAGGGTGAGTTCCCGTAGTTCAAGATCCATCGGCACGTGCGATCGTCAGGGGGCATCTTCTCATGTTGCATCGGGCTTCCGGCGATCCGTCGGACCGTTGTGCTTCCACGTGACATCCGGCGCCGACACCGCTGAGCTCCTCCGTGCCCTCGGGCGGCTGCCGAGGCCGCCCCGCAGGCGCGTCGAAGGCTGGGGAACGCTTGTCCGTGTGCTCCTCCTGCTGACACTGATCCCCGCGGTGTGGCTCGGCATCATCACGATTCCGCCGGCCGCCGCGACCGCCACCATGGCCCTTCTTGCCGGATATATCGCGCTGCTGGCCCTGGGCCCCCGCTACCTGCCGCTGCTCAGGCGCCCGGATCTCATTCTCGTGCTCGATATGCTGGTGATTACGCTCCTCCTGTTGATCTCCGGCAATCTCAATAGCCCGTTCCTCTACCTGTACTATCTCGTGATCCTCGAGGCCGCCGTGCGGCTCGACCTGCGCCAGGCGCTCGCGGCATCCATCGCGACCGCCGCGTTGATCATCCTCCTCTGGCTCAACGCGGGGTACGCTGCGGCGCTGAGGGACACGGGATTCTACCTCGGTGCGTTCATCGCGGGCGGATTCCTCCTGGCGCTTTTTCTCGGGATGCTCGTCCACGAGCAACGTGCCAGGGAGGAACAACTCCAGTGGGCCACCCTTCTGGACCAGCGGCTGCGGGAGGCGACGCGCCAGTTGGGGACGCAGCTCGAGGAGCTGCAATTTTACAACGATCTGGCGGTGCACCTGTCCGGCGAGCTGCGGATGGAAGGCGTGATGGAGATCCTTCTCCGCGCGTACCTGAAGGCCATGGGGTTTTCCGGTGGCATGGCGTACGTCGTCGGGGAGGATGCGGTCGTGCGCCTGGCCGCCGCTCACGGCGTGGCGCGCCCCGATGACGCGGACCTGACTCCGCCGCTGACCCTGGCGGACGCGTCGGCGGAGACGGGCATGCGCGTCCTGCCGCATCCTCCCGGGAGTAAGTTGCCGGGCACGCTGTCCGTGTGCGTCCCCTTGGTTCGCGCCGGTCACCCTCGAGCCTGGCTGTGCGGGCTCAGTGATGCGCCCCCGGCGGTCGCGGATGCGACCCGGCGCCTGCTGCACGGGATCACGGCCCAAGGGGTCTCGGCCCTGGAGGCCGCGCGGCTGCACGAGGAAGTCCAGCGGATGATCCGGACCGATCCGTTGCGGTCGTTGTTCACGTGGGCCGGATTAGAGAAACTCGTGACCGACGAGATCGAGCGCTGCCGGACGCTTTCGCTTGCGTTCTCGCTGGCCGAGATCCAGATGGAGGACTACGGGAGCAGCGCCGCCGAGACCCCGGACCGTGACCTCGCGCTCCGCCGGGCCGTCAACCTGATTCAGGGGGCTCTCCGCCGGGTCGACGTGCTCTCCTGCGATGGCGCCGCCCGGTTCGCCATCCTCCTGCCGCGGATGCCGAAGGCGCAGGCTGCCGAGATGGCTCAGGCCCTCGTCGAGAACCTCGAGCAGGACACCGTGGCGGCGCGCCTGCTGATGGTGGAGCGTGTGGCGCTCACGGCGGGTGTGGTGACGTTCCCCGAAGACGGGCCCACCGCCTCGGCGCTGTTCGCCGGCGTCGAGAGCCTGCTGGTGCGCGGCCCGTCGACGCCCGCACGCGTGCAGGTCCCCGCGGGCTAGATCCCCGGCCGGCCGCCGCGCGCCTTAGTCGGCGTACTTCTCCCGAAGGCGCTTCGACAGCCGCAGCATCAGCTGATTCCGCTCGAACTGCCCGATCCACTCCGCCGTCACCGCGGCGAGCAGTTCCGGCCCGGGCGGCACGATCCCGGTGGGGCACGCCGGGCCGAGGCGGTCGGCGGCCATTTGCCGGTACGCCGCGAGGGTCCGGTCGCCGTACCGGCCGCACTCTTCGTCGTCTTCGCTCAGGAACGCGACCGCGGGAACGCGCCGGCCGGCATTCATCAGGAGCGCATCCTGGGCGGCGGGGACCGCGTCGCGATCGAGGAACCGGACGGCGATTTTCGGGTTCTGCTCGCCGATGCGCGCGAGGATCGGGCACTGATTGACGCAATCCCCGCACCACGCGCCGGTGACGCAGAGAACATGCATCTCTCGGACGAATCCGCGGAGCAGCTCCTGCTGCGCCGCGCTCAGTGTGACCCGCTCATACACCGCCTGCCAGCGTGTCTGTTGTTCCTGTGTCGCGTGCCGCTTGAGAAACTCGGCATATCCGTACGCCTCAGCGAAGATACCCGTCCACTCCATCAGCGACCTCCCGCCGTCCTAAACTCTGAATCCGGTCCCTCGGGTCAACGCCTCCGCTTCACACGCCATTCCCGCGTGCCGCCCGAGGAGTGCTCCGCTACGGCCGCGAATGCAGCGGTCATGAAAATCGCCGCGATCACCTGCACCCCGCTCGCCGGCCGCACGCCGCGGCCGGTCGAATTCTCGATCGGCACGTTCCCCACGTTCTACGCGGTCGTCGTGCAGGTCACGGCCGACGACGGGCAAGTCGGCGTAGGCGAGTGCATCGTCCGCCGCGCTCCCGAGGTTGTCACCACGGTCGTCGACCGGCTCCTCGCTCCGCTCGTCCTTGGGCGGGACCCGTGGGACGTGGAGGGTTTGTGGGACGAGATGCTCGCCCTTCTCCGCCGGTGGGGCCACTCACGGGGGTTCGTGCTCGAAGCCATGAGCGGAATCGATATCGCGCTGTGGGATCTCCTGGCCCGGTCGGTCGGGAAGCCGCTGTACAAGTTCCTCGGCGGCGCCGGCCGCGAGAACGTGCGGTGCTACATCTCGAAGGTCTACTTCGACGAGATCCCCAAGATGGCCGCGGAAGCCCGCGCCCAGGTCGATCGGGGGTTCAACGCCGTCAAGGTGCAGATCGGCTGGCCGGCATCGCGGGGCGGGGATCGCGCCGACGTGCGGACCGTGCGGGCGATTCGGGAGGCCGTGGGACCCGACGTGGACATCATGCTGGACGCGAACGGCGCCTACGACGTCGGCACGGCCGTGCGGGTCGGCCGCCAGTTGGAGGAGTTGAACGTGGCGTGGCTCGAGGAGCCGGTTCCCGCCGACGACCTGGACGGATACGCGCACATCCGGCGGTCGGTCCGGGTGCCGCTCGCGGCCGGGGAGACCGAGTTCGGGCTGTTCGGCTTCCGCGACCTCATCGCCCGGGGCTGTATCGACGTCCTCCAGCCGGAGGTCGCCCGGATCGGCGGCCTCACGGCGGCGCGCCGCCTATGGGCGCTCGCGCACGCGCACAACCTGCCGTACGCGCCCCACACCGGATTCAGCGGCGGGATCGCACACCTCGCGTCCCTGCACCTCGCGGCGGCCGCACCCAACTTTTACACGTATGAGTATATGGGGACCCAGTACGTGCAAAACCCCCTGCGTGAGATCTTCACGCAGCCGTTTCCCGTCCCGGTGAAGGGCGAACTCGCCGTGCCCCACGGACCAGGGCTCGGGCTCGAGCTGGACCCGGACGCGCTCCGCCGCTACGCCGTCTCCTGAGCGCGCAGGAACGCAAACGTGTAGAGGCCGGTTGCGTGGCCGTCCGACCACGTGATGCGCAGGGCGTACGCGCCGACCTGGGCGATCTGCTTGGGGCGAATGTCGGCGGGGACGCGTGCGGCGTCCAGCAGCGAGGCGCCCGTCCATTCGTGCACGCACATGGCGCACGGACACCGCTGCCGCAGCAGCCGGTACGCATACCGGCTGACGTATCCGTCGTTCCAGGTAATGACCAGCTCCCGGGACGCGGGATCCTCTGTCACCTGAGCCGGCATGGGCATCGACCTGCGCGCCATCGCGTTATGAGTGTAGAGCGCCGAGGACGCGCTGTCAAAACCGCCCGCGGCCGGGCGCGCCCTGTCTCGGCTCACACAAGGAGCGCGGCGCGACGAAGCCGAATCGCGGATGTGTTCGCCCGCGTATCGCCGGAGCGCCGCCGACCGCCGGCAAGTCCACCGAACCGGAGGAGTCCATGAGCCCAGTGTCCCCGTCCGACGCGTCCCGGCCCGTCCGCGTGACTGTCAACGGACGGGCTGAGGAGATCCGAGTCACCCCGCGCCATACCCTGCTGCACGCCCTGCGGGAAGAGCTGCACCTCACGGGGACCAAGGAAGGCTGCGGGGTCGGGACGTGCGGGGCCTGCACGGTGCTCGTGGACGGCAAGGCGGTCCTCTCGTGTCTGATCCTGGCGGTCCAGGCCGGCGGCCGGAGCGTTGAGACGATCGAAGGGCTTCGGGCCGCCGCGGACGGCGCGCTCGACCCCCTGCAGCAGACCTTCATCGAGCATGACGCGTTCCAGTGCGGCTTCTGCACGCCGGGGCAGATCATGGCCCTCCGGGGCCTGCTCCGGCAGACCCCCCACCCCCCCGCGGAGGAGATTCGCCGCGCCCTCGAGGGCAACGTCTGCCGGTGCGGCGCGTACCTGAGAATCCAGGAGGCGGCCCTCGAAGCGGCCCGCACGGCTGAGACCGGCCACGACTGATAGGGCGCGGGTGAGCGGAAGAGTCCAGGAGGCCTGTGATGCCGCGGATCATCAAGCAAAAGATCGAGTTTGAAGGGCGAATCGAAGAGCGAGAGGTCGTGATCGAAGGCGACGACCTGCCGGTGTGGCCTGCCGGCGAATCCTTCACGGTCGTCGGGACCTCTGTCCCCCGCGTGGATGGTCCGGAACGGGTCGGCGGGACAGCCCGCTACACGGCGGATCTCTACCCCGCCGGGGTGCTCCACGGCGCGATTCTACGCAGCCCGCACGCGCACGCCCGGATTCGGCGGCTCGATACGTCCAAAGCCGAGCGCGCCCCCGGCGTGCGCCTGGTGCTCTCTTCGGTGAATGCGCCCGCGATCCCCTGGTACAACGGCGCGAGTGCGCTGTTTGATGTGGAGCTGCGGTACACGGGGGACGAGGTCGCGCTCGTCGTGGCGGAGGACCTCGCGGCCGCGCGAGATGCGCTCGACCTGATCGACGTGGACTACGAGGTGCTGCCGCACGTCATCGATCCGGAAGCGGCGCTCCGGCCGGATGCGCCGCTGGTGCATCCCGCCGGCAACATCCTCGGCGGCGAGCCCGAGCGGTATGCGCGCGGAGACATCGAAGCCGGCTTCGCCCGGGCCGACGCGACCGTCGAGCTCCGGGCCGACACTCCCGACGTGCTCCATCACAGCATGGAGACGCACGGGTCGGTCGCGCAGTGGACCGGCGAGTCCCTCATCATCTGGGATTCCACGCAGCACATCTTCGGCGTCCGCCGGCAGGTCGCGGCGTCGCTTGGGATCCCGATGGACCGCGTCCGCGTCTTGAGTCCGTTCATGGGGGGCGGCTTCGGCAGCAAGAACAACGCCGGCAAGCACACGCTCTACGCGGCGCTGGCCGCCCGCCAGCTCGGGCGTCCCGTCAAGATCATATTTACTCGGGCGGAGGAGAGCACGGCGGCGGGCAAGCGGCCCCGCAGCGTGCAGCGGATCCGCCTCGGCGCCCGCCGGGACGGGACCCTGGTCGCGATCGACTACTGGGGGATCTCGGGCGTCGGCGCGTACCGGGCGGTGGGCGAACCCCTGAGCGGCCCGGCAAAGGAACTGCACGCCTGCCCCAACGTTCGGTCGGAGGCCACGGCGGTCTTCACGCATACGGGTCCCGGGGCCGCCTTCCGGGCGCCCGGCTATGTCCAGGGCACGGTCGCGCTGGAATGTGCCGTGGAAGCGCTTGCGGACGAGTTGGGGATCGACCCTCTCGAGCTTCGCCTCCGCAACTACGCCGAGGCCGACCAGGTGCTCGGCCGCCCCTACTCGAGCAAGTTTCTTCGCGAGGCCTATGCGCAAGGCGCCCACGCGATCGGGTGGACTCGCCGGGGCAAGACGCCGGCGTCCCCGGTCCGGGACGGCCCGAAGCGGCGCGGGCTCGGCATGGCGGGCCAGATCTGGGGCGGCGCCGGTTCCCCGCCGGCCTACGCTGAACTCCGGCTCAACCCCGACGCAAGCGCGGAGATCCGGATCGGGACCCAGGAGATCGGGACCGGCGCCAAGACCGCCCTCACCCAGATCGCCGCCGAAGTCCTCGGCCTCCCGGTCGGCCGGATCACCGTGTCGCTCGGCGACACCGACTTCCCGTACAGCCCGCTCTCTGCCGGAAGCCAGACGATTACCTCGTGCGGTCCCGCCGTGCGGATGGCGGCGGACGAGGCCCGGCGCCATCTGATCGATGCGGCGGCCTCCCTCCTCGAGGTCGCCGCGCAGGATGTCCGGCTCGAGGCCGGACGCCTCTTTGTCGCCGGTGTGCCCGATCGGGGGATCTCGGTGGCGGAGGTGACCGGCCGGATGGGCAACTTCACGATCATGGGCCGCGGGTTCCGCGGCGCGAATCCCGACGGCGTCACGATCCGCACGTTCGGCGCACAGTTCGCCGAGGTCGAGGTCGATCCCGACACCGGGGACATCGCCGTCCTGAAGATTGTGGCGTGCCACGACGTGGGCCGGGTGATCAACCCGCGCCTGTACGAGAGTCAGATCCATGGCGGCGTGCTCCAAGGGCTCGGCATGGCGATCCGTGAGGACCACGCGACCGATCCGGACAGCGGGACCGTGCTCGACCTCGGCTTTGATTCGTATGCGGTCCCCCGCTTCTCGATCATCCCCGAGATCGTGGCGCTTGCGGTCAACCAGCCCGATCCGATTGCCAACAACCTGGGCGCCAAAGGGGTGGGCGAGCCGCCGATCATCCCGACCCCGGCCGCGATCGTGAACGCGGTCGCGAACGCGGTCGGCGTGCGGATCCCGTCTCTGCCGGTCACGCCGGCGAAGGTCCTCCGCGCGCTCGGGCGGATCGCGTGAGCCGGCTGCCGGGGCGATGAGCGCCTACCGGTACGTGGTCTGCGATGTGTTCACCGACCGCCCGCTCGCCGGGAATCAACTGGCCGTGTTTCCGGACGCCCGCGGGATCCCCGAGGACCGCCTTCTGCCGCTCGCCCGGGAGATCCACTTTTCCGAGACGGTGTTTGCCTACGCCCCCCACGCGGACGGGCACGCCCGCATCCGGATCTTCATGCCCGCTCGCGAGCTGCCGTTCGCGGGCCACCCGGTGCTCGGCGCCGCGTTCGTCCTCGGCGCCTCCCTCGACGCCGACGAGATCCGGCTGGAAACCGGCCGGGGTATCGTGCCGGTCCGGCTCCGCCGGGATGGCCGCCGGATCACCTTCGGGTGGATGAGTCAGCCCCTTCCCTCGATCGTGACCTTCCGCGAAGAGGCCGCGCTGCTCGGGGCGCTCGGGGTGCGGGGCTCGGCCTTGCCGGTCGTGGCGTACGATAATGGGGTGCAGCATGTCTACGTCGCCCTCGAGAATGAGGCGGCGGTCGCCGCCCTCCGGCCCGATCTGGCCGCGCTCGGCCGGGTGTTCCCTGAGCTCGGGGTCAGCTGTTTTGCCGGCACGGGCCGGCGGTGGAAGACGCGGATGTTCGCGCCGGGCCATGGGATCGCCGAAGATCCGGCGACCGGATCGGCGGCCGGCCCCCTGGCCGTGCATCTGCTCCGCCACGGGTTGATCAAATTTGGGGAGGAGATCCAGATCGCCCAGGGCGCCGAGATCGACCGGCCCTCCACCCTCTACGCGCAGATAGACGGCCGGGACGGCGAGGTCGAGCGAGTGGCGGTCGGCGGGGCGGCGGTGATCGTCGCGCACGGCGAGTTCTCGTTCTAGTGGGATGTCTGCACCACCACCGCGTGAGGAGCCTTGGCGGCGAAACTCCCCATCCGGGGCCGCCCCGGGCATCCTCAACACGCGCACGCTCGAAACGGCTCACCGGCGTCTTGCGGCGCTGCTGCGGCCGGGGCTCGCGGTACTGGACGTCGGCTGCGGGCCCGGCGCGATTACGCGAGGGATCGCCGGGGCCGTCGCACCGGGGGGCCGTGTGGTCGGCGTCGACATCAACGGGGGACTGATCGATGAGGCGCGCCGCGCCCATCGGGGGATCCCCGGCCTTGCCTTCGACGTGGCCGACGCCTACGCGCTGCCGTATCGCAGTGTATTCGACATCGTCACTGCCGCTCGTGTCCTCCAGTGGCTGTCTCGTCCCGAGGACGCGCTGCGGGGAATGGTCGGGGCCGCCAAGCCCGGAGGCCGTGTTGTCATTCTCGACTACAATCACGAAAAGATCCGGTGGACGCCGGAACCTCCGGCGGCGATGCGGACGTTCTTTGCGGCGTTCCTTCGATGGCGCGCCGATCAAGGGCTCGACAACGCGACCGCCGACCACCTGGCGGAGATGTTCGCGCGCACGGGTCTGGTGGATGTTGCCGCCACACCGCAACCGGAAGTCACGAGCCGGGCCGAGCCCGATTTCGCCGCCCGCCTCACCATCTGGGCTGACACCGCGGCCTTCCACGGGCCGCGCATGGTCGAAGATGGGGTGGTCACGGAGCGCGAGCGGACGGCCGCCGAGGCGGATTACCGAACGTGGATTTCGGCTCGCGCCGAATCGCAGGCCCTATACCTGGTTGCCGTCGAGGGAACACGCGTGGTGTAGGGCTACGCTAATGGACCAGAAGCCGCCTGACCAGCCACCGCACGAGCGGGCGGCGGACGATGCCATGCGGCACTTTTTCACGAAGCAGGCTCTCGACAAGGCGCGGGGCGTAGCGCACGACAACGACGAACCGGACGTACTTGAAGAGCAAGACGAAGAGCAATCTCACCATCATGATGATGAGAGGATATCACGAAGACTGGCCGCGCGTCGAGCATGAGCCCCGGCTGCTGCCGCTCCGAACAGTCATCTGGGCTCTGGATCGATCCTACGGGTGCCCGGTGGTCGCCCCCTTGAGCAGCCGCTGCGCTTCCGTCAGCTGTTCGAGGGACGCGGCGTAGCGGGCATTCTGCCCTTCGTGGTGCTCGATCACCAGGAGCTCCACGGGATACAGGCGAGTCGCCTCCCGCAGGTCCGCGGCCGCGCCCTGACGGTCGCCCGCCGCGAGCAGGATCTGGCCCAGCCACAACCGGTACCGCGGGGTGTAGGGGTCGAGCTTGATCGCCTCACGCAACGAGGCCGCGGCGTCGCCGTACCGTCCCTCCGCGCGGCGAAGTCGTCCGAGCTCGGCGCGGGGATACGCGCTCCAGGGGCTGAGGTGTATCGCCAGGAGGTACAGTTCGGCGGCGCGGCCCCGCATCGTCTGCCACGGCCCCATCGAGTTGCTGACGCGGCGGAGGTAGAGGTCGCTCAGCAGGTCGCCAAAGTACGCCGGCACGACGCCGTTCAGCGGATCGGCTGCCAGCGCGTCGCGGAAGGTCACGACCGCCAGACGGTAGTCTCCGGCCTTGACCGCGCGGGTCGCCTGGTCGTGGAGTTGGGTCGCCCGGACCGGTGGCGCGAGCAGCGGCGGCAGCCAGAGGAGCAGCACGGCGAGCGGCAGGATCAGGAGGCGCCGCCCCATCCCGAGCCGGGGGCGGCCGGCAAGCGAGACGTGCGCGGCCACGGCCCCGCTCAGCGCGAGCAGCATGACGATGTTGGTGACGACAAAGAGGTTTTCATCGACGATGCTCGTCGTCCCGATCCCGACGATCGCCGCAGCCCAGGTGGCCAGCCACACCCGCGCCTCTGCCTCGCCTTGAACGTACCGGGCCCCGGTTCGGCAGAGCCCCCAGAGGCCGGCCACGCCCAGCACGGCAGCGCCGGCCACGCCGGTCTCGGCCAGAATCTGCAGGTAGTCGTCATGCGCGGAACCGGGAATCCCAATCATCGCGTACGTCGCCAGGACGCCCTGCTGCCGGTATGGCGAGTATGCCGTGTTGAAGGTTCCGAGTCCGGCGCCCCAGGTGCGATGCGCGTGCCACAACGCGAGGGCGGTCTTCCAGATGAAGACGCGGCTCGTCGCGGTGTCTTCCTGCGCCGGCGCGATGCTCTGTGCCCGCAGGCCGACGGCGGGCAGGCGAATCGCGGCCACGCCCGCGACGAGGACGATCAATAGAAGTACCGGCCACGCGCGGCGGCGGACGGGCCAGAGCAGGATCGCGCCCACCAGCCCAAACACTGCGAGCCCGGCGTACCCCCCGCGCGAGTACGTCAGGACGAGGGCGGCGATCTGGACGACGAGAGCCGCGGCCGGCAGCGCCCGCCAGGCGAGCGGCAGGGACATCGCGAGGATCGCGGCGCCGGCGATACCGAGGAGCAGGAACCCGGCCAGGGTGTTCGGGCTGCCGAGCGTCCCGTAGACGCGCGTATGAATCACGCCGGCGAATGCCTGGCTCAGCCAGTACGCGGGTGTCGTGGCGCCGCTCGCGTACTGCCCGAGGCCGGCCAGCGCCTCTCCGACGGTCACGAGAACGAGCCCTCCCAGGAACGCGTGCGTCTTGACCGGATCCGTGAGCGCGATCAACACCGCGAGGACATACACCGCGACGGCGATCAGGAAAAAGACCTCCTCACGCGTCGCATAGAGATCCGTCGTGTGCAGGAGGGAAGCCAGGCACAGCGCCCCGAGGGCCGCGAGCCCCCATAGCGGTGCGGCGGGGAGCGCACGGCCGCCGAGCAGGCGGCGAATCACGGCGACCGCCCCGAGTGTGAGCGCTCCCTGTTCGAACACGAGCAGTTCCGCGCGGTTCTGCAAGAACCCGGCCGACGGCATGAACGTCAGCCCGCGGATCGCTGCGGCGGCCAGGAGCCCGAGTGCGCCGAGGAGGATCAGCCAGTCGAGGACTTCGCCGAGCGCGTCGTGGAACGGCGGCGGGCGGTCGCGGGTTACCTCCCCAGCCATCCGCCATCGACGGCCAGAAGGTGGCCGTGCACGTAGTCCGACGCCGGGGATGCGAGAAACACGACGGCGCCGCCGAGGTCGTCGGGGCGTCCCCACCGGCCGGCCGGGATCCGGGCCAGGATCGCCGGGTTTCGGTCCGGATCTTCCTGGAGCGGCCGGGTCAGATCGGTCGCGATGTACCCCGGCGCGATCGCGTTCACGTTGATCCCATGCGGCGCCCACTCGTTCGCGAGCGCCTTGGTGAGCTGACCCACCCCGCCCTTGCTCGCGGTATATGAGGCAATGAGGATGCCGCCTTCGAAGCTCATCAACGACGCGATGTTGATGATCTTCCCGCGCTTGCGCGGGAGCATATCCCGGGCCGCGTCCTGGCAGAGCCGGAACACCGCGTGCAGGTTCACCTGGAGCACCCGATGCCAGTCTTCGGCCGGCATCTCGAGCGCCGGTTTCCGGATCCCGATCCCGGCATTGTTGACGAGGATATCGACGCGGCCGGCCGCGCGCACGGTGTCCGGGATGATCCGGTCGACTTGCGCGGGATCCTCCAGGTCGGCGGTCACCAGCACGCAGCGGCGGCCCGCTCCCTCCACGTCCGCCGCGAGCTCCGTGGCCGGGTGGCGGCTGACCGCGACAATGTCGGCGCCGGCGTGGGCGAGCGCGATCGCCAGCCCGCGTCCGATACCGCGGCGCGCGCCGGTGACCACCGCAACGCGGTCCCTCAGATCGAATGGGCTCGAGCCTCCAGCCATCTTTGCTGTCTTCGAACCGATCAGCCCCGATCCCCCCTCACAAGGAGGCGGCGGTTGCTGCGGCGAAGCCGCAAGAACAGGCACACAACGATCTACCGGGAGCTGGACCATGAGACGCAGCCTCATCGCCGTCATGCTCGCCGTCCTGCTCGCAGCCGGTGCCGCGGTCGCGGCTCCCCAGGCCTCGCTCGAGTTCTGGACGATCTCCCTCCAACCGTTCTTCACGACCTACATCCAGGGTCTCATCACCCGGTACGAGCGCGCGCACCCCGGTCTCCGGATCAAGTGGATCGACGTCCAGCCCCAGGCCCTCGACCAGAAACTGCTCGCGGCGATCGCCGGCGGGGTCGCCCCCGACGTCGTCAACCTGAACACCGAAACGACGATCCGGATGGCCGAGGCGCACGCGCTCGTCGACATGGACGCGGCCGTCCCGGCCGCCGCGCGCGGCCGGTACTTCCCGAACATCTGGGCGTCGCTGCGTCTCGATGGTCGGGCGTACGGGGTGCCCTGGTACGTCGTGCCCGACGTCCTCGCATACAACCGGACGCTGTTCCGCCGGGCCGGGCTCGATCCGGCGCACCCGCCGGTGACCGAGGACGCGTTCCTCCAGACGGGCACGCTCATCAAACTCAAAGCCGGTACCTACGGATTCATGCCGAACGTGGATGGGATCCGGTTCCTGAAAGTGTTTCAGGAAGACGGCCTCCCGATCCTGAGCCCGGATCGCCGGCGGGCGGTGTTCGACAGCCCCGCGCACGTGGCGCTCCTCGCGCGGTACGTCGACCTGTTCAAGCGCGGGATGTTCCCCGACGATACGCTCCAGCACGGGTATCTCGGCGCGACCGAACGGTACGCGGCGGGCCAGCTCGCGATGCTCACGACGGGCCCGCAGTTCCTCCTGCGGGTGCGGTCGGATAGCCCGGACGTCTATCGCGAGACGCTGGTCGCCCCCGCCCCGCTCGGGCGCGGACACGTCCTCGACCTGCCGACGATGGACCTCGCCGTGCCGCTGGCGACCCGCCACCGCCCGGAGGCGGTTGACTGGGCGCTGTTCGTCACGAACGACGAGAACCAGCTCGCGTTCTCCCACCTGGTCGTGATCTTCCCCTCGACCCGCGCCGCCGCGGCCGATCCGTATTTTACGCGGGCGGGGAAGACCCCCGAAGATCAGGCGCGGGTGATCGCCGCCCGCGAACTCGGGACGGCCCGCGATTTGACGGTCGTGGTGCCCCACAGCGATGAACTGTTCCGGACGTTCCGTGAGGCCGTCGAGAACGCGTTCTACGGCCGGATGACGCCCCAGCAGGCGCTGGCGTGGGCGGCGAAGGAGTGGAACAAGCGGCTGTAGTGCCCTCCCCTGCCGCCGGACGCAGCCGCTCGACCGGGCCCACAGGCCGGCCCGCGCGGGAGGCACGAGCGCCCGTCCGGCGCATCCTGACTGCGTATCTCTTCCTCCTGCCGGCGTTGGTGCTGCTCGTGGTCTTCACCTTTTATCCCGTCGTCTTCGGGACCGCGCTCAGCTTGTTCGATTACGACGTGATTACGCCGCCGCGTTATGTCGGGACGGCCCACTTCCGGGAACTGTGGAGTGACCGGTATTTCTGGGTGGCGCTCCGGAACAGCCTGACGTACCTGGCGGTCGTTCCCGTGCTCCAGCTCTGCTCGATTGTCCTCGCGCTCTGGGTCCGGCGCCCCCTGCGCGGGATTGCCTGGTTCCGGGCCGCCTACTACCTGCCGGTCGTCACGTCAATCGTCGTGGTCGGCCTCTTGTGGCGGTGGTTATACGATGAGTCTGGTGTCGTGAACTACGTGCTCCTGCGCCTGGCGATCATTCACACGCCCGTCCACTGGCTCACGAATCCGTCGATCGCACTCTACTCGGTGATGCTGGTCACCCTGTGGAAGGGTGTCGGGTACTACATGGTGATCTACCTCGCGGGCCTGGCGGCGATCCCGCCGGAATACGAAGAGGCGGCGGCGCTCGACGGCGCCGGTCCGGTCGCGCGGCTGTTCCAGGTGACGATTCCCCTCTTGCGCCCGAGCGTACTGCTGGCCAGCACCATCTCGGCGATCTCGGCCCTGCGGGTCTTTGAGGAGGTGTACGTGATGACCGGCGGCGGGCCGATCTTCTCCACGTACACGCTCTTCTACTATATGTTCGACCAGGCGTTCAACGCCCTGCACCTCGGGTACGCGGCGGCGGTCGGCGTCGTCCTCGCCGCGATCACGATTGTCCTTTCGGCGATCAACTTCCGGCTGCTGCGGCAAGGAGGGCTCTCGTATTACTGACGCTCCTCTGCCGGCCGATCGCCCGGCGCCTGCCGGCCGTCCCCCTCGCCGCCGGGTGTGGCCGACCGTCGTCACGGCCGCGCATTATCTGGGGCTGACCGCGCTCGCGGTGATCACGACGTTTCCGTTCCTGTGGCTCCTCGCGACCGCGCTGCGGGCGACCGGGACCGTGTTCGCGTTTCCCCCGGTCCTGATCCCGCGCCCGGCGACCCTCGCCAACTTCGCGGGGGTCTGGGAGACGATGCCGGTCGGGCGGTTCTTCCTCAACACGGCGTACATTACCGGTATGGGGATCGCGCTTACGCTGGCCACGAGCGCCCTCGCCGGGTACCCGCTCGCGCGGATGCGCTTCCCGGGACGGGACGTGATCTTCTACGCGATCATCGGCAGTCTGATGCTCCCCCAGCACGTCGGGCTGATCCTGAACTTCGTCACGATGATGCGGCTGCATCTCGTGGACACGTACGCGGCGGTCTACCTCCCCAGCGTGGCCAGCATCTTCGGGATCTTCCTGCTCCGGCAGGCCTATCTCGTGATTCCTCAGGAGATCGAGGACGCGGCCCGGATCGACGGCGCCGGCGATCTGCGCCTGTGGGCGCAGGTGATGCTGCCGCTCGTCACCCCCGCCCTCGCGACCCTCGCGATCGTCGAGTTTACCGGGTACTGGAACTCCTTCCTCTGGCCGCTGATCGTGCTCAAGTCCCCCGACCACTACCCGCTCGCGGTGGGCCTCCTCTACCTGTCCGGCTTGTTCGCGCACAACACCCGGTACATCGCGGCCGGGGCCGTGCTGATGACGCTCCCGGTGATCGTCGTCTTCCTGCTGCTGCAGCGCTACTTCCTCCGCGGGATCGTGCTGGGAGCGGTGCGGTGAGGGTCGCGTTTCTCCCGCTGGACGACCGCCCGATCACCCGAGACGCGTTCCTCGCCCTGGCCGCGGCGTCTGGGATCGAGACCGTGACGCCGCCGAAGGCGCTCCTCGGGCACCTCAAAACGCCGGGTGACGTCGAGGCGCTCTGGGCCTGGGTCGACGGGCCGGGTGGCGAGACGGACCTGCTGATCGCCTCCGCGGAGCTGTTGATCTACGGGGGGCTCGTCCCGTCGCGAATCGGGCGCGAACCCCTCGACCGCTGCCTGTGGCTCGCCGGCCGGTTCGAGGAAGCGCGCACGACGACACCCCACCGCCGGATCCTGCTCTCCGCGAGCAACCTGCGCTTGCCCGCCGCGGCGGATGCGACCGAAGAACCGGAGTACTGGGCGGAGTACGGCCCGCAGATCTTCGCGTATAGTTACCACCGCGACCGATACGAACAAACGGCTGATCCGGCTTCCCGTGATCTCGCGGAGGCCGCCCGCAAGGCGGTGCCGCTCGCGGTGCTGGCCGACGTCCGCCTGCGGCGCGTCCGCAACCTGGCGGTCCTCCTCACGCTCGTGGATCTCGCCGCGCGCGGCGCGCTCGACGCCCTCCTCGTCGGACAGGATGATGCGGCCGAGTTCGGGCTGACCCGGCGCGACCTCCGGGCGGTCGAGGAGGCGATCCGAGATCGCGGCGCGGCCGACCGGGCGTGGGTGACGTACGGCACCGACGAGCTGGCCGTGCGGCTGCTCGCACGCGCGGCCTTGGATGTGCGGGGGGACCATCCCGGGGTCGGGGTTGTGTACTCGTACCCGGAGAACCGGCAGGCGATTCCGCGGTATGAGGGCCAGGCGCTCGACCGCACCGTGATGTCGCACCTCGCCACCGCGGGCTGCCGGCGGGTGCGGACCGCTCCGGACCTCACCCTGTTTATCCATAACTTCCCCGACGCCCAAGAGGAAGCGCCGCACCAGCAGCCGTACGACCCGGAGGAGCTCGATCCGTTTTTCGACGCGCTCGATCAGGCGGCGGTGCGCGAGCATCCCTCCGCCCTGGCGGACGTCCGGTACAGCAACGGCGCGGACCGCACGCTCGTCGCCCGGCTGCTTGAGGCGCCTCGAGCGTTCGGGATTCGGGCGTACGGGGGCTGGAACACGATGAGTAACACGCTCGGCATGGTGCTCGCGCAAGCCGTCCTGGTCCCCGATGACGCCGGCGAGGCGTTCACGATGCTGCGCTTTCTCGATGATTGGGCATACCAGGCGAACATCCGCCAGCGGCTCGCCGACGAGGTACTCCCTCGCCACCCCGGCGCGACCGTGCAGCACCTCGGCGGTCCCGCGTATCAGGCGTGTGCGGCTGCGGTGCGGGAGTGGCTCGAGGCGGAGTTTGTGCCGCCGCTTGCGCGGTGCTTCGGACGCCGGATCGCGATCGAGCGCGTGGACTTCCCCGGACAGCGCCTGTTTAACGTGGATCTCGGGATCCGTGTCGAGTGACATCCGCGTCGTCCCCTTCGAGCCGGGCATGATCCCGGAGATCGTCGCGGTCTGGAACGCGGCGATTGGCGAGACGTTCCCGCTGCGCGAGGCGCTCTTCCGGCAGAATACGGTGGAGGACCCGAACTTCGATCCCGCCGGGGCCTCGGCGGCGCGCGCCGGCGACGGCCGCGTGCTCGGCTTCTGCGTCGCGAAGGTGGCGCGCGAGCCGATCGGGGCAGACGGGCTCCTCCTGGACCGCGGATGGATCAGCATGATCGCCGTGCAGCCCTCGGCCCAGCGGCGGGGCCTCGGCGCGGCGCTCCTCCGGCGAGGCGAGGAATTTCTTCGTGAGCGGGCCCGGCACCGCGCCATTCTGGGCGGCGATCCCGCGCATTTCTTCCCGGGGATCCCTGCCGGGACGCCAGCCGTCGAGTTCTTCGCCGCGCGCGGATACCGGCTGCGTGGCGACGCCCATGATCTCCGGCGATCCCTCGCGGGCTATCGAACCCCGGACGCGGTCGCCGCTGTGCTGGCGAAGCACCCGGACCTCGAGATCCGCCCGCTCCGGCGAGGCGAGGAGGATGCGCTGCTCGTGTTTCTCGACGCGGCGTTCCCGGGACGCTGGCGATATACGCTGGGGCGAGCGGTGGCAGAGGCGGGCGCGATTGAAGACGTGATGGGCGTGGTCCGGGGGGACGCGGTGCTGGGTTTCGCCCACCTGTTCCACCCGGGGTCCCGGTGGATCGGCCCGAGCATCGCCTGGACCCGGCCCGGCAGACCGCGCGCCGGGGGGCTGGGTCCGATGGGGCTCGCCCCCGCGGTGCGGGGACACGGCCTCGGCCGTGCGCTCCTCGACCGGGCGGTCGTCCACCTGGCAGGGCTCGGGGTCGAGGAGATGGTGATCGATTGGACCGTGCTCCTCGACTTCTACGGCCGGCTCGGCTTCGTGTCGTGGAAGCGGTACCGGCACGGAGAGCGTGACGCTAAGGTGTCTTGACAGAGTCATGATGATGCATTAGAGTGTAGAAAACATTCAAGTGCACACATGGACACTTTTCCCTATGCGGACAACTGTTGACCTTACCCGAGAGCATCGCGCAGCACTCCACGCGATCGCCGCGCGTCGCGGCTGGAGGGGATACTCACGGGCCATCCGTGAGGCCATTGAGCACTATCTGCGGCACCAGCGAGAAGCTGAACGCGCGCGCCGAGTAGTGATCTCCCGCATGGGCGCATGGGCGCCCGCAGATGGGGAGCACGCTCGTAAGGAGATCCGTAGAAGCCGCCAACGATGGACGCGCGAATCGTCGCCGATACGGACGTTATAATCGACTACTTTTCAAGAGGACATCGGGCCGCCGCCTCTCGGGTCCGGGAGCTCCTCGAGTCCGACACCCTCGTTGTCACGACCATCACCCTCTTCGAGCTCGGCTGCGGAGTGCGCAGCCGGGATCAAGAGGAGGACATTGGCCAGTTGGCTCGCGCGGCCGCTTCGGTGCTTGAGATAGATCACCCCTCCGCCACGGAGGCAGCCCGCATTTACCGCGAACTGAAGAGTCGTGGTCAGACGATCGCCACGCCCGACCTGCTCATTGCGGGGTGTTGTTTAGTGCATGCGCTTCCGTTGCTGACCCGTAATGTCGCCGACTTCAGCCGCATCCGAGGTCTTGTACTTGCTTAACCCATATTCTTGTCATCGGACGCGCGAGCAGATAGCATAGGGGCAGCATGGCAGAGATCCGTGACCTCGTCGGCCAGTTGTTCATGATCGACTTCACCGGACACGAGCCGTCCCCCGAGGTCGAACGTCTGATTGCCGACGAGGGAGTGGGCGGCGTCATCGTGTTTGACAAGAACATCGCGGCCCCGCGGCAGATTGCCGCGCTCACGAACGCCCTCCAAGAGATCGCGGCCACGGCGGGGAGGCCGCCGCTCCTCGTAAGTGCGGACCAGGAAGGCGGGCCGGTCGTCCGTCTTCGGGCGGGCGCGACGCATTTTCCGAGCGCCATGGCGTTCGGCGCCGCCGGGAGCGAGGCGCTCGCTGCCGCGGCGGCGGGCATCACCGCGCGTGAGCTGCGGGCGGTCGGCATCCAGATGAACCTGGCGCCGGACGTCGACGTCAACAACAATCCGGCCAACCCGGTGATCGGCGTCCGCTCGTACGGGGAAGACCCGGATCTCGTCTCGCGGCTGGGCGTGGCGACGATCCGGGCGATGCAGGCGTCGGGCGTCCTCGCCACCGCCAAGCACTTTCCCGGGCACGGCGATACCTCACAGGACTCGCACCTGGATCTGCCGGCCGTCCCACATGCCCGCCGCCGGCTCGAGGCCGTCGAGCTCCTCCCCTTCCGGGCGGCAATCCGCGCGGGCGTCGGAGCCGTGTTGACCGCGCACATCATCTTTCCAGCGCTCGACTCTGAGCTGCGCCCGGCCACGCTCTCGCCGGTGATTCTTGGCCTTCTGCGCCGGGAGCTGGGCTTTGAGGGACTCGTCGTGACCGATTCGATGGCAATGCGGGCGATCACGGATCGGTGGCCTGCTGGGGAAGCGGCGGTGCGGGCCGTGGCTGCCGGCGTCGACATCGTTCTGGCCTGCGGCACGCTGGCTGCGCAGCGGGAAGCGCTCGAGGCGGTGCGTCGGGCCGTGGATGAGGGCGTGATCCCGCACGAGCGGGTGACCGATGCCGCAAGCCGCGTTCAGGCGGCCAAGCGGCGCCTCGGACTCTTCGATCGGGCATCTGTCTCCCTCGACCAGGTCGAGACTCGAGTCGGTATTCCCGCGCACCGAACGGTCGCCGAGCACGTGGCGGAAGCTGCGGTGACGCTGGTGCGGGATCGTGGCAGCGTCCTGCCGCTCAAACCCGGACCGATCGCGGTCGTGGCTGAGGACGAGGGCGCGGAGGCAGCCACACGCTTCGTGCGGGCGCTTGCGGCGGCCGGACGGGACGCCGCGGTGGTGCCGGCCGATGCGCTCAACGCCGCCGCGGAAGCTGTCGCGTTCGCCGTGCTCTTCGGGAGCCGAGCCGCGGCTGAGAGCGACGCCGCAGCCCGGGCCGTTCGAGTCGTCCTGACCACGCTCTCGCGGGGGCCTACAGCCGTCGTGTGTGTCGGAGCTCCGTACGGTCTGGCGGGGTTGCCCAAGGAAGCCGCCTGTATTGCGGTCTACGGCACGGATCCGGCGTCCCTAGGTGCGGCCGCCCGCGTGCTTACGGGAACGCTGCGCGCCCGAGGGCGCTTGCCCGTGACGCTGTCGCAGTCGGGCGAAGCATCATCGAAGCCGCTCGGCCAGCCGTAAGAGGTTCTGGGTTCCGTCGGAGGATTGCGGGGGTGACATCGATCTCATGCCTCTGGCGGTCCTTTGGGCCCCTTGCCATGAACCACCTGTTGGGCCCAAGCCAGGAGGCGCTCCGCCTGCTTGACGACGCGATCGGCGTCATCGGCTGTACACATACGGGCTTCATACTCCACGGCATGCTTCCGATCCAGGACGGCCGCAAGTTGCTTGGCCGCCTGCTCAGCTTGCTGATCGCCTACGAACACCGCCCGAACGAGCCGGACCTGATCCGTATGGGTCGCGCTCCCGGACCGGACGCCGGCCTGTGCGATGGTGGCCGCATCCGCCGCGGTAATCGCGACATGAACGGCCAGGAGCACGGCCGTGTTCCAGTGTTTGGCGCCCCTCGCGGCGAGTGCGTTAGTCATGTGCTCCGAGGCTTTTCGCAGGAAGTTCCCTCCCTGCGTCCGAGACAGCTTCCGTGTCGGGATGGACGCTAGCCGCGGGGTATGACCGCGTCTAGGCACTGCGGGCCACATCAGAAATCGGGCGGCCAGCGACCACCCGGCCCTCCTCCAGGACCTCACGAATAAATCGGCTCCGGGTCCGCACCCGCTGAGTCAGTTCGTGCGACGTCAGGAGTAGTAGCGACACTGGCACGCCAAACCGGTCCAGTGCGAGAGTCCGGATTACCTCGAGGCGTCGCTCAAGTGCTTCTTTGCGTGCCCGGTCGCTTACCACCACCAGGAGGTCCACATCGCTGCTTGGGCGTGCCTCACTACGCGCCCAACTCCCATACAGGATGACGCTCCGGATCACGCCTGCGGAGACTAATAGTACCCGTCGTCCGAGCTCGTCGAGCCATCCTGTTTCCCGAGCAAACGCAGGCACCAGGATGCTGCGGACGGCATAGTGTCTTCGGTTGAGTGTGTAGACGGAGGCGCGGCCAACGATCCGTGCGCGGACAAGCCCGAGCTGCACAAGATCCACCAAGGCCTCGCGCGCCCGCTTCGGCTGTACGCCGGCCGCGAGGGCCAGTTGGCGTCCCGTGTAGGCTCCGGGATGGAGCGCGAGGAAGCGCAGCAACCGCAGTTTTGGTTTCGAGCTCAGCTGATCGAGCCACATAGGGTCATCCTGACATCATATGGAGTCTGATTGACCCCATTGTAGCATATCTGACTGGCTCGCGCGTGCGCCCCGATCCTACGCCCTTGCCGGGTTTAGCCGGGCCAGCCGGCGCCTCAACCGTTCTCCAAGTCGTGAGAGGTCCTGGGCCGCGCCGTCGGACGGCGCGCCGCTGAGGGACAGCGCAATCCTGAGGGCTTCCGCAGCGGCCCGCCGGGCGCCCTCGAGATCCCCGCGCCGGCCCCGGGTTTTGGCGACTTCCTCGAGGACGTGCGCGCGGAATCGATCGGGCCGGGGCCAGGCGTCCGCTTCCGCCTCCCAGCGGGCGCAGACCCGGTCCGGCTCTCCCAGGAGGCGGTGCTGCCGCATCAGGCGCCCGAGGATCCGCCACCGGGCGCGGGGCTCGGTCACCTCTTCCGCGGCGCGCTCGAAGCACTCCACCGCCTGCCGGTGGCTGGTCCGGCGTGCCAGCAGCACCCCGGCGCCTTCCCAGTCCAGCGGGACGCCGGCGCCGCGAGGATCGCGCAGGATCCGGGCCACCTCGCCGTGGAGCGCGATCATCGCGATGAGATCGGCGCGGTTGTGGGTGAGGATCGGATTGAGGATCGCCCGGTTCGAGGTCCTGAGATATTCGACGTACAACATCGGGATCTGCCACCCTGGAACGTCGTGCGAACGCGGCGCGCCGATGACCTCTGCCTCGAGCATGCTCAGACGATGCGTCCCAAACACGCGATGCCACAACCACCGGGCCGGTTGGATCAGGTCGGTATGCGCGGCCAGGGCTGCCGGCTGCTGCCGGGCCAGAATGAACCGGGCCTCGAGGATCGGCCAGTCGAACCGCCGTCCGTTGAACGTAACGAGGTGGCGCGCCCCGCCGAGGCGATCCTGGAGGGTGGCGAGCATGTGACGTTCCGCGCTCAGGCGGCGAAGGAGAAACTGTTCCGTCACGAGCGTCGGGCCATCGAGGTAGGCGAGGCCAATGAGAAACGCGTAGGTCCCGGTCCCCCCGGCCAGCCCCGTCGTCTCGGTATCCAGCCACACCGTGCGGCCCAGGTCGATGCCGTCGGCGGGCGCGCCTACGGAGTCGAGCACCTCGCTCAGGACGCACCGGCCGTGGCGGTGCCCGGGAGCATACCGCGCCCGCACGACTTCCACCCCGTCGCCGCTTCCCGCTCTCCCCACGACGCGCTCCGCTTCCGGAGACGGACCGGGGTAAGTATCGGGCCGAGACGGCCGGGCGACACCCGCGGCACCGAGGCGCCGCAATCGCTCGCGCAGGCCCGCGGGCGCCGGGGGCGCCGCAGCGGACGGATCAGGCGGGCACACAGACGTCTCGCAGGAGGCGAAGCGTCCGCCGTTTGGCGGCGGGTCCCAGTTCGAGCACCGGGCCGACGCACGACGGGCAGCCCTCCACACACGCGCACTGCTCGATCAGGTGGGCCGCAGCCTCGAGCAGATCGCCCCGGAGCGCAAACAGCCGCTCGGACTGCCCGACGCCTCCCGGCACGTGCTCGAACAGCGTCACGGTCGGCTCTCCCGTGTGGGGGGAGCGGATCTCGACGGTCGACCCCAGATCGCGTGGATCGCTCATGAGATAAATCGACGCGACGTTCTGGAGGGCGGTGGCCACCCCCAGGAGCCCGCCCTGGAGGGCGTCCGTCTCCATCTCGGGGATGCGACCGCGCGGGAAGATCCACCACGCCGCCGTGGTGTGCAGCGTCGTCTCGGGAAGGTGAATCGTCCCAAACCCGACGTTCTCGTGCGTCGTGAGCCGGAGCTTCTTGAAGATCGTCGGGCGGAACGTCACCGCGACCTCGCCGTGCGCGGCACACGGCTCCCCGGTGAACTCCTCCATCACCCGCACGTCCACGGCGATCTGGGCGTCGGTATAGTAGTCGACGTCGACGCGGTGAACGTACGCTTTGCGCTCCTCCCAGTCGAGCCGGTCCACGTGGTACTGCTGGCCGAGATGGATGTAGATGGCATCCTCGTGCACGAACTCGGGAGCCGACGGCAGATCGATCTCCCCGACCACCTGGGGACGCGGCTCTGTCGTGTCGACGATCACGACGTTCTCCTGGCTCGCGCTGCGGAGGCTGATCTCTTCCGCGGGGTACGCCTCGGCCACATAGTGCCACGCGTCCTCGTCGTGATGCAGCACACGCTCCTCCTCGAGGTAGGCGAGAATCTCCGGGAGCGTGCTGGGCCCGAACGTTTCCCCATCCCGCAGCGGAAGCTCGAACGCCGCGCACTTGAGGTGGCTCGCGAGGATCAGCAGGTTGTCGGGGTTGATCCGGGCCTCCTCGACCGGATGCGCGAACAGATACTCCGGATGCGTGACGATGAACTGATCGAGCGCTCCGCTCGTCGCGACGAGGACCGCGGCCGAGCGGCCGCTCCGGCGTCCGGCACGCCCGATCTGCTGCCACGTGCTCGCGATCGTGCCGGGGTAGCCGACGAGCACCGCCGCGGCCATCTGCCCGATGTCGATGCCGAGCTCCAGCGCGTTGGTCGCCGCGACGGCCCGCACCGTGCCGTCCCGGAGGCCGGCCTCGATCCGCCGCCGCTCGCTTGGGAGGTATCCTCCCCGGTAGCCGCAGATCGCCTCCGGGTTGAGATGGTGCCGGCGCCCCACCTCGCGCAGGTATGTCGTCAGCAGCTCGGCCGCGAGTCGCGTCCGCGCAAAGAAGATCGTCTGCACGCGGCCCCGGAGCAGCTCCTCGGTCAGCGCGACCGCCTCCCGCACGGCGTCCCGCCGGATCCCGAGGGCGGGGTTCACGACGGGCGGGTTGTAGAGGGCGACCACCCGCTCCCCCGACGGCGCGCCGCTCTGGTCGAGCACCGTGACCGGGCGGCCGACAAGGCGCTCGGCGTGTTCTCGCGGGTTGCCGATCGTGGCCGAGCAGCAGATGAACTGCGGGGTGCTCCCGTAGAACCGGCAGATCCGGTCGAGGCGCCGGAGCACGTTCGCCAGGTGCGAGCCAAACACCCCGCGGTAGTGGTGCAGTTCGTCGACGACGATGTATTTCAGGTTCTCAAAGAGGCGCAGCCACTTCGTATGGTGCGGCAGGATCGCCGTGTGCAGCATGTCCGGGTTTGTCACGACGATGTGCCCGGCCGCGCGGATCGTGCGGCGCGCGTCCCCCGGCGTGTCGCCATCGTACGTGAACGCCCCGATCTCGACCCCGAGCGCGCCGATCAGGGTCTGGAGTTCGTCCACCTGGTCCGCCCCGAGCGCTTTCGTCGGGAAGAGGTAGAGCGCGCGGGCGCCCCCGGCGGACAGGATGGTGTCGAGGACGGGGAGGTTGTAGCACAGCGTCTTGCCGGAGGCGGTCGGCGTGACCACGGCGATGTCTTCGCCGCGGCGGACCGCGTCGAACGCCTCCGCCTGGTGCGTGTAGAGCTGCCGGATGCCGCTTCGCGCGAGTGCCTGCTGGAGGCGCGGATCAAGCTCGCGAGGATAGTCGGCGAACCGGGCCGGTTTCGCGGGGAGCGTCCGCCACGCGGTGAACTGAGGGGCGAAGCGGGGACGGGTCTGAAAGGCCTCCAGAATCTGGTCCAGATTCATGCTCCGCTCCCTGGTGCGTTCAATGCTGCGATTCCTGAACGAACGTGTGTTCGCCGGCGGGCGGCGGCATTCCTGCCCGGCCTCCCGTCGTGCAAAGCAGTCAAGGCGCGGGTGCACGTCCGGCGTTCGACTGGATATACTAGGAGGTGCCCAATCAACAGGACCCTTCGTAGATGCGGAGCACGCTCGAAACCACGCTATGGATTGCCGTCGGCCTTGCCTGCGCGGTGGCCGCCGGCGCTTTTGTGTGGGCCGCGTGGTCTCCTGTGCCGCCCCAGTGGACATGGACCGTGCCGGCGCTCCAACCCGCCCCGCAAACCGCCGCTGATCCACTCGACGGCGAACCGGTGACGCCCCGGGCCATCGGCCGGCGGCCGATTGCCATCGTGATCGACAACCACCCCGAGGCGCGGCCCCAGTGGGGGCTGTCGGGCGCCTCCCGCGTGTATGAAGCGCTCACCGAAGGCGGGATCACGCGGTATCTCGCGGTCTTCGGCCAGCAGGACGCCGACCAGGTCGGGCCGGTGCGGTCGGTGCGGACCCAGTTTCTCGATTACGCGGCGGAGTTGGATGCCGCCGTCGCGCACGTTGGCGGCAACGCAGATGCCCTGGATCTCATCGCGATGCTGCGCATCACGCACGTCGACGAGTTTCGGTACCCCCTCGCCTACCGCCGCATCCAGCGGCGGGGCATCGCGCTCGAGCACACGGTGTTTACCTCGACGGCCGCGGTGCGGGCGCTCGCCGCCCAGACGGCCGGAGGCGAGAGTCAACCGGTCGCTCCCCAGATGTGGAAGGACGACCTTCCGCGCGACCACCGGCCCGCGGCGGCGGGTGCGACGATCGACTTCTCAACCCCGACATACCGGGTCTCGTGGGTCTACCGGCCGGATTCCAATGATTACGCGCGGATGCTGGCGGGCGCCCCTGACGTCGACGCCGCGACCGAGGCCGGCCTGACGGCGAAGGTGATCGCGATCGCCGTGATCCCCCGGACGCACGGCCGGACGCGCATCCGGGAGGACACGTGGACGTTTGCCGACCTGGGCTCCGGTCAGGCGTGGATCCTCGAGGATGGAGCGGTCGTGCCCGGGACGTGGCGCAAAGCGGTCCGCTCAGATCCCCTCCGCTTCTTCGATGAATCCGGGCACGAGATCGCGTTCGACCGCGGCGCCGAGTGGATCGAGATCATTCCCCCGGAGATCGCGCCATCGTTCGAGTAGCGGCGTCCGCATGATATACCGCACGGTCGTGCGCCCGCTCCTATTCAAGGTGGAGCCGGAGCGCAGTCACGAGTTCGCGCTCGGGATCCTTGGCGCGACCGGCCCCCTGTGGAGACTTGCTGCCCAAATCGCCGCGGCTCCCGATCCGCGTCTGGCCACCACGGTCTGCGGGATCCGGTTTCCAACGCCGGTCGGGCTGGCCGGCGGTTTCGACAAGGCCGGGCGAGCGCTCCCGGCGTGGCCGTCGCTCGGATTCGGCTTCGTCGAGGTCGGGACCATCACCGCGCAGCCGCAGCCGGGCAATCCCCCGCCCCGCGTATTCCGGCTGCCCGAGGATGACGGCCTGATCAACCGGCTGGGGTTCAACTCGCCGGGCGCCGAGGCGATGGCGCAGCGCCTGGCCGCGTTTCGGCGGCGCGGCGCCTACCCGATCCCGCTCGGCGTGAACATCGGCAAGAGCCGGGCAGCCCCCAACGAACAGGCCGTCGAGGACCACCTCTTCTCCCTCGAACGGCTGCACCCGTACGCCGACTTCCTGGTCGTCAACATCTCATCCCCCAACACCCCCGGGCTCCGGAGTTTACAACTGCGGGGAGCGATCGTGCCGCTCCTCGACGCACTCGCGCGGCGCAACCGGGCGCTCGGGGAAAAGCCTCTGTTCGTGAAGGTCGCCCCCGACCTCACGGACGGCGAACTCGAGGAGATCGCCGCTGCGGTGGACGGCCGGGCACACGGAATCGTGGCGACCAACACGACGGTGCGCCGGGATGGGCTCCGCAGCGCGGATCGCGACGAGTCCGGCGGCGTGAGCGGCCGTCCGCTCACGGTCCTGACGACGGAGGTCATCCGTACCCTCTTTCGACTGACCGGGGGACGCGTGCCGATCGTGGGAGTGGGCGGCATCTTCACCGCCGAAGACGCCTACGAGCACATCAAGGCGGGCGCGACGCTCGTCGAGCTGTATACGGGCTTCGTGTACGGCGGGCCGGGGACCCCGCGCCGCGTGATCGCGGGCCTCGGACGGCTCCTCGAGCGGGACGGCCTGCAGAGCCTCGCCGCGGCGGTCGGAATCGGGGCCAGGTAGCCGCTACGTCTGGCCCTTCGCCGCTTGGGCCCGCGCCTCTCGAATGGCGGCGACGATCCGTTCCGCGCCGAACGGCATGTCGAGGTGACGGATCCCGAGGTGGCTCAGCGCGTCGACCACGGCGTTCGCGACCGCCGGCGTCGACCCGATCGTTGCCGCTTCGCCGATCCCCTTCGCGCCGAGCGGATTCCGCGGCGTCGGCGTCACCGACGTTCCCCGCACCATCCGCGGTACCAGGTCAGCGTGCGGGATGCCGTACTCCGCGAGCGTGCCGGTGAGCAGCTGCCCCTGGTCGTCGTAGACGGCCGCCTCGAGAAGCGCCTGGCTTGCGCCCTGCACGATCCCGCCGTGCACCTGCCCGTCGACCAGGAGCGGGTTGATCACCCGCCCGCAGTCGTCCACGGCCAGGTACCGCACGATCCGGACCCGCCCGGTGTCGGGATCGATCTCGACGACACACACGTGGCTGCCGAACGGGAACGTCGTCCCCTGCGACTTGAACCGGCTGGTCGCCTCGAGCCCCGGATCCTGTCCGTCGGGGACGTGCTCACCGTCGTACGCTGCCTCCGCGACCTGGGCGATCGAAACCGCCCGGGCCGGCGCGCCCCGAACGGCGGCGGAACCGCCCTCGAGGGTGAGGTCGGCCTTGGCGGCCTCGAGCATATCGGCCGCGATCCCGAGGATCTGCTCGCGAACCGCCTGCGCGGCGAGGAAGACGGCCGAGCCGCCGAGCGACATGCTGCGGCTGCCGCTCGTGCCGCCGCCGTGCTGCACGAGCAGGGTGTCGCCGTGAACCACGGTGATATGGTCCGGCGGGATCGTCAGGATATCCGCCACAATTTGCGCGAACCCCGTGTCGTCGCCCTGCCCATGCGGGGACGTGCCGGTCACGACCGTCGCCGTCGCATCCTTGTTGACACGTACGGTGCCCAACTCCCACGGGCCGAACCCGCAGATCTCCACATAACTCGCGAGCCCGATCCCTACGAGCCGGCCGGACCGCCGGGCCTCCTCCTGTTCCCGCCGGAGGCCTGGATAGTCGGCGAGGCGCAGGACCTCATCGAGCGGTTTGGCGTACTCACCGCTGTCGTAGCTCGCGCCGCTCGCGGCTTTGTACGGAAAGCGGGATGGGGCGATGAAGTTGCGGCGGCGCACGTCCGCCGGGTCCACGCCGGTCGCGTCGGCCACGAGATCCATGACGCGCTCCAGATAGAAGGTGGCCTCCGGCCGGCCCGCCCCCCGGTAGGCGCCGGTGGGGCAGGTGTTGGTGTAGAGCGCGAGCAGCTCGCACCGCAGCGCGGGAATCTCGTACGGTCCCTGGATCATGAGCGGGGTCAGCGTCGGCACGATCGCCGTCGTGTAGAGGAGCGATGCGCCAAGATCGGCGAGGATGCGGCTCTTCATCCCCAGAATTCGTCCGTCCCGGTCCGCCGCGACCTCGACGTCGATCACCTGGCCGCGGCCGTGGGTCGTCGTGAGCAGGTTCTCCCGGCGGGTCTCGACCCACTTCACTGGCCGCCGGAGCCGCTGCGCGAGATGGGCGACGACCGCGTCCTCGGGGTAGGTATTCAGTTTGGCGCCGAAGCCGCCCCCGACGTCGGGGGTGATGACGCGGATCCGCCGCGCTTCCAGTCCCAACACCTGACTCAGCCCGTCCCGGATCGCGTGGGCTTCCTGGGTGGACGTCCAGACCGTCAAAATCCCCTGCCCCATGCTGCCGTCGAACATCGCCGCCGTGCCGCGGGGTTCGAGCGGCACGGGAGCGACGCGGTGGTTCACCATGCGCTGCGAGAAGCGGACGGGGGCGGTGCGGAACGCCGCGTCGGCGTCTCCCCGCTCTACCGTGTTCGTATAGGCGATGTTGGTGCCGAGTTTGCCGTGCGCGAACGGCGCGCCGGCCGCCGCGCGCTCGAGATCCACCACCGCGGGCAGCGGCTCATAGACGATGTTCACCAGATCCGCCGCGTCGCGCGCGACGTACGGATCCGTCGCGACGATCACCGCCACCGGTTCGCCGGCGTAGTGCACCGCGGTGGCTGCCAGCGGCAGGTGCGAGGCGATCCGCATGTCCTCGACCGGGATCACCGGCAGGGCGCGCTGGATCTCCGGCAGATCCGCGGCTGCGAACGCCGCCGCGACGCCGGGGTGCTCGCGGGCCCGCCGGAGGTCGGCGGTTGTGATCCGCGCGTGCCCGTGCGGGCTGCGGACGAACACCGCGTGCAGCATTCCAGGCAACACCAGGTCGTCGAGAAAGAGGCCCTCGCCGCGGATCAACTTTGGATCCTCGATCCGCTTGACCCGCGCGCCGACGTAGCGCGACACTGCCATGGGATCACCGTCCTGTTTCGAGGGGTGTGGGGCTGATCTTCGACCGGGCGCGGATGCCCCCCTGCACGGGGACACAGGAACGCCTCAGACCGAGGCGGAAGAGAGAAGCATCGAAGGCGGTGCTCCAGGGACCTGGGACTCCTGGGCCGGGTGGACGATGAGCGAACCCCTGGTCACAGTCGCGGACGTCATGACACCCGCCACGGCGACGGTCGGGGTCCGTGACACCATTGCCACCGCCGCGGAGAGCATGCGCCGGCACACCCTGCTCAGTCTCCCCGTCGTCGACGGGGATCGGGTCGTCGGCCTCGTGACCCCGTTCGCGCTCCTGCGCGAGCCGGCGTACCGGTTCGTGGCGGATGTGATGATCCCCGATATCCCGCCGGTGACGCCTGAGCTCACGCTGCTGCAGGCGCACGCCCTCATGACCCGCCACGGCGTCGACGTGCTGCCGGTAGTCGACGCCGGCCGCGTCGTGGGCCAGCTCTCGTTGGTGGCGATCCTGCGCGCCCTCGGTCAGCAAACCGATCCCCTGACCGGCCTGCCGTGGGCGACCGCGCTCCGGGCGTGGGCCGGAACCGGATTGGCGCACGGCCATGAAATCGCCATCCTGTTCATCGACATGGACAACTTTGGCATCGTGAACAAGACGCTCGGCCACGTCGTTGGCGACGATATCCTCCGGTCGATCGCCACCCTGCTCGGCACGCTCGTGGACGTGTCCACCGATCTCCTCTGCCGGTACGGGGGCGACGAGTTTGCGATCGCCACCACCCGGCCGGAAAGCGACGCCCGCGCGCTTGCGCGCCGGATTCAGGAGACCGTTTCCCTCCCCGTGGAGATCGCCGATGTCACCCGGTACGTCACCGTGAGCGTCGGCTTCGCCGGAGGCCGCCGGATCGAAGGGCGGACGGCATCCCACATCGCGGCCACAGTGGATGATCTCCTGACGCTCGCGAGCCGCGCGTCGACCGCGGCGAAGGAGGCCGCGGAGCGGTCGTCCCGCCGGGCAGGGTGGGACACGGCTGGGGTGTCGGGTGCCGGCGCCGCCGAAGCCCGCCTCCGGTTCGTGGAGGTGACGGTGCACGGCGAGGCCGAGGGGTCCACGGCCGCCGTGACGCTGCGGTTCGGGGGCCAGGAGAGCGTCGGACGGGCGACCGGGCCGGTCCACGGGCGGGCAATCCTGTACCTCGTCGCCGAGGCGACGCTGGCTGCGATCCGGCAGGTGACCGGCGAGCACCCCGCCTACATTCTCGAGGAGATTACCGAGGTCTCGAGCGACGCCGGAAGACTGGTCGTCGCCGTTCTGACCGACCGCACGACCCCGCCGCACCGGCTCGTCGGAGGCGCGAGCGCCCCCGATCTTCCGAATGCCGCCGCCAAAGCGATCCTGGACGCCCTCAACAGGTTGCTGGCAAGGATTCTCGCCGAGCGTCTCCGCCGCGATCCCTGCCCGTGACCCCCGGCTCCCCGCCCCCGCGCGTCGAGATGCGGGGGATCACCAAACGGTTCCCCGGTGTGCTCGCGAACGACGCGGTCGACTTCGATGTGGCCGCGGGAGAGATTCACGCCCTCCTCGGTGAGAACGGCGCCGGTAAGTCTACCCTCATGAAGATTTTGTACGGGTTCTACGAGCCCGACGCGGGAGAGATCCGGCTGGGCGGGGTGCCCCGCCGCTTCCGATCGCCCCGAGATGCGCTCCGGCACGGGATCGGCATGGTCTTTCAGCAGTTCATGCTCGTTCCGTCCCTCTCCGTCGCGCAGAACGTCCTCCTGAGCCTCCCCGGCACCGGCTGGCGGATCGATGAACGGACCGCCGCCGCGCAGCTCGCCGCCCAGGCGGTCCGGTACGGCATGGCCATCGATCCCGCGGCCCGGGTCTGGCAGCTCAGCGTCGGCGAACAGCAGCGGGTGGAGATCCTCAAGCTGCTGGCGGGAGGCGCGGAGGTCCTGATCCTCGATGAGCCCACGGCGGTGCTGACCCCGCAGGAAACTCGCGATCTGTTCGCGACCCTGCGTCGCCTCGCGGCCGAGGGGCGAGCCGTCGTGCTCATCACCCACAAGCTTGCGGAGGTCACCGCGGTCGCCGACCGCATCACGGTGCTGCGTCACGGCCGGCGAGTCGGCACCGTGCCGGCGGCGGACGCCACGGCGCGGAGCCTGGCGCGAATGATGGTCGGCCGCGAGACCTTCGATCATCTCCACAGGGACCCGGTGACGCCCGGCTCCGCCGCGGTCGAGCTCGCCGACCTGTGGGCGGCAAACGACCGCGGTCTGCCTGCGCTGCGCGGCGTCTCGCTCACGGTGCGGTCCGGCGAGATCGTCGGCCTGGCCGGCGTCGCCGGCAACGGCCAGCGGGAACTCGGGGAGATCGTCGCCGGCCTGCGCCGCCCGAGCCGGGGCCGGGTCTGGATCGGCGGCCGCGACCGAACCGGCGCGTCTCCCTTCGAAGTGATCCAGAGCGGCGTGGGACACATCCCCGAGGACCGGCTGGGTGTCGGGGTTGCGCCTCGGCTGAGTGTGGCGGATAACCTGGTGCTGAAGCGCTACCGCGAACCCCGGTTCGGCCGGGGACCACTGCTCGATGGGGCCGCCGTCGCGGCGCACGCCCGCCAACTGATCGCCGAGTTCGAGATTCAGACCCCGAGCCCCGGCACCCCGGCGCGGGCGCTGTCGGGGGGCAACCTGCAGCGGCTGATCCTCGCTCGGGAGATCTCGGCGCGGCCGCGCGTGATCCTGGCGTTTCATCCAACCCGCGGGCTCGACATCAGCGCGACCGAAGCCGTGCACCGGCTTCTGCTCGCCGAGCGTCGGGCGGGTGCGGCGGTCTTGCTGATCTCGGAGGATCTCGACGAGATCCTCCTCTTGAGCGACCGGATCGCCGTGATCTTCGGTGGGGCGTTGATCGGCGTCACCGAGGCACGCGAAGCCAGCGTCGAAGCGCTCGGCTTGATGATGGGCGGACAGCCGGCGCCGTGATCCGGCTCCGTGTCGAACGGCGGGCCCTTCCGTCCCCCTGGGCGTCGGCCGCGGCGCCGGTGCTCGCGCTGGCGGCCGCGCTCCTGGCCGGGGCCGTTATGCTCGCGATCGCGGGGCTGAATCCGCTCACGGCCTACGTAGACCTCGTGAGCGACCCGTTCGGCAGCGTCTTCGGATGGACGGAGACGATCGTGAAGACGATCCCGTTGATCCTGACGGGCCTGGCCGTGCTTCTGCCGGCGCGGATGAGACTCTGGAACATCGGGGCCGAGGGCCAGCTTCAGTGCGGGGCCATCGCCGCGACATGGGTGGCGGTGTGGACGCCCCTCGGCCACTCCCCCGTCGCCATCCCCGCCCTCCTCCTGGCGGGCATGGCCGCGGGCGCCCTCTGGTGCCTGATCCCGGCGATCCTGCGCGCCTATCTCAGTGTGAACGAAACGATCACCACCCTGCTGATGAACTACATCGCGCTGCTCCTGGTTGACTATCTGATCTATGGGCCCTGGCAGGACCCCGCCGGCCGCGGCTTTCCCCTGTCGGCGCCGTTCCCACCGGCGGCGAAGCTCCCGCTCCTGATTCCCGGTACGCGCGTGCATCTCGGGCTCGTGCTCGCGCTGGCGGCGGTGGCGGCGACTGCGTTCGTGTTGAACCGCACCCGCTGGGGGCTCGAGATCCGGATCATTGGCGACAACCCCCGGGCCGCGCGGTACGCCGGGATCAGCCTGGTCCGCAACATCGTGCTCGTGATGGGTGTTGCCGGCGCGCTCGCGGGACTCGCCGGCGCCTCGGAGGTGTCGGCGATCGCCGGCCGGTTGGAGCGCGGAATCTCCCCGGGCTACGGCTACACCGCGATCCTCGTGGCCTGGCTCGCCCGGCTGAGCCCTCTCGCGATTGTCCTCGTCGCCCTGCTCCTCGGCGCTCTGTTCGTCGGAGGCGACGGCCTGCAGATCTCGCTCGGGCTCCCGATCGCCGTCGTCTACATGCTGCAGGGGCTCATCTTCTTCTTCGTGCTCGCCAGCGAGACGCTGGCCACGTACCGGCTTACGGCGCGCGGGCGCTCCCCAGGGCGTTCTTGGTGAGCGTGTTCACGATCGCCGTCCTGGCTGCCGCGGTGCGCGCGGGGACGCCCGTCCTGTTTGCCACGCTGGGCGAGATCTTTGCCGAGCGGGCGGGGATTTTGAACTTGGGCGTCGAGGGGATGATGCTCGTCGGCGCGCTCGCCGGGTTCGTCACGACCGTCCGCACGGGAAATCCGTGGCTCGGCGTGCTCGCGGCGGGCGCCGCCGGAGGCGCCCTCAGTCTGATCCATGCGCTCCTCTGCGTGACCCTGCGGGCGAACCAGGTTGCAAGTGGGCTCGCGCTCACGATCTTCGGGACCGGGCTCTCCGCGTCGCTCGGGCGCGGATACATCGGCGTGCCGGCCGCCGGATTTCATCCGACCCCGCTCCCCGGCCTCGCCCGGCTCCCGGTGCTGGGGCCGGTGCTGTTCCACCAGGATCCCCTCGTCTACCTCAGCTATCTGCTCGTGCCCGCCGCGTGGTTCGTGCTGTACCGCACCCGGTGGGGGCTCGAGATCCGGGCGGTCGGCGAGCAGCCTGAGGCGGCCGATGCGATGGGCGTCGACGTGGCGCGCGTCCGATACGCGTGCGTCGCCACCGGCGGCGTGCTCGCGGGCATCGGCGGGACGTTTCTCTCCATCGCGTACACGAGCATGTGGATCGAGAACATGACGGCGGGCCGTGGGTGGATCGCGGTTGCCCTCGTCATCTTCGCCACGTGGGACCCGCTGCGGGCCGTCGTCGGAGCCTATCTCTTCGGCGGCGTGAACGCCCTCCAGCTGAACCTCCAGGCGGCGGGCACGCGGCTGCCGATTTACCTGCTCCTCATGACCCCGTATGTCTTCACCATCATCGTGCTCGTGTTCGCGACCCGGGAGACCGCCCGCAAGCGCCTCGGTGCGCCCGCGGCGCTCAGCGTGCCGTACAGCCGGACGGGATAACCCGTCTTCCTACTCGACATAGCGAGCCAGCTTCTCAAGTGACGAGCGAGTGCCAGCCTCATTATCCTCAGGTCGTATGCCCGACGGTATATGCTCAAACAGGATGGTCACTTCCGTCCCGCCGTCTCTATCCTCGAATGTGACCACCATGGTCATCTCTCCTGAGAACGCGGGATCCACCGAGTCAAAGGATATGGCTTGGACGATTTTTGTTCGGGGCGTGAGTTCCACGAACCGGGCCGTGAAACGGTCTTCCCGCTCCGACGTCTTGCCGCGGTACACCTGCTCCGACGGAGGATAGACCAGCGACATCCGATATCCTCCGCCCACTCGGGCATCGAACTCATGAACCTTTCCGGTCATCTCTCCCGGCGAAAGCCAGACCGCCAGGGCTGCCGGGTCGGTAAACGCTCGATAGAGAGCTTCACGCGAAGCCTTGATGACTCTCGATGTTCGCGTCCTGGTAAATGAGGTTGCATCGGTCATGCGTGTATCCTCGCAATCTGGCCGGGAACGGTCACCAAGCATTATACGAGCGTACAGACCAGCTTTCCACGCCCGAAGCGGGAATTCAACCTGACCCACTACCACCCGGCCCACTGGGTAGTGTCCTGCGGCCGGGGACCCGAAGCTTCTGCGGGATCTTCAGGAAGTCAGCGATGCGTTTGACTAGCCTGCCACCCGGGCCGCCGCCTCGACGCCGGCGCGCGGGGGCAGCCGTAGCCCCGCCTCGCTGAGCACGTCCTCGAACGCGGCGAGGAATTGCAGGACGTTGTGGACCTCCGCGTTGTACGCCATGAACCCGACCCGCCACGCCCGTCCCCGCAGCGCGCCGAACGCCCCCATGATCTCGATAGTGTGCTTGCGGAGGAGGGCGTCCCGGATCCCGGACTCGGAGATTCCCTCCGGCACCTCAACGATCGCAAGCATCGGCAGCCGGTGTGCCGGATCCCCGAAGAGCCGCAGGCCCATCGCCTCGAGGCCGGCATGCAGGGCGGCCCCGGCCCGGCGGTGCCGTGCCCACCGCGGCTCCAGTCCTTCCTCGTAGATGAGGCGCAGCGCCTCTCTGAGCCCATAGGTCATGCTCGTCGGCAGCGTGTGGTGATTGAGGCGGTCCGGGCCCCAGTACGCCTCGATCTGGGCGAGGTCGAGGTAGTTGCTTTGGGGCGGACGCCGCCGGCCGAGGATCAGGCGCTCGACCTCCGGCGTGTACGTGATCGGGGCCATGCCCGGCGGACAGCCGAGACACTTCTGCGTCCCGCCGACACAGACATCGAGGGCCCATCGGTCGACCTCGAGCTCCGTCCCCCCGACGGTGAGCACGGCGTCCACGAGGACGACGGCGCCGTGCTCGTGCGCGATCCGGACGAGGTCGGGGAGCGGCTGCAGGATTCCGGTTGATGTGTCGCCGTGGACGAGCGCGACCACCTTCGGGCGCGCCCGCCGGACCGCGGCCCCAAACGCGTCGGGGTCGATGACGCGCCCCCATTCTGTCGGGACCGGCGTCACGCCGGCGCCGCACCTGGCAGAGATCTCCGCGAGCAGCTCTCCGAACCGCCCCGCGACGCCCACAACGACCCGGTCCCCGGGCTCGAGCAGGCTGCACAAGCCGGCCTCGAGCCCGGCCCTGGACGTCCCCGACACCGGGAAGGCTCGTGCGTTCTCGGTCCGGAATACGAACCGACAGAGGTCGCTCACCTCGTTCATGATCTCGGCGAACGCGGGATCGAACTGTCCGAGCAACGGCAGGCCGAGCGCCCGCAGGACTCGAGGGTCCGGATTCGTCGGGCCGGTCCCAAACAAGAGGCGCGGTGGCGGCGTCAGCTCCCCAAACCGCCGGGGACGGACGGTCATGTCATGCGCCCTCCTTGTGCCCCAGTAGTTCCTCCTGCCCGGACCCCAGACCAAACGCTTTTGGCACCGGCTCGGGCCCGGGCACGGCGGGGGACGGAGGCGGCCCAGGCGAGGTCACGGCCGCGGAAAGTCCGGCGAGCGCGTCCGGCGTGACCGGGACCCGGTTCAGCGGGCGGCCCGTGGCCGCTCGAAGGGCCGCGGCGATCGCGGCTGTCGCCACGATTGTCGCGGGTTCGCCGGCGCCTTTCGCGCCATACGGGCTCCCGGGCTCGGGGTCCTCGACGAGCGCCGCGACGACAGGCGGCATATCCAGGATCGTCGGGAGGAGGTAATCGGTGAACGAGGCGTTTCGGATCTGACCGTCCTGCAGCTGGATCTCCTCCATGAGGGCGAGGCCCAGCCCCTGCGCGGTCCCGCCTTCGATCTGCCCGTACACACTCTGGGGATGCAGCGCGCGCCCGACGTCCTGGACGGCGGCGATCTGGACGACCCGAACCAGGCCCAAGTCCTCGTCGACCTCGACCACCGCCCGCTCCGCCGCAAATGCGAAGGCCACGTGGGGCGCGCCCTGGCCCCGGGCATCCAGCGGCGTCGTAGGCCGGTGGTGATACACTCGCGTCGCCTCGATCGGCTCGGCAAGAAACTCCTGGATCGCTCCGACCGGCTCGTTCCCGGCCAGGACCATCCCACCGGCGAGGCGCAGGTCCCCGGAGATCTGCCGTGGGGTCCGTTCGACCTGCCGCCGCACGCGTCCGAGCAGCACATCCCGCACGGCCACGCAGGCGGCCTGCACGGCCCCGCCCGACATCATCGTCTGCCGGGACGCCGAACTCGAGCCGGCCGACCCGATCTGCGTGTCGGGGGGAAGGACCACGACCCGCTCGACCCCCAGTTCCGTCCGGGCGATCTGCGCGAGAATCGTGTGCAGCCCCTGTCCGACCTCGGCGCCCGCACACAGGATCTCGACCATCGGACCCGCCGGGTCGGTCCTGAGTCGCACCCGGGCCTCCGACGCATCGTCGAACCCCTCGCTGTACGCGATGTTCTTGTAGCCGACCGCGAAGCCGATCCCCCGGCGGAGTCCCTCACCACGGGAGACGTTTCCTGCACCCCCCGGATACGCGAGCGGGTCGCCCCGTCCCGCGGGCGATTCGGGGGGCGGCAGCGGGAGGGCGGCACACCGCCGGATCACCTCGCGGACAGGCGCGCTGCCCTCGATAACCTGCCCGGTGGGAAGGACCGACCCGGTCGAGAGGGCGTTCTGCAGACGCAGGTCCACAGGATCGCGCCTGAGCGCGCGGGCCAGCCGGTCCATCTGCGCCTCGTACGCGAAACAGACCTGGACGGCCCCGAAGCCGCGCATCGCGCCGCACGGCGGGTTGTGGGTATAGACGGCGGTCCCGTCGATGAGCGCGTTCGGCACCTCATATGGCCCGGCGGCGAACGTGGACGCGTTCCCGATCACCGCGGACGATGACGACGCGTAGGCGCCCCCGTCAACCAGGATGCGGGCGTGGACGCAGACGAGGGTGCCATCCTGCCGCGCGCCGTGGCGCATCCAGATCCGCGACGGATGCCGGTGCACGTGTCCGTAGAACGACTCGTCGCGGCCGTAGACCATCTTGACCGGCCGGCCGGTGCGGAGCGCGAGCATGCTCGCGTGGATCTGCATGCTGACGTCCTCCCGGGCGCCGAACGCGCCGCCGACCCCGGCCAGATACAGCCGGACCTTCTCTTTCGGCAGCGCGAGGCACGGGGCGAGCTGTTCCTGATCTACATGCAGCCACTGCGTCGCGACGTACACGTCCACCCCGCCGTCGGCCGCCGGAATCGCCAGGCCGGCCTCGGGGCCAAGCGGCGCCTGGTCCTGCATCCCGGTCTCATAGTAGCCGTCCACCCACACGTCCGCCGGGGCGTCGGGATCGCCGTGAATGATGTGCATATGACGCAGCACGTTTCCAAAGTCGTGCACCCGCGCGGCGTCCGGCCGGAGCGCCTGTTCCATGTCGGTCACGGCCGGCAGCACCCCGTACTCGACGCGGATCCCAGCCGCGGCGCGCCGGGCCGTCTCGAGGTCGGCCGCCGCCAGGATCGCCACCGGCTCGCCGGCATACCGGACACGATCCTCCGCGAGCACCGGCTGGTCTGCGAACTCGAGCCCGTATGTTTTCCGTCCCGGCACGTCGTTGGCGAGGAGGACCGCGTGCACGCCGGGGTGCGCGGCGGCGCCGCCGATGTCGACCGAGCGGATCCGGGCGTGGGGATGCGGGCTGCGGACGGTGTAGCCCCACAGCATCCCGTCCGCCCACAGGTCGCTGCCGAACAGAAACGCACCTTTGACCTTCGGGACGGCGTCCAGGCGCTGGACGCTCTCCCCGATCCCACCGCGCGTCCCGGGAACAGTGCGGACGCTCACGCGGGCACTCTCACGGTACTCACGAAGCACCCTCGCGCAGCCGCGCGGCCGCCAGGCGGACGGCGCCCAGGATCTTCTGGTACCCTGTGCACCGGCAGATGTTCCCGGAGAGGGCTTCGCGCGTCTCCGGTTCTTCCGGCGACGGCGTCCGGCGAAGCAGGTCGGCCACGGCGACGACGAACCCCGGCGTGCAGAACCCGCACTGCACCGCGCCGGTCTCGACGAACGCCTGCTGGACCGGGTGGAGCCGTCCCTGCGGGGCCAGGCTCTCGACCGTCTCGACCTCTCGCCCTTCCGTTTGAGCGGCGAGGACCAGGCAGGCGCAAACGAGTTCCCCATCGAGCCAGACGGAGCAGGAGCCGCACTCACCCTGCTCGCAGGCGTTTTTGGAACCCGGCAGCCCGAGGCTGTCCCGCAGCATGGCGAGGAGACTCGCGCCGGGCCAGACGCCGGCCGTCCGCCATTCCCCGTTCACGCGCGCGCGAACCCGGATCATGGGTCCACTGATCCGCCCGGTGGCCGGCGGCGGTCCGCGAGCGCCCAGACGAGCGCCCGGCGGGCCAGCACGGCGCACGCGTGGCGCCGGTAGACCGCCGTCCCGCGGACGTCGTCGATCGGACGCGCCGCCGCGGCCACGCGTTCGGCAAAGGCGTCGAGGACCGGCGGCGGCAGCGGCGCCGCGCGATCGGCCCACACTCCCGCCCTCGCCATCTCGGCGGCCGCATGGGCCTCGGCGTCGGGAGCGCGGAGCACGGTCGGGCCAACCGAGCCGAGCGCCACCCGCACGCTGTGGCGCTCCTCGTCGAGGATCAGGCACAGGCTCGCAATCGCGATGACCATCGCGTTCCGGGTCCCGACCTTAGAAAACGATCCGGGCCCCCGGGTCGCGCGCCATCGGACGCCCAGGATCAGGGCGTCTGGCTCGAGCACCGTCCGCTTGGGTCCGAGAAAGAACTCCCGCCACGGGATCGCCCGCTGCCCTCCGGCGGCCGAGGCGAGCACGACCTCGGCGTCGTATGCGGCGAGGACCGGCAGCGCATCCCCGGCGGGCGAGGCGGTCCCGAGATTCCCCCCGACGGTGCCGCGGTTTCGGATCTGGGGCGATCCGACCGTCCGGGAGGCCTGGACCAGCGGGGTCAACTCCGGCATCTCCGTGATAATCCGCGCGTAGGTCATGCCCGCGCCGAGAAAGATCGCCCCGTTCTCGCGGGCGCCGCGGCGCAGCTCCGGGAGGCGCGAGATATCCATCAGCGCGGCGGGCCGGCGCCGGTTGAAGTTCAGCTCCACCATGAGGTCCGTTCCGCCCGCGATCGGGACGGCGTCAGGGTGAGCCGCCTTGAGGCCCAGCGCCTCGTCCAGCGTCCGTGGGGCCAGGACTTCCATCCGCACCTCTCCGCATGGCATGCGGTGCGCCGCACCGTGCCTGTGCACACCGTCTACGGCTCTCTCTCCTGTGACTCCTCCCCGAGGCGGATCCCATCTCGTGCCGGGAAGGAGGGGAAACTCCTGCCAGCAGGAACACCTGTGCTTTGATAGTGACAAAAGACCGGCCGTCACGTCCGGTGAAAAGGAGCGACCAATGCGGAAGCGCGTAGTATCTGTTGTTGTCGCGGCGATCGTCGCGATCGTCGCCCTCGCCATCTCCGGGCCGGCGATGCCGGTGACCGGCGCGAGTCCGTTTGTGTTTGGCGTCGTGCTGGTCGGCCCGCACAACGATCATGGGTGGAGCGAGGCGCACTATCTCGGGGGCCAGTACGCCGAGAAGATGGTCCCGGGCGCCCGGATGCTCTATGTGGACAGCGTCAACCCGGCCGCGAAGCCCGGCGTCACCGTCCCCCAGGTCGTCGGTGACATGGTCTCCAAGGGTGCCAAGCTCGTCCTGACGACGTCGGATGATTTCAAGGACGGGACGCTCGAGGCGGCCAAGCAGCATCCTACGCTCCCCATCATCAACATCTCCGGTGACCACGCTTGGAAGGCCGGCCGGGATTACAAAGCGCCGCCGAACGAAAGCAACTTCATGGGCCGCGTGGAGTACATGAAGATGGTCGCGGGCTGCGCCGCGGCCCTCACGACGCGGACGGGCAAGATCGGGTACCTCGGGCCGCTCGTGAACGATGAGACCCGGCGCCTGGCCGATTCGGCGTACCTGGGCGCGAAGTACTGCCGGAGTGCGTATCTCAAGAAGGCCGATCTCAAGTTCAAGGTGACGTGGATCGGATTCTGGTTCAACATTCCGGGGCAGACGCTCGATCCGACGAAGGTCGCCGACGACTTCTATAACACCGGGTACGACGTCGTGCTCTCCGGGATCGATACGACCGAAGCGCTGGTTGAAGCGAACAAGATGGCCAAGGCCGGGAAGCGCGTGTGGGCGATCCCCTATGACTTCAAGGGCGCCTGCCAGGAGGCTCCCACCGTCTGTCTCGGAGTCCCGTACTTCAACTGGGGCCCGGCGTACGCCAAAGCAATCAAGATGGTCGAGAGTGGAGGCTACAAGCAGTACTGGGACTGGAACGGTCCGAACTGGAAGAACATCAACGGTCCGGCCTCCGCCGTCGGTTTCCAGAACGGGCCCGCGCTCGCGGCCGGCGTGAGCGCCAGGCTGGATACCCTGATCAAAGGGATGGGGACCGGCTCGATCGTCCTGTGGAAGGGGCCGCTCGCCCTGCAAGATGGCGCGTCGTATCTCGCGGCCGGCCAGGTCGCCTCCGACCTCCAAATCTGGTATATGCCCCAACTGCTCCAGGGAATGGACGGGCCAAGCAAATAGTCGAGCGGGCGACGCGCCCACACCAGAGCTGGTATCGGCCGCGCGAGGCGCCCGGGCGTGCGCGTTGAACTGAGGGGCATTGACAAGTCCTTCGGTCCGGTACACGCCAACGACGGGATCGGTCTCGTCGCAGAGGCGGGGACCGTCCACGGCATCCTGGGGGAGAACGGCGCCGGGAAGAGCACGCTGATGAAGATTCTCTCCGGCTTCCTGGCGCCGGACCGCGGGGAGATCGTGCTGGACGGAACCCGGGTTGAGATCCCGTCACCGGCCGGGGCGATCCGGCTGGGTATCGGCATGCTCCACCAGGACCCGCTCGACTTCCCCCCGCTCAGCGTGCTCGATAACTTCCTGCTGGGCAGCCCGGGGGGTCTGATCCTGGACCGCAGGCGGGCGCGCGACGCGCTGGCCGCCCTCGCCGCGCAGTTCGAGTTTGCCCTTCCCCCCGATGCTCGCTGTGACGACCTCACCGTCGGCGAGCGCCAGCAGCTCGAGATCCTGCGCCTCCTGTGGCTGGGTGCGCGGGTCCTCATTCTCGACGAGCCGACGACGGCGATCTCGGCGCCGCAGCGGAGCAAACTGTTTGCCGCCCTGCGCACGATGGCGGCGCAGGGCAAAACCGTGTTCTTCGTCTCCCACAAACTCGAAGAGGTGCAGGCGCTCTGTAGCGCGGTCACGGTCCTGTGGCACGGCCGCGTGGCGGGGCAGGTGTCGATGCCGTGCGAGACCGTGCGCCTCGTGCAGCTCATGTTCGGCCAGGATCTCCCCCGGTCACACCGCCGTGGGATTGCGCTGGGGCCGCCGGTGCTCGAGGCCGCCCACCTCACCGTGAACGATGCGCGTCTCACACTCGAGGACGTTTCCCTCGAGGTGCGGGCCGGAGAGGTGATCGGGCTGGCAGGGCTGGAGGGGAACGGGCAGCGGCTGTTCCTGCTTGCGTGCGGGGGGCTCACGCGTGTCGCCGGGGGACGGATCCGCATCGCCGGCCGGGACCTGACCGGCCGCTCCTACCGGCAGTTCCTCGCCGCGGGAGTCGCGTACGTGCCGGCCGGCCGTCTCGGCGAGGGCCTGATCCCCGGGCTCACGCTCGCAGAGCACGTGGCGATCGCCGCGGGTGGACCGGCCGTTTTCGTGGACTGGCGTGCTGCGACCCGGTCCGCGGCCGAGCGCGTCGGCGCGTTCCACATCCGCGGCACGCCGCACACGGCCGTCGAGGACCTTTCAGGCGGGAACCAGCAGCGGGCGCTGCTGGCGCTCCTCCCCGACGCCCTTGCCGTGCTGTTGATGGAGCATCCAACCCGGGGGCTCGATCTCGAGTCGGCTGAAGAGATCTGGCGGCGATTGCTCGCGCGGCGCACGCAGGGCACGGCAATCGTCTTCGCCTCGTCCGATCTGGACGAACTGCTGGAACGCAGCGATCGGATCGTCGTGTTCTCCGGCGGGCGCACCGCGGCTCCCGTGGATACGAGTCGCGCCACCATCGAGCAGCTCGGCGAACTGATCGGAGGGAAAGGGATGTGAGGTTCGGCCTCACCGCGCTCGTCTTGACGGCCGCCTTCGGCGCGGGGATTCTGGCGGTCCTGGGCGCATCCCCCCTGGAGGCGTACCGGTTGATCGTCATCGGAGCCGTCGGGCGGCCGGAGCGCGTCGCCTTCGTCCTCGCGGCCTGGGCGCCGATCCTCTTGTGTGCCGCCGGCCTCCTCTTCACGTTTGCCGCCGGCCTGTGGAACATCGGGATCGAAGGCCAAGTGATCTTCGGCGCCGTGTTCGCGACCGGCGCGCTGCGCGCGCTGGAGCATACCGGACCTCCCTGGATCACCGTCCTCCTCGCGGGCCTCGCGGCGATCCTGGGGGGAGGCGTGTGGGGACTGCTCGCCGGCGCGCTTCGGGCCTACGGCAATGTGAACGAGATCTTTGGCGGCCTCGGTCTCAACTTCATCGCCGGCAGCCTGACAGTATACCTGGTGCTCGGGCCCTGGGCGCGCCCCGGCATCGCTTCCACCAGCGGGACCCTCCCTTTTCCACAGACGGTGTGGCTGCCGACGCTCACGATCCCGCCGGTCGCGGCGCCCACCGAAATACTGCTCGGGGTGGCGGCCATGGGGGTCGCCGCCGCCGCTCTGCGCGGGACATATTTCGGCCTCCATCTCCTCGCAATTGGGAAGAGTCTTCGCGCGGCGCACCTCCGAGGCATTCCGACGACTCGGGAGGTGCTGCGGGCCTTTGCCGCCTGCGGCGGGCTGGCCGGGCTGGCCGGGTTTGTCCTGGTCACCGGCGCCTATTCGCGGCACCAGCTCTTTCCCCTGATCTCGGGCGGCAACGGCTTTCTGGCCATCCTCGTGGTCCTGCTCGCAGGCTACAGCGCGGGGGCGGGTATTCTCATCTCCGGGGTCTTTGCGGCGATCTCCATGGGGAGTCTGCAACTGCCCCTCGCGATGCAGCTGGACTCCTCGATGGGCGGTGTCATTCAGAGCGCGCTCGTGCTGCTCATCATTCTGCTGCGGGGCGTTCAGGCGCGGGTCGTCCACCGGGAAGGGGTGAGCCGATCACCCTTGTGATTCTCGCCGCCGCGGTCGTGGCCGCCTCGCCCCCGATCATCTTCGCGGTGCTTGGCGAGACGATTGCGGAGAAATCGGGCGTCATCAATCTGTCCTTGGACGGGTTGCTGCTCCTCACGGCGATGGCCGGCTTTGCCGCCGCGCGCGCCGCGGACAGCCTGCTTGTGGGCATGGCCACGGCGATGGCCGTCGGCGCCCTGGTCGGCCTGGTCGTGGCGGTGGCGAGCCTGGCCCTTCGGCAGAACCAGGTCGCCACCGGCTTCGTGTTGATGCTTCTCTGCCAGAACCTGGCCTATGTGCTCGGCACGCCGGTCGCGCACGTGCCGGGACCCCAGGTGCCTCACAGCCCGATCCCGCTGCTTCAGCAGGTGCCGATCGTGGGGCCGGTGCTCTTCAGGCAGGACGCGCTCGTCTACCTGAGCTTCGCGGCCGCGGCGGCGGTCTGGTGGTACGTGTTCAAGACGCGGCCCGGGCTGATGTTGCGCGGGGCGGGCGAACAACCGGCCGCGGCGGTGGCGCGCGGCGTGGATGTCGTCCGGCTGCGCTATCTGTATGCGATGGCAGGCGGCGCGCTCGTCGGCCTCGGTGGGGCGGCGTTTTCGCTGGCGGTCAAGCCCGGGTGGAGCCGCCCGTACGGCATAGAAGGCACCGGCTGGATCGCCTTGGCCATCGTGATCTTTGGGAACTGGGATCCGCTGCGGGCGGTTGCGGGCGCGTACCTCTTCGTCCTGCTCCAAACGCTCGCGACGGTGCTGCAGAGCCTGATGCCGCATGTGCCGACCCAGGTATTTCCCACGCTGCCCTTCCCCCTGATGATCCTGGCCCTTCTGCTGGTGACCCTGGGGAACTCCGAGTGGACCCACCGGGTGTTGCGCCGTCTGCCGGCCGCCGCCCGGCGAAGGGTCCTGAGAGCGCTCCGCGCGCTCGAGGCATCGCCCCCCGCCGCGCTGGGCGTCCCGCTCGAGCCGCGCGAGTGACGCCGGTGCGCGCGCTCAATGGTAGGGTCCTACCGGGTCAGCGTCAGGCCGATCACGCCAAACGGAGGGCGGGGATCGGTGTAGACCGCGCGCCGGGCGCCGGCCGGCGGGGGGAGCGCGGCGGCGTCCCGTGTGCGGTTCTCCGCGTCAAACGACACCTCCACGATCGCGGGAAACCGGCGCAAGATCCGCTGTCCCATCTCGTGCACCAGGTGCTGAATCGACCGGGACTCGAACTTCTCGAATGTCTCGGTGACCACGCCGCGGACGTCCGGGGTGGGCACGCGGTCCTCGAAGGTCCGGTGCCGCCAGTGCACGCTGACGTACATGAAGAGCGGCCGGTCGTGCGTCTCCGGGAGCGTCGTGTACTCGTCGCGCACGAATCCGGCGAAGGAGCTCCCGGATACTTTGAGGAGACGGAGCGCCTCACGCCCGCAGCGATGGGCGAGGATCCCCGCCGCGCCCATCGTGAGCTCCACTGCCCCGTAGTCGTCGTACGTCCGGCGGTACAGCGCCGCCCCCTCGCGCGCGAACGGGAGCTCACGCGCCCGCAGCTGGACGCGCTCGACGTGCGGGTACGTGTCCAAAAACCGGCGCCCCACGAAGGCCGTGAACTCCTCGAGCGAGTCGCCCGGATACTCGAGCGCGGCCGCATGGATGAAGTTCTTCATCGAGTCCGTCGCCACAAGCGGGGTATTATCGCCCCCCGTCCATGCCGGGCGCAGGCGATCGCCAAACGCGTCGAGGGCGACTTCCCCCGCGAACAGGTCTCGGCCGTCCGTTCGGTAGAACCGGACCGCCGCTTTCCCGTAGTGGAGCGCGGTCACGCGGGGGTCCGGCATCACTGGGGAGGCGAGCCCGCCCGCATCATCGTGCGGTAGCGGTCGGCGGCAATCGCGAAAAGGTCGATGATCGCCGTCCTCAGCTCCTGCTGCCGCGAGCGCGTGATCCGGCGGCGGAGGACCTGAAGGATCTCCGACCTGGGGCGGCCCTTCACGAAGACGACGAACCGGAAGCCGAACGTTTCCTCGTAGCGCTCGTTCAAGCGAGCCAGCTCAGCGAGGACAGCCGGATCCTCCTCCTTCCCCTGCTCACGGGCGGAGCGGGCCGAGAGCGTCCGCGCGCCGATGCGGGGATGGGTGTTCAGCGCCTCGACCAGTTCGTCCTCAGGCGCGTCACGCAGCACCGTCTCGGCGTCCCCGAGGGGGTCCACGCAGCCGGTGAGGCGCTCGACCAGCCGCGTTCGCCCCTCGAACACGCGGGCGAGTTCGGCCGCGCTCAACTGCCGCGGTAGGTCGTGCATGCGAAGGGCGACACGAGCAGCGGGATGTGGTAGTGCCGGCCGGCGTCGGCGACCGCAAGCTGGACCTCGAGGCGGGTGAAGAACGGCGACGGCACGTGGAAGACGAGCCGGTATGTGCCGGCCGTGAGCGGGCCCCGGACGAGATCGGCGATCCGGCCGTCCGCGTTGGTCTCTTGGGCGGAGAGGAGCGCGTCCTCGCGGTAGAGCTCTACCCGGACCCCCGGCGCGGGCTGGCCGCGGCCGGTGTCGAGGACGTGTGTCGAGATCGACGGGCGGGACGTGCTCATCGGATGGGCTCCGCGCCTTTCTACGTGTCGAACGTCCCCCTCTCCTTCATCGTCCTCGGAGAGAGGGGCGCGGCGCCGGGAGCGCGAATCCGTACGGGCGAAGCGACACGGGCGGGGAGGGATGTGGATGCGCGGCCGGGGACGTCGGCTCGGGATGGTGCTCATCGGGATCGTGGTCCTGGCGATGATCGCGGGACCGTCTCCCGCAGCCGAGAAGCTGAAAGTCGGGTTCGTCTACGTCGGGCCGGTGGGGGACGCCGGGTGGACGTACGAGCACGACCAGGGACGAAAGTACCTCGAGGCGCATGACCCTAACGTCGTGACCACGGCGGTCGAGAGCGTGGCGGAAGGCGCCGATTCCGAGCGCGTCTTCGCCGATCTCGCACGCAAGGGCTACAAGCTGATTGTCGGGACGTCGTTCGGGTACATGGATCCGATGGTCAAGGTCGCCGGGCAGTTCCCCGGCGCGGACTTTGTCCACATCTCGGGGTTCAAGCGCGCCAAGAATCTGATGACGGCGTTTGGACGGATCGAACAGCCGCGCTACCTCACCGGCCTCGTCGCGGGCTCGATGACCAAGTCGAACATCATCGGCTACGTCGCGGCGCACCCGATCCCGGAGGTCGTGCGTGGCATCAGCGCGTTCACCCTCGGTGCCCGGGCGGTGAATCCGAAGGCGACCGTCCGGGTGGTCTGGTCGAACACCTGGTACGACCCGGCGCAGGAGAAGGAGGCCGCGGAAAGCCTCCTCAATGCGGGCGCCGATGTGCTCACGCAGCACCAGGACTCCCCCGCCACGGTCCAGGCGGCAGCGGGCCGGGGCAAGTTCGCGATCGGCTACAACTCCGACATGAGCCGGTTCGGACCCAAGGCGTTCCTGACGGCTCCGATCTGGCACTGGGGCCCGATGTACCTCTACATCGCCAAGCAGATCGAGGCCGGGACGTTCAAGGGCGAGGATCTGTGGTGGGGCATTGACAAGGGCATCGTGGACATCGCGCCGCTCGGCCCGATGGTCCCCGGACCGGTCAAGCGCATGGTCGAGGCGAAGCGGAAGCTGCTCGTGGCCGGTAGGATCAACGAGTTCGCGGGGCCGATCAAAGACCAGGGCGGAACGCTCCGCGTGCCGCGCGGGAGCGCACTCAGCGACGGCGCGCAGTTGTCGATGAACTGGTTCGTAGAGGGCGTGTCCGGGACCATTCCGGCAAAGTAGCCGCGCGCGGGCGCAGACTCGAGGGCACCCCCCGGCGGAGGGTGCCCTCGGCGTTTGCGGCCGGAGGTAAGTGGTCTTAAACTCATCCCGGTTGGGAATAAATGGGTACGCCTGCTCGTGCCGGCCGCAGAGGGGTTCGGGGATGGACATGCTCACGGATACGACCGCCGGCTTCAAGCAGCTCTTCGCCGGCAACCCGCTTCCGATGTGGGTGTACGACCGTGACATGCTCCACTTCCTCGAGGTGAACGACGCGGCGGTCGCCCAGTACGGGTACTCCCGCGAGGAGTTTCTCGCGATGCAAGTCACCGATCTCCGCCCGGCAGAGGACGTGGCCCGGTTCCTCCAGGATGTGGAGACGGCCCGGGACACCCTGCAAGCGCCCGAGTCGCGCCACCGTCGCAAAGACGGCCAGGTCGTCGATGTGGAAATCATCTCCCAGCCGCTCGAGTTCAACGGCCGGCCCGCGGTGCTGATCATCGCGCAGGACGCGACCCGCCGCCGGCGCGCCGAGGAGCGATCCCAGCGCCAGCTCCACCGGCTGGGGGCGCTGCGCGCGATCGACATCGCCATCACCGCCAGCCTGGACCTGCGGGTTGTCCTCAACATCTTCCTCGATCAGGTGACCAGCCTGATGAACGTGGATGCGGCCGACGTCCTGCTGCTCAACACGAGAACGCACGCGCTCGAGTACGCGGCCGGCCGTGGGTTTCGTTCGCACGGCATCGGACGCAGACGCCTCCGGCTCGGGGAAGGCGTTGTCGGACGCGTTGCGCTCACCTACCAGCCTATCAGCGTCCCCAACCTCGGCGAGGCGCCGGAGAGCCTGTCCCGCGCCCTGATCGCCGAGGAGGAGTTTCGCGCCTACTTCGCCAGCCCGCTCATCTCCAAAGGCCAGGTCAAGGGGGTGCTCGAGCTCTTTCACCGGACCCCGTTCGCGCCGGACCACGAGTGGATGGAGTTCCTGGACGCGCTGACCGGCCAGGCGGCGACCGCGATTGACAACGCGATGATGGTGAACGAGCTGCAGCGCTCGAGCGCCGCGCTCGTCCTGGCGTACGACGCGACCCTCGAGGGGTGGTCGCGCGCGCTGGACCTGCGGCATCGAGAGACCGAGGGCCACAGCCAGCGTGTCACGGAGGTCACGCTGGATCTGGCCCGATCCGCGGGAGTGACGGAGGACGAACTCGTCCACATCCTCCGGGGCGCGCTGCTGCACGATATCGGGAAGATGGGCATCCCCGACAGCATCCTCCTCAAGCCGGGGCCCCTCACCGACGAGGAGTGGGTGGTCGTGCGGCGCCACCCGATCTACGCTCAGGAGCTCCTCTCGCCGATTCACTACCTGCGCCCCGCGCTGCCCATTCCGTACTGCCACCATGAGCGGTGGGACGGGACCGGCTACCCGCAGGGGCTCCGGGGCGAGCAGATTCCGCTCTCGGCCCGGATCTTCGCGGTGGCCGACGTCTGGGATGTCCTCCGGGAGGATCGGCCGTACCGCCGGGCCTGGACCGCCGCGGAGGCGCGCGAATACCTGCGCACGGAGGCGGGAAAGCACTTTGACCCGAGCATCGTGCAGGTCTTCCTACAGCTCGACACGGAGGCGGCGGGCTAAGGCCTCTACATCATCGCCCGGGTCGCGCCCCCGTCGATGAGGATCGTCGTGCCGGTAATGTAGCTCGCGGCATCCGACGCCAGGAACACCGCCAGATTGGCGAACTCGCGAGGATCGCCGTAGCGCCCCAGCGGGATCGCCGCGACGCTCTCCCGCTCGACTTCCTCGGGCGTCCGCCCGGTCGCCTTCGCTCCCGCCTCGTCGACCGCCCGCGTCCGGCCGGTCCGAAGCCGCCCCGGCGCCAGATTGTTGACGAGGATGTTGTGCGGGGCGAGCTCCAGGGAGAGGGTCTTCGTCAGCGCGACGACTCCGGAGCGGAAGACGTTGCTCAGGATGAGGTTCGGGAGCGGCACCTTTACGCCGGACGTAATGATCGTGATAATCCGCCCCCCGCCCTGTTTCTTCATCGGCTCCACCGCGCCCCGGATCAACCGGACCGCGCTCATCAGGTTCTGCTGGAACGCCTGCTCCCACTGGGCGTCGGTGAGCGTCAGCCCGGAGCCTGGCGGCGGGCCCCCGGCGTTGACGATCAGGACATCGAGCCGGCCGAACCGGGTCAACGCGGTGCTGAGCAGGCGGTCGACGCCCTCGGGGCGGGAGACGTCCGCGACGACCCCGACCGCCTTGCGGCCGGTGGTGTTGGCGATCTCCTCGGCCGCGCGCGCAATCGCGTCCTCGCGCCGGCTCCCGATCACGACGTCCGCGCCCGCCTCCGCCAGTCCCTGGGCGATCGCGCGGCCAAGCCCCTCGCTCCCCCCGGACACCACCGCCACGCGCCCGGCCAGATCAACCTTCATCGCTCTCGCCTCCGCTCATCCGCCGGCGTCCCGGCGCACGGGATTTCGCAGCTCCGGAACGCCCTCGAGCCGGCACGCCACCTCGTCTCCGTCCGCGATCACCGCGGCTCCCGGCGTGCCCGTCAGCAGCAGGTCCCCCGGTTCGAACTCGAACACCCGCGAGAAGAACGCCACGAGGGCCGCCGGAGCGAACAGCATGTCCGACACCGTGTTCGTCGCCGCCGCGTCGCCGTTGCGGACCGTCGTCACCCGCAGCCCCGCGAGATCGGGGATCTCGTCCGGGGTGACGATCCACGGTCCAAAGCTCAAGAATGTTGCGAACGACTTGGCCCGCGTGAGGAAACGCGGGTTGCGGCGCAGGATGTCCTCGGCCGTCATGTCCACGATCGGGACGTACCCGAACAACACGTCGGTGACGCGGCGCTCGTCCACGGTCCGGCAGCGCCGCCCGAGCACCAGGCCGAGTTCCGCCTCCGCCGTCACCCGCTGCGACTGGGGGGGTAAGGTGATCGTGTCTCCCGGGCCGATGATCGTCGTCCAGGGCTTCATGAATGCCGCGGGCTCGTCCGGCACGGGCGCGTCGAGATCGCGCGCGTGCGCCCGATAGTTGAGGCCGACCCCCCAGATCTTCGGCGGCCGGCGGTAGGGCGCGGTCAGGCGCGGCTCCCGGAGCGGCGGCGCCGCGGGACGCCCGGCCCGGCCGACCGCGTCCCGAAACTCTGCGAGCGCGTCCTGCTCGATGAACGCCTGGAGCGCCGCGGGGACGCGCAGGCCTGCCGCGGCCGCCACGGCCTCCAGGTCGTAGGCGGCGCCATCGAGGACCACGGCGCCCCGCTCCCCTCCGTTTGCGCGATACGAGGCGAACCGCATGCGTGCTTCATTCGACTCCAAACGGCCCCGCTTCCTCTCGCACGCAGTCTGGGGTGTGCGGGTACGGTATCGGGCGTGCAGGTACGGTCTGGGCCCTGCGGGTACGGTCTGGGGCGTGCGGGTGGCGAAAAATCGGGAGGAGTTCTCTTCGATGCGTTGGAATCTACGGAGAGTTCCGGCGGGCGCATGCGCTCCGCCGATACCGGCTGATGATGCCTTCAACGCGCCAACGCGTCTGCGCGCTCGCTGCCGCAGCACTCGCCCTGTGTGGGCTGCTGGCAGTCGTACCGGGCGACAGCCAGCCATCTCCGGGCGCCGTGCAGGTGCAGGTGACGGGGAGTCCCGCCCCTGTGGCCACGCTCCGCCTTGCGATCGTGACAACCGTCCGGGCGTTGCTTCCCGATGCGCGAAACGCCGACATTACGCTGACCGGGACGACACCGCCGCTCGGGGATCTCCCCTTCTCGTCGCGAACCGCGGTTCAGGCAGCCATCCTCATCACCCCACCTGCGGGCCCGGCAGTCCTCCGTGTGCTGCCGGTCGCGCTCACCAATGTCATCCTGCCATGGTCCGACGCCCAGACCCTCCTGGTCAGCAACAGCCCCGAGACGTTGCCGTTCGGGAAGGTGCTGTTTAACAGCGTCCTCGCGGCGACCCAAACGATGCGGCTGCTCTACCACCACCAGAACGGCTCGAAGGCCCAGCACATGTTCATCACCGTCGCGCTCAGCAACCCGAATCGGACACCGCTCACGCTGTGGGTCAGCGGGGCGCAGAGCGATACCGGGGGGGACGAACTGACACTCGGGCACGCAGCGGCGAGGAGGTTCTTGGAGGCATACTGGGCGCACGCCGGGTTCCTTCTCCAGATCCCGGCCAACACGACCCTGTCCCTGTTTGTCCACGACCTGGCCCCGCTTGCGATCGGGAGCGGGCTGGCGCAACTCCAGGTGGTTGACGGCGACCGGCTGAACCTGCAAGTCGTGGCGCGCCTCGCCAGCGAGACCGAGCCTCCCACGTCCAGCTTCGCGTCCGATTTCGATCGGGAGCACCAGCGGGGCGAGTTCACGCGGCCGCAGATCGCGCGCGCGCTCTCCTACACGGCCGGCGGTCCGCCGGCGGTGATGGCGCTCGGCGCCGATGCGGATCTGCTGGGCGAGGCCACCACGGGCGAGCGGCTTCAGGGCAACTACGGAGTCATGTATTCATTTGAGGTCCAGCTCGCCAACCCGACCCCGGCCCCCGCCGCCGTCGTGTTGATGATGCACGCCGCCGGCGGACGAGCCCGCGGGACTTTCCTTGTCGGCGGCCAGATCGTCGACGGCCCGGTGGTCCAGGCCAACGCCCCCCAGGTGCTCGCCACGCTACGCCTCGCGCCCGGCACGCGCCGGAGGCTGCGCATCGCGACGATGCCGGAGAGCGGCTCGAACTATCCGGTCCGCCTCACCCTCGGCGCCCCGTGACGAACCGCTTCGCCCGGGACACGTGCGGGGCGGATCTGCTGCGCGCGCCGGTACGTAAATGAAGCGCCACCCAGCGCTCGCCCTGGAGGCCGCGCACCGGATCGTCCTCAAGATTGGGACGAGCACCCTGACCGGGGGGCGGCCGGCCGTGGACCCCCGCCGGATCACCGCGATCGCCGAGGACGTCGCGGCCGCGGCGGGCCAGGGACGCGAGGTCCTCGTGGTCTCGTCGGGGGCGATCGCGACGGGCGCCGGCCTCCTCGACCGCCGGAGGCCGGTTCGCCGCCTCTCCCAGAAACAGGCCCTCGCCGCCGTCGGCCAGCCGGTGCTGATGCAGCGCTACAGCGCCGCGTTCGACCGGCTGGGGCTGCGGGTCGGGCAGGTGCTCCTCACCCGCCGCGACTTCGTGAACCGGCGCCAGTATGTGAACGCGCGGCAGACCCTGCTGGCCCTTCTCGCCGACGGGATCGTCCCGATCATCAACGAGAACGACACCGTGGCGACCGAGGAGATTCAGATCGGCGACAACGATACCCTCTCGGCGCTCGTCGCGAGCCTCGTGGACGCGGATCTGCTCGTCATCCTCTCGGATGTCGAGGGCCTCATGACCGCTGACCCGCGTCGCCGCCGGGACGCGCGGCTCATTCCGACCGTACCCCGCATCGACGCGGCGATCCTCCGGGCCGGCGCGCGGACGCCGTCGACGCAGGGAGTCGGCGGGATGGCGACCAAGATCGAGGCGGCCCGGATTGCGACGGAGTCCGGCATTGCCACGGTGATCACGAGCGGCGAGCGGCCGCAGCCTCTGCTGCGCCTGCTGGCGGGCGAGCGCCCCGGCACCGTGTTTCTGCCGGCCGACCGAACGCCGTCGGCCCGGCGGCGGTGGCTGGCGTTTGGGCTTCCCGCCCGCGGCGCCCTCGTGATCGATGACGGCGCGCGCGATGCGCTGCGGCGCGGCAAGAGCTTGCTGCCCGCGGGCCTCGTGGAGGTCGTCGGCACGTTCGCGGAAGGCGAGGCGGTCGCGATCCGCGACCTCCGCGGGCAGGAGGTCGCCCGAGGCCTGGTCAACTACCCCAGCGCCCACCTCGCCCGCATCAAGGGCGTGCGTTCCACCGAGATCGCCGGCGTGCTGGGCGGCAAGACTCACGATGAGGTTGTCCACCGGGACAACCTGGCGCTGCGGAATGAGCGCTGACCTCAGAGGCGACGAGATGAGCACAACGCGGTCGTCGGTTGAGCATCAGGCCGGTGCCGCCCGCCGGGCGGCCGCCCAACTCCATCACGCGGGAGATCCGGCGCGGAAGACGGCGCTCGGCGCGGCCGCTTCGGCGATCCGCGCCCGGGCACAGGCGATCCTGGCGGCCAACGCCCGCGACCTCGACGCGCTCACCGACCGGCCCGCGGCGTTCCGCGACCGGCTCACCATGAGCCCCGCGCGCGTCGAGGGGCTGGCGTGCGCACTCGAGGAGATCGCCGCGCTGCCCGACCCGCTCGGCCGCGTCCTCGATGTCCGGCGGCGTCCGAACGGGATGGAGGTTCGCCGGATCCGGGTGCCGATCGGCGTCATCGCGATGATCTATGAGTCGCGGCCGAACGTGACGGTGGATGCGGCCGGACTCTGCCTGCGGGCCGGCAATGCGGTGATCTTGAGAGGGGGGACGGAGTCTCTGCACTCCGATCAGGCACTCGTGGAGGCCATTCACGAGGGGTTGCGGGCCGCCGATCTTCCTGTCGCAGCGGTCACGCTGCTTGACCGCCGGGATTACGAGGCGATCCGCGAGCTCGTTGGGCTCCGAGGTCTGGTGGACCTCGTGATCCCCCGGGGCGGTGAAGCCCTGATCAACCTCGTCACCGAGCATGCCCGGGTGCCGGTCCTCAAGCACGAGAAGGGTGTCACGCACGTGTTCGTGGACCGCGCCGCCGACCTGGACGCGGCCGTCCGGATCGTCGTCAACGCCAAGACCAACCGGCCCAGCACCTGCAACGCGCTCGAGACCGTCCTCATCGACGCGCCGATCGCCGCCCGGGTTCTTCCGCCGCTCGCCGCCGCGCTCCGGGGCGCGCACGTGGAGATCCGCGGGGACGCGGAGGCGCGCCGGTTCGTCCCCGACCTGATCCCGGCGTCGGCGGACGACTGGGCGGCGGAGTATCTGGACTTGATCCTGGCTGTGCGGATTGTGGATGGCCTCGATGAAGCCCTCGCGCACATCGGGACCTACGGCACCGGTCTCGCGGACGCGATCGTCACCGAGGATCGTGCGCGCGCGGAGCGGTTCGTCCGTGAAGTCGACAGCGCCGCGGTGCTCGTGAACGCCTCGACGCGCCTGGTCGACGGCGGGCAGTTCGGACTCGGCGCCGAGGTGGGCATCAGTACGAGCCGCCTGCACGCCCGCGGGCCGATGGGCGTCGAGGATCTCACGACGACGAAGTGGGTAGTCTGGGGAACCGGGCAGATCAGGGAGTAACCCGTCGGGCACGCCGGGGCCGGCGCACCAGTTCTCCTCCGCAGTTCGGACAGGTCCGGTCCATCTCCGCGGCGCAGGGCGCGCAGAACGTGCATTCGTAGCTGCAAATGAGCGCCTCTCCATCTGCTTCCAGAGAGGCGCCACACTTCTCGCACGTGGTCTTCAGCTCCACAGCCATCGCCCGACCCTCCCGGCACGGGCGGCATCTGGCGAGACCGGGGGCATGCGTCCCAAGGACGCGCTCGTTCGCGACCGTCCCGCGTCCGGAGCGCCCGCAGGGGACCAACTAGTCAGCGTGTACGAGCGGCAGGTTGACCAGGTGCTCGGATAGGAACCAGACCTGAAACTCGTTGGTCCGCAGGACATCGCTGACGAGAAGATCGTTGGTACCCAGATCGCCGTTATCGTCCGCGGACTTTGCCGCCGCTCTGACCTCGCGGATGACGATCTCGTGCGCCTCGAGCAGCCGAGAGATCTGGACCGGCGCTTCCTCACGTCCGCGTGGCGGTCGCGGGATCCGCGTGGTCTCGGCGACGTCCGGGGCCATCGCGATACTGATACCGCCCAGCAGCTGGACACGCTCCGCGATCGCGTCTACGAGCCCCGCCTGCTCTTCGTAGTGCTTGTCGAACAGCAGGTGGAGTTGGTAGAACGTAGGTCCCGCAACCTGCCAATGGTGCTTCTTGTACATGTCGCGCAAGGTCATCGTATCGGCGAGGACCTGTTTGAGCCGGGTAATGCTGTCCACGCACGCCTTTTCCTCGAGCGCGATCGGCAGCGGCGCACGCGACCCGTACGGTTGAATCTCCTTCCCGCGCTGCCCGAGCTGCGGACGCGCGCGGCTCCCGTTGTCGTGTCGTCCCCTGACGGTACTCCCGTGGCGGCGCTTCAAGGTCATCGTTGACACCCTTTCGTCTGTCGGATTCCGGACGGACCTCAACCGGCGGCTCGCCGCCCGGTGAACTGCCGCACCAGCCACAACACGGCCACGGCCCCCACGAATGCGACGACAATGGACCCGATGTTCACGCCCGTGGCGCCGGGGTGTCCGAAGTACCCGAAGATCCAACCCCCCACGATGGCGCCGACGACGCCGATGACCAGATCCCCGAGGAGACCCGCCGGCCCCGCCCCCGGAATCACCATGCGGGCCAGCCAGCCCGCGATGATCCCGACGATAATCCATGCCAGAATACTCATCTCATGTTCTCCTTTGTCCTACACGCGCGGATGAAACGCCGGACCGGGCGCCCGATTTAGTAAGGATCGGCCACCAACCACAGGTGAACCGGGTGGAGTGCCTGGCTCGGCGCACGCAGCCCCGGGCAGGTCCGGACACCGGGCATGCCACGGACGATCACATCCGTGTCCTCGGACACGACGGCTGCCGGGTCCGGGACCGCCGCCTTGAGCGCGCAGACGATGGGATACTGCTGTGCCGAGGCAACACCGGACAACGCCCCGGAGAGCACCACCGCCCCAAGAACAATGACCGCGAGCTTGCGCAAGATCTCCATATGTGTTCCTCCGCTCCCCGTACATTCCAATGATTCCCTGCCCTATCGCGAGCGTACCAGGGCGGGGATTCCGCGGCAGTTCAAAATTGCTCACATTGGTGCTCGAGCCGCACCCGGTGCGCCTAGAAGATCGAGGTCCCCTCTGGACCGGCCTGGGCCAGGTAGGTGTGCGGGTCGAAGAACAGATCGGCGCGGGAACAGCAGAACGTCTCCACGCCTCGAATTCGGAACCCCGCCTGGAGCAGCGGGGCGAGCGCGGGGTGCGGCGCAGGGACGGCGACGTACAGTACCGTCGCCCCGAGGCCTGACTCGCTAGTGAGCCATCGGAGGGCCGCCGCGACGCACGGAACCCCGTCGGCTCGGGCCGCCACGCCGAGCGGCCCCAGACCGGCCGGGGCGGCACCTGGCTCCGCGGAGACGGTCTGCCACACGTACCCATAGCCCTCTTGGGCTACGGGGAGTGCAAGTCTTTCCCAACGTGCCCAACCACCTGCCCCTTCGAGGTCCCGATCTTTTCCATCGTGACCGTCCCCGACGTGGGGATGCGCGCCTCTGGAAAGATGATCACCAATACCCCATTGTCGTATGTGGCATTGGCCTTCTTGACGTTGACCCAGGCCGGCAACGTCGTGACGCCGTGGTAGGGGCCGGCCGCCCATGTTTCTTGCAGATAGTGACCCGTTCGCTGTTGTCCGGGCCCCCGTTGTGCGCTGTGTATGGTGATCATGCGCCCGTCGACTCGGATATGAATGTTGGAAGGCTCCATGCCGGGAACCGGTGTACTCACCATAATCCGATGGCCTTCACGATAGACATTAATGGGGATCTGCCCGGCGGCATAGACGAACCCGTTGGCCACGATGACCTCGGAGAACGGCCCGATGGCGGCGGGAATCGCTTCGGTGTTGATGATCCGCTTCGACATTCCACTGCCTCCGATGCCTCCGAAGATCGTACGTTGCAACCTCAATGTAACGGAGCGAGGAACTCCCGTCTGCTCAAAATTGCTCACTTGCCGGCCATCACAAACGTCTCCGCCGCGGCGGGTCCTCCCCATTCGATGGTCCGGCCATCGACCGTGCCCCGGACCTCGGCGCGGCCGCGCAGTTGGAGAAATACACGGATCGGCGGCGCGGCGCGCCCTGCCGTTCCGGGCGGGCCGGAGACGGGAACGCTTCCGAGGGCGTCTCGGACGCGGATGCGGACCGTCACGGCGGCCCCCTCTTCGCCGGCGGCGATGAGGACCTCGCCGGGGGCCCGGGTGCGCCGGCCCGCGACGACCGGACCCGGGTGCCATCCCAAGTATGCGAGCGACGTAATCGGGAACACCCCGACCAACCCACCCTGCCCCGATCCGGTGGGCGCCCAGAGGAACAGCGCAGGCGGGCGACCGCCGGTCGCGGTGAGAGTGTCTCCCGCTACGTGGAGGCTGCCGTACAGTAGCGCCCCGCCAGCACCCGACGCCTCCCCCCACTCCCACGTCACGCCGCGCCAGGTCCCCCAGTTGTGGTCGTGGTATGCGGGTGCCCGCACGAGACGAAGGGTGGTGCGGGGGGTGCGGATCTCGCCGTCCACCCATCCGCGCACGACGGGCACGACGTATCCCGAAACGACTCCACCCCCGGCCGATTCCGCCGGCGGCAGATAGAACCCGGGCGCCGGCGTGAGCCACACGTTCACATGCGCCCGTGGATCATCGATCGTAACGTGGTAGCGCCCGGCCTCCACGTGGATCTGAGCCGGGCCGATCCGCTGGGCCGCCGCCTGGGCGGAGATACCATCGGGTGACAGCTCTGCGGGGATCACGACGTCCTCCGGCGCCGGGGCCGGTTGACCGCGCCCCCTCGCCCCAACCACGCGCAGCAGGATGCCGCCTTTTCCTTCTCCTCCGGCGAGGACCGTGATGTATCCGTAGGCGCCGGTGGCGGGATCAATATAGTTGAAGTAGTCCCATTCGGCCCACGTTGCGCGGTCCAGAGACGTCGCGTGGTGGAAGTGATCGATGCGGTCGAACAGCGCGTCGGGGGCCGGGGCGCGCCAGGCCCGGTCCGCGGCCTGGTCGGTGTCGTCCGGGACGGCCTGCGTCACATGCGCGGCACGGTCGAGAGACGGAATGCCGGCTGAGGCGTCGGCCGGGACGATCTGGCCGGCCACGCGCAGATAGACGACGCGGTCGTGGATCTCCGGCGCGGCCGCCGTGATCTCCGGGCTGAAGCGCGGCCCGCCGAGCACACGCTCGACGAGGAAGCTGGCGTGCGGAATCGTCAGGAACAGCCCCGTGACGCCGTTGACTTTCAGCACGGCGGGATCGACCCCTTCGGGCAACAGGACGAGATCCCCCCCGGCGACCAGGTCGCGGTCCTGCGCCTGGGCGAGAAGCGCCTCGCCGATCGACAGGAGCGCGATCATGACAGCCACGCCAACGCCGTATCCCAGGAGCAACACCGCGGACCGCCACGGGCGGTCGCTCAGGCTCCGCCACGCGAGCAGCCACGCCGTGGGCGTCACACGATCACCCCATCCCGCATCCGGATCTGCCGGTCGGCCAGCGCGGCCAGGTCGGGATTGTGCGTCACGATGACGACCGCGGTGCCGTCACGGCTCACCTCCCGGAGCAGGACCCCGATCTCCCGTCCGGTGGCCTCGTCCAGTTCCCCGGTCGGTTCATCCGCCAGCAGGAGATCCGGCCGGTTGGCGAGCGCCCGCGCGATCGCCACGCGCTGCATTTCCCCGCCGCTCAGCTGCCCGGGGTGGTGCCGCGCCCGGGACGCCAGCCCGACGCGCTCGAGGAGTATCCGCACCCGTTCCCGCCGCTCCGCGCCCGGAACCCCGGCCTCCATCATCGGAAGCCCAACGTTTTCCTCCGCCGTCAACATCGGGAGAAGAAAGAAGCGCTGAAACACGAACCCCACGTGCCGGAGGCGGAGGCGGGAAAGGGCCCCGTCGCCCAGGCCATCTGTCGGCTGGCCGAGCAACGTGATTCGCCCCGTGGTCGGGAGGTCGACGGCACCGAGCAGGTGGAGCAGCGTGGACTTGCCGCAGCCGCTCGGTCCGACGACCGCGAGGCAGGCGCCCCGCTCGACGCAGACGGTGACGCCCCGCAGGGCATGCACCACGGCGCCCGGCATCCGGTAGTCCTTGACCACCCCGTCCGCCGCCACTACCATACCGGCCGACGGCGCCGGTGCCGTCATGAGAGGACCTCGCCGTGCAGGGTCGCGGCCACGCCGAGCCGCGCGGCCACGGCCGCCGGGTACAGACCTCCGAGCGCGCCGGTGACCAGGAGCAGGCCGATCGTCCGCAGCGCCGCCGGCGCCGTCAAGGTGAAGAAGTGCAGGTTCTGCGGGACGCTTGGCGCGCTTCGGAGAATCGCGTCCAGGTTCTGGCTGATGACGAGGCCCAACAGGAATGCGCCGGGCAGACTCGCGGCGCTCAGCACCACGCCTTCGAGGAGGACCAGGCCCGTGATCCGCGTCTGGGCAAAGCCGATCGCCCGCAGCATCGCGATCTCGCCGAGCCGCTCCTCGAGCGACAGCGTCACGATCGCCGTGATCAAGAGGAACGAGACAGCGACGCTGATCGTGCCGAGGACCAGCGAGAACTGCGTGAAGTACGTGAGTTGCGAGGCGGCCCGCCCGAGGAAACCTTGAATGCTGAGCGCGTCCACATGGGGGTCGCGCGCGGCGATCCAGCGAGCGAGCGCGTCGGCGCCCGCGGGGTCGTCCATCCGCACCAGGATCAGTGAGGCGGCACCCTCCGGCCGACCCTGGAGCCCCCGCAGGGCCGGGGTCGCCAGGGCCACCGATCGCTGGGTGGGCAGATCGAAGTAGAAGTCCGCGATCCCGACCACCCGGAACGTGCGCGGGGCTGCGTACCGGACGACGAACGGTTGCGGCACGGCGGACAGCACCAGCGTGTCACCGAGCTTGACGCCGTCGAGCCTGGCCATGTTGCGGTTGATGACGACCACGCCGCCGCCCGCGGACCCAGGCGGCGGGAGATCGCGTCCGTCCAGGAGCGCGTAGACGCCGGATCCGCCGGCCGGGACGCCGAGCGCAAACGACGGGAACCGATCCGGCCCCCGCCGGACGTACAGGTTGGTCGCCGCCACGGGGACGGCGGCGGCCACGCCGGGCCGCGCGGCGATCGCGGCGGCCAGTCGGTCGCCCGCGGGGATCTCGGCGTTGCTCGAGAACGGGAGCGTCCCGCGGGGCACGACGCGCACGGCGAATCCCAACCGGCTCAGCACCGTGCCGAGGCTGGCCTCCAGCCCCCGAGACAGCATCGTCATATCGAGCAGCAGCGCCCCCGTCACACTGAGGCCGAGGATCACGAGGGCCGTGCGCACCGGGTATCGTCGAAGCGTGCGGAGGACGAGGAACGCGAGCGGCCCCATCGGCGACCTATCGCCCGATCTGCCGGAGCGGCGGCTGGCGCAGCAGCCGCCAGGCGGTGAGCGCCCCGGCGGCGACCCCCAGCATGACGGAGAGCCCGGCGACGTCCGCGAGGAGCGCCGGCGTGATCTGCGAGAAGACCAGCGTCGTATCGAACAGCCGCCGGTAGTACCCGTTGATCGCGGCCGACACGGCGTACCCGAGGCCGATCCCCACCGCGCTCCCCAGCAGCGCGACTCCGGTGGCGATCAAGAGGACCGTCCCCGCGACGCTCGCGCGGGAGATTCCGACGAGCCGCATCAACCCCACCTGCCGGCGGAGCCCTTCCCCGCGCAGCGTCATGATCGCGAGCAGGAACACGCTGCTGGCGAGGATCGAGACGGCGCTGATCGCCCGGTGGAAGCGCGCGATGACTTCGAACGTGCTCGAGTTCCGGCGGGCGAGATCGGCTGAGGTGTACGCGCGGAAGCCGAGCGCGGCCGCGTTCAGCCGCGCCGCCACCACGTTCGCCTGCGCGGGCCTGCGAAGCCGGACGACGATGCTGTCCACTTCGTCCGCGCCGCCCTCCAGTGCCTGGAGGTCCGGCAGGTGCAGCCGGACATCCACGGTGCGGAGCGCGAGCTCGGAAGGATACAGCGTCGGCCGGTAGACACGCGCGAGCCTGACCCGCAGCCACGGCCCGGTCGCGCCTGCCGCGATCTCGAGGATGGCTCCTTCGTGAAGGCCGAGCTGCCTGGCGGACCGCTCGCTCATCGCGATGCCTGGAAGCGCCCCCTCCGCCCCGGCGCCGGCGGCGTGTCCCGTAGGGCCGGCGAGCAGTCCGTACATGACAGCGGCGGCCGCGGCGGCCGCCGGGAGACCCGTCGTGTGGAAGGAGATTCGCATCACGCCTTCATGATAGCAGCCGGCACGCGCGGGGGCCTGGGCGGTCCTTCCCGGGATCGCGGGGTCGCGACGTCGTGCTCCAGGCGATGCCCAGGAGCACCAGGCCCGTCCCGGCGGCGAACCAGATCCCCAACCGGTCTCCGAAGAGGGCCGCCGAGGCGGCGACGCCGACGAGCGGTTGAAGGTACTGCAAAACCGCGGCCACGCTCACCGGCAGGCGCTCGAGGGCCCGGAGCCAGATCTGGATGCCCACGACGGTCACCGGCACGGCCAGGTACACGACGGCGCCGATCCCGACGGCGCTGAGATGCGCGGGCGCATGCCCGAGTTCCCACGCGGCCACCGGCGTGAGCACTGCCGTGCCGGCGATGGAGGTCAACGCGGCGACCGTCACCACCGAGTAGCGGGCGATCAGCTCGACGCTCAGCACGTAGTACAGGGCGACCGCAAGGGACGACAAGACCATCAGCCCGTCGCCTACCAGCGCGGAGATATCGAGCCCCGCCGCGGCCGGGCGGGGCCCGCCGCCGGCCACCAGGACGACGCCGGCGAAGGCGATGCCGAGACCGCACCCCTGCCGGAAGCGGATCGGCTGGTGCAGGCGGACCGCGCCAAAGACGACCACGAGGATCGGGATCAGCGCCGAGATGACGGTCGCCACAGAGGCGGCGGTCTCCCTCACCCCGAGCGTTTGGGAGACCTGCCCCACCCCGACTCCCAATACGCCGAGCGCCCCCACCTTCCACAAGACGCCGGGCGGCGGCAGCGGCCGACGGCGCAGCAAGACGATGAAGAAGGGGGCGGCGACGAGGTAGCGGAGAGCGGTCAGCGTGAACGGGGGAAGATCGCGGAGCCCGAGCTTGGTGACGGGAACCGACCCGCCCCAGATGACCGCGAGGACGAGGAGGACGCCGAGGCGGCCCGGCCTAACCGAGTGCCCGGCGCTCCAGGACGGAGCGGAGCGCGGTCGCGAGCCGATCGTACGTCTCCGTGAGGTCTTCCGGCAGCACCTTGACGTCGCCGAAAACCGGCATGAAGTTCGTGTCGCCGATCCAGCGGGGCACGACGTGGAGATGCAGGTGGTCCACGATGCCGGCGCCCGCCGGCCGGCCGATGTTCATGCCGACGTTGAAGCCCTCGGCATGATACGTCTCCCGGATCGCCGTCATCGTGGCGGACGAAAGCCGGAACATCTCGAGCGCCTCGTCGTCAGCCAGATCCACCGGATCGGCGACGTGGCGGTGCGGCACGACCATGAGGTGCCCGGAATTGTACGGGAAGGTGTTGAGGATCGCGAACGCCCGGCGGCCCTGATAGAGGATCCGGTTCTCCCGGTCTCGCCCCTCCCGAGGCAGCGCGCAGAAGATGCATGTGTTTTCGACGCGCCCGGCCCGCTTGATGTACGGCAGCCGCCACGGCGCCCACAGGTACTTCACCCGGCGCGGCTCCGCCGGAGCCGTTCGAGCGCCTCCTGGGCCGCGGCCTGTTCGGCTTCCTTCTTACTGCGCCCCTGGCCCTCGCCGAGCACCCGGCCGTTGACCTCAACCACCGCGATGAACGCGCGGCTGTGCTCGGGGCCTGCCTGGCCGGTGATCCGGTAGCGCGGGAGACGGCGCTCGCGCTGCTGGATGAGCTCCTGGAGCTGGCTCTTGAAGTCGCCTTCCCCGGGCTCCTCGAGCTGGGACAGCTCGTCGCCGAACCACCGGGTCACACAATAATGCGCCACGCCGAAGCCCGAGTCAACGTACACCGCCCCCACGACGGCCTCGAGCGCGTCCGCGAGCAGCGATGCCCGGGTCCGGCCCCCCCCTTTTTCTTCCCCGCGGCCGAGCTGCAGGTAGCGGCCCAGGTCCATCGTTCGAGCCACCTTGGCGAGCGGTCCCTCGCTCACCAACGCCGCGCGCAGGCGCGCCAGGTCGCCTTCCAACCGCGTCGGGAACATCCGGTACAGGTGGTCGCTGATCACCAGGTTCAGCACCGCGTCGCCGAGAAACTCGAGGCGTTCGTAGTTGTCCCCGTGGCGGCTGCGGCCCTCGGTGCCGGCGGAGCCGTGGACCAGCGCGGTGTGCAGCAGCGTCCGGTCCCGAAGCCGAACGTCCAGTTTGACCTCGAGCTCGGCCAGCAGCGCCTCCCGCTCGGGGGGCAGCGCGTCCACGGTCAGGACGGCCTCCGGATGATGAGAATCGCGTTGTGGCCCCCGAACCCGAACCCGTTGGACATCGCCACGTCGACCCGCGCCGGCCGGGGACTGTTGGGGACGTAGTCGAGATCGCAGTCCGGGTCGGGGAACTCGTAGTTGATCGTGGGGGGCAGCACCTGCCGTTCGATCGCGAGCGCGCAGGCGATCAGCTCGACGCCCCCCGCGGCGCCCAGGAGGTGAGACGTCATGGACTTCGTCGAGCTGACCGGGATGCGCTTCGCGTCCTCCCCGAAGACACGCTTGATCGCCAGGGTCTCGAACTTGTCATTGTACTGCGTGCTCGTGCCGTGCGCGTTGATATAGCTCACCTGGCCCCCGTCCATGCCGGCGTCCCGGAGCGCGGCCACCATGGCGCGTGCGGCCCCCTCGCCCTCGGGGTCCGGCATCGTGATGTGGTACGCGTCGGCGCTCATGCCGTAGCCGACCAATTCCGCATAGATGTGCGCGCCCCGGCGTTCGGCGTGCTCCCACTCCTCGAGGAGCACCACCCCCGCGCCCTCGCCCATGACGAAGCCGTCCCGCTCCGCGTCGAACGGCCGCACGGCCTTCTCGGGGGCGTCGTTGCGCGTGCTCATCGCCTTCATGGTACAGAACCCCGCGAGGCTGAGGGGGGTGATCGCCGCCTCTGTCCCGCCGCTCATCATCGCCACCGCATCCCCCCGCTGGATGATGCGGAACGCTTCTCCGATCGCGTGGCCGCCGGTGGCGCACGCCGAGACGACCGAGAAGTTCGGTCCACGAGCGCCCACCTGCATGCTGACGATGCCGGAGGCCATGTTGATGATCATCATCGGGACAAAGAATGGACTGACCCGGCTGGGACCACGCTCGAGGAGGATCCGGTGCTGGTCCTCCCAGGTGCGCGCGCCGCCGATCCCGGTCCCGATGATGACCCCGATCTGGTCCCGATTGTGCGGGGTGATCGCGAATCCCGCGTCGTCGAGGGCCAGCCGGCTTGCCGCGACCGCGAAATGGACGAACCGGTCGTTCCGGCGGACCTCTTTTCGATCCAGGTAGAGCCCGGGATCGAAGTCGGCGATCTCGCCGGCGATCTTGGATTCGAACGGCTCCGGGTCGAACGCGGTAATCCGGTGGACGCCGGACCGGCCTTCCATCATGGCGTTCCAGAACGCGTCCTTGCCGGTGCCGATCGGGCTGACGACACCAAGCCCAGTGAGCGCTACCCGCTTCTGCATTCAGTCTCCTTTACAACGCGGCCGCGTCGCACGCCACCCCGTGCGCCGCGGGTCAACACGGCGGAAACGAAGAACGGAGACCACCGGCGCGCGGCGCTGCGAGGAGGCTACTCCGCGGGCGCCTCGACGTGGCTTTCGATGTACTTGGCCGCCTCGCCGACCGTGGCGATCTTCTCCGCGTCCTCGTCCGGGATCTCCAGATCGAACTCCTCCTCGAGCGCCATGACGAGCTCCACGACGTCGAGTGAGTCCGCCCCGAGGTCCTCGACGAACTTCGACTGTGGCGTGACCTGATCGGGCTCCACGCCGAGCTGCTCGACAACGATTCCCTTCACGCGATCAAACACCGGTGCCATCCGACAACCACCCCCTGGGCCGTGCATACTAGCGCATGACGAGTCCGCCGTCCACGTTCAAGACCTGGCCGGTGATGTAGGTGGCCTCGTCCGACGCGAAGAACGCCACCGCCGCGGCCACTTCCTCCGGCATCCCGGTCCGTTTCATGGGGATATGATCCACGAAGAAGGACCGCTGCGCCTTGGTGAGCCCCGCCGTCAGCCCGGCCTCGATGTAGCCGGGCGCCACCGCGTTCACGGTGATCCCCCGCCCGGCGACCTCCTTCGCCACCGCCTTCGTGAACCCGATGACGCCGGCCTTTGCCGCAATGTAGTTCGCCTGCCCGGGGTTCCCGACCTCCGCCACGATCGAGCTCACATTGACGATCCGGCCGCGCCGCTGCCGGATCATCTCCCGGAGGACGGCGCGGGTGCAGTAAAATGTTCCGTGCAGATTGACGGCGATGATCTCGTGCCAGTCCTCGTCCCGCATCCGGATCAGCAGGCCGTCCCGTGTCAGCCCGGCGTTGTTCACGAGGATATCGAGACGGCCGTGCCACTCGAGGGCCTCCTCGCACAACCGCCGGCACGCGTCGGGCGACGCCACGTCCGCCTGGATGATCCGGCCCGTCCCGCCGATCTCGCCGAGCCGGCGGAGCGTCTCTTCCGCCCCCGCGGCGTTCCGGCTGTAGTGGACCACGATCGCGATCCCTTCGCGGGCGAGCCGCATGGCGGTGGCGCCGCCGATGCCGCCGGAGGCGCCCGTCACGAGCGCGACGCGGGGATCCGCCGTCATCCGACCCGCGCCCCGGTGAGCGTGGCCGCCGTGGCCGCGCGCGACGCCGCGTCCTCGACGTGACACGTCACGGCCTCCACCGTTCGCTTGATCATCCCGCTCAGCGTGGACCCCGGACCGAACTCCACGAACAGCCGGACGCCGGCCGCGTGCATCGCCCGCACGGATTGTTCCCACAGCACCGGCGAGGCGACCTGCCGGAGCAGCGCCCGGCGAATTTCGTCCGGCGTTTGGACGGGCGCAGCCGAGGCGTTGGCAAAGATGGGGATGCGGGCCGGTGCGATCGGGACGCGCTCGAGGTCGCGGGCCAGCCGCTCCGCCGCCGGGCGCATCAAACTCGTGTGGAACGGTGCGCTCACAGGCAGCAGCACGGCGCGGCGCGCGCCTTGGGCCCGGGCGGCGTCCACCGCGGCCCGCACCGCGGGGGCCTCACCACCGATCACGACCTGGCCCGGACTGTTGAAGTTCGCGGCTTCGAGCACGCCCAGGTGCGAGTGTGCCGTGCAGAGCGCCTGGACCTGATCGGGGGTGAGTCCCATCACCGCGGCCATCAGCGTGTCGCGGCCGGCGCAGGCCTCTTGCATGTACGTGCCCCGCAGGCGGACGAGCTTCACCGCCTCCTCCAGGTCGAGGGCGCCCGCGCATACGAGGGCGGTGTACTCTCCCAGGCTCAATCCGGCCGCGCACGCCGGCTCCACGGGCACCGTGGCCAGCGCCGCGAGGCTCGTCACCAGAATCGCGGGCTGCGTGTTCGCGGTCTGGCGAAGGGCTTCCTCCGGTCCGTCCGCGCACAGGCGCAATACGTCGAACCCAAGCGCCGCGCTGGCCCGGTCGAAGAGCGCGCGCGCGGCGGGAAACTGCGCCGCGAGCTCACGGCCCATCCCCACGTACTGGGCGCCCTGGCCGGGAAAGACGGCGGCGATGCTCATCGTGGCCGGACCCTCAAGCGGCGCCGCCCCACCGGATCGCGCATGCCCCCCACGTGTACCCGGCGCCGAAGGCGACCATCACCCCGAGATCGCCGTCGCGGACCCGGCCCGCCTTGACCGCCTCGTACAGCGCGACCGGGACCGACGCGGCCGAGGTGTTGCCGTAGGACTGCACGTTGATATAGAACTTCTCAATAGGGACGCCGAGCCGCCGCGCGGCCGACTCGATGATCCGGATGTTGGCTTGGTGCGGGATCACGAAGTCGATGTCGGCGGTCGTGAGTGATGCGTTCCGCAGGGCCGCGGCCGCCGCCTCCGGAATCGCCCGGACCGCGAACTTGTACACTTCCGGCCCGACCATCGAGATGTAATGCTCCTGGCGCTCCACCGTTTCGAACGACGCCGGCCGCCGGCTGCCCCCGGCCGCCAGATACAACTGGTGCCGACCCCCGCCGTCGCCGCCGAGGGAAAATGAGAGGAACCCGCTCCCCGGCCGCGCCGGCCGCAGGACGACCGCGCCGGCGCTGTCCCCGAAGAGCACGCACGTCGAGCGGTCGCGCCAGTTGGTGATGCGGGACAGCGTCTCCGCGCCGACGACGAGCACCGTGCGGGCCTGCCCGGAGACGATCGCTCCGTGCGCGACGCTCAACCCGTACATGAAACTCGAGCACGCGGCGGACACGTCGAGGCACCCCACGGTCCGGGTCCCGAGCCGGTACTGGAGCAGACAGGCGACGTTCGGGAACACCATATCCGGGGTCGTCGTCCCGACGACGATGAGATCGAGATCGCCCGGCGCCACCCCGGCCGCCTGCAAGGCTTCACGCGCCGCCCCGTAGGCAAGGTCGGAGCTCGCCTCGTCCGGCGCCGCGATGCGGCGCTCGCGGATGCCGGTGTGGGACTGGATCCACTCATCGGTCGTGCCGACGCGCTCTCCGAGTTCCGCGTTCGAGAGCACGTGCGCGGGCACGTACCGGCCGAGACCAACGATCGTGGATCCGGTCAGCACTCCGGCGCCTCCTTCAACACTGGTCGGCGGGAGATCCCGGCGAGACCGCCAGCTCGGCGAGGCGTCCGACGTCCGCCCGGATCGCGTCCACCATCTGTGCCCGGACGGAGTCGGCCGCGAGCGCCACCGCGTTTCGGACGGCCTTCGCCTTCGAACTGCCATGGCTGATGATGCAGATGCCGTTGACACCCAGCAGCGGGGCCCCGCCGTACTCCGTATGGTCCATCCGCCGGGCCAGCGCCCGCAACCGCGGCCGGGCGAGCGCGACGCCCAACCGCACGAGGACGCCACGGCTCAGTTCTTCGCGCAGGAGCGTGAAGATCCCGACCGCCAGCCCTTCCCCGAACTTCAGCACGACGTTGCCGACGAAGCCATCGCAGACCACCACGTCGGCCGCCCCGTTGAAGAACTCGCGCCCTTCCACGTTGCCGGTGAAGTGGAGCCCGGACCGCCGGAGCAGCTCGGCGGCGCGGATGACGACCTCGTTCCCCTTCGTGTCTTCTTCCCCGTTGCTGAGGAGACCCACGCGGGGCGTGGCCACGCCGAGCACCCGGGAGGAGTACACACTGCCCATCACCGCGAACTGCAGCAGGTGCTTCGGCCGGCAGTCCACGTTCGCGCCGACGTCGAGCATGATCGCCCGCCCGCGCAGCGTCGGCAGCACCGCGGCGATCGCGGGACGATCGATGCCCTCGATCCGCCCGAGCGTCAGGAGGGCCGCGGCCATCGCGGCGCCGGTGTTGCCGGCGCTGACCATCGCGTCGGCCTCGCCCCGCCTGACGAGCTCGACCGCGACGACTACGGACGCCCGCCGCTTCCGGCGCAGCGCCATCGCGGGTGCCTCGGCCATCTCGATGACTTCCGGGGCCTCTTCCACGCGGATCGGCAGACGGTCCGCGGCCATGGAGTGCAGTTCGGACTGAAGCCGGGCGGTCGGGCCGACGAGGATGACCTCGATCCCGAGTTCCCGCGCGGCACTGACGGCGCCGGCCACGATCTCGTGGGGGGCGTGATCGCCACCCATCGCGTCGATCGCGACCCGCATCAGCCCGCGCCCGTCGCCCATCGGCGCTTCGCCGCCTCGGCCGCTACGCGCCGCCCTTCTCCTCCGGTGCCTTCACCTCGATCACCTGCCGGCCCGCGTAGTGCCCGCAGGTGGGGCAGACCCGGTGCGGGACCATGCGCGCGTGGCACTGCGGGCAGTCGACGAGCGTCACCGCTCGGACCTTGAAGTGCGCCCGCCGGGAGGCCGTGCGCGCCTTGCTGAACCGTCGCTTCGTCAGTCCCATCGTCCACGCTCCTTCTCTCTCTCGGCCCGGCCGCTACGGCCCCTGACTGCCGCGCCCGCGTCGCGATCGCGTCCCGCGGGACGGCTCCGGGGGCGCCCACTGCTGAAGCGGCGCCAGCCGCGGGTCGATCTCTCGCGCCTCGCACGCGCACCGGGCGCGGTTGCGGTCCGCGCCGCACTGGGGACACAACCCCCGGCAGTCCTCGCGGCACCGCGGCGCGATCGGCAGCGCGAGAATCAGATTCTGGCGTACGACCTCGGTCACGTCGATCACGTCGCCGGGCTCGATCGGCAGGAAGAAGTCCTGGGGCTCCAGCTCCTCTCGAAGCGCGGTGGCCGCGGCGTCCGGCCGGTAGAACTCCTCGTTCACCGCGACCTCGAGCGGCTGCTCGAACCGCGCAAGACACGCCCCGCAGACCAGGCCGACGATCGTCCGGATCTCTCCGGTCAGGCAGACTGTTTGGCCGGTCCCGCTCAGCACCAGCTCCCCCGCCAGGGGGTGGGGAAGCGTAAGCTCTTCCGCGGGCGGATCCAACCGCTCGCGGAACGCGAGCACGCGGATGGCGTACCGATCGGCCAGCAGCTCACCGACGTTAACGCGCACACCGCCACCTCACGACACGTGCCCGGGCGGGCGCACTGGCTCACGCGCGTCATGATCCACGCCGCAGGCCCAGCCGCCGGTACCGGGCACGTCAATTCATTATACGGACGCCATTTTTCCGTTGTCAACTGCAGCCGGCGCGTCTGCCGCGGGCGGCGCCGCCGTGCGGGCCGGCCCGGGGACGCCGGATCCCCCCACCTGCTCGGCGAGAATGGCCCGGCCGCGCTGGACGGTCGCGAGAATGCCCGCCACCTCACGCTCGAGGCGCCCGAGCACGTCGAAGGCGTACGCGGCGGACTCTCGCCGTGTCTCCGCGGCTTCCCACGCCGCCGTCTCGCGCAGCTGCCGGCTCTGGAGCTCGGCCGCGCGCGCCAGGGTGCCGTCCTCGAGCGCGCGACGCGCGTGGTCCTCGGCCTCCACGATGATCCGCCGCGCCTCGTCTTGGGCGCGCTGCAGCACGGCCTCGGCCTCGGCCTGGACCGCGGCGGCCTGCTGGATCTCCCGAGAGAGTGCTTCGCGCAGGTGCCGCAGCAACCGGCGCGCCTCCACGTCCCGCGCGGCCCGCCGCCCGGGCCGGAAGAACGACGGAGAAGCGGCCAGGACCGCGTCCAACCGATCGAGGCACTCAGTAATCGAGCGGGGCGCCGGGCCCTCTGGACCGGCGGCGGTGTCAGGAACCGTCATACCGCGTCACCTCGCGTGCCGTGATCTGATCTTCTGCGCCAGCCGGCGTAGCACGCTCGGCGGGACCAAGCCGGCTACCGATCCCCCGAACTGGGCGACCTCCCGGATCAGGGTCGAGCTGAGATAGCCGAACTCCGGGCTCGTCATCATGAACACGGTCTCGATCTCCGGGCGGAGCCGCTTGTTCATCGCCGCCATCTTGAGCTCGAACTCGAAGTCCATCACCGCGCGCAGCCCTTTGACGATGATGCGGGCCCCGACCGCACGGGCAAACTCCACCGTGAGCCCGTCGAAGTCCCGGACCTCGACCCCCGCGATTCCCGCCGTCGCGGCGCGGAGCATGGCGACGCGGTCGATCGTGGAGAACATCGCCTGCTTCTCGACGTTGGTCGCGACACCGATCACGACGCCCCCAAAGATCTCGCGGGCCCGGGCGACGATATCGAGGTGGCCGTTGTGCACAGGGTCGAAGCTCCCCGGATACACCGCCACGGTCTCCCGGCGGGGACGCGCGCCTCCCCGGGATGTCATGCGCCCTCCCCCCTTTCGTAGAACCACAGCCCGGTCTCGCCGTAGCGGGCCGCCCGGACGCGCCGCAGGCCGGCGATGTCCGCGGGATCGTCGCGCCAGTGCCCTTCCGCGACGACGATCCCCCCCGGCGCGAGGACGCCGGACGCGGCGATCCGGTGAAGCGCCTCCGCGGCGAGGCCCTGCCCGTACGGCGGGTCGAGCACGATCAGATCAAAGGAGGTGCCCGCCCGCGCGAGGGCGGCGATCTCGGTGAGGGCGTTGGCCCGCCGGACCGTTCCGCGGTCGCTCAGGCGCGCCGCCTCCAGATTCTGGCGGATCACCCCGGCGCTGTGGCCGTCCCGCTCGACGAACACAGCCTGCGCGGCCCCCCGGCTCAGCGCCTCGATCCCCAGCCCGCCCGTGCCGGCAAACAAGTCCAGCACCCGCGCATCAGCGAGGCGGGGGGCGAGCGCATTGAACAGCGCCTCTTTAACCATATCCGAGGTCGGACGGACCCCGCCGCGGCCTGGCGTCCGGAGCCGGGTGCCCTTCGCCGCCCCCGACGTGACGCGCATCGCTTACCCGACCTCCACGTTCGCCGCCAGGGCTGCCTCGAAGCGAGCCTGAAGAGCGCGGGCGATGCCCCTGTGCTCGGAGCGGCCGAGCCGCGGATCGTCCGCGAGGAGGGCCGCGGCGTCCCGCCGGGCCCGCTCCAGCCACTGTCGGTCGCGTGGAAGCTCCGCGACCCGCAGGTCGCCCCGGCCATGCTGGCGGAGACCCCCGGCAGGTTCCTGGCGGTTCTCGACCAGATCACCGATCCCCCGGAGCTCGAGATCCCGGTCGGCGATCCGGAAGCCGTCGGCCGTCTCCACCATCACGTCGAGGCGCGCGCGCGCGTCATCCGTCTTCGGATCGGCGATCAGGATGCAGTACGATTGATGGGCGCTGCGGCCGACCCGGCCGCGGAGCTGGTGGAGCTGGGACAGCCCGAACCGGTCGGCGTCTTCGACGACCATCACGCTCGCGTTGGGGACATCGATTCCGACTTCGATCACGGTCGTGGCGACCAGGACGTCGATCGCCCCGGCCCGCAGCGCCCGCATCGCCTCATCGCGCTCGTCGAGTTTCATCCGGCCGTGCAGGACCTCCACCCGCAGGCCGCGCATCGGGCCCTCGCGGAGGCGGAGGGCCAGGTCGGTCGCCGCCTCGGCGGCGAGCTTATCGGACTCCTCGATCAGCGGGCACACGACGTAGGCCTGCCGGCCCTCCCGCACCTGCGCGCGGACGAACTCGTACACCTGCGGCCGGCGCGTGCTGGGGCGGTGGAACGTCTTGATCGGGGACCGGCCCGGGGGCAGCTCGTCCAGCACCGAGACATCGAGGTCGCCGTACAGGGTGAGCGCCAGCGTCCGGGGAATCGGCGTGGCCGTCATCACCAGCACGTCGAGCCGTTCGCCCTTATCGCGAAGCGCCGCGCGCTGGGTGACCCCGAAGCGATGCTGCTCGTCCACGACCGCGAGGCCGAGCCGGGGGAATGCGACGTCGCCTTCGATCAGCGCGTGCGTGCCCACGACGACGTCCGCCCGGCCGTCACGGATCCGCTCGAGCGCCTCCTGGCGTGCCGTGCGCGAGAGGCCGCCGATCAACAGGACGACCGCGGCGCCGACCGGCTCAAGCAGGGCGCGCAGGGTCAGGTAGTGTTGCCCGGCGAGGATCTCCGTCGGCGCCATGAGCGCCCCCTGGGCGCCCCCACCGACGCAGCGCAGCAAGGCGGTCGCCGCGATGATGGTTTTGCCGGATCCGACATCCCCCTGCAGCAGCCGGTTCATCGGATGCGGCTCCTCGAGGTCGCGCAGGATCTCCCCGATGACGCGCCCCTGCGCGCCCGTGAGCCCGTACGGAAGGCCTGCGTGAAACCGGGTGAGGAGGTCGGCCGGGTCCCCGTAGCGGAGCGTCCGCGTCTCGGCCTCCTGCGCCGCTTTCCGCCTGAGGAGCAGGAGTTGAAACAGCAGGAGTTCCTCGTAGACGAGCCGGCGCTGCGCGGCGGTGTGCGCCTCGAAGCTGTCCGGAAAATGCGCCTGCCGGAGCGCGACCGGCAGGACGGGAAGGTCGTGGCGGCGGCGGAGCGCCTCGGGCAGCCACTCCTCCTGCGCGGACGCATGCTCGTCCAGCGCCCGCGCGACGATTGTCCGGAGCGCCCGCTGGCTCAGACCTTCCGTGCTGCCGTAGATGGGGACGATCCGGCCGACGTGAAGCGTCTCCTCGCCGTCTTCGAGCAGTTCGAACTCGGGGGCCACCATCTGCACCTCCCCCGCCTGCCGCTGGACGCGGCCGTGCAGGATGAGGTGAGCGCCCTGGCGGAGCTGCCGGGCGAGGTAGGGCTGATTGTACCAGACCGCGTGGAGGACACCGGACCCGTCGGTCAGGACCGCCTTCGTGATCACGAACCCGCGCCGCCGCCGCGGCCGGAACTGCTGCACGCGGCCGACGGTTGCCTGCACCGTCTCGACGGCGCCGTGGGTCAGATCATAGATGGGGCGGAGATGTCCGCGATCCTCGAGGCGGCGCGGGAGGCGGTAGAGCAGGTCGGCCACGGTGTAGATCCCGAGACGATCACTGAGGAGTCTCGCGCGCATCGGACCGACACCCTTGGCGTACTGAATCGGGGGGGTGTCCACGGCCGTCGCGGCGGCGGGGGGCGTACGCCTGGAGGGCACGGCGGGGAGGGATGCGGGGACCGCCTGGCTCGAGCCCGCCAGGAGCTTCCCCCTCCGCGAGTTCGCCATGCCGCCCGCCTCCTGCGTCGAAGTGCTGCTGTCGCCCCGGGGCGTGCCTGGCCCGAAACAACTGCCGATCGGTTCCATGAGGCAATTCTACGCGCGGGCCGTTGCCCCTGCCCCATCGTGTGTTATACTGATTCCGATAGCACCGACAGGAGGAATCATCGATGGCACGGCGCTGTGCGGTGTGCGGCAAAGAGCCGCGTACCGGGAATACGGTGAGTCACTCGCACCACAAGACGAAGCGGCGGTTCAATCCGAACCTGCAGCGCGTGCGCGCGTTGATCGCCGGGGGTCGCCGGCGGGTCATGGTGTGCACCGCCTGCCTGAAAGCCGGCAAGGTGACGCGGGTCGCCTGACTGCTCCGTCACATGACGCCCGGCCGCCCGCCGGTCCGAAGTCCCGCGATCAGCGCGACGAGTTCCGGACGGTCCAGCACGTAGCGGTCCCCGCAGAACCGGCACGTCACCTCCGCCTGTCCCTCCTGCTCGAGCAGTGCTTCGAGCTCGTCCGGACCGAGCCCGCAGAGCATTTCCTCCACCCGGCGGCGGCTGCACCGGCACCGAAACGCGACCGGGCTCACCGTCCCAAAGAACGGGTCCATTCCGCCGAGGGCCGTCGTGAGGATCTCCTCCGGCGAGCACCCATCGGCGACGAGCTGCGTGATCGGGGGCAGGCGGTGCGCCCGAGCCTCCAGATCCGCCACCACCTCCGCGGACGCCCCCGGGAGTGCCTGGACGCAGAGGCCGCCCGACGCCAGCACGTGGAGGTCGCGGTCGACGAGCACACCGAGGGCCACCACGGACGGGATCTGCTCCGACGCCGCCAGATATGCCGCCACGTCCTCGGCGATCTCCCCAGATACGAGGGGCGCACTGCCGTGATACGGCGTGCGCATACCCAGGTCCCGCGTGACATGCAGCGTGCCCTGCCGGCCGACGAGACCCCCCACATCTAGCTTCCGCTGCGCCGTCTCCGGAAGGTCGGCGCGCGGGTTCATGGCGTACCCGCGCACGTGTCCCTTCGCGTCGGCCTGCGCGACGATCGCCCCGATCGGCCCGTCGCCAAGCACCCGCAGCATGAGGGACTGGTCGGCCTTCAGGCCCGCGCCGAGCAACGCCGCCGCCGTCAGGCTGCGGCCAAGGGCCGCCGTCGCGGTGGCGGACATCGTGTGCCGGATCCGGGCGTCTTCAACGGTCTCGGTCGTGACGGTCGCCACGGCCCGGATCCGTTCGCCGGCGGCGGTGCCGCGAATCATGTAGTCGCGCATTGGTCCCTACTCCTCGTGAGTCTCAACCTTCCACCCAAACATCGGGTTGGCAGGGCCGTGCCCCCGTCCGAGCGGGAGCGCCGCCTCGATCGCCCGGGTGATGAACGTCTTCGCGCCGCGAACCGCCGCCGGAGGGGTCTGCCCGCGGGCCAGCCCGGCGGTGATCGCGGCCGAGAACACGCACCCGGTGCCATGCGTGTGCTTCGTGGGCACCCGGCGGGCCTCGAGGCGCTCGACGCGGGCGCCGTCGAAGAAGACGTCAACCGCCCCGCCCTCGAGGTGGCCGCCTTTCACGACGACGCAGCGGGGGCCGAGCGCGCCCAGCGCGCGCGCGACGTCTTCCATCTGCTCGATCGTCCGGATCTCGCGTCCCGTCAGCTGGCCGGCCTCATGCAGATTGGGCGTGACGACGAGCGCCAGCGGCAGGAGCGTTTTCCGGAGCGCTGCCATGGCCTCGGGCCGGAGCAGCAGCGCGCCGGCCTTGGAGATCATCACCGGATCGACCACGAGCCGGTCGATCCGATAGCGGCGGATTCGGTCCGCCACGATCTCGATGATCGGCGCACTGCTGAGCATCCCGGTCTTGGCCGCGTCCACCCCGATGTCCGTCACGACCGCGTCAATCTGTTTTGCGACGTCGTCGGGGCGCAGCTCGACAATCCCGGTGACCTCAGCGGTGTTCTGCGCGGTCACGGCCGTGATCGCGGTCATCCCAAACACGCCCAAAGCGGAGAACGTCTTCAGGTCCGCCTGAATGCCCGCGCCGCCCCCGGAATCGGAGCCTGCGATCGAGAGCGCACGTGGAATCGCCGTCCCAGCCATCTCTGCCTCCCTCATCCCCGGTGGCCGAAATGGTCCCAGCCGGCCGCGACCAGTGGGTCCCGGCTGCGGGGACCGGCGATCCACCGCCCCTCGGCCAAGGGCAGAATCTCGCCGATCTTCGTCATTGGAACGCCGGTGGCCTGGACGAGCGCGGGTGCGAGCGCCGAGAACGCCGGACCCGCCGTAAAGAGCAGTTCGTAGTCCTCACCGCCGCCGAGCCCCCATGCTGCCGGATCGACCCCGGCGGTCCGCGCCACCTCGATCAGCCCGTCTGCCAGGGGCAGTCGCGCGAGGTCGAGGCGAACGCCGACCCCGGACGCCTCAACCAGACGGAGCAGGTCTGAGGCCGTGCCGTCGCTCGTATCGATCACCGCAGTCACCACCCCGCTCGCCGCAAGCGCTTGACCGGCCGCCACCCGCGGGGTGGGACGCCGGTAGGCAGCCACGAGCCGCTCGCCGGCCCCCGCCGCCCGCGCCTGGGGGTGGCGGAGGAGAAACAGCCCGGCCGCGGCTTTGCCGACCGCCCCGGTCACCCACACGCCGTCGCCGGGCTGGGCTCCGTCGCGCCGAAGAACGGTCTGCGCCTCGCCGAGCGCCGTGACGTCGATGATGAGCGGCCCCGAGGTCCGCGAGACGTTCCCTCCGACCACCGCAGTCCCGGAAGCGGCTGCGGCCTCCGCGAGGCCGCGATAGATCCCCTCCACCATCTCGATGGGCGTGTCAGGCGGCAGCGCGAGCGAAACGAGCGCGTAGCGCGGCGTCCCCCCCATGGCCGCGATGTCGCTCAGGTTCACGGCGAGCGCCCGCCAGCCGATGTCGGCGGGGGCGGACACCTGGCGGTCGAAGTGCACATCCTCCACCTGGATGTCACACGTAGCGAGAAGCTGGCCCGACACGGACAGCACGGCCGTATCGTCGCCGATCCCCACCCGAACGCCCGGCCCCGCGGCCGGCACGAGCCGCCGGAGCCGTTCGATGAGGGCAAACTCCCCGAGCGCGGCGACGTCGCCGCCGGGCCTATCCGGCGAGGGTGGCATCGACCTGCTCCCTCAGGCGGCGGGTCGCGGCCACCATGTCGTCCGCCAGGGTGACCGCGGTGATCACGGCCACCCCCGCGGCGCCCGCCCGGAGCACGGCGGCAGCGTTCTCCACCGTGATCCCCCCGATCCCAATGACCGGGAGCGGGACAGCCCGGGCGATGGCCCGGATCCGGTCGAGCCCCACCGGCGGGCCGGCGTCGGCCTTCGTCCCTGTCGCATAGACGGCGCCGACGCCGAGGTAGTCGGCACCGCTACGCCAGGCGGCCGCGGCCTCGGCCTCGGTCGCCGCGGAGACGCCGAGCACCCGGCCGCTCCCCAGGAACCGGCGTGCGTCTGTCGCGGGGAGATCCTCCTGCCCGACATGGGCGCCATCGGCCCCGGCCGCGAGCGCAACATCCACCCGGTCGTTCAGAACGAAGGTGACACCGGCCGCACGGCACAACGGCGCAATGGCGCGCGCCGTCTCAATGATCACGCGGGCCGGTTTCTCCTTCATCCGCAGCTGCACCGCCGTCGCGCCGCCCAGGATCGCGGCCTCGGCGATCTCACGGTGCGACCGGCCCCGCGCCTCGGCGTCGGTGATCACGTACACTCGCCAGTCACGCTTCATGCGCGCAGCCACGCACGGCCCAGCACAGCTGCGGCGTCCAGCCGAGCCAGCGCGTCCAAGAGCCTCACGCGGAACGTCCCAGGTCCCGCCGCCGTCTCGGCCGCATGTTCGGCCGCCACCTCGAAGCAGAGCAGCCCCGCGGCGGCGGCGAGGAGCGGATCCGCCTCCACCGCGGCCATCGCGGCGATGGCCGCGGTGGCCATGCAGCCGCTCCCCGTGATCCCGGCGAGCAGCGGATCGCCGTTCTCGATGCGGACAACCCGGTCGCCGTCGGTGAGGACGTCCACCACCCCGGTCGCCACCACCGCCGCACCGGTCCGGCGGGCCAGGTCGCGGGCGAGCCGGTCGACCGCCTCCACCCGGCCGGTCGCATCCACTCCCCGCACGCCGCCGGCGTGCCCGGCGAGCGCCGCGATCTCTCCCGCGTTGCCCCGGATGCACGCGATCCGCAGCCCGCCGAGCAGCCGCTCGGCTTGGGCCGTCCGGAACGCGGTGGCCCCCGCCCCGACCGGGTCCAGGATCACGGGGATGCCCATGGCGTTCGCCCGGCGGCCGGCGAGCATCATGGCGTCGACGGTCTGGACGGTCAGGGTGCCGATGTTCAGCGCGAGTGCACCGGCCGCGGCCACCATCTCCTCCACCTCCTCCGGCGCGTGCGCCATGACGGGCGCAGCGCCGAGGGCGAGCGTGACGTTCGCGACGTCGTTGATCGTGACGGTATTCGTGATGTGATGGACGAGGGGCCGCCGTTCACGGACGCGGGCCAAGAGCGCCGCCGCGCCGGCCGCGGTCACGCCCGTCATGCCCCGCGCCTCCGTCCGCCAAGGACGTGACGCAGCCAGTGCGCCATCCGGAGCGGAAGGTTCGTCCGGGCGATCACCGCCGTCATCGCTGATTCGGAGACCGTGTCCGGCTCGTACACGACGTGAACACTCCCCCCCGCCTGATCAACGCGGGCCGCCGTGACGCCGGGGAGCTCCTCCAGAGCCCGCTCCACCCGCCGCGCTCAGAGGTGACAGCGGAGCCGCCCGGTCTTGACGGCGATCGTGGCCGTACGGGCGCGATCTCCCGGACGGCCGCCGCCGGGTGCCGGCCCGGGGGTGCTCACGAGGGCACCGGTCCGAGGCCCCGCGCCGGGATCCGGCGCAGCACCCGGACTACAAGGTACCCGAGGACCGCGCCGGGGCCGCTGCTGGCGAGGAACGCCCACATGAACAACCAGACCGTCAGGTGAGACCCGGGAACAAAGAGCGGCTTGAACGCCAGCGCGGCCAGCGGCGCTCCGATGAGCACCGTGCCGATCGGCTCGCACAGCGCCGCCGCGTCGTTGCGCAGCAGGCGGTAGGCGTACCCGACCGCCAGCGCGCCGAACGGACTCCCGGGAAAGGCGAACACCGTCCCTGTGTGGAGGACGTTGCGGAGGATCGCGGTGACGAGCGCCGCCCCGGCCGCGTACCACGGCCCCACCAGGATGCCCGCCACGGCGTTGACCGCGTGCTGAAACGGTGCGACCTTGGCCGGCCCCACCGGGAAGCTGACCGTCCCCAACACCGTGGCGATCGCGGCAAACATCGCGGCGAGCACCAACCGCCGCAGGTGCTGTCCGTGCTCACTGGATCCGTCTCCGTTCATATCGGCCACTCCTCCTTTCGCCACGCCATCTCCCAGAACAGGTACTCGTAGCGCTGACTCGTCAAGAACACCTCCCGGAGCGCGTCTCCGCGTTCCGGAGGCAGTTCCGTCCCGAGCCGGTCGAGCAGGCCGGCCAGCCACCGCGCCATCGCCTCGTACTCGTCGGACGTGTACATCTTGATCCAGTTGACGTAGAGGGGCTGGCGTTCGGGCAGTCCCCCCGCGCGCAGCGCGCTGGCGATCTCCCAGTACCCGTACGCGCACGGGAGAATCGCCGCAAGGATCGTCGCGAGATCACCCGTCTCGGCCGCCAGGCGCAGGTGGGCCGTGTACGCGGCCGTCGTCGGCGCCGGCCGGGTCTCCTCGAGCGCCTCCGGCGAGATGCCGGCCGCCCAGCAGGTCTCACGGTGCAGGTCCATCTCCGAGTTGAGCGTCATGTTGAGGAGATCTGAAAACCGGGCGGCGACCGCGAGGTCCTCGGAGCGGGCGACGGCCAGCGCCAGGACGCGACAAAACTGAATGAGGAACAGATAGTCCTGCCGCAGGTAGTAGTGGTACCGGTCGCCCGGCAGCGACCCGTCCCCCAGGCCGCGAACAAACGGATGGGCCAGGATCCGCGCGTGGATCGGCGCCGCCGACTCGCGGAGGTGCGAGAACAAGCTCACGAAGCGGTCCCCACGCCGCACCACGCCGTGATCATGCGCGCGTACACCCGGGCGCAGGCCGACAGTTCGTCGATGGCGACGAACTCGTCCACCGCATGGGCCTGCTCCCAGCCGCCGGGACCGTAGACGACCGCCGGGATTCCGCGGCCTGCGATCCACCCCGCGTCGCACACGGAGGGCGACATCCGGCGAACGGGAGGGGCCCCGTACACCTCCTCGTGCGCTTGGGCCAGAACCGTCACGGCCGGGTGCCTCGGGTCGGTTTCAAACGCGGGGAACACCTCACCCCGGTCCTCGATCATCGACCGCCCGCCCCACCGGAACGTGGGGGCATGGTCGCGGAGCCACGGATCCGCCGCGGCGGCTGCCAGTACGGTCCGCTCGACCTCGCCCGTCACCGCCTCGGCCGTCTCGCCCGGATAGTAGTGCACGGTCACCCACAGCGCGCACCGGTCGGCGACGAACGCCGGATGCCGGCCGCCCTCGATCGCCGCCGGGTTGATCGTCGTCGTGCCGAGGGGGAAGCCCGGATGCGTCTTCATCACGGCCCAGTGGCGCTCCAGGCGCTCGAGCGCCCCGAGGACCAGCATCATCTTCTCGATCGCGCCCGCCCCATGCACTCCGCCCCCGGCGTGGATCATACGCCGGCGGAGGGCGTCGTGAAACGTCTGCGGGCTCTGAATCGTGATCCAGCCGGTAACGACTCCCCCCTGGCCGAGGGACACCTCCCGGGCCGTCGGCTCCGGCACCAGGGCAAGCTCGAGGGACGGCGTGTGCTTGAGCGCGGTTAGCGTGCCCGCCTCGCCCATCTCCTCCCCCGTGACCGTTTGGACCACGAGATCGCCACGGAGACGGCCGAACGTCTGGAGCACCGCCTCGAGGGCGGCGAGCGCGGCGGCGATGCCGCCTTTCATGTCCGTCGCCCCCCGACCGTAGATCCGCCCGTCCCGCCGGACCGGGGCAAACGGCGGATTGGTCCACGGTTCCTCGGGGGCGGTCGCGGCGACATCCACGTGTCCGTTGATGAGCAGCGAGCGCCCGCCGCCCCGCCCCGGGAGCTGTGCGAGGAGTTGGGAATCGCCCGGATACAGCGGGACGAGCGCCACCTCGGCACCCAGCCCGGCGAGGCGCCGCCCGAGGAATTCCTGGATCGCATCCGTGTTCCGGCCGGGCGGGCAGGGGGTTTCGAACGCGACCAGTGCCTCGGTCAGACGAAGGAGATCTTCCTCATGCGACGCGAGGTACTCGTCGAGCGCCCGGACCTGCGCCGAGACGCCGGAGGTGGAGCGCGCCGTCGTCACGGAGTCAGGTTCGTGTAGAGCTGATTCACGGGCACCGGACGCGGGATGACCTTCTGGGCAGCCAGCCACAGGTTGAAATCTTCCCACCGCGAACTCAGCTGCGCCTGCGTGCGCGCGAAGTAGGGCAGCGTCGCCTGGAACGACCGCCGGTTGAACGCATCGTTGAGCTTCGGGTCGTGTGCCTCCCGGACGTACTGCCGGAACGCTTCGGCGGGGTGTGCCTCGGTGAATGCGATCCCGCGCCCGACCGCCTGCACGAACCGCCGCAGCACCGCCGGGCGTGATGCGACCGTCCGGTCGTTCGCGATCAGGACGAGCTCGTAGAAGGACGGGACCCCATATTTCTCCGGTTCGAACATGCCCACCGTCTGGCCCTGCATCTCAATCTGCACCCGCTCCACGTTGCGGTAGGCGCCGACGACCGCATCCACCTTATGCGAGAGGAGCGCCGGCACCAGGTCGAACCCAACGTTGACCATCTTAAGGTTCGCCTTCGAGGCGCCGTCGCTGTGCATCACCTGGTCCATCATCGCATCGGCAAATCCGGTGACCGCGAAGCCGACGTGCCGTCCGACTAGGTCTTTCGGAGACCGGATCCCCGAGCTCCGCAGGAACATGACGGTCGTGAGCGGCTGGCCGACGAGCAGGCCGATGCTGCGGACGGGCAGGCCTTGCGCGCGCGCCAGGATGACGTTGGGCTCGTAGTTCACCGCCACGTCCACCCGCCCGACGGCCGCCAGTTTGAGCGGGTCGTCGGCGTTGGCGGGAACCTGGAGGGTGATCCGCAGGCCTGCCTGCGTGAAATACCCCTCCCCGATCGCGGCGTAGAGCGGAACGTGATCCGGATTGGGAAACCAGTCGAGCATGAACGTCAGCGGGGTGAGCGACGCCGCCCCATCAACGTGTGCTCGCCAGGACACACCGGTTCCCACGGCGACCACGATCCCGATGACCACTGCCACCCAGCCGAGCCGCCTCATATCAACCCCCCACACCCACCCGCCGCCACGGAAGCGCCAGCCACTCAACCAGCGAGACCAGGACAAAGAGGCCCAGTGCCATCAGGCTCAAGTACACGATCGCCGCAAACACGAGGTCGACATGGAGCTGGGCGTTGGCGTGAATCATCAGGAAGCCGAGTCCCTGGGTGGCACCGACCCACTCCCCGATCACGGCGCCGATCACGCTTGTCGCGACGGCGATGCGGGTGCCCGAGAAGACGAACGGCAGCGCCGCCGGTGCACGGATTTTGAGGAGGATCTGCGCCGGCGTCGCGCCCAGGATCACAAGCAGATTCACCATATCCGGGTCCGCGGCCCGCAGGCCATCCGCGGTGTTGACCACAATCGGGAAGAACACGATCAGCGCCGCCATCGCGATCTTGGACGACATGCCATACCCGAACCACACGATCAGGAGCGGCGCGATCGCAAACACGGGCACAGTCTGGCTCGCGATGATGAGCGGGTAGACCGCCCGCTCGACCGTGCGCGACGAGAAGATCAGGAGAGCGAGGCCAATCCCGATCACGAACGCAATCGCAAACCCGAGCAGTACCTCCTCGAGGGTCACTGCCGCCTGGGTCAACAGGAGCCACTGGTCGGTGATCAGGACCCCGGCGATGCGGCTCGGAGCCGGGAGGATGTAGAACGGCACGCCGAACACCCGGACGCCCGCCTCCCAGACAAGCACGAACAACGCGAGCAGGCCGGCCGCCGGACCGGCCTGGGCCGCCCACCCCCCGGCCTGCCGGAGCGCGCCCGGGGCATCTTGGATCCCCGATGTGCTGGCCGCCGGATGAGCCGAGGAGCGCGCGAGCCCGCGCGGGTGGAAGGCGCTCAGGAGTGGGCCTCCACGCCTGCGCTTGCGGCGTCGCCAGAACCCGAATGAGCCAACACGTCCATCTCTGCCTGGAGTATTTCCATGAGCCGTGCCTTGGTGCGCACGATGCCGTCGTCCGCCGCACGGCGTGGTCTCGGGAGGTCGACCACGACCTCGGCCCGCACCTGCCCCGGCCGGGCCGTGAGGACGTAGATCCGGTCGGAGAGGAGGACCGCCTCCTCGACGTCGTGGGTGATGAACAGGACTGTCCGGGCGAACTCGTCCCGAAGGCGCAGCAGGTATCCCTGCATCGCCGCGCGGGTCATCGCATCGAGCGCGCCGAACGGTTCATCCAGCACGAGCAGGTCGCGGCGGCACAGGAGCGTGCGCATGAGGGCAACCCGCTGGCGCATGCCGCCCGAGAGCAGTGCGGGATAGGTCTGCTCGAACCCCCCCAGACCGAACCGCTGGAGCATCCCGCGCGCCTCAGCCCGGGCTTCGGGACGCGGCACGCCTTGGATCTCCATCCCAAGGATCGCGTTGTCGAGGACGGTCCGCCACGGCAGCAGGAGGTCTTTCTGCTGCATGTAGGCAACCCGACCCCGTGATTCTGCCGGATGCGTCCCCCGCGCGCCTTGCGGGGTTCCCAGCGGCTCGCCGTCGAGGCGGAGCACGCCGCGGTCGGGGGGGACTAGTCCCGCTACGATGTTGCACACGGTGCTCTTGCCACATCCACTCGGGCCGAGGAGGCTCACGAACTCCCGGTGGCCGACGGTGAGCGAGACATTGCGGAGCACCTCAAGCCACCCCTCCCGGCGCCGACCGGCCGAAACCAGGGGAAAGCGTTTTTCGAGACCGTCGATTTCCAGTACAGGCGCCATGTCGGTCCGCCGCCGCCCAGCAAAAAACGCCGCTCCCGGAACCGGGGCGGCGCGCTCGCTCTCCCTCCGCTGGCATTACCCAGATCAGGTTCCGGGGTCGATGGCAGGGTCAGCCATCCTCTCAGCCTGGTTCCCCAAGCTCCCCCAAGCTATTCAGTTAAGACCACTCACAGTATAGCACGCGGCGCAATCACCGCAAGTCCCGGGGCGGTGGCGCGTTTCACCATCGCGCCGGGACCGCCTCGTTCCCTACGGCAGGAGCGACACCCGGCCGGACGCCAGATCGTAGTAGGCGGCGACGATGGAGAGCTTGCCTTGCTTGATCAGTCCCGCCAGGACCGGCGAGGCGTTCTTGAGGATTCCCGCCTGGATCTGGGCGTTGGCTCTGATCGCACCGTCCAGGTCGCTTCCCGCTCGGTCGACCGCCGGCCAGATGTACGGGTAGAGGGTGCTGATCTGGCCCGGCACCTCCCCGACTTTGATTGTCGCGGCGACCGCTCCGCAGTTGCCGTGGCCGAGCACCATGATCGCCTTCGTGCCCAATACCACTGCGCCATACTCGAGGCTCCCGATGATTGCCGAGTCCGCGATGTTTCCGGCGACGCGGCAGACGAAGAGATGGCCGATGCTCTGGTCGAACACGTCTTCGACCGGCACGCGGGAATCGGCGCACGACAGCACTGCGGCGAACGGCTGTTGCTTCTCGGCGGTCTTCTGCCGGAGGATATCGCCGTCCTCGCGGTAGGGGCGCATCGCGCCGCTTACGAACCGCTGGTTCCCGTCCGTGAGCCGCCGGAGCGCCGCCTCCGGTGTCAACGTGGACTGCGCCGCGGCCGGCCCGGGTATAAGAACCCGCCGGCCAGCCCGATCCCGGCTCCGCCCACGCCGGCGATCACCGCCTGCCTCAAGAGCTCTCGCCGGACATTCCGGTCAGGTCTTCATGCCGCTTCATTGTGCTTCCCACCCCGCTGTTATTTCTGGCTGCCTTCAAGAACCCGCCACAGTTCATCTCGCGGAAGCAGGACGAGCGGCATCTCGCGGTCTTCCCGGCGCACGGTCCGGCCCTCGGCGGTGAAAACGCCGATCGGCGTCGACGCGACTCCCGCCGCCGTGATCGCCGCCGCCGTCCGGGCGGGATCCGAGGTCGCGACCAGAAGGGCGCCGCTGCCGATCAGACCCAGGGGATCGACGCCGAGAGCCCCGCAGATCGCCAGCGTCTCCGGCAGAACGGGCACGCGGTCGGCATCCAGGCGCACTCCGATCCCCGAGGCGACCGCTATTTCGTGGACCGCCCCGAGGACACCTCCCTCGGTCACGTCGTGCATGGCGCGCGCGCCGGCGCCGGCGGCCGCGCGCCCCTCGGGCAGCACGCTGATCTGGTGGCGGAACGCGCGTGCCCGCGCGAGCAGCGATTCACCAACGACCGGCCGCAGGCGCACGTCGAGCTCCGCCGCGAGGATCGCGGTCCCCTCGATCCCCGCGCCTTTCGTCAGCAGGAGCGTGTCTCCCGCCCGGGCGCCCCCGCTTCTGACGACCCGGTCTTTTCGCGCCCGGCCGAGCGCCGTCACCACAACGATCGTGCGCTCGACCCCGGCCGTTACTTCGCTGTGGCCGCCGGCGATCTCGACGCCCAGGGAGGCCGCCGCCTCCGCCGCGTCCCGCATAATCCGGACGAGATCCGCCGCGGGATGGGCGGGCGCCAGCAGGACGGTCAGGAAGAGCGCGACCGGCTCCGCCCCGCACGCCGCCAGGTCGTTCGTCGCGACGTAGACGGCGTACCACCCCAGGGCTTGCTGCGTGCCGGTGATGGGGTCGGTCGTCAGAACGGCGACCTCGTCGCCGAAGTCGATCACCGCGCAGTCTTCGCCGATCTGGGCGTGGACGAGCACATCGCTTCGCCGCACGCCGACGTGGGGGTAGACGAGAGCGGCGAGGGCGTCCGGCGGAACCTTGCCGACCGGGAGCTCAGGGGCAGTCATGCGCGCGCTCCCGCCTGGACGGATAGGAGTTCGGGGTGAGGTAACGAATCACAAAGCAGCGACGATGCCCGAGCTCGCGTTTGTCCTCATCAGCCTGGATCGCAGCACTCCCGCGGACGTCGCACGGCTCGTCCGGGCCCTGCCGGGGGTCCACACGGCCCATGCCGTCATGGGGGAGTTTGACGTGGTCGCGGTCATTCACGCGAACGCCACGCGGGAGATCGCATCACTCGTCGAGGCGCATATCCGGACGATGGAGGGAGTGGCGCGGGTCATCACCTGCGTCGCGGTGCCGACCTAGTCCGGCGGCGCGCCCCGCGCCCCCTCAGACGGCGACGTGCGGCGTGATCAAGGTCATCTTCGTCAGGATCTCCTTCGCGACCTCGAGCGCGCGCTGACCGTCCTCCCCCGACACGAGCGGCATCGCATTTCCGCGCACGCACTCAACGAAGTGGGTCAGTTCTGCCCGCAGCGGCTCCTCTCCCTTGACCACCGTCCGCCGCAGCGTACCGTGCCGCTGGATGGTGATCTGCTGGCTCAGGTAGTTGAGGTGGATCAACCCATCCGGGAGCGTAATCTCGAGCTCCGCCGCCTTCACCGGCGAGACGCGGCTGGCCACGAAACTGGCCAGGCAGCCCCTTCGGAGCGCGAGATGCGCGACGGCCAGGTCTTCGTCCTCCCCGTGAATCGCCGCCCCGATCGCGCTGACCCGCACCACCGGCGTCCGCATGAGCGTCAGGATAATGTCCAGGTCGTGGATCATCAGATCGAGGACGACGCCGACGTCCATGACCCGGCGCGGGTTCCAGGGGCGCACACGCCTGACTTGGACGAACAGCGGATCGGTGACGAGCTCCCGCAGCGCCTGAACGGCAGGCTTGAATCGCTCGACGTGGCCGACCAGCAGGGCCACGCCCCGGCGCTGAGCGAGGTCGACGAGATCGGCGGCCTGCTCGACCGTGGTCGTGATCGGCTTCTCGACCAGGACGTGCACGCCGTGCTGGAGGAACTCCCGGGCGATCTCGTAGTGCAGCGCGGTGGGAACGACGATGCTGACCGCGTCCACCTGGCCGAACAGCATCCGGTGATCGCGGTACCCCGGGATGTTGTACCGGCGGGCAAATGCGCCGACCGCGCGGGGCGCGCTGTCGGCGATGCCGGCAAGCGTCACGCCCGGGAGATGATGGTAGATCCGGACGTGATGCTGCCCCCACTGGCCCAGGCCCACGACACCGACGCGGATCTGTGTGCTCACCGACATCGGCGTCTCTGGATCACGATGGATGCACCGCCCTTCACTCGGTTTGCCGCGGGTCGAAGCGGCGGATCGCATGGACGATCCGGTCGAGCTCGTCCGCGGTGAGCGCAGGGTGCACAGGAATGCTGAGCACTTCCTGCGCCGCGCGCTCGGCCTCCGGGCATCGGACGTCGCCGTAGCCCAGCCGCCGGTACAGCGGGCTCTGGTGGATCGGCTGCGGATAGTACACGCGTGTCCCGACTCCCTGGGCTTCGAGGTGCCGGGCGAGCCGGTCCCGCACGCGCGGCGCCCGCACAGTGTACTGGTGGTACACATGGATACAGTCGCGCGGCTCTTCCGGAAGCGTGAGCCACTCGAGGCCGGCCAGTCCCGCCGACAGGCGCGCCGCATGCTCACGCCGCCGGGCGTTCCGCGCGTCCAGATGCGCCAGCTGGACGCCGCCGAGCGCGCCCGCGATCTCTGTCATCCGGTAGTTGTATCCCACTGCTTCGTACACGTACTCCCCGGTCTGCCCGCAGTTCACAAGCATCCGCGCGCGCTCGGCCACGGCGGGCTGATCCGTGACGATCATCCCGCCCTCCCCGGTGGTGAGGTTCTTGGAGGGGTAGAAGCTGAACACCCCCACGTCCCCGAAGGTGCCGGCCCGCCGGCCCTGAAAGACCGCCCCATGCGCCTGGGCCGCGTCTTCGATCACGAGCAGGCGGGAGCCGCGGGCGACGCGCATCATGGCGTCCATCCGGCACGGCAGACCGTAGAGGTGGACCGGCAGGATGGCCTGCACGTCCGGGGTGCGGCCGAGCGCGTCCGCCACGGCATCAGGATCGAGGTTGTAGGTGCGCGGGTCGATGTCGACGAACACCGGGCGGGCGTTCCGGTGGAGGATGGCGTTGGCCGTCGCGACAAATGAAAACGGCGTCGTGATCACTCCGGCGCCCGGCGCTACACCGGCGGCTTCCAGCGCGACGACCAGGGCGGCCGTGCCCGACGACGTCCCGATCCCGTGCGCGGCACCGAGGTACGTGCTAAAGGCTTCCTCGAACTCTCGAACCCGGCGGCCGGCGACCAGCCGGCCCGATTCGAGCACCTCCATCACCAGGCGCTTCTCCTCGTCGGTGATGAGGGGCCGTGCGATCGGAATCATGTGCTGCGACGTCGTTTGCATCGCTCCCACGGACGGTTCTTCGCACATGGATGATTTCCTGCCCGGCGTCCCATCAGGCGGTCTCCAGCCTGCTGCGCAGCGCGGTGAGCATGCCGTCGAGATTCTCTTTCATCTTGACCCGGAGCAGCGCGCTGAGCAGCCCGCCGATCAGGGGGATCCCGAACTCGAACTCGACGGCGATGGCGGTCCGGGTGCCGCCCGCCTCCGGCGCGAACGTCCACGTTCCCTCGTACCGGTCGAAGTCTCCGTCGCGCTGGCGGAAGCGGCAGAGGTGCTGCGTGTCGTCCCAGGCGTCCTCCTCGACCCAGTGGATCTTTCGCCCTTCGACGACGCCGACCCACTCCGTCACCGCCGGCACGTCACCCCGGCGCTCGAGAACCGTGACGCGCTCGAGATCCGGCATGAATGTCGGAAAGTCCTCCACGCGCTTCGCCAGCGCGTACACGTCCGCGAGCGGCGCGTGAATCAGAACGGATGCCTCGACACGGGCCATCTCTCCCTCCTTCGCCCCCAGGCGTGCGGATCGCGGCGCAGAACGCTCAGGCGTGCAGCTCGAGGACGTCGCCGTCCGCGAGCACGTGCTCCCGCTGCACCATCTGCCCGTCGAACGTCCCGGCGCCCCAGATGCGGGCATACTTGAGCCGTTCGACGAAGTCCTTGTGCACGGCCGCGGCCGCGTTCTGGACGGTCGTCCCGCGCGGCAGGACGAATGGGGCCGACTTGTCCGCGCGCTGACCGCGGGCCTTCGTATAGATCCGGATCACGTCGAGCAGGCGCCACATCTCCGTCCGCAGCACATCCAGGTTCGTCCCATCCTCGGCGGAGACGCTGAGCAGCGGGAACCGGTTGCCGTAGATCTCGCGGAGGATCTCGAGCCGCTCCGCCGCCCCCGGCGCGTCCACCTTGGCGGCGATCAGGAGCGATGGCAGCACGCCCTCCCCGTCCCCTCGCCGTCCGAGCCGCACCCGGGACTGCCCGGCGAGCTCGAGTGTCTGCTCGAGCCCGGCCAGGAGATCGTCGTCCGACAGGTCGGCCACGAGGAGCGCCCCATCCGACTGGCGGATCATCGAAAACAGCCACGGCTCGGCGGTCTCCGGCGCGATCGGCGGAAGATCAACGAGCTGGATCTTGACGTCCTCGAACGGCACCATCCCCGGCAGGGGCGCCCGGGTGGCGAACGGGTACGGCGCGATCACCGGCGACGCGTTGCTCAACGCGGCGAGGAGCCGAGACTTGCCCGCGTTCGGCGGCCCGACGAGCATGATCTGCCCGGCCCCTTCGGGGGGGACGTGATGCCCGGTGGGCCCTTTTCCCCCCGCCGCCGCCTTCTTGCGCGCCGCCTCCGTCCGGACTTTGGCCATCCGGCGCCGGATGTCCGCCCGCATGTGCTCCGTCCCCTTGTGCTTGGGGATCGTCGCCATCATCTCTTCGAGCGCGGCCAGCTGCTCCTCAGGCGTGGTGGCCTGCCGGTAGCGGCGGTCGGCTTCGAGGTACTGCGGTGTGAGGTTTGCGGGCATCGCGGCTGTGTCCCTATTGTACCAAAGTCGTACTCTTAATGAAGGCGCCCACTCGGCGGCGCGGCGCGTCAGCGCTCGAGCAGGACCTCGAGGGGATCGGCGGCCTCCGTCAAGGTGATGACGGCCGTGCCCGTCTCGTCCCGCTCGATCTGCCCGCCGGCCGGCGCCACGAGCCGCGCTCCCTCACCCAGCCCGTAGCAGCGAATCCGGAGCGACCGGCGCGCGGCGGCGAGCGCCCCCGCAGCCGTGAGCGCCAGGCGGACCCGGGATCCGTCCGTGGTGAGCGCGAGCCGGGAGATGCGGTAGGCGCGTGTGCGATCGAGCGGGGTCTGTCCATCGTCCTCGAACAACCGGCCCCCCGGACCGGATGTGCCGGCCGGAAATACGCGCCACTCGAGGTCCTCCCAGACCGCCCGGGGCGGCGTGTGGGCCATGGGGCGTGTCACCGGCACGGCCGCGCCGGCGCGGAGGAAGATCGGGATCCGAGCGAGCGGAGTCTCGACGACCGCCCATCCGGGGCCCGGATGGATGGCGCCGGTCCACCACTCGGCCCAGCGGCCCTCGGGAAAGTAGACCGCCCGATGCGTCGCGCCCGGCCGCACCGCGGGGGCGACGAGGAGGTCCGAGCCCCACAGAAACTCGTCGGCGAGTTGGTAGGTCTCGGGATCGTCGGGATAGTGAAACCACAGCGGGCGCATGGGTGGCAGCCCGCACGTGGCCGCCTCCTCCATAAGGGTATACAAGTGCGGGAGGAGCGCATAACGCAGCGCGATCGCGTCGCGGACCGCCCTCGCGGTCTCCTCGCCAAACGCCCACGGTTCCTGCCGATGCGACGTGCGGATCGAGTGATTCCGCATCAGGGGGTAGAACGCGCCCAGCTGGGTCCACCGGATAAGGAGCTCACCCTCGGCGTTCCCATGGAACCCGCCGACATCGGCCCCGATGAACGGCACGCCGGAGAGGCCCAGGTTCAAGAGCATCGGCACCGACGCCTCCAGGTGCTCCCACCACGATGAGTTGTCGCCCGTCCACACGGCGGCGTACCGCTGGATCCCCGCGTACCCGGAACGCGAGATGACGAACGGCCGCTCCTCGGGCCGCAGCGCCGCGAGGCCTTCCCACGTGGCGCGCGCGTGATGCAGTCCGTACACGTTGTGGACCTCGAGGTGCGTGCGCTCCCCGCCGCCGGCCCCCAGGCTGTGGCGAGCATCGACCGGGAGCGTTCGCCCCGGCGTCCCGCGCACGCTCGGCTCGTTCATGTCGTCCCAGATACCGCTCACCCCCGCGTCGAGCAGGGGCCGGAACTGGGCGCCCCACCAGGTCCGCGCCTCGGGCTTGAGAAAGTCGACGAACACAGCCGGCTTGGTCCACACCTCGGCTTCGAACACGGCGCCGCTCTCGTCGCGGACGAGCAACCCCCGGGCCGCGGCCTCCTCGTACGCAGGGTATCCGGCCCCAGGCTTCAGGCTCGGCTCGCCGATCAGGACCAGGCGCACCCCCGCCTGGCGCAGATCGCGGGCCAGGCCCGCCGGGTCGGGAAAGCGCGCCGGGTCCCACGTAAACACGCGATACCCGTCCATATAGTCGATGTCCAGGTGCACGACATCGAGCGGAATCTCCTGCGCCCGGAACCTGTGCACAAGCGCGCGCACCTCATCCGCGCTCCGGTAGCTCCAGCGCGACTGATGGTACCCAAGCGCCCACAGCGGCGGAAGCGGCGTTCGCCCGGTGAGCGCCGTATACCGCTCGAGCACCGCGGTGGGCGCCGGCCCGGCAATCAGGTAGACGTCGAGGCTCGGCCCGTCCACGCGGATCTCGGCGCGGGCCGGATCGGTCGCCCCCAAGTCGAACACACTGCGCCAGGACTCGTCCACGAGCAGCCCCGACGCGCGCCCATCCTCGAGGTGCAGCAGAAACGGGATCGCCTGGTAGAGGGCGTCCGCGCTCGCCAGGATCGGGCTGATGTCGCTCGCCCAGTTCGTGTACCGGCGGCCGCGGCGATCCAGCCAACCGGCGCGCTCGCCGAGCCCGTAGTAGTGCCGCCCCGGCGGCGCGTCGAGCGTGAGCGTGACGCCGTGGCCGAGCACGCGTCCGTCCAGGACGGAGGTCAGGGCGGGGGCGCCCTCGTCGCCCGTCTCGAACAGCGGGCGCAGGTGCGGTTCCTCAGCCCGCCGCCGCTCCTCGCCGATCCAGCACGCCACTGTGCGGATATCCGCGGAGCGCGGCCGGTCGCCCCCTCCCGCCGCCGGAGCGGTGAACGTCCAGCCGAACGGGTCGAGCGCGATCTCACACCGGGCCTCGTCGACCTCGACCGCGAGGCCGGACGGGATCTCGACCACACGAAGCGGACGAACGACCGGCGGCTGCTCGAGGGCCCAGGTGAGCTTCTTCGCGGCCAGACCCGGGGTCGCCAGGCAGAGCCGGATGACGCCGGGAAGCGGTGACGTAATGTCCACGCGGCCGGCCGGTCCCTCGAGGATCGCGCGGTCCGGTTCGATCTCCCACCGATCGAAGTAGGCGAGCATCACGCGCCCCCGGGCGGCCCCGCCTGCAGGTATCGCGACGGGAGCGGGTGGCCGAGCGCGCCGCCGAGGGACCGTGACGCCGCGGCGACGGCGTCGAGATCGACCCCGGTCTCGATGCCCATGCCGTGAAGCATGTACAGGAGATCCTCGGTCGCGAGGTTCCCGGATGCCCCGGGCGCGTACGGACAGCCCCCCAGGCCGCCGGCGGAGGCGTCCACCGTCGCGATCCCCAGCGAGAGCGCGGCCAGGACGTTCGCCAGGGCCGTCCCGCGAGTGTCGTGGAAGTGGACGGCCAGGATCGCAACCGGGAGGGTCTCCGTCAACTGCGTGATGAGCGACGAGACCTCGCGCGGCGTGGCGGCGCCGATCGTGTCGCCGAGGGAGACTTCATAGCACCCCATTTCGACGAGCGCCGCCGCGATCCGCACGACCGCTGCCGGGGCCACCCGGCCGGTGTACGGGCACCACCACGCGGTCGACACGTACGCGCGGACCCGGCGGGCATGGTCCCTCGCCAGGCGGAGCACCTCGCGGAACTGGGTGAGCGATTCCTCGATGCCCATGTTGATGTTGTGCCGGGCAAACGCCTCGGACGCGGCGGTGAACACCGCGACCTCGGGAACCCCGCACGCAAGCGCGCGCTCCATCCCCCGGCGGTTCGGCACGAGCGCCGACAGCACCGGCCCCCGCAGCCCCTCGAGCCGCCTGAACACCTCGTCGGTATCGGCCATCTGCGGGACCCGATCGGGACGGACAAATGCGCCCGCCTCGATGGCCGGCAGTCCGGCCACGGCGAGCCGCCGGATAAACGCGGCTCTGGCGTCCGCCGACAACACCACCGGCTCATTTTGCAGCCCGTCCCGGGGCCCGACCTCGACGACCCGCACCCGCGGGGGCACCGTGGAGGTAAGGGTCACGGCGCGGGAGCCCCGCCCGCCGGCGCAGGATCCGGGCCGATCTCGGCCACCACGGTTCCGCCTTCCACCTGCTCGCCGGGACGCACATGAAGCGTTCGGACGACACCGGCCCGGGGGGCCCGGATGACATGCTCCATCTTCATCGCCTCGACGATGACAAGCACCTGTCCCGGCGCCACCGCCTCCCCTTCGTGGACGGCGATCTGCGTGACGACCCCCGGCATGGGAACGGTGAGGTTCTCGGCGCGTGACCTGGGGCCGCTCCCGCGGCGCGCCGCTTCCGGGCCGGCGAGCTGGTACACGAACGTGCGGCCGTCGAGGTGCAGCGCGCGGTGGACGCCGGCTCCCGCGGCGCGCACGAGGTACGAGCGGCCGGCATAGGTGAGGAGGTAGACCCCGGGGTCGAGCGCGGCGAGCGCGATCTGGTAGGTCTGGGTGCCGCGGCGGATGATCCAGACGTCCTCCTGACGCTCGACGGCGAGGCGCACCGTTTCCCCGGCGGCGGCGAGCGCGATCTCACGCATGACGCGCTCCCATCCGCCACCGGCCCGTCGTGTCCCACGGATCCCGAATCTCCGCGCGGTCCGCGATCGCCACGCGGCCGCCGGGGGGCGCTGCCCCCGGCTGCTCGTCGAACAGCGCCTCGAGCGCGGCCGCGGCGGCCACCTGGAGGCCGGACGCCCCGGGCCCCCAGGAGGGCAAGTGCTGCTCGAGAAATCGCGTCGTCGTATCGCCGCGGACGAACGCCTCGTGCCCGACGACGTCCTCAAGGAAATTCAAGTTTGTGGTGCAGCCGAGAATGACGTAGCGCCGCAGCGCCTCGGCCATCCGGGCCACCGCCTCCGGACGCGTCCGGTCCCAGACGATGACCTTTGCCAGGAGCGGGTCGTAGGCGACCGGCACGCGCCATCCCGTCCGCAGCCCGGAGTCGATGCGGATCCCCGGGCCCGCGGGCTCGTCGAGCGCCCACACCGGCCCGGGCGACGGGACGAACCCGTCGGCGGGGTCCTCGGCGTAAACCCGGCACTCGATCGCATGGCCGCGCACCGGCGCGGGCTCGGGATCGAGGGGCGCGCCCGACGCGATCCGGAGCTGGGCCTTGACAAGATCCACGCCCGTCACCGCCTCGGTCACGGGATGTTCGACCTGCAGGCGCGTGTTGACCTCGAGAAAATAGAACTGTCCGGCGGCATCGACGAGGAACTCGACGGTTCCGGCGTTCACGTAGCCCGCCGCGCGCGCCACCGCCGCCGCCGCCGCCGTGATCTGGGCCCGCAACGCAGGATTCACACACGGCGACGGCGCCTCTTCGATGATCTTCTGATGGCGGCGCTGCACGCTGCAGTCGCGCTCTCCGAGTGTGCTGACGCCGCCGTGTTCATCCGCCAGCACCTGCACCTCGACGTGATGGATCTCCGGCAGGTAGCGCTCGAGCAGCAGGGCGCCGGACCCGAACGCCGCCCGGGCCTCCCGGTGCGCGGCGGCCAGGGCCTGGAGCAGCTCCTCCGCCCGCTCGACCAGGCGCATCCCGCGGCCGCCCCCGCCGGCCGCCGCCTTGATCATGACGGGCAGGCCGAGGCGGCGCGCGGCCGCCGTGAGGACGGCGTCCGACGCGTCGGGCGCGTCGAACCCCGGCACCACCGGCACGCCGGCCCGTTCGGCGAGACCACGGGCCGCGCGCTTGTCGCCGAGGCGCGCGATCACGTCCGACGGCGGGCCGATCCAGATGAGGCCGGCATCCCGCACCGCCGCCGCGAACTCCGGCGACTCTGAGAGGAAACCGTACCCGGGATGGACCGCGTCGGCACCGGATCCCCGCGCCGCATCGATCAGCCGGCCGATGTTCAGGTAGCTCTCCCGGGGGGCGGCCGGCCCGAGCAGCACCCGGGTGTCGGCCAGACGAGGGTGCAGCGCGTCGGCGTCGGCCTCCGAGTAGACGGCCACCGTGCGGAGGGCCAGTTCCCGGCAGGCCCGGATAACGCGCACCGCGATCTCGCCGCGGTTGGCAATGAGAACCGTGCGCATCCGCTACATCCGGAACACGCCCGGGTGCATGCTTTCGATCGGGGCGTTGAGCGTCACGGAGAGCGCGAGCGCCAGGACCGTACGCGTGTCCGCGGGGTCGATGATCCCGTCGTCCCAGAGCCGCGCGGTGCTGTAGTACGCGTTCCCCTCTTCCTCGTACTTGGCGAGGATCGGCGTGACGATGGCGTCCTCCTCCGCGGGCGGCATCGTCTTGCCCTCCCGCCGGAGCTGGTCGCGCTTCACGGTCAGGAGAACGGTCGCCGCCTGCTCCCCCCCCATCACGGAGATCCGCGCGTTCGGCCACATCCACAAGAACCGCGGCTCGTACGCCCGGCCGCACATCGCGTAGTTGCCCGCGCCGTACGATCCCCCGACGATCACCGTCAGCCGGGGCACGCCACAGGTCGCGACGGCATGCACCATCTTCGCGCCGGCCCGGGCGATTCCGGCCGCCTCGTACTCGCGTCCCACGATGAAGCCGGTGATGTTCTGCAGAAAGACGAGGGGAATCCGGCGCTGGCCGCACAACTCGATGAAGTGGGCGCCTTTCTCGGCGCTCTCCACGAACAGCACCCCGTTGTTCGCGACGATCCCGACCGGAATCCCCTGGATGTGGGCGAACCCGGTGACCAGGGTGGTCGCGTACAGGGCCTTGAACTCCTGGAAGCGGCTCCCGTCCACCAGGCGCGCGATCACGTCTCGCACGTCGTACTGCCGGCGGAGCTCCTGGGGCAGGATCCCGTAGATCTCCCGCGGATCGTAGCGCGGGTCCTCCGGGGGCGCGAGCGCGACCCCCGGTTGCTTGACCCGGTTGAGCGAGCCCATGATCTCCCGCACGATCTCGATCGCGTCGTCGTCGTCCTCGGCCAGGTAGTCCGTGACCCCGCTCTGCCGGCAGTGGACATCGGCGCCGCCCAGCTCCTCGGCCGTCACCTCTTCGCCCGTCGCGGCGCGCACGAGCGGCGGGCCGCCGAGGAACACCGTTCCGGTGCCGCGCACGATCACGGCTTCGTCCGACATGGCCGGCACGTAGGCCCCGCCGGCGGTGCAGGAGCCGAGAACGGCCGCGATCTGGGGAATGCCGCGGGCGGAGAGGACCGCCTGGTTGTAGAAGATCCGCCCGAAGTGGTCGCGGTCGGGGAACACCTCGGCCTGCAGCGGCAGGAACGCGCCCCCCGAGTCGACGAGGTACACGCACGGCAGCCGGTTCTCGAGCGCGATCTGCTGTGCCCGGAGGTGCTTTTTCACCGTCAGCGGATAGTACGTACCGCCCTTGACCGTGGCGTCGTTCGCGACGATCATGCACTCGAGTCCACGCACACGGCCGATCCCGGTGACGAGGCCCGCCCCCGGCGCGTCGCCGCCGTACATCTCCCACGCCGCCAGTGGGGCGACTTCGAGGAACGGCGACCCCCGATCCAGCAGCAGGTCGAGCCGCTCGCGGGCGGTCTTCTTCCCCTGCTCGCGGTGCCGGCGCTGCGCGCGGGGTCCTCCGCCCTCCCGGACCAGCGCGAGCCGTTCGCCGAGCTGGCGGACCAGGCCTTCGTGATGCGCTCGATTGGCCCGGAACTCGGCGGAACCGGTGTCGACGTGAGACTCGAGGACGCTCATCGGGGCTTGGTATTCCTCGCGGGCCTGCGAAATCTCCTCCGGCCGATTCGCGCGCGGAGGGGACGGTCCGGCGCGGGGCGAAGACCCCCACCGTATGGACTGGGGGATGCAGAACCGCCTGGCGCGGATCGTTCGGCCGGACACTCGGCGGACGGTCATGCTCGCCGTGGACCACGGCTACTTCATGGGGCCAACCACGCGGTTGGAAGCGCCTGTGACGACGATCGCGCCGCTCCTGCCGTTCGTGGATTCCTTGATGCTCACGCGCGGCGTGCTGCGCCAAGCGGTCCCGGCGGCCCCGACGGTGCCGATCGTCCTCCGTGTGTCGGGCGGGACGAGCATCCTGGCGAGCGACCTGTCGAACGAGGGCGTCACCACGACGGTGAAGGAAGCACTCCGCCTGAACGCCGCCGCGGTCGCCCTCTCGATCTTCGTCGGGTCCCCGCACGAGCACCAGACCCTGCTCAACCTCTCCACCCTCGTGAGCGAGGCGGAGGAGTATGGCGTGCCGGTGCTGGCGGTGACCGCCGTCGGCAAAGAGCTGGAGAAACGAGACGCCCGGTACCTGGCGCTCGCCTGCCGGATCGCGGCGGAGCTGGGAGCCCGGCTTGTCAAAACGTACTACTGTGACGGCTTCGAGGCGGTCGTGGCAGGCTGCCCCGTCCCCCTCGTCGTGGCGGGCGGGCCGAAGCTGGCAACGGAACAGGATGTGTTCGAGCTCACCTCCCGGGCCATCCGGCAAGGCGCCGCCGGCGTCGATATGGGGCGCAATATCTGGCAGCACGACTATCCGACGGCGATGCTCCAGGCCATCCGACAGATTGTCCATCACGACGCCTCACCGCACGAGGCGGGCGAGATCTTCAACCAGACCAGGACTCAGGAGATGCGGCCCGCGGCGATGCGCTGATGCGCGCGGTCCTCTATTACTCCAATTCAGACGTCCGGGTGGAGGAGCGCCCGGTCCCGGAAATCGGGCCGGGGGAGCTCCTGATTCAGGTCGAAGTCAGCGGCATCTGCGGCAGCGACGTCATGGAATGGTACCGCCGCTCCCGCGCTCCCCTCGTCCTGGGCCACGAGATCGCCGGGTCGATCGCCGCCGTCGGCGCGAAGGTCCAGGGCCTGAAACCGGGAGACCGGGTGACGGCGGCGCATCACGTTCCGTGCAACACGTGCCGGCATTGTCTCACCGGCCACCACACCATGTGTCACACCCTCCACACGACGAACTTCGACCCCGGAGGGTTTGCCGAGTTCCTCCGGCTGACGCCGCTGCATGTGGACCGGGGGGTGTTTCCGCTCCCGGCCTCGGTCTCGTTCGACGACGCGATCTTCGTGGAACCGCTGGCGTGCATCGTGCGCGCGCAGCGCATGGCGCGCATGCGGGCGGGCGCCACCGTCCTGGTCCTCGGCAGCGGGATCGCCGGCCTGCTCCATGTCAAGCTGGCCCGGGCCCTCGGCGCGGGCCGGATCCTGGCGACGGACATCAGCCCGTACCGCCTGGACGCGGCCCGCCGGGTGGGCGCCGATGCAGCCGTTGGGGGGGGCGCGGAGGTTGCCCCGTGGGTGCGCGACGCCAATGACGGAAGACTGGCCGACCTGGTCATCGTCTCAACCGGCGCGCGGGCCGCGCTGGGTCAGGCGTTGACCTCCGTGGAGCCCGGCGGCACCGTGCTCTTCTTCGCGCCGGCCACGCCCGAGGTGACCGTGCCCTCCCTGCCCTTCAACAACGTATTCTTTCGAACCGACCTGACGGTCACGACATCGTACGGCGCCAGCCCCGCCGATTACGCGGAGGCCCTTGAGCTGATCCGGTCGCGCCGCGTCCAGGTGCGCGACATGATCACGCATCGCCTGGGGCTCTCCGCGGCCGCCCGCGGCTTCACGCTGGTCGCGGAGGCGCGCGAATCCATCAAGGTCCTGTTGGATCATCACCAGTAAAGGGGGGAGGGACACGTGCCGATCGCAGAACGTGCGCAGGAACTGGTCCGTGCGTACGCCGAGGGACCCCGTCTTCTCGAGGCAGCCCTCGCGGGCATCCCCGAGGAGGAACTCCGTTTCACCCCGGGGCCCGAACACTGGAGCATCCACGAGAACGTCGTGCATCTGGCCGATACAGAGCTCGTGGGCGCGGTCCGCATCCGGTTCGTCCTGGCACAGCCGGGAGCGACGCTCGTGGGGTTCGATCAGAACCGGTGGGCGACGGTGCTAGGCTACGCGGCCCACTCTCTCCCCGTCGCGCTCGGCCTCTTTCGGGCGATCCGCGAAGCCACGACCGACACGCTTCACCGCGCGCCCGCGAACGCCTGGGAATTCACCGGCACACACACGGAGTATGGGCCTCAGACGCTCGCCGACATCGTCGAGCACTGGGCGGACCACGTCCCCTATCACCTGCGGACGATCGCCAAACGGCGCCGGCAATTCGCCGGCGTCGGGCGGTAGCCGGTCAGGCCGGCTCCCACGGCCGGACCCGCAGCCATACCTCCGCCTGGAAGAACGCTTCGACCACCTGGCGATCGTACCGCACCCCGGCGCCCCTGCGGAGCTCGCCGAGGACCGTCCTCAGATCGTGGGCGCCGCGATAGGCGCGGCTCGAGGTCATGGCGTCGAACACGTCGGCGATCGCGATGATCCGTCCCTGAAGCGGAATCGCGTCCCCCACGAGGCCGTCGGGATAGCCGGAGCCGTCCCAGCGCTCGTGGTGGGACCGGATCCCGGGGAGCGCGTTCGCGAGGTGGGGGAACGCCCGGGCGATCGCCTCACCCCGCACCGGGTGGCTCTTGACGACCAAAAACTCGTCGTCGGTGAGGCGTTCCGGCTTGTTCAGGATCGTGTCCGGCACGCCGATCTTGCCGATGTCGTGCATCAGCGCCGACTGATGGAGGGTGCGAAGGTCCTCGAGCGAGAGCTGCAAGGCTTCCCCGATCAGGGCCGCCATCAGGGCCACGCGGCGGGAGTGTCCCCGCATGTACGGTTCCCCTGACTCGACCGGGCCGACCAGAGCCGCGGCCGCGTTCCACCCGGGAAGCCGGACCGCCACCGATTCGCGCAGTGCCCGCTTACTAGGCATGTCACCTTATAGCATGACAAATCCCTAGAACCGTGTCTATCCGGGCCTTTCCGTAGAGGGGGCGAAAAACTCACGTATTTTCCGGGGGGTCACAACGCCTCTCGGGCGGCGCTCACATGGGGGGCGGGCGGAACGTGATCACCAAAGTAAAACGTGATCGGGCTCTCGGACACCTTCAAGACGTGGTCGTGCCCGCGCAGCAATCGCTCCATGGGCTCGCCCCGCACCAACTCGCCGGCGTATGCGCATGTGGCGATGATCGGCAAAGGCTTTAGGGTGCAGCCGACGCCGGCCTCATAGGCGATCAAGTCGTCGCGCTCCCGCTCGGTTGTCCAGGTGATCTCGCAGAACGCGCGCAGTCCGGTAAAACCCTGCCGCCGCGCAGCGTCGACCTGCTCGGCCCACTGCTCGGCGATCCGTTGGGCCTCAACATGACCGCTCGGATAGTACCAGTCGCGGAACGATGCCACGGTCAGCATCGGGGTATCGACAAACGGCGCGATGGGCGAACCGACCCGGCCCGCCGTTCGGCGTAGATACTCCCCCGGCTTGTCCGAGGCGGTTATCCAGAGACCGGCTTCGCCGGCGACGAGTCCCGCCTGGAGGTATCGGATGACTGCGAGATCCTTCACGAACTCCGACATGTACACGGCGAGGAGATGGGTCCCCAGCGGCACCAGGGTTCGTCCGATGCCGAGCGCCCGTGCCGGCGGGATGTTCATGCGCCCGCCCCTCCGGCCGCATCGCCCGAACCGGGTGCCCCGCCGGCGTCGGCCTGGAGCGCCTCGATTGCCTGGGCCGTGTGCCAGGCCAGCATGACAAACTGGCGCTCGTCTTGTGGGGAGAACGCCCCCTTCCGGATCGCCGCGATCCGCCCGACGCCGTCCGCAAACGACGCCGCCATGAGGGCCATCCCGTCTGCCTGGCCGCTCCGTACGTCCCCCCATGGACCGTCGGCGCGCAGCGGCAAGTGCGCGGACGCTGCCGAGAGCTGGCGCTCGAGTGCCCCCTCCGCCGCGGCCACGCGGTCGTCGCACACCGCGAGCTGAACCGGCGACGGCAGACCCCGGAGTGTCACGACCACCCGATCGGCCGCGACCAGCGTCGGAAGCGAGTTGCAGAGAAAGACGCCGATCGACGAAAGCGACCGTTGCGCTGAAAGAAAATAGGCCCACACCGGCTTCAGCGCGGCGACCGGAGCGGCCTTCAGCGTGTCGTAGTGCGCCCCGAACCGCTCGTGGCCGACGGAAAACGGATTCAAGAAGACGGTATCCGCGATACAGACCAGCGGATGCGACAGGATCATCGCCAGCAACAGCTCGGGCGCAAACCGGGTCGAGCCGTACTGGCAGATGACCGACATCGGAAACGGAGACAAGTGGGGGTTCAGGCTCGATTCGAACACCGGCGCCTGGGTCGTTCCGGGACAGCCGCGCAGGGCCCAGGCCATCTCCGCCACGGCACGAACGTGCCGCATGCCGCTACTGCTGGCCTTCCGCGCCTGGGTCGACCAGAACCCCCGCATGCGATCCGGATCGAAGTAACCGCCGGCGATATGCACGTCGTCGGTGAAAAACACCGATGTCCGCGTCCCGGCGAATGCCGCGGCCGCCGAGCGCGTCTCGGCCTGACTCTCTCGAAACGTGTCGAAGATGCACAGCGCGTCCTCGTCCGTCCCGGCGCCGCGAAGGAACGCGGAAGCCGTCAGACGGTCCGTGGCCGGATCCGTCCAAAGCGAACACAGGTGGGCCCCCGAAGCGGGCCGGTAACTCGCAATTCCAATACCAGTATGGAGGCTTTCCATGGACCCTCCGGTGAAAAGTCTCCCCAATTCTTTACCCACCTTACGGCTCGATTATCCCAAACGTGCCTAGAAAGGGAAGGTCCGACGAGCCGCGGGGGGTGATCACTCCATTGGGACGATCCCGCGCCTAAGCGCGTACCGGACGAGGTCTGTCTGCCCGTGCAGGCCCAGCTTGCGCATCATGTTGGCCCGGTGGACCTCAGCCGTCCGCGGGCTGATCCCGAGTTGAGCGGCGATTTCCTGATGGCTGCGGCCCTCGGCGGCGAGGTGCAACACCTCCCGCTCGCGGGTCGTCAGCGTCTCGTACAGGTCGGGCGCGGCGGCCGAGGCCCTTTCGGCATACGCCTCGATCGCGCGGTCGGACAGCGGAGGGCTGAGATACCGGCGGCCGGCGGTCACTTCGCGAATAGCATGCACCAAGTCGGCGCCGCTGGCATCCTTGAGGACGTACGCCGACGCGCCGTAGTGCAGCGCCTCCAGGACGTAGGCTTCGTTCGCGTGCATCGACAGGATCACGACCGGCATTTGGGGGATGAGCTTGCGGACCTGGCGGGTCACCTCCAGGCCGGTGAGGCTGGGCATCATCAGGTCCACGATCAGCACGTGGGGCCGGAGGCTCGTGACCAGGCGGACCGCTTCGAGCCCGTCGGCCGCCTCGCCGACGACCGAAAACTCGGCGTCGGCCTCCAGCACGCGCCGCAGCCCTTCCCGGACCACACGGTGATCATCGGCGAGCACGATCGTCGTCGGGCTCATCGACGCGCCGCGGCGCTCCAGACCGTGCTTCGGAAGAAGGCCTCGATCACCCGCGGATCGTACCGCACGCCTGCCCCGTCTCGTAACTCGCCGAGCACCGTGTCGAGCTGATGCGCCGGGCGGTACGCGCGGCCGGACGACATCGCGTCGAACACGTCGGCGACGGCGAGGATGCGGCCCTGGAGCGGAATCGCCTCCCCCTTCACGGGGTGGTTGCTGATCACCGCAAATTCCTCATCGGACAACCGCCCCGGCTTGTTCAGAATCGCATCGGGCACGCCGATCTTCCCCACGTCGTGGAGCACCCCCGATTGATGAAGGACGCGGAGATCCTCCGGCGACAGATGCGAAGAGGCCCTGAATCGAGTCCACGACCGTGGCGCCCCGCCCCAGCTCGGTCACGATCGCGATCAGGATCGTCGTGAGCCCGGCCAGGACGAGCCAGTGGTAGACCCACCAGGCCAGGTGCCAGACCTGGCTCACCGCCAGCCCCAACTGCGCGTCGATGAGGAATACGAGGTCGTAGGTCACCGACGACTGAATCCGGAGCCGGGCCAGCCGAAACTCCTGAATGTACCGCCACGCGGCGAATCCCAGGAGCCCGACGGTGATGGTGGTGACGGCCCACAGCGCCACCTCGACGGGTTGGCCGTAGGCGGCGTCATAGCCCTCCGACGAGATGATGAAATTGGGGTACGCAATCGACACGGCCAGGGCGGCGGCCATGCCGAGGGACACGAGCAGGTAGGCGCTTCGCCGCAATCTGCCGACCGGCCAGCGCAGCCGGGGCCGGGGCCTGAGCGCGCTGAGCGCCATGAACAGAGCGCCCCCCAGCAGCCCGACCAGCGTGGTCCACCCTTCCCCGCTCGTGGCCCGGCCCATGAGCACGTTCGGGGTCAGCAGCCCGTTAATGAATGAAAACCCTGAGACGGTGAAGAACGCGAGCGACAGGAGCAGGACCCGCACGTCGTCACTGCGCTGCGCCGCGATCCCCGTCATCGCGGCCAGCACCGCGCCGGACAGGCTGATCAGCGAGACGACAATGAAGTGGGCCGCGGGCGTCCGCAGCACGGGATCATACGGCGGCGAGTTGACCAGTGTCAGCAGGACAGCGATCGGCACCACGAGCGCGAGCGCCCAGCCGAACCACTGCCCCGGTGCGCCCGTCACCCGGACCGCTTGAGCCGCCACCCTCACCCCGGGCGCCGCGGGCCGCCGTCGTGGGCGTGCGGCGCCTCAGTGGTCTCAGTGGCCGCCGCGAGCGCCCGGCGGATTTCCTCCATTGCCTCCGGCCCAAGCGGGCGCTGGGGAGCGATCGGATCGCCCACGTCGAACCCCTGGAGCTGCAGCCCGGCCTTGACGCACGCGGCCAGCGCATACTTCTGGAACACTTCGTTGAGCGCCCACAGACGCCGTTGGAGCCGGTAGCCCTCGTCCCAGCGGCCTTCCTGGGCCAGATTGTACAGGGTGACGCACTGATCCGGCACCAGACACGCGGGCCCCGCCATCCATCCCACGCCGCCGAGCTGGAAGACCACGAGCGGGATGTGGGCGGACGCGCTGAACACCTTGATCCGGTCGCCGGCGCGGTTGAGGATGGTCAGCACCCGGCCCGTTTCTCCGGACGCGTCCTTCACGTACTGGATGTTGGGAATCTCGCTCAGCGCGACGACCTGGTCCGCGGTCAACTCGACGCCGAGCAGCCGGGGGTTCGTGTAGAGCACGATCGGGCACGCGGGAACCGCCTCCGCCACCGAGGCAAAGAAGCGGGCGGCGTCCTCACGAGACAATGGGAAGTAGGTCTGGAGGATGAGCACGACCCCGTCGATACCCACGTCGAGGAGCCGGAGAATCTGCTCGACCGCATCCTGGGTGGCATACGCGGCCACGCCGGGGACGACCGGGACACGGCCGCCCGCAGCGTCCACCACAATCCGGACGATCTCCAGGCGCTGGGCGACTGTGAGGTACGGGAACTCCCCGGTGCTGCCCAACGGGCTGAGCCCGTGCACGCCCCGGGCGATCAGGTGCTCGACGAGCCGCCGGAGGACCCCCTCGCGGACCTGGCCGGACGAATCGACCGGGGAAACGAGGTACGGAAAGATTCCTCGGAGCGGCTGACTGTACATCGCGCCTCCTCTTCCCTTAGGCGCACCCAAACTCCCGCTCCGCCGCGATCAGGCGTTCGCCGGCGATCGTGACGTCGGCGCAGACCTCCACACCTCCGCCCAGAAGAACGCCTCGATCACGTCCGGGTCATACCGCACGCCCGCCCCGTCCCGCAGCTCGCGGAGCACCGTGTCGAGTTGATGCGCCGGCCGGTACGCGCGAATGGACATCATCGCATCATATACATCGGCGACGGCGAGGATCCGGCCTTGCAAGGGAATCGCCTCCCCCGCAAGGCCGTCGGGATACCCCGATCCGTCCCACCGCTCGTGATGGGAGCGGATCCCCGGCAGGCTCGCGCTCAGGCTGGGGATCGTCCGGATCATCGCCTCGCCCTTGACCGTATGGCGCTGGATCACCGCAAACTCCTCGTCGGTCAGCGGCCCCGGCTTGTTTAAGATTGCGTCGGGCACGCCGATCTTTCCGACGTCGTGAAGCTCTCCCGCTTGATGAAGTTTATGGAGATCCTCCGGTGACAGATGCATGGCTTCCCCGATGAGCGTCGCGATCTGGGCGACCCGCAGCGAGTGACCCTGCGTGCTCGGGTCTCGCGCCTCCACCGAACCGATCAGACCCCCGATCGTCTCGTTGTAACTCCGCTCGAGCTTCGCGACGGTGCCCAAGAGGAAGAGCCCCTGAATCGACTCCGCGACCGTCGCGCCCCGCCCCAGCTCGGTCACGATCGCGACCAGGATCGTCGCGAGCCCGGCCAGCACGAGCCCGTGATAAACCCACCAGGCGAGGGACCAGACTTCGCTGAGCGCCAGCCCCACCTGGGCGTCGATGAGAAACAGGATGCCGTACGTCACCGACGATTGGATCCGCAGCCGGGCCAGCCGGAACTCCTGAATATACCGCCTTGCGGCGAATGCCAGGAGCCCGATCGTGACGATGGTCATGGACCACAGCGCCGCTTCGACGGGCTGGCCGTAGGCGGCGTCGTAGCCCCCCGACAAGATGATGGCATTGGGGTACGCAATCGAGATGACCAGGCCCATGACCATGGAGAGTAAGACGAGCACATAGAGACCCCGCCGGAACTTGCCGAGCGGCCAGCGCAGCTGAGGTCGGGGCCTCAGCACGCTGAGCGCCAGGAACAGGGCGCCCCCCAGCAGCCCGACCAACGTGGTCCACCCTTCCCCGCTTGTCACCCCGCCGATCAGCACATTCGGGGTCAGGAATCCGTGGATGAAGAAGAACCCGGAGATGGTGAAAAACGCGAGTGACAGGAACAGGACCCGGCCGTCCTCGCTGCGCTCCGCCACGACCCCCGTCATCGCCGCCAGCGCCGCGCCGGCCAGGCCGACCAATGAGATGATGATGAAATGGGGAACGGGCATGCGGAGCATGGGATCGTACTGCGGGAATTTCACCAGGGTCAGCAGGACGGCGAGGGGTACCACGAGGGCGAGCGCCCAGCCGTACCACTGTCCCGGAGCACCCTTCGCCCTGACCGCTTGAGCCACCACCGTCACTCGACCGGGGAGACGAGGGATGGAAAGATTCCCCGGAATGATTCGGTGGACATCCTCCACCTATCTTCGGGGTCCGGAGGCCAAAGTCATGCAAACCCAAACTCACGCTCGGCAACGGTCAGGCTCTCGTCGACGATCGTGATCATGCGGTCAATCTCCGCTGCCGTCACCACGAGCGGCGGGGCCAACTGGATCGACATGAACACGCGCGTCAGCAACCCGCGCTCCGCCATGAGCGCGGTGACGCGGCGGCTGAACGGATGACTCGCCGCCGCCGGGCCCCAGCCGAATGGCTCCTTCGTCCGCTTGTCCTGCACGAGCTCCACGGCGCAGAGCAGGCCGATCCCGCGCACATCGCCCACGGTCGGGTGCGGCCGGAGCCGCTCCAGGAGGCCGAGCAGGTACTGTCCGTGCTGGGCGCTCCTTTGGACGAGGGCCTCATTCTGCAAGATCTCGATGTTCTTCAGGGCGGCGGCGCACGCGACGGCCTGGCCGCCGAACGTCAACAGGTGCGCCAGGGCGACGTCCTGCCGCTTGAACTCCTCGAAGACCCGATCGCTCACCGCCACCGCGGCGATCGGCGCGTACCCGGATGACAGTCCCTTGGCCATGGTCATCAGGTCGGGCACCACGCCGAAGTGCTCCGCACCGAACATCTTCCCCGTGCGGCCAAAGCCGTTGATCACCTCGTCCATGATCAGGAGGGCCCCGTACTTATCACAGATCTCCCGGACACGGTGCCAGTACCCGGCCGACGGCACGTGGACATTGTTGGCTGCCGACACCGGTTCGCCGATCACCGCGGCGACAAACTCGGGCCCCTGCGCGAGCAGCTCCTGTTCCACGGCGTCGGCACACCGCAGATCCTCCGCCTCCCCCTCGAGGCCGAAGGCCGGCCGGTACCGGTTCGGCGAGGGGACGAAACTGACGCCGGGCATGAACGGTCCGAAGAACTTCTCGCTGCGCGCCGCGGTGATGCTCATCGCCCCGAAGGTCGCCCCGTGGTACCCGCCCAGCCGGGCAATCACCTTGGACCGCTTGGGGAAACCCCGCATCACCTGGATCTGTTTCGCGATCTTCATGGCGCTCTCAACCGCTTCCGACCCGCCGGAGCAGAAGAAGAACCGGTTCAGGTCGCCCGGAGTGATCCCGGCGAGGACCTCGGCCAGCTGGACCGCGGGCAGGCTGGTATAGGTGGCGCTCGAGACGTACGCCAGGTCCCGCGCCTGCCGGGCCATCACCTCCCCGATTTCCGCGCGTCCGTGTCCCACATTCACGACGTATAGGCCGGCGAGGCCATCCAGGTACGTGCGCCCGCGCGCATCGATGAGCCGGCATCCGTCGCCGCGCACGATCACGTGCAGGCCGTCGCGTTCGGCCAGATCGACCCAGTACGCGTTGTGAATCCAGACGTGGTCCAACGCCTGCTGTTCGAGGGGGATCAACTCCGGCGCCTTCCTGGTCTCCGGCATAGGCGCTAGACCGCACCCTGAGCTTCCCGGCGAGACTGCGGGACGGGGTGAAACAGGTTCAGGGCCGATCCCCTCCGGAACCACTCCAGCTGAGCCGCATTGTAGGAGTGCGAGAGCCGCAGGATCTCGGATGTCCCATCGGCGTGTTTCACGACACACTCCACCGGCCGACCGGGCGCCACATCCGCCAGCCAGACGAGGCTCACGCGATCATCCTCGCGGATCCGGTCGTAGTCGGCGGGGTCCTCAAACGTGAGGGCAAGCAGCCCCTGCTTCTTGAGGTTGGACTCGTGAATGCGCGCAAAGCTGCGGGCGATGACCGCCGCCCCGCCCAGCAGGCGAGGCGAGAGGGCCGCGTGTTCGCGGCTGCTGCCCTCTCCATAGTTGTGGTCGCCCACGATGATCCACTTGAGCCCGTGAGCCTTGTAGTACCGTGCCGTCTTGGACACCGCCTGGCCGGCTTCTCCCGTCAGCACGTTCTTGCCGGTCCCGGCCTCGCCGGCGAATGCGTTGGTCGCGCCCATGAACATGTTGTCGCTGAACTTGTCGAGATGTCCCCGGTAGCGCAGCCACGGCCCCGCCGGAGAGATGTGGTCCGTCGTGGTCTTGCCCTTGGCTTTCAGGAGGACCGGCATGTCGAGGAAGTCGTTCCCGTCCCAGGCGGACCATGGCTCCATCACCTGCAGCCGCTCGCTCTGCGGATCTACCTCGAGCGTGATGTGGCTGCCGTCAGGGGGAGGCGCGATGTAGGTCGAGTGGCCGCGGTCAAACTGCTTCGCGGGTACCTCAGGCGCGGGTTTGGGAGGCTCGAGGCGGAACGGCGTGCCGCCCGCGCCGGCGAGCGTGTCGGTGAGCGGATTGAACGACAGCCGCCCCGCGAGAGCCAGGGCCGTCACGATCTCGGGGCTCGCGATGAAATTCATCGTGCTCGGCTGTCCGTCGTTGCGCCTGGGGAAGTTGCGGTTGTACGAGGTCACGATGGTGTTGGGCACGCCCACCATGTTCTTGGCCCGCTGCCACTGGCCGATGCAGGGGCCGCAGGCGTTGGCCAGGACGACGCCGTCGATGTCCTTGAGCGACTGCATCTGGCCGTCGCGCTCGATGGTCGCGCGCACCTGCTCCGACCCCGGCGTCACGAGAAAGGATACGGCGGCCTTGATGCCGTGGGCTTTCCCCTGCTCGGCGACGTCGGCCGCGCGGCTCATGTCCTCGTACGAGGAGTTGGTGCAACTGCCGATCAGAGCCGCCGAGATGTCGTCGCGGAAGGCGTTGGCGGGGTCTCGTACCTCGGCCGCGAGTTTGGAGATCGGGCGCGCCCGATCGGGGGAGTGCGGTCCGACGACGTACGGCTCCAGCGTCGAGAGGTCGAGCTCGATCACCCGGTCGTAAAACTTGCCGGGAGTATCCTCCACCTCCCGATCCGGCTCCAACAGGTGTTTGTACTGCTCGACCAGCTGCACCAGGGCGCCCCGGCCCGTCGCCCAGAGGTACTTGGCCATCCGCTCGTCGGCGGGGAACATCGACGTGGTGGCGCCCAGTTCGGCGCCCATGTTGGTGATCGTGGCCTTCCCCGTCGCGCTGATCGTGCGCGCGCCGGGCCCAATATACTCCACGATGGCGTTCGTGCCGCCGGCCACCGTGAGCTGGCCCGCCACGTAGAGAATGACGTCCTTGGGCGCCGTCCACCCGCTCATCTCGCCCGTCAGGTAGACCGCGATATGCCTCGGGTACAGGACTTCCCAGGGCAGCCCGGCGATGACCTCGACCGCGTCCGCGCCGCCGACACCGATCGCGCACGCGCCCAGCCCGCCCGCGTTCGGCGTGTGCGAGTCGGTGCCGATGATCAGCTCGCCGGGAAAGGCGTAATGCTCCAGCACCACCTGGTGAATGATGCCGGCCCCCGGCCCCCAGAAGCCCGCGCCATATTTGGCGGCCGCCGAGCGCAGGAAGTCGTAGACTTCCTCATTCTCTTCGAGCGACGCGCGCAGATCCGCTTCGCCTTCGACTCTCGCCTGGATGAGATGATCGCAGTGAATCGTCGTCGGCACGACGACTCGGTCCCGCCGGGTTTGCATGAACTGGAGCATCCCGGTCTGTCCCAGCACATCCTGGAACACGACGCGGTCGGGACGGAGGAGCAGATAGCTCTTTCCCGGCTCCATGTCCTGCTCGTCGGGGTTGTCGAGGTGCCCCAGCAAGACTTTGTCCGCCAAGGTCAGCGGGCGGCCCAGGCGGCGGCGGACCACCTCAAGATTGCGCGCCATCGTCTCGTACACTCTGGCGGCCATTTCAGGCGTCGATTCAACCGTCACCATGCGTTCCTCCAGCCCCCTTCACGGATGCGGGTCGCGGCCCACACCCTCTCTTCACATACTAACATCAGCCCGAGCGGCGGGCGAGAGCGCAAAGGCCTCGGCGAGGAGGGTGTAGGAACGACGCCGGTCTTGATGGTCATGCATCGTCGTTGTGACCATCACTTCTGAGACGCCCGCCGCCTCGGCGAACCTCGCGAGCCGCTCGCGCACCGTGGCCGGAGCGCCCACGAAGAGGCGCAGGCGGGTCGCCCGTATCTGTTCTCGCTCGGCGGGCGTGAAGGGATAGGCGGCCACCTCGGCCACGCTGGCCACCGGCGCCGGCCTGCCCTGCCTCAACCGTAGAATAGTCAGATCGTACGATCCCGCGAGCTCGTCGGCCCGCTCATCGGTGTCGGCGCAGACGGCCGAGACGGCCAGGAGCGAGCGCGGCGCGGCCAAATAGGCCGATGGCCGAAACCGCTCGCGGTAGAGCCGGAGCGCGGCGAGCGCGGGCCCGGGATTGATATGGTGGGCGAAGGCGAAGCTGAGTCCGAGCGAGGCCGCCAGTTCGGCGGTGTAGCCGCTCGATCCGAGCAGCCAGATCTCGGGTGTTTGCACGCCCTCGGGCATGGGCGTGATGTGCCGGAACGGGTGAGTGTCGGGAAATCCGCCGGAGAAAAATGCCAGCAGATCCTCCAGCTGATCGGGGAAGTCATCGGCGGTGGGGACCCCGCGCAATCCCCGCAGCGCCAGCGCGGTCAGCTCGTCGGTCCCGGGCGCCCGGCCGATTCCAAGATCGATTCGGCCGGGGTGCAGCGCCTCCAGCGTGCGAAAGGTCTCGGCCACTTTGAGGGGCATGTGATTGGGCAACATCACCCCGCCCGAGCCCACCCGGATCCCCGTCGTCACATCGGCGACGTGCCCGATCATCACCTCCGGCACCGCGCTCGCGATGTGCCGGATATTATGGTGCTCGGCGAGCCAGTAGCGGACGTAGCCGAGTCGATCGGCGAGTTTGGCGAGGTCGAGGGTATTGCGCAAGGCGTCCCCGGCGGTGGAGCCGGACGACACCGGCGAGAGATCCAGCACGGAGAGACGGAGCGTCGCCTGGCCGGCCAAGTGCTCCTCCCCCCTCTCTTAGCGCTCGCGTGGTCGTCCCGTAGTTCAATATTCTACTACACGGGCAGATTATGATCCCGGTGAGATCGGAAGTTCTATCGCTTCTCCATGACGGTTAGGCGCATCCGGTCGACCATCATGATCTTCGCCGCCGGATGCTTGTGCAGGCATGCCTGGAGGCGGCGGCGTGTAGGCGCATCCAAGATTGTCGAGGCCCATCGGGTGGCCAGAGCTTTGTCCAGCGTCGCCAGCGAGTCCACGTGATACCGGAAGCTGAAGACCTCGACGGTCTGGAGCGCAAAAAGTCCCTGCCGGATTACGTTGCGCACTGCACGGTCGGCAGCGCGGTAATCGGCCAACGGCTTTGCCGTTTTGAGATAGCCGACGTGGACTCTCTGCTCACCCTCCACACAATAGATGTGAGGCTGCCCCGCACGATGATCGCACGCGTTTGCCATGCGGTCGGGCCGGAGATCGACGAGCGTTCCGTGGGAAGTGAGTACCCCATACAGTAGGACCAGGGCATGGACCATGCCCTCGCGGGGCATTCATCACAGTGACCAGGAAAGCACCGCGATCTCAAAGCTCTGCCCGGGAAGTCGTAGGTTTTCGGCAGCTCCAATCACATATTGGACTTTCTTTCTCAAAGACGATGGTGTCAATTGTTTGCCCCGGGCAATTAGTGCTGCATCCGGGTCGATCGCAACCACGGCTCGAGGCACGCCTGCGATTCTCCTCGTGAGCCGTCCATCTCCACATCCAATCTCAAGTACCCGCGCTCCTGCAAACGGAACATGGCGCCGCAAGACTCGCACTTCGGTTCCCTCAGGGTCCCGCCGGTACCCTTTCATCTCACTCCTCCTCTCTCTTCCGCGTTCGACAGGCTTCCACGCTGACATGGGAGTGGTGGCCGCATGCGCGTCAAGACGACGGCTCCGGAAAGGAAGGTGAGCCCAGCCACGACCCAAATCGCCGTCGCATTGCCATATAGGTCCGCCAGAACACCGGACAGCGCAGCGCCGATGGCGTAACCCCCATCCCGCCAGAGGCGGTAGACGCCTATCGCGGTGGCCCGCCAGTCAGGGTGTGCCACGTCAGAGACCGCCGCAAGCAAGGTCGGGTAGACGAGCGCCGTCCCCACCCCCAGGAGCGCCGCACCCGCCATCCATGGCCAGAAAGTGCGACCAAGCGCGAACAGCGTAATGGCCGCAGCCTGGACCCACATCCCGGCGACGATCATCCATTTGCGCCCCCAGCGGTCACTCAATGCCCCGGTGGCGAGCTGGCCAATGCCCCACACGCCTGGATAGACGGCGACAATCGCCCCGAGTTGCTTGAGCGGAAGTCCGGCTCCGGACAGGATGATCGGCACCAACCCCCACACCATCGCATCGTTGAGATTGTTGACCATCCCAGCCTGGCTCAACGAAGACAGGGTCGAGTCTCTCCAACTCACCAAACGGAACACCTCGCCGAATCGCGGGGCCCGCGGCGCGGCGTGGCCGAGGAGCTGAGCCTCATGACGGGCGTGTGGGTGGGTGTCACGCACAAGGAACACGGAGCCCAAGAGACCCAGTACGGCGAACGCCACGCCAGGGTAGAACGGCACCGGCCGGAGCCCATATGCTGCCGCCAAATAACCGGCGAGGAGGGCCGCGAGCGACACGGCCAGGTAGCCCGCGGATTCATTGAGCCCCATCGCCAGGCCGCGCTGCTTCGGACCCGCCAAGTCGATCTTCATGATGACGGTCGCCGACCAACACAGTCCTTGATTGATACCCAGCAAGACATTGGCGAAGATGATCCAGTTCCAACTCGGCGCGAGGATGATGAGCAACGGCACGGGGAGTCCAACAAGCCACCCGGTGACGAGGATGGGCTTGCGTCCTAATCGATCGGCGAGGCGTCCCGCCCCGAGATTGGCCAGCGCCTTGGTGGTGCCGAAGCTGATGAGAAACGAGAGCGCCACCGACTTCGAGGCCAAGCCGAAATCCACCGTCGCAATCAGTGGCACGATGCTGCGCTCCAGGCCAACCATCGCGCCGACAAACCCGTTGATCGCAACCAAGAGGGCGAACGACCGCCAGTTGGCCCGCAGGCCCAGCTCGGGACTTGATCGAAATGAGGCGACCTCGGCTATTGTCACGCCCCCAGGTTGCGGCGCTTGATGCTCTGGAAGTCGGCAGGCAGCGACGGCAGATTCTGTGTCTGGAAGATCACGAACCCCTCCTCGGGGAGCTGCAACGCTGGATTGACTCGCCGCTCGCGGCCGATGGTGCTGATCGGCTTACCGTCCATCCCTCTGCCGCATACCGACCCGGCGTAATGGCCCGGGTAAACTTCGGTCCAATCCGGAAGCGCGAGGAGGCGCCGGAGACTCTGATGCAGCTGAAGGGCCCGCCCGCGAATTTCCTCGGCAGGCGCGGTGTCCAACGCGAGATCTACACGTCCGACATCGCCAACAAACAGTGTGTCGCCCGTGAGAACGAACCACTCATCGACCAACAGGCAGATATGTTCGGCCGTGTGGCCGGGCGTGTGAAGCACCCGGATACGCCGGTTACCTACCTCCAGCACGTGTCCATCAGCCAGGGTGAGATGTGGGAAGCGGACGTCCGCCCCGGGTCCGACATAGAGCGGGGCGCTCGTCAGCGCCGCCAGGTCTCGCGCGCAGGAGATATGGTCAGCATGCGTATGCGTCTCAATGATGGATTCAACGACCATGCCGTTCTCTTGCACCTGCGCAACATAGGCCCGCGGATCGCCCTGCGGGTCCACGATCGCACACACCCCACGCGTCGGACACCCGACCGCATATGACGCGCAGGCCTTCTCTGCGTGAAGGTTTTGACGGAAGTACATCGCGTGCTTCTCCGGTTTCACCCTCACGTGTTCGGCTGCGGGACGATCCGGAGATAGGGTCTCGGTGCTTTCCAGCCTTGAGGGTATGTCTTCTTGGCATCGTCGTCGGACACCGAGCCCGCGATGATCACGTCCTCGCCGCGCCTCCAGTTGACGGGCGTCGCCACCTTGTGCTTCGCCGTCAGCTGCAGCGAGTCGATCACGCGCAGGACCTCGTCGAAGTTGCGGCCCGTGGTCATGGGGTACGCGATGATGAGTTTCACTTTCTTGTCCGGCCCGATGA